>Ga0209437_100036_pt1 | contig 469153 bp, 445 predicted proteins | sample AraplaL_Cvi_mTSA_FD_184266 | JGI IMG/M metagenome (GOLD analysis project Ga0209437, IMG submission 184266) | Arabidopsis root microbial communities from the University of North Carolina, USA - plate scrape CL_Cvi_mTSA (SPAdes) (version 2) | ecosystem: Host-associated > Plants > Roots >...
AGATGGTCAAGGCGGATTGGGTGAAGCCCGGTGCGACCGTCATCGATGTCGGCATCAACCGGATCGCGGCACCGGAGCGCGGCGAGGGCAAGAGCCGGCTGGTGGGCGATGTCGCTTATGGTGAAGCCTCCGATGTCGCCGCAGCGATCACGCCGGTTCCGGGCGGTGTCGGTCCGATGACGATCGCCATGCTGATGGCCAATACTGTCATCGCAGCCCATCGCGCCGCCGGCAGAAAGCCACCGAAGTTTTGAAGCATATGTCAATCGGCCGGCGCAACGCCGGTCGATGCGCGTACGATCAATTCGGCCTTCCACAATTCCTGCGCTGGAAATGTTTCCGTATGCTTGATTTCGCCGATCAGCCGTTCGGCGATGCGCACGCCGGCTGCACGCAGCGATGAACGGGTGGTCGTCAGCGGCACGGTGAAATTTTCCGGCTTAAGCAAGGTCAGCACGTCGTCATGGGCGATCATCGATATATCCTCGCCAAGCCTGAGCTTAGCCTGGTTGATGGCCCGAACCGCACCGAGCGCCAGCACGGTACTGGAGCAGAGCACTGCAGTAGGGCGCTTGTCCCTTTCCATTTGCAGGATGCGTTCCATGGCGAGCAAGCCCTGTTCATCCGTCATCGGCGTATGGCTGGTGCAGGCTTCGTCGAGCGCCAGACCACGCTCGGCAAGGGCCGCATCCATGCCGTTCTTCCGGCGAATGGCGAAATCGAAATAGATCGGGCCGTTCAAGAGGGCGAAGCGCCGGTGTCCGAGCTGCAGCAGCAGCTTCGTGGCGTCGTAGAAGGCGGCTTCATTGTCGATGTCGAGAAATGGATAGTCGGGCTCGGAACCGATCGATCGTCCATGCACGAGGAAGGGCATGGATAGAGACTTCAGCATCTCCAGGCGCGGATCGTGACCACGCATATAATTAACGAAGAGGGCATCGACATTGCCGCTGGCCGCCAATCGCCTGAGAGCGCCGACTTCGTCATTCGGATCCGCGGGCGTCAGGACGAAATGGAAATCGTGCCGCAAGGCCTCTTCTCCCAGCCCCGTCAGGAACTCGCTGAAATGCACGTCCGAGGAGTTGCCGGGCGAGGTCGGCATCACAAGTCCGATCGAACCGGCCTTACCCGTCGCAAGTCTTTGGGCTGCCTTGTTGGGCCGATAGCCGGTTTCCCGAACCGCTTTGAGAACGCGCTCGCGCGTTTCGTGATTGACTTCCGGATATCCGTTCAATGCCCGGCTGACTGTCGTCTGCGACAGCCCGAGCATCTGCGATAGCTGTTTCAGATTCACGGTATTCCAGCTCCTCCCACTACAGGCAGCCAAGATGCCGAGCCAACCTCCCGAAAAGCCACGAGCATTCAAAGCGCTTTCAATTATGTAGCAGGAGAAGTGTGCGAGACAAGGCGATTAGCAAGAAATCGATGCACATTCTATGCTGCAACGCGAGATTTGCTGTGTATATCGCCCCGAATTTGAAAACCGCTTGACTTTGGCGCGCTCTCAATGGATGAGAGAGGTAGCCAAAGCGCTTTGAGGAATGGGGCGCATAGCACGAGAGTGTGTTTGGGCTCATGGGTTTCGTTATTAGGGAGGACAACGCATGAAAAAGATGTTCTTGATGACCGTCGCTGCCGCCGCTCTGGTGGCCGGTACGGCGATGGCGGCCGATCTGAAGTTCCAGCCCGGCCAGGACTCCAAGTTCAACTGGAAAAGCTACGACGAGTTCAAGTCGGCGCATGCCGACCTGAAGGGCGAGACGCTGACCATCTTCGGCCCCTGGCGCGGCGAGGACGAGGCTCTCTTCACCAGCGTCCTCAACTACTTCACCGAAGCGACCGGCGTGAACGCCAAATATTCGTCCTCGGAAAACTACGAGCAGCAGATCGTCATCGACACTCAGGCCGGTTCGCCGCCGAATGTCGCGATCCTCCCGCAGCCGGGCCTGCTCGCAAACCTTGCCAGCAAGGGTTACTTGACACCGCTCGGCGATGATCTCGCGAGCTGGGTCAAGACGAACTACGGTGCCGGCGAAAGCTGGGTCGGTTACGGCACTTATAAGGGCAAGGACGGCAAGGACGCCTTCTATGCCTTCCCCTACAAGGCCGATCTGAAGTCGCTGGTTTGGTACGTTCCGGAGAATTTCGAAGAAGCCGGCTACAAGGTTCCGACGACCATGGAGGACCTGATCAAGCTCTCCGACCAGATCGTCAAGGACGGAGGCACCCCCTGGTGCATCGGCCTCGGTTCCGGCGGCGCGACCGGCTGGCCGGCAACCGACTGGGTCGAAGACCTGATGCTGCGCCTGAACACGCCGCAAGATTACGATCACTGGGTCGATAACTCGCTGAAGTTCAACGATCCAAAGGTCGTTGCGGCGATCGAGGAATTCGGCAAGTTCGCGAAGAACCCGAAATATGTTGCCGGCGGCGTTGCAGCTGTTGCCTCGACCGATTTCCGCGACAGCCCGAAGGGCCTCTTCACGGTTCCGCCGAAGTGCTACCTGCACAAGCAGGCATCCTTCATTCCGTCCTTCTTCCCGGAAGGCACCAAGCTCGGCCAGGATGCGGACTTCTTCTACTTCCCGCCCTCCGCCGCGCATCCTGAACTCGGCAAGCCGGTTCTCGGCGCCGGCACGCTCGCTGCTATCACCAAGGATTCGAAGGCTGCACGCGCCTTCATCCAGTTCCTGCAGACGCCGATCGCCCAGGAAGTCTGGATGGCCCAGTCCGGCTTCCTGACGCCGTACAAGGCCGTCAATACCGCGGCTTATGCCAACGACACACTGCGCAAGGAAGGCGAGACCCTGACCACGGCCACCACTTTCCGCTTCGACGGTTCCGACCTGATGCCGGGCAAGATTGGTGCGGGTTCGTTCTGGACCGGCATGGTGGATTTCGTCGGCGGCAAGTCTGCTCAGGATGTAGCCGACGGTATCCAGAAGTCCTGGGACGCCATCAAGTAAGACATCATAGCCCTATCGCCGCCGGCAACTCGCCGGCGGCGCCATACCGCATATGACGACGCGCCCTTCAGCGCGGCCGATGCCCGACTGATGGACAAAAGCAGATAATTCGGGGAGGGAAGGGATGTTTTCGCAGATCGTATCGGCGATTGCCGCCATGATATTCGGCGTTGCCATTTGCGCCGCTTATTTCTGGTTTTCCAACAAGCTATTGGACTTGATCTTTCCGGCAAGGGAAGGCGATGAGGTCCATCGGGCGGCTGTCAACCTTCGCCGCCGCGGTCTTATCCGCCCCTGGCTGTTCCTGGGGCCGGCGCTGTTCCTGCTTGTCGTCTATCTCGTCTATCCCGTCGTCGCGACCTTCATCCTGTCGTTCTACGGGCCTGATGGCAGCAAGTTCGTCGGCGGCGCCAATTATCTATGGGCGCTCAACGATACCGAATTCCGCCAGTCGATCTTCAACAACATCCTTTGGCTCGCCGTCGTGCCGGCGGCCTGCACCTTCTTCGGTCTCGTTATCGCCGTCATGACCGACCGCATCTGGTGGGGCAATATCGCCAAGGCCGTCATCTTCATGCCGATGGCAATCTCCTTTGTCGGCGCTTCCGTCATCTGGAAGTTCATCTATGAATATCGCGGCGGCACGGATGCGCAGATCGGCCTTCTGAACGCGATCGTCCAGCTGTTCGGCGGCACGCCGGAAGTCTGGATCACCATTCCGTTCTGGAACAACTTCTTTCTGATGGTCATGCTGATCTGGATCCAGACCGGCTTTGCCATGGTCATCCTGTCGGCGGCCCTTCGCGGTATTCCGGAGGAAACCATCGAAGCGGCTGTCATCGATGGCGCCAATGGCTGGCAGATCTTCTGGAAGATCATGGTTCCCCAGGTCTGGGGAACGATCGCCACGGTCTGGACGACCATCACCATCCTCGTCCTCAAGGTCTTCGATATCGTTCTCACCATGACCAATGGTCAATGGAACACGATGGTGCTTGCCAACCTGATGTTCAACTGGATGTTCCGTGGCGGCGGCGACAGCGGCCGAAGCGCCGTCATAGCGCTCGTCATCATGGTCGCCGTCACACCGATCATGATCTGGAACATCCGCCGCGCAAACGCAGAAACGAAGGGGCGCTGACATGATTGGAAATCTCGGTCGCATCGGTCCCGCACGCATCTTCGTTCATGCCGCGGTGCTGCTCATCGTCCTGCTCTGGCTGCTTCCGACGCTCGGCATCTTCGTCACGGCGCTGCGCGACAAGGACCAGATCGTCGCCTCCGGTTGGTGGACGGCTTTCTCCGGTTCGTCGCAGACGGCCGCCGTCCGCCTCGACGGCCCAGACAAGGCAAAGCAGGACGGTGCCAATTACGTCATCGCCGGTACGGTTGCCGGTCAAGGCAACAGCGGCAACGGCAGGATCCAGTCCTTCGGCCTGCGCGTGCAGGAGCCGGCCGCCTATAAGATCGGCTCGCCAGCCGATCTCGGCAATGGCGAGACCCTAACAGTGAATGCTGACGGCAGCTATCGCTACCAGAAAACTGGTCCCTTTGAGGCCGATGCCCGCAGCAAGCGCATCTACCTGACCATTGCCACACCGCCGCAATTCACCTTCGACAACTACCGCAACGTACTCGGCGGCGAGGGGATCGGCCAGTCCTTCATCAATTCGCTGACGGTAACGATCCCCGCAACCGTCATCCCGATCCTGATCGCCGCCTTTGCGGCCTATGCGCTTGCCTGGATGGAGTTTCCCGGCCGCGCGATCCTGATCGCGCTCGTTGTCGGCCTGATCGTCGTGCCGTTGCAGATGTCGCTGATCCCGCTTCTGCGCATCTATAACGAAATCGGCCAGATATTCGGCGTTCCGTCGAAGACCTATCCCGGCATCTGGCTGGCGCACACGGCTTTCGGCCTGCCGCTGGCCATCTATCTCCTGCGCAACTACATTGCCGGCCTGCCGAAGGAAATCATCGAATCCGCCCGCGTCGACGGCGCCAGCGATTTCGATATCTTCGTCAAGATCATCCTGCCGCTGTCTTTCCCGGCATTGGCCTCCTTCGCGATCTTCCAGTTCCTCTGGGTGTGGAACGACCTTCTGATCGCGATGGTCTTCCTCGGCACCGACAAGGATCACCTCGTGCTCACGGCCGCCCTCAACGCGCTGCTCGGCTCGCGCGGCGGCAACTGGGAAATCCTGACGGCATCGGCCTTCGTCACAATCCTTATCCCACTCCTCGTCTTCTTTGGTCTGCAGCGCTATCTCGTGCGCGGTCTGCTCGCCGGGTCGGTGAAGGGGGGCTGATCCAGAAACACGCACTTACTACAGGACCTACTCAGCATGAGCATTGCTCTTCAATCGGCTTCGGAAGTTGACAAGGACTGGTGGCGCGGCGCCGTGATCTATCAGATCTATCCGCGCTCCTATCAGGACTCCAATGGTGACGGCATTGGCGATCTCAAGGGTATCGCCGTCCGCCTGCCGCATGTCGCGTCGCTCGGCGTCGATGCGATCTGGATTTCGCCCTTCTTCACCTCGCCGATGCGCGATTTCGGCTATGACGTCTCCAATTACGAGGACGTCGATCCGATCTTCGGTACGCTTGCCGATTTCGATGCGATGGTGACGGAAGCCCATCGTCTCGGCATCAAGGTAATGATCGATCTGGTGCTGTCGCACAGCTCGGACCGCCATCCCTGGTTCGTCGAAAGCCGCTCGAGCAAGGATAACCCTAAGGCCGATTGGTATGTCTGGGCTGATGCCAAGCCGGATGGCACACCGCCCAACAACTGGCTGTCGATCTTCGGCGGTTCGGCCTGGGCGTGGGATCCGACCCGCATGCAGTATTACATGCACAACTTCCTGACCTCGCAGCCGGATATGAACCTGCACAATCCCGAAGTGCAGGATCGCTTGCTTGACGTCGTCCGTTTCTGGCTCGACCGCGGTGTCGACGGCTTCCGTCTCGACACCATCAATTTCTACTTCCACGACAAGGAATTGCGCGACAACCCGGCGCTGGAACCTTCGCGCCGCAATGCCTCTACGGCACCGGCCGTCAATCCCTATAACTTCCAGGAGCATCTCTACGACAAGAATCGTCCCGAGAACCTGGAATTCCTGAAGCGCTTCCGCGCCGTGCTCGACGAATACCCGGCGATTGCCGCCGTCGGCGAAGTCGGCGATAGCCAGCGCGGCCTCGAAATCGTCGGTGAATACACATCCGGCGGCGACAAGATGCACATGTGCTACGCCTTCGAATTCCTGGCGCCGGACGCTCTTTCGCCGGATCGCGTCGAAGAGGTGATGAACGACTTCGACACGGCAGCTCCGCAAGGCTGGGCCTGCTGGGCCTTCTCCAACCACGACGTCGTGCGCCATGTCAGCCGCTGGGGCAATCTGGTGGCCGACCGCGATGCTTTCGCCAAGCTCTATGCGGCGCTGCTGCTGACCCTGCGCGGCTCCGTATGCATCTATCAAGGCGAGGAACTGGCGCTGACGGAAGCCGATCTCGCCTATCAGGATCTGCAGGATCCCTACGGCATCCAGTTCTGGCCCGAGTTTAAGGGCCGTGATGGCTGCCGCACGCCCATGGTCTGGGACAGCCAGGTGGCGCAGGGCGGCTTTTCCACCGTCAAGCCCTGGCTGCCGGTGCCGGTCGAACATATCCTGCGCGCCGTCAGCGTCCAGCAGGGCGATGAAAATTCGGTGCTGGAGCAGTACCGTCGCTTCCTCGCGTTCCGTAAACAGCATCCGGCCTTCGCCAAAGGCGAGATTGCCTTTTCGGAGCCGCAGGGCGACGTACTGATCTACACCCGCACTTATGCCGGAGAGACCATTCTCTGCGTCTTCAATATGAGCCCCGTCGAAACGCTGGCAACCCTGCCTGATGGCAATTGGCAGGCGTTGACGGGACATGGATTTACCAGCAACAACTACGGCAACAAGATCGATATTCCGGCCTGGGGCGCCTATTTCGCGCGTCTTGCCTGACCTTTGGGAGGAGGAAGCATAATGACTGGACTTGTTCTGAAGGATATCAAGAAATCCTACGGCAGCGTGCATGTGCTGCACGGGATCGATCTGGAGATTAACGAAGGCGAATTCATCGTCTTCGTCGGCCCCTCCGGCTGCGGCAAGTCCACCTTGCTCAGGATGATCGCCGGGCTGGAGAGCATCACCGCCGGGGATATGATGATCGCCGGCCAGAAGGTGAACGAGGTGCCGCCGTCACGGCGCGGCATCGCCATGGTCTTCCAGTCCTATGCGCTCTATCCGCATATGACCGTCTATGACAACATGGCCTTCGGCATGCGCATTGCCGGCGAAAGCAAGCAGGAGATCGACCGTCGTGTGCGGGCGGCGGCGGCGAGCCTGCAGCTGACCCAATATCTCGAACGTCTGCCGAAGGCACTCTCGGGCGGTCAGCGGCAGCGCGTTGCCATCGGCCGCGCCATCTGCCGCAACCCCAAGGTCTTCCTGTTCGACGAGCCGCTGTCCAACCTCGATGCCGCCCTGCGCGTGGCGACCCGCATCGAGATCGCCAAACTCAGCGATTCCATGCCCGAGACGACGATGATCTACGTCACCCACGACCAGGTGGAAGCCATGACGCTGGCCGACCGTATTGTCGTGCTGTCGGCCGGCCGGGTCGAACAGGTCGGCGCTCCCCTTGAACTCTACGAGCGCCCGGCTAACCTGTTCGTTGCAAAATTCATCGGCTCGCCGGCCATGAACATCATCCCGGCAACGGTAACCGAAACAGGCGCTGCGACGACGGTGACACTGACCGGCGGCAAATCGGTAACGTTGGACGTGCCGACGGAGGCCTCCGAAAAGGGCAAGGCCGCCAGCTTCGGCGTACGTCCGGAAGATCTTCGTCTCGCGACGGGCGATGACTATCTCTTCGAAGGCGAGGTTTCCATCGTTGAGGCGCTCGGCGAAGTGACGCAGCTCTATATCGAAGGCCTGGTCGATGGCGAGCCGATCATCGTCAAGATCCCCGGCATTGCCGATATTCATCGCGGCCAAAAGATGCGTTTTGCCGCCGACCGTCAGAAGCTGCATCTTTTCGACGCCAGCGGCCACTCCTATCGCAAGTAGGCGCTTACCGGATGCCCCGACCCAAGTAAAAATGAACAACAAAATTCATCTTGGGCCGGCGCACTCAAACCTTCTGTTAAAGACCGGCTGATAGTCTTCTCTTCATAATATACTTCAGGGGTCTACCAAGATGGCCGCGTTCGGCAGAGCTAATTCAGGTCAGCATTTCCTTAACAAGGAAGAATCCTTCATGTATGACCGCGAAGTGCGGTTTCGCATGGAAGACACCATGAATGCCGCCCGCCTCGAATACACTGAAAAGGGCGTGATGAATCTTGCGTCCCGCCGCTGCGATATTATCCGTATCTCGCAGAGCAGCGCGGTTCTTGCGATCCTCACCCAGTATAATCTGCCGAAGCAGTTCTATCTGGATATTCCTGACGCCCGCATCACCAAGGTCGGTTGTGTGCTGATGAAGGTCTTCTCCAACAACACGGTGGAAGTTCGCTTCCTGCGGCTTCTTACGGAGAAGGAAATGAACAAGATCTTCGTCTACAGCACGCACCCGGCTCATAAGAACCGCGTGCTCGACATCAGATCCTGATCAACGACCCACAAGAAACGGCTTAGCGCTGCGTTCGGCTGACGGATCAGATTTCCGTTCGCCATTTAGCGAGCGCATCTTCAAGATACTTGATCAGCGGCAGCCTGCCATTTTCCTGCAGCCATTTGTTGACCGCGAGGCGAAGCGGGCTCACTCCGATCATCGAAACCAGCTGCAGACCGTCGCGGTCCCTGGTCGGAAACAATTCGCACAGGGCTTGGTAGGCGATTTGCTCAAGCTGCAAAGAGTTGCCCCGCGAACGGGCGCGCAAGGTCTCGCTTTGACGTAAAAGCTTGGCAGTCTCCAGAAGCCGAGGCGCTTCCGCCTCGATGCGGGCCACAAGTCCCAGGGTGGCTTGATGGACGACCTCAATGGGTCGCCCGGCCGACGCATTCTCCATGATGCCAGTCCGCAGTGCGTCCATATATCGGCGCTGATGCGCCAGAAGAATATCGTCCTTGCTTCTAAAGTAATAAAAGAAAGTCCGGCGGGAAATCCCGGCCGCTGCGGCAATCTCGTCGATCGTCGTTTCCTGATAGCCTTTCGCGAGAAAGGATTTCATTCCGACGTCCGCTATGCGTTGAAAGGTCAGGCGGCGCTTCTGTTCGCGCAGCCCTTCCGGCTTTGGGGTTACATTATGCATCGGGCCATTCTGGCATGAGTCGCAACGCCGCTCAAATCATCGGCATGCCCCGCAGGCCGTTCCCGGCATCTCAATCTTTGGTGAAATAAATTCTCCGCTTCGCTTCCCGATTGCCGCAAATTGGCCGATATTAATATTACACTTAGTGCGATATTTAATGATGATGCTGATGTTCATAACCCGGTGCAGGAGCGCAAACATCAATGCCAGTCGCTACAATCTCAAATCATGCTGTAAGCAGACCCTATGGCCCATCTGCCGCTGAAAGCCATCGGAGGGCTGATATGTGGTCGATGGCCCTCTTGATGAGCCTGCTGGGCGGCTGTGCCTCAGCGCCGCTGGATCGGGCGGGATCTTTGCGGTCCTATGAAGGGCTGACCCGATCGGATGGGCTGGTTGCGCACTCGCTTCTAAGGGTAAGCAAGGACGATGTTCTGGCGGCCAAGACCGTGAAGATCATTCCCACCGCCTTTTCGATGCGCGCCGAAACCGCTGCTTTCACACCCAAACAGCGCGATCTCGTCACCAATGCCGTCGATAGAGCGCTTTGTTCCGGATTGAGTGAACGTTTCGCCGTCGTCGGTCTATCTGAGCCGGCGGATCTCACCGTTCGCGCCGTCGTGACGCAGGTGAAGGCAACCAATGCAACCGCCGTCGGAGTCTCGAAAATTGCCTCCGTGGGCAAAAGCGTGTTGCTGCCGGGTGCACCGGTGCCCGTTCCGCGTATTCCGATCGGCATGGGCAGCCTCTCGCTCGAGGCGGAGGCTTTCAATCCCCAGGGTGTACAGAAGGCTGTCATGATCTGGGGACGTGGTGCAAACGCATTCTTTGATTCGGGCACCATCGCCAAGGAAGGGGATGCCTATAGCCTCGCCGCCAAATTCGGCGGCGATTTCAGTAAGATGCTGGTCAAGGGCAAGACGCCGTTCGGCGCGGCGCCCTCCTTCCCATCCAGGGCGAAATTGGCGTCACTCATCGGTCGGGCACCGAAATACGACGCCTGCAAGGTATTCGGGAAATCGCCGGGCGTGACAGGCTTCGTGGGCGGGCGCCTCGGCCTTCCGCCGGCATGGACGGACAAGGCTCCGCCGGAAGCAGGAACTGCAGCATCCAAAGCTCCTTGATCAGCCTTCGATGCCGTCCTGCCGAAATCCGGCGGACAATCTCAGTGGCGGAACAGGACGCTTGCGCCTTGATCCGCCGGTCCCGCGGCCTGGCGGAACGGAGCAAAGAGCTCCCGGCCCATACCGAATTCATTCTCCGAGAGATCGGCCACGACCGGCTCGCGCTCCGCCATATCGGCGGCATCGACCAGCACCTCCAGCGTACCGGCAATCGCATCGATGCGGATGATGTCGCCTTCCCTGATGCGGGCGATCGGGCCGCCCTCGACGGCTTCCGGTGTCACATGGATGGCGGCAGGCACCTTGCCCGATGCGCCCGACATACGGCCGTCGGTCAAGAGCGCTACGCGGAAACCACGGTCCTGCAGCACGCCGAGCGCCGGCGTAAGCTTGTGCAGCTCGGGCATCCCGTTGGCCTTCGGTCCCTGGAAGCGGACGACGGCGACGAAATCTCGGTTCAGCTTGCCGTCCTTAAAGGCCTGCTGCATTTCCAGCTGATCGTGGAAGATCACGGCCGGCGCTTCGATGATGTGGCGCTCCGGCTTGACGGCGGAGATCTTGATGACCGCCTTGCCGATATTGCCGCGCAGCATCTTCAGGCCGCCGTTGCTCTGGAAGGGTGTGTCGATGCTTGCCAGTACCTTCGGGTCATGGCTTTTTTCCGGAGCCGGTTCGCGTACGACGTTGCCGTCGGCGCCGAGCTTGACGTCGATGGAGTAGCTGCCGAGGCCCTGGCCGTAGACGGTGCGCACGTCGTCATGCAGCAGCCCCTTCTTCAGGAGTTCCTTGATTAGGAAGCCGATGCCGCCGGCGGCGTGGAAATGGTTCACGTCCGCAAGCCCGTTCGGGTAGACGCGGGCGAGCAGCGGGATAATGTCCGAAAGCTCGGAAATATCCTGCCATGTCAGCACGATGCCGGCCGCACGCGCCATGGCGACGATATGCATCGTATGGTTTGTCGAGCCACCGGTCGCATGCAGCCCGACGACGCCGTTGACGATCGAGCGCTCGTCGATCATCTCGCCCGCCGGTGTGAACTCATTGCCCATGGCGGTGATTGCGAGCGCGCGCTTGGTCGCCTCGCGGGTCAGAGCTTCGCGCAGCGGCGTGCCGGGATTGACGAAGGAGGCGCCCGGCATGTGGAAGCCCATGATCTCCATCAGCATCTGGTTGGAATTGGCCGTGCCGTAGAAGGTGCAGGTGCCGGGGCCGTGGTAGGACTTCGATTCCGCTTCCAGCAATTCGGCGCGGCCGACCTTGCCCTCGGCATAGAGTTGGCGCACGCGTGACTTCTCGTCATTCGGCAGGCCGGAGGTCATCGGTCCCGCCGGGATGAAGACAGCAGGCAGATGGCCGAAGGAGAGGGCAGCAATGACGAGGCCCGGGACAATCTTGTCGCAGACGCCGAGGAAGACGGCGGCATCGAACATATTGTGTGACAGGCCGACCGCCGCCGACATGGCAATCAGGTCGCGCGAGAAGAGCGAAAGCTCCATGCCCGGCTGTCCCTGCGTGACGCCGTCGCACATGGCCGGCACGCCGCCGGCAACCTGGGCGATGCCGCCCGCTTCGGCCGCCGCTTCGCGGATGATCGCAGGATAGGTCTCGAAGGGCTGATGCGCCGAGAGCATGTCGTTATAGGAGGTGATGATCCCGAGATTGGGCACCTGGTCTCCAGCCAGTGCGTCCTTCTCGGTGGGGGAACAGATGGCGAAGCCATGCGCAAGGTTGGCGCAGCCGAGCACCGAACGCTGCGCACCCTTGCTCGCAGCACTGCGCAGGCGGTCCAGATAGCGCTCGCGTGTCGGCTTTGAGCGCTCGACGATACGTGCGGTAATCGCTGATATGCGGGCGTCAGCGGCCATGGTCGATCTGCCTCCGTCTGTTCTGCGCGGTGCCCTTGGTGCCTATTCGTCAGAGGGCACGGCGCGGGGTCTAAAAGTCAATGCTTTGCCGCTGCGCCCGAGGGGCACATGGCGCAGCACGGGTTGCTGTGTCTGTCAGGGTTCGATGACGAGGCCTGCCGGCCGTATCACGGAGCCCAATAAATCTCGACCGGGGAAGCCGCCCGGCGCAGCATGGCGCGGATCGGCATCTCGGTTTCTTCGCCCGGCGCTTCGGCCTTGGCCAAAACGTCCTTCTTTCCTTCTCCCTCGATATGGAGCACCAGCAATCGGGCATCCTGAAGGCTGGAGAAAGTGAACGTCAGCCGCGGCTCGCCGGCACCTTCCGCTTCCATCGTGATGATACCACGGGGGGTGTTCGGATCGAGTGCGGTCTTGAGATTGCTGCCGCCCGGAAAGAAGGAAGCCGTGTGGCCGTCATTGCCCATGCCGAGGATGGCGACATCGAAGGGATGGCCGATTGCCTTGGTCTTTTCGGTGGCGATGACCGCGGCCTCCTCGACAGAAGCCGCAGCCTGATAGAGCGGAAGGAATTTGGCGGCAGCCGCCTTATCCTTCAGCAGGTTTTCCTGGACGAGCAGGTGGTTCGAACGGGGATTGTCTGATGGCACGAACCGTTCGTCGACGAGGGTGACCGTCACCTTGCCCCAGTCGATCGAGTGCGATGACAGCGCTTGGAAAAAGGCCTTCGGCGTCGAGCCGCCGGAGACTGCGATGCTTGCGGAGCCGCGGACGGTAATCGCAGCCGAAAGGGTTTCGGCCACCTTGTCCGCGAGCTTGCCGGCGAGTTCGGCACCATTGGCAAAAGCATGCATATTGGCTGTCATCGTTGTCGTCCCGGTTTAGATATCGTCGTGCCAGGTGCGGCCGTCACGCTCGATGAGCGCAATAGCCTGGCTCGGACCCCAGGTACCGGCTGTATAGCCCTGCACCTGCTGGCCGGCGTGTTCCCAGCCCTTGAGGATCGGATCGACCCACTTCCATGCGGCTTCCACCTCGTCGCGGCGCATGAACAGCGTCTGGTTGGAGCGGATAACGTCCATCAGCAGGCGCTCGTAGGCATCCGGATTGCGGACGTTGAATGCAGACGCGAAGCTCATGTCGAGAGAGACGTTGCGCAGGCGCATGCCGCCCGGACCCGGGTCCTTGATCATCAGCGACTGCTTGACACCTTCGTCCGGCTGCAGGCGGATGATGAGCTGGTTGGCAACGATGCGGCCGGCGGCCTGATCGAAGATGGTGTGCGGAATGTGCTTGAAGGTAATGACGATCTCCGACATGCGGCCGGCAAGGCGCTTGCCGGTACGGATGTAGAAGGGAACGCCCGCCCAGCGCCAGTTGCCGATCTCGGCCTTGATGGCGACGAAGGTTTCGGTGTTGGAAACCCCGCCTTCCAGCTCGTCGAGATAGCCCTTGACCGGGCCGCCAGCCGAAGCGCCGGCGCGATACTGGCCGCGAACCGTCGCCTGCTCGACGTTGGACGCGTCGATCGGCTTCAGTGCGCGCAGAACCTTGAGCTTCTCGTCGCGAACGGCTTCCGAATCCATGGAGGAGGGGATTTCCATTGCGGTCAGGCAAAGCAGCTGCAGGATGTGGTTCTGTACCATGTCGCGCAGGGCGCCAGCCGTGTCGTAATAGCCGGCGCGGCCTTCGAGGCCGACCGATTCCGCCACCGTAATCTGCACGTGGTCGATGTGGTTGGCGTTCCACAGCGGCTCGTAGAGAGCGTTGGCAAAGCGCAGCGCCATCAGGTTCTGCACGGTTTCCTTGCCGAGATAATGGTCGATGCGGAAGATCTGCTCTTCCTTGAAGACCTTGCCGATGGTGTCGTTGAGCTGCAGAGCCGAGGCAAGATCGCGGCCGATCGGCTTTTCGACGACGATGCGGGTCTGCTTGGTGATCAGCTTGTGATCGTGGATCTTCTGCGAGATGTCGCCGAAGATGCCCGGAGCGACGGCGAGATAGAAGGCGCGCACGCGCTCCTTGCCTTCGTCCAGGATCTTCTTGAGCTGATCCCAGCCGGCATCGCTGCGGGCGTCGACGGGCACGTAGAACAGGCGAGCCAGGAACTTTTTGACCTCGGCGTCGTCATATTCGCCCTTTTTCAGGTGTTCCTTGAGGGCGGCATCTGCAAATTTGCGGTATTCTTCATTGGAAAGCGCGCTGCGCGAAGCGCCGATGATGCGCGTCGGCTCGGAAAACTGGCCTTCGACCTGACGATGGTAAAGAGCGGGCAGGAGCTTGCGTTCGGCAAGGTCGCCGCTGCCGCCGAAAACGACATAATCAAATGGTTCAACGGGAATGATCTGGCTGCTCATGAGCTATCTCTCAATCGGTCTTAGTTGAGGCCCCTTTTAATCTAATCGATTTAAAAAGGCCAGTGTGCATCGCAAAAATCAGATGCGGCTTTTTAGAACGGATTGCCGGCGGAAGAAATCATCCTCCGGTTTTCAAAACCTGTCGCGCAACGCAAACCACGAGAGCGCCAGGAACAGCAGAGGCGCCCGCATGCGCGCACCGCCGGGGAAGGGCGGTATGTTCAGCTCTCTGAAGAGATGAAGTTCATCCGCATTCCCGAGAACCGTTTTCGCATAGAGTTTACCGCAATAATTTGACAGCATCACCCCATGGCCGGAATAGCCGCCGATGGAAGTGACGCCAGGCATGACCTCGCGCACGAAGGGCTGGCGCGGCATGGTGATGCCGACCGAGCCGCCCCAGGCATAATCGATGCTGATATCGCCGAGGGCCGGATAGATTTCGGTGATTTGCCGGCGGATGTGCTGCGTTATGTCGCGCGGGTTGTCCGCCGTATAGGCCTCGCGCCCGCCGAAGAGCAGGCGTCCATCCTTGGATTTGCGGAAATAGCGCACGACGAATCGCGAATCGGCGACGGCCTCGTTACCAGGCAGTACCGCCGGAAAGCGGTCGAGCGGTTCGGTCGCGCCGATGAAGGAGCGGATCGGCATGACGTGACTTGCCGTCACCGGCTCCAGATTGCCGATATAGCCGTTGCAGGCGATCAGCACCCGGTCGGCTGTGATCTCGCCGCCATCCGTTTCGATGATCGTCTTGCCGCCGAATTGCCGGAAGCCCTTCGCCTTGGTCATTTCGAAGAGAGACGCACCGGCCTCTGCCGCGACGCGGGCAAGGCCGATGAGCAGTTTCAGGGGATGGATATGGCCCGTGCCCATATCCCGAACGCCATAGAGATAGAATGACGAACCCAGCCGCTCCTGGGTTTCGGCCACATCCATGAATGTCATGTGAGGATAGCCATAGCGGGTCGCTGCGATCTCCGCACTGTCCATATAGTCACGCTTGTAGCTGCGCTTGTGCGTGACATTCATCTGGCCGGGCAGGAAATCGATGCCGATGCCATGCTCGGCGGAAAAATCGAGAAGATGCCGCTTGGCGTCCTCGGCCAGATCGAACAGGGCCTTCGACCGCTCATAGCCGATCTTCTCTTCCATCTCTTCCGGCCACCAGCGCTGGCCGGTGCCGAGCTGTCCGCCATTGCGGCCGGAGGCGCCGTCGCCGAAGCGGTTGGCATCGATCAGCACGACCTCCGCGCCACCTTTGGCAAGATTGTAGGCGGCCTGAAGACCGGTATAGCCGCCACCGATAATCGCGACATCCGCGCGGCGCGAGCCGTCGAGCTTCGGATAGCTCGCACGCGGGCCGACGGTCGCTTGGTAGAAGGAAAGGCCGGGCGCGATCGGGCTTTGCCATGTTTCCTGCAGCGTCATGGGCGCCTCCTTCACACGTTGAGCAGAAGGAATTCCCGCTCCCACGGGCTGATCACCTGCATGAAGGTTTCGAATTCGCCCCGCTTGACGCCGGCATAGATGTCGATGAAGTCCTTGCCGAGCACCTCCTCGAAGGCCGGCTCGTCCTCAAGCAGCGCAATGGCTTCCAGAAGGCCGCGCGGCAGGTCGATCGAGCCTTCATTGGCCGAATCCTCTGTCGGCGCGGTGGGCTCCACCTTTTTCATGATGCCGAGCAGGCCGGAGGCGAGCGAGGCGGCGAGCGCCAGATAGGGATTGGCATCGGAGCTCGGCAGCCGGTTCTCGACGCGCCGCGCCTGTGGATCGGAAACGGGCACGCGGAAGGCCGTGGTGCGGTTGTCGTAGCCCCAGGCATTGTTGACCGGGCAGGACATGTTCGGCGCCAGCCGGCGATAGGAATTCACATAGGGCGCGAGCATGGCGAGCGCATTCGGAACGTAGCGCTGCATGCCGCCAATGAAATGAAAGAACTCCTGCGAAGGGCTGCCGTCCGGATTGGTGAAGACGTTCTTACCGGTCTCGATGTTCACGACCGACTGATGGATATGCATCGCCGAGCCGGCCTGGCTCTGCATCGGCTTGGCCATGAAGGTCGCGTAAATGCCGTGCTTCAGCGCCGCCTCGCGAATGGTGCGCTTGAACATGAACACCTGGTCGGCCAGTTCGATCGGGTCGCCATGGCGCAGGTTGATCTCGAGCTGCGCCGGACCCTCTTCATGGATCAGCGTATCGATCTCGAGACCCTGCTTCTCCGAGAAATGGTAGATGTCGTCGATCAGTTCGTCGAACTCGTTGATGCCGGCGATCGAATAGCCCTGTCCGCCGAGGATCGAGCGGCCGGAGCGGCCCTTCGGCGGATGCAGCGGATAGTCCGGATCGTCATTCTTGGCGACGAGATAGAACTCGATCTCGGGCGCAACCACCGGCTTCCACCCGCGCTCGCGATAGAGCCCCATGATCCGCTTCAATAGATTGCGCGGTGTGTAGGACACCGCATGTCCTTCGGAATTGACGATATCGCAGATCACCTGCGCCGTCGGATCGCTCTCCCAGGGCACGACCGAAAGCGTCGAAAGGTCCGGCACCAGCTTCAGATCGCTGTCGCGCGGTTCGTAGCGGAAGCTTTCGGTCTCCTCCGGATACTCGCCGGAAATCGTATGGCGATAGATCGCCGAGGGCAGTGCCAGCGACGTATTGGAGGTGAATTTCGAGGTCGGCATCATCTTGCCGCGCGGCACGCCGGCGAGATCCGGCGTGATGCATTCTATGTCCTCGATCCCGCGTGCCCGCAGCCATTGTGCCGCTTCCTTCCAGTTTGCCACGCCGCGTGCCGATCTCAGAGAAGGAGGTACTGTAGGGGCTTTCGAGACGGGTATGGAAGCTTTCAGCGGGGTCTTTCTCGCGGGCATAAAACACCGTATTTGGGTTGATCGACGACTGCATCATAACTGCAGTTTGCCAATTGGCGAGGGGGAAAACCGCTCGGACTTTCGCCGTATGATGGAAAAGTGACGAGAGCGCGCGGCGAAGAATGAAGGGCTGAAGCGTGGCAGGCAGATATGATGTGATCGTCCTCGGTGCGGGCGCAGCAGGCATGATGTGCGCCATCCGCGCCGGCCGACGCGGGCGGTCCGTCCTCGTGCTCGATCATGCTGCGGCGCCGGGCGAAAAGATCCGTATTTCCGGCGGCGGCCGCTGCAATTTCACCAACATCCATGCCGGGCCGAAGAACTTCCTGTCGGCCAATCCGCACTTCGCCAAATCGGCGCTCGCCCGTTTCACACCGCAGGATTTTATCGCCATGGTCGAACGCCATGGCATCGCCTGGCATGAGAAGACGCTCGGCCAGCTCTTCTGCGACAACAGCGCCAAGGACATCATCCGCATGCTGACCGACGAGATGCGCGATGCGGGCGCGCAGCTACGGTTGCGGACGGAAATCCGCGATATCGATCAAACCGCCGGCGGCTATCGCGTCAGCACCTCGGAAGGCGCCTTCGAAGCATCCTCGCTTGTCGTCGCCACCGGTGGCAAGTCGATCCCAAAGATGGGCGCCACTGGCTTTGCCTATCGCATCGCCGAGCAATTCGGGTTGCCTATAGTCGAAACCCGACCGGGCCTCGTGCCGCTGACACTCGATCCGCAATTGCTTCAGCGGTTGGCACCGCTTTCGGGCATCGCCGCGCCCGCCGAGATCCGCCATGGCAAGACGGCGTTCCGCGAGGCCCTGCTCTTTACCCATCGCGGCCTCAGCGGGCCTGCCATCCTGCAGATTTCCTCCTATTGGCGGGAGGGTGAGGACATCATGGTCGTGATCGAGCCCGATATCGACCTGTTTGAGCTTCTCAAGATTGCCAAGCAGGTGAATGGCCGACAGTCGGCGCAGACCGCGCTTGCGGAAATCCTCCCGAAGCGGCTGGCTCAGTATGTCGTCGAGCGCGAAGGCATCTCCGGCAATATGGCCGATCAATCCGACAAGCGCCTGCAGCAGCTCGCGGCAGCCATCCAGTCGTGGAGCGTCAAACCCTCGGGCTCCGAAGGCTATCGCACGGCGGAGGTGACGCTCGGCGGCATCGATACAGCTTTCCTCGATTCGCGGACGATGCAGGTGAAAACCATTCCCGGCCTCTTCTTCATCGGCGAGTGTGTCGACGTCACGGGTTGGCTTGGCGGCTACAATTTCCAATGGGCATGGGCTTCCGGCCATGTCGCCGGCGAGGCGGCCTGAATTGACCTTGCCAACAGGCCGCGAAACGGGCAAGGAGCATCTCCAGCGCGAAAATACTCAATGGAGACAATCATGACGTTTAAGGCTCTGCTATTCCGCGGCACAGTTCTTTCAGGTATCGTTGCGGCCATGGCGATGCCGCTTGGCATGCTTGCCGTCACGGCGTCCAATGCGAGCGCTGCTTCTGCGCAATGCAAGAAGCTGGATCCGAACGGTCAGGATGTGGGCGGCGACACGAATTTCGCCATTGCGATCCGCGACAAGAAAGGCGATGTCGTCAAGAAGATGCTGGCATGCGGCGCCAAGCTGGACATGAAGACGACGGAGGGCTGGTATCCGCTCCATACCGCGGCCTATTACGGTCCTCCCGAAATGATTGATTTGTTGGTTTCCAAGGGCGCCGACGTCAACGCGTCCGGCGATTACGATGGCTGGACACCGTTGCACATGGCGAGCCAGCAGGATGATCCGGCCGTCGTCAAGGCATTGTTGAAGAATGGCGCCGACAAGACCATCAAGTCTGCCTCCGGCAAGACGGCTGCGGAAACGGCGACGGATCCTGCTATCGCGGCATTGTTGAAGTAGCGCGCTTCGGCCACAATTCCCGCATCTATTACGGTTAGCCGCAAGGCTTGCGGCTAACATCTGGTTTTCACGTTTTCTTTTCCTACATTTCTGTTTTGTATATTGCCTGTTGCGAAAACGGCCTTTTGCCGGTTATCGTGTCAGTGCGAAAATGGGAATATACTCATGAACAGAACACATCGTCGCGCTCGTGCTATCGCAATCGCTCAAACCCGTGACAATGCCAAGCTTCTGGCGGCAAGACTGTTGATGTTGGCGACCGGCGCTACGGCCGCTTGCATCGCCTACCTCGCCATCCGCGGCTTCTGATTAAAGCCGCCCCATTGTTCCTCGCCGCCATCGAGCGGCGGCGCCGCCTCGCGCATATAGATAGGCTTCATCGCCCGCTTTTCAGCGTTTGGTTGTGTGATGGTGGTCGCATTACATCTTTATCTGAAAATTAATTAATCACCCACACAATCTCATTCGATTTCTTGGGGCGCTCCACCGCAAGCTGGAGCCGAAGCAATGATTGCTTCCTGACTTATACTCAGGAACCCCGCCTGCGGATATTTCAAGAACGATGGTTATACATCCGGTCAGCGCCGAGGCGGCGTCGACGGGGGAGCGGTGTGAGGTCTGGGCCAAAATGTTCATTGACAAGATATTGTCGCGTTTCAACATCAGGACGAAGGTTCTGATATTCGTCCTGCCGTTCGTCATCAGCATTTCTGCCGTGGGCCTTACCGGGCTTTATGCGTCGGGCCTGCTTCAGGGGCGTATGGAGATTTCCAACAGCGTCCTGCAGTCCTTGACCGGGTTCAAGAACCTGTATGGTTCCATGGATGATTTCCTGCGCATCACCAACACCCGCCAGCGCGACAAGCTCTATGAAGACATCAAGTCGCAGCAGAGCGTGCTCAATTCGACGCTGAGTCAGCTCGCTCCGGAGGCGGAGGGCCGCGACAACCTCACCGAAGCGACGACAAAGACCGCCGACATGTCCAACCTCGTCGGCAGGCTGTGGTCGCTGCACGAACAGGAGCTGTCCCTGCGCAAGACGATCGACGACGGCCAGCGCGCCCTGATCAGCGCCCGCTTCAACGTCAATTTCAACAGCCAGCAGCTTGAAGACCAGATGCGCAAGGATCAGGCTGATGCGACCTCGACCCTGCGCTCGGCCGATCGGTTGTTGAAAGGCGGCGACCTGCTGGCTTCCGTGGCGCAAGACTTCAATAATGCGGCGACGCCGGCTGACAAGGTCAAGCTTCTCAAGGATCGTCTGCCGGATCTGAACAAGGCGCAGCGGTCGATCGACCTCGCATTGCCGCAAAACCAGAAGAGCGTCGTCCAGTCGCTGACGGGCACAATCAAGGATCTCGCCGCCTTTACTGAAAGCACCGATGCTCCGACCGATGACACGATCACCAATATCGGTCGGCTGCTCTCGCGCTTCCGCCAGACCTCGACCTACACGCAGCTGACGGCGACGCAGATGATGCGCCAGGCGACCACGACCTTCGTGTCCCTCGACGCCCGCGTCGCACAGACCAATTCGGTTCTGCAGGACACGCGCCGCCTGCAGGATTCCATCTATTCCCTGCAGCTCGTACTGGCGGATTTCAACGCCAATACCAACAAGGACAATCTCGTCCGCCTGCGTCAGGAAGTCTCCAAGCTCGGCGGCGATATCGATACGCTGAACCAGAGCGCCAAGAGCATGGATTTCGCCGGCGACATCGACTCGGCCATTCGTCCGGCAATCAAATCGATGGATGACGCCGGCGGCAAGCTGGTCGATACGATCAACCAGCGGATCGCCGAATATGCCGGCGCCCGTCAGCAGCTCGATCAGGTCTGGGGCCAGCTCACCGCCTTCGCCGAGACGCAGAAGCAGAGCGCTGGCAGCGAGCGCAACCAGGCAAATTCAATATCCATTCTGGCAACCGCACTCGGCATCATCCTCTCCATTGCCGGCGGCATCGCGCTCGTCCTGACCCTGCAGCGACCGATCGGCCAGATCACCGCCGCCATGCGCCGCATTGCCGACGGTTTGCTCGAAACTTCGATCTCCGGCGAGCAGCGCCGCGACGAAATCGGCGATATGGCCCGAGCCCTCGGCATCTTCAAGGAAAACGCTATCTCGAAGATCCGTATCGAGGAACAGAGCGACGAGGAGCGTGCGGCCGCAGAGCACGAACGTCAGCGCAACGACGCCGAAAAGCGCGAGCTCGACCGACAGATCGACTATGCCGTCAGCGAGCTTGCTGCCGGGCTCGAGCGCCTTGCCCAGGGCGATATTTCGGCAACGATCGAAACGCCGTTCATTGGCCGTCTCGAACAGCTTCGCCAGGATTTCAACAGTTCGCTATCGCGCCTGCAGCAGACGCTGAGCCAGGTGCGCGACAATGTCGAGATGATTCAGAGCAACGGCAACCAGATGGCTGCTTCTGCCGAGGCTCTGTCGAAGCGCACCGAGCAGCAGGCGGCGTCTCTCGAGCAGACGGCCGCGGCCGTTGACGAGATCACGGTCACCGTCCGTTCGTCTGCCGAGCGTGCCAAGGATGCGGATGCCATCGTGCGCGAAGCCAAGCGCAGCGCCGATGACAGCTCTGTCGTCGTCGGCAACGCCATCGACGCGATGACCCGGATCGAAGATGCATCCCGCAAGATCGAGCAGATCATCGGCGTCATCGACGAGATCGCTTTCCAGACTAATCTCCTGGCGCTCAATGCCGGCATCGAAGCCGCCCGTGCCGGCGACGCCGGCAAAGGTTTCGCCGTGGTCGCCATGGAGGTGCGCGAGCTGGCACAGCGCTCGGCCGCTGCCGCCAAGGAGATCAAGGGTCTCATCAACAAGTCGACCGAGGAGGTCAGTTCCGGTTCGCAGTTCGTGCAAGAGGCCGGTTCGGTACTCGCGCAGATCAGCAGCCAGATCGTGACGATCAGCCAGCATGTGGAAATGATCGCCCGTGCCAGCCACGATCAGGCAAGCGCCCTGCAGGAGGTCAATTCGTCGGTCAATCACATGGACCAGATGACGCAGCAGAATGCCGGCATGGTTGAAGAAACTACCGCCGCCAGCCGGGAGCTGGCCGCCGAGGCCGATGCTTTGCTGCACCTCATTCAGCAGTTCAAGATCGAGGCTGGTTACAGCGCGAATTACATGCGCGAGCAGGCGGCAGCCTGACTGCAGCCATCATTGCCACTGCTGGCGGATCGGCCGATTTCCGGCCGGTCCGCCTTTTTCATTGCCTTGCGCCGGATGCCCGAAGCGACAAATATGCGCTCAATCCATATGAAGAGCCGCGGCAGTTCGAGCCCGTAGTCGAGGTAGAATAGATCCTCGTCGCAGCGCCATTGCTCTTCGCGCGCCAGGCTCTGTATTTCTATGGCTTTCGCCAGGGCCATGCTGTCTATCATGGGATGTCTCCTTCCTGTGAGGCATCCCTTCAACTACACATCCGAATTTTCTTTATAAACAGCCATGATCGTCTTATGTTTTTCAATTATGAAAAACTCGTCATGGGATTCGTATCAGCTTTTTCTCGATGTGGCCCGCGGCGGCGGCTTGACAGGCGCGGTCCCTTCAAGCGGTCTCAGCCCGGCAACGATCGGTCGGCGCATGCTGGAACTTGAAGCGCAGATCGGCCGCCCACTCTTCGAGCGCAGCCAGGCGGGCTACACGCTGACCGGCGACGGTCAGACGCTGTTCGATCAACTGCTGGAGATGGAGGCGGCCGCTCGCAAGGTCGATAGCTGGCAGCGCGATGCCCAGGGCACGTCCGTGGTCCGCATCGCTGCCGGCACTTGGGTCGGCTGGCTGCTCAGCCAAAATATGCCGACGATCTGTTCGGAGCGGGACGGCTTCCGCATTGATCTGCATCTCGGCGAGCGCCGCGCCAGCCTCGCCCATCGCGAGAGCGATATCGGCATCCGTGCCTTCGAGCCGGAAGAGACCAATCTCGCCGCCGTCAAGATCGGTGATGTCGCCTATGCCGCCTATCAGGCCCGCAATATGCGCTTTGTCGGACCGCAGCGCTGGATCGCGGTGGCGGAGGAGGAAGCGATCTCAGCCTATCTGCGCTGGCCGCATCAGAATAGACGCGAGGAAATCGCCTTCACGGTCAGCCGCCCGCGCTCACTGCACGATCTGGTGCTCGCCGGATCCGGCATTGCTGTTTTGCCCTGTTTCGTCGGAGATCAGGAGCCGCGGCTGGAGCGGGTCGGCGAGGAAATCCACGAGCTGCGCCACCGGCAATGGATCGTCATGAACAATGTCGACCGCCACCGCCGGGAAATCCGCACGGTGGTCGACCGCATGATCAAGCTGTTGAAAAGCCACGCCGAACTCTTTGCCGGCAAGCGCCCGACCTATCTGTGAAAGAGCCAACGGCAATTGACCGCCGGTTCGTGCTCCTTCAACGGGCCGCGTCGCCCCAGCGATATTCGACAGTGGCTTCGTCAAGCTTGGTTTTGAGCTCTGGATCGAGCTGCAGATCGATGGCGGCCAACGTGTCCGTCAGTTGTTCAGGACGGCTGGCGCCGATGATGGCTGAGGTGATGACCGGATTGGCCGCAACCCAGGCGACGGCAAGCTTGGTAAGCGATTGCCCGGCCTCTTCGGCAATGCCGCGGAGCTTCTCGATGGTCGCGAATTCGCGCTCGTGCCAATAACGCTGCAGATAGTTGCTGCCGGCGCTGCGAAGCTGTGCACTGAAGCGGCCTTCTGTCGGCGCGACATCATGCTTGTGCTTGCCGGTAAGGAGGCCGCCGGCGATCGGGTTATAGGGGATGACAGCGAGACGCTGTTCTTCGGCAAGCGGCAGCAGTTCGCGCTCGATCTGGCGGAACAAGAGATTGTAGCGCGGCTGCACCGAGACGAAGCGGGCGGTGCGCAGGAAATCGGCGCGGCCGAGCGCCAGTGCCAGCCGATAGGCGAGGAAATTCGACACGCCGACATAGCGAGCCTTGCCCGAGCGCACGATGACGTCGAGCGCCTCCAGCGTCTCGTCGATCGGTGTTTCGCGATCGTCCGAATGCAGCTGGTAAAGGTCGACATAATCGGTGCCGAGCCGCCGCAGCGAAGCGTCGATGGCGTCGAGGAGATGCTTGCGCGACGCACCCTGATCCCAGGGAGACGGGCCGACCTTTCCGACGGCTTTGGTCGCGACGATGAAACGGTCGCGCTTGCCCTTCAGCCAGCGCCCGACGATCTCTTCGGTGCGGCCGGCAAGCTGCTCGCCGCCGCCGAGCGGGTATACATCGGCCGTGTCGATGAAGTTGACCCCGGCATCTGCCGCCTTGTCGAGAATGGCATGTGCGATATCTTCCTGCTCGATCTGCAGGCCGAAGGTCATCGTGCCCAGGCAAAGACGCGAGACGCTGAGACCGGTATTGCCGAATTTCTGATACTGCATGATGAGCCCCTGCTGATGGGTTTGAGTTTGCCCGCTGAGCGGGGCGACGAAACAGGTTTGAAAATGTTCGCGAGCGAGAACGTCGCGATGTTAGCAAAGCCGGCTTCCGTGTTCACGCGTGAAGCAGGCCTTGAGTTCACGATTGCGTGCGAACGGCAGCCATTTGCAGAGCGCTCGATCGTTTTTGGGTAAAAAAGCTAAAGCGCGCGCTGACCTGCCTTTTTCCCTTGTCGCCTTTCGATTTCCTTTCTAGTCTAACGGGAAAAACAGAGGGTTGGGCATCGGCTGGATGCCCTTGAACAAAACAGGAGAGACTATGAAGTCCATGTTCGCACGGCTTGCAGCAACGGCTTTTGCGGTCGTTTCGCTGGCGACGGTCGCTCAAGCAGAAGACAAGGTCGTCAATATCTACAATTGGTCCGATTACATCGACAACTCAATCCTGGCGGATTTCACCAAGGAAACCGGCATCAAGGTCGTCTATGACACCTTCGACCAGAACGAGACGCTGGAAACCAAGCTGCTGGCCGGCAAGACAGGCTACGACATTGTCGTACCGACGGCCTACTTCCTGCAGCGCCAGATCAAGGCCGGCGTCTTCCAGAAGATCGACAAGTCCAAGCTGCCGAATATCTCCAACATGTGGGATACGGTGCAGAAGCGCATTGCGACCTACGATCCCGGCAACCAGTACGCCATCGACTACATGTGGGGCACGAGTGGTGTCGGCTATAATGTCGACAAAGTGAAGCAGATCCTCGGCACGGACGATGCGCCTGATATCAACGTGATCTTCGATCCGAAGCTCGCCGCCAAGTTCAAAGATTGCGGCATCTACGTGCTTGATTCCCCGACCGACGTCATTCCGGCCGCGCTGCGCTATCTGGGCCTCGACCCGAATTCGACCAAGCAGGAAGACTTCAAGAAGGCCGAGGATCTCCTGACCGCGATCCGTCCCTTCGTGCGCAAATTCCACTCCTCCGAATATATCAATGCGCTTGCCAATGGCGATATCTGCCTGGCGTTTGGCTATTCCGGCGACGTGCTGCAGGCCCGCAATCGTGCCGCCGAGGCGAAGAACGGCGTTAACATCGCCTATTCGATCCCGACAAAGGGCGCGCAGATGTGGTTCGACGTCATGGCGATCCCAGCCGATGCGCCGCATGTCGAGGAGGCGCATATTTTCCTCAACTACATCATGAGGCCTGAGGTTATCGCCAAGGCGAGCAACTTCACTTCCTATGCCAACGGCAACAAGGCGTCGCAGCAGTTCGTGAGCAAGGATGTACTGGAAGATCCGTCCGTTTATCCGACCGACGCGGTTCGCGAGAAACTGTACACGCTGACCCCGTGGGACTCTAAAACGCAGCGCGTGGCGACGCGCTTGTGGACAAAGGTCACGACAGGCCAATAAATCGAAGCGGCCCGGACGGCAACGTCCGGGCCTTTCCTTATGAGGACAATGCAGGAAATCACGAGCGCGCCGGGATGGGGAAGAGCCGGCGCGACGAGCGCCCGTAGGGGCATCCATTTGGGGATAGATAATGAAGTCACTCGGTAATATCCGGCGTTCCTTTGCTCCTTGGACCGATCCTTCGGCCAAACCTTACATTTCCTTCAAGAACGTGACGAAGAAGTTCGGTGACTTTACCGCCGTCGATAACCTCTCCCTGAATATCTACAATCGTGAATTCTTCGCTCTTCTCGGCGCATCGGGCTGCGGCAAGTCCACGCTTTTGCGCATGCTGGCGGGCTTCGAGCAGCCGACAACGGGCGAAATCGTGCTGGATGGGCAAGATCTTGCCGGCACGCCACCCTATCGCCGCCCCGTCAACATGATGTTCCAGTCCTACGCGCTGTTTCCCCATATGTCGGTGGAAAAGAACATCGCCTTCGGCCTGCGCCAGGATGGCATGCCGAAGTCCGAGATCGACGATCGCGTCGGGCAGATGCTGAAGCTCGTCAAGCTGGAGCAGTTCGCCAAGCGCAAGCCGAACCAGCTTTCCGGCGGTCAACGCCAGCGCGTGGCTCTAGCCCGCTCGCTTGCGAAACGGCCGAAGGTGCTGCTGCTCGATGAACCCCTTGGCGCGCTCGACAAGAAGCTGCGCGAGGAAACTCAGTTCGAACTCATGGATCTGCAGCAGAGCCTGGGGCTGACCTTCGTCGTCGTTACCCACGACCAGGAAGAGGCGATGACCATGGCCGACCGCATCGCAGTCATGAGCCACGGCAAGGTGGTGCAGGTGGCGACGCCGGCCGAGATCTACGAGGCGCCCAACTGCCGCTTCGTTGCCGACTTCATCGGCGATGTGAATATCCTCGACGGGAACGTCAACTCGGCACAATCGGGCATCGTCGAGATCGCGATCGAATCGGGCTTCACGGTGCGCACGGCTTCTGGCGACATACCATCGGCTGGAAGCCGCGCCAGTCTCGCCATCCGCCCGGAAAAGCTTCGGGTTTCGCCGCGTCCGCCGGCCAATGCCTCGGTCAATGCGGCAGAAGGCGAGATCTGGGACATCGCCTATCTCGGCGACATGACCGTTTTCCACGTCAAGCTGAAGAGCGGGCAAGTGGTCAAGGCCTCGTCGCTGAACGCAGTCCGCGCCGTGGAAGAGCCCTTCGCCTACGACCAGAACGTCTGGATCTCCTTCGATGAAAATGCCGGCGTCTTGCTGAAGGATTGATCATGAAAGCGCTCGGCTCCTCCATCTATCAGCGCCTCGTTATCATCGTTCCCTATGCCTGGTTGCTGCTCTTCTTTCTCGCGCCCTTCCTCATCGTCTTCCGCATCTCGCTGTCGACGAAGGCCCTGTCGGTGCCACCCTATGATCCGTCCTTCGCTTGGACCGACAGTTTCGGCGATTGGTGGGACAAGCTGCAAACCATGTCGTTCGACAATTACATATGGCTTGCCGGCGATCCGCTCTACATGAACGCCTATATCGAGAGCCTGCAGATTGCCGGCATCTCGACGCTCCTGACGCTGATCATCGCCTATCCGATCGCCTATGGCATGGCGCAGGCGCCGCGCACGATTCGGCCGACGCTGCTGATGTTGGTCATCCTGCCCTTCTGGACGAGTTTCCTCATCCGCGTCTATTCCTGGATGTCGATCCTGAGCACGACGGGCCTCCTGAACCAACTGCTGATGGCGCTCGGCATCATTCATGAGCCGCTTGTCATCCTGAACACCAATACCGCCGTCTATATCGGCATGGTCTATTCCTACCTGCCCTTCATGGTGCTGCCGCTTTATTCCGCGCTGGAAAAGATGGACGGCACGCTGATCGAGGCAGCGCAGGATCTCGGCTGCACGCCGATTGGCGCCTTCTGGCGCGTCACCTTTCCGCTTTCGCTTCCCGGGGTCATCGCCGGCTGCATGCTGGTCTTCATTCCCGCCGTCGGCGAATTCGTCATCCCCGATCTGCTCGGCGGATCGCAAACCCTGATGATCGGCAAGGTGCTCTGGACGGAATTCTACAGCAACACCGACTGGCCGCTGGCATCGGCGGTGGCGACCATCCTGCTTCTGGTGCTCGTGATTCCGATCGTCTTCTTCCAGCATTTTCAGGCAAAAGCCGACGAGAAGGGGAGATAACAAATGATCCGCTGGTCCCGCTTCAACATCGTCTCGGTCACGCTCGGCCTGGCCTTCCTCTACCTGCCGATCCTGCTGCTGGTGATCTACTCCTTCAACAGCTCGCGCCTCGTTACAGTCTGGGGCGGCTTCTCGACGCAATGGTACGTTCATCTTTTCAGCAATGATACGATGCTGAATGCCGCATGGCTGACGGTGCGCATCGCGCTGCTCTCGGCGACGATTGCAACGGTGCTCGGCACCTTCGCGGCGATTACCCTTGTGCGCTACACGCGTTTCCGCGGCCGCATCCTGTTTTCGGGAATGATCTACGCGCCGCTGGTCATGCCTGACGTCATCACCGGCCTGTCGCTGCTGCTGCTCTTCGTGACGTCGGGCGTCGATCGCGGATTCTGGACGATCGTGATGGCGCATACGACGCTGACCATGTGTTTCGTCGCCGTCGTCGTACAGTCCCGCTTGCTCACCTTCGATCGTTCCATCGAGGAGGCGGCGCTGGATCTCGGCGCACCGCCGGTGCGCACCTTCTTCGAGGTGACGCTGCCGATCATCGCGCCGGCCGTCTTCTCCGGCTGGGTACTGGCACTGACCTTGTCGCTCGACGATCTGGTGATTGCGACTTTCGCCTCCGGTGCCGGCGCCAAGACCCTGCCGATGCTGATCTACAGCCAGGTAAAGCTTGGCGTGACGCCGGAAATCAACGCCATCTGTACCATTCTGATCGGCGTGGTTGCCGTTGGGGTCATCTGCACTTCCATCGTGACGAAACGTCGCGAGGTTCAGCGACAAAGGGATGAGCACGCCGCTGCAGCAGCTTGAAGTGCTGCAGGCAAACCGCGTGAAGAACTACGGCTGTTGTATCGGCTTTTGCAGAAGCGTTGCGACCGGCGAAATCACCGGGTTCGGCCAACTGCCGCCAATGAAGAAGGGCAGCATCGGCAATTCGTCGGCATCGGATGGTGAGGTCGCCTCGATCGCACCGGAGAGGGCCAGCCCGTTGGTGCGGAACGGAACCACGCCGTTGAAGGTGATCGTTTCGTTGCGGCCCGTAACGGTTGCGTTCTGTACCTCGGCGGAGCCTTTGGCAAAACTTGCATCCGCGTTGATGCTGTCGAAGTCGAAAGACGAGTCGGCGATGTCGCTCATCCGGAAGAATGCCTTCTGGGCGGCAAGCGTCCGGAAGGTGGCGAGATTGAATTGGCGAAACGACCCTGCCGACGAAGCGAAGTGCAGCGTGCCGGCGACGTCGCTGAGCGTGGCAACCCAGATCGGCTTCGAGGTGCTGAGCGAAAGATCCAAGGACGCTGATGAAGGCATCGGCAATGGGCCGATCAGCTTCAGGCGCGTGAAGAGCCCACCGAAATCGGCGTTGCGAATCGATATCTGCAATTTGCCGCCGCCGTCGAAATCGCCCGGCGCGACCTCAAGATGCGCGGTCAGGGAACCATTTTCGAAGCCGCTGTCGCCTATGTCGAATTTCGCCTTGCCGCCTAACACCAGCAGGCTGGCGCCGATATCATCGAACTGGAAGGGGCCGAGAGCAGCCTTGTTCGATGACAGCCGCAGGTCGAGGTCGAGCCGCTGCAGCGGGTTGCCATTCAGCAGCGCATCGATGGCGGTTTCAGCTGCAAGGCGCATGGAGAAGGCGGCCAGGAAGGGATTGAGGTTCATCTGGTCGAAAGCCAGCGTGCCGGAGATCTTCGGTTTGCCCGCTTTCGTGTAGTTCAGGTCCATGATGCCGGAGGCAGCGGAATCGTTGACTTTGAAGCTCAGATTGTTGAAGCGCAGGCCGTTTTCGATCGCCGCGATGTTGGCGGTGAGCGAGATATTCTTGAGGGCATCTGCTGCCGGCAGGCGCTGACCGCTCCAGGCGATGAAGGAGGGAACATTCGGCACGTTCAGATCCAGATTGCCCGAAAGCGCCGAAAAGTCAGCTATGCTGGTGATGCCCGTATAGGTCCAGTTGATCAGCGGCGAGACGAAGCTGGTCGTGGTGTTCACATTCTTGCCGGCGAAGAAGAGCAGGGGCTGCGGCGAATCGAAATTCAGCTTGATGTCCTGACCGTTGAAGCGGGCAAGGATAACGGCGCTCAGCGAATGGGAAAGTCGTGGCCATGCGATGTCGGCGTTGACGGCGTTGAGCTTATAGATATTCCCGCTGCGCTCGTCGGCCATCTCGATGCTGCCGTCCTCGATGGTCAGCATGCCGATGGCCGCATCCTGTTCCTTGCTCATCCGCATGCCGTCGCCGGAGGAGGCCCCGGCCTGCTCGATCGCCTTGGAAAGCCGGCCTTCGTTCGTCCAGTCGATCAGGCCATTCTCGTCGCGGCGGATGTAAAGAGTCGGGCGCAGGAAATGGAATTCGTGAAAATGCGCGTGCCCGCGGATCGCCGACCACAGCGAGAAATCCGCGGAGAGGCTATCGACGTGACCGAGGACCTTGCCGTTCCTCGACGGTTCGCGGATGGTGACCTGGTTGAGCGTCACGCGTGGCGTCGGCCAGAAATCAAGTGTCGGGTCGCCTTCGATCTGGGCGCGATATCCCGTCCATTCCGAAAGTGCCTTCTCGATGCCGGAGCGCACCAGGCCGCTTGAAATCAGGAAAGGTGCGGTCGCTCTGAAGACAGCGAACACGATGAGGATCGTGAGAAGAATGATGCCGGTCGTGCGAGCAAAGGCAGGCAGCCAGCGCGAGGCCGAACGCATCGTCAACCGCCACTTGTTGTTTTTCGAAGCTCTCATGATCCCGAGGAGACTCTTGAACTGATAGGGATAGTCTGCCTGAGTTTGCCGGATATAGGAAATGTTTGCCCGATGCAAACGTCACGCACTGGCAATGCCCACAACACCATGTTTTATAATGCGCTGCAACATCGCTATATAGAGCGAAAAGCGGGGAGAGAAATATGCAGGATCAGCAGCCGCTCTGGACGCCGTCGGAGGAATTTCGCAACCAGAGCCCGATGTTTGCCTTCATGCAGGAGTGCAACCGCCGCTTCGGCCTCTCGCTGGCAGATTTTGCCGGCCTCCATGCGTGGTCCATCGCCGATCGTGAAAACTTCTGGTCGGCGGTATGGGATTTCTGCGGCGTGAAGGGCAAGCGCGGCGAGCGGGCGCTGATCCATGGCGATGTCATGCTGGATGCCCGCTTCTTTCCCGATGCCGAGCTGAACTTCGCCGAAAACCTATTGTCGCAAAGCGGCGAGGGCGATGCGCTGGTATTCTGGGGCGAGGACAAGGTGCGCAATCGCTGGTCATGGGACCGGCTGGCCGCGATGGTATCTCGCCTGCAGCAGGCCTACCGCGCCGAGGGCATCGGCAAAGGAGACCGCGTGGCGGCCATGATGCCGAACATGCCGGAAACCATTGCCTGCATGCTGGCGGCCGCGTCGATCGGCGCGATCTGGTCCTCCTGTTCGCCGGATTTCGGCGAACAGGGCGTTATGGATCGTTTCGGCCAGATCGAACCGAAGCTCTTCATCGCCTGCAGCGGCTATTGGTATGGCGGCAAGCTGCAGGATGTTACTGCAAAGGTCAGCGCCATCGCTCAGCGCCTGAAAGCGCCGACAGTCATCGTGCCCTATGCCGGCAATGCCGAGGCGGTCGTGACGGCAACGCCGGGCGCGCGAACCCTCAACGATCTGGTTGCCCCCTTTGAGGCGAAAGCGGTCGAGTTTGAGCCCATCTCCTTCTCCCATCCGCTCTTCATCCTGTTTTCCTCGGGCACGACGGGTGTCCCGAAGTGCATCGTGCATTCGACCGGCGGCGCGCTGCTGCAGCTCCTCAAGGAACATCGCCTGCATTGCGGCGTCGTGCCGGGCGAGAAGGTCTTCTACTTCACCACCTGCGGCTGGATGATGTGGAATTGGCTGGTGACCGGCCTTGCCGCCGGCGCGACGCTCTGCCTTTACGATGGTTCGCCCTTCGCACCCGATGGTAACATTTTGTTCGACTATGCGCAGGAAGAGAAATTCGCGCTGTTCGGCACCTCGGCCAAATATATCGACGCCGTCCACAAGAGCGGCCTCACGCCGAAGACCTCGCACGATCTTTCGAGCCTGCGGCTGATGACCTCCACCGGCTCGCCGCTGTCGCCGGAGGGCTTCACCTTCGTCTATGAGGGCATCAAGGACGATATCCAGCTCGCCTCCATTTCCGGCGGTACCGATATCGTCTCCTGCTTCGTGCTCGGCAACCCTCTGCAAGCGGTCTGGCGCGGCGAAATCCAGGGGCCTGGCCTCGGCCTTGCCGTCGATGTCTGGAACGACGAAGGCAAGCCGGTGCGCGGCGAGAAGGGCGAGCTCGTCTGCACCAAGGCCTTCCCCTCCATGCCGGTCATGTTCTGGAATGATCCCGAGCGTGCCAAATATCGCGCCGCCTATTTCGAGCGCTTCGACAATATCTGGTGCCACGGCGATTTCGCGGAGTGGACAGAGCATGGCGGCCTCATCATTCACGGCCGCTCCGACGCCACACTCAATCCCGGCGGCGTGCGCATCGGCACGGCCGAGATTTACAATCAGGTCGAGCAGATTCCCGAGGTTCTGGAGGCGCTCTGCATCGGTCAGGATTGGGACGATGACGTCCGCGTGGTGCTTTTCGTCCGCCTTGCCGCCGGCGTCGCCCTGACCGAAGACCTGGTCAAGGCGATGAAAACCCGCATCCGCACCGGCGCTTCGCCGCGCCATGTGCCGGCCAAGATCATCGCGGTTACGGATATCCCCCGCACGAAATCCGGCAAGATCGTCGAGCTTGCGGTGCGGGAGGTGGTGCATGGCCGTCCGGTCAAGAACAAGGAAGCGCTCGCCAATCCGGAAGCGCTCGATCTCTTCGCCGGGCTGGAAGAACTCAAAAGTTAAGGTGGGCCTTAAAACTGAGGGGCAAACGATGACCATCGTTTGCTAACCTCGCGTTAAGAAAGCTTGGTCAAAAGTAAAGGCCAACTTGAGACCGTTCGCATGAGCTGGAGCGGATTGGAGCCACTCTCGGCTCCCGAGACATGAAGTTCCCCGACTCGAGCTGGCTTTTCGACAGCATAAACTTCAAAGGCAGCGCGGTTCGCTGCCTTTTTTTCGTTTCGCCCGGCACGAAAACGCGTCTGCTCTGTACATTGCCGCCTTGAGCAAGTATGTGCACGCGTGAAGAAGAGGTTCGCGACGTGCGAGCCACGATGATCGCCGCCTGATGGCGCGCGAAGAATTCCGAAAGACAGATGATGACTGAATTCGAAGGCATCGCTCCTGCGATTGCCCAGGCTTTGGCGAAGCGCGGGTATGAAACGCTGACGCCGGTGCAAAAGGCCATGCTCGATCCGGGCCTGGCCGGCAAGGATGCGCTTGTCTCGGCCCAGACCGGCTCGGGCAAGACGGTTGCCTTCGGCCTGGCGCTGGCGCCCGGCCTGCTTGATGGCGCGGAACGCTTCGGCCGCGCCGGCGCGCCGCTGGCGCTGGCGATTGCACCGACCCGCGAACTGGCGCTGCAGTTGCAGCGCGAGCTGGAATGGCTCTATGGGCTGACGGGCGCCACGATCGCCTCCTGCGTCGGTGGCATGGACATGCGCACGGAGCGCCGCACGCTCGAGCGCGGTGCCCACATCGTCGTCGGCACGCCGGGGCGTCTCTGCGATCACATCCGACGCAATTCGCTCGATATCTCCGAACTCAAGGCCGTCGTGCTCGACGAGGCCGATGAAATGCTCGATCTCGGTTTCCGCGAGGATCTGGAGTTCATTCTGGAATCCGCGCCGTCCGATCGTCGCACGCTGATGTTTTCCGCCACCGTGCCGCGTTCGATCGCCAAGCTCGCCGAAAACTATCAGCGCGATGCCGTCCGCATCGCGACCGCCTCTGAGGCCAAGCAGCATGTCGATATCGATTATCGCGCGCTGACCGTCGTGCCGAGTGACCGGGAAAACGCCATCATCAACGTGCTGCGCTATTATGAGGCGCGCAATGCCATCGTTTTCTGCTCGACGCGTGCTGCCGTCAATCACCTGACGGCTCGCTTCAACAATCGTGGCTTTTCGGTTGTTGCGCTCTCAGGCGAACTCAGCCAGAACGAGCGCACGCACGCTTTGCAAGCCATGCGCGACGGCCGGGCTCGTGTCTGCATCGCAACCGACGTCGCCGCCCGCGGCATCGATCTGCCGGGGCTGGAGCTGGTCATTCACGCCGATCTGCCGACCAATCCGGACACGCTGCTGCATCGCAGCGGCCGCACCGGCCGCGCCGGCAACAAGGGCGTCAGCGCCCTCATCGTGCCGCTCAGCGCCCGCCGCCGCACCGAACGCCTGCTGGAAGCTGCTCGCATCCGCGCCACCTGGGCAAAGCCGCCGTCAGCCGATGAAGTGAGCCAGCGCGACGATGAAAGGCTTCTTGCCGATCCGGTCTTTGAAGCGCCGCTTGCCGAAGACGAGGAGGCGATCGTCCGGCAGCTGTTGGAGCGCCACGGCGCCGAGCAGGTTGCCGCAGCATTCCTGCGGCAATACCGCGCCGGCCATTCCGCGCCCGAGGAATTGCAGGACGTGCCGGCCGAAGGTGAGCGCCGAAAGCCCCGCCGCGACGATTTTCCGGTCACGCCTCGCGATGAAGGCTCGTCTGCTGGACGCAACGACTTCACCGATGGTCTCTGGGTATCGCTCTCTGTCGGACGCAAGCAGAATGCCGAGCCGCGCTGGCTGATCCCCATGCTCTGCCGCAACGGCAATCTGACCAAGCGTGACATCGGTGCCATCAAGATGCAGCCCGAGGAAACCTTCGTCGAGCTCTCGACGGAGAGTTTTGAGCGCTTCCTCGCGGCCATTGGCCCTGACAAGACGCTGGAGCGCGGCATCAGGGTCAAGCCGCTTGCCGGCATACCGGATTTCCAGACCAAGCGGGAAGGCGGCTTCGCAAAGAAGAAGCCCTTCGCTGAGAAGGGCGCCCGTTCGAATGACGGCCCGAAGCCGAAATGGAAGTCCGACCGCAAGCCGGAGCGGTCGAATGCAGGCGAGGGCGGTGTTTCCGAGCGTTCCGACAAGAAGCCTTGGGCGAAAAAGCCCGGAAAGCCGGGCTTCGCCAAGAATGACGGGCCGCCAGCAGGCAAGCCGAATTCGAGGGCCAAGCGCAAGGCCACGCGGGCTCAGGGAGAATAATCTCCGTCGCCGAGTTCAAGGGGGCGGCCGCCCCCTTGGCGCTATCTCCGCATCCCCCGGCAAGAGGAGGCTGCTATTCCGAGCGCCATTACTCGAAGAAGATCAAGCTTGCCGGCGATGGTGGTAGTGGCTTTACCGTCACATTATGAAAACCGGCACGCCTAGCCATCTCGGTCAGGCCCTTCTGCGTGTAGGCTTCGCCTTTTGGTGTACTGGCCAGCATCTCCCATGAGAAAGCAGCTGGGAAGGGCGGCGAGACGAGATCGTCGTTAGGCACGAAGTCCACCGCAACCACCTTGCCCTCAGCGCTCAGGCTAGCTCGGCTCTTCCTAAGCAGTCCGGCGCAGGTTTCCAGGTCGAAGTGATGCAGGAAGTTCGGCAGCAGGATAAGATCATAGTCCGTGCCCCAGTCGACTTCGAATGCGCTGCCGGCAATGACTTTGTAGCGTTCGGCGACGCCAAATTGCTGCGCATTACGTTTGGCCAATTCCAGAACGGAGCCCCAATCGACCGCAACGATCTCGGCCGAAGGAAAAGCCTTCGCCATCTCGATCCCGAAAAGCCCGTGCCCTGCAGCGATATCAAGTATCTTCCTTGGCTGCATGGGCAAGTTGGCCATTTCGGTGGCGAGGCTGATCGCGCTGCCGCCAGTGAACGAGCCCATGCCGCGAGCAAATTTCACCCACACCGGATTATCCGGAGACATGTTTGCCAATCCAATGGACCCGCCGTTGCGGACATAGGAAGCCGGATTGTCCAGGATCTGTTTGAGGATCTCCGGGGCGGCCAGGAATTCGATGGCCCCGCCCATATAGGCTGGTGAATGCCGGTCGAGGAAAACTCGGCTGGATGGGGTCAGAGCGTATTGATTGCCTGTTTTCGTGAGAAAGCCGTTCACAACGAGATAGTCGCACAGAATGCGAACGCCTCTTTCATCTGCATTTGCTGCGGCCGCCAGGGATGCTGCATTGCTGCCGTCACCAATCAAGGTAAAAAGGTCGAGTTCTATGGCGGCTACGATGGCGGCCGTCTTTCGGCACGCAAACATTGCATCGACCACTAGATTGGGCGAAACTTCGCCGACGTCTACTTCTACTGCCGTCGATGACATTGGATCCCCCTTATGTGCCCAATGACCGACCGGAATAGTCGGTCGTAAGGATGAACTATCTCACGAAAGGCGCCTGACTTTAAGTTTGTTATCGATAATACTGAAAAGATACATCAGATATTCTTGGCCTGCGGCGCGGGCGAAGTCGTCGTGGCAGAACTTCACGACAACCGCGACGTTACGGCCAATCTGCAAGTGGCTGCCGAAGCCAAGAAAATGTTTGCCCGGTGCAGCACGCGGTTATTCGGCTTGACATTTAAAGCGCGTCAGGCAGAAAATTGATCATGGGGCTGCGATCACCCCACGAGGCTACGGCTGAAGAATCGCGTCCGTGAAACCGAGCCAACGGAGGACGCGCTATGCCGTCATTTCTGGAAATTACACCCGACAAGCTCAATCGCATTATCGGCACGCCCAATTTGCCGACGATTATCGATGTCCGTAATGACGAGGATTTCGCTGCCGATCCCCGTCTTGTTCCCAGTTCGATCCGTCGCGACTATCGACGGGTAGCCGACTGGGCGAACGAACTGGCGGGGCCCACCATCATTCTCTGTCAGAAAGGACAGAAACTCGCCCACGGAGTTGCTGCCCATCTGCGTGTGGTCGGAAAGGAGGCGGAGGTCCTCGAAGGCGGGTTCGAAGCGTGGCGCAGCGCGAAGTACATGCTGGTCGCCGAGGAAAAGCTGCCTCCCCGCGATGCCAAGGGGCGGACGGTATGGGTAACGAGGGCACGGCCGAAGATCGATCGTATCGCTTGCCCATGGCTGATCCGGCGCTTCATCGATCCGTCAGCGATCTTCCTGTTCGTTCCCGCAACCGAAGTTTCGGCAGTCGGCGATCGCTTTAAAGCGACACCATTCGATATAGAGGATGTCTTCTGGAGTCATCGCGGCGAACTGTGCACCTTCGATGTCATGATCGAGGAATTCGGTCTCGGCACAGAACCTCTCCTTCATCTTGCAACCATCGTTCGGGGCGCCGATACCGCCCGGCCGGACCTGGCACCTGAAGTGCCGGGGCTGCTTGCGGCCTCACTTGGGCTTTCGCGAATGTTCAACGACGACCTGCAGCAGTTGGAAGCCGGCATGGCGCTTTACGATGCCTTCTATCGTTGGTGTCGTGATGCGACGGAAGAGACGCACAATTGGCCAAATCCGAGGAAGATGTAAGAGACTATGACCGATCTCGCGAAAAATATAGCCGAGCGATCAAGCGAGGTTGATCGGGACATCGTTCCCCTCCATGAGGCCATTAAGGTCTGGACCCGCGTTGCTGCCCTGAGTTTCGGCGGACCGGCTGGGCAGATCGCCGTCATGCACCGTATCGTCGTCGACGAGAAGAAATGGGTGGGAGAGCACAGGTTCCTTCATGCCCTGAACTACTGCATGTTGCTGCCGGGTCCGGAAGCGCATCAGCTTGCCATCTATATCGGCTGGCTGTTGAACAGGACCCTGGGTGGGATGATCGCCGGCATTCTGTTCGTCCTGCCCGGCTTCCTGGCAATTCTCGCGCTCAGTTATGTTTACGTCCTGTTCGGGAACCTGACCTTTATCGAAGGGATGTTCTTCGGGCTCAAATGCGCCGTGCTGGCGGTCGTCGTCCAGGCGGTCTTTCGCATCGGGAGCCGAGCCCTCAAGAGCAGGACTATGGTTGCTTTGGCCGCCGCTGCCTTCGTGGCGATCTTCTTCCTGCATGTTCCGTTCCCCATCATCATCGTTGGAGCCGGGATTATCGGCTACCTGGCCTCTCGGGCAGGGGTCGCCGCCTTCAAGATGGGCGGCGGGCATAAGTCGGGCTCGGGGACAATTCTGGAAGATAAGGACTCTGTTCTTGGCGAGGGGATCCCTTTGCACGCTCGACCAAACCTCGCCTGGTCTTTGAAGACCTCGGGTCTGCTGGCCGCCGCATGGCTCATTCCGGTTGCGGCCCTCCTGATGACGCTCGGCCCCGACAATGTCTTTTCCAAAATCGCGATATTCTTCAGCGAGATGGCAATCGTGACCTTTGGGGGCGCCTATGCCGTGCTGGCATATGTCGCACAGGAGGCCGTGCAGCAATTAGGCTGGCTGCGGCCGGGCGAGATGCTGGACGGTCTGGGGATGGCGGAAACGACCCCGGGACCGCTGATCATGGTCACGCAGTTCGTTGGTTTCCTGGCGGGTTATCGCAATCCCGGCACCCTTAGCCCCCTTGCGGCGGCGACCTTCGCTGCCATGCTGACAACATGGGTAACCTTTCTGCCAAGCTTCCTTTGGATTTTTGCAGGTGCGCCGTTCATCGAGAAGATGCGCGGCAATGTCGCGCTGACCGGCGCCATGTCTGCGATAACGGCAGCTGTAGTGGGCGTCATCCTCAATCTGGCGATTTGGTTCGGACTCCATGTGCTGTTCCGAGAGACCGCAAGCTTCACCTACGGCTCCTGGACGATGGATGTGCCCGTCCTTACCTCGCTTTCATTGCCCTCGCTGGTGCTGACCTTACTTGCCGCCATCGCCATATTTCGCCTGAAGATGTCGGTGATATCGACCTTATTGGCATCCGCAGCTTTGGGCGTTGGCTGGACTGCCTTCGTTTCCTGACGGAAGAGGCATTCGCCGTCTCATCTGCGCAAGGGCAGCCAAATGCCCATCAGCGTTACTGCCAACCCGACTAACATCGCCGTTTTAGCGCTCGACAGGTGCAAGTTCTGCAGATCGTGCTTGGAATGAAGACTGGCGGCAGTTTTAATAGTGCCTGTTTCGCCGCACACTGTGGAAGCCCCGATCGCCCTTCCGTTGGAATCTAGCATGGTCAATCTAGTCTTCTATAGTGATCAAATAATACCTGAGAACAGAAGAGTGGACCTCAAGCTTCTGTCAATGATGGCTGCTCTCAAATTGGGAAACCGGATCGGATACATTCCATCTGGCCCTGAACCGGACCGGCGCTTTTTTAACGACCGTAGGCAATATTATAATATCCACGGTATAGAGGTGTCGCTGTTCTATGATCCGGAAGGGTCGAGGGCTATCGAAGACAGAGAAGCGCTTTTCGCGTGCGATGGCATTCATCTGACGGGCGGTCACACTGCTGAATATCTACAGCGGCTACGACGTAGCGGGATGCTCTCGCTTCTGAGAGATTGGGCGCTCGGCGGCGGTGTTCTGATCGGGACCAGCGCCGGCGCCATTCTCATGACACCAACGATTGCCACCGACGCCCTGTTCACAGGTGAAATTCCGGAAGCTCTGGTCAAGGAAACGGCGCTCGACCTCGTGCCATTCGAATTCTTTCCGCACCTGAACGAAAAGGCAAGCTATCTCAACGAGCTTATCCGTTACAGCAAGTTCACGAACCGACCAATTCTGGCGTGCAATGATGGAGATGGCATTGTCGTTTCGAACGGACGGGCGGATTGTATCGGAAAACCTGTTTGGATCGCAGACGGCGAGGTCAGGCACGCAAACGACATCACTCTCGACGGACTGGTCCTTTCGCCGGACTCCTAAAGCACTTTAGGTAAAGTAAAACATGCTGATCGGCTCGTGTCATTGCGGCAAATCAGGCTGGACGCTCGAAGGCGATCCAGGTTCGATCACGGCCTGCAACTGCACGCTCTGCCGGCGCTACGGCACGCTGTGGGCCTATGATTACGAAGGGGAGCGGGTCTCCGTCACGGGCCAGACTGCCTCCTATATCCGCGCCGGCAAGGACAGGCCGTCTCTCGAAATACTGTTCTGCCCGTCCTGCGCCTGCGTGGTGAGCTGGCGCGGCCTGAGGCCGCAAAAGGATGGCCGCCGGCGCATGGCGGTCAATGTTCGGCTGGCGCCGCCGGATCTCGTTGCCGACCTGCCGATCGATCACTTCGATGGGCTCGACACGTTTGAAGATCTTCCTTCCGACGGACGATGCGTGCGCGATCTCTGGTTTTGATCGCGAACCAAGATTGTCTCAGTTCGCCAGCACCCGTGGCGAGGGGAAGGTGATCTCAACCAGCGTACCTTCGTTCGGAGCCGAGTTGATCGAGAAAGTGGCGCGGTTGGCGTCGACCATCGCCTTGGTCAGAGGCAGTCCCAGGCCCGTGCCATCGCCGCGCTTGCGGGAATTGGTGGCCACCTGCCGGAAGGGCTTCATCGCCTGCTCCAGCTCCGAGCGTGTCATGCCGACGCCGGTATCGCGGATGCGCAGGACGACGCTCCCATTGCCCTCATACGCAGTCGACACGACAATCTGGCCGCCCGATGGCGTGAAGCGGATGGCGTTCGAAAGGATGTTCAGCGCAATCTGCTTGATCGAGCGCAGGTCGGCCACGACATTCGGCACGGCTTGCGACAGAGCGGTGCGGATGATAACGCGCTGGCTGTTGGCCTGCGGCTGCACCAGCGACACCGCTTCGGTAATCGCTTCGTTCAGGCCGACCGAAGCGAAATCCAGATCCATCTCGCCGGCTTCGATCTTCGAGATATCGAGAAGGTCATTCACGATGTCGAGCACGTGACGGCCGGAGCGGCCGATATCGGTCGCATATTCGATGTAGCGTGAGTGACCGATCGGCCCGAAGCGCTCGCCGGCCATCATGTCGGAAAAGCCGATGATGGCGTTGAGCGGCGTGCGGATTTCATGGCTCACTCGGGCAAGGAAATCCGTCTTGTGGGCATTGGCGGTTTCGGCGGCACGCTTGGCATTGCGCAACTCTTCTTCAGTGCGCTTCCATTGCGTGATGTCACGGATGACGGCGCAGTAACCATTTGATGAGTTCAGCCGGCCCATGGTCATGAACAGCGGCACGAAGCCGCCGGAAGCCTCGCGTCCGATCACCTCGCGACCGTCGTTCAGCACGCTGGCGACGCCATGGCCCGAAAGGCCGCCGAGATAATCGAGCACCGCCTTCTGGCTTTCATGGGCAAAGAGCATGACGAAGGGTTTGCCGCGGGTTTCCTGGTCGTCATAGTTGAACAGCGCGCTCGCCGAGCGGTTCATCGAGCGGATCTCGCCCTCCTGGCCGATGATGATCACGCCATCCGTCGCCGTCTCCAGCGTCGAGCGCAGCTCCTCGATCTCCACCTGCAACTTGGCGACCTTTTCGAGGATGCGCTCGGGGCGGGCTTCTTCAGGAATTGGCTGCGGCGGTGCCGGCGGCTCGCTTCTTTCCACCGGCATCAACGCCAGCATCAAGGCTGTGCCGTCTTCCCACCGGATCGACTGCAGCCGGGCCGTCACAGGCACGAGCGCATCGTCGGCGCGCACGACCATCATCGCGCCGGGCTGCTCGGTTTTGCCTTCTAGGTCGTTGCGCTGCAGCAGCGCATCCAACCCGCCGACCTGTTCGAGTTCATCGAGGCTGTCATAGCCAGTCAGCCGCAGGAATTCAGGATTGCCGTGGATCAGCCGGTCACCGGCGTGGATGAGGATCGCGAGCGGTAGCTGGTCGACGATGTCGGACGACAGGCCCGTGCGCATCTTCACGCGTGACGGAATGGCGTTGTTCAGGACATCGAGGGGGTCGAAATCTTCCTCCGGCTCGGCTGATGCCGGCGCAACTTCGGTGGTGGCCTCGTCAGCCGTTTTCGGGCTGTTATCATCCGCCGCTTCAATGAAGGTCACGACCGGCGGCGATGCTTTTTCTTCTACACCCGGTATAGCCGGCTGGTGGTCGCCGACGTGGCCATTTTCATCGCCCGTTTCGGAGGTCTCGGAAAGGATTTCGTCTGCCGCATTCGGTTGCGGCGGGGTGTCGGCACCGTCCTCATGCCGTTCGTCACCAGGCTGCTCCCCAGACGGTTCCGCGCGTTTGCCCAAAGGTTCAAGCTGTCGGGCTATTTCGCGGAAGGCTGCCTGTTCGCTGAGTGAAAGGCCGGTCTGCGTCAATGTCCGGCGCTCATGCAGGCGAACGACCTTGTCCGACTCGCGACGGTTCGGCGTGTCGGAAATTCGCAGGGCGGGCGGTTCGTAAGTGGGAGCCGGGTCGGCTTCTGCGCTATCCTGAGCGGAGCTCTCTAGTTCTTCTGGCGCCGGAGGGGATTCAACTTCGGCGGCGAGGTGCTCGTTCGATACCGCCTCTGCTTCCGGGGGAATTTCGGCATCCGTCGCGGCGGCGTCAGCCGCCTGCGTGCCGAGAGCCATCCCGCGTTTCATCGGATCTTCGACGGCATCCGCCAGGCGGACGACGCCAAAGCCCCTGAAGCCGTCGAATTCGCGGCTGCGCGTATAGGTCGGCAGGGCGGCAAGGTCGACCGGCACGGTCAGGCTCGTCCCTTCCACCGGCCAGTAGATCGTGCGGCCGGACCATGTGTCGCGCCGCGCCAATAGTTCCGCGATCTTGCCGTCCGGATCGAGATTGAAGCGGCGGGCCACATCGGCAAACGCCGTGCCGGCAATCTGGGCGGCATGCGGCCCCACCGCATCGGCAAATTCGCGCGAAACCTCGCTGAAATGGCCGGCGGCATCGATCTTCCAGACGAAACGAGTGGCGCGTCCGTTGCGCTTGAAATTGAAACCTTGTGCGGGCGTGTTTTCGGTATCTGCATGGGCTTCGCGCGAAGACGGCTCTGCAGCTGCCGTCGCCTCTGCGGCAGCATTGTCTCCGCCATCCCTCACGGTTTCCGGCTGATGCTCATCGGCATGAGCTTCGGTTTCGGCCATTTCGTCGGTCGCGATATCCGCATCGCCAGCCGCTTCCGTTCCGGCTTCGATCGAGCTTGCGGCGGCCGAGACCGCCTCCGCTTGTTCGTCCTCCCGATATTCCGGGGTTTCGTCCAGCTCCTCAATGCCGGCCACCGCATCGATGACGTCGCCGAAGGGTGCATTCGGAGCGAGGGATTGTTCTTCGTCCGGCACTGCTGCCTCGAGCTCCTTGCGGACTTCCTCCGCCTGCGGTTCGCTGGCCGCAGCGGGGCGGGCTTCGTCGGCAAGACTTTCCGTCGGGTCGAGATGGCCAAGCACCGTTTCGACGACGAACAGCAGGTGCAGCGCCGGGATTTCGGAAAGCTTGCCGATGGCGGCGGGCAGATAACCACGCCCGGTCGGGATCGGTCGCTTGATCAGCCGATCCGGCTGTGCGCCGGCCATGGTCGTCATCATCCGCGCGGTCTGCGGCGTTACGCCAAGCGTCCTGAAGCCGGCTGAGGCGGTAACGATCTCGCCATCGCGGCCGATGACGGCCATATGGGTATCGGGATCGTCGAACCCATCGATCATGCGCTTGGCGCATTCGGCTGATGTGAGCGGCTTTGAGGAGACCGGAGAGGAGAACAGCACCGCTTCTTCGCCGGCCTGGATGCGGATGAGTTCGACAGCCGCATTGACGACGGCCCGCTGGAAGCCCGAAGCCATGCGGATCAGAAATGTGCGCTGGTCGCCCACCGCACCGAGGCCACGCGCGGTCGCCTCGATCTGGCGAAACGAGATGTCGCCGGACTTCGGTCCCTGCTCGATGAAGTCGTAAATGATGTTATAGCCAAAAAGGTTGGCGCCGGCGGCGTTTGCCCATAGCACGCGATCCATGCCGGTCGAGAACATGACCATGGCTTCACCGCGCGCGAAGCGCTCCCGAACGCGCGGATGCACGGCAATGTCAATGAACGGATATTGAATTGCGGGCATTTTCCAACCTGTTTTGCGGGCGTAACCGCCTCTCGTGATTTAACGGTTTATTAATAACGGCACCCCGCTTTTCGGTCCAGCGAACGGTCCATTTTTCGGCCGGAAAGGTTAACGCCTTGTGCGACGCACAATTATGTTGCACTGCACAATAATTTATATTATATACTCCTCACACAGGTTCACGGCGGCCCCCCGCAGGGAGGCCCTTTTAGGAGCATAATCATGGCTACTGTAAAGAAAGACGACGTTTTTTCAACGGCGGCATTCGACCCGTCCAAGTTCTCCGAATCCTTCCGCGACTTCGCGGAAAAGGGCGCTGCCCAGTCCAAGGAAGCCTTTGCAAAGCTGAAGGCCGCCACCGAAGAGGCAGGCAAGACAGTTGAAGCAACCGTTCAGACTGCACAGGCTGGGTCCGTAGAAATCGGCCTCAAGGCTATCGACGTTCTGCGCACCAATGCTGAAAGCTCGCTGGCTCACATGGAAGCCCTGCTTCGCGTCAAGTCAGCGGCGGAACTCTTCGAACTTCAGACCGCTTTCATCCGCAAGCAGGCCGAAGTTACCGTCGAGCAGGCCAAGTCCATTCAGGACACCACCAAGAAGGTTGCTGAAAAGCTGGCAAAGCCCGCCAAGGACGCCGCTGAAAAGGCAATGGCCTCCTTCAAAGCCTAATCATTTCCGACAAGCCTCCCAAGGCACGAATGTCCCGTTCCCAGGTGAAAGCCTGGGGCGGGACTTTTCATTTGCAGCAGAAGCCGGCCTGGCCGGTATCTGGCCGTGCATCATCATTTGGATATCTGCAAAGCTTTTTCATATTGCGGGGAGATAGGACTTGAAATAATTTCAAAGTCCTCGTATGTCACCCCCGTTCGCGGCGACGCGAGCAAGTGCGGTTGTAGCTCAGTTGGTTAGAGCGCAGGTTTGTGGCACCTGAGGTCGGAGGTTCGAGACCCCCCAACCGTACCATTTTCTCCCCCCCGTTCGTAGAAGATGCCGGCCCCTTTGGCCTCGCGGGCCTACTTCTTGTCTTCAGGCTTCTTCGAGACATGGCCGGGCGATATCGGATCGCTTGCCGGAAAAGTCTCCTCCAGCGCTTCCTCCAAATAATCGTCCTGTTCCTTGTGTTCTTTCTCGTCCAGTTTCTGCTGCTTCTTGTCGCTCATCGTCCTGGCTCCTGATCTCTCCGCGAAAATACTAAGCTTCACCCGGCCTTTGTCCAGAAGCAAGGCGTGAGGGTGGCGAACCGCGTCTCTATCGCAAACGCTGCCCGCATGCCCAAATTATCTTGGAACCGTCGGCATCGCTCATCGTTGTGTCCATATCGGCAAGCAGGCGAAAGGAGCGGGCATGTCTGTACCGAACGAGCCTATTCCCGATACGCCTCCGATGCCGGAGCCAGGCTGGGCGCCGAAGCCGCCGATCGGAGAGCCGGAGCCGGACAGGTTGCCGGATGAAGCTCCCGTGCCCAACCCCGACGAGAACGAGGAGCCGCCGAAGCATGCGGAGGCTCAACCGCCGCATGCACCATCATGGTGGTGCAACTTGATGCCTTGACCATTGCCTCCGAGCCGGAGGCGCCTCCATCGGCTTTATTTACAGGAAAATCCGCCGCTCCTCGCTGACCAGCTCCTGCAAAAAGTCCGCGACAGTGCGCACACGCACGAGATCGCGGGCGCTTTCATGATAGGTCGTCCAGTAGGCACGCTTGATGGAGACATCCGGCAGAATACGGGTCAGCTCCGAAAACTGTCGGGCAATATAATCATGCAGAATGCCGACGCCTGCGCCGGAGCGCACAGCTTCCGTCTGGCCGATGGCCGTGGAGATCTCGAAAGAGGCGTCCCAGCTGCGCATGATCTCGCCGGAAAAATTGAGCGATGCCGTAAAGATCAGGTCTTCGACATAGCCGACGCGCGGATGCAGCTTCAGCGCCTCGACGCTATCGGGCAATCCTGCCTGCTCGAGATAGGCTTTTGAGGCATAGAGCCCGAGCGTGTAATCCGTCAGTTTCGATGAGACCAAACGTCCTTGCTCCGGCCGTTCCAGCGTGATGGCGATATCGGCCTCGCGCTGCGACAGCGAGAAGGAGCGGGGAACAGGCACGAGCTGAATGCGCAGCTCCGGATAGCGGGCGATCAGCCGCCCGAGCCGTGGCGCGAGGAAGGAAACGCCGAAGCCGTCGGGCGCGCCGATGCGCACGGTCCCTGTGATTGCGCTGTCGAGGTGACCGACGCTTGCCTGCGCGCGCAGCATCTCAGTTTCCATGCGCTCTGCCGCGTGAAGGAAGATTTCGCCTTCCGCCGTCAGGTCACAGCCATTGGTGCGACGCACGAGCAGCCGCGTCTTCAGCCGTTCCTCCAGCGTCGTCACGCGGCGGGAGAGGGTGGCGTGGTTGACGCCCAGCCGTTTCGAAGCAGCCAGGATCTGGCCCGTGCGCGCCACAGCTAGAAACATGCGGACGTCATCCCAATCCATCAGCACACATCCTTTTGCGCGTTCAGCCTTTGGTCTCGCGCATGTCGTTATCGCAGAAACCGCTATACACTTTTGTGCCACATGCTTTCGGACTTTAATTTTTGCACAACGGTTGCTTATAGCAGCTCATTGATTTGTGCAAATTGAAGTGCCATCCTGTCAGCATCCAAGAAAACGAGGAGGCACATCCATGCGTGAGATCGGTCATTTCATCGGCGGCAAGCACGTCGCCGGCACGAGCGGACGCACGAGCAACGTCTATAATCCGGCAACCGGCGAAGTGCAGGCAACCGTCGCGCTCGCGAGCGTCGACGAACTGCGCGCAGCCGTCGAAAATGCCAAGGCTGCGCAGCCGAAATGGGCCGCCACCAACCCGCAGCGCCGCGCCCGCGTTTTCTTCAAGTTCGTCGAACTGCTGAACCGGAACATGGATGAGCTGGCGACCCTGCTCTCTTCGGAGCACGGCAAGACGGTCGAGGATTCCAAGGGCGATATCATCCGCGGCCTCGAAGTCTGCGAATTTGTCTGCGGCATTCCGCATCTGCAGAAGGGTGAGTTCACCGAAGGCGCCGGCCCGGCGATCGACATGTACTCCATCCGTCAGCCGGTCGGTGTCGGCGCCGGCATCACGCCGTTCAACTTTCCAGGCATGATCCCGATGTGGATGTTCGCGCCGGCGATCGCGTGCGGCAACGCCTTCATCCTGAAGCCGTCAGAGCGCGATCCTTCCCTGCCGATCCGCCTTGCCGAACTGATGATCGAAGCCGGCTTGCCGGCAGGCATCCTCAACGTGGTCAATGGCGACAAGGCTGCCGTCGATGCCATCCTGACGGATCCGGATATCGCTGCCGTTTCCTTCGTCGGCTCTACGCCGATCGCCCGTTACGTCTATGGCACGGCCGCCATGAACGGCAAGCGCGCCCAGTGCTTCGGCGGCGCCAAGAACCACATGATCATTATGCCCGACGCCGATATGGACCAGGCCGTCAATGCCCTGATGGGCGCCGGCTACGGCTCGGCCGGCGAGCGTTGCATGGCGGTGTCGGTCGCGGTTCCGGTCGGCGAGGAGACGGCCAACCGTCTCGTCGAGAAGCTGGTTCCGAAGATCGAATCCCTGCGCATCGGCCCCTATACCGATGAGAAGGCCGACATGGGCCCGCTGGTCACCAAGGATGCCTATAACCGCGTCAACGGCCTGATCGACCGTGGCGTCGAAGAAGGCGCCAAGCTGGTCGTCGACGGCCGCGGCTTCAAGCTGCAGGGTTATGAAGACGGTTACTTCGTCGGCGGCACGTTGTTCGACCACGTCAAGCCGGAGATGGACATCTACAAGACCGAGATCTTCGGGCCGGTTCTGTCGGTCGTTCGCGCCAAGAACTACGAGGACGCCCTCGAACTGCCGATGAAGCACGAATACGGCAACGGCGTCGCCATCTACACTCGTGACGGCGATGCGGCTCGCGATTTCGCTTCGCGCATCAATATCGGCATGATCGGCGTCAACGTTCCGATCCCGGTTCCGCTTGCCTACCACTCCTTCGGCGGCTGGAAGGCTTCGAGCTTCGGTGACCTCAACCAGCACGGCACGGACTCGATCAAGTTCTGGACGCGCACGAAGACGATCACCGCGCGCTGGCCGTCCGGTATCAAGGATGGCGCCGAATTCGTCATGCCGACAATGAAATAAGCATCGCAATCATTGGCTTCCATCGGCCGTCGTCCGGAATTTTTTCGGACGGCGGCTTTTTTATTGCGTTTGTTTTCGATGGAGTCATCTTGTCAGGGCCGCTGTTTTCATTTAGAACAAAACAAGAACAACGGGAGGGCCGCGCGATGGCCGTGACCTATCAGATCGACTATCTCGAATTTCCGTCGAAAGACGGCCTGAAGACACGTCGCTTCTTCGAGGAAGCCTTCGACTGGAGCTTTGTCAGCTATGGACCGACTTACCATGTCATCGAAGCAGCCGGAATAGATGCCGGCATAGACGGGGACGCAGGAGAGGCCGCCGGCACGCCTTTGCCCGTCGTGCGCACCACCGATCTGGAAGCTGCTCAGCGTGCCGTCGAATTCGCCGGCGGCGTCATCACCCGCCCCGCTTTCGATTTTCCGGGTGGACGTCGCTTCCATTTCCGCGAGCCGGGCGGCTGCGAAATGGCGGTCTGGATTTCCGTATCCTAAGTTTCGGACATGGCCGGTTGGAGATCGGCACGGGCTGGATGGCCGGCTTTCTAAATAAGCTGAATATGAATTTCATATTTTGGAATTGTTCAAAACTAAGAAAGCCACTATATACGGGGCCAGCCCCTAAGCAGCCTCGATTCCAGGAGATCGGCATGCGTTTGACGAAACAGACCAATTACGCAGTGCGCATGCTGATGTATTGCGCCGCCAATGATGGCCATCTGAGCCGAATTCCGGAAATCGCCAGGGCATACAGCGTATCTGAGCTGTTTCTCTTTAAGATTCTGCAGCCCTTGACCAAGGCTGGCCTTGTCGAAACGGTGCGTGGCCGCAATGGCGGCGTGCGCCTTGGCAAGCCGGCGACCGATATCAGTCTGTTCGATGTCGTCCGTGTTACCGAAGACAGTTTCGCCATGGCGGAATGCTTCGAGGATGGCGTGGTGGAATGCCCACTGGTCGATAGCTGCGGTCTCAACTCGGCGTTGCGCAAGGCGCTCAATGCTTTCTTCGACGTTCTGACCGAATATTCCATCGACGACCTCGTCAAGGCCCGCCCGCAGATCAACTTTCTCCTCGGCCTTACCGACAAAGATCACAAGGCGATTGCGAAGAAGCCGGTGGTTGCAGCCCCGGCCGCCTGATCAGTCCTCTGAAATTCGAACATGTTTCAGTCCGCAGTTACCGCCGGTAGCTACGGATTTTCGTTTGTATTGCCTCCTATCCGGGCAATAGGGGGTTGGCGGATTGCGAGAGGAAAACGGCAAATCGTTCTGAATCTGCTAAAAGCGTGCAAATTTTTGCCATAAAATTACCAATTCATAGGTTTTTTCGTTCAAAAATTTCCAAACTCTAGAAATTGGAAAAATTTTAGGCGGCGCTTGTTGCTTTCAAACTTAAAATAAAGTTCCATCGGCGCGATCCGGATGGGAACCTCTGGTGGTGTCCACGGCTTCAAAAGAATAACAATCTGGGAAACGATATCATGAAAAAGATTTCTGTCCTGCTGGCAGTGACAGCCTTGGCTTCGGTCATGGCGACGTCCGCCTGGTCAAAAACGCTTGTCTATTGCTCGGAAAGCTCGCCGGAAGGTTTTGACCCGGGTCTCTACACCGGAGGCAATACTTTCGACGCCTCGTCGCGCACGGTCTATAGCCGCCTTGTCGAATTCAAGCATGGCAGCACCGAAATCGAGCCGGGCCTTGCCGAAAGCTGGACGGTGTCCCCGGACGGCAAGGAATACACCTTCAAGCTCCGCAAGGGCGTCAAGTTCCAGACCACCGATTTCTTTACGCCGACACGCGACCTCAACGCCGATGACGTGATCTTCTCGATCAGCCGCCAGCTCGGCACTGACAGCCCCTGGGCAAAATATGTCGCCGGCGGTACCTACGAATATGCCGATGGCATGGGCTTCCCGAAGCTCATCAAGTCGATCGACAAGGTTGACGATCTCACCGTCAAGTTCGTCCTTGACCGCCCGGAAGCTCCGTTCCTCGCCGACCTCGCTATGGACTTTGCCTCGATCCTGTCGAAGGAATATGCCGATAAGCTGCAGGCCGACAAGAAGATGGAGCAGATGAACCAGCAGCCGCTCGGCACTGGCGCATTCACCTTCGTCGCCTATCAGCCGGATGCCGTCATCCGCTACAAGGCGAACGAAACCTACTTCAAGGGCAAGGAAAAGATCGACGATCTCGTCTTCGCGATCACGCCAGACGCCTCCGTTCGCGCGCAGAAGCTGAAGTCCGGTGAATGCAACATCATGCCGTATCCGAATGCGGCTGATATCAAGGATCTGAAGGCCGACAAGAACCTCAAGGTTCTCGATCAGGCTGGCCTGAACGTTTCCTATCTCGCCTACAACACGCTGGTTGCTCCGTTCGACAAGGTCGAAGTACGCAAGGCTATCAACATGGCTGTCAACAAGCAGGCCATCGTCGATGCCGTTTTCCAGGGCTCCGCCAAGGTTGCGACCAACCCAATCCCGCCGACCATGTGGTCCTACAACAAGGACATCAAGGACGACGCGTTCAATCCTGAAGAAGCCAAGAAGCTGCTCGAAAAGGCCGGCGTCAAGGATCTCAGCATGAAGATCTGGGCGATGCCCGTGTCGCGTCCCTACATGCTGAATGCCCGTCGCGCTGCCGAGCTGATGCAGGCGGACCTCGCCAAGATCGGCGTCAAGGTCGAGATCGTCACCTATGACTGGGCCCAGTACCTGAAGCTCTCCTCCGCCAAGGACCGCGACGGCGCGGCCATCCTCGGCTGGACCGGTGACAACGGCGACCCGGACAACTTCCTTGACACGCTGCTCGGCTGCGACGCTGTCGGCGGCAACAACCGCGCACAGTGGTGCAACAAGGAATTCGACGGTCTGGTGAAGAAGGCCAAACAGACGGCTGACGTCAAGGAGCGCACGAAGCTCTACGAAGAGGCTCAGGTCGTCTTCAAGCGCGAAGCACCGTGGATGACGATCGATCACTCGGAAGTCTTCATGCCGATGACGAAGAATGTCACGGGCTACTTCCAGGATCCGCTCGGTATTCATCGCTTCGACGGCGTCGATATCGCCGAATAACGAAAAATCTGTGAGAATGCTCGGCTAGTATCGGGCGATCCGGCGGTCAGACAGTCTGTCTGACCGCCGGAAAAATTTGGACATCTGCCATGTTGCGATTTCTTTTCAGCCGGCTAGCGGTGCTGATCCCGACATTCCTCGGTGTATCGATCGTCGCCTTCTCTTTCATCCGCCTGCTTCCCGGCGATCCTGTCATGCTTCTGTCCGGCGAACGCGTCATGTCGCCGGAGCGTCATGCGCAGATCTCGCACGATCTCGGCTACGACCAGCCGATGGTCGTGCAGTACGGCCGATATGTCTGGAATGCCCTTCATGGCGATCTCGGCACCTCGATCACGACAAAGCGTGACGTGCTGACCGACTTTTTGACCTTCTTCCCGGCCACGCTCGAGCTGTCGATCTGTGCCATGATCCTCGCGATCTGTCTTGGCATACCAGCCGGTGTTTTCGCCGCCGTGAAGCGGGGCACATGGTTCGACCAGAGCGTCATGGGCGTCGCCCTCGTCGGCTATTCCATGCCGATCTTCTGGTGGGGCCTGCTGCTTATCATCGTCTTCAACGGCTATCTGCACTGGACGCCGGTTTCGGGCCGTATCGGACTCATCTATTTCTTCAAGCCGGTCACCGGCTTCATGCTGATCGACAGCCTGCTGTCCGGCCAGAAGGGCGCCTTCTGGTCCGCTTTCAATTCGTTGATCCTGCCGACCATCGTGCTTGGCACGATCCCGCTCGCCGTGATCGCGCGCCAGACGCGCTCGGCGATGCTCGAAGTGCTCGGCGAGGATTATGTGCGCACGGCTCGTTCCAAGGGCCTCTCGCCGCTGCGCGTCGTTTCCGTGCACGCATTGCGAAATGCCATGATCCCCGTCGTCACCACGATCGGCCTGCAGGTCGGCGTGCTGCTCGGCGGCGCCATCCTGACGGAAAGCATCTTCTCCTGGCCGGGTATCGGCAAATGGATGATAGATGCGGTCTTCAAGCGCGATTATCCGGTGGTGCAGGGTGGCCTGTTGCTGATCGCCGGCATCGTCATGCTCGTCAATCTCGTCGTCGACCTGCTCTACGGCTTCGTCAACCCACGCATTCGTCACTAGGAGCGGCCCATGAGCACGGTTAGCGTCAAAACGGTTAGTGTCAAATCCGACCGTCCTTCCGCTCTTGCGGAGTTCTGGTATTATTTCTCTCGCAACAAGGGCGCCGTCATCGGCCTTGCGATCTTCCTTTTCGTCCTGTTTCTGGCGATTTTCGCCGGTCTCGTGGCGCCGCATAATCCCGATGTGGCCTATGGCAGCGACATGCAGCGCCTGCCGCCCGCCTGGGCGGAGGGCGGCAACAGCAGCTTCCTACTCGGCACCGATGCCAATGGCCGTGATCTCCTGTCGCGCCTCATCTATGGCACACGCTTCTCGCTGTTCATCGGCCTCGTCGTTGCCTCGCTTTCGGCGCTCGCCGGCATCCTGATCGGTCTCGTCGCCGGCTATGTGCGTGGCCGTGTCGATACGATCATCATGCGCATCATGGACATCATCCTCGCGGTCCCCTCGTTATTGCTCGCCCTGGTGCTGGTGGCAATCCTCGGACCGGGCCTGACCAATGCGATGATCGCGATCTCCATCGTCAACCAGCCGCATTTCGTTCGTCTGACCCGCGCTTCCGTCATGGCCGAGCGCGACAAGGAATATGTCATCGCCTCCCGCGTAGCCGGCGCTGGCCCGCTGCGGCTGATGTTCAAGACTATCCTGCCGAACTGCCTGGGACCGTTGATCGTCCAGGCGACGCTGGCATTCTCCTCCGCCATTCTCGATGCCGCTGCCCTTGGCTTCCTCGGCCAGGGTGCCCAGCCGCCGACGCCGGAATGGGGGACGATGCTGGCGGATTCGCGTGAATTCTTCCAGAGCAACCCTTGGCTCGTTACTTTCCCCGGTCTCTGCATCCTGATCACGGTGCTCGCCATCAATCTGATGGGCGACGGCCTGCGCGATGCATTCGACCCGAAGCTGAAGAGGTCGTAATGGCACTCCTCGATATTGAAAACCTCTCCGTCGAATTTCAGACCTCGTCCGGCTTGTTCCGGGCCGTCGATGGCGTCTCGCTGACGTGCGACAAAGGAGAAATCCTGTCGATCGTCGGCGAATCCGGTTCCGGCAAGTCGGTCTCCATGCTTGCCATGATGGGCCTTCTGCCCTGGACGGCGAAGATCACCGCCGACCGCATGATGTTTGATGGCAAGGACCTGCGCGGTATCTCCTCGCGTCAGCGCCGCAAGATCATCGGCAAGGACATGGCCATGATCTTCCAGGAGCCGATGTCGAGCCTTAATCCGTGCTTCACGGTCGGCTTCCAGCTCGGCGAGACGCTCCGCATCCATATGGGCCTTGACCGCAAGGCTCGCCGCGAACGCTCGATCGAACTCTTGAATCTCGTCGGCATTCCAGCCCCTGCGGATCGTCTGTCGAACTTCCCGCATCAGATGTCCGGTGGCATGAGCCAGCGCGTCATGATCGCCATGGCGCTCGCCTGCAATCCGAAGCTTCTGATTGCCGATGAGCCCACGACCGCGCTCGACGTGACGATCCAGGCGCAGATCCTCGACCTGCTCGTGCGCCTTCAGCGGGAGCAGGGCATGGCGCTCGTGCTCATCACGCATGACATGGGCGTCGTCGCCGAAACGGCAGAGCGCGTACAGGTGCAATATGCCGGCCAGAAGGTCGAGGAGCAGCCGGTCAAGGAACTGTTCCGCGATCCGCATCATCCCTATACGGCAGCCCTTCTTTCGGCTCTGCCGGAGCGCGCCGAAGTCGGCGAACGTCTGCCGTCGATTGCCGGCGTCGTTCCCGGTCAGCACGATCGGCCGACGGGCTGTCTCTTTGCGCCGCGCTGCTCCTTTGCAACGCCGGAATGCGACAAGGGCGTGAGGCGCCAAGGGCCCGAACTGGGCGTAGCCCTATGTAACTATCCGCTGCAACATGGCAAGCCACTCGGCCACCCCGGCATTGTCGCCACGCAAAAAGCAGGAGGTGCCGCATGACCGGCGCTGTTCTCGAAGGGCGCGATCTCGCCCGCTTCTACACCGTCAAGCGCGGCACCTTCAAATCGGAAGCGACGGTCAAGGCGCTGAACGGCGTCAGCTTCAGCCTGCAGTCGGGCCGCACGCTCGCTGTCGTCGGCGAATCCGGCTGCGGTAAGTCGACGCTCGCTCGCCTCGTGACGATGATCGAAAATCCGACGGCCGGCGAATTGCTGATAGACGGCAAGCCCGCCAGGCTCGGCGACCGCAGCCTGCGCAGTGCCGTGCAGATCGTGTTTCAGAACCCTTATGGTTCGCTGAACCCGCGCCAGAAGGTCGGCTCCATCCTGGAAGAGCCGCTGAAGATCAACACGGATGATGATGCCGCCACCCGACGCCGCAAGGTGGAGGAAATGATGGCGCGCGTCGGTCTGCGTCCGGAACACTATGATCGTTACCCGCATATGTTCTCGGGCGGTCAGCGCCAGCGCATCGCCATCGCGCGTGCCCTGATGCTGCGGCCGAAAGTGCTGGTGCTCGATGAGCCGGTGTCCGCACTCGATCTGTCGATCCAGGCGCAGGTCCTGAACTTGCTGATGGATCTGCAGAAGGAGATGGGCCTTGCCTACCTCTTTATCTCGCATGGCCTTTCCGTCGTCCGTCACATCGCAGACGACGTGATGGTTATGTATCTCGGACGTCCGGTGGAAACCGGCACGGCGGACGAGGTCTTCAACCGGCCGCGCCATCCCTATACCGCCGCCCTTCTCTCGGCGACGCCGATCGCCGATCCGGATCGCGAAAAGAACCGCATCCGCCTGCAGGGTGAATTGCCGTCGCCGCTCAATCCGCCGAAGGGCTGCCACTTCAATCCGCGCTGCTGGCGTGCCCAGGACAAGTGCCGGCAGGTTGAACCGGAACTGGCGGGCGACGGAACGCATAAATTTTCCTGTTTCTTTCCGCTGGATTGATCCAAGTTGCGAATCGGGCATGGCTGAAGAGCGGCCGTGCCCGGTTTGAAATCAATCATTTCGGATAGGCCTATGCGCGATAATCAGGACACCACGCTTGCCATCATCGTCATGGGTGTGAGCGGCAGCGGTAAATCCTCCATCGGCGAGGGTGTGGCGGCCAAGCTCGGCATCCATTTCATCGAAGGCGATGCCCTGCATCCGGCAGCCAATGTCGAGAAGATGAGCAAGGGCATTCCGCTGACGGATGAGGATCGCTGGCCGTGGCTCGAAAAGATCGGCCAGGAAATATCGGCAAGCCTTGCGAAAGGCGAAGGCGTTGCCGTGACCTGCTCGGCGTTGAAGCGCGTCTATCGCGAGCGCTTGCGGGCATCCGCCGGCGGTCATCTCTATTTCATCTATCTCGAAGGCTCCAAAGAGCTGCTGACGAAGCGCATGGGCAAGCGCAAGGGGCATTTCATGCCGACCTCGCTGCTCGAAAGCCAATTGCAGACGCTGGAAGTACCGACGGGCGAGCCCGGTGTCGTCACCGTCGACATCGACGCCACGATCGAAGAGATCGTCGATGCGTCTGTCAAAAGCCTCCGGGCAGTCCTCTAAAGCGATTCCAGGAAAAGTGCGTAGCGGTTTTCCGTCCGGAATTGCGTGAGATAGAACGGCTCAGGGCGCAAACCGGCCCGGAGCGTAAGCCGAAATATCGATGAAGGGCTTCTCGCCGGTGATGAGCTCGGCGAGCACGCGGCCGGTCACCGGGCCGAGCGTCAGCCCGTGATGGGCATGACCGAAGGCGAACCATAGGCCGTTATGGCGCGGTGCCTTGCCGATGATCGGCATCATGTCGGGTGTGCAAGGCCGTGCTCCCATCCAGGGTTCCGGATCGAGCCGCTCGCCAAGCGGGAAGGTGGTGCGCGCGACGGCTTCGGCACGGTCGAGCTGGACCGGTGTCTTCGGAGCATCGCGCAGGGCGAATTCGGCACCGGTCGTCAGCCGGATGCCGCGGCTCATCGGCGCCAGCAGATAGCCGCGCTCGGCATCCAGCGTCCAGTTATTGAGGATGGCGTCGCCCTCGGTGGCGTAATGCATGTGATAGCCGCGCTTGACGCCGAGCGGGAAGGCATAGCCGAAGCGTTTCGTGACGATATCGGCCCAGGGGCCGAGTGCGACGACGGCATCCTCCGCCTCGATCGACCCTTCCGCCGTCACCATTCTCCAGGCCGAGCCGGCCATTCCGAGCGAAACGGCATCTCCCGTCGTCACACGCCCGCCAATGCTTTCGAAATATCGGCGATAGGCTGATGTCAGCCCGTGCGGGTCGAGCACCGACCAGGGGTCGCGCCAGCGAAGCGCGCCGGAAAAATTGCCTCTGAGATGCGGCTCCATGGTTGTGATCTCCGCACCGCTCAGCGCGTCGTAACCGATGCCAAATTCGCGGTTGAGTCGTTCGGCCTCGGCAAACTCGGCGTCGCGCTTCCCGTTCGAACGGAACAGCTCCACCCAGCCGTTCTTGCGAATGAGCTCTTCGGCATGCGAGGCTTCGATGAGATCGTTGTGCTCGCTGACGGAATGTTCGATCAGCGGCGCGTAGGCGCGCGAAATCATCTCGTGGCGCTTGGTATTGGAGTTCCACCAATAGCGGGCGAGGAAGGCGATTTGCGCCGGCAGAGCGTGCAGATGATAATGCGCGTCGATGCGATTGTTGAAGGCATAGCGCAGCAGCAGGCCGAATTGCTGCGGGAAGCCGTAGGGCACGACGCCCTCGCGCTGAATGAGGCCGGCATTGCCGAAGGATGTTCCCTGGCCTGGTGGCTGGCGATCAACGAGGACGACTTGCCGTCCCCGCCGCTGCAGATGGATTGCCGTCGAAACGCCGACGATGCCCGCACCGAGAACGATTGCGTCCTTTGTCATTTTATCCTGCTATCCGCATGCCTAATGCATTGCCGCTCGGTCGTTCCGTATTGTCTGACCGCGCTCTAAGCATCGAAAATGCCTGCCAAATTTCGCCGGCGCAATTGAAAAATGCGGTCAGGCCGCACTCTGTTTCAGGCAGGCGTTTTCGGCGCGGATGCGGATCACAAGAATGATGCCGTTGAGCAGCGAAAAGATCGCGGCGTAAAGCGGCATGCCGAAGGCGAGCGGCAAGACAGCGATCTCGCCGGCGACGACGGTATAGTTCGGATGGCTGAGGAAGCGATAGGGTCCTTTGGTCACCAGCGCCGCGCGGGGCAGTATGATGATGCGCGTCGTCCAACGATCCTTCAGTGTCGCCAGTACCCAGAGGCGCAGTCCCTGCAGCACCATGAAGAGCAGGAACCAGACGAGATCGACAGGCCGGCCGATGGCGAGCAACCACAATCCGATCAGCCAAGCTGCGTGCATCGCCACCATGAAGGGATAGTGCTCCGGCGCATATTCCCGAGCGCCGCGGTCAAGGAGCGCTGCGGTATTGCGCCTGGCATAGATAAGCTCCGCCAGCCGCTGCAGCGTCACGAAGGCCAGAAGCGCGATCGACGGCCACAGCATCAGGCGACTCTCCTCAGGGTAATACAGCTTGCCGAAAATCCTGGCCCCATGGCAAGCAGGGCGGAACGCTCCGGCAAGCCGGCCGCAATGGCGCGCTCCAGCACGAACAGTATCGTGGGCGAGGACATGTTGCCGTAGTCGCGGATCACCTCGCGTTCGATTTCGAGCGAGCCTTCTTCAAGGCCGAGCGCGCTTTCGAGCGCCGCCAACACCTTGGCGCCGCCCGGATGACAGATGAAGCGGTCGACATCGGAGATCAAAAGCCTGGATCGCTCCAGAATGCCCGCAACCGCGCTCCTCAGATGCGTCTCGGCAAAGACCGGCAGTGATTGCTCGAGGATGATACCGAAGCCGGTATCGTCGATCTTCCAGCCCATGATGCCGAGGCTCTCGGGGAAAAGATGTTCTCCGGTCGATTCGATTTCCGCAATGCCGCTTTCGCCGGCCCGGAGCACGCAGGCCGCTCCGCCATCGCCGAACAGCGCGGTTGCGATAATATTGGGCCGTGTCAGCTCGTCCAGACGAAAGGCAAGCGAGCAGAGTTCGATCGCGACGAAGAGTACGACGGCGCCTGGCCGGCTTCTTGCCATTTTCGTTGCAACGGCAAGGCCGGATACGCCGGCAGCACAGCCGAGCCCGAAGATCGGCACGCGCTCGATATCCAGGCGAAAGCCCATCTCGCCCGCAAGCCGTGCCTCGAGGCTCGGCGTCGCGAGCCCTGTGGACGAAGCCGTGACGATGCAGTCGACCTCTCTGGCCTCAAGACCGGCCCGCTGCAGCGCTGCCGTTGCAGAACGGCGGAAAAGCTCGGAGGCCACCTCAACATAGGCAGCCATGCGATCCTGCCAGCCGTGCGGCTCTTCGAACCAAGAAAGGGGCCGCGCCACATGGCGCTTGCGAATGCCGGTGCTCTCGAACACGCGCGCGAGATATTTGAAGTCCTGAAAACGGTCCGAGAACAGACGGGCCGCCGTCTCGGCAGCGTCGGTCTGGAGAATGATGTTGTCGGGCGTTGCGACGGCAAGGCTTAGAAGTTTGACGGTATCGGTCACGAGTTTCTCCTACGCCCTTGAGGGGCGTGGGATGGAAACACGTGGTGAGGGTGGTCTATTCGATGCCGGAGCGGTCACGAAAGAGTGACGGCGTCCCGGCTTGGGATGCGCCGAAAAAATTTTTCGCATCGTCCGAATAAAAGATGCCGATGGTGTGTTCTCCCCTCGCAACGTTCATTTTGCCAAGGAGACATTCCATGACGACCAAAGCAATTCGCCTGGCTTCCATCGCTCTCGGCGCAAGCCTGACCCTCGGCGCTTTCGCCATCCCGGTCTTTGCTGCCGGCGACGATTCCAGCACGACGCCGACCTGCAAGAAGGGCGAGATCTACGATCAGAAGACCAAGAAGTGCGTCAAGCAGCAGGGCGCCAACGTCACGGACGAAAACCGCGCGGATTATGCATACTCGCTCGCCAAGAAGGATCATCGTTACGAGGAAGCCCTGGCGGTTCTCGACACGATGAAGAACCCGAATACGGCAGAAGCACTGAACTATCGCGGTTACGCCACCCGCAAACTCGGCCGCACGGACGAAGGCATTTCCTATTACCAGAAGTCTGTCGCCATGGATCCGAAGTACACGCTGGTTCGTGAATATCTCGGCGAAGCCTACGTCATCAAGGGCCAGATGGACCTTGCCAAGGACCAGCTGAGCACGATCAAGACGCTCTGCGGCAATACGAGCTGCGAGGAATATCGCGATCTTCACGCCGCGATCATGAATCCGTCCAGCCTGTGATCGCAGGTAAGCGCCGGGGATAAAGACGGCAAGCAGGGAGCTTTACGAGGGATATGGGAGTGATGCCAGTCGCTCGTGGCGCAATTTCCGCTTATAGTCTGACGGCAGCGGAGCCGCCAAAAAGATCGGCGGCTCCCGGACATGCGGGAATGGCGGAGGCTGTCATAGCGAGCGAAGAGGATATCAGGGCGGGACTGTCCCAGCATCTGACGCGGCTGTGGCGCTATGGTGTGGTGCTGTCGCGTCAGCGTGACGTGGCCGACGATCTCGTGCAGGCGACCTGCGTCAGGGCTCTGGAGCGAGCGGCTCAGTTCACATCGGGCACGCGGCTCGATCGCTGGCTCTTTGCCATCCTGCATTCGATCTGGCTGAACGAGGTCCGCTCGCGCCGCGTGCGTATGGGGCAGGGCTTTGTCGAAGCCGACGAGACGCTGGTTTTCGACGGTGCTCGGCAAACCGAAACGCATATTTTGGCCGGGCAGGTGTTGCAGCGCGTTCAGGCCCTTCCGGAGGCGCAGCGCACTGCGGTGTTCCTGGCCTATGTCGAAGGGCTTTCCTATCGCGAGGTGGCTGACGTTCTTGATGTGCCGATCGGAACGGTCATGAGCCGGCTGGCGGCGGCGCGGGCGAAACTCGCCGAGGGCATGGGAATGGCGGCTGACGGGAAATCGTCCGGAGGTGAGCGACTGGGGAATGGAAATGAGTGAATCGCATAAAGGACAGATGCCCTCGGACGAGCAGCTCACCGCCTTCATCGATGGCGAGCTGAATGTCTCCGAGCGCGAGCGGATCGAACGATTGATCGCCGGCGACGAGCGCGTGGCGGAGCGATTCGATTTTCTGTCGCGCAGCACCTTGCCCTTCGCAGAGGCATTCCAGCCGATGCTTGCCGAGGCTCCGGCTGCGAGGCTGGATGCCATGCTTGCCGGCATTCCCTTGAGAGAGGAGAGCAAAGCCAGCACTGCCGGCCTCGGCCGCCGCGGTTTCCTTGCGGCCGTCGCCGCAAGCTTCGTCGCTGCCATTGCCGTCGACCGTGCCGTGATCGGCCTCGGCCACCGGCTTTCGAAACCGGACGAAGATGCGGAATGGCGTGCCGTAGTGGCGGAATATCTCTCGCTCTATACGGCGGATACGCTGAGCGCCCCGGCCGGTGATCATGCGCAACAGGTTGCGCAATTGAATGAAGTCGGCGCCAAATTGAATCTGTCGCTGGCGCCCGAAGCCGTCGCCATGCCGGGTATCGAGTTCAAGCGTGCTCAGATTCTGAATTATGACAGCAAGCCGCTGGCTCAGATCGCCTACCTCGATCCGGAAAGCGGTCCCATGGCGCTCTGCATCGTCCGATCCGCCAAGGGTGCGGCGGCGCCGGACATGGAAAATCGCAAGGGCATGAATGTCGTCTATTGGTCGAGCGCCACCCACGCCTTCATGCTGATCGGGCATGCGCCGATCGACCGGATGGCGCAACTTGCGGCTGATATCAGGGCGCATCTGGTCGCCTGAGGGCTGTTTGGCACGCGACTAAAATGGCGTGATTCAAAAAGAATTTGGCGAAAACCCATCCTGCTGGTATTCTTTGCCCAACGAAAATCGAACGAGCGCCAGCAGCATACCCTCAGGGGCCTTGCGCGGCGCGGTGGAAAAGATACGTGAGTGACCCCGACAGCGGCCTAGCGCCGCAGGCAGACGGGGCGTCGGCAGCAGAGCGCAGGAAGGGTAAATCCTCCCGGCGCGCGAAGCGTAAGCGCGGTCACGGCCGTCCGAACGCTCATTCTGCGGAGGCCGCCCAGGCAGGCAAGTCCGGCCAGGTGGCGCAACGCCCAGCAGAGGATGAGGCCGGCTTACCGGCCAAAAAGCGTAAGCGCCGGCGCCGTGCGCGCGCAGCCCAAGGTGGCGCGCAGCCTGCTTCCCAGACACAGCAGCTTTCGGCACCGGCTGAGCATCGTGCCTCGCCGGATCATGGCCATCCGTCTTCGCATAAAAGCGGCAAGAACCGGCGCAAGCATCGCAGCAAGCGTGGCCTGCAGGGCCGGCCTCTGGTGCATGAGAAAGTGGCGCAGATCGTCGCGCCTGCCAATGCGCCTTCGAACGCGCATGCGCCAGCGGCCCATGATGAGCATCGCCAGATCAGGCAATCGCCGCCGCGCCGCGAAGGGCAGGGCCAACATCATCACTATGCCGACGCCGATTCCCGGCCACTCGACCTCTATGCGGCCCTCGACCTCGGCACCAACAATTGCCGCCTGCTGATCGCGCAGCCGACCCGCCCCGGCCAGTTCCGGGTGGTCGATGCCTTTTCGCGCATCGTGCGCCTCGGCGAAGGACTGGGAGCCAGCGGACGTCTGTCGAGCGATGCCATGGATCGGGCTGTGGAGGCGCTGCGCATCTGCGCGGCCAAGCTGAAGACACGCGAAATCCGGCGCATGCGGCTGATCGCGACCGAAGCCTGCCGCGCGGCGGACAACGGCGAAGCTTTCCTTGCGCGCGTGACCGAAGAAACAGGACTCCAGCTCGAAATCATTGATCGCGAGACCGAGGCACGGCTTGCCGTTTCCGGCTGCTCGTCGCTGGTGGGACCGGAGGCGCGCTCTGTCGTTCTGTTCGATATTGGCGGCGGCTCCTCCGAAATTGCCGTCATCCGTATCGGCGAGAATCGCTCCAGCCGGCTGGCCAATCACATCACCCATTGGACCTCGCTGCCCGTCGGTGTCGTCACGCTCTCCGAGCGGCATGGCGGTCGCGATGTAACGCCTGAACTGTTCGAGACGATGGTGTGCGAAGTCCAGCGCATGCTCGAGCGTTTCGATTGCCCGCCGGTGCATGGCGCAGCACGCGACAGCGGCGACTTCCACCTGATCGGAACTTCGGGCACGGTGACGACGCTTGCCGGCGTTCACCTCGATCTGCCGCGTTACGATCGGCGCAGGGTCGACGGCGTCTGGCTGTCGGATGACGAGGTGAGCGCGATGCAGGCCAAGCTCTTGTCTTGGGATTTTGCCGGCCGCGCCGCCAATCCCTGCATCGGACCGGATCGCGCCGATCTGGTGCTGGCGGGATGCGCCATTCTGGAGGCGATCCGCCGCCGCTGGCCGAGCCCGCGTATGCGCGTTGCCGATCGCGGCCTACGCGAGGGATTGCTGACCGACATGATGGCAGACGATGGCGTTTGGCGGCGGGGCCGCTCGCGCCGGGGTCATCGACCGAGGGATATGAAGGGGCCGCAGACGTGACCAAGCCAACCATCGCCGGCAACCGCACGGGCCGCAAGCTCGGCCAGCGCGTCAAGAAAAAGAAGCTGAAGGCTTCGTCGCGCCAATGGCTGCAGCGCCATATCAACGATCCCTATGTGCAGCGCGCCCAGCTTGAAGGTTACCGCGCCCGCGCCGCGTTCAAGCTGCTGGAGATTGACGAGAAGCATCAGATCCTCAAGGGTGCTCGCCGCATCATCGATCTGGGTGCCGCTCCGGGCAGCTGGTCGCAGATCGCCGCCAAGGTGACCGATTCGACCGAGGAGGATATTCGCGTCGCCGCTATCGACTTCCTCGAAATGGCGCCGATTCCTGGCGTCAGCATCCTGCAGCTCGACTTTTTGGAGCCGGATGCGCCGCAGCGGCTGATCGATGCGGTCGGAGGTACGCCCGATCTGGTGCTGTCGGATATGGCCGCGCCGACGACCGGTCATCACCGGACCGATCACCTGCGCACGATGCATCTCTGTGAAGTGGCAGCCCATTTCGCCGTCGAGGTGCTGGCCGAAGGCGGGCATTTCCTCGCCAAGACCTTCCAGGGCGGCACGGAGCGAGACCTGCTGACCTTCCTCAAGCAGAATTTCCGTCAGGTCGTCCATGTAAAGCCCGGCGCATCCAGAGCCGAGTCGGTGGAAATGTTCCTGCTGGCGAAAGGCTTCAAGGGCCGGAAGCTGGAAGGCGAGACGGAAGAAGAGCAATCCGCCGCCGACCGCTAAATCCGGCAACCCTCAATCGCTAAACTGACGAAACCCTCATTGCGCTGCCGTTTGGCTGAAGCGCAATGAGGGCTGGACCATCACTTTGCGGCCGTCTGCTCCACCTGCGGCTGTACCACTGCGACACGCTTGAGGCCAGCCTTGTGGCCGGAAACCATGGCGCCAGCGCTGCGATCCATGCGGATGAAGGGGATGGTGGCGACCACGGTCAGGATCGAAATGCAGAAGAACGCGATATGGAAATCGCGAACCTGTAGCTGCGTGCCGTTGAAGAAGGTCGAGGCTTCCAGGATCATGGCGGCGACGGCAACGCCGAGCGCCAGGCTGATCTGCTGCATGACCGAGCTCATCGATGTCGCCTGGCTTGCCTGCTTGTCGGTGATATCGGCAAAGGCGAGCGCATTGATGCCGGTGAAAAAGAACGAGCGCGAGAAGCCGCCGATCAGCAGGATGCCGACAATGATGAGATGCGACGTCCACGGCTGGAAAAGGCCGGTGCAGATCGTCGTGACTGTCGTGACGGCAGCAGCCGAAAGCAGCGCCGTCTTGAAGCCGACGGCGGTGAAGACGCGGCGCGCGATGAACTTGGTAGAGATCGCACCGATCGCGCCGGCAAAGGTGATGAGGCCGGACTGGAACGGATTAAGGCCGAAGCCGAGCTGCAGCATCAGCGGAGTTAGGAACGGCATGGCGCCGATGCAGATGCGGAACAGCGTGCCGCCCGTCACCGAGGCGCGGAAGGTGGCGTTCTTCAGCAGCGTGAGATCGAGGATCGGCGCCGGGTGTCGGCGCGCATGGCCGATATAGAGGAAGCCGCAGACGAAGCCGATGACGACGGCCGAGATGCCGATATAGGGCGGCAGCGCCGGCAGGCTGATGACGGACATGCCGAAAACGACCCCGGAGGCGGCAAAGGACGTCAAAAGAAAGCCGATGACATCGAGCTTCGGTGGCTTGGTCGCTTCCACCTCAGGCAGGAAGATTGACGCCAAGATCACGCCGAGGATGCCGACGGGAACGTTGATCAGGAAGATCCAGTGCCAGGAAGCATAGGTGGTGATGAAACCGCCGAGCGGCGGGCCGGCAAGCGGGCCGACGAGCGCCGGGATGGAAAGCAGCGCCATGGCCGAAACCAGGTCGCTTTTCTGCGTAGTGCGCACCAGCACAAGGCGCCCGACCGGAGTCATCATCGAGCCGCCAACGCCCTGCAGGAAGCGGGCGAAGACGAATTCCAGCAGGCCGCCCGAAAAGGCGCACATGATCGAACCGATGACGAAGACGCAGATGGCAACACGGAAAATGTTCTTCGCGCCGAAGCGATCCGCCATCCAGCCGCTGATCGGGATGAAAACTGCCAGCGACACCATGTAGGAGGTCAGGGCCAGCTTGAGCGTGATCGGGCCGACATGGAGATCGTTGGCGATGGCCGGCAGCGCTGTCGCGATGACGGTGGAATCCATCTGTTCCATGAAGAGAGCGACGGCGAGGATCAATGGAACGATGCGATTCATAGGCATCTGCCTCGATAGGTCTGTCTGCGGTAAGGCTATCGCTATTGGCGCGATCAGCCGCTCTGTAGTCCTATGCGAGGCCGCTGCCAATCCCGGATCTTGCTCCATGAATGCTTGGGGATCACGTCTTCGTGATGGCCGCTGTCGCTGGCGCGGAACACAGGGTTTGACATATGCTAAGAGCATGTAAATGCTAAACGCATAAAACATCGTTCGGTGTATTAGCGGATTCGGATCGTCTTGTCATGACCAATTTTCGGTCAAGCAGCATGTGTTCCAGGGCCCTTGCTGCCGACGACGTCGATAGGCGCAGCTTACGTTGCGCATCAGCACAAGGAGTAAGTTCATGACTGCCGTCCTGCCCCCGGATACGCATCAGTTCAAATTGGGATCCTGCACCGTAACCGTCGTCAAGGACGGCGCCAGCATCATGGATAATCCCTGGGAGACCTTTGGCTCGAACCAGGCCCCCGATACGGTTCGCAAATTGCTGGAGCAGAATTTCCTGCCGACGGAAAAGCTCGTGAACAGCTATGCGCCCGCCATCATCGATACCGGTTCCGACGTGATCGTCGTCGATACCGGCTTTGGTGCAGCCGGACGCGCGCGTGGCCTCGGCCGTTTTCGCGAGGGGCTGAAGGCCGTCGGCTACACGCCGGAACAGGTCACCGTCGTCGCGCTCACGCATCTGCATGGCGATCACATCAACGGACTGATGGAGGAGGGCGGCCCGGCGTTTCCGAACGCTCGCTACGTTACCGGCGAGATCGAGTATGGGTTCTGGACGGATAAGGCGCGTGAGGGAACGCCGGCGGAAGGCGGGCATAAGGCGGTACTCACCAATGTCGTGCCCTTCGCGGAGAAGATGACCTTCTTGAAGGATGGTGACCAGATCGTCAGCGGCATGACCGCCATGCTGGCGCCGGGCCACACCCCCGGCCATCTCGTTTTCCACCTGGAATCCGGCGGCAGGCAGCTCGTCATGACCGGCGACACCGCCAATCACCATGTCCTCTCGCTCGGCCGCCCGGACTGGGACGTGCGCTTCGATATGGACAAGCCGCAGGCGGCCAAGACCCGCCGCCGCATCTTCGACATGATCGCCGCCGACCGCATCCCCTTCCTCGGCTTCCACATGCCTTTCCCCGCCGTCGGTTTCGTCGAAAAGCAGCCGGAAGGCTTCCGCTACATTCCGAAAAGCTACCAGTTCGATGTTTGAGATAAGCTAATTATGGTAATCGGGATCGCACATGCTGGATGTGCGATCCCGTTTCAATTCCGGACCACGGCACTTCGCCCGAGACGAGGTTCCGTTCCTGCCAGCAGTCGCTGAATGTTCGTACGATGGCGCACAACCACGTAAAGGCTGCCAGCAATCACCAGCAGCCGATAGGGCAATGGCTGCTCCAGGCTGCAGACAAGGACAATCGCGGTCAGTGCTGCCAGGATTGATCCCAGAGAAACAATCCGAAATATAGCCAGGACGACGCCAAAAACCGTTACCGCGCCCAAGCCCACCGGCCAAGCTATCGCCAGCAGCAGGCCTAATCCGGTCGCGACGGACTTACCGCCCCGAAAATTCAGCCAAATGGGGCGGCTGTGCCCGAGCAGCACGGCTAGCCCGGCCAAGCAAACCGCCCAGGGCATCCAGGCTTGTTGATTGCGTGGATCAAGTGCCGTGGACAACGAGGCAGTTGGCAGCGTGCAGAGCCAAGGATAGAACCAACGGGCAAAGATGATCGCTCCAGCACCCTTCAGTACATCGATCACAAGCACCGCAAGAGCAGGCCATTTCCCGAGAGTACGTAACACATTTGTTGCTCCGGTGGACTTGGAACCGTGTTCCCGAAGATCGATGCCCTTGAGCAGTTTTCCCGCCAGATAGCCCGTGGGAATGGAGCCGACGAGATAAGCGATCGCCCATCCAATGATGTTCGCTATCCAGGACGTCAAAAGTGCCACCTTGTCTGTATCCTCAACGGTTATTCGCATGAAATTATCGTAGCGTGGAGGTCGAATTCCCCGCTGAAGCCAAGGTTTGGCATATCTGCGACTCGGCGTAAGCTCAGGAGCGGTCGCGAAAGGGGCCACTATCTTGATGCATAACGGCACGGATGGCGTCTGCAAAAGCAGCAGGCGCCTCCTGCGGCAGATTGTGTCCGACCCCTGCAATAATGCGCCGCTGATAAAACGCGGCCTTGCAATGCCGCGCGGCGTGGTCGATTGCATCAGGTGGATCGACACTGTCGTCGGCACCTTGCAGAACAAAGGTTGGCACGACGATATCAGGTTGCTTGGCCAGTTCTGCCTCTATGGACTGCAGCTCTGGATCTCCAGGAATGCCGCCGAACCGATGTCGATAGGAATGAATGACGACATCGACAAAATCCGGATTTTCGAATGCCGCAAAGCTCTGTTCGTAAGTTGCGTCATCGAAAGTCCATGTGGGGGACCATAGCTGCCAGATGAAACGGCAAAGCTCGCGGCGTTTCTCGGTCAGTCCTCTTCGGCCACGCTCCGAATGAAAGTAATATTGATACCAATAGCGATATTCCTCTTCAGGCGATGTGGGTTGGGCGGCGGCGGCGATGTTCTGAATGTTGTATCCCATTCCGCAACTGACCAGCCCGCGAACGCGCTCGGGCCAGAGTGCAGCAACGATGCACGCCGCGCGGCCACCCCAGTCATAGCCGCCAAGCGTCGCTGAAGAGATGCCAAGTGCGTCCATGAAAGCCAGAAGGTCCGCACCTAGAGCGGCTTGTTCTCCTGACCGGAAGGTCTCGTCGGAAAGGAATCGCGTCGAGCCGAATCCACGCAAGAACGGCACGAAACAATGCCATCCATCTACAGCAAGTTGCTCAACTACCTGGTCATAAGCATGAATGTCATATGGAAAGCCGTGCAAAAGGATTACCGGCTGGCCGTCGAGTGGTCCGCTTTCACGATAGGCAATTTCCAGAACGCCGGCTGTGACCTTCTTCATGTGCCATTCCTCTTCCGGCCAGATGCGCATGTGATTTTTCTAACATGACAAAACCGGTTTTTGACAACAAGTGGAAATCTTCAAACTCGCGCGGCGCGGAAATTGCTTGGCCGGATCGGTTCTTGCAACGTGGCTGTTCGGACATGAGCATGCCAAGGCTAGCATACCTGCCCATTGCTTTTTGCTATTCCCTTCCTGTCATAGACGTGTTACCAGCCCTCGCCAACTTCCAAGCAACACTTGCAAGATCGCCCGGTAGACGATTCGTTCCGGGCTTTCCTGTTTTTCACAGACGAAGGAATTGGCCATGGCACGCATCATTGAAACGTCAACCGGGTTGGATGCTCTGACATTCGACGACGTGCTCCTGCAGCCGGGACACTCCGAGGTCATGCCGGGCCAGACGAATATCGCCACCCGCATCGCCCAGGACATCGAGCTCAATCTCCCGATCCTCTCTGCCGCCATGGACACGGTGACGGAAAGCCGCCTTGCGATCGCCATGGCTCAGGCCGGCGGCATGGGTGTTATCCACCGTAATCTGACACCGGTGCAGCAGGCCGAAGAGGTCCGCCAGGTCAAGAAGTTCGAAAGCGGCATGGTCGTCAATCCGGTCACCATCGGTCCGGACGCAACGCTCGCCGAAGCGCTCAGCCTGATGAAGGCGCATGGCATTTCCGGCATTCCGGTCGTCGAAAAGTCGCACCGCCTCGTCGGCATCCTCACCAACCGCGACGTTCGCTTCGCCTCCGATCCCCAGCAGAAGATCTACGAGCTGATGACCCGCGAGAATCTCGTGACGGTCAAGGACGGGGTTCAGCAGCATGAAGCCAAACGCCTGCTGCACACGCACCGCATCGAAAAGCTACTTGTCGTCGATGGCGACAGCCGTCTCGTCGGCCTGATCACCGTCAAGGATATCGAGAAGTCACAGCTGAACCCGCACGCTTCGAAGGATGCCCAGGGCCGCCTTCGCGCCGCAGCCGCCATCAGCGTCGGCGACGATGGCTATGAGCGGGCCGAGCGCCTGATCGACGCCGGCGTCGACCTTCTGGTCGTCGATACCGCCCACGGTCACTCGCAGCGCGTTCTCGATGCCGTCACCCGCGTCAAGAAGCTGTCCAACTCCGTCCGCATCATGGCCGGCAACGTCGCCACCTATGATGGCACGCGCGCGCTGATCGATGCAGGCGCGGATGCCGTCAAGGTCGGTATCGGCCCCGGCTCCATCTGCACGACCCGTATCGTCGCCGGCGTCGGCGTTCCGCAGCTGGCCGCCATCATGTCGGCTGTGCAGGCAGCGCAGGATCAGAACATCCCGATTATCGCCGATGGCGGTATCAAGTTCTCCGGTGACCTGGCAAAGGCGATCGCCGCCGGCGCATCCGCCGCCATGATTGGTTCGCTGCTGGCCGGCACGGATGAAAGCCCGGGCGAGGTCTATCTCTACCAGGGTCGCTCCTTCAAGGCCTATCGCGGCATGGGCTCTGTCGGCGCCATGGCGCGCGGTTCGGCGGATCGCTACTTCCAGGCCGAGGTCCGCGACACGCTGAAGCTTGTGCCGGAAGGCATCGAAGGCCAGGTTCCCTACAAGGGGCCTGTCTCCGGCGTGCTGCATCAGCTCGCAGGCGGCCTCAAGGCAGCCATGGGCTATGTCGGCGGCGCCGATCTCAAGGATTTCCAGGAGCGCGCCACCTTCGTGCGCATCTCCGGCGCGGGTCTGCGCGAAAGCCACGCCCACGATGTCACGATCACCCGCGAAAGCCCGAACTATCCCGGCGCAGGTGGCTGATTGATGGCTGATCGCGCTTCTGGCAACGTCAGGTCCCTCGAGGGCCTGACGGCGATCCTCGCAGCGCTTTCGCTGGCACTGTTCGCCTGGATTTATGCCGGTTTCATGCGCGCCTTTAGCAATGCCGCAGCCGGCCAGCAGATGCTCGATGCGCGTATCGGCGGCTATGAGCGCGAAGACGTCGTCGCCATGCTGCGCTATCTCAAGGATCACCCCGATCCGGCGGTGATCCTGCATTCGATGTATCTCGGGCCTGAGCTGATCTTCCCGCTGGTGCTGGGCGGATTGTTGTTCTGCCTGATGCGGCTCGTCGGCCCCGGCGGCTTTTTCTTCGGCCGGCCGATTCCACCTGGCGCGACCGCAGTCATCTTCTGCTTGCCGATCTTCTACGCGCTTGTCGATTATGCCGAGAATATTGCCGGCCTGATGCTCTACCCGCCGGCAACGCCCTCCGATGCCACGGTATCGCTGCTGGCCGGCCTGCTGCCCATCATCGTCAGGCTGAAATTCCTGACGCTGGTTGTGACGGTTATTCTGCTGGCCCGCTTTGCGATTTTTCGCTACCTCTCGCCGGACGGCTCTAAACCGTCCTGATCGACTATAGCGCCGCGCGTCATACGTGACGCGCAAAGGTCGCTATAGCATTTTAGATCTACTGTATAGCTTTGTCCTTAAGTCGATTCCGATTTAAGGACAAAGCTATACAGTGGTTCAGTTTTCGGAAGTTTCAAAGGAGTTGGCGGCGTGACAGGCTACGAAATGTTCTGGCCCATGATGGCGCATGCGGTATTGGTTTTCATCCTCTATGCGCTCCTCGGATGGCGCCGCCGCGTGCTGGTGAAGGCCGGCCGCATTCAGCCAGCGCAATTCCGCGAAAACCACACAGCCGACGAACCGGCGGAAAGCCTGGTGGTGCGAAACAGCGTCGCCAATCAGTTCGAGCTGCCCTTGCTCTTCCATGTCGGTTGTATCGTCCTCTACACCGCTCAGGCGGATAATCTGCCGGCCGTAATCCTTGCCTGGATCTTCGTTGCCACGCGCTACGCGCATGCCTTCGTGCATGTGACCAGCAACGATCTGCGCTATCGCAGCCCGCTCTTCACTCTCGGCTTTGCAGCCCTGGTCTGCATGTGGGGCTGGCTTGGCATCTGGCTCGCCTTCTCCTGAGGCTGCCTGCATTCCGTAAGCCGCAACCTGCGGTAACGTGTTTGTGTTTTTCCTTTACCGTTACGCCGACATCGGTTGACCTATCTTGTCAGCGGGTGGCCGGTCGTTTGTTGCCTACCACCGGGGAAACAGGGAGAAGAGGATTATGAGCACGGAAAAGCCGGTCGTGACGCAGGCGATGATCAACGCCTATGACGAATACACGCATCTGACGCTCGATCGTCGGGGCTTTATGGAAAAGCTGACTAAGCTCGCAGGCTCGGCAGGCGCCGCCGCTGCCATCGCGCCGCTGCTCGCCGCCAACAAGGCCAGCGCCGAGATCATTGCCGCCGATGACAGCAGGCTGGACGCAAAGGATGTGACGTTCGCCGGCAGCAAAGGCGAGATGAAGGGCTATCTCGTCCGCCCGAAAGATGCAGCCGGCAAGCTCGGCGGCGTCATCGTCATCCACGAGAATCGCGGCCTCAATCCGCATATCCGCGATGTCGCCCGCCGCATGGCGCTGGAAGGCTTCGTGGTGCTGGCGCCCGATTTCCTCTCCCCGCTCGGCAGCACGCCCGAGGACGAGGACAAGGCGCGCGACATGTTCACCAATCTCGATCCGGCATTGACGGCCGCTAACGCCGAGGCGAGCCTGACCTATCTCGCCAAGACGGATGGCGCCAACGGCAATGTCGGCGCCGTCGGCTTCTGCTGGGGCGGCGGCCTCGTCAACCGTTTCGCGACCATCTCGCCGGAGCTGAAGGCGGGCGTTGCCTATTATGGCGCGCAGCCGCCGGCGGACGACGTGCCTGACATCAAGGCTGCCCTCTTGTTGCACTATGCCGGGTTGGACGATCGCATCAACGCCGGCATCGAGGCCTATCGCAAGGAGCTGCAGTCAGCCGGCAAGACCTTCGAGATCTTCGTCTATGAAGGCGTCAATCATGCCTTCAACAATGACACCTCAGCAGCCCGATACGACAAGAAAGCTGCTGACCTGGCCTGGGGCAGAACCGTCGATTTCCTGAGGAAGTACCTGTCCTAGAACGACGCGGATTGAGCATGCGGGCTCACCGATTACCGGGGCCGAAACCATGTTTTGGCCCCGATTCCGGAGTTCATTCTGACTCCTAAGTGATGATTAAAATTGGACTTTTCCCGTTTACGCGCATTGAACCCCTCAGGTGTCATAGCGTCGGCCGCGCTTGAGCGTCGTTCAGTGCGAGAATGAAACGGGAAGAGAATGAATCCGGATAATCCCGACCGTATTAACTTTCGAAAGAGGCCGCAGCAGGAGCGCAGCATCCAGCGTGTCGATGCCATCCTGTCGGTTGCGGCCGCGCTGATCGCCGAGAAGGGGGTGAGCGCGATGAAGATGACCGAACTGGCTACGGTTGCCGCAATCCCGATCGGCTCCGTCTATCAGTATTTCCCGGACAAGGCGGCGATCGTCCGCGCCTTGCTCGAGCGGCATTCCAGCCGCATCCGGCAAAAGGTCGGAGAGGTCTTTGCCTTTGTGGCATCACTCGATCATGCCATCGAGCTCGTCTGCACCATGATCGATTGGTATTATCGCGAGTTTCGCAGCGATCCCGCCTATATCGGCGTCTGGCTCGGCACGGATATCGACAGGGATATCCTCCAGCTCAACATACAGCACAGCAATCGTGTCGCCGAAATTTTTCTGGAGAGCATCCGGCCTTTCCTGCCCGCTGAAAGTCGCATCGACCTTGAGGCACGCACGCAGCTGTTCAGCCATCTGATCGGCGCATCCATCCGCTTCGCCATCGTAAGCGAGGACGAGATGGCGCTACGTATGCTGTATGAATTGAAGCAGGTGATCCGCGTTACCTTGCTGGCAGAGCCGGCGCAGTAACGATTCCCGAAGGCGATTGGCTGGTGATCCCCGAGCTCACCAGCCCGGCAGAATGTGCCCGGCGCGTAGTCGGGGATAGAAGCGCGTATAGGTTTTCACCTCGCCATCGAGATCGTCATCCACCGCAGCCGGCGTGATGTTGTCCAGGCAGGCCGAGATATGAGCGGTGATGGCGTTCATCAGCGATACGGACAGGCCGGCCCGCTTCATGATGCCGATCTGCACCGGCGGCAGCGGTGGGAAGCCATCGGCCTGGGTCAGCACCTTCATGCCGGTCCTGAGCGCCGATTCCGGCATGACCGAAACCGCCATGCCGGCGAGCACGGCCGCGGCAACGACGGTGCAGGACCAGCTGGTGAACAGGATCTGATAGTCGCGGCCGCCGGCATCGAGAGCCGAGCAGGCAAGCTGGCGCCACTGACAGTCGCGCCGCCCGACGGCGAGCGGAATGGGCGCATCGTCGCGCAGCGGATGATTGGCCGAGCCGACCCAGCAAAGTGGTTCCGTTCGCACGACATCCGACATGCGTTCACGCGGATTGTGGGTGACGAGCGCGATATCGAGCTCGCCGCGATGCATGCGCTCGGCGAGATCGACCGAGGGTTCGCAGACGATGTAGAGCTCGACATTCGGGTGCGTCTTGGCAAAACGGCCTATGATTTCGGGCATGTAGCGGTCGGCATAATCGTCCGGCGTGCCGATGCGCAGCGTGCCCTCGAGCCGATTGTCGTCGAAAGCCGCCATCGCCTCGTTGTTCAGGCGAATGATGCGGCGGGCATAGTTCAACAGCTTGTCGCCTTCCGCCGTCAGGCGGTTGCCGCGGCCATCCTTGATAAAGAGTTGCTTGCCGACGCGCTCTTCCAGCCGCCGCATCTGCATGGAGACGGCCGATTGCGTTTTGAACACGCGGTCGGCTGCCTTGGTGAAGCTTCCGGAATCTACGATTGCGATGAAGGTCTGCAACTGATCGATATCAAGCGGCGCGGACATGGGTTCACCTATAAAGGAGTTTGATAGTTATCATTAGAAACATTCGTTGGACTGATCAATAGGGCTTTGGCATCTTCTGAATGCAATTCAGCATACCAATCGAACAGAAACGCCCGTCGAACTCCTCCCGGCCTACGCCCCTTTTCCGGATCATCGGAAAGGGGCTTGGCTCGCGTGTGCCCAAAGAAAGGAACACGGAAATGCGCACGACAGATCGGACCCTTGACCTCGGCCTAGCAACGCCATCGCTGTCGCTGACGGCACGCGTAGGGGTTGCTTTGAGCAATGTCTCATCGATCTGGCGCGCAATCCGAAATCGTAAGGAAATCGAATATCTGAATGAGCTGAACGACACTCAGTTGAGCGACATCGGCCTCACCAGGCAGGATTTGAACGCCGCGCTGACCACCTCGACCTTCTTCGGGGATCCGTCCGGCCATCTCACCAATTCCGCGCGTCGCGTCGCGCGCCTCTCCGCCTTCAGCAGCTTTAGAGGCTGATGGTGGACGATAGTTTCCCCGCAGGGTGATAGCCAATAAGCCCTGCCTCTTTCCCGGTGTTCGGCCCAAGGGCCAACACCGGGTTTTTTCTTTCTGAAGACCGGTTTTTCGTCATGGATCACGCGCGGGCAAGTTGCCTCCTGCAGCAACTGTCTTATCTAACGACCTGATCCGAACAGCAGGGAAGCGATGATGGCAACGGTGATCTTCTTCCACTCCGTCTATGGTCTGCGGTCGCTCGAGCATGAGGCGGTGGAGCGTGTGCAGGCGGCCGGGCACAAGGCCTTCGCGCCGGATCTCTATGATGGGCTGATCGCCCGATCGATCGAAGAAGGGTTCGAATTCAAGGACGAGATCGGCTGGGAAACGATCTGCGAGCGCGCCGAATGGGCGTTGGCCGGGCTGCCGGCCTCGACCGTATTGGCCGGCTTTTCAATGGGGGCCGGCGTTATCTCCAGCCTCTGGCCCAAGCGGGAAAAGACGGCCGGCATACTTTTGATGCATGGCGTCGCCCCGATCGCCGAGAACGCGCGCAAAGGTCTGCCCTTGCAGCTTCATCTGGCCGATCCCGATCCCTTCGAATCAGAGGAAGAGGTTGCAAGCTGGCGGCAGACCGTCACCAAGTCCGGCGTCGCGGCAGAGATCTTTCGGTATCCGGGCGGCGGCGGCCATCTCTATACCGATGCCAGCCTGCCTGATTATGACGCCAGGGCCGCCGATCTCACCTGGAAACGTGTCATCGACTTCCTTGACGCCATCGATGCCAATGCGTGAAATGCCCGCATCTTCACTCGCAGGACTTGAACTGAAGATGCCGCTCGCCTAGTTTATGAGCATCGTTGATACCAACAGGATGTGTGCAGCCATGGATTTCACCTCGACCGCAATGCCGTTCAGCCTTGCCATCGAGGACATTCATGCTCATGCCCATATCCATCGTTCTATCCAATCTTTCGTGGTCCACGCCTGACGGCCGGCCGCTTCTTTCTAATCTCGATCTAAGCTTCGGCGCCGAGCGCACCGGCCTTGTCGGGCGTAACGGCGTCGGCAAAACGACGCTGATCAAGCTCATCTCCGGCGAGCTGCAGCCGCAATCCGGCAGCATCTCGTTCAACAGCCGATTGGGAATCCTGCGCCAGAGCGTGCAGGTGGAGGCGGACGAAACCGTCGCCGATCTTTTTGGCGCAAGCAAAGCCCTTGCCGTGTTGAAACGGGCGGAAGCCGGCGAGGCAACCAATGATGAACTCGCCTCGGCCGACTGGACGCTCGAGGCGCGCATCGCCGCAGCCCTTGATCGTGTCGGGCTTGACGTCACTCCGGAAACGCCTCTCGTGGCCCTGTCCGGCGGACAGCGCACGCGCTGCGGCCTGGCTGCCCTTATCGTCGACGATCCGGATTTCCTCATTCTCGACGAACCCACCAACAATCTCGATCGTGACGGTCGCGCCGCTGTCATCGATCTGCTTGCGGGCTGGAGGGCAGGGGCCATCGTCATCAGCCATGACCGTGAGCTGCTCGACACCATGGATGCGATCGTCGAACTGACATCGCTCGGCGCCTCACGCTATGGCGGCAACTGGAGCCAATATCGCGAACGTAAGGCGCTGGAGCTTTCCGCGGCCGAGCATGATTTCGCCGAGGCGGAGAAGCGTATCGCCGAAGTGGAGAGAAGCGCCCAGGCAGCCGTCGAGCGGCAAGCGAGGCGGGACAGAGCCGGCCGAAAGATGGCGGCAAAGGGCGGTATTCCGCGCATCATGCTCGGCGGCTTGAAGGAGCGGGCCGAAATGACGAGCGCCGAAAAGACGCGGCTTGCCGAACGCCGCCGCTCCCAAGCCCTGCAGGATGCCGCCGCCGCCCGCGAAAAGATCGAGATCCTGCAGCCCCTGGCCGTCAAGCTGCCGACATCGGGACAGCCGGCAAACAGGATCGTCCTCAGGATGGAAGGCGTCACCGCTGGCTACGAGCCAGAACGGCCGATCCTGCGCGACTTCAATTTCATTATGACGGGGCCGGAGCGTGTTGCCGTCACCGGGCCGAACGGCTCGGGCAAGACGACACTGCTGGCCCTGGTCTCCGGCGCGCTAAAACCCTGGAGCGGCACCGTACGGATCGTCCACTCCTCCCTGCTGGATCAGCGAGTGAGCCTGCTTGATCCATCGCTGTCAATTCGCGACAACTTCCGGCGGATCAACCCGGATGCGGACGAAAATGCCTGCCGAGCCGCCTTGGCGCGCTTCATGTTTCGGGCTGATGCCGCGCTGCAGATCGTCTCCAGCCTGAGCGGCGGCCAGCTTTTGCGGGCCGGACTTGCTTGTGTACTTGGCGGCGCGGTTGCGCCTTCGTTGCTGATCCTCGATGAACCGACCAATCATCTGGATATCGACTCCATCGCCGCGGTTGAAGCCGGGCTGCGGGCCTACGACGGCGCGCTTCTGGTTGTCAGCCACGACGAGGTGTTTCTCAACAATATCGGCATAGAGAGACGGCTCGAGCTCTCTGCCCGAGCCTTCTCGGATCGGTGAGGGGTGCGTCAAGCGTGGTCGGCACCGGCGATGCGATCGAGTTCGGCGATCGCATCTTCCGGAAGCTTCAGCTCGGCGGCCGCGATATTCTGCCTGAGGTGCGCAAGCGACGAGGTGCCTGGGATGAGCAGGATATTCGGCGCGCGCTGCAGCAGCCAGGCAAGCGCCACCTGCATTGGCGTGGCGTTCAGGCGCGCGGCCACATCGGAAAGCGCCGATGATTGCAGCGGTGTGAACCCACCGAGCGGGAAGAAGGGCACATAGGCGATGCCGTCGCGCTCCAGTTCATCGACCAGCGCGTCATCCGTGCGTTGCGCCAGATTGTAGAGGTTCTGCACGCAGACGATCTCGGTAATCCTGCGCCCTTCGGCGATCTGGTCTCGCGTGACGTTGCTAAGCCCGATGTGACGCACCAGACCCTGCCGCTTGAGCTCCGCAAGGACGGTTAGCGGTGCCTCGATCGAACCGTCGGTCGGGTGATGTGGATTGATCATGACGCGAAGGTTGACGACATCTAGCACGTCGAGCTGCAGATTGCGCAGATTGTCGTGCACCGCCTGCTTCAGCTCATCGGCCGAAAAGGCCGGCAGCCAGGAGGCATCAGCGCCGCGCCGCGCGCCGATTTTGGTGACGATGACGAGATCGTCGCGATAGGGATGGAGCGCTTCCCGGATCAGCTGGTTGGTCACATGCGGACCGTAGAAGTCGCTGGTATCGATATGGTTGACGTCGGATGCGATGGCTTCGCGCAGAACCGCAAGTGCCGTCTCGTGGTCCTTCGGGGGGCCGAATACGCCGGGGCCTGCAAGCTGCATGGCGCCGTAGCCGACCCGTTTGACCTTGCTGTCCCCAAGGGTAAAGCTGCCGGATTGATCGATGCTGGACATGGCTATCTCCTTTTCAAGCTGAAAGCAGAAATAGGCTCAGTCGCAGTGTATGATAACCGGGTGCAATGCGTACAGGCTGTGCGGAACAGCGAACAATGGAACGGAATACGATCAGCCGAATGTCACTTCTGTTCTGGGGCTGGCTTGTCCTCGGTCTTCAAATAGCTGTCGAAGATCGCTTCCATGTTCTTTTGATAATTCTTCTGCACTTCGAGGCCGCTGTCGAACATGGCGTTGAACATCTCGGTATAGGCGGCCATGTCGATGCCGGCGGCAGGCTTGGCCTTTGGTTCTTCCTTTGGCGGCTCTGCCGGCATCGGGAAGTTCTTCATCATGTCCTGGAACGCTTTGGCGAAGGGATTGTCGAGGAAAGGATTGTTCGGCGCTGGCTTCTCGCGCTTGACCGAATCGGCGCCGAACATCAGCTCCATCGCCTGGGTGAAGGGATTGTCGAAGATGCTTGCCTGCGGCGTCGGCTGCTGTTTGGGCGCAAAGCCGATGCTCTGCAGCCAGCCCTGCATCATTTCGCCCATATCGGTGTTGAGAAAGGGATTGGTCATTTGCGGGATTTGGCCGCTTGTTTCCTTGAAGAGACCGCCCATCAGCGTATCGGCCATGGCGGGCAGCATGCGCTTGTAGATTTCCTGCCCGATGCCGGTCATCTGCGCTGCCTGCGCCGCGATCGCCCGGGAAACGTCTTTGGAACCGAACAGCCGTCCGAGCACCGCATTGCCGTCGGCAATGCCCTCGGGCGTAAAGGCCTTGGTCATGTCCTCGAAATATTTAGCATAGGAGCCCGAGCTGATGTCCTGCATCACGCCCATGAAATTATAGGGATCGGTGGCGCTGCGCTTGAAGCCGGAGGAAAAGGCCGGCATCAGCGCGGCCATCGCCTTTGCCGCCTGCTCCTGCGCAAGACTGAACTGCTTGGCCATGGCCTCCGTGGCGGCGCCATTCTGTGCCTGCATCATCATGTCGAAGAGTGGCAGCATCGAAGTCCCTTTCCCCGCTAGAGCGTGATGCCGAAAAGTGTAGGCGGTTTTCGGATGACATCACGCTCTACTTCTTTGATTCTAGAGCGGATTCAGATTTTAGGTCGATTCGACCTAAAATCATCCGGCTCTAGGAGGCCGCTTCGGAATCAGGCGGCGCTTGATTCCGATAGTATAGCGGAAAAAAGAGGGCGCATACCGGTTTCTGCCGTGAACTCGCTAGGCCGCGACGGCAGATAACCGCCTATCAGTATTGATATTCCTCGAAGATCGGTTCGACAGACTGGTTCCAGCGGCCATTGTAGAGCATCAGCAGATCGTCAGCGAGCGTACCCTTCTTGGCAAGCACCTCGTCGAGCGGCGAAAGGAAGACGGTTTCGTCCTGGCCGTCGCCATTCAAGCGATTGCGGTTCTTCAGGCCAAGGCGCGAAATGCCGACCACTTCGCGTGCAATATCAAGCAGACCGTGGGCCTTGATGGAAGCCTTCAAGCCCTGCGCCGGCACCGCGTCACGTAGTGCGTTGACCTCTTGGAAATTCCAATCCTTGGTCAGCTCGTCGGCCGCCGTCAGCGCTTCATCGTCATAGAGCAGGCCGACCCAGAAGGCCGGCAACGCACAGATGCGGCGCCACGGGCCACCGTCCGCGCCGCGCATTTCGAGGAAGCGCTTGAGGCGGACATCCGGGAAGAGGGTGGAGAGATGGTTCGTCCAATCGCCCATCGTCGGTTGCCAATCGGCGATTTCGCCCTTCAGCGCTCCATCCATGAACTGACGGAAAGTGACATGCGTACAGTCGTGATAACGGCCGTCGCGAACGACGAAATACATGGGAACGTCGAGCGCCCACTTCACATAGTCTTCGAAGCCGAAATCGTCGCGGAACGTGAAATCGAGCAGGCCGCCGCGGCGGTTGTCGGTATCTTTCCAGATTTCGCCACGCCAGGACGAAAGTCCGTTCGGCTTGCCCTCGGTGAAGGGAGAGGAGGCAAAGAGCGCCGTTGCCAGCGACTGCAGTTTCATCGACACGCGCATCTTGCGGCGCATATCCGCTTCCGAGGAAAAGTCGAGATTCACCTGGATGGTGCAGGTGCGATACATCATATCGAGACCCATGGTGCCGACCTTCGGCATGTAGCGGGTCATGATGTCGTAGCGCGATTTCGGCATGCGCGGCGTTTCGGCAAGGGTCCACTTCGGGCTGCCGCCGACACCGAGGAAACGGATGCCCATCGGTTCGGCGATCTCGCGCACCGTCGCCAGATGGTTGTTGGATTCCTTGCAGGTCTGGTGGATGGTTTCGAGCGGCGCGCCGGAAAGCTCGAACTGACCGCCCGGCTCGATCGAGATCGCGCCCATGCCCGTGGGTTCGCCGAGCCCGATGATGTTGTCGCCGTCCATGATCGGATCCCAGCCGCTCTTCTTCTGCAGTCCCGTGAGGAGCGCGGAAATGCTGGCTTCGCCGAAATAGGGGACCGGGCTGTTGTCGGCGCGAAAGAACACGAATTTCTCGTGCTCGGTGCCGATACGGAATTTCTCCTTCGGCTTGTTGCCGGCGGCCAGATAGGCCGTCATTTCCGAGACCGAGGAGAGCGGAGTCTGGTCGGTGGTATCGCGCGCCATGGTATTACCTTAGATCTCGGAGAAGAGCCCGCGCCAGCCGCAGGTCAATTGGAGGGTGATTGACGCGGATTGACGTACGGTGCAAGTGAATTTCTTTCAAGGGTCGTTCAAAAAAATAGGATTTTATGTCTCGCAAGCGCATCACGCCAGTGGCAGGCACAAGCATATTTGCACAAGCGTTCAAGACGCCTCTCTATTCACGCCGCTAGTGTTGCTTCCGCTGACATCAAGCGGAGCACATCGATGAACGGTCCGAACGCCCTTTACTATTCCATACTGACACTGCTGCTTGCCTCGGTGGTCATCATGGGCAGCCCAGGCCCGTCCACGATCAGCGCGACAGCGATGGGCGCCGCCTATGGTTTCAGGCGGTCGCTCGCTTACGTTTCCGGTCTCATCGCAGGCACCGTAGCGGTCTTGCTGGCCGTCGCCGCCGGCGTCGTTGCGATTCTGCTGTCCGTGCCCCACGGCGCATTGCTGCTGACGGTGGTTTCCGCCGTCTATATCCTCTACCTCGCCTTCAAGATCGCCACGGCGCCGCCGCTGTCTCGCTGCGACGATCACGTTACGGCGCCTGCCTTTTCTGGTGGTTTCCTGCTCGCCGTCGCCAATCCCAAGGCCTATCTGGCGATCGCTGCCGTCTTCGCCACTGTCAGCCTGTTTCAGGATCGGCGGCTGCTCGACGCCACCGTCAAGATTGCGCTGCTCACGGCGATGATCGTTGCCATTCACATGGTTTGGCTGCTCGTCGGTGCTTCGCTATCCCGTTTCCTCCGAGATCCGAAGATCTCGCGGATCGTCAACATCTCGCTCGCAATCCTGCTGGTCGTTGCGACCATCGTTGCAGTCTTGGAGTAAAGGGTCAGTTCCAGTCGCCGATTGCGGCTTGGATTACCGCCATGGCGGCAACGGCGGCCGTATCGGCGCGCAGGATGCGCGGCCCGAGCGGAATGGCGGTGACGAAATCGAGGCTGCGTAAGAGGGCACGCTCCTCTTCCGAAAAGCCGCCTTCGGGGCCGACCAGCAGCGCCAGATGGTTTTCTTTTACCTGCGTCAGCAGCGGCAGCGGATTTTGTCCGGTATCGCCTTCGTCGCAATAGATGATGCGGCGCTCGCGCGGCCAGCTTGCCAATAGATCGGCAAGCTTAACCGGCTCGGCGACGTCGGGAATGCCAAGAATGCCGCATTGCTCGGCAGCCTCGATGACGTTGGCCTTGACCTTGTCGAGATTGGTGATCTTCCCTTGCACATGCTGTGTCATGACCGGCTGCAGCAGGCCGGCACCCATCTCCACGGCCTTCTGAACGAGGTAGTCGAGGCGCCCAACCTTCAGCGGCGCGAAGAGATAATGCAGATCGGACGGGGCCGGCTGCGGGCGTGTCTCCTCGATCGGCGTCAGCAGGATGCGCTTGCGGGTGGGGAAGGAGACACTAACTTTCCACTCTCCGTCGCGGCCGTTGAAGATCAGGAGTTCGGCGCCATCCTCCATGCGCAGCACATTGGCGAGATAGTTGAACTGATCATGATCCGTCTCGATGGCAGTACCTGCCTTGATGTCGGACGTCACATACAGCCGCTGCATGCGGAAATTGGCGCGCATGGATAATTCCCGGAATTACTTAGAACAATGAGATAGAGCGGTTCGAAGGCCGGTGGGAACCGAACCGCTCTAAATGAAGAGCGCGACCATAACCCAATAAACGACGGCGGCAAGCAGGGCTGCGACCGGCACGGTGATTGCCCAGGCGGCGATGATGGTCATGAAATGCGAGCGGCGCACGAGCCGGCGGCGATGAATCTCATCGGGATTGCGCTCATCGGTGGCTTCCGGCTCACTCCAGGGTATGCCCGCCGCCTCGGCCTTTTTGCGCATATAGTCAAATCGCCGCTTGGAACGGACGGTTGACCACTCGCGAAAGAAGCCGACGCCAAAGACTGCGCCAACGGTAATGTGGGTCGAACTCACCGGGAAACCGAACCAGGCGGCCACGATGACGGTGAGGGCCGCAGACACGGCGACGCAATAGGCCCGCATAGGATTGAGTTTGGTGATCTGCTCGCCGAGAAGACGAATAAGCCGCGGGCCGTAAAGCAGAACGCCGACGGAGATGCCGCAGCCGCCGATCATGACCACCCAGAAGGGAGCCTTTTGGGTCGTCGTTTCAGCGAAGACATTCAGCGAGCCGCCAAGTCCGATATCGCGGACGATCGCGGCCAGTGGCCCGATCGCGTTGGCGACGTCGTTGGCGCCATGCGCGAAGGACATCAGGGCTGCCGAACAGATCAGCGGCAGGCGGAAAAGCTTGCGCAGCGAGCTATTCTTGTTTTCCAGCCCGACCGATTGCGCCTTTACCAGCGGTCGCGCCCCGAGCCCGACGATGATGCCGACCGCGAGGCCGATCGTCAGATTGAGGATACTGGGTATCGCGCCTTTGGGTTCGAGCTGGACCACGAGATAGCCTGAGAAGGCACCGGCCATCAGCCCAATCAGGATGGGAATCCAGTATCTGGCGGCGGCGATCTTGTCGTCGCGATAGATGATGCAGGTCTCGATGAAATAGAGGATGCCGGCGGCGATGGCACCGCCGAGAAAGGGCGTTACAACCCAGCCTGCGGAAATGGCCGCCAGCGTGTTCCAGTTCACGAGCTCGGGGCCGACAGCGGCTGAACCTGCGCCGACAACGGCGCCGACGATCGTATGCGTGGTCGAAACGGGCGCTTTCAGCCAGGTGGCGAAATTGATCCATAGGGCTGCGGCGAGAAGTGCCGCCATCATCAGCCAGGCAAGCTTGCCGACACTGATGATGCGGTTGGTGTCGACGATATGGGTCGAGATTGTGTTGATGACCGGGCCGCCGGCGATCGTCGCGCCGAGAATCTCGAAAATCGCCGCCATGACGAGCGCCTGCGCCATGGTAATCGCCCGCGCACCGACGGCGGCGCCGACATTGTTTGCGACGTCCTTCGCGCCGATGTTCATGGCCATGTAGCCGGCAAGCGCCACCGCGGCAAAGATCAGTGTGGCCCCCGGTTGGTCGAGCACGTAGATACCGGCAAAGACCATGGCGAGGCCGAGAAAGATCAGGCCGATGCCCGGCGCCACCAGGCGCCTCGTGACGTGATGGGTCGCGTCCTCGACATAGGTGAATTTGTCGAGGTCCTTGTCGAGCGTCCTTTTTGCAGGCGTGGCCGGTCGGTCGGGCATTCAATTCCCTGGATCAAAACTCTCGTATTGCGCTGACCGATGAGGCGCGCAATATCTGCCAGGCACACTGGCACAGTTTTTTGTGACGAATGTGGCTTATTTCGCCTGGATCGCAGCGGAAGCTGCCGTCATCCGCTCGGCGAAGGCAAGAATGAGATCGTGCAGCTCCGGTTCGCGAACACGTTCGGCGGCTTCCTCGAAGGAGACCCACTCCATGGAGCGCTCGCCCTTTTCCTTGAAGTTCTTGACGAGTTCGCTGACTTCGAGGGCATAGACCTGCACCCGGCACGGCACCTGAATGCCGTCCTTCAGCAGCTTGTCATAGCCGAACGAGCCGAGCGGCTCGGTTTCCACCACACCGCGCACACCTGCCTCTTCATAGGCCTCACGGGCGGCGACCTCGTGGGAGAGCTTGCCCGGCATCGGCCATCCCTTGGGGATGACCCAACGACCGGTGTCGCGGCTGGTCAGCAACAGCATCTCAAATTGACCCGTCTTCTTCTTCACCCGATAGCAGAGCGCAGCATATTGCTGTCGCGGCGGACGCCGAAACATGAGTTGCACATCATTTGCTATACGGCTGAGAAAGGCCAATTGTCGGTTCACCTTTAGGAGTTGGAGTGACGGCTTGATTCTATATTATCACTTTGGGGAAAAATTTTGCGTTCCACAGAACGCTATATGGTATTTCCCCACATATTTATTGAGTGCTACGTAGATAAAAATACAAAGATTTGCCTTCTGATATTCGCCAACGCTTATGCTGAAAGCGACATTCCACAGCGTTTCCGTGCCGCAGATGGCGCAATTGCTTGGATGTGGCTGCTATCGTTTTGGAAAGAGAGAAAAAATTTATTATGTCCGGACGCATCCCGCCTCGACGCTTGCCGCCTTTGAACGCGCTGCGTGCCTTCGATGCGGTGGCGCGCTGCGGCAGCATTCTGAAGGCGGCTGATGAGCTTGGCGTCGTGCGCGGGGCTATCAGGCAGCAGCTGACCCTGCTGGAGGTACATTTTGGTGTGCCCCTGTTCGACCGGGAGAATGGCCGGCTGGTGCTGACAGCGAAGGGCCGGGCATTCGCCGATTCCGTTGGCGTCGCCTTTGGCATCCTGACGCGGGCCTCCGCCGAACTTTCCGTTGGCCAACGGCGGTCGATCCGGCTCGGCGTTCCCTCGGCCTTTGCCGTCTGGTGGCTGATGCCGCGTCTCGCGGCGCTTCAGGCGGCACTTCAGGATATCGATATCGACATCGTGCCGATGGCTACGGTCGAGCCGCTTGCCAAGCGCGCCGACCTGGAAGCGGTCATCATGGGCGGCGAATACCGGCCGATGCGCGATATCACGGCCATTCGTTTCATGGAGGATGAGTTCGGTCCCGTCACAACGCCAGATATCGCCGATCGCCTCGGGCTTGCCAGTGGGGTTTCGGCACTTGCCGGAGCCGTCGGCCTTGCCAGCCGTTCCGCCCCGAGCCTGTGGGAGGATTGGTTTGCCGAAAGCGGTCGCGCGCCCATCCCCTTTGCCGTCGATCGCGAATTCGAGGATCTGCTGCTTGCAATCGGCGCCGCCCGCTCGGGCCTCGGGGTCGCCGTCGCCCCACGCACCGCCATTGGCGAGGATATCGATCGCGGTACTCTGGTCGCCCCCTTCGGCTTCATCCGTAGGCCGGCGGGCTACAGCCTCAGCATTCGCAGCGGCGACGTGAAGGACCCGGCACTGGTACGATTGGCGGATTGGCTAAGCGAGACAGGGGCCGAACCGGCTTAGCAAAACATCAAAACGAAGCGCATCGACATGGCAGATTTTCTGCCATACAGCGCATTGCAATGTCCATCGACACATCCTTTGCGATCATGCCAGATCGCGGCATCGAACCAACCGGCAGGAGCGCATCATGGATCAGTCTTCTTCTCTTTCGCGTATCGACTGGGTGGCGCGCAGCTGTCGTCTGCTGGCGGCCACAGCAGCGGAGTTTCGTAACACAAAACCCTTTGCCGGCCTCACCATCGGCACCGGCATACACCTCGAGCCGAAGACGGTTGCGCTGCTGATGACGCTGCGTGCCGGCGGCGCCGATCTCGTCTGCACCGGCAATCTCAACAGCACCCAGCCGGAAACGGTGGACTATCTGCGCGCTCAGGGCATCAAGGTCTTTGCGACGCAGACCCGCGACGCAGAGGAGCATGGTGCAAGCCTCGATGCGATCCTGGCGGAAAAGCCTGACCTGCTGCTCGACAATGGCGGCGATCTCTTCGCCCGCGTGGCCGATAGGCCCCATGCCAACCTGCTTGGCGGCACCGAGGAAACCACATCCGGCCGCACCCGCCTGATGCCGATGCGCGATAAGCTCAACATACCGATCCTCGTCATCAACGATAGCCCGATCAAACAGTTCGCCGAAAACCGGCATGCCGTCGGGCAAAGTCTGTTCGAGAGCTATCTGCGCTTCACCAACCGTTCCACCAACGGTAAACGTGTGACCGTCTTCGGCTACGGCGCTTGTGGCAAGGGCACGGCGGCGTGCTTCCGCAACGCATTCGCCGCCGTTAGCGTCGTCGATATCGATCCGGTGACCACACTCGAAGCTCATCTCGATGGCTTCACAACGCCGCCGCGTGAATTAGCGATCCGCTCTGCCGATGTGCTGGTCACCGTGACGGGCTATCCGGACATTATCACGGTTGCCGATCTGCCCTCGATCAAGGACGGTGCGATCCTGATGAATGGCGGCCACTTTCCGCATGAGATCGATGTCGAAGGCTTCCGCAGCAGTCCCGATGTTGTCGGCGTCGATCGCTACGAGGCTGAGCAGATCGAGACTGTTTGCATGCGAGACGGCCGAGCCTTCCATATTCTCGGCGGCGGTCACATGGCCAATCTGGCCGGCCCGCGTCCGCTGGGGAATACCGTCGAATCCATGGATCTCGGCTTCGCCCTGCAGGCGCGATGCCTGGAGCGGGTCGCCAAGGGCGGCCTCGGCAAGGAGGCCTGCGTCATCCCCGTTCCCGCCGAGATCGACGCCTTGGTTGCGTCGGCCTATCTCGACCTGGCGCGATAGGCATCAGGCTCTGGACAGCACCTGCGGCAGCAATCTGTCGTAGAGTGCCGCCATCTCGTCGCTGAAGCAGCAGAAGATGATCTCATCGAAAGCGCCATGCTTGCTCTCGGCAAGGGTGGTGCGGATCGCAATCCCAGCCGCCGGCTCGGCGGGAAAGCGATAAACGCCGGTGGAGATGGCCGGGAAGGCAATGGTTTTGAGCGCACGTTCCCGGGCAAGGCTAAGGCTGTTGCGATAACAGCCGGCAAGCAGCTCTTCCTCGTTATGATCGCCACCGTTCCAGACAGGGCCGACGGTGTGGATCACATGCCGTGCCGGCAGGCGGTATCCCATGGTGATCTTCGCTTGCCCGGTTCTGCAGCCGTTCAGGCTCCGGCATTCGGCAAGGAGATCCGATCCGGCAGCACGATGGATCGCGCCATCGACGCCCCCGCCGCCCAGCAGGGTGCTGTTGGCTGCATTGACGACGGCATCGACCGGAAGCTTGGTGATATCGCCAAGAACGACGGTGAAGCGCACCTTCGAATTCGGCGCGACATCGGAACGAATGATCTCAGGCGCGGCCATGACGGTCTCCTCGATCCTCAAAAGGGTTCTCATCGCTCCCAATAGGGAACAGGCCCGTAAAGTTCCGCCAGAAAATCGATGAAGACGCGCACTTTTGCCGGCAGGAATTGTCGGCTGGGGTAAACGGCCGAAAGCGTGACGTTGTGCGAGCCCTCATAGGCCGGGAGCACCTGGACGAGGCGGCCGTCGCGCAGTTCCGGCCCGATATCCCAGGTCGAGCGCAGCGCAATGCCGAGGCCGGCAATGACGGCTTCGCGTACGACCTCGCTGGAATTGGTGATGAGCCTGCCCTCTGGCCGAAAGATCAGGCTGCCTTTCGGCCCCTCCAACCGCCACGGATCGAGATTGTGCGCCGGTAGGCAGATATGCCGGCGCAGATCGTCGATATCCTCGGGCATGCCATGGGCATCGATGTAGGCAGGGGAGGCGCAGAGCACACGGCGCACCGGCGCCAGCCTGCGCGCGACAAGGCTGGAATCCGTCAGCTCGGCAATGCGGATGGCAAGATCGAAACCGCCGCCGACGATATCGACGAATTCGTCGCTGAGAACGAGGTTGAGCGCCAGTTCGGGATGGGCCTGCATGAAGGATTTCAGATGCGGCGCGATGTGGAGACGGCCGAAGGACGTCGGGGCGGAGATTTTCAGCGTGCCGTGCATCTGGGAGGAGCGCCCGGCAATGTAGGCTTCCGCCTCTTCCAGCCCGGCGAGGATGGCGAGCACGCGGTCGTAGAAGCCCTGGCCCGCTTCCGTCAGCGAAATCTGCCGTGTGGTGCGCTGCAGGAGCCGGGTGCCGAGCCTGTCTTCAAGGCGCTTGATGCGCTTGGAAATGACGGCCGGCGAAAAACCGAGAGCACGACCCGTCAGCGACATGCTACCGGTCGCCACGACGCTGGCGAAGATTTCGAGATCTCCCAAATTGGTCATGCAGAATTATTTCCTGTTTTGGAATAAGTGCTTATCATTTGCTCCAAACTTGGGAAAGCGCTAAGCCTATAATGCACCTAGAGCCGGATGATTTTAGGTCGGATCGACCTAAAATCTGAATCCGCTCTAGAATAGAAAAGTAGAGCATGATGTCGTCCGAAAACCGATCACACTTTTCGGCAGCATGCTCTAAAAGGGGCTGTATCCGACGGGTGCAGGAGGAGGACGGCATGGCCGAGGCCATTTCATTTCTGGAGCCGCGTGCGGATGTTCTGGCGCGCCGAGGTGCGATCGTCGCCGATTTGACCGATCTGCTGGCCCCGGAGTGTCTGATCCACGAGCCGCGCGAACTCGTGCCCTTCGAAACCGACGCCTTCGTGTCCTATCGCCGCCTGCCGCTCGCCGTTGCCCTGCCGCGCTCGACAGCGGAAGTGGCTGCGGTCATGAAATATTGCCATCGCTACGGCATTCCCGTCGTTCCGCGCGGCGCCGGCACCTCGCTTTCCGGCGGCGCGATACCCCAGGAAGATGCCGTCGTCCTCGGCCTCTCCAAGATGAACCGCATCCTCGATATCGATTACGCCAATCGCACGGCGACCGTGCAGGCGGGGGTGACGAACCTGCATGTCTCCGAAAGCGTCTCGGCCGACGGATTCTTTTACGCGCCTGACCCGAGCTCGCAGCTTGCCTGCACCATCGGCGGCAATATCGGCATGAATTCCGGCGGTGCGCACTGTCTGAAATACGGCGTCACGACCAATAATCTCCTCGGCGTCAAGCTTGTCCTGACTGATGGCACCGTCATCGATCTCGGCGGCAAGGGGCTAGATGCGGCGGGCTACGATCTGCTCGGTCTGGTCTGCGGCTCGGAAGGCCAGCTCGGCATCGTCACCGAGGCAACGGTGCGGCTCATCGCCAAGCCGGAGGGCGCCCGGCCGGTACTCTTCGGTTTCGACAGTTCCGAAGAGGCGGGCGCCTGCGTCGCCGATGTCATCGCTGCCGGCATCGTGCCTGTCGCGATCGAATTCATGGACAAGCCGGCGATCGAAATCTGCGAGGCCTTCGCCAAGGCCGGCTATCCCCTCGATGTCGAAGCTCTCCTGATCGTCGAGGTCGAAGGCTCCGAGGCGGAAATGGACGATATGCTTGCGAGCATCGTCGCCATTGCCCGCACTCACAAGGTCAGGACCGTGCGCGAATGCCAGTCGGCAACCGAGGCGGCCCTGATCTGGAAGGGCCGGAAGTCGGCCTTCGGCGCCACCGGCCGCATTGCCGATTACATCTGCATGGACGGAACCGTGCCGCTGAGCCAGCTCTCTTATGTGCTGAAGAAGACGGGCGAGATCGTTGAGGGCTATGGTCTGCGTGTCGCCAATGTCTTCCATGCCGGCGACGGCAACATGCATCCGCTGATTCTCTTCAATGCCAACGACGCCGAAGATGCCGCCAAGGCGGAAGCGGCGGGCAACGATATCTTGCGGCTCTGCGTCGATGCCGGAGGTTGCCTCACCGGCGAGCACGGCGTCGGCATCGAGAAGCGCGACCTGATGCGCCACCAATATGCCGATGTCGATCTCGCGCAGATGATGTCGGTGCGCGCAGCCTTCGATCCCGGCTGGATACTTAACCCATCCAAGGTCTTCCCGCTCGACGGACGCAACGCCGCATGACCGAACTTCATCCGAGAACCGAGGAGGAAGCCGCCTCCATCATCGGCGATCATATGGCACGCGGCGCGGCCCTAGCAATCGTCGGCGGCAACACGCGATCCGGCTTCGGCAATGCGGTCCCGTCCGAAGCGGTGCTCTCGTCACTTGGCCTGACCGGCATCGTCGCCTACAATCCAGGGGAGATGGTGATGACGGCCCGCGCCGGCACGCCGGCCGCCGAGATCGAGGCCGCTCTTGCCGAGGCCGGCCAGATGATGGCCTTCGAACCGATGGATCACAGGCCGCTGATGGCAACCGAAGGCGAGCCGACGATCGGCGGCATTTTCGCAGCCAATGTCTCTGGCCCGCGCCGTTTCGTCAGCGGTGCGGCGCGCGATAGCCTGCTCGGCGTCCGTTTCGTCAATGGCAAGGGCGAGATCGTCAAGGCTGGCGGGCGGGTGATGAAGAACGTCACCGGTCTCGATCTCGTCAAGCTGATGGCCGGTTCGCACGGAACGCTCGGCCTTTTGACCGAAGTAACGTTCCGCGTGCCGCCGAAGCCGAAGGCAGAGGAGACGGTCGTTCTCTCCGGTCTCAACGATGCGGAGGCCGCCAATGCGATGGCCGCGGCCATGGCTCTGCCGCTCGAGGTATCGGGCGCCGCCCATTTGCCGCTGACCGTCTCCTGGTCTTTTCTCGACGGCAAGCTGCCGCAGGGGGAGGCGACTGTGCTGCGCGTCGAGGGTCTTCCGGGTTCCGTCTCGGTCCGGGGTGAAAAGCTTGCTGCCGCCATGGGCCGGCTCGGCTCGGTGAAGCGCCTTGAGGAGGATGACAGCCGCAGGCTCTGGCGCGAAATCCGCAATGTGAAGCCCTATGCCGATGGTACGACGCGCCCCGTTTGGCGTGTGTCCGTGGCACCCAGTATCGGCCACCAGCTCGTCGCAGCACTTCGCCTGGAAGAAGGCGTGGATGCCTATTATGATTGGCAGGGCGGGCTCGTCTGGATGCGCATGGAAGCCGGACCGGAAGGTGATGTGCTCAGGCGCTACATTCATGCCTTGGGCGGCGGACATGCCACCTTGATGCGCGCCACCCCTGCCCACCGTGCGACGACGCAGGCCTTCCAGCCGCAACCCGAAGCCGTGGCCCTGCTGTCTGCGCGCGTGAAGGAAAAATTCGATCCGGCCGGAATTTTCAATCCGGGGAAGATGGCGTAATGAAATCTGGTTCCTGCCGGCGATGGCCCCTCACCCTAACTCTCTCCCCGCGGGCGGGACGAGGGGACGACCTCGTTTGCGGCGGCTTATCGGCTCGAGAGAGGTTGAGAAGTGACGGAGGATGCGCCAATCCCCTTCTCCCCGTCAAAACGCGGAGAAGGTGGCCGATAGGCCAGATGAGGGGCGCGGTCTTGCTCGAACGGGGACATGGGTAAATGCAAACCAATTTCACGCCCGAACAGCTTGCCGACCCGCATGTGGCCGAATCCGAGGCGATCCTGCGCAAATGCGTGCATTGCGGCTTCTGCACCGCCACCTGTCCTACCTATGTGACGCTCGGCAACGAACTCGACAGTCCGCGTGGACGCATTTACCTCATCAAGGACATGCTAGAAAACGGTCGGGCAGCCGATGCCGAGGTGGTGACGCATATCGATCGCTGTCTGTCCTGCCTAGCCTGCACGACGACCTGTCCGTCCGGTGTCGACTATATGCACCTGATCGACCATGCGCGTGTCCATGTCGAGAACACCTATAAGCGCCCGCTGATGGATCGGCTGACCCGCAATGTGCTGGCAGCCGTCTTGCCTTATCCCGGCCGTTTCCGGCTGGCCTTGCGGCTTGCGAATTTTGGCCGGCCGTTCAAGGGGCTGTTGAGACGCGTTCCGGCCTTAAAGGCTTTCGCCGCCATGCTCGATCTCGCGCCCCGCAGCATTCCCGCGCCGTCGCCTTTTGCAAAACCGGGGCTGCATGTAGCGCAGGCCGAGCGCCACGGTCGCGTGGCGATCCTGACGGGCTGCGCCCAGCCGGTGCTCGATCCCGAAATCAACGCAGCCACCATCCGCCTGCTGACGCGCCTCGGCGTTGAGGTCGTGGTGCCGGAAGGGGAGGTCTGCTGCGGTTCGCTGGTTCATCACATGGGCCGCGAGGAACAGGCGCTCGCAGCTGCCCGCGCCAATGTCGATGTGTGGCTGCGTGAGATCGAGGCCCGAGGGCTGGACGCGATCATCATCACCGCGTCGGGCTGTGGCACGACGATCAAGGACTATGGGCATATGCTGCGCCTCGATCCGGCCTATGCGGAAAAGGCTGCGAGGATTTCAGCTCTCGCCAAGGACATCACGGAATATCTCGCAAGCCTGGATCTCCCGTCGCATATGCCGCGCGGCATCGCGGTCGCCTATCATTCCGCCTGCTCCATGCAGCACGGGCAGAAGATCACCATGGCGCCGAAGCTCTTGCTGAAAGCCGCGGGCTTTACGGTGCGCGACCCGGCGGAAGGGCATCTGTGCTGTGGTTCGGCCGGCACCTACAACATCATGCAGCCGGAAATTTCGGCCGAGTTGAAGGCGCGCAAGGTCAGAAACATCGAGGCGACGAAAGCCGATATCATCGCGACGGGCAATATCGGCTGCATCACGCAGATCGCGACGGGAACGGGCATTCCCATCCTGCATACGGTGGAATTGCTGGATTGGGCCTATGGCGGCGAAATGCCTGTGAAACTGAAGGGCCTGCAGCCGGCCGCCGCTTAGAGCATTTCCGGGAAAAGTGTAGAGCGGTTTTCCGTCCGGAATTGCGTACTAATGCAGCTTGTCCGGCGCGGGTAGGCGATGAGCCTGCCATTCGACTTCGAACCGATCGGCGGCAATGCGCGTCATGCTGATGCGATCCTGCCCTTCCTCGAAGAAAATGCCATCCACCAGGCCGGTAATGCCATCGTAAAATGAGCCTTCGACGAGGCTGGTGATCTCCAGCATGTCACGTCCCACTGCAGTAAAATCGACAACCGACATGCATTGCCGGCGACCATCGGCAAACACATCGATCAGCCGCGGAACATCGCCGGCGATATCGACCTCATAATAAACGATGACCGGCTCCTCGTTTTCCGGATGGATCCAGTCGCAACGATAGTAAGAGAAGCTCATGCGTTGGATCATAGCACAAGACCCCCCATGCCTGAACCGGTTTGAGGGATCGATTGCGACTTCAGCCTGAGGAACGTCAGAAGTTGAACGACACGCCAAAGTTGAGAGCGTGGGTGAAAACCTTGGTCTTCAGCGTGTCGCCGCTGTCGATCGAGACGTTGTTCACGAAGTTGTAGTTGCCCTTGTATTCGACGAAGGTCGACCAATGCTTGGCGAATTGGTAGCTGACGCCCGCCTGCGCCTGCAGCGAAGCGCCGCCGAACTGGTAGTCGAAGGTCGTGCCCGACGAGCGGGTGACTTCGACATGCGGCACGTTGATGCCGGCGCCGAGGCCGACATAGGGCGTCCAGTTGCGGCTCGGATCCTGGAAGCGGTAGAGCGCGTTCAGCGTCAGCATGTTCAGGCCGTCGGTGAACTCGAAATGCGACCAGCCGGGCGTATTGCCGAGATCGCCATAGACTTTCGCATGGGTATAATCGAGCGACACGCCCCAGTTCGGCTTGTCGAACTGGTCAAGCCACCAGATGCCGCGGAAGCCGAAATAGGGCGGCATCTTGAAGGATTTTCCGGACCAGTTGGGGTCGAAATCAGCGCCGTCCGACGTGGTCACATTGCTGCCCGTTGCGCCCTGTATGCCGCCGTAAGCGGAAAACTGCATCTCGGCCGAGGCAGAGCTTGCGGCAAAGATGAATGCGGAAGTCGCAAGCGCGGCGAGGGCCGGCTGCTTGATGCGAAATGCACGATGCATATGAAATCCCCGGATGCCAAAGTGCTGCCATCTAAGCGTGCTTCCATGACACTTCTATTGCAGTCATGGGTGAACAGGCACGGCTTAGGCGGGAAAACTGACGGTAAACTGAAGGCGACGAGCCATTTTTCGGCGGGACATCGTGATAAGTTTCAGGCTGTAACACCGGCGCAACAGTGTCTCCATCCGCGCCTGCACGCAATAAACTATTGCAAGCGATACGGGCGCCTTCCCCGGCGCGAATGATGTCATGCCAGGGAAGAGCGCCCGCTATGTTGGTGCCTGATTCGGGTCGGATTCTATCAGCCGCCGAACAGCGTCCTCAGCACATCGACGCCGCGATCCTGATAGCTGACTTCGCCTTGCTTGTTGCCGGGGCCAACGACGATGACCTTGGTGCCGACGGGGACGCGATCATAGAGATCCATCACGTCCTTGTTCATCATGCGGATGCAGCCGGAGGACATGTTAAGGCCGATGCTCCAGGGCTGGTTGGTGCCATGGATGCGGAAGGCGGTGTCGTTGCCGTTGCGATAGAGATACATGGCGCGTGCGCCGAGCGGATTGTCCTCGCCACCTTCCTGGTAGGCCGGCAGTTTGTGGCCCTTCTTGGCTTCGCGAACGATCATTTCCGGCGGCGGCGTCCAGCCGGGCCATTCCGCCTTGCGGCCGACCTTGACGACGCCGGACCAGCCGAAACCATCGCGGCCGACGCCGATGCCATAGCGTCTTGCGCGGTTATTGCCTTCGACGAGGTAGAGATACTTGTTGTTGGTGTCGACGATGACGGTGCCCGGCTCCTCGTTCGTCGCCAGCCGCACCATCCGCCGCTGGAACTGCGGCTTCACCTGGCCCTGCGGCTCCATTGCGACCCGGATCACGTCGGTGCGGGCGACCGGCGCCGTAATAGGTGTCGAAGCGGTGAAGGCTGCTGCGTTCGATGCTGCAAGAAGACACGCCGCGACGACACCTGCCGTCACGATCGACAATGCTGCTTTCATAATTGGCATTCCCCTCGTTGAATCCGGTAGGAAATTACCGGAACCAACGAAGGGATCAAGATCAAAATGACCAATGTTGGGTACGTTCAGGAAGAACTGCCCTCTTGTCTGTCGCCGATCAGACTATAGTCTGAACTATAGTGGAGGGTTTTCCCATGCGGCGAATACTGCCCCTCCAATGGAGTAGTATCGCGCACAGGGTGGGACTTTTTTCGAGATTACATGACGGTGACGCGGGTGCCGACCTTTACGCGGTTGTAGAGATCGATGACATCCTCGTTGCGAAGGCGGATGCAGCCGGAGGAGACGGCATTGCCGATGGTCCAGGGGGCGTTGGTGCCATGGATGCGATAGAGGGTGGAGCCGAGATACATGGCGCGTGCGCCGAGCGGATTGCCTTCCCCGCCTTCCATGTGCGCCGGCAGATAATGGCCCTTGGCGGCTTCGCGTGAGATCATCTCGGCCGGCGGCGTCCAATCCGGCCATTCCTGCTTGCGGGTAACTGTGTGGGCGCCGGCCCATTCGAAGCCCGGCTTGCCGACGCCGACGCCATAGCGCCGCGCCTTGCCGTCATCCATCACCAGATAAAGGAAGCGGTCGTTGGTATCGATGACGATGCTACCGGGCTTTTCCTTGGTCTGGTAGTCGACGATCTGCGGCAGGAACTGCGGATCGATCTGGCCCCGGACTGCCGGATATTGCGGGCGGGCCATGGCGACCTGCTGCACAGCCGGGCGCGCAAACAGCCCGCGCGGCTGCACGACCTGACGCACCTGCGGATTGGCCGGCTGCTCCATTCTGGGATCGACTGCGCGCCGCGCCATTGGGCGGGGATAGACGACCGGCTGCACGTTGCCGCCACCGAGCTGCATCACCCAGGGGGCGGTCAGATCGGGACTGACGATGACAGGCGGGCGCGACTGATAGCGATCGTCGGCAAAGGCGGTGGAGGCAAGCAGGCTCAGGGCGCCGGCGGCACACAGAACGGCATGTTTCATCATCGGACAAACTCTCTACACATGGGCCGAAGATGGGCGCGAAGCACCCGGTCGAAACAATGGTGCCACTTGCACGCGAGCGAATGGTAAACATCTATTCATCAAAATGCCGCGAAGCCGATAAAGCTTTGTCAGGGTTACCGCCTGGTTTGGAAAGATGGTTTGCAAGTGGTAAATCATGAATCGGAATGCGCGGTCGTCGAAGTCAGTCTATGAATTTAAGCATTTGATTGATCTCAATTTATCCGATAGTGGCTTACCGGTTTCCGGTAGCGCGTGCTGAAATAGGGGACGAATCGCGAAAATGGCCGAAACGGGCATCATCACCGGTGAAGATGGCAAGGACCGCTGCTTCTGGCACGGCAATCTGCCGGAGTATCAGCACTATCACGACGAGGAATGGGGTCGGCCCGTCGTCAACGACATCAGGCTGTTCGAGAAAATCTGCCTCGAAGGCTTCCAGTCGGGCCTCTCCTGGCTGACGATCCTGCGCAAGCGCGAGAATTTCCGCGCCGCTTTTGCCGGCTTCGATTTCGAGAAGGTCGCCAAGTTCGGAGATGCGGATATCGAGCGCTGCCTCGCCGATGCCGGCATCATCCGCCATCGCGGCAAGATCGTCTCCACCATCAACAATGCCAATCGCGCCATCGAGCTGCGCGACGAATTCGGTTCGCTCGCCCGCTATTTCTGGAGCCATGAGCCGACCGCTGCCGAGCGCCCGGAGATCTTTGACCTTGCCCATCTTCGCGCAAATCCGACGACGGCGGCTTCGGTGCGGATTTCGAAGGATCTGAAGAAACGCGGCTGGACCTTTGTCGGCCCGACCACAGTTTATGCCTTCATGCAGGCCATGGGCCTGGTCAACGACCACATCGAAGGCTGCTATTGCCGGAAAGAGGTGGAGGCGATGCGTTGCGCATTGGTGCGGCCGTGAGAGCTGTGCTTCTCGGTCTTTCGCTGACGATGGTTGCGCTTTTTGGCGCCGCAGGCGCCCATGCTCAAAGTGATACCCAGCAACAGCAGCTGCCGCAGCTCGACCGTGGCGAAAAGCTTGAGAAGATCGCCCTGCCGGCCGTTCTCGAGAGGCTGACGGGCTGGACGAAGTTCGGCAAGGGCAAGGTCTACATGCTGCCGCTGAAGAAGGGTCAGCATGTGCGGATCACTTTCAGCTCCAAGAGCAAGTACGCCTATATGGCGATCTTCGATCTCTCGTCGAGCGGGGATGAATCCTTCTTCGGCACGGATGAAGACGGCAATACCGCCGACGTGACCCTCAATGAGGATACGACCTGGCTGCTCAAGCCCTATTATTCGCGCGTCACGCGCCGGCGCGGTCTCGGCGCGCCATACGAGATCCTCATCGATCCCAATCCGCCGGCCGCGCAGCAGGCGCCGGCCGATCAGCAGAAGGACCAGGGGCCGATGCTGTTTCCACCCCGTTCCAAGCAGGGGCAGTAGGGATTACTGCAACGCTTCGATCACGTCATGCAGCTCGCCGAGATGACCGATTTTGCGGAAACGCGGTGCGTCTGTCGGTTCCTCGACATGCTCGAACGACCATGTGAGCTCGTGCGGCACGAAGACGCCGTAGCTGCCGGCAGCGAGCGCCGGCACGATGTCCGATTTCAGTGAGTTGCCGATCATCATCGCCCGCTCCGGCCCGTCCCCCACCTTGGAGAAGATGCGGCGATAGGTCGACGCGTTCTTGTCTGAGACGATCTCGACGGCATCGAAGAGATCGCCGAGCCCGGATTGCGCAAGCTTGCGCTCCTGATCGAAAAGATCGCCCTTGGTGATCAGCACCAGCAGATATTTTCCCGAGAGGGCCTCCAGCGTCTGGCGCACATGCGGCAGTGTCTCGACGGGATGGGCAAGGAGATCGCGGCCGATATCGAGGATTTGGGCGATGACGGTCGATGGCACTTCGCCCTCGGTGATCTCAATGGCCGTCTCGATCATGGAGAGGGTAAAGCCCTTTATTCCGAAGCCGTAGTGACGAAGATTGCGCTTCTCCGCCTCCAACAGGCGTGCGGAGATGACGTCGCTTGGGGCGTGATCGGCAAGTAGCTCGGTAAATTGCAGTTCCGTCAGCCGGTAGAACTGTTCGTTCTGCCAGAGCGTGTCGTCGGCGTCGAAGCCAATTGTCGTTAGGGGGCGTTGCGTCATCGGGTGTGTCCGTTTTGCGCATCAGATAAAAACCGGAGTCTAATCCGCGCGCGCCTCGACGCAAGAGCATGCGTCGGTCACCGCATCGTGATCGGCCCGAGGTCTCGCGTTGAAAATGGTTTCGGGTGCATTATGTGCTTGTTGTCTCGATTGCCGCGGAGCCAGAGCCCCGGCCTCGACGACTGTCTTATGACCTCCCCAGGGCAGCGCCGACAGCGGCTGCCGTGCCGAGGCCAATCCATAGCTAAAAGATAAGCGTTCACCGGCCGGAAGCGTCTTCCGGCTGACCACAAGGGAATTTCTCCTATGCGTTACAATCAACTGGGCAATACCGGCCTGTTCGTCTCCGAACTCTGCCTGGGCACGATGACCTTCGGCGAAGCCAATCCCAACACTCCCTGGGGCTCGATCGCCGATGTTGACCAGGCGCTGGCCGACAAGATCGTAGAAGGCTCGCTTGCTGCCGGCGTCAATTTCATCGACACCGCCGACGTCTATTCCTTCGGCAATTCCGAAAAGCTGCTCGGCCAGGCCCTGAAGAACCTCGGCGTTCCCCGTAAGGATGTCGTCATCGCCACCAAGGTCTATGGCGTCATGGGCGACAAGCCGAACGATCGCGGCGCCTCGCGCGGTCATATCATGGACTCCGTGCAGGCCAGCCTGGATCGTCTGCAGACCGATCATATCGATCTCTATCAGATCCATGGAACGGATATCGTGACACCGATCGACGAGACGCTGCGGGCGCTGGATGATCTCGTTTCGCGCGGTCTGGTTCGCTATATCGGCGTTTCCAACTGGCAGGCATGGCGCATCGCCAAGGCGCTCGGTATTTCCGAACGCCGCGGCTTTGCCCGCTTCGAAACGGTGCAGGCCTATTATTCCATCGCAGGCCGCGATCTGGAGCGCGAGATCGTGCCTGTCATGGCTGAGGAAAAGCTGGGGCTGATGGTCTGGTCGCCGCTGGCAGGTGGTCTGCTCTCGGGCAAGTATGGTCCGGGCGCTCCCGGCAATGGCGAGGGACGGCGTGCGAGCTTCGATTTCCCGCCTGTCGACAAGGACCGCGCCTGGGCTTGCGTCGCCGCCATGCGCGAAGTGGCGGAAAAGCACGGCTCCAGTGTCGCCACCGTGGCGCTTGCTTGGATCCTGGCGAAGCCCTTCGTCACCAGCATCATCATCGGCGCCAAGCGTCTCGATCAGCTCGACCAGAATCTTGCCGCCGTCAAGCTGAAGCTCGATGCCGACGACATGGCCAAGCTCGATGACGTCAGCGCGCTAGCGCCCGAATATCCCGGCTGGATGCTGGCTCGCCAGGGCGCCCAGCGCGTGCCGCAGCCCTTCGAGCCGAAGGGTTGATATCAGCTGACATCATAGGTCGGGCCGCCAGCTTTTCGCAGCGGCCCGACTCCACGTTAGAGCTCGATGACGATCTTGCCGAAGGGGCCGCGATCGAGATGATCGAAGGCGGCGGATGCCTCGCCGAGGGCATAGCGATGGTCGATGACGGGCTTCAGGCCGATGCTGTCGACGGCACGCACGAAATCTTCGAGCGAGCGGCGGTGGCCGACGCTGATGCCCTGCACGGTGGGAGATTTCAACAGCAGTGGTGCCACCGGACCGGAGATGTCGAAGCCCTCAAGGACGCCGATGACGGAAATGCGGCCTTGCGGCGCCACCGCCTTCAGCGACTGGGCGAAATTCGGCCCGCCGGCTATTTCGAAAATATGATCGATGCCCCGATCGTTGGTGAGGCGATAGACCTCTTCCACCCAATCGCTTTTGTTGCGGTCGATGCCGTGATGAGCGCCCAAAGCCTTGGCCCGTTCGAGCTTTTCCTCTCCGGAGGAAGTCACGAACACCTCGGCGCCTTGTGCTGCGGCGATTTGCAGCCCGAACAGCGCAACGCCGCCCGTTCCCTGCACCAACACGCTATCGCCGGGCTTGATCTTGCCGCGCTCCACCAGCGCGAACCAGGCCGTGAGACCGGCACAAGGCAAGGTGCTTGCCTCGGCATAATCAAGGCTCTGGGGCGCCGAGACGAGCCAGTCCTCCGGCATGGCGACATATTCGGAGAGCACGCCGGGATAGAAGCCGCCCAGCGTCCTGTAGGGTGGTGTGCGGGCATCGCCGAGCGGCTTGCCATCGATCCAGCCGGGATGGAAGGTCGACATGACCCGATCACCAGCGGCAAATCTGGTGACATCGTCTCCCACCGCTTCGATCACACCGGCCATATCGGAAGCCGGCACGAAGGGAAATTGGATGGGTAGACCCATGCCGGTTTCGCGCACGAGCTTGTCGCGATAATTCAAAGACACGGCCTTCACCCGCACGAGCACCTCGCCAGCCCCAGGCGAGGGAATTGCGGTTTCCGCAAGGTTTAACGGAGCGCCGACGGCGATCGTCTCGAGGGTCCAGCGCTTCATGGTCTTCGTCATCATGATCTCCTGAGAGGAATTGAAAGCAATGGACGGAACATATCGTTGCTTTCTGGTCGCCAGTGGCGATATTATTTCCGCTAACTGGTTCCTTAGAGGAAGCAATCATCATGAACGATATGCTCAATGGCATTCCCGAATTCGTGGAGGCGGTCGAGGCCGGCGGCTTTTCGGCAGCGGCGGCGCGCATGAATCTCTCGCGCTCGGCGATCGGCAAGACGATCGCGAAGCTGGAGGGACGCTTGAATGTGCGCCTGTTTCACCGCACGACCCGCATGCAGAGTCTGACGGATGAGGGGCAAGCTTTCTACGAGCGCTGCCGCCGGGCGCTGGACGAGATACAGTCCGGCGAGGCGATGCTGGAATCGGGCAAGCGCGAGGTTACGGGACGTCTGCGCATCTCCATGCCGGTGCTCTTCGGTCGCCGCTGTGCTGCACCGCTGCTGCTGGAACTGGCGCGTGTCCATCCCAAGCTTGAACTCGACCTTTCCTTCAGTGATCGCGTGGTCGACCTTTTCGACGAGGGCTTCGATCTCGCCATTCGCAATGGCGTGTTGCGGGACGAAGCCGGCCTTGCTGCCCGCAAGATCGCCCTCCATCGCATGACGCTATGCGCCTCGCCGGATTATCTCGCTGCTAGAGGTACGCCGCAGACCATTGCCGATCTCGATAGCCACGATCTCGTCGTCTATGCGAGATCGGGGGAAGCCAAGAGATGGACCTTTCTGCAGGACGACGGTGCGGCCGTCGACTATTTTCCGCAGACGCGATTACGTCTGGATGACCTGGAGGTCATTGCGGATGCGGCCGCCGCCGGGATGGGCATTACGTGGCTGCCCTGCTGGCTGGTACGAGGCTATGTGCACGCAGGCAAGCTCATGCAGGTGCTCAATGTCTCCAGCCGGCCCGTCAACGTCTACGCCGTCTGGCCGCAGGTGCCGCAGCTTTCGCTGAAGATGCGCGTGGTCATCGATCTGCTCGCCGCGCGACTGCCTGCGGTCATGGGTTGAGCTGGTAGCGATACTCCTGTCAAAGAAGTGCGCGCTCCGCAAATACCCGGTTCCAGATGAAGACCTGCACGGATTTGCGTAGGCCTGCCGCCCAGAATGGATCTTCCTTCACCAGACGGTCGACTGTATCGGCGGTCTCAGCTTCGACAAGCCACAGGCCGCCGGCAAAAGCGTCACCCTCGCGGCTGAGCGGTCCGGCCGTTCGGATGGACGCGGCATTCGCCCTTAGGAAGGCGAAGTGGCGCGGCAGATACTCCTTGCGGATCGCGGCCGCGTTTTGCTGGTCGTCCTCGAACAGAACTGCGAACAGGGTCATCGTCATCTCCTTGCTGGATATTTCCAGTCTACGGCTGCAATAGTGCTGATACACGCAGTAAGTTTGCCGTCAGGAGCTGCAAAATTGCACGATATCGACTGGAACGATCTGCGCCACGTTCTGGCGCTTGCGCGGGGTGGGTCCTTCGCTGCTGCCGGCAGGGTGCTTGGCACAGATGCGACGACGGTCGGTCGCCGTCTGCGTATTCTGGAAAACCGCCTCGGCGCGGCGCTGTTCTCGCGCGATGCAGGCGGCACCCTGTCGCCGACGCCGACGGGCGAGATCGCGGTCGCAAAGGCCGAGGCGATCGAGGCCGAAGTCATGGCGCTGTCAGGCGCGCTGGATGCGGCAAATCCCATGGCGCTCGGCAAGGTGCGGCTTACCGCAGCGCCATCCTTCATCAGCCGGTTGTTGATCCCCTCGCTGCCCAGCCTGCTGGCGCAGCATTCCGGGCTGCAATTGGAACTCATCGGCGATTCCAGAAATTTCAACCTGACTCGGCGCGAAGCGGATATGGCTTTGCGCCTCGCAAGGCCGGCCGATATGACGAATGGCAGGGTCGTCGCGAGACGGATCGCGACCCTGGACTATGCCGTTTACGTCGCCGCGGGACGGGAGGGCCACGTCGAAAATTTACCCTGGATCGTCTATGAGGAGGCGATGTCGCATCTGCCGCATGCCCGCTGGATCGCCGCACAGGCAAAAAAGTCAGACCTTTCTAGCCCGGTTGCGGTCAATGATGCCGAAGCCTTGCTCCAGGCTGCGGCTGCAGGATTAGGGCGCGCGCTCCTGCCGAAAATCCTGGCGGAGAATGCGGGAGATCTTTGCCGCGTCGACACTGGTGACACAAATCCGCCGACGCGCGAGATGTGGCTGCTTATCCATGCCGAACTTCGTCAGCTTGTTCGTATCCGTACAGTTTCCGATTGGCTGGATGGAGTCTTCCGCAAATTGCATAGGGAGCCGTGAGAGAGACGGCACGAATGCCGCCTCCCATTTGCCGGATGGTTCACTTGCCGTGCTTCTTTAGCCAGGCTTTCATTTCCTTGATCTCGCTTTCCTGCGCGGTAATGATGCCTTCCGCCATTTTGCGCAGTTCGGGATCTTTTCCGTATTTCAGCTCTATCCTGGCCATATCGATCGCGCCCTGATGATGCGGGATCATGCCTCGGACGAAATCTGCGTCCGCATCGCCGCTGTAGTGGATCATCATGTCCTTGTGCATCTTGCTCATGGCGTCGTTGAAAGCCTTGCTGGAAGCACCTTGGTCTTCCATCGGCTTGCTCATATCCATGCCCTTCATGTCGTCGGCAAAGGCAGGAAGGCTGATGGCAAGGACGAATGCGCCGGCAAGCATCAGCGATTTTGAGGTGGACATAGGTATTTTCTCCGTTTCTGAACGGTATCTGAAATTGAGCGAATAGCCGCTCGTCGATTGAATACAGATGATCGTCAGGCGAGACGGGGAGGGGGTGCTGTCGGTTGTGGCCGGGAGTCGGCAAGACGCTGTCCGGGCTCAGGTGCCGGATAGGAGAAGGCCCGTTTGCCTTCTTCCGCCATAAGCGTCGATGTCAGGGCGAGGCAGGCGGCGCAGGACGCCACATGCGCCATGCCACCTGCACAAGGGTTTTGCGGCTTCTTTTCCTGATGCTGCGCCATATCGCTATGGCTGGCCATGCCAGGCATATCAGCCATGGTCTCATGTATGCTCATGGTTGATGCGGCGGGCATTGCGCCGACAGAATCACAGATTGGACAGCTCGCCAGCACCGGCATGGCACCGTAGAGCAGCCAAGCAATTACCATCGAGAGGATCGCAAGCAAGCGCATGAAGGGGAACCTAGCGGCGCCGGCCGCGAAGGCAAGCGCAAATTCAACCGCGGAGGACAATGGGAAGGCGATCAAGACAGCAGTTTAACGTCCTGCAGGATTTCGACCGGCGGAAAGCTGACGCAATCCACCGCGTCGAAGATGAGCGTGAACTTCGCAGGCGTCGCCTTTGCCCATGCTAGCGCCTCCTCCCTCGCGCTTGTCGGGATCTTCATCGCAACGGTGCAATGCGGCTGCCAGCAATCCGGGCGGGAATGCTCGTCGCACAGGGCAGGGTCGATCTCGTCGTGAATGACGCGCTGTATCTGCCTGAGCACTCGATCGTCGGTAGGGCGTGCCCAAAGCACCAGCATCTCGTTGGAAAAATGGCCGATCCCGGAGAATTCGACCGATATGGGTGGCACACCCGCGAAAGCCTTCTGGGCCGCTGTGAAAAGTGAAGGCAGGGCGATATCCTGATAGACCGCGAAGGTCAGATGCGGCGGATAGTTCAGTGCTTGCATCGATGGCGCGGTTTCGAAGCGGCTTGCCTCCCGCCAAAGATCCAGAACCGGCGTGACCGTTTCATCCGTGCATTTCAAGACGATCGCGTATGGCATGGTTCCTATGCCGCCTTCTCTGGCTTTTGTCGGTTTTGTCGGCCGTTAACTTATAACAATCCTTGCCGCATTCGGCCCAATCCGCTAGTTAACCGCGACTGTTCCCATACCGGATTATCCTAGAGATGAGCGACAAACAAAAGAAACCACAGAAGCTCAAGGCCCGCCTGCCGCGTGGCTTTGTCGATCGTTCGGCCGCCGACATTCGCGCCGTCAACGAGATGACCTCCAAGATCCGGGCCGTTTATGAGCATTATGGTTTCGATCCCATCGAAACGCCGCTGTTCGAATATACCGATGCGCTCGGCAAGTTCCTGCCCGATAGCGACCGGCCGAATGAAGGCGTGTTCTCGCTTCAGGATGACGACGAGCAGTGGATGTCGCTGCGCTATGACCTGACGGCGCCGCTTGCCCGTCACGTCGCCGAGAATTTCAACGAGATCCAGCTTCCCTATCGCACCTATCGCGCCGGCTACGTCTTCCGCAACGAGAAGCCGGGTCCGGGCCGCTTCCGCCAGTTCATGCAGTTCGATGCCGATACTGTCGGCGCGCCGGGCGTGCAGGCGGATGCCGAGATGTGCATGATGATGGCTGACACGCTGGAGGCCTTGGGCATAAAGCGTGGCGACTATGTGATCCGCGTCAACAACCGCAAGGTTCTCGACGGCGTGTTGGAAGCCATCGGCCTCGGCGGCGATGACAAGGCTGCCCAACGCCTGAACGTGCTGCGCGCCATCGACAAGCTCGACAAGTTCGGCCCCGAAGGCGTGGCGCTGCTGCTTGGTCCCGGCCGCAAGGATGAGTCCGGCGACTTCACCAAGGGTGCCGGCCTCGACCAAGGCCAGATCGAGAAGGTGCTCTTCTTCGTCGGCATCAAGGACTATGCCGAAAGTGCCGCCCAGCTTGCCGAGCTTGTCGCCGGCACATCCAAAGGCGGCGAAGGCGTCGAGGAACTGAATTTCATCGGCAGCCTCGTCACCAGCGCCGGCTATCAGTCGGATCGTATCAAGATCGATCCCTCCGTCGTGCGCGGCCTCGAATACTACACCGGCCCGGTCTATGAGGCCGAGCTGCTGTTCGACGTCACCAACGAGAAGGGCGAGAAGGTCGTCTTCGGTTCGGTCGGTGGCGGCGGCCGTTATGACGGGCTCGTCTCGCGCTTCATGGGTCAGCCGGTGCCTGCCACCGGCTTTTCCATCGGCGTGTCGCGCCTGATGACGGCGCTGAAGAACCTCGGCAAGCTCGGCACGGACGAAGTGATCGAGCCCGTGCTGGTCACAGTCATGGATGGCGACGTCGATGCTATGGGCCGCTACCAGCGCCTCACGCAACAGCTGCGCGCCGCCGGCATCCGCGCCGAGATGTTCCAGGGTAACTGGAAGAAGTTCGGCAATCAGCTGAAATATGCCGACCGCCGCGGCTGCCCGATCGCCATCATCCAGGGCGGCGACGAGCGTGCCCAGGGCGTCGTCCAGATCAAAGATCTGATCGAGGGCAAGCGGCTTTCCGGCGAGATCGAGGACAATGCCAGCTGGCGTGAGGCTCGCGTGGCGCAGGAAACTGCGCCGGAGGACGAACTGGTCGAGAAGGTCAAGGCTATCTTGGCGGCGCAGGCAGAAGACCGGAAGAGGGCGGGCTGATGCCCCTGATTAACCTCCCGAATTTTGCCGGCGATCTGCTGGACGAATTCTCCGTTCGCGGAACGGAGAGGGTGGATACGCCCATCATCCAGCCGGCCGAACCGTTTCTCGATATGGCCGGCGAAGATCTTCGCCGGCGCATCTTCATGACCGAAAGCGACACCGGCGCCAGCCTTTGCCTGCGTCCGGAGTTCACCATTCCGGTCTGTCTGCAGCATATCGAAACCGCCACCGGCACGCCGAAGCGTTATTCCTATCTCGGCGAAATCTTTCGCCAACGCCGCGAAGGCGGTCATGAGTTCTATCAGGCCGGCATCGAAGATCTCGGCGATGGCGACACGGCCGGCGCTGACGCTCGCGCCATCGGCGATGCCATCGGTATCCTGAGCCGGCTAGTGCCCGGTAAGGCACTTTCGGTGACCTTGGGTGATCAGGCCGTATTCGAGGCGGTGGTGCAGGCGCTCGGCCTGCCGTCGGGCTGGCAGAAGCGGCTGATTCATGCCTTCGGCAACATGATGCAGCTCGAAACACTGCTCGCACGGCTCGCAAGCCCGCAGCCGGTTACCGGGCTCAATGCGCACGTACTCGATTTCCTCAATCGCGGCGATGAGCAGGGGCTGATCAAGCACATCGACGCCACTATGCATGCGACCGGCTATTCCACCAATGCCAGCCGTTCGCCGCAGGAGATCGCCCGGCGCCTTCGCGAGAAGCTGGTCCTGTCCGAAACGCGGCTCGACGATGCGGCCTTCCGCGTGCTGGAGGAGTTTTTGTCCTTGAGCGTGCCGCTGGCAGATGCTTCCGCGGCGCTGGCAGGTTTTGCCGACGCTGCAGGGCTGAAGCTCGGGAGCGCATTGAAGAGCTTCGATGCCCGCGTGGCGGCGCTGGCCAAAGCCGGCGTCGACGCTTCGAAGATTGATTATCGCGCCGCCTTCGGTCGTCCGCTTGATTACTACACCGATCTCGTCTTCGAAGTAACGGTGGAGGGATCGAGCGCGGTGCTCGCCGGTGGCGGTCGCTTCGATCGGCTGATGACCCTGCTCGGGGCCAAGAATCATATCCCGGCCGTCGGCTTCGCGCTCTGGCTCGACCGTATCGAAACCGCGAGGGCAGCCTGATGACAATCACGATAGCGCTTCCCTCCAAGGGCCGGATGAAGGACGATTGCGCCGCGATCTTCGAGCGTGCCGGCATGCCGATCGTCGCCGTCGGTAACGATCGCTCCTATCGCGGCCGTGTCGAAGGTTGGGACGGAGTCGAGATCGCCTTCCTGTCAGCCTCGGAAATCTCGCGAGAGATCGGCAATGGCAGCGTCGATTTCGGCATTACCGGCGAAGACCTCGTGCGTGAGGGCATGGCGGAAGTCGATCGCCGGGTCGAATTCTGCGCAAGGTTCGGTTTCGGTCACGCCGATGTCGTCGTCGCGGTGCCGGAAATCTGGCTCGACGTCGATACCATGGCCGATCTCGGCGATGTCGCCGCCGATTTCCGCGCCCGTCATGGCCACCGGCTGACGGTCGCCACCAAATATTGGCGGCTGACGCAGCAGTTCTTCTCCAGCCAGCACGGCATCCAGCTCTACCGTATCGTCGAAAGTCTGGGTGCGACGGAGGGGGCACCCGCTGCCGGCTCGGCCGATATCATCGTCGACATCACCTCCACCGGTTCGACTCTGAGAGCGAACCATCTGAAGGTCCTGTCTGATGGCATCATCCTGCGCTCGCAGGCTTGTCTGGTGCGGGCACGCAAGGAAGGCCACGAGGGTGATCCGATGGTTCAGCGCATCATCTCGGCCGTTCGCAGCGCACTCTGATTTTTCAGTTTCCTGTTCATGCAAAAAAAAGCCCGCCGGAATTCCGGCGGGCTTTTTGTCTTGGGAGACAGGCAGCGCTTAGGCGGCGGCGTAGGCGCCGCGGCGTGCGTCGAGCGAGTAGACGCCTGCACCATTGGTGGCGAGCATGATGTAAGCGCCGGCCAGCGTGACGTTCTTCAGGAAGTTCACGAAGTTCAGGCCGTTGATCCAACCATTGGCGGCCGCCGGGAAGTCCGGAACATTGACCGTCGGCAGGTGGAAGACGATGCCGGTGAAGACACAGAAGAGGGCGAGCAGCCAGCCGACGATGCGGACCTGGAAGCCGATGAGGACGCAGACGCCGGTGACGAATTCAAACGTGCCGGCAAGATAGGTGAGCAGCGTTGCGGCCGGCATACCGGCTCCGGCAATCATGCCCGCAGTACCGGCCGGATCGGTCAGCTTGCCGAAACCGGCAAAGATGAACATGAAGGCGAGCAGGATGCGCGCCACAAGAATGATGATGTTGTTGCTATTGGACATGAGGGGTCTCCAGTAAATAGGATCACGTGGCAGTTATTCTCTGGAAATGGATATTCGTGATTTTTGAGGAGTTGGAAAGATAAACAACTGCGCACAATTAGTTCACAATCATTGAACAATGATCCGCCGAGATAGCTCTTCCCATACAAGCCCCATCGGCTATTGTGGCGGCAAATCAGTTGCCAAATCAGAGCCTTCAGGAGTAAGCCCATGGCCGATCTTTCATCCTTTCCGATCACGAAGCGCTGGCCCGCTAGCAATCCGGATATTATCCAGCTCTATTCGCTGCCGACACCGAACGGCGTAAAGGTCTCTATTGCGCTGGAGGAGCTTGGCCTGCCCTATGAGCCGCATCTGATTTCCTTCGGCACCAATGATCAGAAATCACCGGAATTCGTTTCGCTGAACCCGAATGGCCGCATTCCGGCAATCATCGATCCCAATGGCCCCGACGGTAAACCGATCGGCCTGTTCGAATCCGGCGCGATCCTGGTCTATCTGGCGGAAAAGACCGGCAAGCTCATTCCGAGCGATGCTGCCAGGCGCTACGAGACCCTCGAATGGGTCTTCTTCCAGATGGCAGGCGTCGGTCCCATGTTCGGCCAGTTCGGTCATTTCTTCAAATTCGCCGCCGAGAAGGTCGCCAATAACTCCTATCCGGTCGAGCGTTATCGCGATGAGGCCAAGCGCCTCCTCGGCGTGTTGGAGAGCCGCCTGCAAGGACGCGAATGGATCATGGACGATGAATACACCATCGCCGACATCACCACCTTTCCCTGGGTTCGCGGCGTCGACGTTTTCTATGGCGGCCGCGAGGTGCTGGAGTTCGAAAGCTTCCCCTCCGTCATGGCCTGGCTGGATCGCGCTCTGGCACGTCCGGCAAGCCAGCGCGGCCTCAGCATTCCCAAGCGGGATTGATCAGCTTGAACTCGGTAGCTGGTCGGGCGAACTTGGCCGACCATGGCCGATAGTGATTTACTGCCGGGTGGCGAGTTGGCTGCCCGGCTCCAGCTTGAAGCGCGGAAACAGAAAAACGCCGACCATGCTGCCGGCATGCTGCTTATCCGCGGCAACGGACTCACCGACACAGAAGACCGGCCGGCGATGACCACCTGCGCCGAGCGTGGTCGTCGAATAGCAGAAGCAGGAATTGGCCGTAGCCGCCTGCTCGAAAAGATCGAGGATACGGGCCCGATCCTGCAGATCATAGCAATGCATGAGGCTTAGCAGGCCGCATTCTGAAGAACTCAGCCCATGCAGCATTGTGCCCCACTGCCCAAGTTTGATGATGCCGCTTGAAAGATCGCCCGTCCATCCCTCGGAAACACAGAACTGAGCCAGAAGATCGGGGTAATGGCCCTCGAACTCCAATGAGCCCGGCGCAAACGGTGCGGAAAAATCGGCCTTGGCAATCTTGAACAAGATGATCCCCATTTGAGCGCCAGGTCCCCCCTTGCGCTTTATTCAAATTTCCCTGCGTCTTCCGGATTGAATGTCTTCCCGCATGCCGCATCAAAAGCAGAGCATTCGGCTCTGCTGCTTCCATTTTCCGTCATGCTTGGTCCGACTTGGCGATCCAATCTATGAAGTCATTTCAAGTAAAAAATCCGCGCGCCCCTCAATCCTTAAGATCATAGCCACGTGCAGACGCCGATTAATCGTGCCGAATATAAGTAAAATTTGCGTGCATTGCAGCTAACCCTCTAAAATCGCTGCGCCGCGATTTATAAGAGCTTTTTCGAAAACGACAATGGGGCAATTTGCGTAAATTTGCGCTGCCGCAAAACTTGGCGGCTTTGGGCTGAAGTCGTAAGGCCTAAAACGAAAAGGGCGACCCGAGGGCCGCCCTTCGTCAATTCCGGAATGCCGGATTGAACAATCGTAATAAGGCCGTTGGCCTATCACATCATGTCCATGCCGCCACTTCAGGCCGCTTTGCGGCCTGAAGCACTAAAAGTGCATGGGCGAAGCTTTATGGACATTCCTGTGATGAGGCCGTTGGCCTATCACATCATGTCCATGCCGCCCATGCCGCCCATACCGCCCGGCATGCCGCCAGGAGCATCCTTCTTCGGCAGCTCGGCGATCATGGCTTCGGTGGTGATCAGCAGCGAAGCAACCGAAGCTGCGTTCTGCAGAGCCGTACGAACAACCTTGACCGGGTCGACGATGCCCATGGCGATCATGTCGCCATATTCAGACGTCTGGGCGTTGTAGCCGTAGTTGTCTTCGTTCTTGTCGAGAACCTTGCCGACAACGATCGAAGCTTCGTCACCAGCGTTTTCTGCGATCTGGCGAACGAGCGACTGCAGGGCACGGCGAACGATGTTGACGCCGGCTTCCTGATCCTGGTTTTCACCCTTGACAGTGATCTTCGTGGAAGAACGCAGGAGGGCGATACCGCCGCCCGGTACGATACCTTCCTGAACAGCAGCGCGCGTCGCGTTGAGAGCGTCGTCGATGCGGTCCTTCTTTTCCTTCACTTCGACTTCCGTCGAGCCGCCAACGCGGATCACGGCAACGCCGCCAGCGAGCTTGGCAAGACGTTCCTGCAGCTTCTCGCGGTCGTAGTCGGAGGTGGTCTCTTCGATCTGAGCCTTGATCTGGGCAACGCGGCCCTCGATGTCGGACTTGGCGCCAGCGCCGTCGACGATCGTGGTGTTTTCCTTGGAGATCGAAACCTTCTTGGAACGGCCGAGCATGTCGAGGGTGACGGACTCAAGCTTGATGCCGAGGTCTTCGGAGATGACAGTGCCGCCCGTCAGGATGGCGATGTCTTCCAGCATGGCCTTGCGGCGATCACCGAAGCCCGGAGCCTTGACGGCAGCGATCTTCAGGCCGCCGCGCAGCTTGTTGACGACGAGGGTCGCAAGAGCTTCGCCTTCGACGTCTTCAGCGATGATGAGGAGCGGCTTGCCGGTCTGAACGACGGCTTCGAGAACCGGAAGCATGGCCTGCAGGTTCGAGAGCTTCTTCTCATGCAGGAGGATGAACGCGTCTTCGAGGTCGGCGATCATCTTTTCCGGGTTGGTCACGAAGTAGGGGCTGAGGTAGCCGCGGTCGAACTGCATGCCTTCGACGACTTCGAGTTCGGTTTCGGCGGTCTTGGCTTCTTCAACCGTGATGACGCCTTCATTGCCGACCTTCTGCATGGCTTCAGCAATATCGAGACCGATCTGCTTTTCGCCGTTTGCGGAGATCGTGCCGACCTGGGCAACTTCTTCCGAGGTGTTGATCTTCTTGGCCTTGGCCTGGAGATCCTTGACGACTTCTGCAACAGCGAGGTCGATACCGCGCTTCAGATCCATCGGGTTCATGCCGGCTGCAACAGCCTTGGCACCTTCGCGAACGATCGCCTGGGCAAGAACGGTTGCGGTGGTGGTGCCGTCACCGGCGACGTCGTTGGTCTTCGAAGCAACTTCGCGGACCATCTGGGCGCCCATGTTTTCGAACTTGTCTTCGAGTTCGATTTCCTTGGCGACGGAGACGCCGTCCTTGGTGATGCGCGGAGCGCCGAAGGACTTGTCGATGACGACGTTACGACCCTTCGGGCCGAGCGTGACCTTCACTGCGTCAGCGAGGATGTCGACGCCACGAAGCATCTTTTCGCGGGCGCTGCGGCCGAATTTTACTTCTTTAGCTGCCATGTTTGAAACTCCTGAATTCGCGTTTTCCGGGCTTTAAGACCCGTCAGCTTTATCGGAAAAGGGAACCGGCCAATTAGCCGATGATGCCCATGATGTCGGCTTCCTTCATGATCAGAAGGTCTTCGCCGTTGAGCTTGACTTCAGTGCCCGACCACTTGCCGAACAGAACGCGATCGCCAACCTTGACGTCGAGTGCTACGACCTTGCCGGCCTCATCACGAGCGCCGGAACCGACGGCGACGATTTCGCCTTCCTGCGGCTTTTCCTTGGCGGTGTCGGGAATGATGATCCCACCCTTGGTCTTTTCTTCCGACTCGACGCGACGAACGACGACGCGGTCATGAAGGGGGCGGAAATTGGTGCTTGCCATTGTCTAATCCCTCGATCAAATGACATTCACGGATCAGCGGGGATCCGTATGGATTTTGTTAGCACTCATCCTCAGAGAGTGCTAGCGACCGTGATTTAGGGGTGGCTTCCGGACGAGTCAAGGACAGCACTGTGAATTTTTTGCGGCGCGCCTCGGCTTGTTTTGAGGATGATTAACGCCCATGGCGAAGCCGCGTAGCATGTAGTTGCAAAGGTTCTCTCATTTTGCCCTCGTGAAGACAGGGTCAGGTCAAGCCTTTTCCAGAGCGTCATCCCGTTGCTTCCGCTGCGCAATCTTGCCGCTCGCCGACCTTGCCCACGCCTGCTGCTCAGGCCTTGTGCGACGCAAAAACCTTGCATGGCGCTCTTGTAATTTGCCGGCCGGTTTGCGATGTCAGCCCGTGATTTATTTGATGCGAGGACGGCATGGGCAAACGGATCGAGAGCTTTCGCGACATCGGCGGACTTTATGATGTTGCGCTCTGCGATGTCTGGGGCGTGCTCCATAACGGCGTCACGGCCTACAAGGAAGCCTCCATCGCGCTCGAAGCCGCCCGCGACGAAGGCCTTGCGGTCGTCCTCATCACCAACTCTCCGCGCGTTGCTCTGAAGGTCGTCGAGCAGCTGCGTGCGATCGGTGTTCCCGACAGCGTCTACGATCGCATCATCACCTCGGGCGATGTCACCCGCAAGCTGATTGCCGAGGGACCGAAGAAGGTGTTTCTGCTCGGTCCGGAGCGCGACATTGGTATCCTCGAAGGTCTTGACGTTCAGCGGGTCGATGCCGGCGAAGCGGAAAGCATCGTCTGCACCGGCTTCTTCGATGACGAGACCGAAACGCCTGACGATTATACCGAGATGCTGACGGCCTGGGCGGCCCGCCACGTACCGCTGATCTGTGCCAACCCGGATCTGGTGGTCGAGCGCGGCCATCGCATGATCCCCTGCGCCGGCGCCATGGCCGCCTATTACGAGCGGCTCGGCGGCCAGACGCGCATCGCCGGCAAGCCGCACCAGCCGATCTACGATGCAGCGATCGCGGCCGCCCGCGAGGTCAAGAGCGAATTTCCGCTGTCGCGCGTGGTGGCAATCGGTGATGGCATGCCGACCGACGTGCGCGGCGCACTCGATTACGGCCTCGATCTTCTTTATATCAGCCATGGCATCCACGCCCGCGAATATGTCGTCGAGGGGCATACGGATGAGGCCGCTCTCGGCGCCTTCCTGGCGCGCGAACAGGCCTCGCCGAAGTGGTGGATGCCGCGCCTTGTCTGAGGAGGGTGGCAGTCGATGACCGTTTTCCACCGCAACGAAACCCGCGAGCCGCTTCCCGATGCCTTGAAGGGCGGCGTGGTCGCCATCGGCAATTTCGACGGCGTGCACCGCGGCCATCAATCGGTGCTGACGCGCGCACTGGAGATCGCCAGAGAGCGCGGCATTCCGGCTCTGGTGCTGACTTTCGAGCCGCATCCGCGCACGGTCTTCAAGCCCGATCAACCCGTGTTCCGCCTGACGCCTGCGCCTTTGCGAGCGCTGCTGCTGGAAGCGCTCGGCTTCAACGCCGTTATCGAATATCCTTTCGATCGCACTTTCTCGCAGCGCTCGGCGGATGAATTCGTGCATTCGATCCTGATCGACTGGCTGCACGCATCGGAAGTCGTCACCGGCTTCGATTTTCATTTCGGCCATGATCGTCAGGGAGGCCCCGCCTTCCTCATGAATGCCGGCAGTCACAACGGCTTCGGCGTGACGTTGATCGATGCCTTCCGCGACGAAAACACGGAGGTCATCTCGTCGAGCCGCATTCGTACGCTGCTCGCGGACGGCGACGTTGCCCAAGCCGCCGGTCTGCTCGGCTATCGCTATACCGTTCAGGCGCCTGTCATCGGTGGCGAAAAGCTCGGTCGCACGCTCGGCTTCCCTACGGCAAACATGCAGCTGCCACCCGAGACATCGCTGAGGGCAGGCATCTATGCGGTTCGCTTTCGAACGGCCGATGGCACCATCCGCGATGGCGTCGCCAGTTACGGCCGGCGTCCGACGGTAACGGACAACGGGGCGCCGCTGCTGGAAACCTTCGTTTTCGATTTCAGCGGCGATCTCTATGGCCAGATCTGTTCGGTCTCCTTCTTCGGTTATCTCCGCCCCGAACTGAAGTTCGACGGTCTCGATCCGCTGGTCGCGCAGATCCGCAAGGATGAGGACGAGGCACGCGCGCTGCTCGCCGGTGTCCAGCCGCTCAGCGAACTCGACCGGGTCATCGCTTTCAGCTGATTTTACTCGCCGAATTGCGCGCGGGGATTGCGGCGCTGCAATATCTTTTTGCCTTGAGCGGGTGGGAAGGATGTTGCAATGCTCATATAGCCGGGTGCGAGTCGCCGCGCCCATTTTCCGAAAGGCGCACGAGATGGATAAACGTTTCGGGACGGCGGCCTGCTGGCTGCTCGTTATTCCCTATATTGGTTTGCTTTGGGTCCCCTTCTACAACAGCCACGATCCTGTGCTGTTGGGTTTCCCTTTCTTCTACTGGTATCAGCTGGCGTGGGTGCCAATCACCGCTATTCTGACCTGGATCGCCTATCGGAGCATGCGCCATGATAACTGATATCGATCCGACTGCGCTTGCCGTCTTCATCTTCTTTTTGGCGCTCGTCACCGTCATGGGCTTTGTAGCTGCCCGCTGGCGTAGGCCGAAGACCCTTGCTCATATCGACGAATGGGGCCTCGGCGGCCGCACCTTCGGGACCTGGATCACCTGGTTCCTGGTCGGCGGCGATTTCTACACCGCTTACACCGTGATCGCCGTCCCGGCGCTGGTCTACACGGTCGGCGCCTATGGCTTCTTCGCGCTGCCCTATACGATCGTCGTCTATCCGTTCGTCTTCATGGTCATGCCGCTTCTCTGGAGGCGTGCGAAGGATCATGGTTACGTCACGGCCGGCGATATCGTACACGGCCAATATGGCTCGCGGGCGCTGGAACTGGCAGTCGCTCTGACGGGCGTTATCGCGACGATGCCCTATATCGCCCTGCAGCTCGTCGGTATGACGGCGGTATTCAAGGCGCTCGGACTTCATGGTGAACTGCCGCTCGCCGTCGCCTTCATCATCCTGGCGCTCTATACCTATTCGGCCGGCCTTCGCGCTCCGGCGCTGATCGCCTTCGTCAAGGACATCATGATCTACATCGTGGTGATCGCGGCCATCGCGCTCATTCCGGCGAAACTCGGTGGCTATGCGAATGTCTTTGCCGCGGCCGATGCGGATTTCAAAGCCAAGGGGGCGGGTAGTCTGCTGCTCGGCGGCAACCAGTACGTCGCCTATGCGACGTTGGCGCTCGGCTCGGCTCTGGCGGCCTTCATGTACCCGCATACGCTGACCGGCATCTTCGCGTCCAACAGCGGCAATACCATCCGCAAGAATGCGGTGCTGCTGCCGGCCTACACGCTGCTGCTCGGTCTCTTGGCGCTGCTCGGCTATATGGGCCATGCGGCAAATCTGAAGCTGGACAGCGCCAATGACGTGGTGCCTGCACTGTTCCAGACCTTGTTCTCGAGTTGGTTTGCTGGCTTCGCCTTCGCGGCTATCGCCATCGGCGCGCTCGTTCCCGCGGCCGTGATGAGCATTGGCGCTGCCAACCTCTTCACCCGCAACTTCTGGAAGGCTTACATTGATCCGCAGGTTTCCGATGCTGGCGAGGCGAAGGTCGCCAAGATGACATCGCTTGTCGTCAAGGTCGGCGCGCTTCTCGTCATCATTTTCCTGCCGACGCAGTTCGCGCTCGATCTCCAGCTTTTGGGCGGCATCTGGATCCTGCAGACGCTGCCGGCTCTGGTCTTCGGTCTCTATACCAAGTGGTTTCGTGCACCCGCTCTGCTCGCCGGCTGGTTCGTCGGCTTCTTTGGCGGCACCTATCTCGTATGGGATGCCGGCTGGAAGCCGCTGCACATGGTTCCGCTCGGCGAAACCGGCTTCACCGTCTATACGGGGCTGCTGGCGCTTCTCGCCAATATCGTCGTGGCCGTTATCGTCAATGCGGTCGTGCCGGCACGGGCAGCAGCACGAGCCTAATTAGATAGACCCTCAAATTGGCCGCGGGCGGAAACGTCCGCGGCTTTTCTATGGATTGCCGCAACTGTTTCCTCTTCCTTTCCCTGGAAAAAACGCCTATGAACCGGCGACCATGACCCAATTTCGGCTGAGCCACGCGATACGAATTATTGGCCCGGCCTTCCGCGCGCTTTAAGCTGCCGGAAGGTCCGGGTTTTTGGCGTCTCGTTCACGAGGCGCTTTCCGCCGCCGAAAAATCCCCGTATGGCTGCGCCAGTTGAGGCGCAAGACGCCCGAGACACCGAGGCAATTGTCACGACTATGACCGATACCGCTGAAAAGATGGATTACTCCAAGACCCTTTACCTGCCGGAAACCGATTTCCCGATGCGCGCCGGGCTGCCGCAGAAGGAGCCGGAACTGGTGAAGCGTTGGGAGGAGATGAACCTCTATAAGAAGCTACGCTCTTCCGCCGCTGGCCGCGAAAAGTTCGTGCTGCATGATGGCCCGCCCTATGCCAATGGCCACATCCACATCGGCCATGCGCTGAACAAGATCCTCAAGGACGTCATCACCCGCTCGTTCCAGATGCGCGGCTATGACAGCAATTACGTTCCGGGCTGGGACTGCCACGGCCTGCCGATCGAATGGAAGATCGAGGAGAAATACCGCGAGAAGGGCAAGAACAAGGACGAGGTCCCGGTGAACGAGTTTCGCCAGGAATGCCGCGACTTTGCCGCTGGCTGGATCAAGATCCAGTCCGAGGAGTTCAAGCGCCTCGGCATCACGGGCGATTTCGACAATCCCTATCTGACCATGAACTTCCATGCGGAATCCCGCATCGCCGGCGAGCTTTTGAAGATCGCCCGTACCGGTCAGCTTTATCGTGGCTCCAAACCGGTCATGTGGTCGGTGGTCGAGCGTACTGCGCTCGCCGAAGCCGAAGTCGAATATGCCGATGTCGAGAGCGACATGATCTGGGTAAAGTTCCCGGTGGCTGAAGGCCCGGCGCATCTCGCCGGCGCCTTTGTGGTCATCTGGACGACCACCCCCTGGACGATCCCCGGCAATCGCGCAATCGCATACTCCTCGCGCGTGTCCTACGGACTCTATGAGGTCACGGAAGCTGCCAATGATTTCGGCCCACGCCCCGGCGAAAAGCTTGTTTTCGCCGACAAGCTCGCCGAGGAATCCTTCGCCAAGGCAAAGCTGCAATACAAGCGCGTGAGCGACGTGACCGCCGCCGACCTGGCCGCACTCACCTGTGCTCATCCGCTCGCCTCTCTCGGCTACGGCTTCAAGGTGCCGCTGCTCGATGGCGATCACGTCACCGATGATGCCGGCACCGGCTTCGTGCACACGGCGCCCAGCCACGGCCGCGAAGACTTTGACGCCTGGACGTCGCATGCCCGCGATCTTGAAAAGCGCGGGATTTCCTCCGCCATCCCGTTCCCTGTCGACGACGCGGGCTTCTACACCGCCGATGCCCCGGGCTTCGAAGGTGGCCGTGTCATGGACGACAACGGCAAGAAGGGCAATGCCAACGACCTCGTCATCAAGGCGCTGATCGAGACGAACACGCTGTTTGCGCGCGGCAGGCTGAAGCATTCCTATCCGCACTCCTGGCGCTCCAAGAAGCCGGTCATCTTCCGCAACACGCCGCAATGGTTCGTCTATATGGACAAGGACTTTGCCGACGGTTCGACGCTGCGTTCGCGCGCCCTGAAGGCGATCGACGACACCCGTTTCGTGCCGGCTGCAGGCCAGAACCGCCTGCGCGCCATGATCGAGCAGCGCCCTGATTGGGTGCTGTCGCGCCAGCGCGCCTGGGGCGTGCCGATCGCGATCTTCGTCGACGAGCAGGGCAACATCCTGCAGGACGATCGTGTGAACGCCCGTATCCTCGAGGCTTTCGAGCAGGAAGGCGCCGATGCCTGGTTTGCCGAAGGTGCGCGTGAACGCTTCCTCGGCGAAAAGGCCAACGAGGCCTGGACGCAGGTCATGGATATCCTTGATGTCTGGTTCGATTCCGGTTCGACCCACACCTTCACGCTGGAAGACCGCCCGGACCTGAAATGGCCGGCTGACCTCTATCTCGAAGGCTCCGACCAGCATCGCGGCTGGTTCCATTCGTCGCTGCTCGAAAGTGCCGCGACGCGTGGCCGTGCGCCATACGATGCCGTCCTCACCCATGGCTTCACCATGGATGAGAAGGGCGAGAAGATGTCGAAATCCAAGGGCAACGTCACTTCGCCGCAAGAGGTGATGAAGGATGCGGGCGCCGACATCCTCCGCCTTTGGGTCATGACGTCGGACTATTCGGAAGATCTGCGCGTCGGCAAGGCCATCATCCAGACCAATGTCGATGCCTATCGCAAGCTGCGCAACACCATCCGCTGGATGCTCGGCACGCTGGCGCACGACAAGGGCGAAGTCATCCCCTATGCCGACATGCCGGAGCTGGAGCAGCTGATGCTGCACCGTCTCGCCGAACTCGATGAACTGGTGCGCGAAAGCTACGATGCCTTCGACTTCAAGCGCATCGCCCGCGCTCTGATCGATTTCGCCAATGTCGAGCTTTCGGCCTTCTACTTCGACGTCCGCAAGGATGCGCTTTACTGCGATGCGCCGTCGAGCTTGCGCCGCCGCGCCTCGCTTGCCGTCATCCGCTCGATCTTCGACTGCATGGTGACGTGGCTGGCGCCGATGCTGCCCTTCACCACGGAAGAGGCATGGCTCTCGCGCAATCCGTCGGCAGTCTCTGTTCACCTCGAGCAGTTCGTCACCATTCCCGTCGAGTGGAAGAACGAGGCGCTGGCCGAGAAGTGGAAGAAGATCCGCGCTGTGCGCAGCGTCGTCACCGGCGCGCTGGAAATCGAGCGCAAGGACAAGCGGATCGGCTCCTCTCTGGAAGCTGCTCCGGTCGTCTACGTCGCCGACCCCGAGCTGCTGAAGGTGCTCGAGGGCCAGGACTTCTCGGAAATCTGCATCACCTCCGATATCACCATCCTGGGGGAGCAGGGCCCTGCGGATGCCTTCCGCCTCGACGACGATGCCAAGGTCAGTGTCGTGCCCAAGCTCGCGGAGGGCCGAAAGTGCGCCCGGTCCTGGCGCATCACGACCGACGTCGGCTCCGATCCGGAATACCCGGATGTCTCGGCGCGTGACGCCGCGGCACTGCGCGAACTTGCCGCTGTCAACTGAAGAAAATTGCCGGATGAATTGCCTTTGCGGCGTTCATCCGGTAAAAGCTGCCTGAAAATGGCCAGAATTTTACGGCAGTTGCCGTTGAATGGGGTCCTATTGCGTTTATTCCGGCATGGCTGGGAAGGGTTTTCATGAGAGCGATGCATAAGGTTCGTGTCGGCGTCAGCTTGGCGGCACTTGTGGTTGGCTGCGGCGCCATGTCCGGTTGCCTTAGCAGCCCTACTTACGGCACCGACAAGACGGCCGGCGTCCAGCTCCTGGATGACCTCGGCGACATCGCCTCCGTTTCGGCTGCAACGCCGAAGGACAAGGGCGTGAAGTATCCGAACCGCCCCGGTCTGGTCGTTGCCGGAAGCAAAGACACTCTGACCGCTCCACAGCAGTCCCTGGCAAGCAAGGACAACCCGGCCTGGCTCGAATCGCCGGAAGACGCCCGCAAGCGCCTTGCCGCGGAAGCCGACGAGAAGAAGAACGACGTCAACTATCGCTCGCCGCTGGCTCAGGCTGACAGCGCCAAGAATCACATGAGCGAAGCACAGCAGACGGCAGCCTATCGTGCCGCGCGCCAGGATCAGGCCGGCAGCTATATCGATCAGCGCCGTTACCTGATCGACCCGCCGCAGCAATATCGTCAGGTTGCCGACCAGGCTGCCCTCAACGATCTCGGTACACCCGAGTCGAAGAAGGAAAAGAAGCGCAAGAAGGACGCCGAGGCCGCGCAGCAGACGAGCAACAGCAGCTGGTGGAAGCCTTTCCAATAAAAGCCCTCAAGGCGGCGGTATCAAAACCGCCGCTTTTCAGTCTTCGGAGCGTTTCGCCTGAAAGAAACCTCTGAGGATGTCGGCGGATGCGGTCTCGCCGAGGCCGGAATAGACCTCCGGCGCATGATGGCAGGTAGGCTGGCGATAGAAGCGCACGCCATTGTCGACACCGCCGCCTTTGGGATCCTCGGCGCCATAGTAGAGACGTCGGATGCGCGCGAACGAAATGGCCGCCGCGCACATGGTGCAGGGTTCCAGCGTCACATAGAGATCGGCGCCCGCAAGACGTTCCTGGCCCAATTCCTCGCAGGCCAGGCGGATGGCGACGATTTCGGCGTGGGCGGTGATGTCGTTGAGCTCGCGGGTACGGTTGCCGGTAGTGGCGATGACTTTGCTGTCGAGCACGACTGCGGCGCCGATCGGCACTTCGCCACGCTCTCCGGCACGGCGCGCTTCGGTCAAAGCAAGCTCCATGAATTGATTTGTAGCCGCCATTCAAGTTTTTCCACTTAACCGCAAGGGCGTGACCTGATAGGAACACGCGTTAAAAATTCAGGCAAACAACAAATGACGATGAATGACAAGCCCAAGCGGCCTGGGTCTAAACCCTTTGCTGGCGACAAGAAGACGATAAAGCGCGATGGCGCGAAGCCTGCGAAGGCCGCAACCGTCAAGGCTGCGGATGAAACCGCAGTCGAGGATGGAAAGGCCGAGCGCATTTCCAAGGTGATGGCGCGCGCTGGTGTGGCCTCGCGCCGCGATATCGAGCGCATGATCCTCGATGGCCGCGTCAAGCTGAACGGCGTGCTCCTCGATACGCCGGTGGTCAACGTGACCCTGACTGATAAGATCGAGGTCGACGGCGTGCCGATACGTGGCATCGAGCGCACGCGACTGTGGCTCTACCATAAGCCGGCCGGCCTGGTGACCACCAATGCCGATCCTGAGGGACGCCCGACCGTTTTCGATAATCTGCCGGAAGAGCTGCCGCGCGTTATGTCGATCGGCCGCCTCGATATCAACACCGAAGGCTTGCTGCTGCTGACCAATGATGGCGGCCTTGCCCGTGTTCTGGAATTGCCGACCACCGGCTGGCTGCGCCGTTATCGCGTGCGCGCCCATGGCGAGATCGATCAGGAAGCGCTCGACAAGCTGAAGGAAGGCATTGCCGTCGACGGCGTGCTCTATGGCTCGATCGACGCGACGCTCGATCGCACGCAAGGGTCCAACGTCTGGATCACCATGGGCTTGCGCGAAGGCAAGAACCGCGAAATCAAGAACGTGCTCGGCGCGCTCGGCCTCGAGGTCAACCGCCTGATCCGCATTTCCTATGGCCCGTTCCAGCTCGGCGAGCTGCCGGAAGGCCATGTGCTCGAGGTGCGCGGCCGCACGCTGCGCGACCAGCTCGGCCCGCGCCTGGTCGAAGATGCCAAGGCGAATTTCGATGCGCCGCTCTATAACGCCCCGGCCATTGCCGAGCCCGAAGAGGCGGATGCCAAGCCGGCGCGGACGCCCCCGGTTCGCGCGGGCAAGGAAGAGCGCCCGCGTCGGGAGCGTCCCGAGGATAAGCGCGAACGTGCGCTCAGCCGTCTCGATACCAAACGCGATGCCAAGCGCGACGATCGTCGCGAAGGCGGCCGCGATGTTGGGCACAAGGACGATGACCGTCAGAAGCGCCAGCCGCTCGGCCCGCGCCGCAGCGCCAATGTCTGGATGGCGCCCGGCGCCCGCCCGCTCGGCGAAAAGGCAGCCGCGAAGGCGGCCAAGAATGCAAAGACCGCCTTCCGGCGCGGCGAGCCCGAACGCCCGCAGCGCAGCGGCTTCGACCGTCCGGACGAAGGCCCGCGCGTTCGCATCAACCGCGTCGACGAGGGCGATGGCGAGTGGATCCGTTCGAGCGAGGAAGCTCCGCGCCGGTCGCGTGGCGATGATGAAGGTTTTGACCGCAAGCGCCCTCGCGGCGATCGCCCGCAAGGTGATCGTCCCCGCGGAGATCGTCCGTTTGGCGATCGTCCGCGTGGTGAACGTGGTTCGCGGCCAGAGGGTGGCGATCGTCCTCGTGGGAAATCCTTCCAGGGGGAGGCCCGCTCCGAGCGCTCCTTCGGAGATCGGCCCGCGCGTGGCGACCGGCCTTTCGGCGATAAGCCCCGTGGTGATCGACGTCCGCGCGCCGAGGGAGACGAGCGTCCGCGCAGCAAGTCTTTCGGCGGCGAGCAGCGCTCCGAACGTCCCCGCGGCGCTCGCCCGCAGGGGGATCGTCCGTTTGGTGATCGTCCGCCCCGTGGTGACCGACCCTTCGGTGATCGCCCGCAAGGCGATCGGCCGGCCGGCAAGCCCTTCGGCAAGAAGCCAGGCGGCGGCAAATCCTTTGGCAGCAAGCCGGGTGGAAAACCCGGTGGTTCGCGCGGCTTTGGCGGCAAGCCCAGCGGCGCAGGTCGCCCGTCTGGCGGTCCGCGCGGTGGTTCCGGTCGGGGTGGCCCCGGCAGGGGCGGTCCCAAGGGCGGCAGGGGCTGACGCGCGGTGAGGATCGTCGGCGGTGAGTTTCGCGGTCGCTCGCTTGCAACGCCGAAGTCGAACGACATTCGTCCGACGGCGGATCGCACGCGCGAAAGCCTGTTCAACATTCTGAACCACGCCTATCCCGAAGCCATCGACGGCACGCGGATGATGGATGTGTTTGCCGGCACCGGCGCCGTCGGGCTGGAGGCAGCCTCGCGCGGCTGCCGGCATGTGCTCTTCGTGGAAAGCAGCGTCGAGGGCAGGGGTCTCCTTTGGGAAAACATCGATGCCCTCGGCCTGCATGGCCGCACGCGTATGCTGCGCCGTGACGCGACGGATCTCGGCAGTGTCGGCAATCTCGAGCCCTTCGATTTTCTCTTCGCCGACCCGCCATACGGTAAGGGGCTGGGTGAGAAGGCTTTCGCGGCCGCTGCAGCCGGTGGCTGGCTGGTGCCGGGCGCTCTGGCGATCCTCGAGGAGCGCGCCGATGTCACAGTTGCCGCGCCGTCGGATTTCCTGTTTCTGGAGGAGCGAACCTTCGGTGACAGCAAGATGCATTTCTTCCGTTACCAGCCGTTGGCGGCCTGACGGAGGAAGGAGAACAATATGGGCGATTATGCTGATTTCGTCGGCAGCGACTATCCGCTCGCCGCTTCCGGCACGCCGAGCGTCGCAGTCGCCTTCGGCTGCGGCGGTGCGCGCGGTCTCGCCCATATTCACATCATCGAGGCGCTGGACGAGCTCGGTATCCGCCCCGTCGCCATAGCAGGTTCCTCCATCGGCTCGATCATGGGCGCGGCCATGGCCGTCGGCATGAGTGGCGCTGAGATCCGCGATTATACGCTGGCAACCGTCGGCAATCGTCCGGCCGTTCTCAACAAGATCTGGAGCCTGCGGCCGGTCAGCATGCGCAGCATCCGCTTCGGTCAGTTCAATCTCGAACGCATTCTGCGCACCTTCCTGCCGCCGGCCATTCCGGAAAGCTTTTCCGAGCTGCACATCCCGCTGAAGGTGGTCACGACCGATTATTACGACCAGGCGGAGGTCGTCATCGAGAAGGGCGAGCTCTTCCCTGTGCTCGCCGCCTCTGCCGCCATTCCCGCCGTCTTCATGCCGGTCAAGCTCGGAGACCGCGTGATGATCGACGGCGGCATCATGAATCCGGTTCCTTATGAACATCTGGCCGGGCTTGCCGATATCATCATCGGCATCGACGTCGTCGGCGGGCCGGAAGGCAGTGGCCGACAGGTTCCGAACCGTATCGAGAGCCTGTTCGGTGCTGGCCAGCTGACAATGCAGTCCAATATTGCCTTGAAGCTGCGCCTGCAGGCACCGCAAATCTTCCTGCGCCCCGCCGTCGGCCGCACCGGCGTTCTCGATTTCCTGAAGGCACGCGATATCCTCGCCATGTCGGCCGGCGTCAAGGACGAACTGAAATTCGCCCTCGACCGGGTGATGACAGCGAAGAATTAGTATTTAGCCAGTAGCCGCTGGCTGTGTTTCCGCCGGGACCGTACGAAGATTAAGCCCGCTCCGGCTCCTCCTGCGGCAAGGCAACGAGATCGTCTGCATCGCTGTAGGTTTCGGCCGCACGCTTCGGCTTGACCAGCGGCTCCGGCTTGACGGGGCGCGAGTAGAGCATGTCGGTGCCGGCCTGCAGCCCCTCGCTGACCTGCAGCACGAGCCGCTGCTCGTCGCGTTTGCGGATATCCTCGCCGATCTCATAAGCTTCCGCCTCGCTGACCCCAAGCGCTTCCAGGGTGCGGCGGCCGAAGAGCAAACCGGATTCCAGCGTTTCGCGCAGCTCGTAATCCACGCCTTTGTGTCGCAGCTCGATCGAGTGAATACGGTCGTAGGAGCGCACGAAGATGCGCGCGTGCGGATAATCCGTCTGCACGAGTTCGACGATCTTGTCGGTCACCTCGCGCAGATGCGTGCTGACGACGACGATCTTGGCGCGATCGATGCCGGCGGAGCGCAGTACGTCCTTGCGGGTGCCGTCGCCGAAATAGATGCGGAAACCGAAGCTCGATGCCTGGCGGATGCGATCGGCGGAGAAATCGATGACGGTGACGTCGCGGCCGCTGGCAAGCAGGATCTGCGCGGCAATCTGGCCGAAACGTGAAAAGCCGATCATCAGCACGTCGGAGCCTGCGCCCTCGAAATCCTCGTCCAGCTCTTCCTGCGCGTCTCCCTTGACCATCCGCTTCGCCAGCGCGGAACTCAGCGGCGTCAGCGCCATTGATAGCGTCACGATGGCGATCAGCGTCGATGCCGTGTTGGCGGAGAAGAGCCCGCCGCTGGCGCTGGCCGCGCTGAAGAGCACGAATCCGAATTCGCCGCCTTGTGGCAGGAGGCCGGCAATACGCACGGCATCGTTATGCGGGGAGCCTGTGACGCGGCAGAGCGCATAGATCACGATCGCCTTGATGAACATCATCATCGGAACAGCGAGCACGATCAGCACCCAGTTGTCGAGGATCACGTCGAGTTTCAGCGACAGGCCGACGGCGATGAAGAAAATGGCGAGCAACACGCCACGGAAGGGCTCGATATCCGCCTCCAGCTCATGCCGATAGGAGGATTCGGCCAGCATTACGCCGGAGAGAAAGGCACCCATCGCCATGGAAAGGCCGGCAAGCTGCATCAGCGTTGCCGATCCCATGACGACGAAGAGGGCGGCCGCAATCATCGCCTCGCGGGCGCCGGTGCGAGCGATCACCTGAAACAGCGGCGTCAGCAGATAGCGCCCCGCGATGATCATTGCCGCCACCGCACCGACGGCGATTGCCAGGCTCGGCAGGGGATTGGCGGTTTCCTGCGCGCCGTCGAGCACAGTGATCAGCGCCAGCAGCGGCACGATGGCGAGATCCTGTAGCAGCAGCATCGAGAAGGAGCGCTGGCCGTATTTCGTGTTGACGTCGCCTTGCTGTTCGAGGATCTGCATTGCGAAGGCAGTCGAGGAAAGCGCCAGGCCGAAGCCGATGATGATGCTACCCTTCCAGCCGGCAATGCCGCCGAAATAGGCGGCTACCATCAGTGCAAGTCCGCTGAGAACAACTTGTGCCGTGCCGAGACCGAAAATATCGCGACGCATCTGCCACAGACGCGATGGTTTCAACTCCAGGCCGATGATGAAGAGCAGGAAGACGACGCCGAGTTCGGCAACGGCAAGCACGGCCTCGCTGTCGCCGATGCTATGGAGGATCGGCCCGATGACGACGCCGGCGGCGAGATAGCCGAGCACGGTGCCAAGCCCCAGTTTCTTGAAGATAGGCGCCGTGACGACGGCACCGCCGAGCAGCAGCAGGGTTTCGGTGAAAAGCGTATTGGGGGCGGACATCGTCTGTTTCTTTCCGTGGGGCAGGCGGTGTTGCGACGCTTGGCCATGATAAACAACCATGCGTGAAGGGATTAGTACAAGAATCGGCTTTGCCGCACTTGATGCTTTATGTAGTGCACAATAAATGGAACGCGAAGGAAAGGCTAAATCATGACCTCTGAAATCGATTCCGCCGCTCTGCTTTCCCGCGCCAGCCAGTTGATCGATCTTGCCCGTAAAGCCGGCGCGGATGCGGCCGATGCTGTCGTGGTGCGATCGAGGGCCCATTCCGTCAGCGTACGCCTCGGCAAGGTGGAAGGCACGGAATCCTCCGAGAGCGACGACTTTTCGCTGAGGGTCTTCGTTGGCAATCGGGTCGCCAGCGTTTCGGCCAATCCAGGCTTCGATCTGAATGCTCTTGCCGAGCGCGCGGTCGCCATGGCCAAGGTTTCGCCGGAGGATCCCTTCGCCTGCCTTGCCGATGAGGCGTATCTCGCCAAGAGCTATCCCGATCTCGAACTGTTCGATCCGACCGAGGTTTCCACGGAGCAGCTACGCGAAGCGGCGCTTGCGACCGAGGCGGCAGCTCTTGCCGTTTCCGGCGTCACCAATTCTTCCGGCGCCGGCGCCTCGGCCGGCATGGGCGGGCTTGTGCTCGTCACCTCGCATGGTTTTTCCGGCCACTATATGGGCTCGCGCTTCGGGCGCTCCGTCAGCGTCATTGCCGGCGAGGGCACCGGCATGGAGCGCGACTATGATTTCGACAGCCGTCTCTATTTTGCCGATCTCGATGCGGCTGAGGAGATCGGCCGCCGCGCCGGCGAGCGGGTGGTCAAACGCCTCAATCCGCGGCAGGTTCCGACCGGCAAGAATGTCACGGTCGTTTTTGATCCACGTGTCGCGCGCGGCTTCGTCGGCCATATCGCCGGCGCCATCAATGGCGCGTCCGTCGCCCGCAAGACCAGCTTCCTGCGCGACAAGATGGGACAACAGGTGCTGAAATCAGGCCTTTCGATCACGGACGATCCGCTGATCGTGCGCGGCCCGTCCTCGCGCCCCTTCGACGGCGAAGGCGTGTCTGGCAAGCGGCTCGTCATGATCGAGGACGGTGTGCTGAAGTCCTGGTTCCTGTCGACGGCGACGGCGCGGGAAATCGGTGGCGGGCTGAAGACCAACGGTCGCGGTGTGCGCGGCGGCACGTCCGTATCGCCTGCTTCCACCAACCTCGCGCTGGAACCCGGCGATATTTCACCCGAGGAACTGATCCGCAGCGTCGGTGCGGGCTTCTATGTCACCGAGCTCATCGGCCAGGGCGTCAATATGATCACCGGCGAGTATAGCCGTGGCGCCACCGGTTTCTGGATCGAGAACGGCGAATTGACCTTCCCGGTTTCGGAGGTGACGATCGCCTCCAATCTGAAGGACATGTTCATGCGCGTGACGCCGGCGAACGACATCGATCGCGATTTCGGCATCGCCGCTCCGACGCTTGCCATTGAGGGCATGACGCTCGCGGGCCGCTAAAAACGAGCGGAGATTGGAATTCGTCAATGATCGATAGCAAGGCCGGCCAATTGAGCGACGTGGACCTGATCGTGGGTGCCGCGCTCGAGGCGGGCAAAATCGCTCTCGGTTTCTTCCGGCAATCGCCGGAAGTCTGGTGGAAGAATAACGGCCAGTCCCCGGTCAGCGCCGCGGATTTTGCCGCGAACGAAAGCCTGGCCGCTACGCTTCGTACCGCAAGGCCCGATTATGGCTGGCTTTCCGAGGAAACCGATGATGACGCCGAGCGTCTGAAGCACGCGACCGTCTTCGTCGTCGATCCGATAGACGGCACCAGAGGTTTTCTCTCCGGCCTGGATCTATGGTGCGTCAGCGTTGCCGTCGTCACTGACGGCCGGCCGGTGGCGGGTGTCCTCTATGCGCCGGCGCTGGACGAGCTCTTTGTGGCGACGGCCGGCGGGCAGGCCTTGAAGAACGGCGAGCCGATCAGCGTTTCCCAGAGGGTCGGCGACGATATCAATCGTCTTGCGACCGGCGAGGAGATGCTGAAGGGCTTCGATCCGGATTTTCGCAAGACGGTCGAGCGGGTGAAGCACGTGCCGTCGCTCGCCTACCGCCTTGCCATGGTGGCGGACGGCAGGCTTGAGGGAACAATCGTCAAACGCAACTCCCACGACTGGGATCTCGCCGCCGCCGATCTCATTCTGGAGCGAGCCGGCGGCGCTCTCGTGGATCTCTCCGGCAAGACCTTGCGCTACAATCGCGCCGAAGTATCCCATGACGAACTTTGCGGTGCGTCGGCAGCACAATTACCGGAGTTCCTCCGTCAACTATCGAACCGACGAGACGGTTGACCTTTCCGTCAAAATCCCGCAGATGAAGGACGGAGGGGGACGACAGTAGAAAGAGACGAAAATGACTGATACCAGCGGCAAAAAGCAGCTCCTGCACCTTGTCTTCGGCGGCGAATTGGAAAACCTCGAAGAGGTTCAGTTCCGCAATCTCAATGAGCTCGATATCGTCGGCATGTATCCCGATTATGCGAGCGCGCTGGTGGCGTGGAAGTCCAAGGCACAGCAGACTGTCGACAATGCCCATATGCGTTATTTCATTGTCCACCTGCATCGCTTGCTTGATCCGCAGGAAAAAGCGGCATCCTGAGGTCGCATTACTCCGAATTTTGCATTTGATATCTCTATCCGGGAAAGCGTTGTCGCTTTAAATCCGGCCATGAAGCAGTATCTTTGACACAATAAGAACGAAAATTCGGCTGCTTATTCGGCCGCGTGGTTATCGGGATTTGGCATAGATGATGATCAGCTGGGATGGGAGGCGGTCGAAATGAGTAGCCTCAGGGCGCGTCTTGCCTTGAGCGCCTATCGTTTCGGCGGAATTGCCGTTTATCCGTTCATCGGGCCTTATCTCGCCGTGCGCGCGGCGAAGGGCAAGGAAGATAGCTCCCGCAGGCTGGAGCGCTCAGGCTATGCCAGCGCCAACCGCCCGCAGGGACCGCTGATCTGGTTCCATGCCGCAAGCGTCGGCGAAACCTCGGCCGTCATTCCGTTGATCCGAGAAATCCGTCGCCGAGACATTCACGTCATCCTGACGACGGGCACAATCACCTCTGCCAAGGTCGCGCATCAGCGGCTTGGCGACGAGGTAATCCATCAATACGTTCCCCTTGATCTCAAGCCTGCCATCAAGCGGTTCCTCGATTATTGGCAGCCCGATTGCGCCATTTTCGCCGAATCCGAGATCTGGCCGACAACGATCATGGAGCTTGGCCGCAAGCGCATTCCGCAGATCCTCGTCAACGCCCGCATGTCGGATCGATCCTTCGCGCGCTGGAGCCGGCATCCCTCGCTTGCCGAGGCGCTGTTCGAAAATCTGGCGCTGGTCGTGGCACAGTCCGACCTCGACGCCGAGCGCTTCCGTGATCTCGGCGCACTGCAGGTTCTCAAATCAGGTAATCTCAAGGTGGATACCGACGCGCCGTCCTATGATGCGCCGACGCTTGCCGGCTACATGAAGCAGGTCGGCGACCGCAAGACCTGGGCAGCCGTCTCCACCTTCGAGGGCGAGGAGGGTGCTGCAGCCACCGTCCATTCGATGCTCAAGGAGCATAACGGTCAGCTCACCATCATCGTGCCGCGCCATCCTGAGCGCTGCGATACGATCGAGGCGATGCTGGTCGAACAGGGCCTGAAAGTGGCGCGCCGTACCCGCAATGACATCCTTTCGCCCGACGTCGATGTCTTCCTTGGGGATACGATCGGCGAGATGGGGCTTTACCTGCGGATGACGGAAGTCGCCTTCATGGGCAAATCGCTATTCAACGAAGGCGGCCAGAACCCGCTTGAGCCCGCCATGCTCGGCTGCGCGATCCTGACGGGCGGCCATGTCCAGAATTTTCGCGACTCCTATCAGTTGCTGGCCCGCCGCGGCAGCGCCCGCATGGTGCGCGATACCGAGATGCTGGCGCGCGGCGTGCATTATTTGCTCACTAACGACACGGCACGACGCGGTATGATCGACGCCGGCTTCGCAGCCGTGCATGAAATGCGTGGTGCACTGGCAGCAACGGTGAAAGGGCTGGAGCCTTATATCAATCCGCTTTCGGTCAAGGCGCGGCTGATGCCGAAAACGATGGCGAACGGATAAGAAGGGAAGGGTATGACAGCGGCGAAGCTGGGAGCGATTGCGGGCATTCTTTTCGACAAGGACGGCACGTTGCTCGACTATGACCAGAGCTGGCTGCCGGTCAATCGTGAGCTTGCCAGGATCGCCGCTCAGGACGATCCCATTCTCGCCGATCATCTTCTCTCCGCCTGCGGCATGGACCCGATCACAGGCCACATCGTGCCGGATAGCCTGCTTGCGGCAGGTAATACTCGGCAGATTTCCGAGGGCCTGGTGGCTGCCGGCTCGAAAGTGGATGTCGCGGAGCTGGTGGAAAAACTCGACGCGCTTTTTGCGCATGCGGCCGATTTCTCCTCGCCCGTCACCGATCTTGCGGCCTTCTTCCAGCGCCTGCATGAGCGCGGATACAGGCTCGGCGTTGCCTCCAGCGACAATGAGCGCTCCATCCGCCAGACAGCGCGCCGCTTCGGCTTCATCGACTATATCGATTACATCGCCGGCTACGATAGCGGCTTCGGTACCAAGCCGGAGCCGGGCATGGTACTCGGCTTCTACGCCGCGACAGGCCTTTCGCCGGCACAGGTCGCTGTGGTCGGCGACAACAATCATGATCTCCACATGGGCCACAACGCCGGCGTCGGCCTGACCGTCGGCGTGCTGACGGGCACCGGTTCGCGCGAGACGTTGACGGCCGCATCGGATTATTGCCTCAACGACATTACCGAGCTTGAAAACCTGCTCATGCCTGTGGCGCAATCGGCCTGATCCCGGCAATGGCTTGCTTTTTCATGCAATCTGCCCTTTCTTGCCGCTTGGTCGCAGGCACAGGAATAGGGCTGGATTAGACGCATGGTATCGGAAGCCCCACCTTTCTGGTGGCGAAAGCCGGATTGGCGTGCCTGGGGGCTCTCACCCTTTTCTTTCCTGTATGGCCGTATCGCCGGACATCGCATGGTGCATGGCAAACGCACCTCCGTGCCAGTGCCGGTCATCTGCGTCGGCAATTTTACGGTCGGCGGCGCCGGCAAGACGCCGACGGCGCTCGCGCTCGCCCAGGCCGCGAAGGCGAAGGGGCTGAAGCCGGGGTTCCTCAGCCGCGGCTATGGCGGCTCGCTCGATGTCACGACGGTTGTCGATCCCTCGCATCATCATGCCACGGCCGTCGGCGACGAACCGCTACTGCTTGCCCGCGAGGCGCTGACGGTCATTGCCCGTCGCCGTGCCGATGGTGCGGAAAGGCTCGTGCGCGAGGGGGCTGATCTCATCATCATGGATGACGGCTTCCAGAGCGCGCAGATTGCGATCGACTATGCCCTTGTGGTGGTCGATGCAGGCAGGGGCATCGGCAACGGTCATCTGGTTCCCAGCGGTCCGGTGCGTGCACCGCTGCGCACACAGCTCCTCTATGCGTCCGGCCTGCTGAAAGTCGGTGAAGGCACCGCCGCCGATCGCGTTGTGCGTCTTGCGGCAAGGGCGGGGAAGCCTTTCTTTTCAGCGAGCGTCAGAGTGCGCGGTCAGGAGGATTTGCGCGGCCGCAAGGTGCTTGCCTTCGCCGGCATCGCCGATCCCGCCAAGTTCTTCCGCACGGTCGAGACGCTGGGGGCTGAGATCGCCGTCCGGCGCAGCTTTGGAGACCACGAACATCCCGGTGAGGATGACGTTTCCGACATGCTCGACATAGCCGCGCGCGAAGGGCTGGAGATCGTCACCACGTCGAAGGACTACGTGCGCCTGATCGGCCATCATGGCCGCGCCGACGAACTGCTGCAGCGCTGCCGGGTGATCGAGATCGATATGGTCTTTGACGATCCTCAGGCCCCAGCCCTGATTATCGACAGGGCCATTGCAGCCGCGCGAGAGCGGCGCTTGCGGGAAAAGCGCAATAGCAAAGTGGCCTAGGGCCACGTCTGGTTATTCAGGAAGAGAAATCAACGCTTCTGATTGGGCAGCGCGCCGGCGCGCTTTTCGGCTTCGAGCGAGGTGATGACGTCCGCATAGGGTTCCTGCCGGGCAACGCTCCAATAGCGCAGCTCATCGAGCGCAATATGCTTGCCGGTCATGGCGCAGACTACATAAGAACCCGGCATCAGGATTTGGAAATCGCCGTCGAGGTAGCGAATTTTCGCCTCGCGATTTCCATGTCCCTCGAAAAGATTCATCTGATGCCGTCCTTGATCTGTCTCATCCGTTTGCCATACCGCACTACAGCGCCATGCGTCAAATATGACGCGCAAGGTCGCTACGGCGGGCGTGACTTTCCTGACTATTATTTCGCGGAAAAGTTCCTTTTGGAAATAGCTTAGGTCAGCTGCGCCCGAACAGCCGCTCGATGTCTGTGAGCTTCAACTCTATATAAGTCGGCCTGCCGTGATTGCATTGTCCGGAGCCCGGCGTCGCCTCCATCTGACGCAAAAGCGCGTTCATCTCTTCCGGGCGCAGGCGCCGGCCGGACCGTACCGAGCCGTGGCAGGCCATGGTCGCGGCCACATATTCCAGCTTGGCGGCAAGGCCTAAGGCCGTATCCCATTCGGCAATCTCGTCGGCCAGTTGCCGGACCAGGCCCTGTGCGTCGACCTCGCCGAGCATGGCCGGCGTCTCCCTAACGGCGACCGCGCCTGGCCCGAAGCGTTCGACGGCAAGGCCGAGTTCGCCGAGCTCTTCGGCAAACACCATCAGCCGGTCGCAATCCTCTTCGGGCAGCTCGACGATCTCAGGAATGAGCAGGACCTGCGAGGGCAGGCGCTTCGAATGCAGGGCCTTGCGCATAGCTTCGAACACCAGCCGCTCATGCGCCGCGTGCTGATCGACGATGACGAGCCCGTTTTCCGTCTGGGCGACGATATAGTTTTCATGCAGCTGAGCGCGGGCAGCGCCCAGTGGAAAGCGAGCGGGTTCCTCGGCCCGTACCGGCTCCACCGGCGGTGCGACTTCCGCGCGAGCCGTCGGCATGGCAAGTCCGTCGAAGGCGGCCTGCGGTCTTTCGGCAAATCCGTAGCTCGCCGGTGCCGCTGCTCGCTCATAGGGACGAGATGGCGAAGTTTCCGCCGTCCATGGAGCCGCTGCCGGCGCGGGTCGCCAGCCCGATTGGAAGCCGGAGCGGCCAGCGGTAAACGCCCGCAGCATGCCGTCCGCGCCTGTCGTGGCGGCCCGGTCGCCCTCGCGCGCCAAAGCTTCGCGAATGGCACCGACGATCAGGCCGCGCACGAGACCGGGATCGCGGAAACGTACATCGGATTTCGCCGGATGCACGTTGACGTCGACCAGCGCGGGGTCGAGCGTCAAGGAAAGGACAGCGACAGGATAACGGCCGGAGGGGATGGTTTCCGCATAGGCACCGCGGATTGCCGACAGGATCAGCTTGTCCTGCACAGGCCGGCCATTGACGAAGGCATATTGATGCGCGGAATTCCCACGGTTGAAGGTCGGCACGCCGGCAAAACCGGTGAGGCTCACATCCTCTCGCACCGCATCGAGCGCGATGGCATTGTCCTTGAAATCGGCCCCCAGTATCTGCGCCATGCGGGCGAGATGATCATCTCCGGTCGCGGGAAATTCGAGCGTCGAGCGGTCGCTGCCCGACAGCACGAAGCGCACGCGCGGAAAGGCGATCGCCATTCGCTTGACGACCTCGGTGATCGCTGCTGCCTCCGCCTTCTCCGTTTTCAGGAATTTGAGACGCGCGGGCGTCGCGAAGAACAAGTCGCGCACCTCGACGATCGTGCCGGGATTGGCGGCCGCTGGGCGCAGATGCAGAACCTTGCCGCCGGCAACGGCGATCTCGGCGCCGCTGCTTGCTCCCGCTCTGCGGCTTGCAATCGAAAGCTTCGCCACCGAGCCGATGGAGGGTAGGGCCTCGCCGCGAAAACCGAGAGTACGGATATCCTCCAACGTGTCGGAAATCTTCGAGGTGCAGTGGCGCCGGACCGCGAGTTCGAGGTCGGCTTCCTCCATGCCCGAGCCGTTGTCGGTCACTCTCAACAACGCCTTGCCGCCGCCTGCGGTGGCGATCTCGATGCGGGTCGCACCAGCATCGAGCGCATTTTCGATCAGCTCCTTGGCCGCGCTTGCCGGGCGCTCGATGACTTCGCCGGCGGCGATCTGGTTGATCAGGGTCTCGGAAAGTTGCTTGATGGCCATGGCTGCATTCTCGTGGATTCGCGCCGGTGTGGAAAGAGGAAAGGCGATCCGCACGCGCTTACCCACTCGTTTCCCGCCCGTGCTTTGTTGAGAAATTTAATCAATGTTTAAGGGAATGATGACAGGTTGCCGAGACAGAACTTGAAATGACCGCAGGTGGCGCGTTTCGTGCATGCTGACGGCTCTCGATGGCAGGTTGGTGGCCGTCAACTTTCATGAGCCAGGTGCCATCTGCTTCAAGTGCCAAGGCCAGCATGCAACTTCCACGAATTTGCCTTGCAGAGCGAATGCCGCTTTGTCGATTTGCCGTGTTGTGAAACTAGTTGAGCGTAGGAATCCGACGAATGACTGCCGAGATTGAAAAGGCAGCTTTGGCAATGACGACGGCTGATGCCCCTTTCGGCGGCAGTCTGCAGACGATGTTCTTCGGTGCCCTTTGCGATGGTCTTTCCAGCGCCTTTTTCGCCTATGACAAGAACGACCAGCTGTTGTTTGCCAGCCGTCAGGTTCTGAACTTCTTCCCGATTGCTCCGGAATTCCTGCAGCCTTCCACGCGGCTGCGCGATTTTCTGGGTGCCGTCTTCGATACCGGTGTACGCTATCAACGCCATCAGACAAAAACGGCCGCCAGCCGTGACGATTGGATATCGCAGCGCATAGCCTCGCATTGGCGCGAACGCTTCGAGACCACCGAGCACTTTGCCGACGACCGCTGGGTGCGCGTCCTCAACCGACGGCTATCCTCGGGTATCGGCTTCTGCATCATTTCCGATGTGTCCGAAGCCAGGAAACGCGAAGAGCAATGGCGCGTCGATATGGAGCGCGTGCAGCTGACCGAGGATATTCTCGACAATCTGCCCTTTCCGGTTTTCGTCAAGGACCAGAATCTCGTCTATGTCGCGGTCAACCGGGCATTCTGCGACAAGTACCAGACGGCGGCGGACGAAGTGCGCGGCCGCAAGAGCATCGATATCTTCTCCACCGACCTCGCCAATCGCTTTCATGAGAGCGACCGGCATGTGATCGAGACCGGCGAAATGTCGATCTCGCGGCAGCGCCAGATTGCGCGTGACGGCGTCGAGCGCGATATCGTCACCCGCAAGCAGCGCATCGGTAAGCCCGGCCGCTATTTCCTGGTCAGCACCATGCAGGACCTGCCCAAGGATGGCGGTGATTTCGACGAGTTCGCGCTGGCATCGAGCATCCGGGAAAACAGTGATCGCTCCTATCGCCGCGCCTATGTTCCGATGGTTGCGCTGCAGACCATTTCGCGCCGCCCGGCCGCCATGGAAACCTTCGTTCCGGAGAATTTCAACGGCCGCAAGGTGCTCGTCGTCACGCCGGATTTCGCTGCCGAAACGGCGGCTCTGAAGACGCTCGAGAAATATGGCTTCGAAGCCTGCGTCGTTCACAACGAGAATGAGGAGGCGGCTTTTCTGGACGTGGCGAGCGCGCATGGCGTCAAGATTGACCTGGTCATCGTCGACAACCAGCTCGGCAAGCGCGGGATTGAGCTGGCCGAACGGCAGAACCTTACCGCGCTGTCGTTGGACGGATCGCAGCTTGCAACCGAGCTTGCCTTCCTGATCGCGCGTCATTTCAATCGTAATATCCGTGGCGAACTGGGCGAGATCGTCGAGCCGGGGCTTGCATCCGAATGGCGGCGCGCGGCCGGTGAGGAGCGCCGGGCGCAAATCCTGGTCGCCGAAGACAATGACATCAATCAGATCGTCTTCTCGCAGATCCTCGAAGGGTTGGGATACAGCTATGTGATCGCCGCAACCGGTGATGAGGCGGTGCGCCTGTGGCAGGAGCATCGTCCGGAACTGATCCTGATGGACATTTCGTTGCCGGGGCTGAACGGTTTTGAATCCACCCGGCTGATCCGCGGCGCGGAAAAGGGCAGCGGCACCCATACCCCGATTATCGGCGTCCTGACCCAGGCTTTCGAGCGGGACCGCAAGGAATGCGCCGAGGTCGGCATGGACGACGTCATTCTGAAGCCGGTAAGCCCCGACATCATCGAGACCGTCTTCCAGAAATACATGCGCGGTGCCCTGAAGGCGCAAAATAGATAAATGCTACGATGATATCACCACCGACGGCAACTTATCGCCGGTGCCGAATGACCGTCTTGTTGGCATCCTTTATTAAGACTTCCCCGGCATGCTTTTCCCCCGGGTGGAGAAAAGGTCGGAACCAAATATGAAGTCGACTGAGATGCTGCCGGGGCCAGCCAGTCAAGAACCGCAAGCAATTGCCTATACCGATCCGCTCACGGGGCTCGGCAATCGATATCGCATGCGTGAACGCGCGCGCGCGCTTTCGCTGGAACGTGCCGACGATCCGGCACCCTTTACGATCGGAATCGTCAATCTCGATGCCTTCAAGCCGATCAACGACCTGTTCGGCGTCGAAGCGGGTGACGAGATCCTCTGTCAGGTTGCCCATCGCCTCAAGGCTTGCATACCCGATGGCGCGCTGGTGACACGTCATGACGGCGATGAGTTTGCCTTTGTGCTGCCGCTTGTTTTCGAACGGGTCGGTGCCGAGAAATTCGGACAGATGATCCGCGAAGTGCTGTCGGCACCCTATGATCTCGGCGATCGCAATGTCCGCCTTTCCGCGTCCTTCGGCTTCGCCATCCATCCTTTCGCCGGAGAGGAGTTCGACGATCTCCTGAAAAATGCGGATACGGCGCTCTATCGCTCAAAGCGTCGCGGCCGCGGCCAGATCACCGTCTATTCCCGGGAGATTGCACAGGAAATGAGGCGGGCGACGCAGCTCGAGCAGGCGCTGCGTAATGCCATCATTTCCGATTCCATAGACGTGCACTTCCAGCCGATCGTCTCGCTTGCCAATAACATGGTTCTCGGTTTCGAGGCCCTGGCGCGCTGGAACGATCCGGATCTCGGCTTCGTCTCTCCCGCTGTCTTCGTGCCGCTTGCCGAAGAGAGAGGCTTCATCGACGCGCTGTCCGAAACCCTGCTGCGAAAAGCAGCGGAGGCAGCACTCTCGTGGCCGCGCGAATTATTCCTCTCCTTCAATCTCTCCTCGGCACAGCTGATGGACCCCGGCACGAGCAGCAGCATTCTCGCGATCCTGACGCGCGCCGGCCTGGATCCGCATCGTCTCGAACTCGAAATCACCGAAACCGCGGTCATGAGCTCAGCCGAGACGGCCCATCGCATTATCACCGACCTGCGCGCGGTCGGCGTGCGCATCTCTTTGGATGATTTCGGCACCGGGCAATCCAGCCTTGGACGCTTGCGGGAGTTCATCTTCGACAAGGTGAAAATTGACCGGGCGTTCGTCTCCCGCATGAATTCGGATAGGGCTTCCGAACATATCATCAAGGCTGTTCTTGCCATGTGCGAAGGACTTGATCTGCGTGTTGTCGCTGAGGGTATCGAGGACCATGCCGAAGCGACGAAGCTGAAGGCGCTGGGCTGCGCCATGGGGCAGGGCTATTATTTCGGAAAGCCGGTCGACGGCGCTGCGACGCTTCGTTACCTGCAGACCCATTATTTCGATCTCAGCCACGAACGCGAAATTGCTTGAGTTTGAAAAAAAGGTCAAAGAAAGCGGCGATCCGTAAGGGTCGCCGCTTCTATATTTCGCCAGACTTCGTCGATATTTACTTGTTGGTGGTCGACGAAGTTGTCGTGTTGTCGGTTGCCGGCATTGTCGACGTTCCGGACGATTGAGCAGCCTTTTCGGAAGCCTGCATCGAGAGGGTTTTGAACTCCGGTGCGGCCTTCAGGGAATCGGCCGTTTCAGTCGTCGTCAGCTTCACCGTCCCGTCCTGAGGGTTCTGGGTGGCGCTGATCTTATCAAAAGGAACCGCGACGTTTTTCTGGCCTAAGCCAAGGAAACCGCCGACACCGACGATGGCGGCAACGACGCCGCCCTGCTTCTGCAGGATCAGGTCGTTGATGCTGCCGATGCTTTCATTCTGACCGTTATAGACCGACTGGCCCATATAGGTCTTGGCGCTGATCTGATCCGCGGATTGTGTGGTCAGATAGCCAGCTTGGCCGCCCGTTGCGGGGGCAGGAGCCTGAGCACTTTTCTGTGCTGCCGAGCCAGCAGGCTTGGTGACGTCAGGCGTTGCCGGTGCGCTTTGCGTCACTGGCGCGTTATTGCCTGCGCCGCCGTTCGATGGCTGTTGCGCCTGGGCAAAAGCCATGGGTGAAAGCACGGACGCCGTAGCAAAGATGGCGCCTGCGGCAACGGAAGTAAAGAGTTTCCCAGTCATCGTGAACCTACCTTTCATTCTGATGGGCATGCTTCGTCATACGCGCATGCTTACCAGCGCGAGTGGAACTTTTGTAATGCCGGCCGTTGTCGGACCGGTCCTAGAAGCAATGGCTCAGGGAGGTATTGGTTCCGTCAAAAGTTGCAGAAATTGCGTCGTGCAGCTCGGAAACAAAAGGAATATGTTGGGGAATCAACGGCTACTGCAGCAAAAGACAACCGGAAAGATTATTAGGATCGCAGAGAACGATTGAGTTTAGATTTCAATTTGTTTCGAAGCCGAACGTGTCTTGCGCCCTGCATGATCCGTCAAAATAATACCGCCCTCAGCCAGATCGGTTGAGGGCGGCCTTCAATCAAAGCTTGTATGGGGGGTCGAAAACGCCCTTCACGGTCAGGCCAAGCTCCAGAAGAGCACCGGCCTGCGGCTGCATCGAGCGGGCCTCCTCATCCAACCCTTCCCAGGCGGTCGTCACGGCCAGCCGGTCCGCATTCTTGCCGATGAAGGCGGGGCAGGACGGCTGCATGGCGGGTACGCGATAGCGCTCGATGCGCAGGCCATCCGGGCTGTATTTGTCGACGAAGCCGGAGCCCCAGCGCGCGTTCCAGATATAGCCGTCGGCATCGCAGACCGAGCCGTCGAGGCCGCCTGGATCTTCCATGCTGTCGACCATGACGATCGGCTCGCCCGCCGGAAGCCCCGTCTCGGGATCCACGAGCACGCGCATGAGCTGGCTGACGCGGGTATCGGTGAAATATCCGATCGTGCCATCGGGCGAGAAGCAGATGGAATTCGGAATGCTGATCTGGTCGAAGATCTTGGTCACCTTGCCGCCGGCGACATGATAGATCGCGCCTGCCTGCATCTCGGCGCGTTTTCCCATGGTGCCGATCCAGAGCGATCCGGAAATATGCGTGCGTCCGTCATTGGAGCGGTTTTCGGGCTTGTCGGCTTCAATGGCCGCATAGAAGCTCAATTCGCCAGTTGCGATATCGCGCAGGAAGAGACCCTGTTCGGTCGCGATCATCTGCCGTTCCGCATCGACGCGTGCCAGCACGCTCGCCATCATCGGCAGCTCGTGAACCTGCTTCTTGCCGGTCGGCAGGTGCAATTCGTGCAATTCCTTGCCGAGGATGTTGAACCACCAGACTGTATCCGTATCAGGGTCGTAGGTTGGGCCTTCCCCGAGGACGGAGGAGGTGTTGCAGAGAATATTCCCCTGAAAATCATGAATATCGGTCATAGATCAGGCTCCTACGGCTGCATCATAGGCATAAATGGTGACCTTGGCACGTTCGGCAACCTCTGCAGCCGTCATTCCCGGCTTGTAGAGGCTGGTGCCGAGGCCGAAAGCGAGCACGCCGGCCTTGGTGTAATCGGCGAAATTCTTGTCCGAAACGCCGCCGACCGCCGCAATGACGAGTTCGGGCGGCAAGACAGCGCGAATGGCCGTGATGCCGGAGGCGCCGAGCACGCCGGCGGGGAAGAATTTAAGCCCGGTGGCGCCGGCGCGCGCGGCCGAAAGCGCTTCCGTGGCGGTGAAGACGCCGGGCATTGTCACCATGCCTTTGTCGCGGGCGCGGCTGATGACCGCAGGCTCCACATTCGGTGTCACCAGGAGCTTGCCGCCGGCGCCATCAAGCCTGTCGACATCTTCGACCGTCAGCACCGTGCCGGCGCCGATCAGGCAATCGGCCGGCGCCATCTTGGCAGCGATTTCGATGGAGCGGAACGGCTCCGGCGAATTCAACGGGATTTCAATTGCCGTGAAGCCTGTCTCGATCAGCGTGCCGACAATGTCAGCCGTTTCCTCGGGCTTGATGCCGCGAAGAATGGCAATGAGCGGGCGCTTCATGGGCGGAAAGGGGGTGCGAGTTGTCATCAGCTTTTACTTTCTTTCTTGAACCAGATCGCTTCGGCCGCAGCGGAAAGTCCGCGACGGACGGCGGCATCGGCGTCGATCGTCTTAAAGGGGAGGGAGAGGGCGCGGAACGCGTCTTCGTAGAGCGCCTGGAGGCGGCCGGAGGCAACGAGCGTGATGGCCGCATTCTGCCCCGCAGAGGCGCGCGCGCCGGCGATTTCCGCGCCGATCAGTGTGCCCGATATGAGCGCCTGCGCACCGGCTGCCGTCAGCCCGTTCAGAAGCTGGCCGGAGCGAGCCGTGAACAGCAGATTGGTGAGGAGCGCCGGCTTATCCAGGGCCGCCTTGAGGGCGGTCTCGAATGTCTTTGTGTCGGCCGGCATGTCTGCAGCACCGGCAACCGCATGCGACAGGATGCTGTGCTTGGTAATGACGTCGAAAAGCTCGCCCGTCATGAAGGTGGAAAAGCCTGTCACCTGACCATCCAGCACGCGCACCCATTTCGAATGGGTTCCCGGCATGCAGACGAGTTGTTCGCCCGTGGCATCGGCCGCAATCGTGCCGAGCAGCTGCGTTTCCTCGCCGCGCATGACGTCCGGTACCTGTTGGCTGCGTTGCGCCAGGCCGGGCAGGATGCGAATGTCGCGGGATTGTCCGGGCACGGAAACAGCGGCCGTGAGGATTGCGGCAAGGGAGGTCGGCGTGTCGATGTAGCCGGCTTCCACCCAGCCCTGGCGCGCGCCGGCCATGCCGCAGACGATGACGGGAATGGCGTCCGGCGCCGATACGGCGTCGAGATGTGCCTGCAGGACCTTGTCAAAGCCGGTTTGCGCAGCCGTGGTCATGCCTTCGCCGCTACGGCGCTCCGCGAGAATGCTGCCGTCTTCGCCGATCAGCCACAGCCGGAAACTGCTGGTGCCCCAGTCCACGGCGACATATGCCGGTTTCGTCATAAGAAATGCTCCAAGTCTTGCGTCAGAAATCTTGAGATTAGAAAATACCGCCATCGACAGTGATGGCTTGTCCGTTCATGGCGCCGGAGCAGTCCGAAGCCAGGAAGAGCACTGGACCGACCAGATCCTCGGGGCTCAGCACGCGCTTCAGGCATTGCCGGTCCATCATCTTCGCCATGCCGTCCTCCGTCAGCCAGAGGTCGAGCTGGCGCTGTGTGACGATCATTCCAGGCAGAACGGCGTTGACGCGGATATTCTCCGGCCCGAAGCGTCCGGCAAAGCTCTTGGTCAGCCCGATGATGCCGGACTTCGCGGTCGCGTAGGAGGACAGAAGCGGCGGGTTCATCTTGAAGACGATCGAGGAGAAGTTGATGATCGCGCCGCCGCCGGCTGCGCGCATGCCCGGTGCCGCCGCCTGTGAGACGAAGAAGACTTGCTTCAGATTGATCGCCTGATTGTTGTCCCAATATTCTTCGGTCGTGGTGTCGATGTCGTGCCGGTCGTCCCAACCCGCGTTGTTGACGAGGACCCGGATCGCCCCGAGGTCGGCCTCGATGGCCGCAACTGTGTTTTTGATCGCGCCGACATCGCGCAGGTCGGCATGGTAGAAGGCAACAGGATGGGCAAATTGACCTGAAAGCTTGGCCGCCAGCGCCTTGCTGGGTTCCTCGGCTATATCAATGAAGGCGACTTTCGCCCCCTGACGGGCAAAAGCCTCCACCAGGCTTGCGCCGATGCCGGAGCCTCCGCCGGTGACGAGAACCGTGCGATCTTTCAGATCGGGAAATTGCGCCTGAATATCGGCCAAGATGTCTCCTCCCAAGATCAATAAAAAGTTCCATTATTCGGAACGTAATTTGACTATATGGAATTATCGGACTACCCTTGCACAGTGTCAAGGACAGTGCGGTTTTGCCAGAGATAAATGAACGAGTATGGGTCTGGGTTCAGAGGCGGGAAAAAATAAAAGGCATCGCGATCGGGAAACGGGGACGCTCGGAAAGCTCGTCTCCCTGCTCGATTTCGTCGCGCTGGCTGATGGCCCCATGCGCTTTACCGACATTCTCTCGCTTTCCGATCAGCCGCGCGGCACGCTGCATCGGCAATTGTCGCATCTTGTCGAGGAGGGGCTTCTGGAGGTCGACCGCGACGGGCGCTATCGGATCGGATTGCGGCTCCTGACCCTTGCCTCGCGCAGTTGGGCGCGCAACGAGTTTCGGGCGATTGCCGAGCCGCATCTTCACCGTTTGCAGGAGGTGACGGGTGAGACCGTGCATCTCGGCGTCCTGCGGGGCGCGGAGGTGATCTATCTCGACAAGGTGGAAGGTCAGCAATCCGTGCGGATGTATTCGCAGGTCGGCAATGCTTCTCCCGCCTATTGTACCGGTGTCGGTAAGGCAGCACTCTCTGTACTCGACGATGCCGAGCTTACAGAGAGAATCTCAGGTCTCGAATATCGCCCCTACACAGAGCATACCCTTCGCTCCCCCTCGGAGCTGCTCTCCGATATCTCGCAAATCCGGGCGCGCGGCTACGCCTTCGATCTTGAGGAACACGAAAACGGTATCTGCTGCGTCGCTGCGCCGATCCGGTCCGATGATGGTCATATGCTTGCCGGAGTCTCGGTGACCGGCCCGGCCTATCGCGTCACGCAGCAGAGGCTGCAGGCATGGGCGCCACGGGTGGTCGTTGCCGCTGATTCGATCATGATGGACATGCGCAACCGCATGGGCCCCAAACGCTGATCCCAGCAGATCTGGCGCAACGACTGCGGGAACTCCGGGGGATTTAATGCTGCCGGCGCGGGATCTTAGCGCAATTGCTCGTTTATCTTGAATTTTACTGTTGAGATATGGCAAAGAACTGCCATTATCTTCAGGTGATTGCTGAAGCCGTAGAGGATTTAGCGAGGTGACGAGGGGGAGATAATAGTAACGGGCGTCGACGCAATCACGATTTTGGAAAACTTATATTTTGCCGAGCTGCCGATAGTGGCGCCGGGACGTTAATCGTAAAGGGCAGCGAGCGGAAGCTTCCTATTTTTGCCCTCTTTTACATAAAGAAGACTGATGATGGCGGCATTGGTACAAGCAGGAACGTCCCCTCGCGACGAGGATCTGATCGAGGAAATCACCAGGCTTAAAACGCAGTTCGATGTGTTCCGTTTCATGAAGGGATTGACGGAGGCCTACCGGTGCCGCGCCTTCATGGTCCTTAATCTTCCGCCGATCACATCCTCCGACCTGCAAAGCAGCTCGGTAATCAACAACTGGCCGGCCGAGCTGCTGTCGATCTACGATCAGGAAAGCCTGCTGTCGACCAGTCCCGTGTTGCTGCGGCTGCGCGCCTCCACGCTGCCTTTTCTTTATGATGTGGTGGCAAATCCCAATCGCGAAGAAAACAAATCGCAGCTTGTCGTGGCTTTGTTTGAGCGTTTCCGCATGACGCGTTTCGCTTATTTTCCAACCCATGATGCCTCAGGTCTTCGCGGCGCTGTTTCTTTGGCTGGCGATCGCGAACACTTTTCGCCGCAGGAGATCAAGGATCTCTTTTATATTGCGGTTCACGTGTTCGACCGGCTTGCTGAAATTCGTAACCTGGATGTTCGCGTCGTCGACACCCTTACCGACCGTGAGATCGATTGCCTGAATTGGACGGCAGCTGGAAAGACCAGCGCCGAAATCGCGGAAATCCTCTCCCTGTCGGAGCATACGGTCAATCACTACCTCAATCGCGCAACCAAGAAGCTCGACACTGTCAACCGCACGCAGGCCGTCGCCAAGGCCCTGCGTGTCGGATTGATAAAATAGCGAGGCCTTCCATTGCGGTGATGCCATGATACGGCGGTGATGGGAATTTGCGCAGCATGTGAATAATTTTTGTGCGCTGCAAATAAAATATGATGAAGTCTGCAGCGACCATCCGCTCTCCTGTTCCAGGTGCGATTCAGATAACATGCTGAAGACTCGTCGCTTTCCGGATTTTTGGAAACTGGCACGCTTCCTGCTTCTTAAGAAACAGAGGTCCAGAGGGGACTTTGATAACAGCGCCGATGAAAACGTGCGCGGATCAAGCGACCGCCGCCGACACCTTCGTCATAGCTTCTCCCGGCGAAGGGATCGGCGGCGGTTGTTACTTATTTGGCACGCTGATTAGGTTCCGACGCAGTTTCGAGACGATTTTCGCGCCGTTGCCCTATATATTTCAAATGAATGATCTATGTCGGCCCGCGACCATGTCTTCCCGAATTGGGAGAGCGTTGCGGCTGGTAAGGGTTTTTCTTTATGGACCCGGCGGACCTGCCGGCCGCAACGAAGACGTTTTTATCAACGGCGTCCCGAATTTCGTTTGGCGAAGCCACGCCTCTCCACTATCTAAGCCAGAATGATTTCGGAAAGCGCCCGTCTATGCCGCGCTGCCGAAAAAGATTCTGCAGTGAGGATGAAATGGCAGACATCACCAAGGAACAGGTGCTGGAAACGTTGAAGACGGTTCGCGGCCCGGACCTGGAGCACAATATCGTCGAGCTCGGCATGGTTTCCGATGTGTTCATTTCCGACGGCAAGGTCTATTTTTCCATCACCGTTCCCGCCGAGCGTGCCAAGGAGTTGGAGCCGCTGCGGCTGGCGGCCGAGCGTGTCATCAAGGACATGCCCGGCGTCAAGGGCGCCCTTGTCGCGCTGACGGCCGACAAGAAGGCTGGCGCTCCGGCGGCGAGGCCCGCGCCTGCACAGGCTGCCCCGCACGCCCATTCCCATTCGCATCCTCATCAGCACGCGCCGCAACAGCCGCCCCGCGCCGCCAAGATCGGTGTTCCGGGCGTCAAAGCCATCATCGCGGTCGCCTCGGGCAAGGGCGGCGTCGGCAAATCGACGACGGCGGTCAATCTGGCGCTGGGGCTGCTTGCCAATGGCTTGAAGGTCGGCATTCTGGATGCCGATATCTACGGCCCTTCGATGCCGCGCCTCCTGAAGATTTCCGGACGCCCCACCCAGATCGATGGGCGCATCATCAATCCCATGGAGAATTACGGCCTCAAGGTCATGTCGATGGGTTTCCTCGTCGAGGAGGAAACCGCCATGATCTGGCGCGGGCCGATGGTGCAATCCGCTCTGCTGCAGATGCTGCGCGAGGTCGCCTGGGGCGAGCTCGACGTGCTTGTTGTCGATATGCCGCCCGGCACCGGCGACGTGCAGCTCACCATGGCGCAGCAGGTGCCGCTTGCCGGTGCCGTCATCGTCTCGACGCCGCAGGATCTGGCGCTGATCGATGCGCGCAAGGGCTTGAACATGTTCCGCAAGGTCGAGGTTCCGGTTCTCGGCATCGTGGAGAATATGAGCTACTTCATCGCCCCCGATACCGGCGCGCGCTATGATATCTTCGGCCATGGCGGCGCTCGCAAGGAGGCGGAGCGCATCGGCGTGCCTTTCCTGGGCGAAGTGCCGCTGACCATGGGTATTCGCGAGACCTCGGATGCGGGAACGCCGCTTGTCGCCGCCGAGCCGAACGGGGTCGTTGCAAATATTTATCGCGAAATCGCGGCCAAGGTCTGGAAGCAAGTCGCGGATAGTCCACAGCGCGCGGCACCGGCGATCGTATTTGAATAATTCACCAGGACGGATCTGCTTTCCCTGTGGCGGCGGATTGTCTTGGCGGCATCCTGTGCTATGACTTCGCAGGATTGGCCAAACTGCGGCGAAGCATGCGATGAAGAGGTTGTGACTTGATTCTTTGCGAGCTTTGCTGCATATGCGCCGCCTGCGTGGAACTGGTCGGTCGTTTCCGATGACCAATCTCCGCCAAATGGTGGTTTTATTTCGGCCGCGCAGGCGTCTTCGCCCGGACGGACGAGGGATTGGTACAGCAGCGCAATGGAACATGAACACGGATTCCCGGCCGGACGGGCGGGATATGACCGGGGTTTTATGAGCTTTTTTTGTCGGCCATTGGTGAGATCGCAGGGGATGCGGGCAAGGTGTCCTGACGCCGCCTGCATCCGTGCCGCCGCAGGAGCGCGCAGTTGATAACTGCCTATTGCTCAGGTTCGAAGCCGCTCGAGCTTCCCGATCTTTCGGCCATCGATCGGTTGCCCGACGACGCCGTGTGGATCGACATGGTCGATCCGTCGCGCGAAGAGGAAGCCAATATCGAGCGGCTGCTTGGGCTCGAAGTGCCGACGCGTGAGGACATGAAGGATATAGAACCCTCGAGCCGGCTCTATATCGAGGACGGTTCGGTCTTTTTGACGGCCTCGCTCCTGTGCAAGGCCGATACCAGCCTACCGATGTTGACCGATGTCGCCTTTATCCTGGCGGGACCTCGGTTGATCACCATCCGCTACGCTCAACCGAAGTCCTTCGCGCTTTTCATCGCGGCGCTTCAGCGTATCCCGCAGGATCGGCGCACAGGCGTGGCGCTCCTGGCGAAGCTGCTCGAAACGATCGTCGATCGGACCGCCGAGGTCCTTGAACAGACGGTTGCCGGTGTCGATATATTGTCGGTGCATGTATTTGGCGATCGCGTGAAGAAGGTCCGCCGGCCGGGGAACTATCTCGAGGAAAAGCTCAAGGACATAGCGCGCTATCACCGTACGCTCAGCAAGATACGTGACAGTCTGAGTTCGCTGTCGCGCCTGCTGACCTTCCTTCAAGCTATCCCCGCCATGCAGCAGGACCACGAAGCAAGGGATCTCTGCCGCAATGTTTCGAGGGATGTTCAATCTCTTTCCGAGCATGCGTCGTTCGTGGCGGGCAATATCACCTTCCTGCTCGACGCATCGCTGGGGCTGATCAACATTGAGCAGAACGCCATCATCAAGATCTTCTCGATCGCTTCCGTGGTGTTCCTGCCGCCGACGCTTGTCGCCTCCGTCTATGGCATGAATTTCGAACATATGCCCGAATTGCATTTTGCCTTCGGCTACCCTGCATCGCTGTTGTTGATGGTGGTTTCCGCCATCGTTCCGTTTTTCTTTTTTCGCTGGAAAGGCTGGCTCTGAGAGTCTAGTGATCCTGAATGTCTAACGAAACCCATCATTCTCCCGACGGGAAAATGGACGCTCGCAAGCTCGCCTACCTCGCCCTCGGTTCGATCGGCGTTGTTTATGGCGATATCGGCACGAGCCCGCTCTATGCCTTTCGCGAAGCATTGAAGCCGGTAGCCGCTGATGGTCTGACGCGCGGCGAAGTCATCAGCGTCATCTCGCTGATGTTCTGGACGCTGACGATCATCGTCACGATCAAATATGTCCTTTTTCTGCTCCGCGCGGACAATGACGGCGAAGGCGGCACGCTCTCGCTCCTGGCGCTGTTGATGAAGACGGCGAACGGCCACACCGCCATCCTGATGTTGCTGGGATTGCTGGGTGCCGCGCTTTTCCTCGGCGACGCGATGATTACGCCGGCGCTTTCGGTCCTTTCGGCCGTCGAAGGCCTGAAGCTCGTGACCCCGCAATTGTCGGATTATATCGTGCCGATATCGGTGGCCATTCTGGCATTGCTTTTTGCGATCCAGTCGCATGGTACCGGTGCCGTCGCCCGTTTCTTCGGCCCGATCACGGCGCTGTGGTTCATCGTCATGGGTCTTGTCGGCATCATGCACATTTCTGATGATTACAGCATTCTGGCAGCGCTCAATCCCTGGTATGCGGTGACCTTTCTGATGCGCGAGGGCTTCCTCGGCGTCGTCGTTCTCGGTGCTGTGTTCCTGACGGTGACGGGCGCGGAAGCGCTCTATGCCGACCTCGGCCATTTCGGCCGCCGCCCGATCCAGTGGGCCTGGTTCGTGCTGGTGTTTCCGTCGCTTACCTTGAACTACTTCGGTCAGGGCGCGCTGGTGCTGCGTGACCCCATGGCTATGTCGGACCCGTTCTTCCTGATGTATCCGCACTGGGCGATCCTGCCGGTGGTCATTCTTGCCACGATGGCGACGATCATCGCCAGCCAGGCCGTCATCACGGGTGCTTTCTCGTTGACCCGCCAGGCGATTCACCTCGGCTTCCTGCCTCGCATGGAAATCCTCTTCACCTCCGAGACCAATACCGGGCAGATCTTCCTGCCGTCGGTCAACACGGTCCTGTTCTTCGGCGTCATCTTCCTGGTGCTGGCCTTCAAGACCTCAGATGCGCTGGCGACCGCCTATGGCATCTCAGTGACCGGCGCGATGGTCGTTACCTCGATCATGGCCTTTGAATTCGTCCGTGTCCGCTGGAACTGGACGCTGCCGATGGCGGTTGCCGTGCTCACGCCGCTCTTGCTGCTGGAATTCGTTTTCCTCGGCGCCAACCTCTTGAAGATCCACGATGGCGGCTACGTGCCGGTGATGATCGCGACGGCCTTTACCGTCATCATGTGGACCTGGCGCCGCGGCACCGCGATCCTTATGGAAAAGACACGCCATACCGATATCCCGCTCTCATCCTTCGTCAGCTCGATCGAGCGCAAGAGCGATCACTCGCCGGCGCATGTGCCGGGTACGGCGATCTTCCTGACGAGCGATCCGGAATCGGCTCCCGCCGCGCTGCTGCATAATCTGAAGCATAATCACGTCCTCCACGACAAGAACGTCATCCTGACGATCCGCACCATCAACAAGCCGCGCGTCGCCCAGGAAGATCGTTATACCGTCGAGAAGGTTTCGGACCGTTTCTCGCGCGTCGAGCTACGCTTCGGCTTTATGGAATCACAGAATGTCTCGCAGGCGCTCGCGACCTTGCGCAAGACCGGCTTGAAGTTCGACATCATGTCGACCTCCTTCTATCTCGGCCGCCGCAAGCTGGTGCCGGATGCGAAATCAGGCATGCCGCACTGGCAGGACCGGCTCTATATCGCCCTCGCCAACGCCGCGACCGATCCCTCGGACTACTTCCGCCTGCCGGCCAACCGCGTGGTGGAACTGGGCTCGCACGTTATCATCTGACGCGGATATTCTTGCAATTGGTTCAGAAGACCCGGTGGATATTCCGCCGGGTCTTTTGTTTTCGGTTCACCGCCTGCATGACCATAGATTCGCCCGAATTAACCATCCATCAAGGTTAATGGGAGATTATTCCGGCTCCTGGTTTCGAGTGCCGTTTGGAGTCCGGTGTTGTCTCGCTCGCGTTATGTCAGCCGCAAGTCGCGGTTCCTGCCACAAAATTGGACCTCTCCAGCCGTCTTCGGGCTCTGCGCCTGGCTTATTTTTCCGTCGACGGCCGCCTATGGCGATCTTGCCGGCCTGCTTGCGGGTATCGATAGGGAAGGCGCCAACTGGCGCATGGTGATGACAGACTCGCCGGCCGGCTCCACCCATCAGGCGGAGCTGGCCTTTGGCGATGTCAAGGCGTCGCCTGCCGTTGGAGACGGCGGTCTGATATTGCCGGATGGACGGCGCGTCGCGTTCCAATCCGAAGCCAAGGGCAGCGATCCCCGGCCCGATGAGGACCGCATTAACCGGCAGGACAAGAAAGGCAGAGTGGTGGCCATCACGCCGATGCTGCCGCCGAAGGATTTTTCCGCAGGCTCCGTGCTGCAGCGTCAAAGTCTGCTGCTTCGGCCGGAATCGGCAACCGGCGAACGCACGGCATTCCTGAAGCCGAACCTCGGCGGCAAGGAAATCCAGATTGCGACCGCCTTCTACAAGAAGGAGCCGCCAAAGCCGGACGACAGCGTGCCGGCCTATATCGCCAATTTGGTCACCAACCAGAATGCCGATGTTCTGGCCGCCGCCTATGCCTCGCCGGCTCCGGACTATGCCCGTGTCTCGCCCTTCGATTCCATTCTGGCCAAGGATCAGGACGACGAGGGGCGCTTCGTGCCGCAGATCGGCCCGAAGGATCATGCCTGGGCCGCCAATGTCCTGCCGCCATCGGTCTTTTCATCCGACGAGCAGCAATGCCTTGCCACCGGCATCTATTTCGAGGCGCGCGGCGAGTCCGTGAAAGGACAGGCCGCTGTCGCCCAGGTTATTCTCAACCGCGTTCGCAATCCCGCCTATCCGAGGACCATCTGCGGCGTCGTCTACCAGAATGAGGATTGGACCAACGCTTGCCAGTTCTCTTTCGCCTGTGACAACGTCAAGGAGCGCGTCAATTCGCCAGAACACTGGCGTATTGCCCGCCAGGTCGCCATGGCGGTCACCGCCGGCAAGATCTGGCTGCCGGAAGTTGGTTCCGCCACTCACTATCATGCTGTCTATGTCCGGCCGAAATGGGCAGCCGAAATGGTGAAGGTCGGCCGCATAGGTATGCACATCTTCTATAGGACCTATGGCGGCGGCTGGAGCTGAGGCGACTGGTTCCGGCAGATTGACACCAGCGGCAGGGCCGCTTCCCCCGGCAAAAAAGCCACGGGAAAGCATGGGCTGAAGAGGATTCTTCAGCTCAGTTTTCGGTCAATATGGCTCTTTCGCTCTAAACTCATGATTTAATTGGGCTAATTTATGGCTGGACAGATGGTGTCTACGCCTTGACTATGCTTTTTCCTAAAACTATGTTGCGCGCGACTTCAAAACGGGCCGAAAGGTGGCGAAACCTGCTGTTCGTTTACGCGTTGACCGGGGTACAGGGATTACGCGCAACGAAAATGGGGAGGATGCCACCATGACGGATGACCGCGACGAGGGTCTGGAACAGCGGCGGGCGCAGCTGGGAGCCGAATTGGCGAACAAGCGCGCTGCGGTGAGAGAGGATGAACGCGGGGAGGTTCGCGCCGAGGAGAGCCGCAAGGGCTACGCTCAGGCGATGAAGCTTTCCAGTGAGTTCATTGCTGCAATCATCGTTGGAGCCGTTCTGGGCTATGTCCTGGACCGTTTTCTCGGTACGACGCCGTGGGGCATGATTATTTTGCTGCTTCTCGGATTCTGTGCCGGCGTGCTGAATGTGCTACGCTCTGCAGGCAAGGTGGCGACGCCGGAGCCGCAGGGACGTGAGCCTGGTAAGAAATGAGCGGAAGCGACGCAGCGGCGTTGTTTCCAGATGAGAAGCATCTGCTCGGTGGAGCGGAATAATGAAAGAGAACAAGCGGTGGCAAACGATCCTACCCATCAGTTCCTGATCTTTAAGATTATCCCGATCGATATCGGTGGAATTGATTTTTCGTTCACCAATGCTTCGCTGTTCATGGTTGCCTCGGCAGTGCTGTCCGCGGGCTTTCTGTATTTTGCCAGCGCGCCACGCGCCGTTGTCCCGACGCGCTCGCAGTCCGTTGCGGAAATGGCCTATGAGTTCATCGCCTCGATGTTGAAAGAGGGGGCGGGGACGAAGGGAATGAAATTCTTCCCGCTGGTCTTCTCTCTCTTCATGTTCGTCCTCACGGCGAACCTGCTCGGCCTCGTTCCTTACTTCTACACCGTCACCAGCCAGATCATCGTCACGCTGGCGCTCGCATTGCTCGTCATCTTCACCGTTATTTTCTACGGCTTGATCAAGCATGGTTTCGGCTTCTTCAAGATTTTCGTTCCTGAAGGTGTTCCGGGAGTTCTCTTGCCGCTGGTAGTGGCGATCGAGATCATCTCGTTCCTCTCCCGCCCGGTTTCACTCTCTGTTCGTCTTTTCGCCAACATGCTGGCCGGTCATATCACGCTCAAGGTGTTCGCAGGCTTTGTCGCCTCGCTCGGAGCCCTCGGCGCGCTTGGTATCGGCGGAGCAGTTCTTCCTCTTATCATGACCGTCGCCCTCACCGGTCTCGAGTTCCTTGTCGCCTTCCTTCAGGCTTACGTCTTTGCGGTGCTGACTTGCATGTACCTCAACGACGCAATCCATCCGGGCGGCCACTAAGGATAAAGACATTGGCGTCTAATGGCGTCAGTCATTCACCGCACAACCATTTCAAAGGAGTTCAACATGGACGCGGAAGCAGCAAAGTTCATCGGCGCAGGTTTGGCTTGCTTTGGTATGGCCGGCACGGCTCTCGGCCTCGGCAATATCTTCGGCAGCTACCTGTCCGGCGCACTGCGCAACCCGTCGGCTGCTGACAGCCAGTTCGGCCGTCTGGTATTCGGCTTCGCCGTTACGGAAGCTCTGGGCATCTTCTCGCTGCTCGTCGCTCTCCTCCTGCTCTTCGCCGTCTGATATCAGCGGCGTCATAGATCACGGTTCGCGAGCAGCGAGCCGTGATTCTTTGTATTTGCAGACCACCTGGAGGTGAGCATGTTTGTGACCCCGGCATATGCTGAAGAAGCACCGCCGGCCGCCGGAGCGGTGCACACGGAAACGGGTGCGCCGAATGAAGGCCATCACGGCGGCGTATTCCCGCCGTTTGACCATACGACGTATCCATCACAGCTGCTTTGGCTGGTAATCACCTTCGTCATCTTCTACGTGGCCATGCAGAAGATCGTTATTCCGCGCGTCGGCACCATTCTGGAAAGCCGGCACGACCGGATCGCCCAGGATATCGAGGAAGCCTCGCGTCTGAAGGCTGAAGCCGACGCCGCCGTCGCGACCTATGAAAGCGAATTGGCTGCTGCGCGCGCCAAGGCAAATTCCATCGGCGCCACCGCTCGCGATGCCGCCAAGGCCAAGGCCGAAGAGGATCGCAAGACAATCGAGGCGAGCCTGGCTGAGAAGCTCAAGGCCGCAGAAGGCCGCATTGCTGAAATCAAGGCGAAAGCCTTCGGTGATGTCGGTGCAATTGCCGAAGAGACCGCAGGTGCTGTCGTCGAGCAGTTGGTCGGAAATGTCGCCGGCAAGGCCGATGTCGCCTCTGCGGTTGCGGCAGCCGCCGCAAAGCAGGAGGGCTGATCCATGGAATTTTCTTTCGACAACACCTTCTTCGCGTTTGTCAGCCTTCTCATCTTCCTAGGCCTGATCGTTTACCTCAAGGTTCCCGGCATGATGGCAAAGTCGCTGGACGACCGCGCCGATCAGATCCGTAACGAGCTGGCCGAAGCCAAGCGCCTGCGTGAAGAGGCACAGCACCTGCTGGCCGAATATCAGCGCAAGCGCAAGGAAGCCGAGGCTGAAGCAGCACATATTGTTGCCGCAGCCGAGCGCGAAGCGGAAATGCTGACGACCGAGGCTCGCAAGAAGACCGAGGAGTTCGTCGCCAACCGTACGGCTCTGTCCGAGCAGAAGATCAAGCAGGCCGAAGCCGATGCGATGAAGGCGGTCCGCTCCGCTGCCGTCGATCTGGCAATCGCCGCTGCAGAATCGGTGCTTGCCAAGAAGGCCGATGGCAGCGTTCAGTCCGGCCTCTTCAACGACGCCGTCAAGGAAGTGAAGACGCGGCTGAATTAAGCCCTCGCAATATCGAATTCGAAAGAGCCCTGCTTCCGCGGGGCTTTTTTTGTTTCATGCTCAGTCATGATTGATCATCGCCACAGTGGGAGGCAAGATCAGTGCATGAGGGGAGAGTGGATGCAGTCAACGACTGGCAGCGAACCGTTTCGTCAAGACGATCTCATCGTGAGACCGGCGGCCACCTGGACACCGGGCGTCCATGCCTTGCTAGCTGCGCTACATAGGTATGGTTTCGATGCAGCTCCGCATCCGGCTGGATATGACGAGGTCTGGGAGCAGGTAACCTATCTGCCCGGAGATACCGGCGATCTCGATGGCCGCGCCGCTATGCGCGGCGAAAAGGCGCTGCGGTCGGCTGCATCGCTACTGCGTCGCTATCACGATTGCTCCGCCCTGTTCGCAAAAAGCCTCGCGGCCAGCTATGCATGGCAACTGCCGGCCCGCTCGCCTTGCGAGGTAATCTGCCATGGGGATTTTGCCCCCTACAATGTCGTCCTGAACCATGGCGAAGTGACCGGGATCATCGATTTCGAGGCTGCGCATCCCGGTCCGCGAATGTGGGATCTGGCTTATGCCGTCTATCGCTGGGCGCCGCTGTCCTCCGGCGCCGCTATCAAGGGAATGGACACTCTTGCCGCCCAAGTCGGTCGCACCCGTATCTTTATCGATGCCTATGGCCTGTCCGTTAACGAGCGTAGCTCATTGCTTGACGTCATCGTCGAGCGGCTTGAGGCGCTATTGGTTTTCATGGAACGGGAAGCTGCCCGCGGCATCGAGAGATATCGCCGGAATCTCCAGGAAGGACATGATCGCATCTACAGGGAAGACATCGCCTATATCAGAAAATACTCGACTGAAATCGTCGCCGGACTGACGGGCTGAGTTTCAAACGGCCTCTTTGCGCAGCGGACGAAAGCTCATGCGGTGCAGCGGGCAGGGACCATGCTCCTCGATGCCAGCGCGATGCTGAGGAGTGCCATAGCCGGCATGGGCTGCGAAACCATAGGCTGGAAAGACAATGCCCGCGCGCGCCATCATCCGGTCGCGGGTCACTTTGGCGACGATCGATGCGGCAGCGATGGAGAAGGAGCGCGCGTCTCCTTTGATGACGGCCTTTCCCGGGCATGCAAGCCCGGCTGGCACATCGAGCCCATCGGTCAGCACATAGCTTGCCGGCACGGCAAGTCCGCAAATGGCGCGGCGCATTGCATCGAGGCTTGCCTTGCGGATATCGGTCGTGTCGATACGACCGGCACTCGACGAGGCGATAGAGACCGTTGCTGTTGCGAGAATCTCCACGAACAGCTCTTCGCGTCTGGCCGCGGTCAGCTGTTTGGAATCGTTGAGCCCTTGCGGGATCCGCTCAGGGTCGAGAATGACGGCGGCGGCGACCACCGGTCCGGCAAGCGGCCCCCGGCCAGCCTCATCGGCTCCGGCGACAGGCCAATGGCCGGCCCGGCGCGCAATCAGCTCCAGCTCAAACGTGGGAACGAGCGGGGCGTCCTCGAAAAGCATTGGAGAATCGGGTGGTGTGCTGCGTTTCATGCGGCGAAGCTCGCACACCACCCGATCTCCTGCAAGCCCCCGGTGGATCAGGGCGGCGAACCGGGGGGCTTTTCCAGCGGGGTCAGGGAAAACCCGCAAGGAATATCAAAGCAGCGACAACTGGACGCCGCTGCCGTCTGGCGGCACGAACAGATCGTCGCGCAAAGCGATATTGCGGCGCGTAAGCTCTAGCCGGCGCGTCGCCATTTCGAAGCGGCGGCTGATCTGCCAGGCATAAGGCCCGGCGCCCTTCATGCGCTTGCCGAACTCCGCATCGTAATCCTTGCCGCCGCGCATCGAGCGGATCAGCGACATGACGTGGCGATAGCGATCCGGATAATGCTGCAGCAGCCAATCGCGAAAGAGCGGGCTCACCTCCAGCGGCAGCCGCAGGATGACATAGCTTGCTTCCTGCGCGCCGGCGGCCTTGCCGGCGTCGAGGATACGCTCGATTTCATGATCGTTGAGGGCAGGGATAATCGGCGCCACCATGATCGCGGTGCGAATGCCGGCCTCGTTCAAAGCCTGGATCGCCTCCAGCCGCCGCGGCGGCGTCGCTGCCCGCGGCTCCATGGTGCGCGCGAGCTTGCGGTCGAGCGTCGTCACCGACAATCCCACCCGCACAAGGTTCTTGGCGGCCATCTCCTTTAGAATATCGATATCGCGCATGACCAGCGCCGATTTGGTGACGATAGCAACGGGATGGTTCGCCCGGTTCAGCACTTCGAGGATCTGGCGCATGATCCGCCATTCCTTCTCGATCGGCTGGTAGGGATCGGTATTCGTCCCTATGGCGATGACGCGCGGCTTGTAGCCGGGCTTTGCCAGTTCGCGTTCCAGCAGCTTGGCCGCATCCGGCTTGGCAAACAGCTTCGATTCGAAATCCAGCCCTGCCGACAGGCCCATATAGGCATGCGTCGGCCGCGCGAAGCAGTAGATGCATCCGTGCTCGCAGCCGCGATAAGGGTTGATCGATCGATCGAAAGGAATATCGGGCGATTCGTTACGGGTAATGGCCGTGCGCGGCTTCTCCACCTGCACTTCGGTTTTGAAAGGCGGCAGCTCTTCCCAGCTCTGCCAGCCGTCGTCGAAGGCCTCGCGCTGCTGCGGCTCGAACCGGCCGCTCGGGTTCAATCCGGCGCCGCGTCCGCGCCGACGCTCGACATCGACCCTGAGACCGGAATCGGCGATCAAAGCGTTGGCAACGTCTGCCGTATTGGCAGGCGCGAAAGCGGCCTGCCCTGCAAGGGACTGCTCGTTCATCGGTAGCTCCGGGGCGGCTCATGCCATCGCACGCCGCGTCTAAGATGATTAAATTCCTATCCGACAAATGAGAACATTGCAAGAACAAAAATCCGAAATCACCATTTTCCACCTCGTTGAGAGGAGGTGTTTGGCGATACCGGCGGTGAGCGTTTCCGGCGGCATATGATGCTTTTCTTAAACGTTTGGAGCCGAAGGTTGGGTGCTGGCAATAAATTATGCGCCGCTCTATAAATGGGCAATGTTGACGGTCATTATCGAATGCCAGGATCACGAACCCGAGCTGGCGCAGACATTGGCGGCATTGGTGGCAGGCGCGGTCGAGGGGCTGGTCAGCGACGTGATCGTGCTCGATCACGGTTCGAGTGATGGCACATCGAAAGTGGCGGATGCTGCCGGCTGCCGCTTTTACTCGCAGTGGGATATCAAGGACATATTGCGGGCGGCCCGCGGCGAATGGCTGTTGCTGGTCGAGCCGGGCGCGCGGCCGCAAGCGGGCTGGATCGACGAGGTCGCCGAATATGTCTCCCTGAACAAAGGCCCGGCGCGGTTTACGGCGTCGCGGGGCTATCGGCGCCCCTTTCTGAAGCGGATCGGCCGCCGTTCGCCGCCATTGGAACTGGGTCTGCTGCTTTCGAAGCACCAGGCCATCGCGATCGCCAGGTCGGACATGCAGCTCGCGGAATTTGCCAAGGGCCAGAAGGGCCGCAGGCTTTCAAGCGAACTCATTCCCTCCTGGGTGGCGCGCGCGGCGCGATAGGGTTTCACGTTCCGCAGATTCCATTTGTAAACGCGGGAATAGCTGCGATAATTCGTGTGTGGCGGCACCTTACGCGTGTCGCGTTGGTGACCGACCATGAAGATGCCGATATCAGGCGGAACTGGTCAGCGGAATTCTCCTTTTTCGCCAGGATTTCGGCGAAAGGAGGTGCGTTATGAAACGCACGATGCTCTACCGCCTCATGGCAACTCTCTTCGTTGCAAGTGCAATTCTTTTCCCCGGCAATGCCGCCGCTCAGGTAACCTTGGCCTGTGCCAAGCGCGTCGATATCGTCGCGTTTCTTGGCGACCATCTTTCGGAAAAGCTTTCGGCTGTCGGCAAGCTCGATCAAAGCACGATCGTTGAAATCTATGCTGCTGAGAGCGGCAACTGGACACTGCTGATGAGCGACATATCCGGCCGGAGCTGCATCATACTCAGCGGCGATTCCTGGGAATCAATTCCTGTCCTGCCGAAGGCATGACCGCCACGCAATATCGCAGCGAGCAGAAGACCTATCTCGAGCCGGCGCCGCGCTTTAGATGCTCGTCAAGGCGCGGCATGATCTCCACGAAATTGCAGGGCATGTGGCGATAGTCGAGCTGCGCCTTCAAGATGCCGTCCCAGGCATCCTTGCAGGCACCGGGAGAGCCCGGCAACACGAAGATGAAGGTGGCATTGGCCACACCGCCTGTGGCCCGCGACTGGATGGTCGCCGTGCCGATCTTGTCATAGGAGATGCGATGGAAGACTTCCGAAAACCCATCCATTCGCTTCTCGAACAAAGGCTCCAGCGCTTCCGGCGTGACGTCGCGGCCGGTAAAGCCCGTGCCGCCGGTGGTGATCACGACGTCGACCGCATCATCCTTGGTCCAGGCTTCCACCTGCGCGCGGATGCGCTCGCTGTCGTCGGGAACGATGGCGCGGGCAGCAAGCCTGTGGCCGGCTTCCGCAATGCGGGCAACCAGCGTATCGCCGGATTTGTCGTCGGCGAGCGTGCGCGTATCGGAAACGGTCAATACTGCGATGCCGACGGGAATGAAGGATCTTTCGTTGACCGGACCTGCCATCATGCCTCTCCCGCGATCGTCTCCGTTACCTGGAAATACCAGTCCGGTCTCTGTCTGTGAAGCGAGGCGGCGGCTTTCTTCGCCCGTTCGGCATCGGCGAAGATGCCGAAACAGGTGGCGCCCGAGCCGGACATGCGCGTCAGGATCGGGGATTCGCTTTCGATCAGGCCGGAAAGCACGCCAATCTCGCCGCAGATCGAGCGCGCCGGCGGTTCGAGATCGTTGCGCAGGGCCTTGATCGTGTCGATCCATTCGCCTTGCCCCTGCGGCATTTGCGACGGAAACAGCAATGGCGGATTATCCTTGCGCGACAATTGGCGGAACACGTCGGGCGTGGAGACGCCGACGAGCGGATTGCCGAGAATCATCGGAAAAGAAGGAAAGGAAGGCAGCAAATCTATCGCCTCGCCAATTCCACGCGCAATCAGCGGCCGGCTCGAAAGACACATCGGCACATCGGCGCCAAGCTTCAGGGCGATCATTTTGAGGGTGCCTTCAGGCAGGCTGAGGCGCCAGAGCCGCATGAGCCCACGCAATGCCGCCGCCGCATCCGCCGAACCGCCGCCGATGCCCGATGCGATCGGCAGGTTTTTTTCCAGATGAATATGGACGGCGGGAGCATCGAGGCCGGATGAATTGGCTGCCTGGCGCAAGAGATCGCGCGCCTTGAGCACGAGATTGTCGCCGGCCTCGGCATCGGCCGAAAGCAACGGGCCGAACCGTCCCGAAAGGCTGAAATCGTCATCCGCACTTGCGCGAAAGAAAAGACGATCGCCGTGGCGGGCAAAGCTGACGAGCATGTCCAGCAGATGATAGCCGTCGGCGCGGCGCCCCGTGACATGTAGCGCAAGATTGATCTTTGCGGGCGCTTCTTCCGTAAGGTCGAAATCACCCGCTGCCAAGATCGTACTCATGGAAGTCTTAGGACTTCTTGTCGACCGGCGCCGGAGCGTTCGTGTCGGGCGAGGGGGCGGGCGCCGGATCAGGCTGCTTGCTCTTGTCGACGGTCTTCGGATCGTTGTCGAGCGGCGGCAAGCCCTTCTCGACCTTCTCCTTGATCTTCGGAATATCGGCCTCTTCCGGCTTCGAGGCGAGCGCCCGATTCCACTGATAGACGGCTTCGAGTTTACGATTGACTCGCCAGTAGGCGTCGCCGAGGTGATCATTGATCGTCGGGTCGCCGGCCTTGAGCTGTGCTGCCCGCTCCAGTTCGCTCACGGCATCGTCGAAGCGGTTGAGGCGGAAATAGGCCCAGCCAAGCGAATCGACGATATAGCCGTCGTCCGGCCTCAGATCGACGGCCTTCTTGATCATGTCCAGACCCTGGTCGAGGTTCATGTTCATATCGACCCAGGAATAGCCGAGATAGTTTAGCACCTGCGGCTGATCCGGATTGAGCTCAAGGGCCCTCTTGAAGTTCGGCTCGGCATCCGCCCACTTTTTCAGCCGCTCATAGGCAATGCCGCGCTGGAAGAACACCGCCCAGTCGCTGCGCTTCGGCACGGGGCCGATGATCTGTACGGCCTTGTCGTAATTGTCGGCCATGGCCTGGAAGTCCTTGGCATCCGAAAGGACGCTGCCATAGGCGAGATAGCTGCGGACATCGTTGGGATCGGAATCGATCAACGCCTTCAGATGCTTGCGTGCATCGTCGACTTTCCCTGCCTGAGCGAGCGCAAGTCCGAGCTGCAGCTCGGAGATGCGGGCCATCGGCGAGTTATCGGGCACCTTCCTGTAGAAGCCGATCGCACGATCGGTCTGCTCCTGCTTTTCGGCCAGCCCGCCGAGCAACACCAGCGTATCGGCCGCTTTGGGGTCGAGAGAATTGGCAATCTGCAGATAAAGCGAGACGACATCCTCGGCCCCGTCGCGGTTCAGCGCGGCACCGATGGTGAAGAGAACGGCGGCCGCACCCTCGCTGGCATTGGTGACCTGCTGGTCCGGCGTATCACCCTTGCTGATGCTGTCGCGCAGCGCATTCAACGGAGCATAATTGCTGACAAGATTGTCGCCGACGGAGATTGCATCCAGGGCCTTCTGCTTGTCGCCGGCCTTGGCTTCGAGGCGCGCGAGCGCCATGACGGCGCGCATGAACGTATCGGGAGCCGTCGCTCCGCCCGTCTTGTCGAGGATCGCATCGTTGAGGTGCGAGCGTGCCGATTTCAGGTCGCCCATCGTCAGTGCAATGGCGCCGGCATGATAGTTCTTGAAGATGTTGAACCAATCCGGGCCTTTCATCTTGTCGATCATCGAGATGGCTTCCTTGCCGCGGCCGGATCCGGCGCGAGCCCAGGCGGCGAGCAGATTGGTCATCATCCGGTCGAGATCGTTCGGACCGCTATATTTGAGGATTTCCTGGGCGGTACGGTATTCGTGGCGGCGGATGGCATCCATGCCGCGCACGATGGTGGTCACGCGTTCGACGGAAGGGTCGCTCTTCAGCTCGTTGGCGTATTTGACGCCCTCTTCCAGATTGCCGTTGAGCAGCAGCGAGATCATCAGCCGCTGGCGGATTTCTGGATTGCTCGGGTCGATCATCAGCGCCTTTTTGTAGAGCGCGATGGCAGTATTGTAGTCGTGATCGACATCGGCGGTGCGGGCAGCGAGGAACGCGCCTGCGAAGGTATCGACACTATCCGTATCGAAGGCGACCGGGGCGCTGGCCTCCGATGCTGCCGCCGGCTTATCATCGGCGCGCGCGACATTCAGGGCGGACACCGAAAGGACCGCCGCCAAGGCTACGCCCGAGAGGAAACGGATGGCAAGTCTCTGCCGCATTAGAAAGCCTTTCATCAAGGGACAGCCGGCGAAGACGCCGGCGGCATAAAGCGTTCGTGTCAACTGATTCACAACAGGATGGCTTTTTTGAAGCGGCCCTGCAACAAATTCAGGCAGCCGCCATCAATTAACGCGTTCGATGCAGAAATCGATCACTTCCAGAAGTGCCGATTTCCAAGGCGTTTCCGGCAGGGGTGCCAGGGCGTCGCGCGCGATGGTGCCGTAATGGACCGCACGGGCAATTGTGTCGGCCAGCGCGCCATATTTCGTGATCAGGCCGAGAGCCTTCTCGAGATTCTCGTCACTGTTGTTGCCGGTTTCGATGGCCTCGCGCCAGAAGGCACGCTCCTTCTCCGTGCCGCGGCGATAGGCGAGAATCACCGGTAGCGTGATCTTGCCCTCGCGGAAATCGTCGCCGACATTCTTGCCGAGATCGGCGGCCTTACCGCCGTAGTCGAGCGCGTCGTCGACGAGCTGGAAGGCGAGGCCGAGATTGGTGCCATAGGACTTCAGCGCATTGCGCTCCGCCTTGCCGGCATTGGCAACGATCGGGCCGACTTCAGCTGCAGCGGCAAAGAGCGCTGCAGTCTTGGCGCGGATGACCGAGAGATAATCGTCTTCCGTCGTCTCCATGTTCTTGGAAACGGAAAGCTGCAGCACCTCGCCTTCGGCTATGACGCAGGCAGCCGAGGACAAGACGTCGAGAGCTTCGAGCGAGCCGACTTCCACCATCATGCGGAAAGCTTGGCCGAGCAGGAAATCCCCGACCAGCACGCTTGCCTGATTGCCCCAAATCATCCGGGCGGTGGACTTGCCGCGACGCAGATCGCTTTCATCAACCACATCGTCATGCAGCAGCGTCGCCGTATGCAGGAATTCGACCGATGTCGCGAGCTTGATGTGATTGTCGCCCTGATAGCTGTAAAGAGCGGCAGACGCGATGGTCAGCATCGGCCGCAAACGCTTGCCGCCAGAGGAAATGAGATGCTCTGCAACCTCCGGGATCATCTGCACATCAGAGCCGGCCTTGGACAGGATGAGCTGATTGACGCGTTCCATATCCGCCTTGGTCAGGTCCACCAACGGCTTGATGGATGCCAGTTTATTCTTGCTTTCTTCCAGCGGTATCACGACGCCCAACGATCCGGACTCCTGTTCATTTTCTGCAAAGCACAATAAGAAGGGGCGAAACGGGCGGCAAGAGGCGAATTGTCTCGTCGCGTAAATTTGACAGGAATTCTAAGGCCTATGCACGAGTTGATCCGTACCAATGACCCGGTCCTTCTCTCATTCGCTGAGAGCCTGATGAAGGATGCGGGAATTCATTGCTTCATTGCGGACCAGGCCATGAGCATTCTGGAAGGCTCCCTCGGGATGCTGCCGCGCCGCTTTCTGGTGGAGGAAGAGCGTGCCGATCTGGCCCGGCGTATCCTGATCGATGCCGGCCTCGGCGACGAGTTGCGCCCGGCCCGGTCCTAAGGTTCGCCATGACCGAAAGCCCCTCCGAAACCATCGATGCCTTCCACCGCGGCGCCTTCCATGTCGTGCAGCCGAAGGGCAGGGGGCACCGCTCCGGCATGGATGCCATGCTGCTCGCAGCGCTTGTCGCAGATGAGCGTACGATCCGGGTGGCGGATCTCGGTGCGGGCGCCGGAGCCGCCGGAATGGCCGTGGCCTCGAGACTCGACCGGGCGGAGGTCGTGCTGTTCGAGCGCTCGTCTGATATGGCCGAGTTCGCGCGCAAAAGCCTCCTGCTGCCGGAAAATGCGCGTTTTGCCAACCGCGTCTCGGTTATCGAAGCCGATGTCACGCTGACCGGCAAGGATCGCAATGAAGCGGGTCTTGTCGACGACAGCTTCCACCACGTTATCATGAACCCGCCCTTCAACGATGCCAGTGACAGGCTGACACCGGACGCGCTGAAAGCCGAAGCGCATGCCATGACCGACGGGCTGTTCGAACGGTGGATCCGCACGGCAGGCGCGATCATGATCCCGGGCGGCCAGCTCTCGCTGATCGCCCGGCCAGAATCGATCGGCGAGATCATCGCCGCCTGCGGCCGCCGCTTCGGCGGCATTGAAATCACGCCGATCCATCCCCGCGAGGGTGAGAGTGCGGTGCGCATTCTGGTGACGGCAATCAAGGGTTCGAGGGCCAGACTGGCGCTTCGGGCGCCATTGATCATGCATGGCCAGGGGACGCATAAATTCACCGATTTCGTCGATGACATGAACAACGGCCGCACTTCGTATCCGCGCCGCTAGCCATTCGGCGCGCTCAGCATCAGAGCATCAAATACGATCCGCAATATTGCGTTTGTCGTTTCCGTGCATACATCACGGGGCAGCAAACATCATGATTCAGGGATGACGAATGGTTGGGTTCTTGAGACGCATGCTTCCGAAGCGCTTCCGCAAGGAGGAGGTGATCGTCCCCGTCGTCCGTCTGAGCGGCGTCATCTCTGCCGGTGGTGGTCCGCTGCGGCAATCGCTTAATCTCGCCGGCGTTTCGCAGTCGCTTGAAAAAGCCTTCGGAATAAAGACGGCGCCGGCTGTCGCCATCATCGTCAATTCGCCGGGCGGCTCTCCGGTGCAGTCGCGGATGATTTACAATCGCATACGCGATCTGGCCGCCGAGAAAGATAAGAAGGTCCTGGTCTTCGTTGAGGATGTCGCAGCCTCTGGAGGTTACATGATCGCGCTGGCGGGAGACGAGATTATTGCCGATGCCACCTCGATCGTCGGTTCGATCGGCGTCGTCTCCGGCGGGTTCGGTTTTCCGGAGTTGTTGAAGAAGATCGGCGTCGAGCGCCGCGTCTACACAGCTGGTGCGAACAAGGTGATCCTCGATCCGTTCCAGCCGGAGAAGGAAAAGGACATCGAATATCTGAAGAGCCTGCAGCTCGAAATCCACAAGGTCTTCATCGACATGGTGCTCGAGCGTCGCACAGGAAAGCTCTCGGCGGACGAAACGGTATTTTCCGGCCTGTTCTGGACCGGCAGCCGCGGGCTGGAGCTTGGCCTGATCGACGGCCTGGGAGACATGCGTCAGGAATTGAGGAAGCGTTTCGGCGATAAGGTCAAACCAACGCTGATCACCGCGCCGCGCAGCCTTTTCGGCCGCAAGGCTCCCGGCATTTCGCTTGGCGGCATGGATGGCCTCGGCGCCGGGATTGCATCCGGGCTTGCGGAAGCGGCAGAGGAAAAGGCATTGTGGGGCCGGTACGGATTGTAGGCGGGAGCGCTGGCTAATGTCCCGGATCATCTTCTTCATCATCGCCGTCGGCGGGATTTGGTTCCTGTATCGGCGTTTCGTCCGCGATGCCCAGCGGCTCGCCGAAAAATCTCGCCGTGCCGAGACGGAACGCCGCACCGGCGCTATGGGAACGCTGGTGAAAGATCCGAAGACCGGCGAGTATCATGTGAAGCGCGAGGATGAATAAACCCATGTGCCTCGGCGAGGCAGGCTGCAGCGCCGTTTATGCTGCAAAGCCTTGACCCATTCGCCACGCCGTGGCACCTGTCCGCCAAACAATTCGCTAGCGGAAGAAATCAATTCCCATGACTGCCAACGTGCCCGACCATATGAACCCGAAGCGCTCCTTTCAGGCGTTGATCCTGACGCTGCACAATTATTGGGCCGACAAGGGTTGTGCGGTTCTGCAGCCCTACGACATGGAAGTCGGCGCCGGCACGTTCCATCCGGCAACTACCCTGCGTTCGCTCGGGCCGAAGCCTTGGCGGGCCGCCTATGTCCAGCCGTCCCGCCGCCCCTCCGACGGTCGCTACGGTGAGAACCCCAACCGCCTGCAGCACTATTATCAGTATCAGGTCATCCTGAAGCCCAATCCGCCGAACCTGCAGGAGCTCTATCTCGGCTCGCTGAAGGCGATCGGCCTCGATCCGCTGCTGCATGACATCCGCTTCGTCGAGGACGATTGGGAAAGCCCGACGCTTGGTGCTTGGGGTCTCGGCTGGGAATGCTGGTGCGACGGCATGGAAGTCTCGCAGTTCACCTATTTCCAGCAGGTTTGCGGCATCGAATGCGCACCCGTCGCCGGTGAGCTGACCTACGGTCTGGAGCGTCTTGCGACCTATGTTCAGGGCGTCGACAGCGTCTATGACCTGAATTTCAACGGCCTCGAAGGTGAAGACAAGATCACCTACGGCGACGTCTTCCTCCAGGCCGAGCAGGAATATTCCCGGCATAATTTCGAATATGCCAATACCGAGATGCTGCACCGCCATTTCATCGATGCCGAGAAGGAATGTCAGGCATTACTGGCAGCCGGCGCGCCCGGCGACAGTGAAAATCATCGCCTGCACAAATGCGTCTTTCCGGCTTACGACCAGTGCATCAAGGCGAGCCACGTCTTCAATCTGCTCGACGCCCGCGGCGTCATCTCGGTCACGGAACGCCAGAGCTACATCCTGCGCGTGCGCACGCTGGCCAAAGCTTGTGGCGAAGCCTTTCTGCTGACGGATGCCGGCGGCGTCAACTGGAATCAGCAGGCCGCCTAAGGCAAGCTTCCGCGGGATTGGGCACCGCCACAGCCTATCTTGGCTCTGCGCCGCCGTTAAAGCTGGGTGACATTGGCGGGGAATCTGCCTAGTGTCCCTTGGGTTGCAGTCGCCACGGGGGATTTCAGATGCTTATTCTTCTAGCGATCATAGTGCTGGCCGCGCTCTATGTCGTCTTCGCCTATAACGGGCTCGTCCGTGCACGCCAGGTGGCGGAGGAGGCCTGGTCCGGCATCGACGTTCAGTTGAAGCGCCGCGCCGACCTCATTCCCAATCTGGTCGAGACGGTCAAAGGCTATGCCGGCCATGAACGCCAGACCTTGGAAGAGGTTGTCGAACTGCGCAACAAGGCGCAGGCCGTGCCGTCTGGGGATGTCGCCGCCCGCGGTCAGGCGGAGGGTTTGTTGTCGCAGGCGCTGGGCCGCGTGATCGCGCTCGCCGAAGCCTATCCCGATCTCAAGGCCAACACGAACTTTCTCGAATTGCAGCGCTCCCTGGAGGGCGTCGAGGGCGAAATCCAGATGTCGCGCCGTTATTACAACGGTGCTGCGCGCGATCTGAACGTCAAGGTCGAGACCTTCCCAAACAACCTCATCGCCGGCCCCTTCGGCTTTACCAAGAAGGCCTATTTCGAGATATCAAACGAAGCGGACCGTGCCGTTCCAACGGTAAAGTTCTGAGATTTCCGCTATCAGTTTTTCATGTGAGGCGGTAAAGGATGCCGACCGCTGGCCATCGGCCGCTTTCCTGACTGACCAAAGAGAATGATGATGGGTAGAGCCAAACTCACGATTATCCCGCCGGGCAAGCCTTTGACCGGGCGCGCCATGCCGCCGGGATCGAAGTCGATCACCAACCGCGCACTGCTGCTGGCAGGCCTTGCCAAGGGCACGAGCCGGCTGACCGGCGCGCTGAAGAGCGACGATACCCGCTATATGGCCGAGGCTTTGCGCGCCATGGGCGTAGTCATCGACGAGCCCGACGACACGACCTTCATCGTGACCGGCAGCGGCAAGCTGAAGGCGCCGGCTGCCCCGCTTTTCCTCGGCAATGCCGGCACGGCGACACGCTTCCTGACGGCAGCTGCAGCGCTGGTTGACGGCAAGGTCATCGTCGATGGCGATGCCCATATGCGCAAGCGGCCGATCGGCCCGCTCGTCGACGCATTGCGCTCGCTCGGCATCGATGCCTCCACGGAAACCGGCTGCCCGCCCGTTACCATCAACGGTACCGGCCGCTTCGAGGCAAGCCGCGTGCAGATCGATGGCGGCCTGTCCAGCCAGTATGTTTCGGCTCTGTTGATGATGGCTGCCGGCGGTGACCGCGCTGTCGACGTCGAACTGCTCGGCGAGCATATCGGGGCTCTCGGCTATATCGATCTGACGGTTGCTGCCATGCGCGCTTTCGGCGCCAAGGTGGAGCGTGTGAGCCCGGTTGCCTGGCGTGTCGAGCCCACCGGCTATCATGCCGCCGACTTCGTGATCGAGCCCGATGCCTCCGCTGCGACCTATCTCTGGGCAGCTGAAGTGTTGAGCGGTGGCAAGATCGATCTCGGCACGCCGGCGGAACAGTTCTCGCAACCTGATGCGAAGGCCTATGATCTGATCTCGAAGTTTCCGCATCTGCCCGCCGTCATTGACGGCTCGCAGATGCAGGATGCTATCCCGACGCTTGCCGTTCTCGCCGCCTTCAATGAAACGCCGGTGCGCTTCGTCGGCATCGAGAACCTGCGCGTCAAGGAATGCGATCGCATCCGCGCCTTGTCGAGCGGCCTGTCCCGCATCGTGCCGAACCTCGGGACTGAAGAGGGCGATGATCTCATCGTCGCATCCGATCCGAGCCTCGCCGGCAAGGTGCTGCCGGCAGAAATCGACAGCTTTGCCGATCACCGCATCGCCATGAGCTTTGCGCTCGCCGGCCTGAAGATCGGCGGCATCACCATTCTCGACCCTGATTGCGTCGCCAAGACCTTCCCGTCCTACTGGAACGTGCTGGCGTCTCTTGGTGTCGCTTACGAAGACTGACGCTCCGCCATCTCAAGGGAGGCTGAGCGCAGGCATGTTCCTGACGTGAAGCGGCGCCGGCAACGGCGTCGCGGCCATCCTTTGGGGGAGTGATGACACGGCTTTGCGGGTTCTTCCTGGCTTTGTGCCTGCTGCTTTGCGCGACGGCGGTAACGGCGGCCGAGATCATCACGAATTTCGATCAGGCCATCGCCCTGCATCGCGACGGTTCGATGCGGGTGGTCGAGACGATCTCGGTGAACGCTGAGGGACGTGATATCCGCCGCGGCATCTTCCGGGATTTCCCGCTGACAATGACCGATGCCAACGGCCGCGAGATCGAGGTGGATTTCAAGGTCGTCTCCGTCGAGCGCGATGGGCAGCCGGAGGATTGGCATAGCGAGCGCATCAAGGGCGGCGAGCGCATCTACATCGGTAACGCCGACAGAAGTCTCAACCCAGGCCCGCATACATTCCGCCTCACCTACGACACCAATCGTCAAATGCGCTATTTCGGCGATCATGACGAACTTTATTGGAACGTGACGGGCAACGGCTGGCTGTTCCCAATCATCAATGCTAAGGCGGCCGTCACCCTGCCGGAGGGCGTACAGCCGCAGCAGCTTGCCTTCTTTACGGGGCCGCTCGGCGCTACCGGCAAGAACGCAAGCGCAAGCCAACAGGGCAATATCGTTACTTTTGCGACGACAAGGCCGCTCGCAGCCGGCGAAGGTCTGACGGTTGCCATCAAGCTCGCGAAGGGCGCAATTACACCGCCGAGCGACAGCCAGCAATGGGGCTGGTTCCTTCGGGATCATCTCGATACGATCATTGCCGTCGGCGGGTTGATCCTGTTGTTCGCATATTACCTGCGAAGCTGGATCGCCGTCGGCCGCGATCCTCCGCCGGGTGTCATGGTTCCGCGCTGGGACCCACCCGAAGGCATCTCTCCCGCGCTCGTCAATTATATCGACAATAGGGGCTTTGCCAGCTCCGGCTGGACGGCATTCTCAGCGACGGCGATCGATCTCGCCGTGCGCGGATATGTCATCTTGGACGACCTGAAGGAAAAGGTCGTCATGCGCCCCTCGGGCAAGGCAGGCAGCGATCTCGGTGGCGGCGACAAGGTGATCATGCAAGCCGTCGGGCCATTTTCTCCACTTGTCATCGACAAGGAAAATGGCGAGGCGGTGCAGCGACTCGGTGCGAAATTCCGCAGCGCGATCGAGCGCAATCATCGCGACGAATATTACAAGGCCAATGCGCTCTATGTTATTGCTGGTATCGCACTGTCGATCCTCATCCTGGCTTCCATTGTCATCTTCGGCCGCCTGCATGAAAATGCCCTGCCGCTCATTATCGTGCCGGGCTTCCTGTCGATTTTCGTAACGCTTTTCGCCAGCTCGATCGGCCGCAGGTTTCGCAGGCATAGTGCCAGCCTCGCCCAGCGCATCATTTCGGTGCTGATTTTCGCCTTCTTCGGCTTCGTCTTCGTCTCGATTGCCGTTAGCGGCTTTGCCGCCGCGGTCGTGCCGTTGTGGGAAGCGGGCCTGTTGCCGCTGGTCGCCGCTATCGTCGGCATTTTCGCGCTCAACGTTGTCTTCTATTTTCTGATGGGTGCGCCGACGCCGCTCGGGCGCAAGATGATGGATGGCATCGCCGGCCTCAGGCAATATCTGACGCTCGCCGAGCGCGACCGAATGAACATGCAGGGCGCGCCGCAGATGTCGCCGCAGCATTTCGAAAAGCTGCTGCCCTATGCAGTCGCACTCGGTGTCGAAAAGCCGTGGTCCAGCGCCTTTGAAACCTGGCTCGCCACCGCTGCGGGTGGCGCGGCGGCCGCCTACGCACCGCTCTGGTATTCCGGCAATTTCAACCCCGGCAATATCGGCGGAACGATCGGCGACTTCTCGTCCTCCATGGCGTCCACCATCGCTTCAACCATCCCCGCACCCGTCTCCAGCTCGTCCTCCGCTTTCGGCGGTGGGGGAGGCGGCGGTGGCGGCTTCTCCGGTGGGGGTGGAGGCGGTGGAGGCGGCGGCGGATGGTAGTTAACCACCTCCCCCTTGAGGGGGGAGGTCGCCGCGCAGCGGCGGGTGGAGGTGATAATTGTTTGGCTGCGGAGTTTGCCATGATCACCCCACCCCGGCACTTTGTGCCGACCCTCCCCCTCAAGGGAGGGTGTGAACAGCGACTTTGCAAACCCAAGAGATATGGATCTTTAGTGCCCCAAAAGCCCTCCAAGCTCGACCGCTTCAAAATCGCCAACAGCCGGCGTCTGCGCGCGGATGCGACCGATGCGGAAACCAAGCTCTGGAAACACTTGTGGCGCATCCCGATCGAAGGCACGCATTTTCGCCGCCAGGTTCCGATCGGGCGCTATTTCGCTGATTTCGCCTGTCATCAGATCGGTCTGATTATCGAGCTTAATGGCAGCCAGCATGCGGAGGGTGCGGCAAGGCGCTACGATGCCGAGCGGACGGCCTTTCTTGAAGGCCAAGGCTACCATGTCGTCCGATTCTGGAATGCCGAGGTCATAGATGAGGTCGAGGCTGTCCTGGATATGATATTTGCCATTGTGCAGCAGCGGCAAATTTTGCTAGCAGAGGCCGACCGTTTTCACCCCACTCCGGCACGCCGTGCCGACCCTCTCTCTCAAGGGGAGGGTGAGGAACCTTGACATGCCCGATCTCCTTCTCGAACTCCGCTCCGAGGAAATTCCCGCCCGTATGCAGCGCAAGGCTGCCGGCGACCTGAAGAAGCTGGTGACCGATGCCTTGGTCGAAGCGGGTCTTTCCTATGAGGGGGCCAGGGAATATTGGACGCCGCGTCGCCTCACGCTCGATATTCGCGGTCTGACGGCGCGCTCGGCTGACGTGCGTGAAGAGCGCAAGGGTCCGCGTACCGATGCCAACGAGAAGGCGATCGAAGGTTTTCTGCGCGGCGCCGGTCTTTCCTCCATTGCCGAAGCCCAGGTGCAGAGCGACCCGAAGAAGGGCGATTTCTACGTTGCGATCATTTCCAAGCCCGGCCGTGCCGCGGAGGAAATCGTCGCTGCGGTGATGCCCGATATTATCCGGAACTTTCCCTGGCCGAAATCCATGCGCTGGGGCAAGGCCTCGGTGAGGCCCGGCTCGCTGCGCTGGGTGCGTCCGCTGCAGTCGATCGTCTGCACCTTCGGCACCGAGCATGAAGAGACTGTCGTCATCCCCTTCGAGATCGACGGGATTGTCGCCTCGAACGTGACCTATGGTCATCGCTTCCACGCGCCCGGCCCGATCACGGTCAAGCGTTTCGAGGATTATGCCTCGAGCCTGGAAAAGGCCTATGTCGTTCTCGATGCCGAACGCCGCAAGGACATCATCCTGCATGATGCCCGCGATGTCGCTTTCGCCAATGGCCTCGAGCTAGTCGAAGATGATGGTCTGCTGGAGGAAGTCTCCGGCCTTGTCGAGTGGCCGCAGGTACTGATGGGCTCCTTCGAGGAGGATTATCTCTCGATCCCGTCGGAGATCATTCGCCTGACCATCAAGACCAACCAGAAGTGTTTCGTCACGCGGCCATCGGCCGGTGAGACGCTGTCCAACCGCTTCATTCTCGTTGCCAATATCCAGGCGACGGATGGCGGCAAGGAAATCATCCACGGCAACGGCAAGGTCGTGCGTGCCCGTCTGTCCGACGCGCTGCACTTCTGGAAGCGTGACCAGGGCGATCTGCCCGATCTCGAAACGCTGGAAGCCTCCGCTAAAAAGTTCGGCCTCGATCTGAAGAAGCCGCTCGATCAGCGCATGGCGAAGCTCGACGCTCTGAACGTCACCTTCCATGCAAAACTCGGCAGCCAGGGCGAGCGCGTCGCCCGCATCCGCGCGCTGGCCGCTGACCTCGCCAAGATCACCGGCGCCGATGCCGCCCTGGTCGACCGTGCCGTCGTGCTTGCCAAGGCCGACCTGCGCACCGAAGCCGTCGGCGAATTCCCCGAGCTGCAGGGCGTCATGGGCCGCAAATACGCATCGCTGCAGGGCGAGAACGTCTCGGTCGCGACGGCGATCGAAGATCACTACAAGCCGCAAGGCCCGTCCGACCGCGTCCCCGAGGACAAGGTTGCGATCACCGTCGCGCTTGCCGACAAGCTGGATACGCTCGTCGGCTTCTGGGCGATCGACGAGAAGCCCACAGGCTCGAAGGACCCTTACGCGCTGCGCCGTGCCGCCCTCGGTGTCGTCCGCATCCTCCTAGAGCGCGGCGTACGCCTGCCGTTGCTTGCGACCACCAAGGATGCCGATCTGCTCGCCTTCTTCCATGACCGCCTCAAGGTCTATCTGCGCGATCTCGGCGCCCGCCATGACCTGATCGACGCGGTGCTGACGCCGGAGGCTGACGATCTGCTGATGGTCGCCCGCCGTGTCGAGGCGCTGACCGCCTTCATCACCTCCGAAGATGGCAAGAACCTGCTGGCAGGCACCAAGCGCGCCACACAGCTCCTGGCCGCCGAGGAGAAGAAGGGCACCGTCGTTGCCGATAGCGTTTCGGAAGCCCTGCTGAAGCTCGATGCGGAAAAGGATCTCTTCGCTGCCGTCAAGGCTGCCTCGGCTGAGGCTTCCGATGCGATCGCCAAGGAAGACTTCCGCTCGGCCATGTCAGCCCTTTCCAAGCTGCGCGCCCCCGTCGACCGCTTCTTCGAGGACGTGCTCGTCAATGACGAAGACGCCGCTATCCGCGCCAATCGTCTGGCGCTGCTGCGCCTGATCCGCGAAGCAACAGGCACAGTCGCCGACTTCTCGAAGATTGCGGGATAACACATGGGGGCGCGATGACCGGAAAGATCCTCGTCAGCGCCTGCCTCATGGGCCATGCCGTCCGCTATGACGGCCGCTCCAAGCCACTCGTGCATTCGGCGATCGATCGCTGGCGCGAGGAGGGGCTGTTGGTGACGATCTGCCCGGAAATGTCCGCCGGCATGGCGGTTCCAAGACCGCCGGCCGAGATTGCTGGCGGCGCCACCGGCGAGGACGTGCTTGCCGGCACCGCAAGGGTGATGGAGATCACCGGCGGTGATGTCACGGCGGAATTTCGTCAGGCGGCGGAAAACGCGCTGGCGCTCGCAACGGAAACCGGCTGCCGCTATGCCCTCCTGATCGACGGCAGCCCGTCCTGCGGCTCCGGCCTCATCTATGACGGCACGTTTTCCGGTGGTCGGCAGAGTGGCCGGGGCGTCACGGCGGCGCTGCTGCAGCAGGCCGGTATCGAGGTCTATTCCGATCGCGAGATCGACAGGTTGGTCGAACGGCTGGCGGCGACTGACACAACCATCATAGCCAAATAAAAAACCGCCGGACGCATACCCGGCGGTTTTGTGTTTTCTGCCTTATGTGGCTCAGGCGGCCCGGCGACGATGATCCGCAGCCGGGTGGCCGTCGTTGACACGGAAGCCGCGGATGAGGGCGAGGAGATCTTCCGTGTCGGCCGCGAGCGTCTCGGCCGATGCCGTCGTCTCTTCGGCCATGGCGGCGTTCTGCTGCGTGGCGGCATCGAGCTGGTTCATCGAAGAGGAGATCGAGCGCAACGTCGTATCCTGCTCGGAGGCGCTGTGAGCGATCTTCGAGACGATTTCGTTGGCAGCCTTGATCTGACCGGAAATGCGCTTCAGCGCTTCGCCGGCCTCACCGACGAGGCGGACGCCCTGGTCGACTTGACCGGAGGAGCGGGCGATCTGGTCCTTGATCTCCTTAGCGGCTGCGGCGGAGCGCTGGGCGAGTTCACGCACTTCCTGGGCGACGACGGCAAAACCCTTGCCGGATTCGCCTGCTCGCGCTGCTTCGACGCCGGCATTGAGCGCCAGAAGGTTGGTCTGGAAGGCGATCTCGTCGATGACGCCGATAATCTTGCTGATCTCCGCCGAGGACTTCTCGATGCCGCTCATGGCTTCGATCGCCTGGGCAACCACGGCATCGCTGCGCGATGCTTCGGCGCTGACGGCATGAACGCGCTTGCTGGCCTCGCCGGCGCCTTCCGCAGTCTGGCGGACAGCGACGGTAAGTTCATCGAGCGCTGCCGAGGTTTCTTCCAGGCTGGCGGCCTGGCGCTCGGTGCGCTGCGACAGTTCGTTGGAGGCGCGACGGATCTCCTCCTTGCTGAGTCCGATGTCATTGCCCTTGGCGTTGACGCGGCCCATCGCGGCTTCGAGGTGCGACAGCGCCTCGTTGAAGTTGTTGCGAAGGCCGGCATAGCTGGCGCCGAGATCGCCGCACCGTATCGTCAGGTTCCCCTGGGCGAGGTCTTCAAGCGCCCGGCCGATGACCGAGACGACGCGCGCCTGTTCGTGGGCCTCGTCCTGCTGCTGGCGCAGGTTCTGTTCGCGCTCATTGCTGATTTCGAGTTCCTGTGCAGCCTGGCGGTCGGCCAGCACGTGGCGCTCGCGGATCTTTTCCTGCAGGGCCTGGGTCGCTTTCGCCATCAGGCCGATTTCGTTGCGCATCTCGGCATGCGGAATGGCCATCTTCACATCTTCGTCGGCCACGGCCTTCAGGGCTGCATGGACGTCGGTCAGCGGCTTCGTGATGCCGCGGATGAAGTAGAAGGCGGCGCCAATGCCGATCAGGAAGACGATGCCGCAGATCATAAGCGCACGCCACATGGTGGCGTTGATCTGCGCCTCGAGGTCATCCATGTAGACGCCGCACCCCAGGACGATCTGCCAAGGTGCGAAGGCGGCCGAATAGCTGCCCTTGAGGAAGAACTCGCTTTCGGAGCGACCCGGCTTGTTCCAGTAATAGATGGTGCGTCCGCCGCCCTTGATGCCTTTCTCGACCATTTCCTTGCTGAAATGGGTGCCGTTCTTGTCGACCTGCGAAGACATGTCCTTGCCGATATTGACCGGGCTCGGATGAATGCGCTGGATCACATTATAATCGAAACCGAAGAGATAGCCTGCCGGCGCGAAGCTCACATGCGACAGGACCTTGAAAGCTTCGGCCTGGGCTGCCTCATGGGTCATCTCCCCGGATTTTTCGCGCTGATAATACTGGTTCAGAACCGAGATGCCGGATTCGACCTGCGTGCGAAGCATGTCGAAACGGTCGCTATAGATAGAATCGGCCTGCGACCGGATCTGGAAATAGGTTGCCACGGCGAAGGCGGCCATCAGGACGCCAAGCAGGGCAAATAATTGATGCGCAATCTTGAGATTCTTCATAACGTCTCCCACAGGTAGCTGAATACCGGTGCGGTATCCTACCGCCTGTGCGATCGCCTGAGAGATACTCAATACGTTTGCCGCCGCTTAAATGACATGCTGCTGTCCGGTGGCAGTAAAATCGCTGTTTATGTCTAAGAAAGCTTTAATTGTAGGGATTTGGTTGTATTTAATTTGGAATTAAACCGGAGATGTGTGCGGGAATTGTAAGTAATACGAAATTTTACTTGGTTATGCCGTCGAGGAGACTTCGAGATTTCCGGCAATTATTTAGATTTATCGAATATTATGAGGATATATTCATAAGTTTGAATATAGTCGGCATTCCGCAAGCGGCCAAGCGTTACCAAGACGGCGGCGGGGCTTATTGGCGAAGCTGGAAGCCGGAGGTATCGAGCGGCGCAGGTTCGCGAGCTGCGGCGGAATTGGGCAAGGCTGCCGTCTGAGCCGTGATGTCGATGCCGTCGACGGGCTCACCGGCGGCGGCAAGCGCTTCGGGCGTGGGCTTGCTGACGAAGTTAACGGGGGAGCCACCCATCCACGCTTCGGTGCGGACGACCTTTTTCTGTCCGTCGATATTGCGCACGACGACGGATTGCGTGCCGGGCTCCAGCGTCGGCACGGTGTATTCTCTTTCTGTGGCGGGAGGCTTCAGCGGAGGGCATTCGGCGCAGCTTTTGTTGATAATGCTGCCCCTGCCGCCGATCATCGTGCCGTCGATCGGCTGGATCGACGAGGCCATGGCGGAACCGCCGGCCAGTACGCACGCCAAGGTCACAAAGATGGAACGCATAACCAAGAACTCCGCCTATAGTGACGAAGACATTAGTGCGGCTTTATTTCCATCCCGTCAGGAGATTAGGTAAAAATTTAATGGACTTGCGATTGCAGAGCCGAAGTGATGTTTACTTTTCGCGCTCCACTGCACGCCAGCCGATATCATTGCGATAGAAGCCGTTGTCCCATTTCACTTCGCCGGCAAGGGCATAGGCCCGTTCTTTTGCTTCGCCTACAGTCTTGCCTGTTGCAGTGATGTTGAGGACTCGCCCACCCGTCGCAACGAGTGCGCCGTCCTTCAAGGCTGTGCCGGCATGAAACACTTTCTCGCCTTCGTCGTCGGCGGGCAGCGCCGCGATTGGTGTGTTCTTGGCGTAGGAGCCGGGATAGCCCTTCGAGGCCATGACGACGGTTAGCGCCGGATCCTCACTCCATTCGGCCGTCACCTGATCCAGCGTGCCGTTGGCGCAGGCATGGAGCATTGGCAGCAGGTCGCTCTTCAGCCGCATCATCAGCACCTGGCATTCCGGATCGCCGAAGCGGACATTGTATTCGATGAGTTCGGGACCCTTGGCGGTGATCATCAGCCCAGCGAAGAAGACGCCGCTGAAAGGATGTCCGCTTTCGGCCATGCCGCGCATCGTCGGCTCGATGATTTCCTTCATGGTGCGCTCGACCAATTCGGGCGTCATCACGGGGGCAGGGGAATAGGCGCCCATGCCGCCGGTGTTCGGGCCGGTATCGCCGTCGCCGACGCGTTTGTGGTCCTGTGCGGTCGCAAGTGCCAGCGCATGCTTACCGTCGCAAAGGCAGAAGAAGCTTGCCTCTTCGCCATCGAGATAGGCTTCGATTACCACTTCCGCGCCGGCCTCGCCGAATGCACCCTCGAAGCAATCGTCGATCGCGGCCAGCGCTTCGTCGATCGTCATCGCGACGGTGACGCCCTTACCCGCCGCAAGGCCGTCCGCCTTGACGACGATCGGCGCGCCTTGAGCGCGGACATAGGCTTTCGCCTTCGGTGCATTGTTGAAGCGCTGATAGGCGCCTGTGGGAATATTGTAACGGGCGCAGATATCCTTGGTGAAACCCTTGGACCCTTCGAGCTGGGCGGCGGCTGCAGAAGGGCCAAAAACAGCAATATCGGCGGCGCGTAGCGCATCGGCAATGCCGGCGACCAAGGGCGCTTCCGGGCCGACGACGACGAAGTCGATGGCCTTGTCCTTGCAGAAGGCGACAACAGCGTCATGGTTGTCGATATCGATCGGCGCAAGCGTCGCATGCTCAGCAATGCCGGGATTGCCGGGTGCGGCGTAGAATTCCGTCATGAGAGGCGATTGCGCCAGTTTCCAGGCCAGTGCGTGCTCGCGTCCGCCCGATCCGATCAACAGAACTCTCATGGCTTGCCCTTTCGTTGCGTCCTTTTGCGCGGTTAAGCGGGGATGAGCCAAAGGTCAAGCGGCAAATCCTGTGGAGCCCGGGCCGCTAACATTGCCATGCCTTTTTATCCCGTTAAAGCGGAGGCGGCTTCTGCCTCACGCCATCTCCCCGCCCGGATTGGCGTGTTCCGTGCCGAAACCGCTTCTTATGTCCGCGGGATCATGCTTATGGTCCCCTTTACGATTGTCCAGTTCAGAGAGACACATGTCCGCCGATATCCGTTCCCTTGCTGCTACCATCGCCGCCGAGATCAATGCCCGCCCGGATCAGGCCAAGGCCGCCATCGAGCTCTTGGACGAAGGTGCAACGGTGCCCTTCATCGCCCGCTACCGCAAGGAAGTGACCGGCGGCCTCGACGATACGCAGCTTCGTACTCTGTCGGAACGTCTGGTCTATCTGCGTGAGCTGGAAGCGCGCCGCGCCGCTATCATCGAATCCATCACCAGCCAGGGCAAGATGACCGACGAGCTGATGAGCAAGGTTGCAACCGTCGGCACCAAGGCTGAGCTGGAAGACCTTTATCTGCCCTACAAGCCGAAGCGCCGCACGCGCGCCGAAATTGCGAGGGAACGCGGCCTCGGCCCATTGGCCGACACGATCCTTGCGGATCGCTCCAAAGAGCCCGCGGTTCTCGCCGAAGGCTTTATCACGGCCGATGTGCCCGACGTGAAAACGGCACTGGAGGGCGCGCGCGATATCATCGCCGAAGGCATTGCCGAAAATGCCGACCTGCTCGGCAAGCTGCGCAATTACATGAAGACCAACGCGACACTGAAGGCCGCCGTCGTCGACGGCAAGCAGGAGGCAGGCGCCAAATTCTCTGATTATTTCGCCCATCAGGAGCGCTGGGCGACGGCTCCCGGTCATCGCGCGCTTGCCATGCTGCGCGGCTGGAACGAGGAAGTCCTGACACTGAATATCGAAATCGATACCGACGCCGTCTCACCCAACAAGCCGGTCGAACGCATGATCACCGCGGCCTATGATATCGGCACCAGCCGACCCGGCGACCGCTGGCTGACGGAGGTCGCAAGCTGGACCTGGCGTGTGAAGCTTTCGATGTCGCTGTCGCTCGACTTGATGCGGGAACTGCGCGAACGTGCCGAAGAAGAAGCGATCCATGTTTTCGCCCGCAATCTGAAGGATCTGCTGCTGGCAGCGCCTGCGGGTTCGCGCGCCACCATGGGCCTCGATCCGGGCATCCGCACTGGCGTCAAGGTCGCGGTGGTGGACGGCACGGGCAAGCTGCTGGAAACGACGACCGTCTATCCCTTTCCGCCGAAGAACGATGTGCGTGGCACGCAGGCGACGCTGGCCGCACTTATCCGCAAGCACAAGGTCGAACTGATCGCGATCGGCAACGGCACAGGCAGCCGCGAAACCGAAAAGCTGGTGGCCGACATGCTAGCCGAACTGCCGGCGCCGAAGCCGACCAAGGTCATTGTTTCCGAAGCCGGCGCATCGGTCTATTCCGCCTCGGAAACGGCGGCGCTGGAATTCCCCGGGCTCGACGTCTCGTTGCGCGGCGCCGTCTCCATCGCCCGCCGCCTGCAGGATCCGCTGGCCGAATTGGTGAAAATCGAGCCGAAGTCAATCGGCGTCGGCCAGTACCAGCACGATGTCGACCAGCAGAAGCTGTCGCGCTCGCTGGATGCCGTGGTCGAAGACGCGGTGAACGCCGTTGGCGTCGATCTGAACACGGCGTCTGTGCCGCTGCTTGCCCGCGTCTCCGGTCTCGGGCCTTCTATTGCTGAGGCGATCGTTCGGCATCGTGATGGCGAAGGGGCCTTCGAGACGCGGCGCGATCTCCTGAAGGTCGCCCGTCTCGGCCAGCGCACCTTCGAGCAATGCGCCGGCTTCCTGCGAATTCCGAACGGCAAGGAGCCGCTCGACGCTTCCTCGGTACACCCGGAAGCCTATGGCGTCGCCAAGAAGATCGTAGCCGCCTGTGGCCGTGACCTGCGCACGCTGATGGGCGACACCGCGACGCTGAAGGCGGTCGACCCCCGTCAGTTCATCGACGACAAATTCGGCCTGCCGACCGTGCGCGACATCATCGCCGAACTGGAAAAGCCGGGCCGAGATCCGCGCCCGAGCTTCAAGACCGCGACCTTTGCGGAGGGGGTCAACGAGATCGGTGACCTCAAGCCGGGAATGCTGCTGGAGGGAACCGTAACCAACGTCGCCGCCTTTGGCGCCTTCGTCGATATAGGCGTCCACCAGGACGGTTTGGTGCATGTCTCACAGCTGGCGGATCGCTTTATCAAGGATCCCCATGAGGTTGTGAAGGCTGGCGACGTCGTCAAGGTCAGGGTCGTGGAAGTCGATGCGAAGCGTAAGCGAATCGGCCTCTCCATGCGCAAAGATGGCAGCACTGTGGCGGCCCCGTCCGGGCGGGACACACGCGAACAGGGTGGTCCGCGCAGCGCTGGCGTTAAGGGAAATACCCCTCCGAAGGCCGAACAACAGGGTAGTTTTGGGGCAGCGTTGGCGGACGCACTCAAACGAAAATAAGGACTTAGCGGAACTTCGTGCAAGAATGTCACACTCTGGCAGCGTTGTTGTCAGAGTGCCAATGACTGTGGAAAGGTGCGCTTGCCACAATGCTGTGAGGCGTTAAAGTTGCCTTAATGTCATGTCATAACATTCGGGGCGTCCATGGCGTCGACACTCTTTTCTCTCGTCAAGAAAATCATCCGTAAAGGTTCACTCAGGCTTACGCTCGCATCCGGCGAGACCCATATGGTCGGCGACGGAACCGGAGAGACGGTGGCCGTCCGTTTTGCCGATCAGCAGGCGGAAGATGCGGTTGCCCGCGATCCGACGCTCAAGCTCGGCGAAATGTATATGGAGGGCCGCTTCATCCTCGAGCAGGGGGACATCTACGAGTTCCTGTCGCTGGTGAAGCAGAATACCACCAATGAGATCTTCGATTTCCGCATGGCGGCGCTGCTGCTCGGCCGCATCGCCTGGCAGCAGATCAAGAGCCGCTCGCCAATCAATCGCAACAAATACAATGTTGCGCATCACTACGATCTGTCGGCGAAGCTCTTCGATCTCTTCCTCGATGAGGACTGGCAATATTCCTGCGCCTATTTCAATCCGCCGGGCATCAGCCTCTTCGAAGCGCAGGTCGCCAAGAAGCGCCATATCGCCGCCAAGCTGCTGGTCGAGCCTGGCCAGAAGGTATTGGAGATCGGCTCGGGCTGGGGCGGCATGGCCATGTATCTTGCCGAAGCCTATCCAGGCCTCGACGTGACAGGCATCACCCTCAGTGAAGAACAGCTGAAGGTATCGCGCGAACGGGCAGCCAAGCGCGGCCTCTCCGATCGCGTGCGCTTCGAGCTGCAGGACTATCGCTACCTGACGGGCAAGACGTTCGACCGCATCGTCTCGGTCGGCATGTTCGAACATGTTGGCATCGGCGACTACGGCAAGTTCTTCCGCAAGGTTTCGGAGCTGTTGGATGACAACGGCGTCATGCTGCTGCATTCGATTGCACGTCCGAAGCCGAGCTTTGCCACCAACGCCTTCATCGAAAAGTATATTTTCCCCGGCGGCTACATCCCCTCGATCGGCGAGACCACGCCGCCACTGGAAAAGGCAGGTTTGCTCACCAGGGACGTCGAAACTCTGCCAATGCACTACGCCTATACGCTGAGGCATTGGCGCAACCGCTTCGTGGCGCGCAAGGCCGACGCCGTCGCTCTCTACGACGAGAAGTTCTTCCGCATGTGGGAGTTCTATCTGGCCGGTTCCGAAATGGGCTTCCGCTGGGACGAGCTGTTCATTATGCAGCTCCAGATCACCAAGAACCAGTTCGCCGTACCGGACAACCGCAATTACATCGCGGAACGCGAGGCGAAACTGAAGGAATTCGAGGCAGGGCGCGCGCCTTTGGAGAAGGTGACGTTCTGAGCCTCCGTCATCGCGCCGTTTGACGGGGCCGGACCGTGGAAAACTACGGTCCGGCCTTTTTTATTCACGCCTGCACGTCGTCAAACTTGCTATCCGCCGACATGGACGGTGAAGGTGCCGTCTTGCACCGTACCATCCGTATTCAGTCCCGTAAGGCGCAGGGTGAACTGATCGGTGCCCGCAAAACCAGGGTTCGGCGTGTAGTAGACGATGTTGCCTTGAACCGTCTTGCCCGAGCATAGGTAGGCAGTGCTGTCTTTCGAAAACTTCGCTGTGACCGGCCCGTGCTCGACGTCAACCTTGCCGTGGGCAGGCTGCTTGATGACGCCCGTATAGGGAAATCCTGCAAAGGTGCAGTCTTGTTTCACAAGCGAAGCAGTGGTCACCTTCGTCTTTTTGCCAGGCGCCGCTCTTCCCGAAAACTGGCTTTGCTTTGCTCCGCCGATCGGAGTGCCGACGCAGCCGGAAAGCGCCATGCTGGCGGTTAGGATCAGACCTAGGGAGATCAGGGATATGCTCTTCATTCGTTTCTCATCTTTTGAAATGGGGGGCTATGAGATGGCGGGCATTTGGTCATTGCGACCATTACCCACGATTGAGTATCTATACAGAAATTAAATCAACGCGATAGGCTGCCACATGTCGAGCGGGGGCCGGATTGGAGCAACCTGAATTTGATGTTCCGATCGAATTCGCCGTCTTGTGGTTAAGGGAGCGGTAACGCGATCAGCATAATTTGCAGCAACTCTTGGGTCGGACGGCCCTTTGTATTGCGTATCATGGAGTTTCGTTGTGTTTGCAAAGTTAAGGTTCCTTTTCATTGGTGGCCTCTCCGCCGTCGCTTATGCCGGCGCTGCCGAGGCGGGAGATGGCCAGCATTTGTGGTCGGGTGACTGGTACTTAAGCGTCGGTGCGGCCGGTTTCTCGGCACCGAAATTCGAAGGCGGCAAGCACAACAAGCTGCAATGGTCGCCGCTTGTGTCCATCGGCCGGCAAGGCCCAGGCCCGCGCTTTTCCTCGCGTAACGACAATCCCTCCTTTGCCCTGATCGAAAGCGATGCATTTCGCATCGGCATCGTCGGCAAGTTCGTGCCGAGCCGCGACAGCAGCGATGGCCGCGAGCTGAGGGGATTGAAGAAGGTCAAGTGGGGTGTGGAAGCCGGCGGTTTTGCCGAAGCCTATCCCACGGATTGGCTGCGCGCTCGCGTCGAAGTTCGCCAGGGTATTCGTGCCCATAGCGGCATCGTCGCCGATGCCGCGGTCGATGCCTTTACCGACATCACGCCGGAGCTTCGCGCCTCCGCAGGTCCACGCGTGACACTCGCCAGCAGCGATTATTTCGACACCTATTACGGCGTCAATGCACGCCAATCGGCTGCCTCCGGCCTCAGCGGCTACAAGCCGGGCGGCGGCGTCAAATCCGTCGGCTTCGGCGGCGCACTGACCTGGAAGGCCTCGCAGAACTGGACGACCAGCACCTTCCTCGAATATACCCGGCTCACTGGTCCCGCCGCCGACAGCAGCCTAGTGCGCGAGCGCGGCGACCGCAACCAGCTGCTGATCGGCGTTTCCGCCAGCTACAAGTTCAATTTCACCATGAACTGAGCAACGGGCGAGGTCATGTTTCGTTATGGCCTCGCCGCTTGACCTCCGGTGCCGGATGTCACTACTACTCGCCTATGCAAAAGACAGGCGACATCAACGGGCGCGTCGCTGACGCGCCATCCGGCAACTGGGTCTACCGCGTTCTGCCCCCGACGCTATGGCCTTATGCTCAGCTTGCACGCTGGGACAGGCCGATCGGCTGGCAGCTGCTGATGTGGCCATGCTTCTGGTCCGTGGCGCTTGCGGCCAATGCCTCCGTCGCCTCGGGGCAGGGCTCTCCCGGATTCGTGGTGATCTATCACCTCTTCCTCTATTTCGTCGGCGCCGTCGCAATGCGTGGCGCCGGCTGTGCCTATAATGACCTCGTCGACCACGAGATCGACATGTCCGTGGCGCGCACGCGCTCGCGCCCGCTGCCATCGGGCCGCGTAACGCGCCTGCAGGCCAAGGTATTCATCGCATTGCAGGCTCTGGTAGGCCTGCTGGTGCTGCTGCAGTTCAACTGGTTTGCCGTCGTGCTCGGTGTTCTGTCGCTCGGCATCGTCGCGCTCTATCCCTTTGCCAAGCGCTTCACGGACTGGCCGCAATTCTTCCTCGGCCTTGCCTTTTCCTGGGGCGCCCTGATGGGCTGGGCAGGTCTCTTCGGCAGCCTGTCGCTTGCCCCGATCGTGCTCTATCTCGCCGCCATCCTCTGGACCATCGGTTACGATACGATCTACGCGCATCAGGACAAGGAGGATGACGAGCTGATCGGTGTGCGCTCGACCGCCCGGCTTTTCGGCGATCAGACGCGCCTCTGGCTGGTCGGGCTCTATGGGGTGACGTTGCTCCTGATGCTGCTGTCCTTTGCGCTCGTGGGTACAAGCTGGCTGGCCTATCTCGGCCTGATCGTCGCCGGCGGCATGTTCGCCTATCAGATCGCCGTGCTCGACATCAACGACGGTGCCCAATGCCTTGCGCTATTCAAATCTAATAACCGCGTCGGCTTGATCATTTTTGCCGGGCTCTTCCTGTCGTTCCTGCTTCTTACTCCCTGAAAACGCAAAGATTTCGGCCGCGGGATTGGTTTCCCACGGCCGGTTTTTGGTGATATTCGGTTTTCGAGCCCTATCGGCTTAATGTCTGGCGATGATCTCGCGGCCCTGGATCTTCATCTTGATGCCAAGCTTGCCCGTCGTGCGGCGCACGAGGAAGCGGGGACGGCGGTTTGCGAAGTAGGAATGGCGACGACGCGGCTGGCTATCCTGCGAGCGGACGCCGCCGAGATGTTCTTCCAGCGGACGGGCCACGCCGTCGGCTTCGATCATCAGCATTGGAATACGGAAGGCTTCCGACCAGGAGCGCCAGTCGGCGGCGATATCGCTCAAGTCATGAGCAACGAGAAGGGGGATGCAGAGATCCGGATCGGAGTGATGCAGTTCCAGCGTAACGGTGACTTCGCCATCGCCATGGTCGATGGCGCGGGCTGCAACACCCTTGAATGCACGCTTGGGCAAGGCGACGGACAGCGGCAGACCGCTGGACGGCAGGATCTTGCGCAGCACGGCGCCGCGCTCATCGATCGTAATGGTGACGTCACCCTCGGCACCTCGCATGGCATAGCTGACCTGTTGCGGGAAGCGCGCCGGATCAAGCCGCAGTGTGGTTCCAGCCCAGTCGGGCTTCAGGACGGTATTAGTCATCGATTTCTCTACCCTTGCTTTACCTGAGAGCCGGTTATTCCGGTCTTCTCTCGGAGAACTTTTGTCCTCTCGTTGTTGGGCAGATTAGGCGCCGTCCCTTCCAGACAGCTTAAAAATCGAGGTTAAGAAAACTTTGCGTCCTCAAATGGTTAGCAAAGTTGAATGCATCAGGGTTTCCATAAGGTGAATACAGGGCAGGGTGGTGCATCAATATAGTGCACGCATTGGATGAGTGCCTGTAAGTCTCAGGTAAGGTTTATATGAAATAATGTCAGCCAGATTCGCCGCTTTTATTAGAGATCTATTGGGATTCTGCTGATGATTTCCACTTATCTTGGTTATACGATCGCAACCAGAGATATGACGACGTCGCTCAATCAGGTGGCGCAGCAGTCGCAAAACAAGCGTTCGATCGACTATTACAATGCCAATATCGGCAAAGTAAAAGACGTCGACAGCTTCCTGAATGACTATCAATTATACAGTTATGCGATGGAAGCCTACGGGCTTTCCGACATGACCTATGCCAAGGCCTTTATGAAACAGGTCTTGACCAGCGACCTCAGCGACTCCAGCAGTTTCGCCAATAAGCTCACCGATCCGCGCTATAAGGAATTCGCTGCGGCGTTCAATTTCGGCACGAGCGCGACGGGCTCGACGAATACCGCGCAAACCAGCACGCAGGAAGACGACCTCATCGGGCTTTACCAACAGTCGTTTACGAATGAGGAGACGTCGGCGGCGACCGAAACGAGCTATTACAGCCAGAACATCGCCTCGGTTAAGACGGTTGATGACCTGCTCGGCAATACCCGCCTACGCAATTACGTGCTGCAGGCCTACGGCATCGATCCGACTTATGTATCGAATTCGGCTCTGAAGCAGATGCTGACGAGCGATCCCAGCGATCCGAACAGCTACGTCAATCAGAACGGGAGCGCCGCCGACAAGGCTCTGGTGGCGGAATTCAATTTCAATGCCGACGGCACGGTCAAGACATCGACGCCGGACGGCGACACGGCCTATTACCAGGCCAATATTGGCAGCATCACGTCGGTCGATCAGCTGACGTCCAATCCGCAACTGTTTCAATACGTCAAGACGGCTTTCAATATCCCGTCCTACATCACCGCGGATCAGTTCAATGCATCGGCCAAGGATGCCGCTACCGCGAGTTCGAACGGACTGACCGCCGTCATGGCCGAGTTCAATTTCCAGAGCGATGGCACCGTCGCATCCGGCTCGCAGGTGCAGACGTCCGGCCAGATAAGCGCCACCACGGCCGGCTATACCGCGAACTACCCGGGTGGGCCGCAGACGCTCAGCCAGCAGGCCGATGTGATGAGCGCCTATAATTTCACCGTGCCCTCGTTCGTTACGAGCGTCGGCGCGGCCGATAACGATCTCTATTACAAGAATCATATCGGCTCCATTACGTCGGTCGACCAGCTGACATCGGACACGCGTCTCTTCGATTACGTCAAGACGGCTTACGGCATCGATCCGACGACGCCCGCCGCCGTCTTCAAGAATGCCTTCGCCGATCCGACGACCGCCGCCATTTTCGGTCTGACCGACGCTGTCTCCCAGTTCAATTTCCAGTCGGACGGGACGCTAGCTTCCGGCCAGACGGCGCAGTCCCAAAGCGAGATCGACGCGGCCTCCAAGGCCTATATGAGCAACTACCAGTCGTCGCAGTCGAACCTGAATACGGATGCGGTCAACAACTATAAAAACCGCATCGCTGACGTGAAGACCATCAAGGATTTCTTTGCGAGCAACACCTCCGACAGCAGCGCCGCCAATGACAGCGCGCCGGAGCTCTATCAAATGGCGCTGCGCGCCTACGGTATCGGCGAGAACGAAGTCACAAAGTCACAGCTGACCAGGATCCTCGAAAGCGATCCCTATGATCCGAAGAGCTACGTCAACTCGCTGAAGGATTCCCGGTTCACGGCCCTTGCCAAGGCCTTCAATTTCGACAGCAAGGGCAATCTGAAAGCGCCGGTGCAGGCTCTGTCGCAGACGCAGATCAACAGCTATATCTCGCAATATTCCCGCCACAGCACGGCGGGGCTGTCGGGTGCCGAACTGACTAAGGCCAACAACGACGCCAAGACAGCCGCTACTTATTTCGCCACCAACATCGTCAAGGTGACCAGCGTCACGGATCTGCTCGCCGACAGCAAACTTACGAATTTCATCTTGACGGCTAACGGTATCGATCCGAAGACGGTCGATACGGCGACGCTGAAGAAAGCTTTTGCCTCCGATCCGTCCGATGCGAAGAGTTTCATCAACACGGCTGACGGCGCCAAGTTCAAGAGTATCGTCGAGGCGTTCAATTTCGGCACTGACGGAAACCTGACCGACAGCAAGCTCGGCACGGCGCAAAACCAGGGCGCGCTTTCAGCGACCAATGATCTCTTCCTGCATCAGACGCTGGAAGATCAGCAAGGTGACAGCAATCCCGGCGTGCGCCTGGCGCTTTATTTCCAGCGCAAGGCGCCTGATATCAACTCGATCTACGACATCATGGGTGATGCCGCCCTTTATGAGGTCGTTACGACCACCTTCAATCTGCCGAGCTCGATCTCCAACATGGACGTCGATACCCAGGCCAAGATGCTCGGCAATTTCATCAATGTGAGCGACCTGCACGATCCCGACAAGCTCAATCGGCTGCTGCAGCGATTCTCGGCCATGTACGACCTGCAGAACAATACGACCTCCTCGACATCCCCTGCGCTTTCGATTCTGACGAGTTCCTCCCCGGGCGTGGGTATCAGTGCCGACACGCTGCTTTCCATCGCGCAGCTGTCCTCATCGCGCTAACGGGTCCGACAAAAAATTTAACCTGTCTCATTGCCGCACTTCCGTGCGCTGAGCTGCGTCATGCCCTTGTTTCCACAGAGATTTCGAGAATATTCGGACATGTTTTCCGGGTGCGGAATGGCTGCTTTCCACAAGCGCAGGAAGGAACTTATTAACCATCCTTGCCCTATTCGATTTGAGAAGCCAACGGCAATATCAATGACTGGGTTGCAGGTCTCATGCGTCTTTCCCGAACGACACTTTCCAATGCCTCGCAAGGCGTCCAGCCGGAGGGCGATCTCGACCCGGAGCAGGCGGCCGAAGAGGCGCGCCGCGCCGAGCAGATCGCGGCTCGCCGCGCGTTTCTGGAAGAGAAGATCCGCAACGCTCGCGAAGCCAAGCGCAAGGCTGAAGAGCAGCGTCACGCCGAGGAAAAGCGCCTTGCCGAAGAGGTGAGGAAGCGCACCGCCGCGGCCCCGCCGCCTGTTGTGGAGGCGCTTCAGGCTGCCGCCGTTACGAGCGAACAGGAAATGCCGATTCTGCCGCAGGGAATCTCCGCGGAAGATCTCGCATCGCCCGGCTGGCAGAATGCCTTCCTGATGGGGCCGAACGTGCGCTTCACCCGCACCCGTGAAAATGAAATTATCAGCCGCCGTCCGCCTGTCGAGCCGAAGGCTGAGACCCGGCCGCAGGCTTCCGCGCACGCCGCGATGCGGGTCATGGAGCCGCCCGCCGTCGAGGCTCCGATCGCCGCCGTCATTCAGCAGCCGATGCAATCATCAGAGTTCCATCTGCCAGCGCTCGAAGACATGCCGCTGGTGGTGGAAGGCTATATTCCGACAGTAATTCAGAATTCCCCGGCAACCGAGCCGGACGCATTGGAGATGACCGTTATCGCTACCGCATTCTCGAAAGCTCCTGCGATCGCGCTGGATGCTTCCCCTGTTCAGTCAAGTGTTCCCGAGTCCCTAGCCGCGCCTGTGGTCGAGTCGCGTCTTGCCCATCTTTCCGATTTCGCTTTCTGGGATGCGATGCCGTTCGACGGCGAGTTCGTCTCTGCCCTCAAGCGTGAGCCGAAGCAGCCGGCGGTACCCAAGCCGGAAGTCGACGCCGAATCGATCATCGCCAAGTTCCGCGTCGTCGAGTGCCGCCGCCCGGCTGCCACCGTCGAGCCGCAGCCCGTTGTCGTGCAGCCTCCGGCAGTCGAGATCGCAGCTCACGTCGAAACCGTTTGCAGACCGTCAATGGTAGATATCAGCACGCCGGCCATGGACGAGCTTGCCGCGCTTGAGGCTGCCGTTCTGGCCCCTGTCGTCGAGGCAGGCCCTGTCATCGTCGAAGCACCTGCTGCCGAGCCGCAGACTGTGGTGGCGCCAGCCGAAACATTCGTGCCGCCGGCTTTCGTAACCGCCGTCTATGGTGCCGACGCCGAAATCCGGCCCGCACCTGTCATGGTCGTGGCGCCGATGCCGACGAAGGCCACCGCGCCGGCTGCTGCCCAACCGGTCGCCAAGGCTGTGCCGACGATCCCCGCGGTCGAAGCCGCGGCACAGCGCCTGATCGACGCGCCGCCATCGCGGATCTCGCCGCGCCGGCCCGCATCGCTGACGCCGCCCGAATGGCGGCCGATCGCCCGCTCCGCTGACGGCGAATACGAGCTGCCGCCGCGCGAACTGCTACAGGAACCTGCCATTCGTTCTGGCGTGATCATGACGCAGGAAACGCTGGAGCAGAATGCCGGCCTTCTGGAAAGCGTGCTGGAGGATTTCGGCGTCAAGGGCGAGATCATCCATGTCCGTCCCGGCCCGGTCGTCACCCTTTATGAGTTTGAGCCGGCGCCAGGCGTCAAATCCTCGCGCGTCATCAACCTCGCGGACGATATTGCCCGTTCGATGTCGGCCCTCTCGGCGCGCGTCGCCGTCGTACCCGGGCGCAACGTCATCGGCATCGAACTGCCGAACGTCAACCGCGAGACCGTCTATTTCCGCGAGATGATCGATTCGCCCGATTTCGAGAAGAGTGGCTATAAGCTGGCGCTCGGTCTCGGCAAGACGATCGGCGGCGAACCCGTTATCGCCGAGCTCGCCAAGATGCCGCATCTGCTCGTCGCTGGTACGACCGGTTCGGGCAAGTCGGTCGCGATCAACACCATGATCCTGTCGTTGCTCTATCGCATGACCCCGGAACAGTGCCGCCTGATCATGGTCGATCCCAAGATGCTGGAACTCTCTGTCTATGACGGTATCCCGCACCTGCTGACCCCTGTCGTCACCGATCCGAAGAAGGCCGTTATGGCGCTGAAATGGGCGGTGCGCGAAATGGAGGATCGCTACAAGAAGATGTCGCGCCTCGGCGTTCGCAACATCGACGGCTATAACAGCCGCGTTGCCTCCGCCAAGGAAAAGGGCGAGACGATCCATGTCATGGTCCAGACCGGCTTCGACAAGGGCACGGGTGCCCCGATCGAAGAGCAACAGGAAATGGATCTGACGCCGATGCCCTATATCGTCGTCATCGTCGACGAGATGGCCGATCTGATGATGGTCGCCGGCAAGGAGATCGAAGGTGCGATCCAGCGTCTGGCGCAGATGGCGCGTGCCGCTGGTATCCACCTGATCATGGCGACGCAGCGTCCGTCCGTCGATGTCATCACCGGGACGATCAAGGCAAACTTCCCGACGCGCATTTCCTTCCAGGTGACCTCGAAGATCGACAGCCGCACCATCCTCGGTGAACAGGGTGCCGAACAGCTCCTCGGCCAGGGCGACATGCTGCATATGGCCGGCGGCGGCCGCATCTCCCGCGTCCATGGCCCCTTCGTGTCCGACGAGGAAGTCGAAAAGGTCGTGGCGCACCTGAAGCTGCAGGGCCGTCCGGAATATCTCGATACGGTCACCGCCGACGAGGACGAAGAAGACGAGGAAGAGGATACGGCCGTTTTCGACAAGGGCGCGATTGCCTCGGAAGACGGCGACGATCTCTACGAACAGGCGATCAAGGTGGTCATGCGCGACAAGAAGTGCTCGACCTCCTATATCCAGCGCCGCCTCGGCATCGGCTACAACCGCGCTGCCTCGCTCGTCGAGCGCATGGAAAAGGACGGCCTGGTCGGCCCCGCCAACCATGTCGGCAAGCGCGAGATCATCTCCGGTAACCGCAATGGCGGTGGCAATTCGGGTCAGGACGATTTCGATTGATCGGGCACGCCGCAAAGCCGGCGCGACATGGGAACCAGGGTATGAGGCGGCTTTCCAACGGAGGCCGCTTCTTTTTTATCAAACACGCTCAAGCTTGACATGCGGCAGCGGCGGCAACTCGACGTGAATGGCGTCATCTCGCTGTACGCGGCCGCCCTGCACGACAATGCTCATGATGCCCGCCTTGCGGACCAACCCGCCATCGGCATCCTTGTCGAGCACTGCATGCAGCAGGCCCTTCTGAAAATTGTCGATCTGCTTGCAGGGATTGCGCAAGCCCGTCACCTCGATGATCGCTTCCGCGCCGATATGCAGGCGTGTGCCTTGCGGCAGCGAAAGCAGGTCTATCCCTCGGGTCGCGATATTCTCGCCCATATCGCCCGGAGAAACGGAAAATCCTTTTTCGGTGAGCTCGTCGAAGAGCTCTTCATGGATGATGTGCACCTGACGCAGATTGGGCTGGGTCGGGTCGACCGCGACGCGCGAGCGATGTTTCACCGTCACTCCCATATGTGCGTCGCCTTCCACCCCAAGCCCTGTCAGCAGTTGAATATGATCTTTCGTCTGCTTGCTGAACTCATGCACGCCGCTGCTGCTGACTGCCGTCACATATATGCGCTTGCCGCCCATGCCGAACCCTTTCATAAACGATCGAGATCTTTATAAATTGGTATATACCAATTTCAAGGCGACAGATTTGTGATGGAAGAGAAAAACCCAGAGGGCGAAGGCGTAAAAGCTACGGGAAGCTGGGCGACCATTGCCGCGGAGTTGCGAAATGCCATCGATGCGGGCAGACATGCGCCTGGCAGCCGCCTGCCGAGCGAGCGGGCCTTATCCGAACAATTCGGCGTTTCCAGGGTGACGATGCGGCGCGCGATTGCGCAGCTTGAAGGGGAGGGCTTGCTACGGATTGCGCGCGGAAGCGGCGCCTATGTCCGCGCCGACATGCCCGTTCGCTTCAAACTCGGCAATAAGGTGCGGTTCAGCAAGAGTTTGACCGCAACGGACGCAAACCTCACGCGCAAGATTTTCTCGGCGAAGGAGGTTCCGGCAGCCGCCGATATCGCCGCGAGGCTGAATTTGCAGCCGGGCGAGACGGTGCTGGAAATGTGTGTGGTCGCCTATGCCGATGCGCTTCCCGTCTCGGTCGTCATGCGCAGCTGCTCGGCTGAGCGTTTTCCCGGCCTGACGGAGAAGTTCGCCGCAACGAGCTCATTCACAGCGGCGTTGAAGGAGTATGGCGTGGCCGACTATTGGCGCCGCTCCACTGACATCACGGCGCGCATGCCGACGGAGACCGAAGCGCGCCTGCTACAGCAATCGCGGCTGACGCCGGTACTTGCCTATGCTGGCGAGGACATCGATGCCGATGACACGGTCATTTCCTGCCAGATCGGCTGCTTCGCTTCCGAGCGGGTCGTCGTCACGGTCTAAACCTCAGACCTTGAGGACCTTCCCCGGATTCATGATGCCTGCCGGGTCGAAGGCCGTCTTGATCCGGCGCATCAGGTCGATCTCGATCTCCGAGCGGATGGAGGCCAGTTCATCGCGCTTCAGCTGACCGATGCCATGCTCGGCGGAGATCGAGCCGCCATGCTGCAGCACAAGCCCATGCACGATCTTGTTGATCTCGCGCCAGCGTCCGATGAACTCGGCCTTGTCGGCGCCGACGGGCTGCGAGATGTTGTAGTGGATATTGCCGTCGCCCATGTGGCCGAAGGCGCAGACGCGGGCGCCAGGCATGGCGGCGACAACGGCTTTCTCGGCTTCGGCCATGAATTGGGGGATTTGCGCGACCGGCACGGAAACATCGTGCTTGATGGAGCCGCCTTCCGGCTTTTGCGCGTCGGACATGCTCTCGCGCATATGCCAGATGGCCTTCTGCTGCGTCTCTGAGCTGGCGATGGTGGCGTTCTGGATCAGCCCTGCCTCATAGCCTTGTTCGAGCAGCGCCGTCATCATCCGCTCGGCCGTCTCAGCCGAATCGGAGGTGGAGATGTCGATCAGCACATACCAGGGATGCACCGTCTCCAGCGGATCGCGCACGCCCGGAATATGCCGCGTGGTGAATTCGACGCCGATGCGCGGCATCAGCTCGAAACCGGTCAGCGCCGTGCCGCAGAGGCTGGAGGCATTCTTGAATAGCGTCAGCGCGTCATCGACCGATTGTAGGCCGGCAAAGGCGACCTGATGGCCAAGCGGCTGCGGAAAGAGTTTTAGCACCGCACCGGTAATGACCCCAAGCGTGCCTTCCGCGCCGATGAAGAGATCGCGCAGGTCATAGCCGGTATTGTCCTTCTTCAGGCGGCGCAATCCGTTCCAGATCTCGCCCGTGGGCAGCACGACTTCAAGGCCGAGGCAGAGCTGGCGCATATTGCCATAGGCGAGAACGGCCGTGCCGCCGGCATTGGTGGAAAGATTGCCGGCGATGCGGCAAGAGCCTTCCGAGCCGAGCGAGAGTGGAAACATGCGGCCATGCTCGGCTGCCGCCTTGTGGACATCAGCCAGAATGCAGCCGCCATCGACGATCATCGTATTGCCGACGGGATCGATATCACGGATGCGGTTCATGCGCTCCAGCGAGAGGATGATGTCGGAGCCGCCCTCGCGCGGTGTCTGTCCGCCGACAAGACCGGTATTGCCGGTCTGGGGTACGATGGCCGTGCCGGTTTCGCTGGCAAGCTTGAGGATGGCCGAAACTTCTTCCACCGAGCCAGGCTTCAGTAGCATGGGCGAGGCGCCGTGATAGAGCCCGCGGTTTTCCACCAGATGCGGCGCAATTTCCGCCGGGTCCCGCAAGGCATGTTTTTCGCCGACGATGGCGGCGAAGCGATCGAGGAGGTCGGAAGAGGAGGCGGAGCTGCTCATGGCGTTTCCTTTGCCTGATGGTGTCGGGCCGGTTTAGTCTCTGGGCGCGGCCGCGCGGCGCAGCCGGTCGTTGATAGCCTCGCCGAGGCCCTCGTCGGGAATATGCGAAAAGGCAATTGTCGTTGCACCGGTGGCATCGGCGCGCTTCATGAAGTCGAAAAGGTTTGCGGCAGCTTCCGAAAGATCGCCGCTGGCGCTCAGATCCAGCACGGCAACGGCGTTCTCACTGCCGGGAATGTTTGGCGTGCCGAAGCGAATCAGGGCCTCGCTTGCGGAAACCTCGGTGGCGTCGAGCCGCACCGCCGCTCCCGGCGCATAATGCGAAGCAAGCATGCCTGGCGCCTCGATGGCAGCGGAAGCCTTCTTCTTGCGCTTCAGTGCCTTGCCGGCCACCCGCTCGATCTCGCTTGCCGCCAGCCCGCCGGGCCGCAGCAGGCGCATCTCGCCATCCTCAACCTTGACGATGGTCGACTCCACGCCGACGACCGAAGCCCCGGCGTCGAGGATGAGCGTGATCCGCTCTCCGAGATCGTCGTCCACATGATCGGCGCTGGTGGCGCTGATCTTGCCCGAGGTATTGGCGCTCGGTGCTGCAAGCGGCCGATCAAAGGCGCGGATCAGCTCGCCGGCAAAGCCCTGGGGCACGCGGATGCCGACCGTGTCGAGGCCGGCGGTTGCCAGCGGATGAATGCCGCTATCGGGCTGGAGCGGCAGCACCAGCGTCAGCGGCCCGGGCCAGAAGGCTTCCGCGAGCTTGCGCGAGATGGGGTCGAAGATCGCATAGCGCTCGGCCATGGCGAGATCGCTCATATGGCAAATCAACGGATTGAAGCGCGGCCGGCCCTTCGTCTCGTAGATCCGGGTAATGGCGGCGGGATTAGTGGCATCGGCGGCAAGCCCGTAGACCGTCTCCGTCGGCAGCCCGATCGGCAGACCCTCGGCAAGGGTCGCCGTCGCCACTTCTATTGCCATTTGCGGATGTTCGAGAATGTCTATGTGTCGTGCCATGGCCTGCCTGCTTGCAGTTCAGGCCGTTTCTTATGCTCTTCGAGTTTTCGGATCAATCGTCAAAGCTGGCGAATGATGTCGCGGAGCTGCTCGTTGCGGGCGCCGAGGAGAAGAACATTGCGGATGGCGATCTGCGGATCGTGGGTGTGGAACAGCACGCCGTTGCCTCTGACGTCGCGATTGATCGTCAGCTTCTTGTCTTCCGTGTCCTTGTCCGGATGGATCGCGACGGCGAAATACATCCGCGAATATTTGAGGCTGATGTCTTCGAAGAAGTTCTCTTCCTGGCCGATCCGGGCGAAGAAGTTGGCGATATAGAAAGCCCAGTTCACGTCCTCATAATGCGCGAACTGCGTCCGCGCCGCGGTCACGTGGCAATAGCCGAGATGCGGCGTGTCCTTCAGCGTGTGATGAAAGATGAGCTTCGGGAAGCGGATGGACCTATGGAAATTGTTGAGCCGGTCGTGGGTCTTCTCGCCGGCGTCCCTGAGCTTCAGCGCCGTATGTTCGGCCACCTGTTCGTGGGTGAGGTATTCCCGCTCTTCCGCCAGCCAATGCGGCCTGTTGCGGTTGATACGGCCGGTGCGCAGGAATTCGGTGTACCCCGTCGTCGATACCGGCTGCGCCGGTTCGGGCTCGGCGGGCTTCCCAGCGTCGAAATATCTGAGTTTGGCCATGCCGGATCTCGCTATAAAACTCTTTGGCGATATGATGAACCACGGAGCTTGAGCCGAGCTTGATCGTGCCGGATTGAAGGCGCCCCGATAGCGGCTCCGTTGGCGCTTTCTGCCGCCCAATTGTTCCCCTGATTGCCGGCCATTCGCTGACCTGTCGCAATCAGGATAAAGCGTCATTGGCGGAATGGATATGCGATGCTTTGACCATCTCCGATGCAAGCGCCCAAGTAATTGAATTGCCTGTCAATATTCTCACGCTATGCAACCGTCCTATCGTCCGGTTTCACCTGTCGTCAAATTCGAAGCCGATGTCGCATTGCAGCGCAGCGGCAGACGCGGCCGAGAGCTATGATGATATCAATCTCAAGGTGCCGTCTGCTAGGGAGACGGAGAATTGGGAAGCCGGTCAAAATCCGGCGCTGCCCCCGCAACGGTGGTGGAGTGAGGCATGGCGGATAAAGCCACTGGGCCGATTGGTCTGGGAAGGTGCCATGGGGTCCTGGCAACAGGGCCGCTCCAGAGCCCGGAAACCAGCCTTGGGCACATATGGTTTACTGACCGCGGCGGGCGGTCGGGGGATTGCTTTCGGCCGTTCCCAACGGCCTTGCATGTCCTCTGCTCGTCTTCCGGTATTGCGCAAGGATAGGCAAATGGATATCGGCAGCAAAGTTCTGCGGCAACTGAAGAACCACCGGACGGGTTTCAGCCTGGAGCAACCCTTCTACACTGATCCGGAATACTTCAAGCTCGACATGGAGACGATCTACTATCGCGACTGGCTGTTCATCGGCCATGATTGCGAAGTGCCGCGTGCGGGCAATTACTTCACCGTCCAGATCGGTGATTATCCCGTCGTCATCGTCCGTGGCCGCGATCAGGTCATCCGCGCCTTCCACAATAGCTGCCGTCACCGCGGCTCGCGCGTCTGCACGACCGAGCGCGGATCGTCGGCAAAGCTCGTCTGCCCGTATCACCAATGGACCTACGAACTCGACGGCTCGCTACTCTTTGCCCGACAGATGGCCGAGGATTTCGACAAGAGCCAGTATTCGCTGAAGCCGGTTCACTGCGAAAGTGTCGGCGGCTACATCTTCATCTGCCTCGCGCAGAACGCTCCCGATTTCGCGCCGGTTCGCGCCACGGTCGAGCCCTACATGGCCCCGCATCGCATCAGCGAAGCCAAGGTCGCCTTCCAGAGCACGATCATCGAAAAGGGCAACTGGAAGCTCGTCTGGGAAAACAACCGCGAGTGCTATCACTGTGCGGCCAATCACCCCGAACTCTGCCGCACCTTCCCGGAAGCTCCGACGGTTACCGGCGTGCAGGGCGCGATGAGCGATCCCGTCATCACCGAGCACTGGGCGCGCTGCGAAGCCGCAGGCCTGCCGAGCGAATTCAAGATCTCTCCTGACGGACAGTTCCGCACCGCCCGCATGCCGCTGATCGAAGGCGCCGAAAGCTACACCATGTCCGGCCAGAATGCCGTCAGGCGGCCGCTCTCGCCCGACGTGACGATCAACGGCATCGGCACCATGCTGCTCTTCCACTATCCGACGACATGGAACCACATGCTCGGCGACCACGCGATTTCCTTCCGTGTCCTGCCGATCAGCGCCGAGGAAACCGCCGTCACCACGAAGTGGCTCGTTCACAAGGATGCGGTCGAAGGCGTCGACTACAATCTCGAGGAACTGACGCACGTCTGGACCGAAACCAACGATCAGGACCGCCGGATCGTCGAGGAAAATGCCTTCGGCATCCGCTCGCCTGCCTATGAGCCCGGTCCCTATTCGGAAATCCATGAAGGCGGCGTCATGCAGTTCGTCGAATGGTACACGACTTTCATGATCAACCGGCTGCAAGGCGACCAGGCCAAGCTGTCGGCGGTTGCCTGAGCATGAACATGGCCGTCTCCCTTCCGCATCGCCATCTCGACCAAATGCAGCCTTGGAGCGACAGGCAGCATCTGCTCGAATGTCTCTCAGTCACGCCCGAAGCGCCCGATGTGATGACCTTCACCTTCGGGTCCGATAAGGACAACTGGTTCCGCTATCTGCCGGGCCAGTTCGTGACGCTGGAGCTGCCGGCGGCTCCGGAGCCGGTCATGCGCACCTATACGCTGTCGTCCACGCCGTCGCGGCCCTTCTCGGTCGCCGTGACGGTGAAGGCGCAGAAAGATAGCATCGGCACGCGCTGGATGTTCGAGAACCTGAAGCCGGGTATGCGCATCAAGGCTTTCGGCCCGCTCGGCGATTTCAGCCACATCCGTCATCCGGGCGAGAAATATCTCTTCGTCTCGGCCGGCTCCGGCATCACGCCGATGATGTCGATGACGCGGTATATGTCGGACATAGCACCATTGTCTGACATTACTTTCGTCAATTGCTCGCGCAGCCCGACGGACATCATCTTCCGCTCCGAGCTCGAATATCTCGCCCGCTTCATGCCGAACCTCGATCTCGGCTTCATCGTCGAAGGCTGCGGCCGCACCGATCTCTGGTCGGGGCTGAAGGGCCGCATCGACAAGGCGAAGATCGGCCTGCTGGCGCCTGATTTCATGGATCGCACCATTTTCTGCTGCGGCCCGGAAGTCTTCATGGATGCCGTGCGCTCCATGCTGGAAGCGCATGGCTTCGACATGTCACGCTACCATCAGGAAAGCTTCCAGCCAGCGAATGCGGCGACACCGCTTGCGGAAGTCTCCGACGATGCTTCCGGCGAGGCGGCGACCACGATCCGCTTCACGATGGCGGGCAAGGATGTGGCCTGTGCGGCGGGCCAGACCGTGCTTCAGGCGGCGCGGGGCGCCGGCGTGCGCATCGGTGCAGCCTGCGAATCCGGCCTCTGCGGCACATGCCGGGTCATGAAGCTTTCGGGCGAAGTCGAGATGAGCCACAATGGCGGCATCCTCGATGATGAGATCGACGAGGGTTACATCCTCGCCTGCTGCTCGCGCCCGAAGACGGATGTGCAGATCGAGGCCTAGAGCCGGATGATTTTAGGTCTATTCGACCTAAAATCTGAATCCGCTCTAGCGCCAAAGAAGTAGAGCATGATGTCGTTCGAAAACCGCCCACACTTTTCGGCATCACGCTTTAGAAATCCTGGTAGTTTAGCTCGTTGATCTCGACCGGCTTGGTTTGCGGGGTCGAGGCCGTGACGACGGGGTCGATCTCGAGCATGAGGGAAACGAGCATCTGCCGCGGCCCGCTGCACATTTGTGCGAGCGCGATCGTCAAGTCCGGTGCGGGCAGCGGTTTCGCCGGCAGGAGATCGCCCTGCGGCCAGATCCTAGCGAGCTGAACCTTCGTCATCGGCACGACGTTGACGTCGATATCGGTAAGCGTGCCCGGGACCCGATAGGGGCAGCTTTTCGCCGAACAATTGTCCGACGAAGCAAACTGCCACATGGCATAGTTGTCCCAATTGCCGAGCGGGAAAGTGCCTTTGACATCAGGCTTGTAGCGCGCATACCACAAGGGCAGTCGCGACAGCAGCGGATAGGTGCCCCGGTGGTCGGCTATGTATCGCGCCGTGTTGTGATTGACGTAAAGGATGGGGTAGCGGCCGGTTCTGACCTTGATGTGGGCGACATAGATCTGCGCATCGTCGAGCGACATGAATTGCGTCGCATCCATGCCGTCGATGTCGAGCACCATCAGCTCATCGGGTTGCGGATCGGCATAATCGAGAAAATGATTGGCCTGGTCGATCGGATTGCCGGGCCGCCCCAGATGATAGGCGCCCCATAACAGGCCATTCGATTTTGCCAGCATGCGGCGCGTTTGAAACAGTTCGCGGCTGACGGCGTATTTGCGCCACATCGTCCTGCAATGGGCCACGGTATCGCCGCCATGGTCGCCGGTGCAACTGAAGCTTTCAGGAAGTCCGTCGGACGCCTTTGAGATGAAACCGGCAATCCGCTTGTCCTGCAGGAATGCGGCCCAGTCGATGGTGTTCAGCTCGTAAGCATCGACAATCAGGGCGTTTTTCGGGTCGCCCCAGGGCTGGCTCTCACCGGCCGAAGGCTTGGAGACCGGCCCCATCAGGGCCAGGATCGTCAGCAAGCTGTAAATGAGGAGGTTACTCTTTCGGTATCCTTTCATGAAATAATAGTAAGGATTGCTGGTTAATCTTGGGTTAAGAAAGCAATCACTATAAATTCGTCGTGGAGCCCCTCGTAACTCCTTAAATCGGTAGGGATTTGAGGAACTAAACAACGCGCTGCCGCGTTTCTTGTCGTCTATTCGGATATGCGACGAAGCAGGCAGCGAAACCTTGCTCGGGAAGCATTCCCGACATGAAACGCCTACAGGCTTGAGTATCAAGCCGAACCAGGGAATGGAGATGAAAATGCTTGGTTTCCGTGCAAAAATCGCGACAGTCGCCTTAACGGCTGCAGTCGCCCTGACGAGCTTCACACCGTCTTTCGCTATGCAGATGCCTGCCGCACCGGTCGTAAAACAGTCCGCGCCCACCCAGGCCGCGCCTGATAATGTCGAACAGGTGCAGTGGCGTCATGGTGGTTACTATCGCCGCGGCTGGTATGGCGGCTACCGCGGTTATCGCGGTGGCTATCGTCATGGTTATCGCTATCATGACGGCTATTGGTTTCCGCTGGCAGCCTTCGGCGCAGGCGCGCTGATCGGCGGTGCGATTGCCAGCCAGCCGCGCTATTACGAACCGGCTCCGGCCCCGAGCGCCGGCATCAATCCGCGTCATGTCGAATGGTGCGAGGGACGCTATCGTTCCTACCGCGCTTACGACAATACGTTCCAGCCGAACTCCGGCCCGCGCCGTCAGTGCTACTCGCCGTATTTCTAAGCGGCGCTTTCAGAACTGCCAATGCCAGCCGTCCGGTTTCCCGCCGGGCGGCTTTTTCATGCTTTGACGTCAGAGAATATTGACCCGTTTGAGCAGCCACCATGCCAGCAGCATGGAGGCGATGATGAACCCAACCGCATATCCGGTGCCGCTTGCGCCGCCCGCCAGCGGCAGGCCCGATGTATTCATGCCGAAGAAGCCGGTCACCAGCGTCGGCGGCAGCAGAAATGCTGTCATGATCGACAGGATATAGAGATGCCGATTGATCTCGGAGGCGAGCTTGGAATCGATTTCTTCGTGCAACAGCCTCGCCCGGTCCTGCAGCGCATAGACGTCGTGTTCGACCGCTTCCAGCCGCCCGGTCAGCCGGCCCGCGACATCCTCGAAGCCGAGCGGCATTTCCTCATCGTCCGAGGCGGCGGCATGGCGCATCAGCGAGAGGACGGTGCGCAGATGGCGATGCAGACGCACGATGGTCCGGCGGATGGGCGGAAGCTTGGCGCGCTCGTCGTGTGTCGTATTGCCATGCACGAAATCCTCGATGGCATTCAACTCTTCGCTGATCTCGATGACGACGGAGATCAGGGTTCGTTGGAACTCGACGACGATCAGCTCGAAGATATCGATCGGGCCTGAAAATCGCGCAGCATTCTTCTCGATCAGCACACGGGTCCGGTCGAGGCTGCGCAGCGGCTGCAGCCGGGTAGTGATCAGCATGCGATCGGTGAGGGCGAAATGCAGCCAGCCGATATCGTGCGTATTGTGGGCGAAGTCTCGCTGGAAATCGACCAACGTGCCGAAAAGCATCTGCTCGTCGACCGTAATGGTCGCATGGGTCTCATGCGTGGTCAGAGCGATGCGGGCGGCTTCGTTCAATCCGGGTGCATCCTCGAGAAAGGCGGGCACGCGCGCATCGACGAGATTGAGATGCAGCCAGAGAAAACCGTCATCGCTGAAGAGAGTCGAGCGATGGGTATCGTCGGGCAGACGCTCCGGCTTTGCTGCACCGGAACGGAGACGGTATGCCCAGATAAAACCGGGTATGATATTGACTGACGTGAGCGTGTTCATGGGGCATCGTTCGCTTTGTCTGAACAGTTGCCATAGTCTTCATTCATGACGGTTGTTTATGCAAGTCCGAGCTCCGATGGAATAATCGCGGACATTGGCGGCAATGTCACAGTGATGCGGCGCGCGTAAGACCTATCTGAGAGTGGGGTTCGCGGGGGATGGAAATCAACACTTCGCCGGTTTGAGAAAATTGACGTTTACGTAAAAATAAACTAGCTGTAACCAGAATATCATCGATGATCCGGGTGAGGCGGCTCATTGTCAGCACAAGTGCGGAGGAAGCAGCATGTACAAGGCGCCAGTCGAAGAAATCGCATTCACGCTGAAGCATGTCGCGGGCATGGAACGCGCAATGGAAGAGGGCATTCTCGGCGATCTCGGCACCGATCTTGTCGACGCTATCCTGTCGGAAGCGGGGCGTTTCGCCGGTGAGGCGGTGGAGCCGCTCGCAGAGAACGGTGACAAGCAAGGCGCAAGGCTGGTGGATGGCAAGGTGGTCCTTCCCGATGGCTGGGAAAAGCTCTATCGCGATTGGATCGCCGGGGGGTGGAATGGCCTTACCGCACCGGAGGAGTTCGGCGGTCAAGGCCTGCCGCACATGCTGAACATAGCGACCCTGGAAATGTGGAATTCCGCCTCCATGGCCTTCGGTCTTGCCCCGACGTTGACCATGGGAGCGATCGAGGCCTTGCACGCCCACGGCAGCGACGATCTCAAGAAGACATATCTCGCAAAGCTCGTTTCCGGTGAATGGTCCGGTACGATGAACCTGACCGAGCCGCAGGCCGGTTCCGACGTCGGCGCTTTGCGCACCCGCGCCGAACGTCGCGATGATGGCACCTATCGTCTCTTCGGTCAGAAGATCTTCATCACGTGGGGCGATCACGAGGCAGCCGACAATATCATCCATTTCGTCCTCGCCCGCCTTCCGGATGCGCCTGCCGGCACGCGTGGCATTTCGCTCTTTCTCGTGCCGAAATTCCTTGTGAATGAGGACGGCTCGCTTGGTGCCCGCAACGATCTTTTCGTGCATTCGCTGGAACATAAGCTCGGCATCCATGGTTCACCGACTTGCACGATGATTTATGGCGATGGCAAACATGGTGCGGAAAAGGGCGCCGTCGGCTGGCTGGTGGGCGAGGAAAACAAAGGCCTCGCCTGCATGTTCACGATGATGAACAATGCCAGGTTGGCTGTCGGCATCCAGGGTGTCGCGATTGCTGAAGCCGCGACCCAGAAGGCCATCGCCTATGCCCAGGAGCGGACCCAGGGCCGCGCGCCGGGTACGACATCCTCGGGCATGAGCCCGATCATCGAGCATCCCGATGTCGCCCGTATGCTGCTGACAATGAAGGCTTTGACGCAGGGCTCGCGTGCGATCTGCTACGCCTGTGCGCAGGCGATCGACATGTCGCATCGCGATCCCGAGAGAGCAAAATATTGGCAGGAGCGCGCCGCATTGCTGACGCCGATTGCCAAGTCCTTCTCCACCGATGCCGGCGTCGATGTCGCCTCGCTTGGCATCCAGGTCCACGGCGGCATGGGCTTTATCGAGGAGACAGGCGCCGCGCGCCTGCTGCGGGACGCGCGCATCGCACCGATCTACGAGGGCACGAACGGTATCCAGGCCATCGATCTGGTGACGCGAAAGCTGACGATCGCCAACGGCGACCACATGCGCGGCTTCATTACCGAACTGCGCGAGATCGCCGATTCCGTCGCCAAGTCCAATCTTGATGGTTTCGGCGAAACGGCGCCGCGGCTACAGGCGGCCATTGCCGATCTGGAAAAGACGAGCGAATGGCTCCTGTCGAAACAGGCAGAAGGCGCCGTTGCCGAAGCTCTGGCGGGCGCCACGCCTTACCAGCGGCTTTTCGGCCTCGTGCTAACAGGCTCTTATCTGGCCAAAGGTGGCCTTGCCGATGCAGGCGACGGCGAGGGGGCCAAGCGCATCGCACTCTGCCGTTTCGTTGCCGAAAATCTTCTGGCCGAGACTGCCGCTCTCTCCGATCGGGTCATCGCCGGCGCATCCAGCCTCGAAGCCGCCCGCGCCGCACTAGAGTCGGATGATTTTAGGTCTATTCGACCTAAAATCTGAATCCGCTCTAGAATCAAAGAAGTAGAGCATGATGTCGTCCGAAAACCGCTCACACTTTTCGGCATCATGCTCTAGCCTAAGGGAAAGCCATGACTGACCACATCCTCATCGAACGCCCCGAGTCCGCGCCGCATATCCAGATCATCCGGTTCAACCGGCCGGAAAAGAAGAACGCCATCACCCGCGCCATGTATCAGACGATGACCGATGCGCTGAAGGCGGCGGAAGCTGCGCCGGATATCCGCGTCCATGCCTTCCTGGGCACGGAAGGCTGCTTCTCTGCCGGCAATGATCTCGCCGATTTCCTCGCTTTCGCCATGAGCGGCAATATGGGGCGCGAAGTCATTGATTTTCTCGTCGCGCTGGCGAGCACGAGGAAGCCCGTCGTCTCCGGCGTCGATGGCCTGGCGATCGGCATCGGCACAACGATCCATCTGCATTGCGATCTGACTGTTGCCTCCGACCGCAGTCTGTTCAAGACACCCTTCGTTGATCTTGCGCTGGTTCCCGAAGCGGCCTCGAGCCTGCTTGCACCGCGCGCCATGGGCCATCAACGCGCCTTCGCACTGCTTGCGCTCGGCGAAGGCCTTTCCGCTGCTGACGCCAAGGAAGCCGGCCTGATCTGGAAGGTGACGTCACCCGACGCGGTGGAGGCTGAAACGCTGTCTCTGGCCGCAAAACTCGCCGCCAAGCCGCCAGAGGCCCTTCGGATCGCACGCGACCTGATGCGGGGACCTCCGGATGCCGTCCTCGAACACATCCAGAAAGAGGCCGAGCATTTCGCCGCCCAACTGAAAAGCGCCGAAGCCCGCGCGGCTTTCGAGGCCTTCATGAAGCGGTGAAGGCTTACTTCTCTAGCGCCGCAACCACCTCGACATGCGAGGTCCACAGGAACTGGTCGATCGGCGTTACCCGGGTAATGCGGTAGCCGCCCTCGACGAGGATAGCGAGGTCACGGGCGAGGGTCAGCGGGTTGCAGGAGACGGCGACGATCTTCTTGACCTGCGATCGAGCCAGTTCCTTGCTCTGGAATTCCGCGCCGGCGCGCGGCGGGTCGAACACGACGGCGTCGTAGACCTTCAATTCCTGCGTCATCAGCGGTCGGCGAAAGAGATCGCGGCGTTCGATGGAGACGGGCTTCAGCCCCTGTGTCGTGCGCGCTGCTTGGTCCAGTGCCGCGAGCGGCTTTTCCTCGCTTTCCACCGCCTGCACGCGTCCGATCCGCGCCAGACGAAGCGAGAAGGTGCCGCTGCCCGCGAAGAGATCGGCAATGCGCTTTGCCTTGCCGACATGACCTGCAACCAGCTCGGCCATGGTATCTTCGGCCTGCTTGGTCGCCTGCGTGAAGGCCCCAGGTGGCGGCGCAACCCGAACGCCACCGAAATCGATCATCGGCTTTACCGGTTCGACCAGGATTTCGCCGTTCAGTGAAACACGGGCGATGCCGCGAAGCGACAGAACCGTTTCGATGGTGCTGCGGCGCTGCTTGTCCGAAAGCGACTTAATGCCGTCGACGGCGAGATCGAGGCCGGTCTGCGTCTCCAATACGGAGATGCGGAAGGCCTCGGCATTGATAGCGATTGCCGCCGCAATCGTCTTGATGGCAGGCAGGCGGGCCATGATGCCGGCCGAGGCGATGGGACATTCCTCGATGGCAACGATATGGTGGCTTTCGGCTTGATTGAAGCCGATCAGCATATCCTTTTCAGTCTTGCGCGCGGCGAAGACGACCCTGCGCCGCTCGCCCGGATGCGCGGCGACAATATCGTCCACTTCGGGCGTCAGGCCCTTGGAGCGAAGCGCGTCGACGACGAGCTGGCGCTTGAAGGCGCGATAGGGCGCATCGGCATAATGCTGCAGGGTGCAGCCGCCGCAGGCGCCGTTGACGCCATGCGGGCCGAAGTGCCGACAGTGTGGCTCCTGGCGATCCGGCGAGGCGGACGCGATCGACATCAGCGCGCCCTGGCTCTTCACCCGCGCGATGGCGACGTTTTCGCCCGGCAGCGTGAAGGGTACATAGATCGGGCCATCGGCGCCCTGCGCGATGCCGTCGCCTTGGGCGCCGAGCTTCTGGATGGTGACGGTTTCAGTGCTCATGGCTTGATCCCTGCGAGAAGAAATTCCTGGTTACCGTCGCCGCCTGTAATCGGCGAGGCGATGAGGCCGAGGCTTTGCCAGCCCATGTCTTCGGTGAACCAGCGCTCGAGTTCCGACGCCACCGCCGGAGCGGAGGAGGGGTCCTTCAGGAGACCCGCCTTGCCGATCGCATCGCGGCCCGCCTCGAATTGCGGTTTCACGAGCAGTGCCGCCCGCGCGCTCGGTTCGGCAAGCGCAAGCGCCGGCGCGAGAGCCAGCTTGAGCGAAATGAACGAGACATCGGAAACGATGAAGGAGAAGGGCTCGCCTATATCCCCGGCGGTCAGATTGCGCGCATTCAGCCCTTCGATATTGGTCACGCGCGGATCGGCTTCTACGCGCGGATGCATCTGGTCGTGACCGACGTCGATCGCCGTGACATGGGCAGCGCCTCGCTCAAGCAGCACCTCGGTGAAACCGCCGGTCGATGCGCCGACATCGAGACAATGCTGTCCGCGCGGATCGAGGTCGAAATGATCAAGCGCCGCCACCAGCTTCAGCGCCGCGCGGGAAACATAATCCTGCGCCGGATCGTCGATGCTGATCTGCGCGTCTTCGGTGAAGAGCGCCCCGGGCTTCGTCACGATCTTGCCGTTCACGGTGACCGTGCCGCGCTGGATCGCATCGCGAGCGCGCGAGCGGCTGGCGAAGAGCGAAAGGGCGACGAGAAGCTGGTCGAGGCGTTGTGGTTCTGACATGGGCTGTCCATGCCGGGCAATCGGCTGTGTTGCAAGCCTTTTATGCTGATATCGGCGTTGACGCAGGATTGCGACAGGCGATAATCGCCGACATCAACGGTGAGGGGCACCATGCGAACGATCTGTGGCTATGCAGCGCTGATGGCGACGATCGCCGTTCCGGCTATGGCAAATGATACGATGGCCGAGCTGAAGACGGGTGGTCTTGCCTATGTTCGCACCGGCGATATCAGCATGGATCAGGAAAAACTGTTCATTTCGCAGACCGAAGTGCGCGTCGATTATGTGTTCGAAAACACCTCCGACAAGGATGTCGAAAGCGTCGTCGCCTTCCCGATGCCCGATATCAAGGGTGACATAGACAGCATGGTCGATACGGGAAATGTTGATTCCGACAATTTCCTCGGCTTCACTGTGACCCAGGATGGTAAGGCCATTACGCCGACCCTGCAGCAGCGCGTATCGGTGGCCGGCGTCGACATGACGGATGAATTGAAGGCTCATGGCGTGCCGCTGCTGCCGCTCAGCAAGGCGGCCATGGATGCCGTCGCCAAGCTGCCTGTCGATCTACTCGAGGACTGGACTGCCCGCGGTTTGGTTGCCGACGACGAATACGACAATGACGGCCAGGGCATGAAGCATCATCCGACGCCGATGTGGACGCTGCATACCACCTATTGGTGGCGTACGAAATTTCCGGCCAAGGCGAAGATTGCGGTCGAGCATCGCTACAAGCCAAGTGTCGGCGGCACGGTCGCCATCACCTTCGCCGGCGACGAAGATTACCAGAAGCAGCAGCTCCAGGCCTATCGTGGCAAATATTGTCTCGACGAGACTTTTCTGAAGACGGCGGTGAAACTTGCCGCGGTGGCCGACAAGGGTGGCCGCGGCTATACGGAGAGCTGGATCTCCTATGTGCTGACGACCGGAGCCAACTGGTCCGGTCCGATCAAGCATTTCGAGTTGACGGTCGATAAGGGCAGTCCTGAAAACTACATCAGCTTTTGCGGTACGAATGTAAAGAAGATCGGCGCGACGACATTCCAGATGACGGCGCAGAATTTTTACCCGGAGCACGACCTGGATATCCTGATCCTAGCTGCAGCTGCCGTGAACTAGCGGCGCACTCACTGTCTCTCAAATTAAATAAATTTAAAGCCGAAGCCTCTATTGATGCCCGTGATTGCGGCGATCCGTTTCAAGATCGCCGCCTGCCATGAAGGCTTCGCGCGTCAGCGTCCCAATCATGCCCCCTCCCTGAATTCTTCGAGCATAGCCGCGCCTCTTCCTCGCGCGGTCCTTAAACATGCTCGCCAGGACCTGCGCTCCGGAGGCGCCCGCTTATGTCCGCGAAAAAGCTCTCTTTGAATGGCAAGCTTGCCATCACATTTACGGCCCTGATTGCCATTTTCGCCTGCGTTTCCGCATTCGTCTATTCCAAGCAAGAGGTTTCCGCCGGTGCTGCCGTCGAGCAGGAAAGGTCGCAGCAGCTCGTCAGCCTGATCGATGATTCGCTGCAGGCCATGCTGGAACAGGCCGTCAATCTGCGGGGCTTTCTGCTTCTGCGCAGCAACAGCACCTATGACGATATCTTCAACAATCGCGAGCGGATGCTGAAGAGTATCGCTGCTGCAAAGCAGGCGGCTGCCGATTCGCCGGATCTGCTGCAGGCGATCGACAATATGCAGAAGGCGGCCGATCTCTATTTCCACCAGCTTGCGGAGCCGCAGGCCAAGGCGCGTAAGGAAACCGAGATGCCGCTCGACCAGATCGTCAAGATCGGTCAGAACGAAACCAAGGGCCAGCTTGACGGCTTTCGCGATGCCGCCGCCAAGATCAAGCAGGCTGCCCGCGCCAAGGCAAGCAGTCTCGCAGCCATGCAGGACGATGCCAACGGCGATCTGCGCTTGACCCTCATCATCGGCGGCGTCTTCGCCTCGCTTGCCGCCGCTGTACTTGCCTGGCTGCTTTCGCGCATTATTGTCCGTCCAATCGTCGGCATGACGGCGGCCATGGGCCGTCTGGCAAACGGCGAGCATGACGTTGAAGTCCCGGCTGTTGGCCGCGGCGATGAAATCGGCCGCATGGCGGATGCCGTCCTCGTCTTCAAGCAGGCTGGCATCGAGAAGCTGCGTCTTGCCGGCGAGACCGAGCGTATGCGTGGCGACGCCGAACGTCAGCGCCTGATGAACGACGAGCAGAAGGCGCGTGAAGAGGGCGAAATCCGTTTCGCCATGGAAGCGCTCGCCAGCGGCCTCGCGGCTCTGTCGTCGGGAAATGTCGCAACCCGTCTTAATGATAGCCTCGCGCCGCAGTTCGACAGCGTCCGCGCCGATTTCAACAATGCGGTCGAAAAGCTCGAAGCGGCCTTGCGGTCCGTTGGCCAAAATGCCTCCGCCATCAATGCCGGTGCTGACGAAATCCGTTCGGCCGCCGACGATCTGGCGCACCGCACCGAACAGCAGGCCGCCGCCGTCGAGGAGACTGCCGCAGCACTGGAAGAGGTCACGATCACGGTTCGCGACTCCGCCAAGCGCGCCGAGGATGTCGGCCATCTTGTCGAACGCGCCCGCCTCGGCGCGGAACGATCGGGCGAAGTGGTTCGCAAAGCCGTTTCGGCCATGCAGCAGATCGAAAAATCCTCGGGCGAGATCAGCAACATCATCAGCGTCATCGACGACATCGCGTTCCAGACCAATCTTCTGGCGCTGAATGCCGGCGTCGAGGCCGCCCGTGCCGGGGATGCAGGCAAGGGCTTTGCGGTCGTTGCCCAGGAAGTACGCGAGCTTGCGCAGCGCTCGGCCAATGCCGCCAAGGAAATCAAGTCGCTGATCACGACGTCGAGCGATCAGGTCAATACCGGTGTGTCGCTGGTCGGCGAGACCGGCAAGGCGCTGGAACTGATCGTATCCGAGGTGCAGGAGATCAACCGCCATGTCGGCGCAATCGTGACTGCGACCCGCGAACAGTCGACTGGCTTGCAGGAGATCAACACCGCCGTCAACAACATGGATCAAGGCACGCAGAAGAATGCCGCCATGGTTGAGGAGCAGACGGCGGCCAGCCATGCGCTCGCCCGCGAAGCTGCAGCACTCAACGAGCTGCTTCAGCAGTTCCGTCTCGGCAATACCGCCAAGGCTGCACCCGCCAGGCCCATTGCTGCGACGGTGCGTTCTAAACCCGCAGCCTCTCCGGCTCGTGCCCTGGGTCGCACCATTGCCCAGGCTTTTGCCGGAAAGACAAGTGCTAACGCTGCCGCCGCACGGGATGATTGGGAAGAATTCTGATCGCTCCACGGCGGCTTCGTGGCGCCCCCCGGAGGCTTTCACGGCGAATTACCCTCGTAGACCTATCGGCGGCCCGTCCCTTTGCGGCGGGCCGCTTTTTTCACAGCTTTCAGAAGAGCATCATTTTCGGCGACCTGTCCGACTTTGCGACAGCGCGCTGTCGCTAGAGCGCTCTTTTCTTGAGGAAAAGGCTCCTGGCTATCGTCTGCTTCTCGGCGGACCATCCTTTGGTCAAGATTTATTAAATATTTGATCGGCGGCAGGGTTGCCGTGGGCGGCGAACCTCCTTGTTATAGAACGCATGGTGATGCTGAGGGAGATCTGAATGGGGCAGCTCGTCCGAGTTCCGGCCAATGAGACACAGAGACTTTTGGCCGTGCGCTCCCTGAATGGAGTTCATAGCAGTCCGACGCCGGAGCTTGCGACCCTCGCCGAATTGGCAAGAGGCGTGTTCGAGACACCCTATGCGGCAATCAACATTATCGACGAGGACTGGCAACGCATAGCAGGCCAGGCGGGGCTGAAGATCGCCGAATGTTCGCGCGATATGTCGATCTGCACGCGGGTGGTTTTCGATGACGAACTGCTGGTCCTTCCGGACCTTATGGAAGAACCGGAGCTGAAGGCTGCCCCCTTTGTTCTCGATGATCCCTATTTCCGCTTTTATGCAGGCGCTCCAGTGCGACTGGAGAACGGTTTGCCGGTAGGAGCCTTCTGCATCCTCGATCAGAGGCCGAGGCAGTTTTCCTCGAGTGAGGAGCAAAGTCTGAGGCGCTTTGCCCAGATCGCAAGCGCGCTTCTGCGCCTGCAGAAAACGAACTTGCTGATGGGAATAGCCGAGAATGATCTGCGCGCGGCGGCTATGACCGATCCGCTGACCCGTTTCTTCAATCGGTCGGCGCTGGAATCTATCGTTGACGGTGCATTGAGCACTGCCATCACGAAAGGCGGCAATTTCGGCGTCCTCTATCTCGACATGGACGGCTTCAAATCGATCAACGATCGCTTCGGTCACAATGTCGGCGACGAAGTTCTGTGCGAGGCATCGCTGCGTATCCGTTCGGTCCTCCGCGCGGACGACATCGTCGTGCGCATGGGCGGCGACGAGTTTGCGATATTCGTCCCGGATTCGCCTGACAAGCATGCGCTTGTGTCCCTGTCCGAGCGGCTGCTCGCCGCTTTCAGAACGCCCTTCGCAGTCGATGGAGTATCCGTTTTTGCGAGGCTCAGCATCGGCGCGGCCCTCGCGCCGCATGATGGCGCAACGCGCGTGACGCTGCTGAAGAATGTTGATTCTGCCCTCTATCGGGCGAAGGCAGAAGGTCGAGACCGCGTAGCGGTCTTCAATGCACTCAATGCCTGATATGCGAAGATACTTGGGATCAGGCAGGCTTAGGCGCGCTGTCTAATTTCGCGTCTTATCCCGCTGCTCCAACGATGCGGCCGCGGCCGAGCGCACGGAATACCGTTTGCACGATGCCGGCACGATCGAGGCCTGCCATGGCATTCATGGCCTCGGGCTTGGCCTGTTCCATCCAGATATCGGGCATGACCAGCGAGCGGATTTTCAGGCCGCTGTCGAGCAGACCTTCATTGGCAAGGAACTGCATGACCTGACTGCCGAAACCGCCGACCGAGCCTTCCTCGATGGTGATCAGGATCTCGTGATGGGCGGCAAGCTGGCGGATGAGATCGTGGTCGAGCGGCTTGGCGAAGCGTGCGTCCGCAACCGTCGTCGAAAGCCCGGCAGCGTCCAGATCTTCGGCGGCGGCAAGGCTATCGGCCAGGCGCGTACCGAAGGAGAGCAGGGCGACCTTCGTGCCCTGCTTGATGACGCGACCCTTGCCGATTTCGAGAATCTGACCGCGCTCCGGCAGATCGACGCCGACGCCTTCACCGCGTGGATAGCGGAAGGAAATGGGGCCGAGATCATAGGCGGCGGCTGTGCGCACCATATGCTTAAGTTCCGCCTCATCGGCCGCGGCCATGACGACGAAACCGGGCAGGGTGGCCAGGAAAGCGGTGTCGAACGAGCCGGCATGCGTGGGGCCATCGGCGCCGACGAAGCCGGCGCGGTCGATCGGGAAGCGCACCGGCAGGCCCTGAATAGCCACATCATGCACCACCTGGTCATAGGCGCGTTGCAGGAAGGTGGAGTAAAGGGCGGCAAAGGGCTTGTAACCTTCGGCGGCGAGGCCGGCAGCGAAGGTCACGGCATGCTGCTCGGCGATACCGACGTCGAAACAGCGCTTCGGAAAGAATTCCTGCAGCTTGTCGAGGCCGGTGCCGTTCGGCATGGCAGCGGTAATGCCGACGATCTTGTCATCGAGGGTCGCCTCCTGCACCAAAGCGTCCGCAAAGACGCTTGTGTAGCTTGGCGCATTCGGCTTCACTTTCGTCTGTGCACCCGTGATGACGTCGAACTTGTTGACGCCATGATATTTGTCTGCGGCCGCCTCGGCGGGTGCATAGCCCTTGCCCTTCTGCGTCACGACATGGATCAGCACCGGGCCCTGTGCATTGTCGCGCACATTGCGCAGCACCGGAAGCAGATGCTCGAAGGAATGGCCGTCGATCGGGCCGATATGGTAGAAGCCCATTTCCTCGAACATGGTGCCACCGGTCACATAGCCCCGTGCGTGCTCGACCGCCCGGGTGATGGCGCGGTCAACCTTCTTGCCGAGATAGGCGGTCAGTTTCTTTCCAAAGTCCCGGAAGCCCATATAGGTGCGGCCGGAGGCGAGGCGCGCGAGATAGGCGCTCATCGCTCCCGTCGGCGGGGCAATCGACATGTCGTTGTCGTTGAGGATGACGATCAGCCGCGCATCGAGCGCGCCGGCATTGTTCAGAGCTTCATAGGCCATGCCGGCCGACATCGCGCCGTCGCCGATGACGGCGATCACGCGGCGGTCGGTATTATCGAGCTCGGCGGCAACCGCCATGCCCAGACCGGCCGAAATGGATGTCGAGGAATGCGCGGCGCCGAAGGGATCATATTCGCTCTCGGCCCGTCGCGTGAAGCCGGAAAGACCGCCTTCCTGGCGCAGCGTGCGAATGCGGTCGCGGCGCCCGGTCAGGATCTTGTGCGGATAACACTGGTGCCCGACATCGAAGATGAGGCGGTCGTTCGGCGTATTGAAGACGCTGTGGATTGCAATGGTCAGCTCGACCACGCCGAGGCCGGCGCCAAGATGTCCGCCGGTGCGCGATACCGCATCGATCATCTCATCGCGGACTTCGCGGGCGAGCTGCGGCAATTCCCGGTCCTCCAGCTTTCGTAGGTCGGAAGGATATTGGACCCGGTCCAGCAGCGGCGTCTGTGGCATGTGTGTCAAGGCTGAAGCCTCTTTCTTGCTATTCTTGGGCGGTTGTCCGCCTTTACGTCAAAACAGATTGCGACAAAAGGCGCCGAATTCAAGGTACTCCCGAACAAGAAACATGTGGGAATGTTATGAACCCGTTAGCCCTCCGGCAGGGGAATGAACTCTTCCTCGTCGCCCGGCACGATATCGAAGTGGCCTGTACGCCATTCTTCCTTGGCCTTTTCGATACGCTCCTTTGAGGACGAGACGAAATTCCACCAGATATAGCGCTTCGAATTGAGCGCTGCACCGCCAAAAAGCATGAGATGACAGCCTTTTTCGGCGGCCTCCAGCGTTATCGCATCGCCGGGTCGGAAGACGAGGAGCTGATCCTGTTCGAAACGGTCGCCGGCGACGACAAGCGAACCGGAGAGAATATAGACGGCACGCTCCTCATGCGCTGCCCCAAAAGGAAACGTCGTGTTCGGCTGGAGCTGAAGATCGACATAGAGCGTATCGGTAAATGATTTCACCGGCGATTTCAGGCCTTCGAAATCGCCGATGACAACGCGCCCGCTCACGCCGCCATCGGCGATCGTTGGTAAGTCATCCTTTTCCGTATGGGCGAAGGAGGGATCGATCTCCTCCTTGTCGTCGGGCAGCGCCAGCCACGTCTGCAAGCCGGACATGGAAAACGGATGGTCGCGCAGGTTCTCCGGCGTGCGCTCGGAATGCACGATGCCGCGCCCGGCCGTCATCAGGTTGATGTCGCCGGGGCGGATCACCTTCGCGGTGCCGAGGCTATCCATATGGCGGATTTCGCCGTCGAACAGATAGGTGACGGTGGAAAGGCCGATATGCGGATGCGGGCGCACGTCGAGCGCCTGACCCGGCCGTAAAATGGCGGGCCCCATGCGATCGAAGAAAATGAACGGCCCCACCAGCCGCCGCCGGCTGCTCGGAAGTGCGCGCCGCACAGAGAAGCCGCCGAGGTCGCTGGTGCGCGGTATAATCAGATTTTCGATCGCGTCGCAGGCGAAGGCATCACCGGCCTGCGGATCGTTGCCTGGGAAGAAGGACATAACGGCTCTCCTTTCGGTCGGAACGCAACCTACCGGGCCAACCTACCGGCAATGTCACCCAAACTCAAATTTTCCTGTCGGGTCTCAGGCGCCATCAAGAGCTTCCGTGCCCTGCGGCTTGCCGGCGCGGTCGAGCCTGATCTTCTCGATGCGGTTTTCCGCGGCCGAAAGCAGCGCCTCGCAATGCTTCTTCAGCGCTTCGCCGCGCTCATAGATCGAAATGGATTCATCGAGCGCCACGTCGCCGCGCTCAAGCCGTGCAACGATGCTTTCAAGCTCCGCCACGGCCTTCTCGAAGGAATAGCCCGAAACATCTGCCTTGGCGTTCTCGCTCATCGTCAACCTCTCATCATGCGTAGAATATGCATCCCCGCCGACTCGGCGAGGCCTTCCAGATCATAGCCGCCTTCGAGCAGGCTGACGACCCGGTTCTTGGCGCTGCGGTCAGCGATCTCGAGCAGCCGTCCCGTCGCCCAGTCGAAATCCTCGCCCGTCAGATTCAGTTGTGCCAGGGGATCGCGGTGGTGGGCATCGAAGCCGGCCGAGATGATGATGAGATCGGGGCTGAAGTCGGTGAGCGCCGCCAGGATGCGCGACTTGAAGGCCTCGCGGAAATGATCGCCGCCGGTATTGGGCGACAGCGGCGCATTGACGATGGTGTTGTGCGCGCCACGCTCCTCCTTCTTGCCCGTGCCCGGATAGAGCGGCATCTGATGGGTAGAGCAGAAGAGCACGGACGGATCGTCCCAGAAGATGTCCTGCGTGCCGTTGCCGTGGTGCACGTCCCAATCGACGATGGCGACGCGCTCGGCGCCGTGGGCCTTTTGCGCATGGCGGGCGGCAATCGCGGCATTGTTGAAGAAACAGAAGCCCATGGCCTTGGTCTTCTCGGCATGGTGGCCGGGCGGGCGGGCCGCGACGAAGACATTGTCGGCCGCACCGGAGAAGACGTCGTCGACCGCCGCCATGGCGCCGCCGACGCCGTGCATGATCGCCTGCAGCGTCTTCGGGCTGGCATAGGTATCGGCTTCCAGCTGGTTGATCTCGCCGTCGTCACCTCTGTCCGGCATCGAGCGCAGCACGAACTCCAGATGCTCCTCGGGGTGGGCAAGCAGGACTGCATCCTCATGCGCGGCAGGCGCTTTTCGCCGATCCAGCCGCTCGAAATTTGGATGCTCCAGCGCGATGTTCAGCGATCGCAGCCGATCCGGCCGTTCGGGGTGACCTGCCGGAACGATGTGTTCAAGGAAGATCGGATGTTCGTAAAGACGTGTGCTCATGGGGCCAATCTATAAATGAGGTGTGACGCCTATTACAGGACATGGACCATGTCACTACAATGTCAACAATCCATCTTAACCACTTTGGAATGGCGCCCGTTTACTTATCGAAGCGTGGTGTTAAGCTTTCATTAAGGTCAGTATGGCGTCGGCCAGGGTTATTGCGTCATGGCAAGAGTAGAACGATCCGATGTCATCGAGGTAAGGGTGCCGCCGCGCGATGTCGACCGGCACGGCCAGATGTTTATCGCATCCTATATCTCACAGGCAGAGACCGCACTCTCGAACTTCTGGCGCACGAGGCCGCTTGTCGACGACGAGCCCGTCTACATCGCCAAGAAGGTATCCTGTTCGCTGCACCGTGCCTTGCACTATGATGAACTCGCCCGCTACTCGATCAGTGTCAACAAGATCGGCGGCAAGTCGGTCGGTTTCGTCGTGGCGGTCGAAACCGGCAACGAACTGGCGGCGGAGGTGGAAATCCTCTGGCTTGCGGTGCGCGGCGACGAGCATGATCCCGTGCCGCTGCCGGAAGACACGCGCGACTGGCTCTATAAATATCTGGCCTGAGCCGAGTTTTAGCTGCGCTGCGGCAGAAGCGGATAGCCGACCATGACGGCGCGGCCGACCAGGGCCGCGACCACGGCCTTGACGATATCGCCCGGCACGAAGCCCAGAGACCCGATAAACGCCTTGCCGAAGCCGATATTGATGGCGAGCCAGGCAATGCCCAATGCATAGAGCACCACGACACCGCCAATGACGGCAGCGATGAAGAAGCCGATTCCCTGAGATAGGCCGCTCTGCTCCGGCTTCACCAATCTCTCGGAGAGATAGCCGGTGACGAAGGCTGCGAAGATCCAGCCGACGAAGAAGCCGGCCGTCGGGCCGGCAAAGACCGCAAGGCCGCCGCGTCCGCCCGACAGCACCGGTAGGCCGATGCTGACAAGAACGACCACGAGCAATACCGCGATCGCGCCACGCGTTGCGCCTAGCACGACGCCGGCAAGCATGACGCCGAGCGATTGCGCCGTGATCGGAACCGGAATGATGCCGATCGGGATCGGCGGCAAGAGGCCGAGCGCCACGATGATGGCGGCAAACAGCGCTGAAAGCACGAGATCGCGGGTGTTCATGGCGGTTCCTTCCAACAAAGTCCCATGTTCATTGACGCCGAATGCCGCGCGCGTCAATCGCAGCAGCAATATTGTCCGCATCGCGCAGTGTCAGAATGATCAGCGGCGCGAGCGTGGTTGCGAGGCGAATCTTGATCCCACGGGCCTGATGCGCTTCGCGGATTGAGCGGTAGCGATCGAGAATTTCAGGCACAAAACGGATGACGAGGCCGATCGCAAGGCCGATATCAGCGGCTTTCAGCAGGCCTAGCCTTTCGAGCGGCGTGGCAAGGGCGGTGATCTCATCAATGAAAGCAGCCATCGATGTTGTCGCGGTCACCGTGGCGGCAAATAGCGCCAGCGCGGTCAATCGCAGCGCCGTAACGATGGCTGCGTGCAGCGGGCCGACGATTGCCGCGAATATGGCCAGGACGGCAATCGAAACGAGGATAGGTCGCAGCCGCTTGAGCGCCTCTGCAACTGGCAGGCCGCACCGAAGATAAAGGGCGGCGCCGACAAGGTTTGCGCAGGCGAGCAGCACGATGGACTGCGTCAGAAACAGCAATACGCCGAATGCGGTCAGCGCAAGCAGCTTCACGCGCGGCGAGAGCCGATGCATCCATGTATCCGCATCCACATGCAGCGTCTGCATCAGCCGGCAATCTCCCTGTAGCGAGCGATCGCTTCCTCTGCCGGAGCATCGGCAACAAGCCGGCCCTGGTCGAACAGCAGTACACGGTCGAAATCCTCAAGTAGCGGCAGGTCGTGGCTGATGACGATGACATTCTCTGGAAGCGTTGCCATGGTCTTCTGAACGAGCGCCCGATTCTTCAGATCGAGTTGGTTTGTCGGTTCGTCCAGAATGAGGATATCCGGGCCGGTGACCAGTACCGAGCAGAGTGCGGCCATCTGCAACTCACCGCCGGAAAGCTCATGTGCCCGCCGCGCGCCGAGATGGCTAACGCCAAAACGGTCAAGAATGCCCTCGACCGCGGTTTCGATCTGCGCCTTGTCATATCCGCGCGCCTTGAGCCCAAAGGCAATGTCGTCGCGCACGACGGGCAGGATGATCTGGTTCTGCGGCGACTGGAAGATATAGCCGACCTTGCCGAGCACTTTGGCAGCGTCACCGACCGTATCGAGCCCGTCGACCACGACCCGCCCGCTCGTCGGCTTGACAAGCCCGTTGATCAGCCGCGCAAAGGTTGTCTTTCCGGAGCCGTTGAGGCCGATGATGGCAATACGACGCTCTTGAAGCGTCAGGCTCAGCGGGAACAGCGCAGTGCGCTTGCCGTAATCGACGCCGGCATTTTCGAAGCGGATGTCCAAGCGGCTTCCTTGTTCGGTAAGCTGGAGCGGTTCAGCGTTTCACGGAACCTCAGAGCCGCTCCAGCCTTTTATTGTCTCGCAATCCCGGACGGAAAACCGCTACGCACTTTTCCTGGAGTTGCTCTATCGCGGAGCTATAGCGCATCACTTCGATTTATCAAATCAGGGCCTCTTTGAAAGCATGGGAATTTATGCCTATGATCCGCCCATGACGAATCTGCTCTCGAATCGTGACGCCCGCCGCGTGTTCCTTGCCAAACAGGGGCTTGCCAATCCGCCGAACCGCGCCTTGACCAAGGCGGGGCTGTTGCAGCTCATCCATGACATCGGCTTCGTGCAGGTCGATAGCATAGGCACCGTCGAGCGTGCCCATCACCAGATCCTGTTTTCGCGCAACCAGACCTATCGGCGCGAGCACCTGACGGAACTTCTGGAAAAGGACGGCGCGCTCTTCGAGAACTGGACGCACGACGCCTCCATTCTACCGAGCGCATTCTTCGTCTATTGGAAGCACCGTTTTCGCCGCGAGGAAGCGGCGATCATCGAACGCTGGCGGAAATGGCGCGGCGAGGGGTTCGAGGCGGCTTTCGAGGAAACCTACGAGCGCGTGCTGAAGAACGGCGCGATCACCGCCCGCGAGGTCAAGGCGGAAGATCATGTCTCCGGTGGCTGGTGGAACTGGCACCCCAACAAGACGGCGCTCGAATATTTCTGGCGCACCGGCAAGTTCGCGATCGCCGGCCGCACCAATTTCCAGAAGGTCTATGACCTCGTGGAGCGTGTGCTGCCGGCCCATTTCCATGAGCCGGAAGTCGAGCATGACGAATTTGTCGATTGGGCCTGCCGCAGCGCGCTGCAGCGTCTCGGCTTTGCGACCTCAGGCGAGATCGCCGCCTTCTGGGATCTCGTGACACCGCAGGAGGCCAAGAGCTGGGTCGAGACGCATCGCGACGAGCTGACCGAAGCGCTGATCGAGCCTGCCGCTGGCGGCAAGCCTCGCCCTTCGCTTGCTTTCCTCGACTTTCATGACACGCTCGATAGTCACGCCGAAGCGCCGGCGCGTATCCGGGTGCTTAGCCCCTTCGATCCCACGCTGCGCGATCGCAATCGCACCGAACGCCTGTTCGGCTTCTTCTACCGCATCGAGATCTTCGTGCCCGAACCGAAGCGCGAATACGGCTATTACGTTTTTCCACTCCTCGAAGGAGACCGTCTGATCGGACGGATCGATATGAAGGCCGACCGCAAGGCGGGAACGCTTGACGTCAAGCGCCTGTGGCTTGAACCGGGCGTCAAGGCATCGGCCGGCCGGCTGGAGAAGCTGGAGGCAGAACTGGAGCGTATCGCCCGTTTCACCGGCGTCGAGAAGGTCGTGTTTCTCGAAGGCTGGCGGGGATGACCCTTGCTTTTCGAGAGATCGGTGGTGAGCGGCATCCGGGGAACGGCCGCTGATTTTTGGGGACAGCGATCGCATGGATAATGTTCGGATCTTCGACGGGCACAATGATGCGGTCCAATTCATGCTGGATTATAGACCCGACGGCCGTGATTTTCTGGTTCGGTCCGAGACAGGGCATCTCGATCTTCCGCGGGCGCTCGAAGGTGGCTTGGCTGGCGGATTGTTTGCGATGTACGCCGCGCCGGGCCAAGAGCCGGTGGATGACCTGACGATCACCCATGATGGCTACGAAGTTCGCTATGCTGAAGCTTTGCATCCGGACCATGCCCGCCGGCAAATCGACGGACAGCTTTCGGCCATAAAGAAGCTGATTGGACGTTCGGGCGATAAAATCCGTCTGGCAACGAGCGTTAGCGAGATCGAGGCGGCACGACATGCCGGCGTCTTTGCCGTCGTGCTTCATATGGAAGGCGCCGACGCCATCGGCCCCGATCTCGGCTATTTGGATAGCATGCACAGTGCCGGCCTTCGATCTCTGGGCATCGTCTGGAGCCGCCCGAATATCTTTGGTTACGGCGTTCCGTTCGCCTATCCGAGATCGCCCGACACGGGACCCGGCCTCACGGATTTGGGAAAGGATCTGGTCAGAAGGTGCAACGAGCTGGGGATCATGATCGATGTTTCCCATCTGAACGAGCGCGGATTTTGGGACGTGGCCGCATTGAGTACCGCTCCGCTCGTCGCCACCCACGCCTGCGCCCATGCCATATGTCCGTCGACGCGAAATCTCACCGACCGGCAATTGGATGCTATCCGCGATACAGGTGGCGTCATCGGGTTGAATCTTGCCGTCAACGATATCCGCGCGGATGCCAATCTTGACGAGCACACCCCGCTCGACGCCGTTATTCGCCAGATCGATTACCTCATCGCTCGCGTTGGACCCGAGGGAGTCGCTCTGGGATCGGATTTCGATGGTGCCGTCATGCCCCGCGAGATCAAGGACGCAGGCGGCTTGCCGCGTCTCCTCGACGCCATGCGCAAAAGTGGTTTCGACGAGCTGACCTTGCGAAAATTCGCGTATGACAATTGGCTTCGCGTGTTCAACCTCACATGGCCGGATCGATCATGAGCTTTGTCACCTCCTCCTTGAGAGGACATGGCTAACTAAGTCCAATATGCAGAAGAGCACCCGAGGAGAAGAGTTCATTGTCGTCGCTGATTCTAAAAGGCCGCAATGTCAGGCTCCGCCCGCCATGTGCTGAGGACGCCGATGAGCGCCTCCTCTTGGGCACCAATGCCGAGATCGCGGAAATGTATGGCGTCAACAAGGAGGATATCAAGCCCATCACTCGGGAGGCTGCGGTCAGATGGGTTCAGGGTATTGCCGATCACCCTCACGCATGGGTTATCGAGATCAATGGCGTCTTTGCCGGCGAAATCAGATTGGACAACATCAATCTTCAGGACAAGCGCGCGACGATGGCGATCGGTATCAGTAATCCCGCTTTGCTTGGCAAAGGGTTTGGCACGGAAGCGATCACTCTCCTGTTACGCCATGCCTTCAGTGATATGGAGCTGCACCGCATCGGAATACGCGTGCTCGCCTACAACCGGCGTGCCATCCGCGCCTATGAGAAATGCGGCTTCGTTGTCGAGGGAAGGGAGCGGGAGACGGCCTATGTCAACGGCAGCTGGCACGATGACATCATGATGGGGCTGCTCGATCGCGAGTTTTTGGCACCTCCCCCGTAAGGGAGGTCGCCGCATAGTGAGGGGCACGAAATGATCCTGAGTTCGAAGAGACATCACGCTGCCCCTCGGAGCTTCGCTCCGACCGTTCGACTCAAGAGTAGATCGAAGATCAGCAGATCTCCGTCTTGGCGATCTTGATCCCGAAACCTTCCAGGCCGACATAGTGCCGCTCGCGGCTGGTGAGCAGCTTGATCGAGCTGACGCCGAGATCCTTCAGGATCTGAGCACCGAGGCCGATTTCCAGCCATTCGCTATCCCGCGTCTGCGCTTCGGCATGCGCCTCGCGGCCGGCCTGGCGCGATTTGCGGCCGTTGTCGAAATGGCCGACGCCGACAGAGCCCTCGCGCAGATAGACGATGATGCCGCGGCCCTCTTCGGCGATCTTTTTCATGTAGAAATCGACCGGGCTATTCTTGCCGAAAATATCCTCGGCAACGTTCTCCGGATGCAGGCGGACCGGAATGTCGATACCGTCGCGGATGTCGCCGAAGACAACGGCAAGGTGCTGCATTGGATCCCAGGGTAGCGAATAGGTATGGGCGCGCGCCTTGCCGAACGGAGTCTCGACATCAAAGCTGGCGCCGAGTTCGATCAGCGTTTCCTTGCGCTGGCGATAGGCGATGAGATCGGCGACCGAAACAAGCTTCAGCCCGTGCTGCTCGGCGAAGCTCACCACCTGCTGACCACGGGTGACGGTGCCATCGTCATTGACGAGCTCGCAGATGACGCCGATCGGCGGCAGGCCGGCAAGCTTGCAAAGATCGACCGCAGCTTCCGTATGGCCCGAACGCATCAGCACGCCGCCTTCGCGGGCAACGAGCGGGAAAATATGGCCGGGGCGGACGAAATCGGTGGGGCCGACATTCGGATTGGCGAGGTTGCGCACCGTCAGTGTCCGGTCGTCGGCGGAAATACCGGTCGTGGTCCCATGCTTGAAGTCGACGGAAACGGTGAAGGCCGTTGTATGTGCTGAGTCGTTTTCTGCGACCATGGCATTGAGGTTGAGCCGCTTGGCTTCTTCGCGCGGCATCGGCGTGCAGACGATACCGGAGGTGTGGCGAACGATGAAGGCCATCTTGTCGGGCGTGCAGTGTACGGCGGCAACGATCAGGTCGCCTTCGTTTTCGCGGTCGTTATCGTCCATGACGACGACGATCTCGCCGGCTTCGAAAGCCCGGATGGCATCGACAACGCGCTTCTGGTCATACGGCATCTCGAAATTCCTATCTCTGCTGGCCCGTCTGGCCACGATCTCTCAGATAATGGTCGGCAACCGCGCAGGCAACCATGGCTTCGCCGATCGGCACCGCACGAATGCCGACGCATGGATCGTGGCGGCCCTTGGTGCGCACATCGACGTTGTTGCCATCGGCATCGATCGACTGGCGTTCCGTCAGGATCGACGAAGTCGGCTTGATGGCAAAGCGCGCGACGATGGGCTCGCCTGTGGAAATGCCACCCAGGATGCCGCCGGCATGATTGGATAGGAAAATGCGCTTGCCGTCATTGCCCATCCGCATGGCATCGGCATTTTCCTCGCCTGTGAGTTCGGCGGATGCAAAGCCTTCCCCGATTTCGACGCCCTTGACGGCGTTGATCGACATCAGCAGCGAGGCGATATCCTGATCGAGCTTGCCGTAGATCGGAGCGCCAAGCCCAGCCGGCACGCCTTCAGCCACGACTTCGACAACTGCGCCGATCGAGGAGCCAGCCTTGCGGATGCCGTCGAGATACTCTTCCCACACTGGCACGATGTCCGGATCCGGCGCAAAGAAAGGATTTTGGTCGACCTGAGCCCAGTCCCAATTGGCACGGTTGATCTTATGTTTGCCGATCTGCACCAGCGCGCCGCGGATGGTCACGCCGGGCACGACGAGACGGGCGATGCCGCCGGCGGCGACACGCGCTGCTGTCTCGCGGGCCGAGGAGCGCCCGCCGCCACGATAATCGCGAATGCCGTATTTGACGTCATAGGTATAGTCGGCATGGCCGGGACGATAGCGTCGGGCGATTTCGCCATAATCCTTCGAACGCTGGTCGGTATTCTCGATCAGCATCGAGATCGGCGTTCCGGTCGAGATCATCGTCTCGCCGTCCTCATCGAGCATGATGCCCGACAGAACCTTCACGAGATCGTCCTCGCGCCGCTGCGTGACGAAGCGCGATTGCCCCGGCTTGCGCTTGTCGAGCCAGGTCTGAATGTCCTGCAGTTTGAAACGGAGGCCCGGAGGGCAGCCGTCGACGACGCAGCCGAGCGCCGGGCCGTGGCTTTCGCCCCAGGTGGTGACGCGGAAGAGGTGACCGAATGTGTTATGCGACATGTAAAACGACCGGATTAGCGCAGCCTGACGGCAGGCCGCGTCTTGTCACTTGCAATTGCGGCCCACTCATAGGCCAAAATGCCGACAAGACAAAATCTTTCTTTCAGTTGCCTCGGAAACGGCGCTCAGCCATTTTCTTCCTCAGGCATCGGCATGGTAAACAAAGATTAATCCGAATTGTGGATTGTGACGATGCATTCACCAATTGGGCGGGCGAAGTCATTATTGGGGGCAACTTCCGCCATATTCGACGTGTTTTCTAGGCCGCATAAGAAATCATAATCAATTTACCTGAAGGGTGACGACGATGCGCTTCTTTGTAGCGACGCTTTTGGCCACGGCAAGCCTGCTTGCTCCTGTCGCTGGTTTTGCTGAGAGCGCGGATGTCGAGGCCGTCATCAAGAAGGTTGATGCGAAGAACTTCAATATCACGCTGGATGATGGCAAGAGCTATCAGGTGCCGGAGGATTTCGATTTCAGCGGCCTCCAGGCCGGTGTGAAGGTCGTGGTCTTCTATACGGAAGTCGACGGCAAGCGCGTCGTCAACGATCTTGATATCGTCCAATAAATCCCGGCTTGGCCAGGCACTCACCCGGTGCGGGTGAAATCCAGAGTTTTCGATCGAGCGATTTCAGGCGTTCTCCGAAATAACGGTCCCCGGCCTAATCCCAAACCGCGTTACATCCAGCCAATAATCTTCATTTCCGGATCGACTTTCAGGATCTGGTCCTGATGGATGGGGATTTCGGCCGCCTCTTCCTTTTCGACATCCCCGATCAGGCGAAACAGCGTGCGTATAACGCCGCCATGCGTGACGCAGACCGTCGGGCGGTCGACGGACGTCAGCCAGGCGCCAACGCGCCAGGAGAGAATTTCGTAGCTTTCGGCATCATCGCCGGGCGGGATGAAATCCCATTTGTTGGCCTTGCGCTCGGCAAGGCGGTCAGGCTCGGTCGCCTTCAATTCCTTGAGAGTAAAGCCTTCCCAGGCCCCGAAGGACACTTCGACCAACCTGTCGTCAGTGCTGTAGTCCTTGGGCGGCAGCCCCATGGCCTGCCGAACAATTTCCATGGTTTCTCGGGTGCGCCGCAACGGACTGGCGACGAAATCGAAGGGGATGTTTTCGAAGGCAAGGATTTCCGCAAGATCGACGCCGTTTTGCCGCGCCTGTTCGCGGCCGATGGCGTTCAGATCGATATCCTTCTGCCCCTGCAGCCGGCGCTCGGCATTCCAGTCGGTCTGACCGTGGCGTATCACATAGAGGATGGGCGACACGGTCAGATTCCTGTTAGTCAGTCCTTCGCGACGGAAATGTCGGGCGCGTCCACGGCCTTCATACCGACCGTGTGATAGCCGGAATCGACGTGGTGGATTTCGCCGGTCACGGCCGTCGACAGGTCCGACAGCAGGTAGAGGGCGGAATTGCCGACTTCGTCGATCGTGACAGTCCGCTTCAGCGGCGCGTTGTACTCGTTCCACTTCAGGATGTAGCGGAAGTCGCCGATGCCGGACGCTGCGAGCGTCTTGATCGGGCCTGCCGAGATCGCGTTGACGCGGATGCCGCGGCTGCCGAGATCGACTGCGAGGTAGCGTACGCTTGCTTCGAGAGCGGCCTTGGCGACGCCCATGACGTTGTAATGCGGCATGACCTTCTCCGCACCGTAATAGGTGAGGGTAATCATGGAGCCACCGTCATTCATGATTCGCTCGGCACGCTGTGCAACCGCCGTGAAGGAATAGACGGAGATGTCCATCGTCTTCGTGAAATTGTCACGGCTGGTATCGAGATAACGGCCGGTCAGCTCGTCCTTGTCGGAAAACGCAATGGCATGCACGACGAAATCGATCTTGCCCCATTTCGCCTCGAGCGTGTCCATGACGGCATCGATCGTTGCCGGCTCGGTCACGTCGCAATGGCCGGCCATGAAGGCGCCGAGTTCCTGAGCGAGCGGCTCGACGCGCTTCTTCAGGGCATCGCCCTGCCATGTCAATGCGATTTCGGCTCCGGCATCCGAGCAGGCCTTGGCAATACCCCACGCTATCGAACGGTTGTTTGCTACGCCGAGGATGACGCCGCGTTTGCCTGCCATGAGGCCAGTGGCTTGAGCCATATTATGCTCCCTTGAACTTTAGATGAACCTGCCTATGGCATAGGCCGACCCCCGGTTCAAGCATCGTAAAGATCATCAACTGTTAGGGATCGTAACAAAGGGTGCTGTTGTCACCAAAATTTCACAGGAAAAACCCTTCGCGCATACTCCGCATGAGATCCGTGACCTTGTCGTCGGGTTTTTCCCAGAGCATCAGCCGCAATTCGACAATGAGATCGCCTTTTGCGCCATTGCCGTTGGGCAATCCCTCACCGGAAATGCGAATGATCTGATCCGAACCGGACCATGCCGGCACCGTGATCCTGACCGGCCCGTTCAATCCCTCGACGGTTGTCTCGCAGCCAAGGACCGCATTTTCGATGCTGACAGGCAATATGGTGCGCACATCGCTGCCTTCGAGCGTGAAGCGCCCGTCGGTCGACAGATGCACAGTGACGGCGACATCGCCGCGCAGCATGCCCTGCAGTTTCAGCCCCTGGCCCTTGAGGTGCAGCACCTGACCGTTGGAGATATCCGTCGTTGCCTGAAAGCGCGCCTCGCGGCCATCGGGCAGCGGCACGATGATCCAACGGCTCTTCAGCATGTCGTCGAGCGTCACCGTGGCTTCGGCAGCGACCTCCGGGGTTTTTTCCGGTGGCTTTTCGGGCACAGTGCCGCCCGTGATGCGCCGCACCAGAGAGCCGAGGATGCCGAAGGCCGAGCGCGAGCCGGCCGACGCGGAGACCGCTGCGTACTGCTCTTCTTCCATCTGCAGCTCTTCCGATGCTGCGGTAGTGGGCTGTTCCCGCGGCTTTTCCGCCTGTTGTGTGCCGACATCAGCCGTGGCTTGTGCTTGCTGCGCCTGGCCGGTCTTCACTCCGAAAATACGCTCGACCATATCTTCCGGCGATTCGGCGGCATTACCATGTTGGCCGGATGCCGCCGAGGCTGCTGCCTTACGGGCATTGGCCCGGGCGAGCTCTTCCATGATCTTGTCGGCATTGGCACGCGCGGCCTTGGCTCGTTCGGCGGCCTCCCGTGCCGCCTGCCGCTGCTGTATGATTGTCTGTTCCTGGCTCTGGCCCTTCGCCTCGGCCATACGCGCGATCTGATCGTAGCGGCTGCGCTTCTGGGGATCCTTCAACGTCTCGTAAGCACGGCCGATTTCGGCAAATCGCTCCGAGGCCGTTGGATCGCCCGGATTGTGATCGGGATGAGCAGTTTTTGCCAGATTGCGCCAGGCGGATTTGATTTCGTCCGCCCCCGCATCCTTCCTAACGCCCAGCACCTTATACGGATCCCGCATCTTTCCCGCCATCATTCGTGGGTGTGCCCTGCCCCATCGCAGCACCCCAAGCAAAGAACCAATTGATAGCGCTTCGCCGTCCTGCTTCCTGTCATGGGAGGCAAGGGTGATGCGCCGATGAGCCGATCCTGCGGGAAGAGTTGCTAATCAGGCGTTACGGCGGAGAGGGGCAGCAGATCCCCATTTCGGGGCATGGTTAGCCAATCGCTAACAAGCGGTGCCAAAATCGCAGTCGGACGGAGAGCGTAGATGTCAACATCACGCGTACGGAAGCAAAAATGTTTTGGAGGCGATGGAAACAGGAGAAAGGCGATCAGCCCGCCTGCTGGAAGCTCAGCAACTGCCATTCGCCGAGGCCGACAAGGCAAGTCCTGCCAGAGAAGTTGGCAACGCCCTGATAGGAATGCCGGCTCGTGCGGAATTGGCGGCAGACCACGCCGGATGCATTGCTTTCGACAATCGTGTCGATGACGCCGGCGCTGCCGGTCGAGGTGTTTGCCCAGGGTATGGGCTGTCCGTTGAGCTTATTGAGATCCGCCGAGGTGACGGCATTGCGCACTGTGGTCTCGTCGGAGATGCTGTCCGCTGTCACCGGTGCCGTCGGCACAGTGCCCGTCGATACGCTGCGATCCACTTTGGCCGAGCTCAGGTAGTCCATGCCGCCGCCGACGCAGCCGCCAAGGGTGAAAAGGGAGATGAGGGCGACAGCCATCGTCACGCCTTTTGCAAGCTTGCGCTTTGTATGAACGATCGACTTTGCTATGACTTCCACCCGAACTTCTTGGCCAGCCAGAGGGGCCGGCGGTTATTAGGAATTGCGGAGCTTTTGAATTAATATGTCGGAAAACGAGTTAACAAGCGGTGACTTCACCGAGCAGAACGAACCTTTCAGTCTCTTTGCGTCCTGGCTGCGTGAGGCGGAGACCACCGAACCGAACGATCCGAATGCGGTAGCGCTGGCAACGGTGGATAAGGATGGTTTGCCAAATGTCCGCATGGTTCTTCTGAAAGGTTTCGATAGCGACGGATTCGTATTCTATACAAATTTCGAGAGCCAGAAAGGCCAAGAAATTCTTTCCCAGAAGAAAGCCGCCATGTGCTTCCACTGGAAGTCGCTGCGTCGCCAGGTGCGTTTGCGTGGCCTGGTTGAAGTGGTGAGCGATAAGGAAGCCGACGAGTATTATAAGACAAGGCCTCGCGGCAGCCGCATCGGGGCTTGGGCGTCAAAGCAGTCGCGCCCTCTGGAAGGCCGCTTCGCGCTGGAAAAGGCCGTCGCCGAATATACCGCCCGTTACGCGATCGGCGATATTCCGCGCCCGCCTTACTGGTCCGGCTTCCGCATCCGGCCGCTGTCGATCGAATTTTGGCACGATCGCCAGTTCCGACTGCACGATCGTATCGAATTTCGTCGCGATATGCCTGAAGGCGCCTGGCAAAAGGTGCGGATGTATCCGTAACCTTATGCCGTTTCCCGGCGCCCCATCAGCCGCATGGGGATGCCGGATGCAAGCGCCGACGCATAGCGAGGCTTCTGATAATGGCCGTTCAGCGATAGCCGCGGCAGCAGCAGCGGTGCATTGTTGTTTGTCGTCGTGATCGTGCCGGGGCGCGTGGTGACGCCGACGGAAAAGCCGAGCTCTGCCGCAAGCCGGCCCTCGCGCGGCGAGGCGGCTTCGTTCGTGCCATAGGGGTAGGCGATTGTGGTGGGCCGCTTTCCGGTGATGTCGGCGACATAATCGGCCGAGAGTGCTATTTCCGCGGCCGCCTCCGCCTCGGGGAGCCTTGCCAACGCTCGATGGCTCACCGTATGAGCGCCGAGCGAGGCAAGGGGATGGCGTGCGAGCTGCCGCAATTCGTTCCTGTCCATGATCGATGCGCGGACGATGTCGAGTGGTTCCAGGCCATGACGCCGGGCAAGCTCATCGATCCGGCCGACAGCTTCGCTTTCTTCGTCGCTGTGGACGAAAGCGGCGAAGCGGGCGAATGCGGCATGCTTCTGGCTGTCCTTGCCGAGTGGCAGAAACTCGTCTCCCGACCCGAAATCGAATGTCACCCGATCCAGCCGGCCAAGCAGCTCGGCTAGCGTCTCCCACCATATGCTATGGGTCCGCTCCGAAAGCCCCTGGGCGACGAAGACGGTGAAGGGCACATTGTGGCGCGCAAAGATCGGCAGGGCATAATCGAGATTGTCCCGGTTGCCGTCATCGAGCGTGAAGGCGACGAAGGGTGGTCTGCCGGAAGCCTCTTTTGCCCGTGACGGAAGAGCGTCGAGTGCGATGAACTCATAACCGTCTTGTTTCAACCGTGCGATCGCCTGATCGAGAAAGTCGGGCGAGACCTCCAGATGCGCATTGGGCGCAAAACGGCGGGGGAGGGCAGGGCGGACGTGATGAAGGGTGAAGATAGTGCCGAGGCCGGCAACGTCGCGCATTAGCCCCGCACCCTTCAAGATTGCGGCGGCTTCCAGTCCGCTTGAGATCATCGTGCGCTTGAGGCGGACCTTGATGCCCTGTTCCATGCGGCTCGACCCGGTTGATCAATGTCAACGCTGTAGCGCATCCCCGTTAATCCTTACTGAATCTTTGTCATAATTTCCAATGCGTTAATGCTTATTTTACCAGGAAAGGCAAAATTGAAGAACTATCGAGGCTGTTGCCTCAATATCGCACCGGTATCAGGCTTTTTGTCGCAAAATCGTACAGGGATTGATGCGGTGTGTTGGCATTCTTTCGGTTGGGGACAATTATGAAACGACTTCTGATGGCTTTGTCTGCGGCCGTCTTGCTGTTGAGCGCTCCCGTGGCGAGCTTCGCTGGCAGCGCCTATTTCATCATGGATGCAAAGACCGGCAACGTGCTCGCATCCAGCAATGCGGATGACCTCAACCATCCGGCATCGCTGACCAAGATGATGACACTATACATGACCTTCGAAGCGATCCACCGCGGCAAGCTGAGCTGGAATACCCGGATCCCGGTTTCGCGCTTCGCCTCTGCCAAGCCGCCCACCAAGCTGGGCCTCAAGCCCGGCGGCACGGTGACCGTCCGCGAAGCCGTCGATGGCATGATCATCAAGTCCGCCAACGACGCCGCCACCGCCATGGCGGAAGCGCTTGGCGGCAGCGAAAGCGGCTTTGCGCGGATGATGACGCAGAAGGCGCGCGAACTCGGCATGCGCCGCACCACCTTCCTGAACGCCTCGGGCCTGCCGAACATGCAGCAGTGGACGACGGCGCGGGATATGTCGACGCTCGCCGTGGCGCTCATCAACAACTATCCCCAAGAGTACCGGCTCTTCTCGCAGACGAGCTTCAACTATCGCGGCCATAACGTGCGTGGCCATAACAACCTGATGTATCGCTATGAAGGCATGGACGGCATCAAAACCGGCTATACGAATGCCTCCGGCTTCAACCTCGTCAGCGCCGTGCGCCAGGGCAATCGCCGGGTGATCGGCGTCGTCATGGGCGGCGCCACCGCGCGCGGCCGCGATGCGATGATGGCGTCGCTGCTGGATCGCTATGTGCCCAAGGCAGCCCCCGTCGCGACATCGCGTCTGATGGCGAGCGTCGGCGGCGGCAAGATGGGCAAGCAGGTTGAAGTGGCGTCTGCATCGGACGATGTTGCTGTCGATGTTGATGCCCAGACCACTGCCACGACGACACCTGCGCCGGCGCGCAAGCGTACCGAGGTTGTTCCGATGGCATTTGCGGCAGCGTCGAACGTTACCGTACCGATGGATCGCCCGGCCGCGATGGACGAGATCCTCGTCGACAACAAGCAGACGGCAGCCGTCAGCAAGCCGGTGGTATCCGGAAGCTGGCAGGTGCAGATCGCGGCGACGCCGACCGCCCAGGCTGCCAAGGATATTCTCTCGGAAGCGAAGTCCAAGGCCGGCAATGCGCTCGCCAATGCCTCGCCCTATACCGAGGCCGTCGGCAAGGGTGCCAGCACGGTCTATCGCGCCCGCTTCACCGGCTTTGCAAGCCGCGACGATGCGAATTCCGCCTGCTCTGCTTTGAAGCGTAAGGACTTCGATTGCATGCTGCTGCCCAGCAAGGGTTGAGCATAATCTCGATCGGGATAACGGTGAGCCGGCGGAGCCATCTCCGCCGGCTCGACTTTTTTGCGGGAATCGTTCATTGATGTCTGGAACATAAAGGGAACGATCGCAATGTTGAAAGATCTGATGGAGCAATTCGAAATGGCTTCGGCGCGCTATGCTGCCGATAACGGCATGGAGCGTGACGACGATTGGTTCGTGCTGAAACTCCAGGAGGAGATGGGCGAGCTGATCCAGATCTGGAACAAGGTCACCGGCCGTGGACGGCGCAAGGGCATGAGCGATGCGGAACTGGCGACCGCACTTGCCGACGAAACGGCCGATGTGCTCGGCCACATTCTTTTATTCGCGCATCGCAACGGCCTGGATTTGACCGCTGCGGTGGAGCGCAAATGGCGTTTTCGTCCCGAGGTGTGCTAAGCGCCTCAAGAACGATTAGGTCTTGGTGCCGCCCACCGTGATCTGATCCATCCTGAGATGCGGCTGGCCGACGCCGACAGGAACCCATTGGCCGGCCTTGCCGCAATTGCCGATCCCGGTATCGAGCTTCATGTCGTTGCCGATCATCGAAACGCGCTTCATCGCATCCGGCCCGTTACCGATCAGCATGGCGCCCTTGATCGGAGCGCCGACCTTGCCATCCTCGATGAGATAGGCTTCCGTGCAGCCGAAGACGAACTTGCCCGAGGTGATATCCACCTGGCCACCGCCGAAGGAAACGGCATAGATGCCCTTCTTCACCGAGGCGATGATTTCCTCCGGCGTCTTGTCGCCGCCGAGCATATAGGTGTTGGTCATGCGCGGCATCGGCGTATGGGCATAGCCCTGGCGGCGGCCGTTGCCGGTCGCCTTCATGCCCATCAGCCGCGCATTCTGCCGGTCCTGCATGTAGCCGACCAGCTTGCCATTCTCGATCAGCACGTTGTAGGCCGATGGCGTGCCTTCGTCGTCCACGGTGATCGAGCCGCGGCGGTTCTCGATCGTGCCGTCATCGACGACGGTGACGCCGGGAGCGGCCACCATCTGGCCCAACAGGCCGGCGAAGGCCGACGTCTTCTTGCGGTTGAAGTCGCCTTCGAGCCCATGCCCGACGGCCTCGTGCAGCATGACGCCCGGCCAGCCGGAACCGAGCACGACATCCATCGTACCGGCAGGCGCCTCGATCGCCTCCAGATTGACAAGCGCCTGACGCAGGGCCTCGTCGGCGCCGTAGTGCCAATTGTCCGCTGTGACGAAATCACCGAAGCCGATCCGGCCGCCGGTGCCGAAGGAGCCGGATTCCTGCCGGTCGCCGTCACCCACGATGACGGAGATATTGACACGCGTCATCGGCCTCACATCGCGAACGCGATGGCCATCGGCGCGCAGGATGTCGACCATCTGCCAGCTTGCGGCGATGGATACCGTCACCTGGCGCACCTTGTCGTTCTTGTCGCGCAGATAGTTGTCGATCCGCTGCAGGAGCTTTGCTTTCTCCTCGAAACTCGGCGTGCCGATCGGGTTCTCGTCGCCATAGAGCACCTTGTTGGTGCGCTGGGGCGCGGCCGCGTAGGAGCCGGCATAGCCCGATGTCACCGCGCGCACCGCGTCGGCGGCGCGCTTCAATGCGGCCTCGGAAAGATCCCCCGCATGGGCATAGCCCACCGCTTCGCCGGCGACGGCACGAAGGCCGAAGCCCTGCTCGGTGTTGAAGCTGCCGCCCTTCATCCGGCCGTTGTCGAATGTCAGCGATTCCGCCTGGACATGCTCGACGAAGAGTTCGCCGTCATCGGCGCCGGACAGCGCCTCGGCAACGATGCCGCGCAGCTTGGCTTCATCGGCATCAAAAAGGGTAAGGAGATCGGTATTCATGGATCAGGTGCTCCGTTCAGAGCCGATGTAGGCTTCGCACCGCGCAAGAGCAAGCCCATCCGGTCAGGGAAGGGCGTCGTAGCCGTCCGCAAAGCCCTTCAAATCTACAGGGATGCCGATGCCTTCTTCCGGCGACTGGAAGACGATGAAGGTTGCTGTGGCGCCGCTGCGCAGCGTCTTCAGCAACTGGTCCTCCAGCACAACTTCGGCATAGCAGCCATCGGAGAAGCAGCGCACGAAATAGGCGCGGCCGATATCCTTGCCGTCGATATTGAGGCCGAGACCGTTTGGCAGCAGCACGCCGAGCGGCGCCAGCACGCGCAGGATCTTGGACTTGCGGTCAGCCGTCTTCAGCACGACGACGGACAGACCGATTTCCGGACGATCCTCGGCGATCACGTTCTGCATCAGCGCGCACTGCTCAGTCGCCGCGCCTGCCGGCTTGTCGCACACGACGGACCATGCACCGTGGCTGGACCGGACCGTACCCGGCGGTTGCGGAACCTGGCTTGTAGGCACCTGCTGCGTATGCGGCTGCTGCTGGCCCGGCTGGTCCGGCTGCAACTGTTGGGTCTGCTGCGCCGGCGGCTGAGTCTGCTGGCCCTGCTGCGCCCATGCGGGTGCGGCAACTGCGGCAGCGACGCCGCCGGTAACGAGCAAAAGCCGGGCGAGGGAACGAAAACCCATGGAAACCTCTAGATTCGAATCAGTGCCGCTATTGTTGAAGCCCAGGCCGGCAAATGAAAAGCCCCGGCTGCTGGATTCCAACCGACTACGGCGGAAATACGACCTCTACTCCATTTTGTCCCGGCGGCGCCATGGACCGCGATGCAATTTTTCGTATGATGATGAAATGCTTGCCATGTCCGCGACAAGCTTGGGGGGATATTCGCGCAAAAATGCCGCACTAACAAATGTCGTGAGTTGTTGCGGAGCACCCCAAACTGTGGTTTGAAGCGCAATGGATTGTAGGGATACTGCGTTTGAGGAAGATCTGGGATCAAACGCTGGAGGGAGAGACATCGTGATTAAGAGAGCTTACGCGGCTCTGGCGGCTATGATCTGTCTGCTTTTTGCGACAGGTAGCTACGCCGATCAGCCGAGACCTTGGGAAACCGGTATGCAGCAGGCGGCAACCGGCAACATGCATCAAATCCGCTGGTTTGAGGCATACACGCTTTGGTTTATCATTCCGATCACGCTGCTTGTTCTGGTCCTGCTGGTGGTGGTCATGGTCAAGTTCCGGGCGTCCAAGAACCCGGTTCCGTCCAAGACGAGCCACAACACGCTGATCGAAGTCGTCTGGACGATCGGACCGGTCCTCATTCTTCTCTTCCTGGCTATTCCCTCCTTCAATCTTCTGACCGATCAGCTGACGTTCCCGGAAAAGACGGATGTCACCGTCAAGGCGACGGCGACGCAATGGCAGTGGAATTATGAATATGAGGGCAGTGGCGCGACGCCGGTCGCCTTCGACTCCTTCATGCTGAAGGAGCAGGACCGCGCCGCCGCCGGCAAGGACGATAAGTCGAAATATCCGCGGCTGCTCGCCGTCGATAACGAAATGGTCGTTCCCGTCGGCAAGAACGTGCGCCTTCTCATCACCGCCGCACCGACCGACGTCATCCATTCCTTCGCCTTGCCTGCATTTGGTGTCAGGATTGACGCCATTCCGGGCCGTCTGAACGAAACCTGGTTCAATGCCGACCGCGAAGGCCTGTACTATGGACAGTGTTCCGAGCTCTGCGGCAAGGATCACTCCTTCATGCCGATCGCCATCCGTGTCGTCTCCGACGATCAGTACAAGCAGTGGCTTGCCGCTGCTGCAACCGATGTCGGCAAGGCGAACAAGGCTCTAATGGCCGCCGTCGATCAACCGACGACCGTCAAGGTCGCGGAAAACACGGCGAAGTAAGAGGGTAAGAACAATGGCTGGATCCAAGGCACACGACGATCACTCGCATGATCTTCACGACGCCCACGCGCACGACGATCATCACGCACACAAGCAATCTTTCGCTGATCGTTGGCTGTTTTCGACGAATCACAAAGACATCGGCACGCTTTATCTGATCTTCGCGATCTTTGCGGGCGTGATCGGCTTCCTCCTTTCCGTTGCTATCCGCATGGAATTGCAGGAGCCCGGCATCCAGATCTTCAGCGGTCTGGCATCGATGGTCTATGGCTTTTCGGGTGATGCCGCCATCGATGGCGGCAAGCAGATGTACAACGTCTTCGTCACCGCCCACGCGCTGATCATGATCTTCTTCATGGTCATGCCGGCGATGATCGGCGGCTTTGCCAACTGGATGGTGCCGATCATGATCGGCGCGCCGGATATGGCTTTCCCGCGCCTCAACAATATCTCCTTCTGGCTGCTCGTTCCGGCCTTCCTGCTGCTCATCCTCTCGATGTTCGTCGAAGGCCCGGCAGGCGCTTACGGCGCGGGCGGCGGCTGGACGATGTATGTGCCACTGTCAGGTACGGTCGGCCATCCCGGCCCGGCGATTGATCTGGTTATCTTCGCGCTGCATATCGCCGGTGCCTCCTCGATCCTCGGTGCGATCAACTTCATCACCACGATCCTGAACATGCGCGCTCCCGGCATGACGCTGCACAAGATGCCGCTGTTTGCCTGGTCGGTTCTGATCACCGCCTTCCTGCTGCTTCTGTCGCTCCCGGTTCTTGCCGGCGCCATCACCATGCTGTTGACCGACCGCAATTTCGGCACGACCTTCTTTGCGCCGGAAGGCGGCGGTGACCCGCTGCTCTACCAGCACCTCTTCTGGTTCTTCGGCCATCCGGAAGTCTACATTCTGATCCTGCCCGGTTTCGGCATGATCAGCCACATCATCTCGACCTTCTCGCGCAAGCCGATCTTCGGCTATCTCGGCATGGCCTATGCCATGGTCGCGATCGGCGCCGTCGGCTTCGTCGTCTGGGCCCACCACATGTATGTGACCGGCCTGTCGCTCGACACGCAGCGTTACTTCGTCTTCGCGACAATGGTCATCGCCGTTCCGACAGGCGTCAAAGTCTTCTCATGGATTGCGACGATGTGGGGCGGTTCGATCCAGTTCCGCACGCCGATGATCTGGGCGCTCGGCTTCATCTTCCTGTTCACGCTCGGCGGCGTCACCGGCGTCCAGCTCGCCAATGCCGGCCTCGACCGCGAACTGCATGCGACTTACTTCGTCGTGGCACATTTCCACTATGTTCTGTCGCTTGGCGCCGTCTTCGCCATCTTCGCCGCCTGGTACTACTGGTTCCCGAAGATGACCGGCTACATGTACAATGAACGGATCGGCAACTGGCACTTCTGGATCACCTTCGTCGGTGTGAACATGGTGTTCTTCCCGCAGCACTTCCTGGGTCGTGCGGGCATGCCGCGCCGCTACATCGACTATCCGGATGCCTATGCCGGCTGGAACTTCGTCTCCTCCATCGGCTCCTATGTCGCAGCCGTTGGCCTTTGCTTCTTCTTCTGGGGCGTTATAGATGCCTTCGCAAAGAAGCGCGTCGCAGGCGATAATCCCTGGGGTGAGGGCGCAACCACGCTCGAGTGGCAGCTGTCGTCGCCGCCGCCGCACCATCAGTGGGAAGAGCTGCCGCGCATCAAGTAGCTCATTTCCGGACGCCGTGATAAGCGGCGTCCGGTTCAACGGATAATTGGAAGAAAGAATGACGGTCATCGACAATCACGAAGCGCTCGCAAAGCAAGGCGAAACCGGCCTGTCAGAAGCGGGTGCGCGCGATTATTTCGAGCTTCTGAAGCCGCGCGTGATGTCGCTGGTCGTCTTCACGGCCTTTACCGGCCTCGTATTGGCTCCCGGCCATATCAACCCCGTTCTCGGCTTCATCGCGATCCTCTGCATTGCGGTCGGTGCCGGCGCATCCGGTGCCTTGAACATGTGGTACGACGCCGATATCGATGCCGTCATGACCCGCACCAAGAGCCGGCCGATACCTTCGGGCCGTATCAATCCCTCGGAAGCCCTGGCCTTCGGCTTGGTGCTGTCGGGCTTTTCGGTGACGATCCTCGGTCTTGCGATCAACTGGCTTTCCGCCGGCATTCTCGCCTTCACCATTTTCTTCTATGCCGTCGTCTACACGATGTGGCTGAAGCGCTCGACGCCGCAGAACATCGTCATCGGCGGTGCTGCCGGCGCTTTCCCGCCCGTCATTGGCTGGGCCTGCGTCACCGGCAGCGTGCCAGTCGAGAGCATCGTGCTCTTCCTCATTATCTTCCTCTGGACGCCGGCCCATTTCTGGGCACTGGCACTCTTCAAGATGGGGGATTACGAGGCCGTCGGCGTACCGATGCTGCCGAATGTCTCCGGCATCCCAACAACGAAGAATCAGATCGTCGTCTATGCGGTGCTGACCGCCATCTTCGGCGTCGTGCCGGCTTTCATGGGCTTTGCGAGCTTCGGCTATGGCGTCGTTGCAGCGGTGCTCGGCGCGATCTTCGTGCACTGTTCCATCGCCGTCTGGCGCATGGCCGATGGCGACGTGAAGATGGTGCCGGCAAAGAAGCTCTTCGGCTTTTCCATTTTCTATCTCTTTGCGATCTTTTCCGCGCTGCTGATCGACCGGCTCGTTGCCGTGCTGATTTCGGGTGGTGCCGGAGGCTGGCTATGATAGAGCTCGTCAAGCTGACCGAGGCGCAGAAGAAGTCGCGGCGAGGGCGCAACATCGCGCTCGGCCTCGTACTTGCCGGTCTGGTGGTGCTGTTCTACGCGATCACCATCATCAAGGTCGGTTCCGGACACGTTTGAGGAGGCGTCATGGAGGGGGAGGTCACAAAAAGCACGAGGAACGGCACCCGTAGCAACGGTATGATCGTTGCCATGTGCCTGAGCTTCGTCGTCGGCATGAGCGCCATGTGCGCCGCCGCCGTGCCGCTCTATCGCATGTTCTGTCAGGTGACGGGCTATAACGGCACGACGCAGCGCGTCGAGCAGGTGTCGAACCTCATCCTCGACAAGCAGATCCAGGTTTCCTTCGATGCCAACGTCGCGCCCGGCCTGCCATGGGATTTCAAGCCGTTGCAAAAATCTGTAAGCCCGAAGATCGGCGAGACGGTCGAGGTCAAGTTCCAGATCGAGAACAAGTCGGACAAGATGGAGCGCGGCCAGGCGATCTTCAACGTCACGCCGCTCGAAGCCGGGGTCTATTTCAACAAGGTCCAGTGCTTCTGCTTCAACGAGACGGATCTCGCGCCCGGCGAAAAGCGCGAAATGTCAGTGGTTTTCTATGTCGATCCCGAGATCGCCAAGGCTCCGGAAACCAAGACGATCAACGCGCTGACACTGTCCTATACCTATTATCCACGGGAAGGCGCAAAGCCCGTGGCATCCAATGACGGCGTTACGAAGCCGGTGGAAAAAAAGCTTTGATGGAGAGTGCTTTTCGGTCTGACCGGAAGCAATATGGGAAAAAGTTATTCGGGGATTGCTGATATGGCCGAAGTGCATCAGAGAAAACACGATTATCACATTATCGATCCCAGCCCGTGGCCGATCATTGCGGCCTTTGGGGCCTTCGTGATCACCTTCGGCGGTGTCTGCTTCATGCGTTACCTGAACGGTGGCGCGCTGCATCTGTTCGGAATCAATTTCGCCCAGCCCTGGCTGTTCTTCATCGGTCTCGCCGTGGTCCTCTATGTCATGTATGGCTGGTGGGCCGATACGATCAAGGAAGCACATGAGGGCGCGCATACCCGCGTCGTCTCGCTGCATCTGCGCTACGGCATGATCATGTTCATCGCTTCCGAAGTGATGTTCTTCGTTGCCTGGTTCTGGGCCTATTTCGATGTCAGCCTGTTCCCGAACGAGGCGATCCAGGCATCACGCACGGCCTTCCTTGGCGGCCAGTTCCCGCCGAAGGGCGTTGAGGTTCTCGACCCTTGGCACCTGCCGATCTACAACACCATCATCCTGCTGCTGTCGGGCACCACGGTCACCTGGGCACACCATGCGCTGCTGCACGGCGACCGCAAGGGGCTGATCCAGGGTCTGACGCTGACCGTGCTGCTTGGCGCGTTGTTCTCCTGCGTCCAGGCTTATGAATATGCCCACGCTCCATTCGCTTTCAAAAACTCGATCTATGGTGCGACCTTCTTCATGGCGACCGGCTTCCACGGTTTCCACGTTCTGATCGGGACGATCTTCCTGCTGGTTTGCTTGGTCCGCGCCATCCGGGGTGATTTCACGCCGAAGCAGCATTTCGGCTTCGAGGCGGCCGCCTGGTACTGGCACTTCGTCGACGTGGTCTGGCTGTTCCTGTTCTTCTGCATCTACATCTGGGGCAGCTGGGGCGCACCGCTTGCGGCGGGCTGATCGGTATCGATCTTTCGAAAACAAAAGGCGGGCGCTCAGCGTCCGCCTTTTGTTTTGTACCCTCAATACATTGAGGCAATTCTTTCAAATGCAGTGGGATGGGGCGGGCCCTTGGCGAGCAATTGCTGGATCTCCTCGGCACAGGCCTTAGAGCTCTTTACTGATGTATCGATCTCCAGATCGTAGATCCCCGGTCGGTGGACCTCTTCCTGCCATGCAATGACCGGCGCGGGGATGGGCTTATCCGCTCCGACAGCAACGTAAGTGCCCTGTCTTTCTGGTCCTTCCACCAGCCGCCGCTGCAGCACAACATCGAGGGGGCAGCGTACGCCGACGAACAGGACGGGCAGACCTGCCAGAAGCCGGGCGCAGTCGGGGAGAATGCCGAGCGGTTGCGAATAGCTGTCGTGATGACCGAACTCGGCGATGACATTGAGCCCCATGCGGCTATGCGCGGCGATCGACGCATAGAGTGCGGCATAAAAGCACGCAACCAGCGGCTCGAGATCAGGCCGCTCGCCGCCGGGACGCAAGCCGATACCAGGACGGTAGCGTGGAGGCGTGACATGCCGCACATAGGTGTCGACGCCGAGATTGAGCCAAACGCCCTCGAAATCAGCCTGTATCACCTCAACAATGCTGCTTTTTCCGGATCGCGGCGCGCCATTGAGAATGATTATCTGACCAAGAGGCGAGCCTTCGCTGGTTGCCATGAATCCAATCCTTTCTGCATGCTTTTCCCGGGCTGCTGGCGCGGCGTATCTGCGCTTTTCGATTGGACGGACGCGCACATCGCGGTTACTGATAGTGACAGGGGCGAGATCGATAGGTTCGCCCGCAATGGCAGACCGATCGAGACAGAACTTTGACCTCAGAGCAAGACAAGATGCCGGACGAGGCATCCCATAGCGACAGCGCTCTCTTTGCGCCCGTCGATCCATTCAAGGTCGGCATACAGGGATGTTGTCCGCGTTGCGGTCAAGGCAAGCTTTTCGATGGATTATTGTCGCTGAAGCCGCGCTGCGCAGCCTGTGATCTCGACTATGCCTTCGCCGATGCCGGTGATGGGCCAGCCGTCTTCGTCATCCTGATCGTCGGCTTCATCGTCATCGGTTCGGTCTTGTGGATGCAAATCAATTATGCGCCGCCGATCTGGGTCTACATAGTGCTGTTCGCCCCGCTGACGATCATTCTTTCGCTATTGTCCCTGCGCTGGTGCAAGGGCATCCTGATCGCCCTGCAATATCGCAATAATGCAGCCGAAGGGCGCGTCCACCGTGATTGAGTCGGCAATGCCTGTGCGCCGCGCCAATCCCCTGTGGCAGATCGCCAAGGCACTGCTTCTGCTCGTCGCCTTCGTCATCCTGATCGGGCTCGGCACCTGGCAGGTGGAGCGACTGCAGTGGAAGGAAGGCCTGCTGGCCGATATCGCCGCGCGCAAGGATGCACCCGCCATACCTTTGTCGGCGATCGAGGCCATGGCGGCATCCGGCGGCGACATTGAGTATCGCGTCGTCACGGCGACTGGTCATTACCTCAACGATAAGGAGCGGCATTTCCTCGCCACCCATGATGGCGATCCCGGCTATCACATCTACACACCTTTGCAGCTCAACGACGGCCGCTTTATTTTCGTCAATCGAGGCTTCGTTCCCACCGAGGCCAAGGACCCTGAAAAGCGCAAGCAGGGTGAATTGATGGGTGAACAGACCGTTATCGGCCTCGCTCGGGCAAAACTCGTCGACCGGCCCGACGGCATGCCGGACAATGATCTCGGCAAGAACATCTTCTTCTGGAAGGATCTGGAAGCCATGGCCTCCAGCGTCGGCCTGCCGAAGGACAAGGTGCTGCCCTTCTTCATCGACGCCGACAGGACGCCCAATCCGGTAGGTCTGCCGATCGGCGGTGTCACCATCATCGATCTGCCGAACAATCACCTGCAATATGCGGTGACCTGGTATGGGCTGGCAGCGGCGCTGGCAGCGATCGTCGCCATATCCTGGTGGCGCAAACATCATCCGGACGCGCCCCGACAATAGAGGCATGCAATAGAATAGCTTCATTTCGATGAAATATTCGGCTAGAGCATGATCCCAAAAAGTGCGCAGCGGTTTTTGGATAAGACCATGCGGACTGAATGGAGCAGGCGGCAGGGCAGCCCTATCTATGGCTCAGCCATTGTCGCGCATTTCGGAAGAGATATGAACATAGCTGTTTCCAAACCTGACCTGACTATCCGGCTTTGCGGGCCGCGCGGCTTCTGCGCCGGCGTCGACCGCGCCATTCAGATCGTCGTTCTGGCACTGAAGGCCTATGGCGCGCCGGTTTATGTCCGCCACGAGATCGTCCATAACCGCTATGTCGTCGAGGGGCTGGAGGCCAAGGGCGCCATCTTCGTCGAGGAACTGGATGAAATCCCGGCCGAACATCGCGCCCAGCCCGTCGTCTTCTCGGCGCATGGCGTACCGAAATCCGTGCCGGCCGATGCCGATGCGCGCAATCTCTTCTATCTTGATGCCACCTGTCCGCTGGTCTCGAAGGTGCACAAGCAGGCCATGCGCCACAATCGTCTCGGCCGCCACGTCGTCCTGATCGGCCACGCCGGCCATCCGGAAGTGATCGGCACCATGGGCCAGCTGCCAGAGGGTGCCGTGTCATTGATCGAGACGGTCGAGGATGCCGATGTCTACGAGCCTGCCGATCCCGACAACCTCGGCTTCGTGACGCAGACGACGCTCTCGGTCGATGATACCGCCGGCGTCATCGCGCGGCTGCAGGAGCGCTTCCCCAATCTCACGGCACCGGCTGCCGATTCGATCTGCTACGCCACAACCAATCGCCAGGAAGTGGTGAAGGAGGCGGCACCCGGCTGCGATCTTTTCATCGTCGTCGGCGCGCCGAATTCCTCCAATTCCAAGCGCCTCGTCGAAGTAGCGCTCCGGGCAGGGGCGAAGAAATCGGTGCTTGTCCAGCGCGCCTCGGAGATCGACTGGGACAATATCGGCGATATCAAGACGGTCGGCCTCTCGGCTGGTGCATCTGCGCCAGAAGTCATCGTCAACGAGATCATCGAAGCTTTCCGCGCCCGCTATAATGCCGTGGTGGAACTCGCTGAAACTGTGAAGGAAACGGAGAATTTCCTCGTCAATCGCGAGCTTCGCAGTATAGAGCTGACGACAGCAGACATGGCTTTCGTCAACGGCGAATAGCCGACCCAAGGCGCTCAAGTTCAGGACTGTTTCGTGGCCGTTTATACCGATATTACCGAAGACGATTTGAAGTGGTTCCTGACCGAATATGATGTCGGCGAGTTGCTCTCTTACAAGGGCATTGCCGAAGGCGTCGAGAATTCGAACTTCCTGCTGCACACGAGCCGCGATCCGCTGATCCTGACGCTTTACGAGAAGCGCGTCGATAAGGGCGATCTGCCGTTCTTCCTGGGGTTGATGCAGCACATGGCGAGCCGTGGCCTGTCGTGCCCGCTGCCTCTGCCGCGCCGCGACGGCGAGTTGCTCGGCCATCTCTCCGGTCGTCCTGCTGCGCTGATTTCCTTCCTCGAAGGCATGTGGCTGCGCAAGCCTGAGGCACATCATTGCCGCGAAGTCGGCAAGGCGCTGGCCGCCATGCATATCGCTGGCGAAGGTTTCGACATCCGCCGCCCGAACGCACTATCGCTCGACGGCTGGCAGGCGCTCTGGGAAAAATCCGAGGCACGCGCCGACGAAGTCGAAGCCGGTCTGCAGAACGAAATCCGCAGCGAACTCGATTTCCTTGGAAAGCACTGGCCGAAGAACCTGCCCGAAGGTGTCATCCATGCCGATCTCTTTCCGGACAATGTCTTCTTCCTCGGCGACACCCTGTCCGGTCTGATCGACTTCTATTTCGCCTGCAACGACCAGCTCGCCTACGATGTCTCGATCTGCCTGAACGCCTGGTGCTTCGAGAAGGATCACGCCTACAACATCACCAAGGGAATGGCGCTGCTGGAAGGCTATCAGAGCGTGCGGCCGCTGAGCACTGCCGAAATCGCTGCATTGCCGACGCTTGCCCGCGGCTCGGCCCTGCGCTTCTTCCTGACCCGACTTTACGATTGGCTGACGACCCCGGCCGGCGCAATGGTCACGAAGAAAGACCCGATCGAATATCTGCGCAAGCTGCGCTTCCACCGCCAGATTGCTTCAGCCGCGGAATATGGGCTGAAGGCATGAAGCACGTCGATATTTTTACCGATGGCGCCTGCTCCGGCAATCCCGGACCTGGCGGCTGGGGGGCGGTGCTTCGCTATGGCGAGGTAGAGAAGGAGCTTTCCGGCGGCGAGGCGGAGACGACCAACAACCGCATGGAGCTGATGGCGGCGATCTCGGCACTCGGTGCCCTGAAGAGCCCATGCGAGGTCGATCTCTATACCGACAGCGTCTACGTCAAGGACGGCATCACCAAATGGATTTTCGGCTGGAAGAAGAACGGCTGGAAGACCGCGGACAAGAAACCGGTGAAGAATGCCGAGCTCTGGCAGGCGCTGGACGAGGCTTATAACAGGCACAAGGTGACGCTTCATTGGGTCAAGGGCCATGCGGGACACCCGGAGAACGAGCGGGCCGACGAGCTGGCGCGCAAGGGCATGGCGCCGTTTAAGCGGAAATAGGTCTCTTGTATCCTCCGTTCCCGCTCGCAAGTGCACAGCCGCCTACGCGTCTGCAAGTACGGAATTGCCAACCGACGGGAGATGAAAAATGGAAATCCGCTCAGAGCAGCCGAAAGACGCGGAAGCGATCCGCCGTATAACGAAGATGGCCTTCGCCTCGATCGAGCACAGCAGTCAAACCGAAGCGCAAATCGTCGACGCTATTCGCAACGCCGGGGCGCTGACGATTTCCCTCGTAGCGATCGAGGATGGAGAAGTCCTCGGACATATCGCTTTCTCGTCTGTTACGATCGATGGAAAAGATTGCGGCTGGTACGGGCTTGGCCCGCTCTCGGTGACGCCTAGTCGCCAGAAACACGGCATTGGCGGTGCGCTTGTTCGCGAAGGTCTTTCGCGTCTGACGAAGATAGATGCCAGAGGCTGCGTCGTTCTTGGTGATCCGGATTACTACAAGCGTTTCGGTTTCGACAATGATCCCGGCCTGGTACTCAATGGAGTACCTGCCGAATATTTCATGAGGCTGGTCCTGAATGGGCGCGCCGCGCTCTCGGGACGCGTCGACTATCATGAGGGCTTCAGCGCGACTTGATGCTGGCTGTGACCAGAGCGGACGGCACGACTTTCCACGCTCATAGCCATCAAAGCGGATAGTTCGAATAGATCATCTTGAGACTTGGATCATTGGCGATGCTGACCGGAGTGACCAGGCTCTGGTTGAGAATATATCGGTAGCACTGATCGAAATCAAAATCGCGCTCCGTGCATTCGCTGTCACGCTTCCATCGTGACTGGACCAGCTTTCTGACAAGCATATTGTTGATGTTCAGCTCCGATATTTTCTGCACCTTGCCGATCTCCATACCTACGGCCTTGTAAGCGAGATAGGGCAATTCGCTGCAGTAGATCGCGTCGTTGTTGAAGGAGAAGAAAAGGTCGTAGGGTTTGCCGTAAAGCGTGCTGGAATAGGATAGGAGTTGCCGAGCTATTTCAGGCGTGAGGCGTTGATCACGATAGATCGCAACCCGCTTCAGCAGACCGCGATTTACCCAAGCGTGTAGGGGCGTTTCCCTGACCTTTGCTGCGGCCTCGATGACCGTGATAACGCCATGCTCATTCTTTATGATGCCCATATGCGAAAAGGCTGAACCGGTCGCGAATATGATGGCGCTTGATTGGTCGCTGGTCGATGTCTGAAAAATCAGATCACCATCCTTGAGCGGTGGATAGTTGCCACCAGCAGTGGCATAGAGTGTTCCTGCGACAAGGCAGACGCACAGGATCGCGGCGGCTATCAGTTTCTTCATGCCATCCCCGGAACCGATTGAAAGTTTTTGATCAATTTGCCTTCGTGAAAGAACCCTTCGCGCTGAAAAATGGCATCTGGAAGGCCGGCAACAAAGCAGATGACGATTCCGCTGCAATCCCGGCGAGAGTCATCGAGTGGATACCCCTAGAGGCGCGGATATAAGGCAGAGATTGCCGCGTCGCACAGGACTCGATCACATCAGAATGTGATCGAGCGCGCTTCTTACTTTCAGCTTTTCGGCGGCGGGTAAAGGCAGGATTGGGCGGGGTGGATCGATCCTGCAAAGATCGAGCGCTTCCGCAATCGCATACATAACGCGGAAGCTGCCGAACTCTTTGAACAGGCTCCATAGCGGCTGGAATTTCTGATCGAGCCGTTCGGCTTCGGCGGTGTTGCCTGCTTGGGCCGCCCTTGTGAGCGCCAGCGCTTCGACGGGCAGAAGGCCAGCGACCACGCTGTACCAGGCATCGGCACCGGCTAGCAGTCCGGCCGCCGCTCCCCAGTCGCCGCTATAGCCGATGGCGAAACCCTTTGGCGTTTCCTGACGCAGAAGTACCATCTCTCCCTTGAAATCGTTCTCCGGCGGCAACGGCATCTTCACCGCTGTGATATTCGCCACTTTTGCTAGCCGCGTAATCAGCGCATGACTGAATGTGAATTTCGTCGTGCCGGGATTGTTGTAGATGCAGAGCGGTAGATCGCCCGCATCCGCGACTGAGACGAAGTGCTGGTAGACCTCTTCCTCCGTGAGTGGAGTATAGGACATGGGGGCCAGCAGCAGCCCATCTGCGCCAGCCGTCTTGGCATCACGCGCCAATGCCTGCGCTTCGTCGGTTCGCAGCGCTCCAACCCCAACGATGACAGGGATCTTGCCGCCGACACTTGTCATTGCCGCCTGTACGGCCCGCCGACGCTCGTCGCGTGACAGGAAGGCGTAACCGCCCGTACTGCCAAGCAACCCGATGGAATCAACGCCCGCCAGTTGGATGCGTTCGAGCAGGCGGGCGAGCACTACAATATCAACGTGTCCGGAAGCATCGGTGGGGGTAATCGGAAAGGCCGAAAGGCCAGTAAAGAGTGTCACGATTGTTTCCTTCTCTGTCAGGCTTCGACCAGCGATAGCGCTCGAAAAGCAGAAGCTGAAATCGTCCTACGCTGAGGGCCGTGTGACTGTCCATGAATATGCCGCAGAAATCATACTCCGCGCAGCAGCTTGGTGGCGATCATCCACATCGTAAGAGCAATGAGCGTTTCCAGAATGCGCCAGGATGCGGGTTTCGCGAAGATCGGCCTCAGCCACCTCGCGCCAAAGCCGAGCGAAAAGAAGAACAGAAAGGAGCCCGTCATGGCACCCGCCGCAAATGAAACTTCGTTTCCTGGAAATCGGGTCGAGATCGTGCCAAGCAATACGACAGTATCGAGATAGACATGCGGGTTGAGCCAGGTGAGCGCGAGGCACATGGCGAGCGTCTGCCGGAAGCTTGATGATTTCGCCTCTCCGGCGGCCAGCACCGCAGACGAACGAAAGGCGGAGTAGAGGCTCCTGGCTCCGTACAAGATCAGGAAGGCCGCTCCTGCATAGCGCATGACTGGATCGAGCCAGGGCAGCAGCGCGGAGATCTGGCGGAAGCTCGTCACCCCGAGGATGATGAGTGTTGCATCGGAGAGCGCGCATGCGAGGCACACAGCGACTACATACTCGTTGCGAAGGCCCTGACGCAGGACGAAGGCGTTTTGCGCGCCGATCGCGACAATCAGGCTGAGCCCCATCATCAGGCCGGTTATATAGATCGAAAAATTCATGCTCAGAGCAATTCCAGGAAAAGTGCGAAGCGGTTTTCCGTCCGGAATTGCGCAAGAACGAAAGGCTCTAGCGAAATGCTCCAAAACGAATGAGCATCTCCGGTATCCGCATGTGAAGATTTAGGCTACTTAATGTTGCTAATCCAGATTAAGAAAAACTAATCTATGCTCGACTATTCCGCTCTCCGTGCCGTTTCCATGGTCGTCCAGACCGGCAGCTTCGAAAAGGCGGCAGCCATTCTCAACGTCACGCCTTCGGCCGTCTCGCAGCGGGTGAAGCAGCTTGAAGAACGCCTGGGCATCGTCCTGATCGTCAGGGGCAATCCCTGCACCGCGACGGAAAAGGGCGAATGGCTCTGCCGCCATATGGAGAATGTCGGCATGCTGGAAGACGAGCTGTTCGGACGTTTGCCGGCGCTCGTCGATCCCGGCGAGCCCAAACAAAGGGTCACACTTCACATTGCCACGAATGCCGATAGCCTCGGGACGTGGTTCGTGGATGCCATATCCAGTTTTGCCAAACGCTCTTCCTATCTGCTGAATATCGCCATCGACGACCAGGATCATACGGCCGAATGGCTGCAGCGGGGGCGGGTGATCGCGGCCGTCACCGGCCTGGAAAAGCCAATTCAAGGCTGCCGGCGTATGTCCCTCGGCGCGCTTCGCTACCATGCGACGGCAAGCCCCGCTTTCATTGCCCGGCATTTTTCAAAAGGTGTTACCCCGGAAGCGATCCAGAACGCGCCAGCCCTGACCTTCAACCAGAAGGACAGGCTTCAAAGCCGCTGGATACGCCAGACATTCGGAGAGGATTTTGCCTATCCGAGCCATTGGCTGCCTTCGACACAAGGCTTCGTCGATGCCAGCCTTGCGGGCATGGGATGGGGCATGAATCCCATCCAGCTTGTGCGGGAGCATCTGAAGGCCGGGCGCTTGGTCGAGCTGATCCCCGACACGCCACTGGACATTCCATTATATTGGCAGGTGAATCGTCTCGCAGCCGACCGGCTTGCGGAATTGACACGCGAAATCACTGCCACAGCCAAAGCCCATTTGTCAGCGTGAGCTGTGATTCGAGCTGAACGCGTTGCCATTCGCTTGGCTGCCGGAACGCAATGTTCGCGAATTGATGCCTTGCCCGGTTGCCCTTTCCCTCTATGCTGCCGCCGACTTCCAGGGAGATTGCCTTATGATCCTGCATTGCGTTTTTCTTAGACTCAAGTCCGCCCTGACACAGGACGAGAAGGTGGCGCTCTTCGACTCCGTCGTCGCCTTGCAGAAGGTCATTCCGGGTATTGTTGACGTGAAATATGGGCCGAACGTCTCGCCTGAGGGTCTGCATGGTGGCTTCGCCGATGGATTTGTCGTCACCTTCGAGAGTGTCGAAGCGCGCGATGCCTATCTGGTGCATCCCGATCATGTCGCCGTCGGCGAGCGGATCGTTTCGTCCACGGACGGCGGTCTGGCCGGCCTGATGGTCTTCGATTTCAACATTTAAGTGAGTGGTCGCAGGCAGTGTACGCCTGCGACCTTGATCATTGAATGGTCAGCTCGACTTGGCCATGGCTGTGGCGAGTTGATCAACGTTATAACGGAACATTTTTTCGTAAGTCGAAGCCGGTCCGTTGGCCTTTGACAGCGATTCGACATAGAGCTCACCGCCAGGCTCGGCGCCGGTTGCCTTGGCGACCTGCTTGACGAGGCGCGGATCGTTCGAGTTTTCGAAGAAATAGGTCTTCACATGCTCGGTCTTGATCTGCTCGATCAGCTTGGCGACGTCGGCAGCTGAGGCTTCCGTCTCAGTTGAAACGCCAAGCGGCGAGAGGAAGCTAACCTTGTATTCGCGGCCGAAGTAGCCGAAGGCGTCATGGCTCGTCAGCACTTTGCGGCGATCGTCGGCGATCTTGTCGAACTTGCTGTGGGCATAGGCATCAAGCTCGGTCAGCACCTTGGTATAGCGCTCGGCATTGGCCTTGAAGTCAGCCGCATCGGCCGGATCCGCCGCAGAAAGCGCCTTCTCGATATTCGCGACCCAGACCTTCACATTGACCGGGCTGTTCCACACATGCGGATCGGTGACCGTCTTGCCGTCGTCGACCATGGTGCGCGTGTTGATGCCGTCTGAGGCGACAACAGGCGTTCCCTTGTAGCCGGATGCGCTGATCAGCCGGTCCATCCAGCCTTCCAGCCCTTCGCCGCTGACGAAGACGACCTTGGCGGCGTTCAGCGTCTTGGCATCGGCCGGCGAGGGCTCGAATTCATGGGGATCGCCGTTCGGGCCGACGAGGCTCGAGACCTTCACATGGTCGCCACCGACATGCTTGACCACGTCGGCAAGCACGGTGAAGGACGCGACCACATTGAGGGTTTCGGCGGAAGCCGGTGCGGCGACGCCGAAGGCGACGAAGGCTGCTGATGCCGCCGAGAGAAGCAGTCTCTGTTTGTTCATGCGAGTCTCCTTGTTCGGATTAGCCCCGGAGATGGGGACGGGGGAAGAACCGCCGGGCAAGGCCCGAGGGCGCGAAGAGAATGGAGAAGCCGTAGATCAGGCTGGCGGTGATGATGATGGTCGGGCCGGAGGCAAATTCGAGGTGATAAGAGGCGATGAGGCCGATATAGCCCGACGCCATCGCAGTACCCGTCGCGATTATCATCATGGCAGGCAGGCTGCGCGACCATAGCTGCGCCACGGCAGCCGGCAGCATCATCAGCCCGACGGCCATCAGCGTACCGAGCGCCTGGAAGCTGGCGACGAGATTGAGCACGACCAGCAGCAGGAACAGGAAGTGATAGAGCGGCCCGCGCCCGCCGACGGCGCGCAGGAAGCCCGGATCGAAGCATTCCATGACCAGCGGCCGGTAGATGACAGCGAGAGCCAGCAGCGTGACCGTCGTAATCGCACCGATCTGGTAGAGAGCCGGCGCATCGATTGCGAGAATGGTGCCGAAGAGCACATGCAGCAGATCGATATTGGAGCCACGCAACGACACGATAAGAACGCCAAGCGCCAGCGATGTCAGGTAGAAGCTGGCAAAGCTCGCATCCTCCTGCAGCACAGTCGCGCGGCTGACGAGGCCGGACAGCAGCGCCACCGAAAGGCCGGCGACAAGACCGCCAAGCCCCATGGCGGTCAGCGAAAGAGAGCCGGCAATGAGATAGCCGATAGCGGCACCAGGCAGGACGGCATGGCTCATGGCATCGCCCATCAGGCTCATGCGCCGGAGCATCAGAAAGACGCCGATCGGGCCGGAGCCAAGGCCGAGGCAGACGCAGGCAATCAGCGCTCGGCGCATGAAGCCGTAGTCCGCAAAGGGCGCGAGGAAGATGTCGTAGACGGTCATTCGGCCGGCTCCCGCTTCACGAGGCCGCCTTCGTTATGCTCTTCTTCGGGCAGACATGTCGCGGCCTCCTCATCCCAGCGCTCGGCCATGGCGCGCGCCTTGATGAGGTTCTTTGGGCTCATGACATCCTCCGTCCTGCCCCATCCCACGAGTTCGCGGGCGATCAGCAGTGTCTCGGGAAAATAGCTTCGCACCTGCTCGAAATCGTGCAGGACGGCGATGACCGTGCGTCCCTCCCGGTTCCATCGCAGCACGAGTTCGAGAAGATCGCGCGTTGTCCGCTGGTCGATCGCGGTGAAGGGTTCGTCCAGGAGAATCACGCGGGCATCCTGCAGCAGTAGCCGCGCGAACAGCACGCGCTGGAACTGGCCCGCTGAAAGCGAGCCGATATGCCTTTTTTCGAAGCCCGAAAGTCCGACGATGCCGAGCGCCTCTTGCGCCCGCTCGGCATCCTTGCGCGAGAACCGGCCAAAGGCGCCAGCATTCTTCCAGGCGCCGAGCATGACGGTATCGGCCACCGAAATTGGAAAGCGTCTGACGATATCAGCCGCTTGCGGCAGATAGCCGAAATCGTTGCGCGTTAGCGCCCCGCGATCGATCGAGCCTTCCGCCGGCCGCAATTCGCCGACGATCGCCTTGAGCAAGGTCGACTTGCCGGCACCGTTCGGCCCGGCAATCGCCGTCAGGCTGCCGGCGGCAAAGCCGCCCGAGATGTGATGAACGGCCGGATGGCGTTCATAGGTAACGGTGAGATTGTTGAGGCGGATCAGATCGTTCATGCCAGAGCCACCGCCCAGCCGATAGCCGCCCAAAGCACTGCAATGCCAACCGCCACATAGGCAAGGCGCATCAAGGCCGAGCGCCCCATGAGGGACGACGCGAAGGGATCACGATCAAAAGGCATTTCGGGGCTTTCAATTATGTAATAACATAACACGTTGTAACCGATGAAATGGGGCGAAAAAGAGGCGGGCGGTGAATTGAGGGTTTTGACCACCGGTAATTGGCGCTCTCCGCAAATGCGCAAGTCTTGCGGCCTTACCCGGTCAAATGGGTCGCCTGCGCCCAGAGCTGAGAGACGATACGCGAAGCGTCGCATTTCGCGGGTACGTGATCTTTTTCCGCTATGTCGACGACGTCTTCGAAATTTTGAATGTGCCCGAAGGACATCGAGATTTCGACACTCATTTCAATGAGGAAGAATAAAACTAAGGGCGCTTTTGAGGCGCCCTGTTTTTCCGTCCTTCAAAATCCTAAAGCTGCTCGATCATCGCAGCGGCGCCTGAAACCGTTGCTTGGCCGGGACTTTCCTCGATGTTCAGCGTCTTCACCACGCCGTCTTCCACCAGCATGGAATAACGCTTGGAACGAATGCCAAGGCCGCCGGCGGAAAGGTCGGCTTCAAGACCGAGCGCCTTGGTGAAGGAGCCGTCCCAATCGGCGAGGAAGTGGATCTTGCCGAGGCCACCGGACGATTGCGCCCAGGCGCCCATGACGTGCCAGTCATTGATGGAAACGACGGCGATGTCATCGATGCCCTTGGCAAGAATGGCGTCGCGGTTTTCGAGAAAACCCGGCAGGTGATTGAGTGAGCAGGTGGGCGTAAACGCACCGGGAACGGCGAAGAGAACGACACGCTTGCCGGCAAAGAGCTGCTCGGTGCTGATCTCGACCGGGCCGTCGGCGGTCTTTTCCTTGAAGGTGGCGGCAGGCAGTGTGTCGCCGATCGCGATGGTCATGGCTCTCTCCTTGGGTCGTGTTTCGGGGCGCTCGAATGGCCGCCGATGGCTTGAAGACGGTCAGGGAACTATAGGCCGCGCCTATTCAAGTGCAAGGGTGGTTTCCATCGCCCGATCGCCATCGATGACGAGGATGCCCCAGCTCTTGCCCTTCAGATCATAATCCTTCGGCAGCTTTCCGATCTCGATATCGGCCGAGAAGGCAGTTCCCTCCCGCTTTGCATTCGCTTGCTGAAAGAACACATAGCCTGACGGCCCCGTGACGTAGATTTCAGGTGCCTTTCCACTCGCCTCCGGCAGTGTCAGCTGCAGCGAAAGGCTCTTGGCGTCGGCGGAGATCTGATAGCTCTGGATGGCGAAATCCGCAGAAGGAGCTTGGGGCAGCACCGCCTTTGCCGCATCGAGCAAGGCCAGCTCACGCGAGGTCGGCTGTGCATTGATCGGCAAGGGCAGGGAGTATTCGGCCTGGAAAGGGATGCAGATATCCTTGCACAGGCCGATGAAAGCTGTCAGCTCAAGCTTTTCCGGCGCCTTGCCGGCGACGCGAAGATCGAGCGGAAACGTCACCGGCGCGTCGTAGCCGATTTCCTGGATAGGGCCGACGCTGATCGGTTTTGGTGCCGGGTAGGCCGCCCTTTCCAATGTCACGCCACTGCCAGGTGCCGGCGTAATTTGCGGCGGAATTCCACCCTGACCTGGCTCGCGCCAATAGGTGATCCAGCCCGGCTCCGGTTCGATCTGCAAGGCGGCGCGGATATGCCCTTCGGCGTCCGGCGCCAGCGCGATCAGACGCATCCTACCGCCCTCATTGTCTACCCAGTCGCTCGTCGCGGCATGGACTGCCGCGGCGCTGAAAAACAAAGTAGCGAGAAGGGCCGACAGCCGGCCAACGGTACTGAATTCGATCATGCGACAAGGATTTAGCCGATTGAGCTGCCTGGAGCCAGCACGGCCGAAGAAGCAAATGATCATTTTCAGTTGATTGATTTATGACATTGCCCCATCTTGATTACAGGCGGTGCAGTTGCGGACTGCGGTCAGGAGGCACGATGTCCCTATCGACGCTGAAGAATAGACGCGAAAGAGGTTTTCTCGACGGTCAGTTCCTGATCGCCATGCCGGGCATGGAGGATCGGAACTTCCATCGAACGGTGATTTATATCTGCGCCCATTCCGATGCCGGTGCCATGGGCTTCGTCATCAATCGGTCTCAGAAGCTGACATTCACCGATGTTCTGCTGCATCTCGAAATGATCAAGGACGACGATGCCATCGTGTTGCCGCAAAGGGCGCGCGATTTCCCCATCCAGACCGGCGGCCCCGTCGAAAGCGGCCGCGGCTTCGTTCTGCATTCGGACGATTACATCAGCGACAGCAGCATTCCGGTCAGTGATGACATCAGCCTGACGGCGACGCTCGACATCGTGCGGGCGATTTCCAAAGGGAGCGGCCCGAAACGCGCCACCATGTTGCTCGGCTATGCCGGCTGGGGGGCCGGCCAGCTCGAAGCCGAGATCGGCAATAATGGCTGGCTGAACTGCCCGGCAAACGAAGAAATGATTTTCGATCGCAGCCTCGACAATAAATATGATCGCGCGCTGGCTCTGATGGGCATCAATCCTGCGATGCTGTCGCTGCAGGCGGGCCATAGCTAAGCCGATTTGCGTTACTTTGGAACGAAATAGCTGTGGTGACGTTTTCCTGACAGAGCATCGGCAATTCCGCCGAGCCAGACCAGGAGGCGCCAGATATGAGCAGCACGACCGACAAGGTATCCGGTAAGGTGAATGAAATCGCCGGCAAGGCAAAGCAGGCAGCCGGCAAGGCAACCAATGACAGGGAAATGCGCGCGAAGGGCGCTGCCCAGGAAGCTAAGGGCAAGGTGCAGACCGCCGTTGGCAAGGCCAAGGATAAGGTCAAGGGCGCAGTCGACCGGATGTGACTGCTGAATTTTTCAAATCCATGGTCGCCGCTCCATCGGAATTGATGTTGTAGCGGCGATGTTGGGAGGAAGGGCCTGTTACGGAAACGTGGCAGGCTCTTTACTATCGGCCAATGATTTTTCGAGGGGAGACATGCGGCTTTTCACTTGTGACCATTGCGGCCAGCCCGTCCACTTCGATAACAGGCAGTGCGTGCGTTGCGGCCATCAGCTTGGTTTTATCCCCGACCGCTTGGCGATATACGCCTTGGAAGCTGAAAATGCTGTCAGCTGGCATCCGGTGTCCGAGCCGGCACAACACGTTCGGTTTTGCGCGAATGCCGAACTCGATATATGCAATTGGCTGATCGATGCGGACGACCCGCAACCCTATTGCGTCGCCTGCCGGCACAATCGTCTCGTGCCGAACACCGGCACGGAACAGGGCATAGACCGCTGGCGGCGCATCAGTCAGGCGCAGCGGCATTTGTTTTATTCGCTTTTGCGCTGGAACCTGCCGCATCCCGACCGTCAGCAGGACCCCGAAGGTGGGCTCGTCTTCGACTTCCTCGAGGACGAGGTGCAGGGCGGTACCGTGGTCCCGGCGATGACGGGTCATGAGGAGGGACTGATCGCCATCCGTGCCGCCGAGGCGGACGATGTCACGCGCGAACAGGCGCGCACCTCAATGAACGAGCCTTATCGCACTTTGCTCGGCCACTTCCGCCATGAGACAGGCCATTTCATCTGGAATAAGCTTGTCCGTGATCGCGGGCAATTCGACGCCTTTCGTGCTGTCTTCGGCGACGAGCGCGCCGATTATGGCGCAGCGCTTCAGGCTCACTACGAGAACGGGCCACCGGCGAATTGGCAGGAAAGCTTCATCAGCGCCTATGCCAGCTCCCATCCCTGGGAGGATTTTGCCGAATGCTTCGCGCATTATCTGCACATCGTCGATACGCTAGAAACGGCGCGCTCCTTCGGCGTGGTGATCGATCCCCATCGCTATCACGACATGGCGGCCGAGGTAGATTTCAATCCTTACAGGGCGGAAAGCGCCGAGCAGCTCGTCAGCGCCTGGATCCCTTTGAGCGTGGCGATCAATTCCATCCAGCGCAGCATGGGGCAGCCGGATTCCTATCCCTTCATCCTCTCGCCGCCGGTGGTCGCTAAGCTCGACTATATCAGGGAATTGATCGACAGCGCGTGATCGACTACTCAGGCGCGCTTCGTCAGCGGAAAGCGTTCCTTCAGCAGGCGTATCACCGAATCCGAACCCATCGGCGGGCCGAAGATGAAACTTTGGCCGTAGCTGCAGCCGATCTTGGCGAGCTCCAGCGCATCCTCTTCCGATTCGATGCCTTCGGCGACCACGCGCATGTTGAGTTCACGCGCCATGGAGATGACCGAACGCAACAGAACCGCCTTCTTGTCGCTATCGTCGCGGACCATCGCCTTGTCGAGCTTGATCGTATCGAAGGGGAAACGGGTGAGGTAGGCAAGAGAGGAATAGCCGGTGCCGAAGTCGTCGAGCGCCAGGCCGATGCCGGCATCTCGCAGCTTGTCGAGCACGAGCCGTGCCTGTTCCGGATTTTCCATCACCTGCGATTCCGTCAGCTCCAGCTTGATCCGGTGCGGATCGCAATGGGTTTTGGCGAGCAGGGCGCGGATATCGTCGTAAAGCTCGTTGTTGAGCAGCTGGACGCTGGAAAGGTTGATGGAGACGAACAGCGGCAGGTCGCCGGTCTGTCGCTGCCATGCCATCAGATCATTCGTTGCCTGCTCGAGCGCAAACATGCCAAGCGGGCCAATGATATCGGAAGCCTCGGCGATCGGGATGAATTCCGATGGCGGAATATTGCCGCGCTTTGGATGCTCCCAGCGCATCAGCGCCTCGAAGCCGGCAACCTCCGCATCTTCGAGCCGAACGATCGGCTGATAGACGAGCGAGAGTTCCTTGCGTTCGACGGCCCGGCGCAAGTCGGTTTCCAGCTGCAGCCGGTCCGTACCGAAGCTGCGGAAGGCCGGCTGGAAGGGTTCGACACGATTGCCGCCGGCGCGCTTGGCGCGGTACATGGCGAGCTCCGCATCGCTCAGCATACCAGTCGCATTCTCCTGCTGATCGACCCAGGACGTCAGTCCGACCGAAGCCGTCAGGATGATCTCGCGGTTGGCGAAATTGATCGGCACCATGATCGCCTTGCTGATTGCATCGGCGAAGTCGGCGACCTTGGCTGGATCGCGTTCGGAAACGAGGATGAGGCCGAACTGGTCGCCCGAAAGGCGAGCGAGCGTATCCTGCGGCTTCATCAGCCGGCGAAGACGCCGCGTCAGCGCGATCAGAATATTGTCACCAGCGGCAAAGCCAAGGGTATCGTTGACGAGCTTATACCGGTCGATATCGATAACGATGACCGTCGGCCTGAGCTGATTGCCATCCGAGGCAAGTGTTAAAACCGCTTGCAGGCGATCGAGGAAGACCTGGCGGTTCGGCAGTCCCGTGAGATTGTCGTGCACTGCATCGTGCAGCAGCCGCTCGATCGAATTCTTCTGCTCGGTGATGTCGACGATCGTACCGACGCAGCGAATAATCTCGCCGTTGGAACCAAGGACCGGCCGTGCGCGGATCGACAGCCAGTGGAAATGCCCGTCTTCGGCGCGAATGCGGAATTCATGGTTCAGCCGGCCGCGTCGATGTTCCAGAAGCACGTCGAGCGTCGCGCGGAAACGGTCGCGATCGTCGGGATGCAGCCGCGGCAGCCAGTTGCGCGCAGCGCCGTGCATGGTGCCGGGAGAAAGGCCGAGCTTCATCGAGATATCGGGCGTCGTCACCACGCGGTCGCGCGCCACGTCCCAATCCCAAACGGTATCGCCGGAGCCGGTGAGCGCCAGGGATTGCCGTTCCAGATCCGAGAACAGGCCCTGCTGAAATGCGCCGCCGGCAAAGGCGTGCTGCATGACGGTGAAGCCGATCAGCAGGACGATGAGAACAAGGCCGCCGCCGAGTGCCGGCTGGATGATGTCGTTGTCGAGCTTGCCCATGACGGTCATCCAGGCCCCGAACAGCCAGACGAGGATCAACGCCCAGGCGGGCACGAGCAGGATGGCCCGATCATAACGGCTGAAGCCGAGATAGATGATGAGCAGCAGGCCTGCCGTCGCGGTCAGCGCCAGCGACAGCCGCGCGATGCCGGCCGCAATCGACGGATCGTAGATCGCCACACCGAAGAGCAGCGCGAGACCGAGTACCCAGGCAAGCGTCACATAGCCGAGATGGGCGTGCCAGCGATTGAGATTGAGATAGGTGAACAGGAAGATCACCAGGCTCGACGCGAGCGCCACCTCCGCACAGGCGCGCCATACTCGTTGGTCGCTTGATGTGATGCTGATGAGCTTGCCGAGGAAGCCGAAGTCGACGCAGATATAGCCGAGCACCGCCCAGGCAAGCGCCGCCGTCGCCGGCAGCATCGAGGTTCCCTTGACCACGAAAAGAATGGTCAGGAACACCGCCAGCAAGCCGGCAATGCCGAGCACGATGCCGCGATAGAGCGTGAAGGCGTTGACCGTATCCTTGTAGGCGTTCGGTTCCCAAAGATAGAGCTGCGGCAGGTTTGGTGACGAAAGTTCGGCAACGAAGGTGACGACCGCGCCGGGGTTCAGCGTGATGCGGAAGACATCGGCTTCGTCGCTCGGCTGACGATCGAGCGCGAACCCTTCGCTCGGCGTGATCGCGACGATGCGCTGCGAGCCGAGATCCGGCCAGAAGACTTTCGAATTCACCAGGCGGAAATGCGGGGCGACGATGACACGCTCCAGCTGCTCTTCGGACACATTAGCCAGTGCAAAGACGGCCCAGTCACCCTGATGGTTCGGCGAAGAGGATCGTACCTCAATGCGGCGTCGGATGCCGTCGGCGCCTGCGGCTGTGGAGACCTGAAAGGCTTCACCCTGATTGGTATAGATCTCCGTCGTCGCCGTCAGGTCGAGAGCGGTATCGTCGCGCGAGATCTTCACAGGCTCGGCTGCGTCAGCCACTCCGGTGAGCAGCAGCAACATCACGGCTGCGAGGGTTGCGATCAGCGCGCATAGCCGCCGGGCCATCGGCCACGTCTGCATCATTCCGGCGATCATCGCTGGTCGAAGCTTCGGTTCGGGTTGGTGTCGGATGCCAACCTTGAAAACATCACATGGTCGCGCCACTGACCGTTGATTTTAAGATAACCGCGCAAATGACCTTCCCGTTGGAAACCGGCTTTTTGCAAAAGCCGCATGCTACGCTCGTTATCCGGAATACAGGCTGCTTCAATTCGGTGCAACTCAAGTCCGGAAAAGATATAGGGTATAACCAACTGAAGTGCGGCGAACATATGGCCCTGACCGGAGTAGCGCTCGCCCATCCAATACCCGATCATGCAGCTCTGCGCGGCACCTCGGCGAATATAGCCGATCGTGATGCCGCCAACCAGCGTCGTGTTTTCCCTGAGAAAAATGAAGAGCGGTATGGCCTGGCCGGAGCTGTATTCCTGCTTGCCCCGAATGATGCGCGCCCGATAGGCGGCTTCGGTCAGCTCGTCATGTCGCCAGGTAGGCTCCCAAGGTTCCAGAAAACGGCGGCTTTCAGCCCGAAGCCTGTGCCATTGGTTGAAATCGGAGTAGCGCGGCAGCCGCAGCAAATAATTGTCGTTTTCGAGTTCAACCGCGTCCGAATGACGTGAGAGAAACCGAAAGACAGATTTTTGCATGCCGCCAAGCACTCCCCCGAGAATTGCACCCATAGGCCTGCGGCGTGCCCTTAGCCGCTTGCGCTTCTGGAAGCAGGGACCGGCGACGACAGCGAAGTGACGATGTCCTCCATCGGCGCGAGCTGCTCCAGCGGCCCGATCGCAGAAAGCGTCGGTACTGTATCGAAGAACAGGCGGCCGGCAAGATCCGTCAGACGCTCGATCGTAATACCTTCCAGGCGCTCCAGCATCTCCTGGTTCGGGATGGGGCGGCCATAAAGCATCATCTGCCGGGCGACCTGGCCAGCGCGAGCGGCCGGGCTTTCCTGGCCCATCAGCAGCTGCGCACGGATCTGGGCGCGGGCGCGCTCGATTTCCTGCTGCTGAATGTCATGGGAGGATTTGTGCAGCTCGTCGACGATGACGGGCAGCAGTTCCGGCAGGTTCTCGCCACCGGTCGCGGCATGGATGCCGAAAATGCCGGTATCGGAGAAGCCCCAATGGAAGGCATAGACCGAATAACAGAGGCCGCGGAATTCGCGCACTTCCTGGAAAAGGCGCGAGGACATGCCGCCGCCGAGGATGTTAGCGAGAATCTGCGAACAGTAGAAATCGCGGGTGTGATAGGCGCGGCCTTCAAAGCCGAGCAGGATCTGCGCATCCATCAGGTCGCGCGTTTCGCGAATGTTGCCGCCGATATAACGCGCCGATTCGATAACGGGCGGAGCGGACGGTTTGGTCGGAAGGCTGGAGAAGCGCTCCTCGACCTGACGCACGAAGCTTTCATGGTCGACAGCACCCGCCGCCACCACGAACATGCGATCGGTCGTATAGTTGCGGCCGAGATAATGGCGGATCTGTTCCGGCGAGAAGGAGACAACGGTTTCCGGCGTGCCGAGAATGGCGCGTCCCAGCGTCTGACCGCGATAGGCGACCTCGGAAAACTTGTCGAAGACGACATCGTCGGGCGTGTCGTTGGCGGCATTGATTTCCTGCAGGATGACCTGCTTTTCGCGCGCCAGTTCTTCCTCGTCGAAGGCTGACTCCGTCAGGATATCGGCAAGGATATCGACGGCGAGCGGCACATGGTCCTTCAGCACGCGGGCATAATAGGAGGTGGTTTCCGTCGAGGTGGCGGCGTTGACTTCGCCGCCGACATTCTCGATTTCCTCGGCGATCTGCCGGGCCGTGCGCCGCGCCGTACCCTTGAACGCCATATGCTCGAGCAAATGCGCGATACCGTGTTCTGCTTCGGTCTCGTTACGCGAACCCGACTTGATCCAAACTCCGAGAGCCACGCTTTCGAGGTGTGGCATCGATTGGGTCGCTACTGTCAGCCCGGACGCTAGCCGGGTGCACTCCACTGTCATCGCCTGTCTTTCCGCGTCTGCTATTCGCCGGTCCGGATATGCTTGCCGATAAAGCTTTCGACGGCTTTAAGTTCCGGATCGAGAATGTCGAAACGCTCCTCCCTGGTCATCAGACCAGCAAGCCACGTCGGAAGCGCCGGGTCAATACCGGATGCGGATTTTACTGCGGCAGGGAATTTTGCCGGGTGGGCGGTCGCCAGTGTCACCATCGGGCTGCTGGGACGCTCGTTCTTGTTCGCAATGAAGACGCCGATCGCCGTATGCGGATCGAGCAGATACCCCGTATCGGCAAGGGTTTTGCGGATCGTCTCGGCCACCTGCTTCTCGCTGGCACGGCCGGCGCGGAAGTCCTTCTTGATGAACTTCAGAGCCTCTTCGCTGACCGAGAATCCGTTCGACTGCTTCAGGCTTTCCATGGCGGCGCGCACCTTGGAGGCGTCCCGACCGTTCGCTTCGAACAGGAGCCGCTCGAAGTTGGAGGAAATCTGGATATCCATCGACGGCGAGGTCGTTGCCTTGACCGAGCGCATCTCATAGCGGCCGGTCTTCAGCATGCGTGCCAGGATATCGTTCTCGTTGGTGGCGATGACCAGCTTTTCGATCGGCAGGCCCATGCGCTTGGCGACGTAACCGGCGAAAATATCTCCGAAATTGCCTGTTGGCACAGTGAACGAGATTTTCCGGTCAGGACCGCCAATGGCGACAGCTGTCGTGAAGTAGTAAACCACCTGCGCCATGATTCGCGCCCAGTTGATGGAATTGACGCCGGAAAGCTTGACCGTGTCGCGGAAGGCTGCATCGTTGAACATGGCTTTGACGAGGTTCTGGCAATCGTCGAAATTGCCCTTGATCGCCAGAGCATGCACATTTGCTGCCGTCGAGGTAGTCATCTGCCGCTGCTGTACCGGCGAGACTTTTCCATGCGGGAAGAGAATGAAGATATCGGTGCGCTCGCGTCCGGCAAAGGCGTCGATTGCAGCGCCGCCGGTATCGCCCGAGGTTGCGCCGACAATGGTGGCTCGCTGGCCGCGCTTCTCCAGCGCATAGTCCATCAACCGCGCCAGCAGCTGCATGGCGACATCCTTGAAGGCGAGCGTCGTGCCATGGAAAAGCTCCATGACAAAGCTGTTCGCTCCCGTCTGGACGAGCGGCGCCACGGCCGGATGCCGGAAGGTGGCATAGGCATCATCGATCATGCCGCGAAAGACATCGGCCGGGATTTCGCCGTTGGTGAAGGGCGAAAGGACGGCGAAAGCGACATCCTGATAGCTCTTGCCGCGGAACGCGCGGATTTCCTTCTTCGTCAGGACAGGCCATTCACGGGGAACATAAAGCCCGCCATCACGAGCAAGGCCGGCCAGGAGGGCGTCGCAGAAGCCAAGGGCAGGGGCTTCTCCCCGCGTTGAAATGTAGTCCACGGTCTAGAATTCCTTTGGTCGCAAAATTGCCTGAGTGATCGATTGAGAGGGTAGAGGAACGAAGCGACGGCGGCCGGTCTTTTTGCGTCGGATCAGCCGCGTGGTTTTCGCGTTTGCGCAAGGCGCGTGGGATCTGCGCCGGGCGGAGGCCGTTTGTGGCAATCTGTCGATCTCGAAAAGTGAGCCAAAACGGTGTCTACCCAATCGATTTTTCGCTGCGTCGCTGGTATAGACCATCGCCAAGTGTCATAAAAGGCCCGTTTGACAGGCTGCTGGCCGATAATGTGAAATATATGGAGAGGGTGGAATTATAGTGTTTGGCAAGGTTTCGCGTCGTCTTTTCTCCGCTTCGCTTCTGGCATTGCTGACGGGCTGCAGCACTCTCGGCATCGGCGGCAACAGTGAAAAACAGCCGGCAACGGATGTAACGGTGGCGCCGCAAACGGGAGCCGCAACCGCCGCTCCGACCGGCGGCCAGTCTTACGTCGCGGGCAAGTGCCCGCAGGCCGTTATCCGCGACGAGGATTCCGTCTATCGCACCTACGCCAAAGGCGCCAAGGACGACCCGAACCAGCTGATCTACCAAGCTTCGCTGGCTCAGGCGACCCGCCAGTGCACCACGGACGGCACCAGCCTCGGCATTCACGTCGTGGCGCAGGGACGCCTGGTTGCTGGCCCCATGGGCAGCTCCGGCAAGGTAACCTTGCCTATCCATGTTGCTGTCATGGATAACGACAACGCGCTCTATAGCAAGACCGTTATGTATACGGCGGAAATCCCGCCGGGCGAGACGACGGCGCAGTTCCTCTTTACCGATAATGATATCCAGGTGGCCGGGGGCTCCGGCGGCTTCACTATTGTGCAGATCGGTTTCGATCAAGGCCCGCAGAAGCCCGTGAAGGGCGCAAAGCCGGTGCGCAAGAAGCGTCACTAAGCTTTTGATTGCGACCCTTGCGCCGCGATGCGAGGGTGAGCGACGGTTGAAAAGAAAAGGCCCTGCCGATTGGCAGGGCCTTTTCTTTTGGTCTGTATTTCAATCCGTCCTAGAGGACGCCGTCCCATTCGGCGAGCGCCATGACGACGCCCGGCAAGTCGGCCATACGGCTGACAACGGTCTCGGCACCAGCGTCGGTCAGGCGATCGGCATGCGACGGATAGGTATGCGATGCCCCGGTAAAGCCGATGACGCGCATGCCGGCGGCGCGCGCGGCCTGAACGCCGTGGACGGAATCTTCGACGACGATCGTATTGGCCGGGCTGACATTCATCTGCTTGGCGCCATGCAGGAAGATGTCCGGTTTCGGCTTCACGCGGTCGGCACCGAGGTCCTTGGCGGAAAAGATGTTCGGAGCAAACAGCTTGATGTAGCCGACCTTCGTCAGCATCATCTCGAGGCGGGCGGAGCTGGAATTTGAGCAGATGCAGCGCGGCATCGGCAGCCGCGACAACGCCTGCGGCACGCCCGGGATAGCCTGGACATCACTGGCAAGCTTCAGGTCGAGCAGCTTCTCGGATTTGTCGAGCAGCGATGCAGAGAGCGGAATGCTGGCTTCGCGCTCGACTTCGAACAAGATGTTGCGCCAGGTCATTCCGGCGAAGCGCTCGCCCATCTCCTCGGTGCTGATCGGATAGCCGACATCGGTCAGCAGCTTCGATTCGACCTCGGCCGCGATGATTTCCGAATCGACCAGAACGCCGTCGCAGTCGAAAATGATGAGGTCGAAACCATTGCTCATGAAATTACTGCCTTTGATCTGGCTGGGATCGGCACGCTCCAGGAAACCATCAGTGTTTCGGGAGGTGCTCTGAAAAACGACCGCCGGGCTTTACACGATATGTCGGCAAAGCTCAACCAATTGGCGGGCATGGCTGCGCTGCAGTGAGCGAAAGGGTCGAAATGCACAAAAGAGGTGACGAGGGTTTCTTGTCGCTCGACATCGGCCCTCGACATCGGATGGGGCCGCCTTTAAGGATCGGCCATGGCCAAGGAGCGCGACGACACTATTGCCAGCCGCATCAGCCGGGTGCTTGCCGACCGCATCATCCGCGGCGAGATCGCGCCCGATGCCCGCCTGCGGCAGGATCACATCGCCGAAGAGTTCGGCACGAGCCACGTGCCCGTGCGCGAGGCGTTCCGCCGGCTGGAGGCGCAGGGGCTGGCAATCAGCCTGCCGCGTCGTGGCGTCCGTGTCGCCTCTTTCGATCTCAAGGAAGTCCGCGAGGTTGCGGAAATGCGCGCAGCCCTCGAAGGTCTTGCACTCAAGCATGCAGCCCCGCATCTGACTTCAGCTATTCTGGATGAGGCGGAACAGGCGACGCGCGATGGCGATGCCGCCGGTGACGTCCACGCCTGGGAGGAGGCCAATCGGCGCTTCCATCGCCTGATCCTGGCGCCCTGCGGCATGGCACGTCTGCTCGCGGCGATCGACGATCTGCATGCCGTGAGCGCCCGCTTTCTCTTCTCCGCCTGGCAATCCGGCTGGGAGAAGCGCACGGATCACGACCACCGCGCCATTCTGGCCGCGCTCCGTCAGGGGCGGGCCGAAGAGGCTGCCGCGATCCTGCAGAAGCATGTGCAATGGATCGGCCGTGCGCCAGTGCGCACGCCTTCGGGATCGACACGCGACGCCTTCGCAATCGTCGGCTAAAAATTATAGATAATTTTAAGGTGAGTAGCCGGAAGTGCTCTGGAAGCGGTGCTCCAAGGGAATGTTTGCTGCGTCAATGTCCCGGTATTTTGTTCGATGCTCGGTTGTCGTTCGCTGCCTCTCCCGAATTTAATTAGCCTTATTTTTCAACGAAATCCCGAACTTTATCGGGATTTTGTACTGCTGCTACTTGCCTGATTTCGCGATCTCTCTCATAAAATAGATGAGACTCAAAAATTATCTATAATTTTAAAAGGAGAGCCCATGTCCCTGTTGCAGCATCATGATGAAGTCGCTTTCGATCCGCTCCGTCTCGGCCAGCGTTCGCTTGTTGCCAAGACCGTGTTCGTTCTCGCCGGAACGCTGATCCTGGCGCTCGCATCGCGAATCTCTGTGCCGATGGTGCCGGTGCCGATCACCATGCAGACATTCGCAATCACCATGATCGGCGCGCTCTATGGCTGGCGTCTTGGTGCGGTCACGGTTCTTGCCTGGCTGGGCGAAGCCGCTATCGGCTTTCCGGTGCTTGCCGGCGGGGCAGGCGGCGTTGCGCCCTTCATGGGTCCAACGGCGGGTTATCTGGTCTCCTTCCCGATTATCGCAGCCCTTGTCGGCTGGCTTGCGGAGCGCGGCTGGAGCGGCAACCGCATCGTGCGCAGCTTCATCGCCCATCTCTCGGCCAACATTCTTTGCCTTGCCATCGGCGGTGCATGGCTTGCAGCGCTGATCGGCGCGGAAAAGGGCTGGCTGCTTGGCGTAGCGCCCTTCATCCTCGGCGCCGTGCTCAAGTCGGCGCTTGCAGCTGCCGTGCTGAAGACCATCCAGGTCTATAGCGGCAAGGCGCGTCTGAATTGACCGTCAGGCTTCGCGCCCATCATCTGCTCTGCATGCTGACCTTCGTCGGTGAAGGCTATACCTCGGCCTTCACCGACAATTATCGCCGCATCGCCGAGCGGCTGTCGGAAGGGGAGGAGATCAAACTGGTCTCCGGCCCCGATGACATCTGCGCGCCGCTGCTCGGCGAGGAAGAGCCGCACTGCCTCAAGGCTTCGGTCATCGAGCGGGATGCGGTAGCTCTCGCCGATATCTCGACATTGCTGGGCGAGGAGATCGGCATAGGTGCGGTGCTGGTGCCTGATGCCGGCTTGCTTGCAAAACTCCGTCGCAATTTCGCCGGCGGTGAAATCCGTCACGCCTGCCTCGGCTGCGAATGGGGTGAGCTCTGCAGCCGCATTGCTGCAACCAATTTCAGCGGTGTCCTGATCAAAGCAGCCTAGGGCTTATCATCCGGCTCAGGCTGCGGGGCGCCATCGCTTAGCTCAAGCGGAAAGAGCGCCAGAAACCGGCGATCGCCCTCAGGCGTGAAGAAGATCGAGCGGCTGTTTTCCGTTCGTCGTGCCCAACCCTTGTCTAAGAAATTCGAAAGCAGCGCCTTGCCGAGGCTGCCGGCGAGATGCGCGCGCCGCTCGCTCCAGTCCAGGCAGGATCGGCAAAGCGGGCGGCGGCTCGAGCGCAACCCGGAGAGGTCGATGCCGATCGATCCCAGATGCTTTTCGCCGTTCGCCGTCAGGCTCAGACCTTCGCCCACGGCGGAGATCGACCCGGCCTCGATCAAGCTATCGAGCATGCGCACACCATAGTCGCCGGCCAGATGATCGTAGCAGATGCGCGCCTTTCGCAGCGCCGGTTCCTTTGGGCCGGGACGATGGCGCAGATGGCCGCGGCTTGCGGCAAAGCCCATGATGCTCTCGAGCAGCTTGCCGACCCGATCGTCGGCCAGCGTGAAATAGCGATGCCGGCCCTGCTTGCGCTGTGCCAGCAGACCGCCAGCTTCAAGCTTGGAAAGATGCGCGCTCGCAGTCTGCAGCGTCACGCCGGCAGCCGCCGCCAGTTCCGTCGCCGTCAGCGCACGACCGCCCATCAGCGCCGTCAGAATATTCGCTCGCGCCGGATCGCCGATCAGCGAGCCGATCTGTGCTATGTCTGGACCTTCTTTCATACTTCGATCGTAACCGAACCATCTCCGTCCTGCAATGTGCGAAAACCTCTGCATCAGCAAAGGAGAAAGCCAATGATCACCTGTTTCATCCGCTACCAGATCGACCCGTTCAAGCAGGACGCCTTCGCGGAATACGGCAAGGCCTGGGGTCAGGTCATCCCGCGCAACGGCGCCGACCTGATCGGCTATTTCGGCCCGCACGAGGGATCGCTGACGACAGCCTACAGCATCTACAATATCGAGAATCTCGCCGCCTATGAGGCCTATCGCAAGAGCCTCGCTGCTGATCCGCTGGCGCGGGCCAATCTCGATTTTGCCCGCCGCGAGCGTTTCATCTTGCAGGAGGATCGCATCTTCCTGAAAAATATCTCCCTGCCGCACGCTCCAAGGATATCGCCATGATCGCAGTCATTTTCGAAGTCGTTCCCCATTCCGACGAACGTCAGCGCTATCTTGACATTGCCGCAAGGCTGCGTTCGGAACTGGAGGCCATCGACGGTTTCGTCTCCATCGAACGCTTCGAGAGCCTCACTCAGCCGGGCAAGATCCTGTCGCTGTCCTTCTGGCGCGACGAGAGAGCCGTTCGCGAATGGCGAAACCGCGAGGCGCATCGCGCCGCCCAGAAAGCGGGGCGCAAGACGGTGTTTGTCGACTATCGTTTGCGTGTCGCGCAGGTGCTTCGCGATTATGGGATGAGCGAACGCGCAGAAGCGCCCGACGACAGCCACGCAGTGCACGATATCTAGGGCTTTCAACGCGATAGCGCCTTTTTACGAGGCCTGCATTCTCGGCGGCTTCGTCGGGAATGCAGAAAATATGACGCCGCTTTAGTCTTTGGTAACCAAGTTAGGTAACCATAACACTCAATTAAGAGCACCGAGTAAGTGTAACAGCGAGTATCACATGGCGTCAGTTTTCCCGCTTGCCGACCTCAGGACTTCAGCCGTTCCGGGGTCCTGGATCGACACGATCATCAAGGGCGATTGCGTGGCCGCTCTTGAGGCACTGCCCAATCAATCCGTCGACGTCATCTTCGCCGACCCACCGTACAATCTCCAGCTTGGCGGCACGCTGCACCGTCCGGATCAGTCGCTGGTCGATGCCGTCGACGACGAGTGGGACCAGTTTGCCTCCTTCGAAGCTTATGATGCCTTCACGCGCGCCTGGCTGCTCGCCTGCCGTCGCGTGCTGAAGCCGACGGGCACGATCTGGGTCATCGGCTCCTATCACAATATCTTCCGCGTCGGCGCGACGCTGCAGGATCTGAACTTCTGGATCTTGAACGACATCGTCTGGCGCAAGACCAACCCGATGCCGAATTTCAAGGGCCGCCGCTTCCAGAACGCGCATGAGACGATGATCTGGGCGAGTCCGAACGCCAAGGCGAAGGGCTATACCTTCAACTACGATGCCATGAAGGCCGCCAATGACGACGTGCAGATGCGTTCCGACTGGCTGTTTCCGATCTGCAATGGCAATGAGCGCCTGAAGGGCGACGACGGCAAGAAGGTGCATCCGACGCAGAAGCCGGAAGCGCTGCTGGCCCGTGTCATCATGGCTTCGTCCAAGCCCGGCGACATCATTCTCGATCCCTTCTTCGGATCGGGCACGACCGGTGCCGTTGCCAAACGCCTCGGCCGCCACTTCGTCGGCATCGAGCGCGAGCAGGATTATATCGACGCGGCAAGCGCCCGCATCGCCGCCGTAGAACCGCTCGGCAAGGCGGAACTGACCGTGATGACCGGCAAGAAGGCCGAAGTCCGCGTGGCGTTCAATGTGCTCATCGAAAGCGGCCTCATCAAGCCCGGCCAGGTGCTGACGGATGCCAAGCGCCGCCATAGCGCCATCGTCCGCGCCGACGGAACGGTTGCCTCTGGTGGCGAGGCCGGCTCCATTCATCGCCTTGGCGCGAAAGTCCAGGGCCTTGATGCATGCAATGGGTGGATGTTCTGGCATTTCGACGACGGCCGTTCCCTGCGTCCGATCGACGAACTCAGAGCCATCATCCGCAGCGATCTGGCCAAGGTTGAATAGTCTCAACCGCTAGACGGTTCCGGTTTCAAAGCCGCCTCGCGGCTGCCGGATGCCTTTCGGATCGACATATCCGTCTTCTTCCGTCGTGTACCTCCAGTTGGGAAGAAGACGAAACACCCAGGGCCTTATCGGATATATTGTACGGCAAGGCCCTGGGTTTTTCAGCTTCGGATCTCAGAACTCCTGATAATCCGTGACGTCGACCCGCACGACGCGGCCGTCCTCGTTAAAGGTAATCGTTTCCTCGCCTTCGCGAATCAGCGGCTTGCCCGTTTTGCTGTTGGTGGCCCGGACAGACCAGACGGCGCGGCCCGACAGGGGCGTCAGCGTTTCCACGAGGGAATTCGATGCCGTCTGGTCCGGATAGGTGTCGAAATAGCCGCGGAAGGCTTCCATGATTGCCGCACGGCCGGCAAGGCTGCCGACGCCGTTGGAGACATAGGTGGCATCCTCGGCGAAGAAGTTCTCGATCGCCACATAGTCGAGGCGATTGATTGCGTCATGGAACAGATCGATGCGTTGTGCGGGATCGAAGGTCATTGGCTCAAACCTTTATGCCATGGGCGGCGAGATCGCTGCGCAGCTTCTCGGCGCCGGTGAAGTGAACTGCATGCCAGCCGGCAGCCCGCGCGCCTTCGACGTTCGGATAGGAATCGTCGATGAAAATCGTCGAGGCCGGATCGAGACCGAAGCTCTTGGCGTGGGTATCATAAATCTCGACATTCGGCTTGATCAGCCCGATATCACCGGAAACCGTCACGCCGCGTGGCTTCTTGAGGAAGGGATAACGCTCCTGCGCCTCGCGAAAGGTGTCCGAGGCGAAATTGGTGAGCAAGGTGACGTCGCGTCCCTCAGCGATAAGCTGTTCTAGAATGGCGACGCTGTCGTCATAGGCATGCGGAACCATCTCGTGCCAGTATTTGCGGAAGCTGCGGATCTGTTCCTCGCGCTCCGGATGATCGGCGATCAGCAATGCCTCGGCATCGCTCCAGGTGCGGCCGCGATCCTGCTCGAGGTTCCATTCATGAGTGCAGACATTGGCGAAGAACCATTCGCGCTCGGCATGGTCCGGAATGATCCGGCTGTAGGGAAGGTTTGGATCATAGTGGATGAGAACCTTGCCAATATCGAAAACGATATGCCGTATTTCCGTCGTCATGAATGAATTCCTAATTTTTAGCCCAAACGCATTTTTGCGAACGCATTGGGAATAGCCTGCGCGATCGCTTTTTTCATGATTGTAGGCAGTGCTTGGTCTTCAAGATTTGTAACCGGCGCCCACCATCCGTCATGGTTGTCATTCTGAGAGACCGACTTCGCGCGCCAGATCGACAGCCGCAGTTCGAAATGCGTGAAGACATGCGTCACCGTGCCCGCCGGCTGCCAATTGGCCGGGAAGGGGGCTGCCTCGATGCCGGTCTCGCCATCGATGCGTGCCGTCCAGCCGGTGGTCGGAACCTCGGTCATGCCGCCCAGCAACCCGCTTTCGACACGCCGCCGCAGGAAGATCTCGCCCTCGTCATTGACGGCAACGAAAGCCGCACCCTGGCGCACCGGCTTTTCCTTCTTTGCCGCCTTGACCGGGAATTGCTCCGGATCATGCGTGGCGAGAGCCTGACACGCGCCGTTGAAGGGACAGAGCGAGCAGACCGGGCGCTTCGGCGTACAGATCGTCGCGCCAAGATCCATCATTGCCTGAGCAAAATCGCCCGGCCGGCCGGCAGGTGTCAGCAGGGCGACCTTCTGTTTCATCAGCGGCTTGGCGCCGGGCAAAGGCGCCGAAATCGCATAGAGGCGGGAAATGACGCGCTCGACATTGCCGTCCATCACGGCTGCCTGGCGATTGAACGCGATCGCGGCAACGGCAGCAGCCGTGTAGTCGCCGATGCCGGGCAGCGCGCGCAGGCCTTCCTCAGTATCTGGAAAACGGCCGCCATGATCGGCTGCCACCGCCTCGGCGCATTTCTTCAGATTGCGCGCGCGCGCGTAGTAGCCGAGCCCCGCCCAAGCCGCCATGACGTCTTCGTTCGCGGCGGCGGCGAGATCATCGACCGTCGGCCAGCGCTCCAGGAATTTGGCGAAATAGGATTTGACCGCCGGCACGGTCGTTTGCTGCAGCATCACTTCCGACAGCCACACGCGATAGGGATCGGGCTTGATGCCACGCGCGGCCATCGGCGGCGAGACCCGCCAGGGCAGGTCGCGATGGTGGCGGTCGTACCAGGCAAGCAGGCGTGCGGCCGTGGGGGATTCTAAAGTCGTGGTCATGATTTGCCGCGTCGAGGGGAAGTGCTCTATACTTGGCCAAGATGCGTCGGGCGATCAAGGTCCGCGATGTACAAAGCATGCACTGGAAGCCGATTGAGATGAGTTATCCCCGAAAAGGCGAGAAGCAGATTTCCGAGCTGACCAACGGCATCGTCGATCCGGTGCTGGCAAAGCGTGCCGGCATCAACACGACGCTGCTCGGCTGCTGGGACGAAATCGCCGGCGAGGACTTTGCCGACTGCACGCGGCCGGAAAAGATCGCATGGGCGAAGCGAACCGGCCCCGGCGTGGACGACCGCTATCAGCCCGGTGTGCTGACGATCGCCTGCGAGGGCGCGCGGGCACTCTTCCTGACCCATGCGCAAGGCGAACTCATCCAGCGCATCAACAGCTTCTTCGGCTTCTATGCCGTCAATCAGATCCGCATCGTGCAGAAGCCGGTATCGGTCGCCTCCAAGCGTTCCCGCACACCGCCGCCCTTGAAAGGCGAAGCGGCGCGGAAGCTGGCCGACATGATGGACGGCATCGAGGATGAGAAGATCAGGGCCGCCGTTCAGCGTTTGGGCACGGCCATGGTGTGGAAGCGGGGTAAGGCCTGATCCAGACTTGCTTTTGTTAATGACACTGTCATACTCAGGCGGAGTATTTGCAAGGGAACTGGATATGCGAAGCAGTAGGCCGATAACGGTTACACTGGGTAATCAGCAGCGCGGCGTCGATGCGAGACTGGAATCCGGAGCATACGATTCTGCCAGCGAAGTTCTGCGTGCTGCTTTGAGAGCATTGGACCGCGAAGAAGAAGTCATAAATCAAATCATGCGCGCAAAGATCCAGGAAGCGCTTGATGACCCACGGCCCGGCAGAGATGCCGACGAGGTTTTCGATAGAATTAAAAGAATACATGCTGAACGAATGAAAGCAGCTGGACGTGAATTATAGGATTGTTTTCAGCGCTCTTGCCGAAGACGATCTCGTAGGTATCTATGAATTCATAGCGAAAGATAACCCGAGCCGCGCATTGTCGTTTATCCAACGGCTCCAGCAGCAGTGCAAAACACTTGAGACGATGGCCGATCGAGGTCCTCAACGTGAGAATTTAGGGCCGGGTGTTCGGATATTGGTGTTTGAGCGGCGGGTTACCGCCGCTTACCATATCAAGAACGAGCAAGTCGTTATTCTGCGTCTCTTTTATGCTGGTCAGAATATCCCATCGACCTTGCTCGACGAGCACTGAACTCGCGTGCGTCTCTATCAATTCCGATGACAATTTTAGCTTTTTGTCTTTCCCAGGTCACAATTCTTTGAAGAAAGTTAGCCAACCGTGCCTTGTTAGCGGCAAGCTGCCGTTATATCGCATGAAACATTCGAAGACCTCTTTCAACGACGGGTGACTCTATGCCGATGTCCGACATGCTCTTGACCAAACGCCACCTGCTGGGCGGCTCTGCCGTTGCCGCCCTCTCCGTGGCGTTCTCCGCCTTTGCCGGCACCGCATCCGCCGCGACTGCCGAAGATGAAGTGCCGCCGTCCGACGGCAATGTCGACATGAACGAAGTGCTGAAGCCCGGCCCGCTGCCGGAGATTGCGCTCGGCAAGGAAGATGCGCCCGTCAAGATCGTCGAATACATGTCGCTGACCTGCCCGCACTGCGCGCATTTTGCCGTCACGACTTTCGACACGATCAAGCAGAAATACATCGATACCGGCAAGGTTCGCTTCATCATCCGCGAATTCCCGTTCGATCCGCGCGCTGCCGCCGCCTTCATGCTGGCGCGTTGCGCCCCGCAGGAACAATACATGCCGATGGTCGAAATGCTGTTCAAGCAGCAGATCGCCTGGGCCTCGCCCGACGTCGACGGCCGCGCCGCATTGCTCCAGATGTCGAAACTCGCTGGTTTTACTGAGGATAGCTTCACGAAATGCTTGACGAACCAGAAGCTTCTGGATGATGTCAACTCTGTACGGGAACGCGCAGCCAAGGATTTCGGCGTCAACGCCACGCCGACCTTCCTGATCAATGGCAAGCGCTATGCAGGGGACATGTCTATTGCTGCCATGTCGAAGCTTATCGACAGCCTGCTCTGATCCGCGCCTTTTTACATCACAGGCGGGCGGCTGGGGCCGCACGCCTGTTTTTTATGACCTCCCCCTCTGCGGAGGAGGTTGCGCGGACCGCGCGAATGAGGATGATTTCCGGGGTGAACGCTTGATCGTTCCACCTCCCACCTCCAGTCCGACCCGCCCTCTCAAGGGAAGGGTGGAGATCAGCCTATGAAATTCAACAGGCTGAGACTCGTCGGCTTCAAATCCTTCGTCGAACCGGCGGAATTCGTCATCGAGCGCGGCCTGACCGGCGTCGTCGGCCCGAACGGTTGCGGCAAGTCCAATCTTGTCGAAGCACTGCGCTGGGTGATGGGCGAGAATTCCTACAAGAACATGCGCGCCTCCGGCATGGACGACGTGATCTTCTCCGGATCCGGCAACCGTCCGGCCCGCAACACCGCCGAAGTCGGCCTCTATCTCGACAATAGCGACCGCACCGCGCCAGCCGCCTTCAACGATAGCGACGAAATTCAGGTCACGCGCCGCATCGAGCGCGAGCAGGGCTCCGTCTATCGCATCAACGGTAAGGAAGCGCGCGCCAAGGATGTGCAGCTGCTGTTTGCCGATGCTTCCACCGGCGCCCGCTCGCCTTCCATGGTCGGGCAGGGACGCATCGGCGAACTGATCCAGGCCAAGCCTCAGGCGAGACGCCAGCTTTTGGAAGAGGCCGCGGGCATTTCCGGCCTGCATTCGCGCCGGCATGAAGCCGAGCTGCGCCTGCGTGCCGCCGAAGGCAACCTCGAGCGGCTTGACGATGTGACGTCGCAGCTGGAAAGCCAGATCGAAAGCCTGAAGCGCCAGGCGCGCCAGGCCAACCGTTTCAAGATGCTCTCGGCCGATATCCGCGCTCGCGAGGCCATGTTACTGCATATCCGCTGGGTGCAGGCCAAGGAGGCCGAGGCCGAGGCTGATAGCGCGCTGAACCAGGCAACCGTGCTGGTCGCCGAAAAGGCGCAGATCCAGATGGAAGCGGCAAAGGCGCAGGGCATCGCCAGCTTCAAACTGCCGGAACTGCGCGACGAAGAGGCGAAGGCTGCGGCCGCTTTGCAGCGTCTGCAGATCGCCCGCTCGCAACTGGAGGAGGATGTCAACCGCATCCTGCGGCGGCGGGATGAATTGACCCGTCGCTTGGCACAGTTGGCGGAGGACATCAGCCGCGAACAGCGCCTTGTCGCCGATAACGCGTCCATCCTTGCCAAGCTGGACGCCGAAGAGGCTGATCTTGCTGACATCCTCGCCGATTCCGGCCGGCTCGCGGAAGAGACGCGTATCGCCTTCGAGGGAGCCGCTGCCAAGCTCGCCGACAGCGAGCGGGTTTTTACTGTTCTGACCGCAGAACGCGCCGAAGCCGCTGCCGCCCGCAATCAGCTTGAGCGCGCCATCCGCGATCTCGCCGATCGCAAGATGCGGCTCGAGCGGCAGGTCGACGAAGCAAACAACGAGCTTGCCGCCATCGACGAAAAGATGGCGGATCTGCCCGACCCAAGCGAAAAGCGCGACATGGTCGAGGCGGCTGAGAATGTCGTCGCCGATGCGGAGGGCGAAATCCAGCGTATCGAAGCGGTTCTCGCCAGGGCGCGCGAAACCGAGGCGCTGTCCCGCGGTCCGGTCGAGCAGGCGCGGGCGCGCCTGAATGCGCTGGAAACCGAAGCGCGCACCATTTCCAGGATGCTGGCGGCGGGTGATACCTCCGGTGCTTTTTCATCCGTGGCTGAAGAGCTGCGCGTTGACCGCGGCTTTGAGACAGCACTTGGCGCAGCGCTCGGGGATGATCTGGAGTCCTCGCTCGATTCCAAGGCGCCGGTCTATTGGTCCGACAATGGCAGCGGTGCCAACGACCCGGCCCTGCCGGAAGGTGCCGCGCCGCTGATTACCCATGTCGGCGCGCCGGCGGCATTGACGCGGCGCCTGCGTCAGATCGGCATTGTTTCGGTGGAAGATGCGCTGCGACTGATGCCCGAGCTGAAGCCGGGGCAGCGGCTGGTGACCAGGGACGGCGCCGTGTTCCGCTGGGATGGTCATGTAACCGGCGCCGATGCGCCGAGTGCGGCTGCCCTGCGGCTCGCCCAGAAGAACCGTCTTTCCGAGTTAGAGGCCGAAGCCGAGCTTGCGCGTGATGTGCTAGCCGAGGCCGAGGAGCGCCTTGCGGCAGCCGCCGATGCGATCCGGGCCGAAGAGGGCCGTCTCGCGACCGCCCGCGACGCCAGCCGCCTTGCCGCCCGGCATCTGGCCGAGGCGCGCGAAGCGCTTGCTGCAGCGGAGCGCGCGTCCGGCGATCTTATCCGCCGCCGCGATGTGATTGTCGAGGCCGTCAGCCGGCTGCGGGAGCAGCTGGAAGATGTGGCCGTGCAGGATGAGAATGCCCGCATCGAACTGGAAGATGCGCCGAATCTCGACGCTATCGATCTGAAGCTGCGCGACCAGCAGGCTGAAGTCGCGACGGATCGCGGCGTCCTGGCCGAAGCTCGGGCGCGCCACGAAGGCCTGAACCGCGAAAACGAGGCGCGGCAGCGCCGTCTTCTGGCGATCCGGCAGGAGCGCGATACCTGGCGCCAGCGCGCTGCCAGCGCCGAGGAGCACATTCAGACGCTGCGCGACCGTGAGGAGGAAGCGCGCGAGGAAGCGGCCGAACTCGATTTGGCACCCGATGAATTCGATGACAGGCGTCGCGCCTTGATGAATGAGCTTCAGAAGGCGGAGGAGGCTCGACGCCATGCTGCCGATCGTCTTGCCGAAGCGGAGGTCGTTCAGCGCGAGGCCGATCGTCATGCGACCACGGCCCTCTCCGAACTGGCGGAAAGCCGTGAGAAGCGCGGTCGTGTCGAGGAGCGGCTTGTGTCGGCGCGCGAGCGGCGGCAGGAAAGCGAATTGCGCATCCGCCAGTCCCTCAACGTCGAGCCGCATGAGGCCATGCGTCTGACCGGTCTCGCGGCATCGCAGAGCGTGCCTGACCTCCGCGAGGTGGAGCGCGAGCTGGAGCGCCTAAAGATCGAGCGCGAGCGTCTCGGTGCCGTCAATCTGCGCGCCGAGGAGGAGAGCAAGGAGCTGACGGAGCGGCTGCAGGCGCTGATCAAGGAGCGCGATGACGTCATCGACGCCATCCGGAAGCTGCGCGGCGCGATCCAGAGCCTCAATCGCGAGGGCCGCGAACGTCTGATCGCTGCCTTCGACGTCGTCAATGCGCAGTTCCAGCGCCTGTTCACCCATCTTTTCGGCGGCGGCACGGCGGAACTGCAGCTCATCGAGTCGGATGATCCGCTAGAGGCAGGCCTCGAAATCCTCGCCCGCCCGCCGGGCAAGAAGCCGCAGACCATGACGCTGCTTTCTGGCGGCGAGCAGGCACTGACGGCCATGGCGCTGATCTTTGCGGTGTTCCTTACCAATCCCGCGCCGATCTGCGTTCTGGACGAAGTCGATGCGCCGCTCGACGACCACAATGTCGAGCGTTACTGCAATCTGATGGACGAGATGGCTGCCTCCACAGAGACGCGCTTCGTGGTCATTACCCACAATCCGATCACCATGGCCCGCATGAACCGGCTCTTCGGTGTCACCATGGCGGAGCAGGGCGTCTCGCAGCTCGTCTCCGTGGATCTGCAGACCGCCGAACGGCTGCGCGAAATCGCTTGAGCGTCGTTCCACGTCTGGATTGCGAAAACTGTTCCCGTTTCGACAAGAAATTGCTGCGTCGGCTGCCGCGGTTCATGAAAGCGTGCTAGTTTCGTTTTTCGATCAACAACATGGGCGCTGATCCGCCCGGAAGGGAAGTATGTCTGGTTCGACTGGCGGTATTTTCGATTTCCTCGGAATACTTGCCGTATTACTGCTCGTCGCCGCCAACGGCTTTTTCGTTGCGGCGGAGTTTTCTCTGGTGTCCGTCCGCCGCAGTCGCGTGACGGAGCTTGTTGCCGAAGGGCGGATGAACGCCAAGGCGCTGCAAAAGGCGGTCGACAATCTCGATGCCAATCTCGCGGCCACGCAGCTCGGCATCACCATTTCGTCGCTGGCGCTTGGCTGGGTCGGTGAACCCGCTCTTGCTCATCTGCTCGAACCCCTGCTCGATTTTCTGCCTGGAACATGGGCCGCGGCCGGATCGCATGCGATCGCCGTCGCCATTTCCTTCATCATCATCACGGCGCTTCATATCGTGCTTGGTGAACTCGCGCCGAAGAGCCTGGCATTGCAGCGCAGCGAAGGCACGGCGCTTGGTGTCGTGCGCCCGCTCGGCCTGTTCCTCTTCCTGCTACGGCCGGCCATCAGCGTGCTGAATGGGCTCGGCAATCTCGTGCTTCGCCTCTTCGGGCTGCGTCCCGGCGCGGGCGAGGGTTCGCTGCATTCGCCGGCCGAAATCAAGCTTCTGATTGCCGAAAGCCAGGAAGCTGGCTTACTGGAGCAGGCTCAGCAGGATCTGGTCGAGCGCGTCTTCAATATCGGCGACCGCGACGTCTCCGATATCATGACGCCGCGGCTTGAGGTCGAGTGGATCGATGCCGAGGACCCGCCGGAGGAAATGCAGAAGACTATCCGCGAAAGCCGCTTCGAGCAGCTTCTCGTCGGCCGCGGCTCGATCGACGAGCCGATTGGCATGATCCTGAAGAAGGATTTGCTCGACCAGCTTCTGAACGGGGAACCGCTGAACCCCATGGCCGTCATCCGCCAGCCGCTGGTCGTTCATGAATCCACGGCCGTCTTTAAGGTGCTTGAAAACTTCAAGCGCGCGCCAGTCCGCCTCGCCATGGTGATCGACGAATATGGCAGCCTCGAAGGCATCGTCACACAGACGGACCTGCTGGAAGCGATTGCCGGCGACCTGCCCGATATGGACAACGACACGCCCGATGTCGTCGAGCGGGCCGACGGATCGCTGCTGATGGAAGGCATGATGCCCGTCTATGACGCCTTTGCACGGCTGGGGCTTCGCTTCAGCGAGGAGGAGGTCAATTTCCATACGCTCGCGGGCTTTGCACTCTATCAGCTCGGCCATCTGCCCGAGGTGGGCGAAAGCTTCTCCTTCGGCGACTGGCATTTCGAGATCGTCGATCTCGACGGCATGCGCATCGACAAGATTCTGGCCCGGCGCGAACCGCAAGCTTAGCCATCAAGTCGCTCTGGATGGACCCGGAGGCTCTCGATTTCGATCAATCGATTGAAATCGGGAGCATTCAGGTCATATTTATTGTGCAGTGCAACATTTTGCCGTATTTGTCGATTTTCATTTGTGTTGCAGTGAATTAAGTTCAACCGGAGGAGTTGGACGGAGACGATGACGAATTGGGTCTATACATTCGGCGACGGCAAGGCCGAGGGGGGCGCCGGCGATTTTGAACGGCTCGGCGGCAAGGGCGCGAATCTTGCGGAAATGTGCAATCTCGGCCTGCCGGTCCCGCCGGGCCTGACGATCGTCAGCGACGTCTGCACCTTCTATTACAAGAACGGCCGCAAGATTCCCGAAGAGCTGAAGCCGCAGGTCATGCGGGGTTTGCAGCGGATGCAGGCCATTACCGGACGCAGGTTCGGCGATACAGCGCGGCCGCTGCTGGTTTCCGTGCGTTCCGGCGGCCGTGCCTCGATGCCGGGCATGATGGATACCGTCCTCAATCTCGGCCTCAACGACGCCACGGTGCAAGCCCTCGGCCACGATGCCGGCGACGCTCGTTTTGCCTGGGACAGCTACCGCCGCTTCATCCAGATGTATGCCGATGTCGTCATGGGTCTCGACAACGAGGTTTTCGAAGAGATTCTGGAGGATGAAAAGGCGCGGTTCGGCCATGAGTTCGATACAGATCTCACCGCCGTCGAATGGCAGCACGTCGTCTCGATCTACAAGAGCGTCATCGAAGAAGAGTTGGGCGAAGCCTTTCCGCAGGAGCCGGAGGTTCAGCTCTGGGGCGCTGTCGGTGCAGTTTTTGCCAGCTGGATGAATGCGCGCGCCGTCACCTATCGCCAATTGCACAATATTCCCGAGGCATGGGGAACCGCCGTCAACATTCAGGCGATGGTGTTCGGCAATCTCGGCAATTCGTCCGCGACAGGCGTTGCTTTTACGCGCAATCCATCGACGGGGGAGAAGGAGCTTTACGGCGAATTCCTCGTCAATGCGCAGGGCGAAGATGTCGTTGCCGGCATCCGCACGCCGCAAAGCATCACGGAAGTCGCCCGCATCGCCTCCGGCTATGAAAAGCCGTCGATGGAAAAGCTGATGCCGGAAGCCTTTGCCGAGTTCCGCAGCATCTGCGCGCAGCTGGAGGCGCATTACCGCGACGTGCAGGATCTGGAGTTCACCATCGAGCGCGGCAAGCTCTGGATGCTGCAGACCCGCAATGCCAAGCGTACCACCAAGGCGGCGATGAAGATCGCCGTCGACATGGTCGACGAGGGGCTGATTACCGAGGATGAGGCGGTTTCCCGCATCGATCCGACGTCGCTGGATCAGCTTCTGCATCCGACGATCGATCCGCGCGTCCCTCGCGAGGTCATCGGCTCCGGTCTCCCAGCATCGCCGGGTGCGGCGACGGGCGAAATCGTGTTCACCGCGGAAGAGGCGATCGTTGCCGAGGAAGAAGGCCGCAAGGCTATTCTCGTACGGATCGAGACGAGCCCTGAAGATATTCATGGCATGCATGCCGCCGAGGCGATCCTGACCACCCGCGGCGGCATGACGAGCCACGCGGCCGTCGTTGCCCGCGGCATGGGCATTCCCTGCGTCGTCGGCGCCGGCACCATGCGCATCGACATTCGCAATGAAAAGCTGATCGGCATCGGCGTCACCTTGAAGAAGGGCGACATCGTCACGATAGACGGATCTACCGGCCAGGTGCTGAAGGGCGAAGTGCCCATGATCCAGCCGGAGCTTTCGGGCGATTTCGGGCGCATCATGGCCTGGGCAGACCGCTCGCGCCGCATGACGGTGCGCACCAATGCCGACACGCCTGCCGATGCGCGGGCTGCTCGCTCTTTCGGCGCCGAGGGCATCGGCCTTTGCCGCACCGAGCACATGTTCTTCGAAGGCGACCGTATCCATGTGATGCGCGAGATGATCCTTGCGGAGGACGAAGCGGGGCGCCGTGCCGCCCTTGCCAAACTCATGCCAATGCAGCGGCTCGATTTCACCGGCCTGTTCACCATCATGCATGGCCTGCCGGTGACGATCCGCCTGCTCGATCCGCCGCTGCACGAATTCCTGCCGAAGACGGATGAGGAGATTGCCGAAGTGGCCGGGATCATGGGCATGGAGCCGGCTGCGCTGCGCCAGCGGGTCGATGCGCTGCACGAGTTCAATCCCATGCTCGGCCATCGCGGCTGTCGCCTGGCGATTTCCTATCCGGAGATCGTCGAAATGCAGGCACGCGCGATTTTCGAGGCCGCGGTTCTCGCTGCGCGCGAAACAGGCGCGGCGGTCGTGCCGGAAATCATGGTGCCGCTGGTCGGCCTGCGCTCGGAGCTGGATTACGTCAAGGCCCGCATCGACGAGGTGGCGCGCGCCGTGATGACCGAAGCGAAGATGAAGATCGACTATCTCGTCGGCACGATGATCGAGCTGCCGCGCGCGGCCTTGCGCGCCCACATCATCGCTGAGGCTGCTGAGTTTTTCTCCTTCGGCACGAACGACCTGACCCAGACGACATTCGGCATGTCACGCGACGATGCCGCCGCCTTCATTCCGACCTATCAGCGCAAGGGCATCATCGAGCATGACCCCTTTATTTCGCTCGATTTCGATGGGGTCGGTGAACTCATCCGTATCGCGTCGGAGCGTGGCCGCCGCACGCGCAACGACATGAAGCTCGGCATCTGCGGCGAGCATGGCGGCGACCCCGCCTCGATTCACTTTTGCGAGGATATCGGGCTGGACTACGTGTCCTGTTCGCCGTTCCGTGTGCCGATAGCGCGGCTTGCGGCGGCGCAGGCGGCGATCAAAGGGCGGGCTTGATTTTCCAAATCTGGATGTTCGTGGATCAGTGGCGCCAGTAGCCGCGATGATAGTAATATCCAGGACCGCCAACGACGATGGTTGGACCCCAGAAGAAATCATCGTTGCTTTCCATGAAAGCTCGCTGATCCGCGCGTCGGCTAAGATCCTGATTCATCAGGCAATTGGCAAAATTCTGACTGCCTGGCTTGAAGCCATAGCCACTGCATCTGGACTCGTCGGCTGCTCGAATTTGCTCGGCCGTCTGGCAGGAGGAAAGCGCAAGCATGATGGCGAGGAGAGATAGTACGGAAGCTGCGATACGCATGACATGCTATCCTGAATGCGGATTTACAGGCAAAAACTATAGCGCCGCGCGTGGTGGCGCGAAAGGCGTATTCCGCCGCAGGCAGGGTTGCTTACGCCGCTTCCCTCGGCTTTGCCGGCATCCGCTGCAAGAGATCGACGAAGGCATCGGCGAAGCGCAGCAGGTGCTCGGTCTCCCCGTCGGGTTGCAGGAGGCGGATTTCCGCGCCATCTTCGTCCAGCGCGGCAAAGAGGGTGCGCATCGTCGCGTCTCCTTCCGGAATTCGCAGCACCGCCAATCTGCGGCAATCCGGTATCAGCCCTTCAGCCGGCAGATCGAACAGGAAATCGCCCTGTACGGCCGAAGCTGCCTTGCGCACGGCTTCGCAGAAGCCGGGCTCGCCACCGGAAAAACCCTCGAGCGAAAGCTCCAGTTCCAGCAGTTCCAGCGGCAGAAACGGGTCGCTCGCGTCGGCTCCGGTAATCGTTGCTCCCGGCAGCGACTGGGCCGCGACGTCTTGAGAAAGCATCGGTTCCATCTCATCAAGTCCTTTCACAGCCTCGATAAAACGCTAAAGAATGGCCTTTTTTAGGAATTTAAGCAAGTGCTCACGTTTTTGGTCTAGGCGTTACTGGTTTGAGCTTCGACAAAACATTGGACGACGATGCCGTGACATTCGATTTATTTTCGGCATTTCTTGATCTAAACATAAGTCGCTTTCCGGGATTCGGTGCATCCGGCTTCCGATCCGACGCGCCGACGAGCCCTTGATGACCATTCGTTTCGACCGTCCTGTTTCACATGCCGCCCGTGCCGCGCGTTTGATCGCTTCATTTGCATTGGTGCTCTGTGGCGTGACGCTGATCGGCCACCGTTTTGCGCCGCTGGAAACGCCTTATTTCGTCCTGCTGCTACTGATTTCTGCCGGCTGCGCGATCCTGGCGGTGCTACTGGCGCTGGTCGGTTTGGCCCAACTATGGCAGAGCGCTGCCATTGGCGGCGTCTCCGCCGTCAAGGCGGTTGTCTATGCCGCTCTGCCGCTCGCCATTCTAGGCCTCGGCACCGAGCGCTACTGGACGCGCCCGCATATCTACGAGATTTCGACCGACCTCAACGATCCGCCTGACTGGCTGGCGACCCCGGATACGCGGCAACTGTGGCTGCCGCCGCGCCATCTAGTGACGCAGCAGGAACGCGAGGCGCAGTTCGAGGCCTATCCCGCCTTGATCAGCCGTCGTTACGAGGGTGCGTCCGACCGCGTGTTGGAAGCGGTGCGCAAGGTCGCGCATGATCGCCACATCACCATCATCAAGGCTGAAGGCGCCGATGTCGCGGATCCGAACGGCAACGTGAAGCCGAAACGCCGTACACGCCCGCAGACCGCCAATCCGGCGCAGGACGGCAGCGCCGCCGGTGATGTGCCCGCCATTGTTCCCGTGCCGACCCCGCGTCCCTTCCGCGATGGAGTTGCGGAACTCATCCGCCAGAATACCGACGTCATCCTGCAGGGTGAAACGCGAACCCGCATTTTCGGCCTGCCATGCGATATATTGATCCGCATTCGCGAGGAGGCGGAAACGACGCTCGTCGATATTCGCGTCGCCTCCCGCTACGGCCAGGATGATCTCGGCGTCAGCGCCGATCTGGCCGATGACTATTTAAAGGCACTGGATGCGGAACTGCTCGGCATTGCCGGAAGCTGAGTTTCCCAATCTCTCCTTCTCCCCTCGGGCAGAAGGTGGCCCGAAGGGTCGGATGAGGGGGCTTGCCGCTTTGGATGCGGGAATTTCGTGCTCTTGACACCTCCTCACCCTGCCCTCTCCCCGAGGGGAGAGGGGGAACCGTGCCCGCCATCAAACTTCTGAAATCGCCGATAATCACCCGTCTCAGCTCACACAGGACGATAGGCGCCCAGGAGCGCCGGCGGTCCATCGGTTTCCACCTGACCCTTCTCGACCAGGTCTTCCAGATGTGCCAGCACCGAAAGGGCGGCTGCGCCATGCAGGCGCGGGTCCGTATCGCGATAGATGGCTTTCACCATGTCCGGGATCAGCCGGTCACCGGCTTTGATGCGCTCCAGCACGGCGCGCTCGCGCATGCGGCGGTGGGTTCTGAGGCCGCGCATGAAGGAGGCTGGCTCCTTTACCGGACCGCCGTGACCGGGCAGAAACAACCGGTCGTCGCGGGCAAGAAGACGTTCCAGCGAGGTCATATAGTCCGCCATCGAACCATCCGGCGGCGCGACGATCGAGGTCGCCCAGGCCATAACATGGTCGGCCGAAAAGACGATGCCGGTGCCGTCGAGTGCGAAGCAGGCGTGGTTGGCCGTATGGCCCGGCGTCAGCAGCGCCGTCAGCTGCCAGCCGTCTCCGGCGACGCTTTGACCATCGGCAAGCACGATGTCAGGCCGAAACTCCGTGTCGGAGCTTTCGGCAAAAGGATTAACCTCGCCCTGATGGAGCGGGCGCGCAGCACGGTGCGGCCCTTCGCCGACGGTCAGCGCCCCCGTTGCCTCCTTCAATCGCTTGGCCAGCGGCGAGTGATCGCGATGGGTGTGGCTGACGAAGATATGCGTGACCTCGCGCCCCTTCAGCGCCGCCATCAGGGCAGCGAAATGCTCGTCATTCTCCGGACCGGGATCGATGACGGCGACGGAAGGGCCGCCGACGATGTAGCTGTTGGTGCCGTGGAACGTGAAGGCGCTGGGATTGTTGACCGTCATCCGCTCGATACCGGGCGCAATGGGAACGGCCCGGCCATAGGCGGGTTCGAAGGCGAGGTCGAAGTCAGGCGTACTCATGATTGTTTGTATTCGATTTCGATAAAGGACATCGGCTCGGTGCCGGCATTGACGACATTGTGCTCGGCGCCTGCCTCACGCCGATAGGCGGCACCCTTGGCGATATCGACCCGCCTGTCGCCGCCCGGCTCCTCCAGAAGAAACTGGCAATCGGTCATCGGCACCACGACATAGCCGAGGCCATGGACATGATGCCCGGTATCGGCACCCGGCTCGAAATCCCAGCGCGTGATGCGGCAAACCGCGTCATCGAGAAGCACGGTAGGCACAGCCGAAAGGCGGGCGCGAAACTGGCTCATCAAGCCTCCTTATTTCGAATGCAGTGCAACAAGACCTATCATAGCCGCCTGGAAAGCACACAGAAATATGCGTCCGTGCATCACTTAGTCATTGTAGCGCGATGCGACCTTTGCTAATCAGACGCCGGTTTGGCTGGCATGACAGCCATTTCCCATGTTGGGGCGTCGCCAAGCGGTAAGGCACCGGTTTTTGGTACCGGCATTCCCAGGTTCGAATCCTGGCGCCCCAGCCACATCCTATCCTCTTTGTACTGAGACAGTGGTCGCTAGGTGCGCGACTCCAAACGCAACGGGCGACCTTTCAGGCCGCCCGCTTATATTGTCTCGGGATGAAGCTTTTGGCTTCAGTCCGCTTGGTCAGCTTTTGCAGTCTTTTCCGGCGGCGCCAGGAGCTCGGCGCAATAGGACGAACCGCTGACACCCGGCTGGTCGCCGAGAATCTTGACCGAGCGGATTTCGTAGCTCTGGTTGGTGACGATGTCGGCCTTGCAGCTGAGGGAGCGCTTGCCGGCTTTCTTGCCTTCCTTGTTGACGACGGTGACGTTCTTGTAGCCGCCACGCCAAGTGTAGACGCGATTGCCGCCTTCGTCGCGATCGGAGAGCGGCGGTCCGTAAGCCGCGAAGAAGCGGCCTGCAGACTGGCCCTGCCAGCGATCCTGAACGGGGTTCTTCGCAAGCAGCGGCAGGGCTGCTGTCGTTGTTGTCGTCGTGGTGCTGCAACCGGCCAGCGCCAGCAACAGTCCAGCCGCGGTGATCATGCGGATATTCATCGTGTCGTCCTTGAGCTTCTGTCACGCAAAGGTCGCGGAAAAGCCGCGCTGTCCCACGACATTTCCACCTGTCCCGCTTAGGGCTTTAGCGCCAAAGCCGGCAAAAGAAAATTCCTATCATTGTGTACAAACGGGATTTTACTTGATCTGTTGCGTCTTTTGCACGCCGGCATTTTCGGCCGTTGTTTCCTGCCACTTTTCTAGGCAGATGCGGGTGTAATTTTTTCGTCAAAAATCAAAAGGTTTTTGAGATTGGTGCTTGTGCATCAAAAATGGCTGGTCTATAGAAGCGCCGCTGGTCACGGAGTGTAGCGCAGTCTGGTAGCGCACCACGTTCGGGACGTGGGGGTCGAGTGTTCGAATCACTCCACTCCGACCAGCTTAAAATACTGATCCTGTTCCCGAAAAATCCCCCGTTTAAGAATACTGTCTGGCTGGCTTGCGCAAGGCCGGAGTGGTTCCGCCAATATCGTCGCGGCATTTCTATTACGCCGTCCCGCTCCCCGCTGCGGGCCGTATGGAGTTTTGCTACAATTCTTCTGGTGCCCGTCGGCCGTTTCCCCACTCCATCGGCTCACATCCAAACCACGTCTTAGATATGCTTTTGCAAAACCGGCTCTTTTTGTCGCCCGAAGCACCATGTACAAGGAAGAGGGACGTGCATCCGACTCAGGGCGAGAGTTCGGCTGGCAGGTGTTGGAGCGGAGTAACGGAATGGATCTTGTGGACGGGGTGGCCAGATTGGTTGGGGAGACGATCATGGGGTGGCGCCGGCGTAACGATGCTTTGCGCGGTGATGCTGTCGGGAAGAGATCGGGAATCGCAACCTTCTTTGGGGTGCTGGCGTTGAGCGCCGCATTTCTTCTGGGTTCCGGCGGTACTGCCCTGCGCGCCGGCGATTGCGGCAATGTCGCCGGGCCGGGACTGGATTGGAGTGGCTGCAGCAAGGCCAATATCATGCTGCAGAGCAGCGACCTGAAAGGCGCCAATCTGGCCGGCGCGCATTTCGACAGCACTGATCTCAGCGACACCAACCTGACCTCGGCCAATCTCGAAAAGGCTACCCTCGTGCGTGCCTGGCTGAAGAATGCCAAGGCCGATGGCGCCAACTTCGCCAAGATCGAGGCATACCGCTCCGATTTCAGCAACGCTACCGCTAACGGCGCGTCCTTTGCCAATGCCGAATTGCAGCGGGCCGAATTTGCCGGCGCACAGCTGAAGAACGCTGATTTTCAGAAAGCGGAGCTCGGCCGCGCCGATTTCGACAAGGCCGTACTGACGGGGGCGAATTTCTCCTTCGCCAATCTCTCGCGCGCGACCTTGAACGGTGCGGTGATGGACGGATCGACCTCCTTCAGCGGCGCCTTCATGTATCTGACGCGCATCGAGGGTCTCGATCTGTCGAACGCAAGCGGTCTGCAGCAGGCCCAGATCAATCTGGCTTGCGGGGACAATACGACCATATTGCCGTCTTGGCTGAAGGCGCCGTCCAGCTGGCCTTGCCCTCCCGACGATAAGGACTGATAGTCTCTCCAGGACGGAACTTTGAAAGACCAAGTCAATGTTTGCAGAAAAAGCGGTCCAGCACGACAGCAAATCCGAATTCTATCGAGAACTTGCGGATCAGCTGAAGGCCTTGCTTGACGGTGAGCACGATTGGATTGCTAACGCGGCCAATACTTCTGCATTGATCTACCAGATGCTGCCGGACCTCAATTGGGCGGGCTTCTATTTCCTTCAGCGGGAAGACGAGCTTGTGCTGGGGCCGTTCCAGGGCAAGCCAGCCTGCGTCCGCATTGCCGTCGGTCGCGGCGTCTGCGGTACGGCGGTCGAAAGGGCGCAGTCGATCCTCGTCGAGGACGTGCATGCCTTTCCCGGTCACATTGCCTGCGATGCGGCCTCGCGCTCGGAGCTGGTCGTGCCTCTCCTTCGCAATGGAAAGGTCTTCGGCGTCATCGATCTCGACAGCCCGCTTCCCGGCCGCTTTGATGGTGACGATCAGGCCGGCATCGAGGCGCTTGCCGCGATTTATGCTGCCTCAAGCGAAGCGAATAGGTAAAGCGCGGGAAGGGTGAGGCGTCACGCCGTCGTGATCGATATGGCAAATAGATCATGCGATGCCTATATTGGCTCTGCAACCACTCCCTTAGCGCTGATCGAGCTTATTCCGGCCTTCTCCAGTCCTCATTGAGGGCGTCAGGCCAAGCTCGGAAGGCGTGCTAAGGGGCAAGGAGAACAACAATGGGCAAATACAGCAAGACGGCAGAGGCCATCGCCAAGCTTACCCCTGAGCAGTATCGCGTGACGCAGCAGAGCGGCACGGAACGTCCTGGCTCCGGTGAATATCTCTACAACAAGCAGCCGGGCATTTACGTTGACATCGTCTCGGGCGAGCCGCTTTTTGCCTCGGCCGACAAGTTCGATTCCGGCTGCGGCTGGCCGAGCTTTACCAAACCGATCGAACCCGCCAATGTCAGCGAATTGACCGACAAGTCGCATGGCATGATCCGCGTCGAAGTACGCTCGGCCAATGGCGATAGCCACCTGGGCCATGTTTTCCCGGATGGGCCGATCGATCGCGGCGGCCTGCGCTATTGCATCAATTCCGCCTCGCTCCGCTTCGTGCCGCGTGACCGCATGGAGGCAGAGGGCTATGGTGCCTATATCGATCAAGTGGAGGATGTAAGATGACAACGGAACGTGCAGTTCTCGCCGGCGGTTGCTTCTGGGGTATGCAGGATCTCATCCGCCGTTACAATGGCGTCATCTCGACGCGCGTCGGCTACAGCGGCGGCGATGTCCGCAACGCCACCTATCGCAACCATGGCACCCATGCCGAGGCGATCGAGATCATTTTCGATCCGCAGAAGATCAGCTATCGCGATCTGCTGGAGTTCTTCTTCCAGATCCATGATCCCTCCACGCGCAACCGCCAGGGCAACGATGTCGGCTTGAGTTACCGCTCGGCGATCTTCTACACCAGCGAAGAGCAGAAGCATGTTGCGCTGGATACTATCGCTGATGTCGACGCTTCCGGCCTGTGGCCTGGCAAGGTCGTCACCGAGGTCGCACCAGTCGGCGACTTTTGGCAGGCAGAGCCGGAGCACCAGGATTATCTGGAGCGCTATCCGAACGGCTATACCTGCCATTTTGTCCGGCCTGGCTGGAAACTGCCACGCCGGCAGGCCGACGCAGCACAGCGCGCGGCCTCATGATGAAAGGATCGGCCGGTACTGACCGGCTGAACCTCTATCTCGGCACATGGGAGGTGAAGCGGCGAATCCTCGATCGCTTCAACTGCTCAGTGCTCACATTCGAAGGGCAGGCGTTTGTCACGCCTGTCCAGTTCGAGGAGCACGGTGAGACGCGAAGCGATCACGCAACACTGAGAAGTAGCCGCACCTATCGGCTCGATGACGCGTACGACCATCTCGTCGTGCGCTTCCCCAATCTTTCGGAATTCATTCGCATCGGAGACAGTGCCTCTCAGCGCGTCACCCATCATTGCGGTCCCGATCTCTATCGGGGCCATCTGTTCTTTCGCTCGCCGGATGCTTGGGCGGAGGTGTGGCATGTGCGCGGGCCTAGAAAAAACTATCTGAGCCTCGCGCACTACCGGCGCGTTTAACCTGAACCTGTCTCCCGAATGAGAGACGGCGTTAGCGTGCCTGGCGCCGTGCTCGAACGGCCTTTGCCAGGTCTTCCAGCGTACGAACCGAGGTCGGCCAGTCGATACAGCCATCGGTGATACTCTGGCCATAGACCAGCGGCTTGCCCGGCACGAGATCCTGGCGGCCGGCCACCAGATTGCTCTCCATCATCATGCCCTTGATCCGCCGGTCGCCGGCTGCAACCTGCTCGGCGACTGACGTGACGACGAGCGGCTGGTTTTCCGGATTCTTGCTGCTGTTGGCATGGCTGGCATCGATGATGATGCGCGGCTCGAGCCCGACCTTGAGGGATTGTTCCGCCGTTGCCTGCACGCTTGCGGCATCATAATTGGGCTCTTTGCCGCCGCGCAAGATGATATGGCAGTCCTCATTGCCGCGGGTCGAGGCGATCGCAGCAAGACCTTCCTTGGTCACGGCGGGGAAGTGATGCGGCTGTGATGCCGCGACGATCGCGTCGAGCGCGATGCGCACATCGCCATTCGTGCCATTCTTGAAACCGACGGGGCAGGAGAGGCCGGATGCCAGCTGACGATGCACCTGGCTCTCCGTTGTCCTCGCGCCGATCGCCCCCCAGCTCACCAGATCGGAAATATATTGCGGCGTGATCGTATCGAGATATTCGCAGCCTGCCGGCAAGCCGATCTCGTTGACATCGAACAGCAGCTTGCGGGCAATGCGCAGACCTTCTTCGATGCGATAGCTGCCGTCGAGATGCGGGTCGTTGATCAGGCCCTTCCAGCCCACCGTCGTGCGCGGTTTCTCGAAATAGACGCGCATGATGATTTCGAGATCGTCGGCGAAGCGATCCCGCTGTTCTTTCAGTCGCGCCGCGTAATCGAGCGCTGCGGCCGGATCGTGGATGGAGCAGGGGCCGATGACGACGATCAGCCGGTCGTCTTCATCACGCAGAATGTTGTGAACGGCGTTGCGCGCGCCGGTAACGGTCGCCGTCACGGCTTCGTCGCGAGGGATTTCGTCAATGATCCGAGAGGGCGGCGTCAGCGCCGTGATCTCGACAATGCGCAAGTCGTCGGTGGAATTCAACACGGTATCGGTTCCTTTTGGGGTCATACCGTGGCGACAAAAAAGCCGCCAGGTAGACTAGCGGCTGGTTCGGGTCTTTTGCTGTCGTGTCTCTTCTAACTACGCACAGGCCCGCCTCCGCTGAGAGCAGCGGTACGAATAAAATCGCGAGGCATATGCGAAGGTCAAAGACATGGGTCGTCTCTACGATAAAAAATGCCTGATGTCGATGAGGGAGAATGAGAATTGAGAGGGCAGCGTCAAGACGCCTTCATTCGGGAACGAAATGCCCATCTGCCCGCTCCCGCTCCCTTCGCGCTGAAGCCCCCGGTAAGCTAATCCCTAGCCTGCCCGAGAGAAATAACGAACCCCTGGCTCGGAAGGACCGGCCCCACTTCGCTGGAAGTAAGGCCGATCCCCATCCGATCAGGGGTCAAGTCAGATCAGATCTCGTAAACGAGCTATTAGAAGCTGCGCTGGAAGCGAAGAACGCCAGCCCACTGGTCCTGATTGATGGAGTCCCAGTTGGTGTAGGAAACTTCCGGCGTGATCTGGAGGTTCTTGACCGGGTTCCACTTGACGTTTGCCGTCGCTGCGAAGATCTTCGAGTCGGTGTAGGCAACCTGAGCGTTAGCCTGCAGCTTTTCGTTGATCGGAACGGTGACGCCGCCCCAAACAGCCCAGTCGCCCCAGCCGATATTCTTGGCAGGGCCGGCACCGTTGGCGTTTGCGTACTTGTTCAGCTTGTCGCCATCGGTGTTCCAGCCGCCCATCAAGAAGGCCTTGAAGACGCCGAAGTCGGCATCGACGCGAGCCTTGATGGCGCCTTCTTCGACGATCGAGTCGTAACCGCCGACGATCTTGAAGCCGAAGTTGCCAGCCTTGTAACCAGCACCGGCAACAACGTCAGGGATGTAGTGGTTGGTGCTGTCTTCGCCGTTGACGCCCTTAGCGCCCGAACCGGAATTGCTGTCTTCAACCGAGACCACAGCCGTGAAGCCGTTGCCGGCGTCGTAGTTGTAGGTCAACTGGTTGAGTTCGTACGGGCCGTCATTGACCACGTCGTCGTTGATGACGCCGCCAGCGTAACCGATGTACGAGTTGTACTGGGAGTCAGCCTTACCGACGAGGAAACCGCCGAGGCTGATGTTTGCGAACAGCAGCTTCGTGGTGGTCGCGCCGCCATCCTGCCAGTCGAAGCGGATGACCGTGTTGGTCTTCAGCGGACCGTATTCAGTGTCGGTTGCCGTGTCGAGGCTCAGATGAGCACGCGTGTGCCACAGCGTACCGTTATGGCTGTCCGGGTTGTAGGCATCGTACCACTTGCCTTCGGTACGGACATAACCGCCGATCTTGAGGCAGGTTTCCGAGCCCGGGATGAAGAAGTAGCCAGCGCCATATGCGTCGCAGATGCGGACGTATTCGAGCGGTTCCGGCTCGGCAGCAACGATAGCGTCGGCTGCGTGAGCGCCAGAAACTGCTGCCAGGGCAGCAGCGGAGCCGAGAAGAAGGCTCTTGATGTTCATAAAAACTCCAATCCAATATAGATTGGGCATAGGCTATCGCGCCGAAAATCGACGTGCCCTTACCCTATCCCTGTTTAAAACCCCGACTCGGGAGAAACGGGCCCCACCCGCTTCTGGTCGCTATTAAAAGCGATTTCCTGCAAAGTTATATGATATATTTTTCTCGGGATGACTTTTTCGTGAAATTTAAGTTTCAGTTGCAAGAAAGCAACATTCAAGCACAAACATAATAAGAGCAGCATAATATTGGCTGCGTAATAGTCACTTCGAGGTACGATAGAAGGCTGCGTCCTCTTCGAATATTATTTTATGATAACATTATTTGATAATATTGCCGGCGTCCGGATATTCGAGCGCAATTGTCAATTTGACCGCCGGAGCATTACCGCCACGAAGGCATATGCTCGCGATTGATATTGCGTTTCCCGTGCCGGTAGTATCAGGCGGGTCGCTTCGAAGCTGAGGTAAGGATCTTGCTCAGCATTGAGCCGATCATGATGCCCCAAAGCCCGCTGGTCATGCCAACGATAATGTCTAGCGTCGAACCAAAATTCCCGTTCGCCAGGAGATGCGAAACGGAAAGCGCCAGTACGCTACCGATCATCAAAAGGCAGGTGAAAGAGGGGGATTGCGGATAAGCGAGGCGCGCAAGCATGCCTGCGACACAGAGTGCGGCGGCGCGAAAAATGTCGAACGGATTGCCGAATGCGGCCTGCCAATTGAGATGTGCGAGCGTCACGCCGACGAGCGCCGCTATATAGGTCCAGGCAATAATCTTCAAAAACCGGTCTGATATCATGGGGATATGATATAGCAGCGGTGGATATAAACGCCAGCCTGACACTGCTTTGTAGAGCGTTCGCGCATGGATCCGACGCGCACATTTTATGTGGCCTCGAAACATTCTGTTGCAGCGTGGCAGGTTTTTCGGCCTTCGATCGGCCTTCTTGTTATGCCGGGTTGGGGCGGACTGACCGAGTAATTTTCCGGTCAGCCGCCAACATTGCTTAGGCGTTCGATACGCGCATCGTATCCTCTTCCTCTCCCGGTTGTTCGGCATCTTCTGTGACGGCGCTTGCTGACGATCGGCCGAGGAAGGAAAAGACGACGGCTGCCGTCAGTACAGTGATGCCGGTCAGTAGCCAGAGCAGTGTGCTGAAGGCGTCGCCATAGCTCTGGATAAGAGCATCGTGACCGATCGCGGGCACATTCGATGCTGCGGCGGCCAGATTGCCGGTTACGAGCTGCTGTGCAGCCATAGCGGCGTGCTCACCGAGCTCCGACTGGATGAAGGCAGAGAGAACGGCGCTGACGATTGCAAGCGCGACCCCTTCGCCGGCGACGCGGGTAGTGCTGAAGATGCCGGTTGCCATGCCGGCTCGCTCCTTGGGAACAACGCTGACGGCGAGCCCATCCATCAAGCCCCAGGGCAGGCTGATGCCGACGCCGATCGTCAGCAGCGGGCCGATGAGGACAAACGGAGCCGAGCCTGCTGCAAAATGGCTGAGCCAGAAAAGGCCTGCCGCCGAGATGATGAGGCCGGTGCCGCAGATCGTTGCGGGGCTGAACCAGCGGGTGAGAAGTCCTGCAACGATCGGCAGGATGAGCAGCGGTGCCGACAGCGCGACCATCATCCGCCCGGCGGCGATCTCGCTCATGCCTTCGATGCCGACGAACCGCACGGGCAGCAGGATCAGCAAAACGACGAAGGCATAGGCGGGCGCTGCCGCCAGAAGCTGTACGCCGACGAAGCGCGGATAGCGAAAGAGGCTGAGATCCAGCATGGGCCGTTTCACGACGCGCTCGACGATGCCGAAAGCAAGGAAGAACAATGCTGCGCCGGCCAGCAGGGCGAGGACGAGCGGATCGCTCCAGCCGGTTTCCGGCGCGCGCAGCACGCCATAGGTGAAGAGCGTCAAGGCAAGCGTGAAGCTCAGTGCGCCCGGCCAATCCAGCCTCGCCGCGTCGGGATCTTTGGATTCGCGCAGGAAGCAGGCGCCGAGGCCAAGTGCGAACAACGCCAGGGCGACCACGAGAATGAAGATGGACGGCCAGCCGAAGGCATCGATCATCAAGCCGGACGCGATTGGCCCGAAGGCGAGACCGACGCCGAAGCTGGAGCCGACGATGCTGAAAGCACGCATCCGCGCCGTGGCGTCGAACTCCTGCGCCAGCGAGGCCATGCCGCCGGAAAAAGCGGCGGCTGCGCCAAGGCCCTGCAGTGCCCGCAATATGTCGAACCAGACGATGTTGCCGGCTAGCGCCAAGCCGGCTGAGAAGAGCGCGAAGCAGCCGACGCCAGCCAGGAAGATACGCCGTCGGCCAAAGCTGTCTGCCAGCGCGCCGGATGCCATCAGGCAGCTGCCGAAGGTCAGCATAAAGGCGTTGGTGACCCAATTGAGTGCGATCGGGCTGCCGCCGAGCGTGCGGCTGATGGCCGGTAAGGCAACAGCGGGGCCGGTGAATGTCAGCGGCATCGCCGCTGCAGCGCAGCAGACGGCGACAAGGACGAAGAATTTCTCGGTCGGACTTGCGACCTTTGTCTGGGGAGAAGTCATCGGATTACCGTGAGGTTTGAGCAAAGGGGAAGTGGCGGGCAATCCTGGGAGTGGTGCTGGCCAAAGGCCGGTGCCCGCGCGCTTCAAATGACTCAGGCAGGATATATTTGCTGTAATCGGATGATAATTGCGCTAGTTTTCCATATATACCGGAATAAAACTCTCGAATGGAATGCGCGCATGGATCGTTTGAGCGGCCTGACGGCCTTTGTTCGCACTGCGGATCTCGGCAGCTTTGCCGCTGCTGGACGCGTGCTCGGCCTTTCGGCATCCGCCGTCGGCAAGGCGGTTAGCAATCTGGAGCATCAGCTTGGCGTCCGGCTGCTGCAGCGTTCCACACGCAGCATCCGGCTGACGGAGGAGGGGCGTCTCTTTCACGAACGCTGCCGGCGGGTGCTCGACGATCTCGAGGATGCGCAGGCCTCGCTTGCGCAGGCGGTTGCCGTGCCACGCGGGCGTTTGCGCGTCAGTGTGCCGATCGTCAGCTATCACTTCCTCTTGCCCGTCGTGCCGGAATTCGTGGCCCGTTATCCCGAGGTTGAGCTCGACATCGATTTCAACGACCGTATCGTCGATATGATCGAGGAGGGGGTTGATGTTGCGATCCGCAGCGGCGACCTGCCGGATTCCCGGCTGATATCGCGCACCTTGCGTCCGTTTCAGATGTTGCTCTGCGCCGCGCCCAGCTATCTCGAACGCTTCGGTATTCCCGGTTGCCCGCGTGATCTCAACGAGCATCTGGCTGTCAGGTTTCGCTTTCCCAACAGCGGCAAGCTGCAGGATTGGCCGCTGACGATGCCCGAAGGCGAGCCGGATCTGCGCATGCGAACGGCCTTCTCCTGCAACAATATGGAGGCGGTGCGCGGCGCGACCGTTGCCGGCCTCGGCATCGGCTGCATGCCGGATTTCCTCGTGCGCAGTACGCTTGCGGAAGGAAAGCTCAGAACCGTTCTCGATGATTTTATCGACGAACCCGGCCACTTCCATCTGCTTTGGCCGTCCAATCGCCATATGTCGCCCAAGGTTCGGGTTTTTGTCGATTTTCTGAGCGAGCGGTTGTTTGCAAAGAGCTGTGATGTTTTGCCGGCGACGACCGCTGCCTGAGACACAGATCATCGTATCGGCTTGAGGTCCGCTTGCCTGCCAAGCGAGATAATTTCAGAATTGCTCGGGAGGCAGTTGTCGCGGGAGCTGGAGTTTGCGACGGTGTTTGCTCATATGCAGACTTGCCGCACGATCGGTCTGCAATCGCTAACTTTGGAAATCACGATGAGCCACTTCTGGAGCCCTATTGTTCATTCCTTGATCCCCTATGTCGCCGGCGAGCAGCCGGCCACGGGCGGAATAATCAAGCTCAACACCAATGAGAGCCCTTACGGTCCTTCACCGCTTGCCCTGGAGGCGATCTCGAAGGCTACATCCGACACACTGCGGCTCTATCCGGATCCGACGGCGCGGGAGTTGCGTGTTACAATCGCCGAGAGTTTCGGGCTCGACAAGGACGAGGTCTTCGTCGGCAATGGATCGGACGAGGTTTTGGCCCACACGTTCCAGGCGCTGCTGAACCATGATGAGCCCTTGCTTTTCCCCGACATCAGCTACAGCTTCTATCCGACCTATTGCCGCCTCTTCGGCGTGGCGTACCGGCAAGTTCCGGTCGATGCCGAAATGCGGGTCCGCCTCGAGGATTATCGCCAGCCCTGCGGTGCAATCATTCTGCCCAATCCCAATGCGCCGACAGGCATCGGCCTACCTCTGACTGATATTGAAACTCTTCTTAGGGATCATCCCGATCAGGTCGTCGTCATCGACGAGGCCTATGTCGATTTCGGCGGCGAGAGTGCGGTTCCACTTGTCCGGACATATCCGAACCTCTTGGTAATTCAGACCCTGTCGAAGTCGCGCGGGCTCGCCGGCCTGCGTGTCGGCTTCGCTGTCGGGCAACGGCCGCTGATCGAGGCACTGGAAAGGGTCAAGGACAGCTTCAACTCCTATCCTCTCGATCGACTTGCTCAGGCAGGTGCGGTAGCGGCCTGGAAGGATCGGGACTGGTTCGAACGCCATCGCGCCATGATCATCGCCAGCCGGGAACGGCTGGCCGCCGAACTCGGAGATCTGGGCTTTCACGTTCTGCCCTCATCCGCCAATTTTCTGTTCGCGCGGCATCCGAGCAGGCCGGGTGTGGAACTGGCGGCAGAGCTTCGGAGCAGGAACATTCTGGTAAGACGGTTTTCCGCCGAGCGTATCGACGACTTCCTGCGCATCACGATTGGAACGGATGAGGAGTGCGACCGCCTGGTGGCGGCTCTCGGCGAAATATTGCAGTGACACTGGCAGCTCGAAGGATTGCTTCAAGACTGTCAAAAAAGAACGAGTGGCCTCTACCGTGGCCGCAATGGTGCCACTAAGCAGCAAATGAAAAAGGCGGCGGAGCCGAGCCCGCCGCCTTTCTTTTCAGACGCAATAGCGATCAGATGTCGCTTGCGGCATTCGCCCAGATTTCCGCGGCCTGTGCTGCGGTCACCCGACGCACATCCGTTTCATCGCGGCGGCTGGCGAAGAGTTCGCTTGCCATGATCTGCTCGGCGAGATCGGCGGGCAGGGACAGGAGAACGCGCTGGCCATCCTTGTGAATGCCGCCGACATCGGAACGTTTGCCGGTGATCATGCCGCCCGCAACCGTGTTGTTGCTTTCCGGGTCGATCAGGATGAAGGAGCCGGTCGAGCGGTTCTGCTCATAGGGATCGAAGATGGCGCTCTCATCAAAGGTCAGGCGAACCTTGCCGATCGCGTTCATCCACAGCGCCTGCGCCGGAGCCCATGCGCCGGTCTTCAGCTCAAGCTGGGCGATCGGCTGCACCTGCACGCGCTGGCGGCGGCTGCCGCTCTTCAGCCAGTAGCGCTTGCCGGGCTCGATGCCTTCCGGCTGCAGCGCGACGATCTGCGCGTCGAAGGAGAGGCCTGTCTGCGGCTGGCTGTCGATGGCGACGATCATATCGCCGCGCGACACGTCGACCTGGCGGTCGAGAACGAGCGTGATGGCATCGCCGGCGACCGCCGCGTTGCGCACGAGATCGAAGGTAACGATCTTCGAGACATTGGCGACCATGCCCGACGGCAGGATCATGACGCTGTCGCCCGGCTTCACCGAGCCGCCAGCGACCGTGCCCTGATAACCGCGGAAGCTTTCGCCGGGCCGGGAGACGCGCTGCACCGAAAGGCGGAAGCCGACCGTCTGCGCCGAGCGAACGGTCGCCAGTTCCAGCGTCTCGACCAGAGTCGGGCCGGTGTACCAAGGCATGGCAGCCTGGGCGGAATAGACGACATTTTCACCCTTCAGCGCCGACATCGGAATGGCGGTGATCTGCTTGACGCCGAGCGACAGGGCGAATTCGCGGAAGTCGTTGGAAATCTTCTCGAAGCCGGCGCGGTCGTAGTTCGTCAGATCGATCTTGTTGACGGCGAGCACGAACTGCTTGATGCCGAGCAGCGACGCGATCGTCGCATGGCGGCGGGTCTGCTCGAGGATGCCCATGCGCGCATCGACCAGCAGCACGGCGAGATCGGCCGTTGAAGCGCCGGTTGCCATGTTGCGCGTATATTGCTCGTGGCCGGGCGTATCCGCGACGATGAAGGAGCGCTTGTCGGTCGAGAAATAGCGATAGGCGACATCGATGGTGATGCCCTGTTCGCGCTCGGCCTGCAGACCGTCGAGCAGCAGTGCAAAGTCGGGGAGGCCGAGATCGTTCTGCTTGCCGGTGGAATCGCGCTGAAGGGTGGCCGCCTGGTCTTCCTTGACCGCCTTGGTATCCCAGAGGAGACGGCCGATCAGCGTCGATTTGCCGTCATCGACGCTGCCGCAGGTAATCAGGCGAAGCGGGCGCGAGTCGCGAAGGGCTTTGGCCGGTTCGGCGGCAGGCCCGACGGCAGGAATTGTGACGACGTTTGCGTTTACGGTCATCTCAGAAATATCCTTCGCGCTTCTTCTTTTCCATGGAGCCGGACTGGTCGCGATCGATAGCGCGGCCCTGACGTTCGGAAACCGTGGCGATTTCCAGCTCTGCAATGATCTCTTCAAGGGTCGTGGCGGTGGAGCGGATGGCTCCCGTCAGCGGGAAGCAGCCGAGCGTGCGGAAACGGATGAGTTCCTCGCGCTTGGTCTCGCCCGGCAGCAGCTCGAGCCGCGGATCGGCCGCCATGATCATCATGCCGTCACGCTCGACGATTGGGCGCTTCGCCGCGAAATAAAGCGGCACGATCGGAATTTCCTCGGCCTGGATGTAGCGCCAGATATCGACTTCCGTCCAATTGGAGAGCGGGAAGACGCGAACGCTTTCGCCCTTGCGGATCTGGCCGTTGTAGACGTTCCACAGTTCCGGGCGCTGGTTGCGCGGATCCCAGCGATGGTCCGGCGTGCGGAAGGAATAGATGCGCTCCTTGGCGCGCGAGGCTTCCTCGTCGCGGCGGGCGCCGCCGAAAGCGGCGTCGAACTGGCCGGCATCGAGCGCATGACGCAGCGCTTCCGTCTTCATGATATCGGTGTAGCGGGCCGAGCCATAGGTGAAGGGGGTGATGTTCTCCGCCTTGCCACGCGGATTGATGTGCTCGATCAGGTCGAGATCATACTTCTTCACGATCTCGTCGCGGAAGGTGATCATCTCGGCGAATTTCCAGCCGGTGTTCACGTGCAGCAGCGGGAAGGGGACGCGGCCGGGATAGAAGGCCTTGCGTGCCAGATGCAGCAGCACTGACGAGTCCTTGCCGATCGAATAGAGCATCACGGGACGCTCGAATTCGGCGGCGACCTCGCGGAAAATATGGATCGCCTCGTTTTCCAGCGCTTTCAGATGCGGATCGAGCGGCGGCTTGACGCTTTGCGGATTGGAGATTTCCGTATCCGGACGGCTATCGGGCATTGATGACTCCAGAACTTTCAAATGTCCCGACCGGAATTTGGTCGGAAAGAATAGATGCGTTGGTTCCCAGTTGATCGGCGGCGTAGGGGACGCGCTTGGGATCGATGCCGGGATCCGGCGGGTGGTTCATTGTGTTGCGGCAGCGCCTTCTTCGTGGACATGCAGGCCGCATTCGCGCTTTTCGTCGTTTTCCCACCACCAGCGGCCGGCGCGTTCAGGCTCGCCGGGCTTGATGGCGCGGGTGCAGGGCTCGCAGCCGATCGAGGGATAGCCTCGTGCATGCAGCGGGTTTACCGGCACGCTGTTGTTGGCGACGTAAGCGCGGATCACATCGATATCCCAATCGGCAAGCGGATTGATCTTGATCAGGTTGCGCTCAGGATCGAATTCGGCGAAGGGCGTATCGGCGCGGTTGGCGGACTGGCCGCGGCGCAGGCCGGTGATCCAGATGCTGGCGCCCGAAAGTGCCCTTGCAAGCGGCTTCAGCTTGCGCACGCCACAACAGGCATGCCTGGCTTCGACGCTCTCATAGAAACCGTTCAGACCGTATTTTTCCGCATAGGCGTCGATATCGGCCTGTTCCGGCTCGTAGCGGACGATCTTGATATCATATTGGCTTTCCGTCTCGTCGATCAGAGCGAGCGTTTCCGGGAAGAGGCGACCGGTCTGCAGGGTCGCCACCTCGATCGGCAGGCGGTGATTGCCGATCTCCGCCGTGATCACCTGATCCTCGATCCCGAGCGACGTCGTGAACACGGCACGGCCACCGAGGCCGGCCACGAGAGATAGACGGCCGGCAAGATCGAGTGATGCAAGCTGGCTGTTGAGCGTCGCGGCATCTTCAATAAGGGTAATGGCAGTCATGGGGGATCCTGTCCTAATGTTGCCGGGAGTATCGCAGTTCGCAACGGCAGCGGACAGAAAAATAGATTTCGAAACGGAGCGGCTGGAGAGTAAATATCTCCATGAAGCAGCGCCGATAAGGAAAAGCGACCGCCTCGGCTCCTAACCAAGGCGATTTGCCACCGATGGCGGCCCTTCGGAAGCACTTGATATGGCTCGCCATGTTTAAGTGCTTGCTTTAATGTCTATAGAAATAGTAGAGTTACACATAGCTTGTCAAATGGAAATCGGAAGTGATGCCCAAAATGATGCGTTGCGGCGGATTTTGTGCTAAACCATGGGCATAGCGATGAAGAATGATAACAAGTCTGGGTTGCTAACGTTTCCTGGCCGTGCGCCAAGGGTGTGAGTGCTTCGAAATTGCCTCGGGGACGAGGGCTGAGGAGTTCTGTAGCGGACCGGCCGAATCGCTCGACCGGACGTATCGCATGTGTGTGTGAAGCGGTTCGAAATGATTACTCAGAAAGCAAAATACGCGCTGCGGGCGCTGTCTGCCTTGGCCCAATCCGAGGCGGGCGAGCCGATGATGATTTCCGACATCGCCGCCCAGCAGAAGATCCCGAAGAAATTCCTGGAACAGATCCTTCTCGACCTGAAGCATCAGGGTATCGTCATCAGCCGCCGCGGCAAGCAGGGCGGCTACCTCCTGCGCAAGCCGGCAAACGAAATCACTTTCGGCGAAATCCTGCGGGTCATCGACGGGCCGCTGGCGCCGCTGCCCTGTCTGTCACTGACAGCCTATCGTCGCTGCGACGATTGCGACGGCGAGCAGACCTGCGAAATCCGCCACGTCTTTGCTCGGGTGGCGGACGCGACCCGAAAGGTGTTGTTCTCGACGACCATCGCCGATGCTATCGCTCAGCCGGAGGATGCGGAAGTTGCCAGGCTGATGGCCTAACTGATCAGGTCCAAGGGAGCTAACGGGTCTTCCTCGCAGCGCTTCGACAATCAGTGGGCGGCGTGTTCCTCGCCGCTTTCCTTGTCCATGGCGCGCCGGGCGCGGATTGCTGCGGCGATGAAGACGCGGGACAGCCCATGATACAAGGGCTCGCGCGAGAGCAGCCGCGACGTCACATAGCCGATCATCGATACAGCCATGATCGGGATGACGGCCTGATGATCGCCGGTCATTTCGAGGATGATGACGAAGGCGGTCATCGGTGCCTGAACCACGCCCGCGAAATAGCCGGCCATGCCGAGGATAGCCGCAAGTGCGATGCTGCCGCCGATCAGCGTGCCGACCGTGCTGCCGAAGCCGGCGCCGACGGCAAGCGAAGGCGCGAAGATACCGCCGGGAATGCCTGATATCATCGACAGGAAGCTTGCCAGTAGCTTCTCGACGAAGAAGAGCAGGGGCAGGGCATGTCCTTCCACTGCGCCGCGGGCTTGCTCGTAACCGGTGCCGAAGGTTTGGCCGCCGGAGAGCACGCCGATGGCAGCCACGACGAGACCGCAGAGGCCGGCAAGGATCAGCATGCGTTTCAACGGCTGAGGCTGCGCCCAGCGGCGGATGCGGATGCCGGCATAGAGCGCCAATCCGCTGAAAGTGGCGCCGAGCGCGCCGCCGCCCACGCCGCAGATCAGCATGACGATCCAGTCCCGAAACATCGTCGGCGCGGCGTCGGCCGTGCCGAAATAATTGTAGCTGCCGGAAAGGCCGAGTGCTGCAAGGCCGGAAAGAATGACGGCGGTCAGGACCAGGCCGTTGGCGCGGGATTCATAGGTGCGGCTCATCTCCTCGATTGCGAAAACGATACCGGCAAGCGGTGTGTTGAAAGCGGCGGCGATGCCGGCGGCGGAGCCGGCGAGGATAAGCCCTTTCGCCTGTGCCATGCCGCCGAAGCGGGCAACCGCCAGCATGAAGGACGCGCCGACCTGCACCGTCGGCCCCTCGCGACCGATCGAGGCGCCGCTTAAGAGCCCTAATATGGTCAGCACGATCTTGCCGAAGGCGAGCCGCAGCGACAGCAGCTTCGTGCGATCCTCTTCATGATGCAGGTGCCGCGCGGCGATCGCCTGCGGAATGCCGCTCCCCTGCGAATTGGGAAACAGCGTCGCAGCCAGATACGCCGACAGAACGAAACCGAGTGGCGTCAAAAGCAGCGGCAGAAGCCACATCCACTCTCCCGATTGCGTCACGCCGGTAAAAGCCCGCTGCGCCAGATCGGCGAGCTTGGCGAAGCCGACGCTGATAACGCCGATCGCCAGAGCGCCCGTCCAGAACACCAGACGTGGCCGCCAAAGATTGAAGGAGCCCCAGATGACACGGGAACGGCGGAGCAGCTTGGACTTGCGGTAGATAGGGGGCATGGAACGTGTGACCGTTATACTGGCCCGCATGCCCTTTGGAGGCATTTTTCCGGGCCGCTCACCTCGTGGGGAGAATTGCGATGTCGATCTTTCTTGCAGAATTTCCTTTTGCGGCCAAGGCTTAATCCACGTGTTGACCGTTTCGAGCGATCGAATAGAATGTATCGCAATTGCAATGCGAAGGAGTCGGTGAATGAAATCCGCTTCCATTCCTCCCTTGAGGGTCGATCCCGCCTTACGCGCCGCTGCTGAAAGCGTGCTGCGAGAAGGTGAGACCTTGTCCGCATTTGTGGAAAGTTCGCTGCGTGCGCAGATTGAACACCGCCGAACGAAGTCTGAATTCATTGCTCGCGGTCTTGCTGCGCGAGAGGATGCGAAAAAGACCGGCATGTATCACAGCGCTGACGACGTACTTGGCATGCTGAAGGGCAAGCTTGAAGCCGCCAAAGCTTCCAAGCACAAATGACATTTGCCGTACGCTACTCCCAAGGCGCGCTCGAAGATCTCGAACGGCTGTATGATTATCTGCTTTTGAGAGATATCGAGCTTGCGGAAAAAGCCTATCACGCCATCGTCAAGGCAACGGAATTTCTGGAGAATTTTCCATTCAGTTGCCGCAAGGTGTTGACTGACAACGCATTTCTCCGCGAACTCGTCATCGCTTTCGGCTCTTCCGGTTATGTCGCTTTATTCGAGATCGAAGACAGCGAGACGATAACGATATTGGCGATCAGGCATCAGCGCGAAGAAGACTATCACTGATACCTGCCCACCTTACCGATCGCTCGTCTCCCACCGCGGATTGACCCAGGGCTCCTGGTTCGAACGCGCCAGCCGCGGCTTGCCGAGAATGTGGTCGGCCGCCTTCTCACCGGTCATGATCGAAGGCCCGTTCAGATTGCCGTAGGTGACGTGCGGGAAGATCGAGCTGTCGGCGACGCGCAGGCCGTCAATGCCGATGACGCGGGTATCGGGATCGACCACCGCCATTGGATCATCCTTCGAGCCCATCTTGCAGGTGCCGCAGGGATGATAGGCGCTTTCCAGGTGCTCGCGGAGGAAGGCGTCGATCTGATCGTCGGTCTGAATATTCGCCCCCGGCTGGATTTCCGTGCCCCGGTACTCGTCGAAGACCTTCTGCCCGAAGATCTCGCGGGTGAGGCGAACGCAGTGGCGGAATTTTTCCCAGTCTTCCGGATGGCTCATATAGTTGAAGCGGATCACCGGATCGGCCTTCGGGTCGGAGGAGCGCAGCGTGACGTTCCCACGCGATTTCGACAGGTTGTAGCCGACATGCACCTGGAAGCCGTGGCTCTTGGCCGCCGCCTTGCCGTCATAGCTGATGGCGACAGGCAGGAAGTGGTACTGGATATCCGGCTGCTTGACGCCGGGTGCCGAGCGCAGGAAGGCGCAGGCTTCGAACTGGTTCGAGGTGCCAAGGCCTTTCTTGAAGAACAACCACTGCGCACCGGCAATCCCCTGCATATACCAGGGTAGCCAGGAATAGAGTGACACCGGCTTCAGGCTGGTCTGCTGGAAATAGAATTCCATATGGTCCTGCAAATTGGCGCCGACGCCCGGCCGGTCGACTTTCACCTCGATGCCCATCTCTTGCAGATGCTGCCCAGGCCCGATGCCGGACAGCATCAGCAGCTTCGGCGAATTGAACGAGGAGGCGGAGATGATGACCTCGCGGTTCGCGCGGATCATCTCGATCTTGCCATTGCGCTCGACTTCGACGCCGGTCGCGCGGCCGTTTTCTATGACGATCTTGCGGGCAAAGCAGCGGATGAGATTGACGTTCGACCGCTTCAGGGCAGGTTTGAGATAGGCTGTCGCCGCAGACCAGCGCCGGCCCATCCAGGTCGTCTGCTCCATCAGGCCGAAGCCTTCCTGCTTGCTGCCATTATAATCCTCCGTCGCCTCGAAACCCGCCTGCTTGCCGGCTTCGATGAAGGCGTGGAAGAGCGGGTTGCGGGCATCGCCCCGGCGCACATGCAGCGGGCCATCCTTGCCGCGCCAGCCCTCTTCGCCGCCATGCGAATGCTCCATCCGCTTGAAGTAGGGCAGCACATCGGCATAGGCCCAACCTTGGGCGCCCAGCTCTTCCCAGCGATTGAAGTCTTCCGCATGACCGCGCACATAGACCATGCCGTTAATCGAGGACGAGCCGCCGATCACCTTGCCGCGCGGGGCGGTGATGCGGCGGTTGTTGAGTTGCGGCTCAGGCTCGGAGAGATAGCCCCAATTGTAGCGGTCCATGCTCATCGGCCAGGCAAGTGCTGCCGGCATCTGGATGAACGGCCCGAAATCACTGCCGCCGAATTCCAGGACGATGACCGAATGTTTGCCATCCTCTGACAGGCGATAAGCCATGGCGGAGCCAGCCGAGCCCGAGCCGACGATGACGAAATCTGCTTGCATGACCATGTGCTCCAAGTGGTAAGGGGCGTAAATCGAGGCGGTTCTGCACCCTCCCCTTGAGGGGGAGGGTCGGCCGCAGGCCGGGGTGGGGTGATTGCTGCTACACGCGCTGCGGCTGGTCACCCCACCCGCCGCTAAGCGGCGACTCCTCAAAGGGGGAGGTGGATCAATAAGGCGCCTGTACCGGCCCCATGCCGACATAGACGGTCTTCAATTCCGAATAATGCTCCAGCGCCGCCAGCGAATTCTCGCGGCCGAAGCCGGATTGCTTGGAGCCGCCGAAGGGAATTTCGACTGGGCAAAGATTGTAGGTGTTGATCCAGAGCGTGCCGGCCTCCAGCTGATCGACCACGCGGTGGGCGCGGGTGAGATCGGCGGTGAAGACGCCGCCGGAGAGGCCGAATTCGGTCGCATTGGCGCGGGCGATCACCTCGGCCTCGTCATCGAAGTCGAGCACGCACATGACCGGTCCGAAAATCTCCTCGCGGGCGATCGTCATGTCGTCGGTGACGTCGGCAAAAACGGTCGGCTGGATGTAATAGCCTTCACCGGAGACATTGTTCGGGATGCCGCCGCCGGTCAGCAGTGTTGCGCCCTCAGTCTTGCCCTTTTCGATGTAAGAAAGCACCTTTTCGCGCTGCGCCCAGGACACCATCGGGCCGATCTGCGTTGCCTCGTCCATCGGATCGCCGATAAGCATGGCTTCGGTGCGAGCCTTCAGGCGCTCCAGGAATTCGGACTTGATCTTGCGGTTGACGAAAACGCGGGTGCCGTTGGAGCAGACCTGGCCCGTCGAATAGAAGTTGCCGAGCATCGCGCCGCCGATGGCGCTGTCGATATCGGCATCGTCGAAGACGATCAGCGGCGACTTGCCGCCGAGCTCCATGGTGACATGCTTGAGATTGCTGGCGGCCGAAGCCGCCACCTTGCGGCCGGTCGGCACCGAGCCCGTCAGCGATACCTTCGCCACGTCGGGATGGTTGATGAGCAGCGGCCCTGTTTCGCGGTCTCCCTGGATGACATTGTAGAGGCCCTTCGGCAGACCGGCCTCGATGAGGATTTCAGCGATCTTGAGAGCGCCGAGCGGCGTGTTTTCCGATGGCTTGAACACCATGGCGTTGCCGGCGACGAGGGCCGGCGCACCCTTCCAGCAGGCGATCTGCTGCGGGTAGTTCCATGCGCCGATGCCGGCGCAGACGCCGAGCGGCACGCGCTTGGTATAGGCGAAATCGCCGCCGAGCGGGATATAGGAGCCGTTGAGACCGGCCGCCGCGATGCCGCCGAAGAATTCGAAGCTGTCTGCGCCCGAAGTCGGGTCGGCGACAATGGTTTCCTGGATCGGCTTGCCGGTATCCAGCGTCTCCAGTTCGGAAAGCTCGCGATTACGCTCGCGCATGATCTCGGCTGCTCGCTTCAGGATGCGACCGCGCGCCGTCGGGCTCATGGCTGCCCATTCGGGCTGCGCCCGCTTTGCGGCCGCGATCGCCTTTTCGACGATGGCAGGCGTTGCCGCGTGCAGGCGGGCGATCACCTCGCCGGTCGCCGGATAGATGCTTTCGATAAGAGTGCCGTCGGTGTCCTCGACATATTCCCCGTCGATGAAATGCGAGGCTTTCGGTTGTGCGCGCATTATAGAACCCTCAGTTCTTCATAGGACACCATGACATGCTCTTGAAAAGCAGGTCGTTCGGTGAGGTTTTCATAGTATCGCTCAAGCCGTGGATGGGCAGGGCGCTGGATATCGATGTCGAAATAGCGATAGAGAACGTGCCCGAACTGGATGTCGGCCAACGTCAGATTATCGCCCGTAAGGAAGCGATGCCGTCCGAACTGCGACTCGGCGATGTCAAGCTTCGCACCGAGTGCTGCAACAGCCGCAACGATCGCCTTCTCGTCCTTGAGAGCAGGGGCCGTGCGCACCACGCGCCAGAAGATCGGGCCGGTGAAACCCTGGGCAATGTTGATCTTGGCCCACTCAGCCCATTTGTCGATCTGAGCGCGATGGCGCGCATCCTTCGGCCAGAAGGCATCATCGCCAAATTGTGTGGCGAGGTAACGCAGGATGGCGCCCGTTTCCCAGAGCGGCTCGTCATCACCGTCGCGCAGCACCGGTACGGTGCCGTTCGGGTTCATCGCCAAGAATTCAGGCGTGTCGTTGATACCATAGGTAAAGCCCGCATCGACGCGCTCATAGGCAAGACCGAGCTCGCCGATACACCACATCAGCGCCTGTACATTCGATGACGATTTGCGGCCCCAGACGGTCAGCATGGTCTTCAGCCTTTCAACGCGTTGAGATGGGTCGTCAGATAGCCTTCGGTCAGCGCGATCGACGCTTCGGTGCTGATCGGCGCCGATTTGAGGCTCTGACGAATATAGAGCCCGTCGATCATTGCAGCTGCACCCTCGGCGATGCGCCCTGCGTCGCTGGCTGGGCACAGGGCCTTGAGGTTGGCGACGAGGTTCGAATGCAGCCGTCTCGCGTAGATGACGAGAAAGCGCCGCGTCTCTTCCGAACGCTGCGCCTCGGCATAGAAGGCGAGCCATGCCGCGATCGTTTCCGGCGCAAACTGGTCGGCCTGGAAACTGACGCGGATGACGGCGGAAAGCTTTTCGCGGGGTGTCGTGGCGGCCCGAAGCGCCGTCACGACGCTGTCGCGCAGCCGCTGTAGATGGACGCGCACGGTTTCGATCAGCAGCTGTTCCTTGCTGCCGAAATAATGATGCGCAAGGGCGGGGGAAACGCCGGCCTGCTTGGCGATTTCGGACATGGTGACGGTCAGCGAGCCGTGATCGCCGATCACGCGCATTGCAGCATCCACCAGCGCCTTTCGGCGCACCGGTTGCATTCCGACTTTCGGCATTGCGTCAATCTCCAAGACTGAAGATGAGTGTATTTTTGATTGACTGATCAATCAATAAAAAAATCACGTGACCAGCCCTCCCTCAGGAAAAATCCGCAACCTCTTTCCGCAAAGCATTTCTGTGCCATAATTCCGAAGAGGAGGAGGTGCAGTCATGGTCGATATTCTTGATGAAGTTCCCCCATCCGCGATGCGCGACAAATGGGGATGGTTCCTCGGGCTCGGGATCTTGCTGCTGATCTGCGGCGGCATTGCCCTTGGCAATCTGTTCATCGCCACCGTCGCTTCGGTCTATTATGTCGGCATGCTGATGCTGATCGGCGGCATCGTGCATCTGGCCCATGCCTTTCAGGTAAGGGGCTGGGAGCACATTTTGTTTTGGGTTCTCAGCGGCCTGCTCTATACGGTTGCCGGCGTGCTTGCCTTCGCCAATCCACTATTGGCGTCGGAAGCCTTGACGCTATTCCTCGCCATCGCACTGCTCATTGCCGGCACGTTTCGCGTCTGGGTGGGCCGCAAGTTGAAGCCGGAGCGTGGTTGGGTCTGGATTGTCATCAGCGGCCTTGCAACCGCCGCCGCTGGCATTGCCATTGCAGTTGGCTGGCCGGTCAACAGCCTCTGGATTCTTGGCCTTTTCCTGGCCTTTGACCTGATTTTCCAAGGATGGACGCTGGTGGCCTTCGGCCTTGTGCTTAGGCGGTAGGGCACCACCCGAAAGGGGTAACGGACTGCTACTTTTTGACAAGGAGCGTGAGCGGCGTTACTCTTACCGCCTCTGCCATGTCGGGCAGACCGGCGTTGCGTTGATGTAACGACAGTATCTTCATCCGAAATGCGTGTGTCGACAGACATGCGTGAAGAAACTGGTCAAAGCCGCGGAACATGCTTCCAGACAAATTTCCGCGTAACGACGTCAAGGGAGGAATATCATGCCGATGGTAACGGTTTCCATCTCTCCGCTTCAGGCTGCGGGCATCCGGGCAGCGGTCGATACCGGCACTTATGCCTCGAGCAGCGAAGTCGTGCGGGAAGCCCTGCGCATGTGGGATGCAGCCCGCAGGCGCGGCGACATTTGCGATGTGCCTCATGCCGCCAACGATGGCGGGGAGACGGCAAAGAGCGGCCGCTGCGTTGCCGATATGTTTGCCGACTACGAGGCGGAGCAGCACTCGAGCAATCAGCACTGAACCTCCTCATCACGGCAGCCTCTTGGCTGCCGTATGCCGGGTCTGCGGCCCGACAAATGGTTAATATTGCTTTACCATTCATGAAACTTTCACATAGGGGAAAGGTTTCGTTGACGCTTTATGACGCATCCTCGGCCGAAAATGCGGTAAACCCAAAGTTTTACTCAAATAAATTAGATTAGAATCCGCAAGTGGAGATGGGCATGTCCCTGACTGCCGCAGCCGAACCGGGCGTCTTGCGCCGATACGCCAGCGATCAGATCGTTACTCTCGCCAAACTCGTGATCGAAAATGCATTTCAGCCGATCGTGGAGGCCGGCACGGGCGCCGTTTTCGGCTATGAATCCCTCATGCGCGGCCAGGAGCGCATTGGTTTCGACAGCCCGGTCGATATCCTCGACGAGGCCGAGCGCAACGGCCAGCTTCTTGGGCTCGAGCAGATGGTCAGCAGCCGCGCGCTTGCGAAGTTTGCCACTCTCCCTAATATGGTTGCCGCTACGCTTTTCCTCAACCTGGATGTCCGGTTGATCCCGCAGGGCGCCGCCTTGGTCGATGGCCTGCTGCAGCATATGAGAAAGGCCGGCATCGCCCCTTCCTTTGTTTGCTTCGAATTCTCGGAACGTTTCGACAATACCCTCGTGCCGGAGTTTTCGACGCTGGTTGCCAAGATGCGCGATGCCGGTTTCAAGCTCGCCATCGACGACTTCGGCGTCGGCCACGGCGAAATGAAACTGCTGTCCGATTATCCGGTCGACTATCTGAAGATCGACCGGCATTTCATCGTCGATATCGATCGCAGCGCCCGCAAGCGCCATATCCTTCGAAATCTCGTCAACATCGCCCATGTCCTCGGTACGCGCGTCATCGCCGAAGGCATAGAGACCGAGGCGGAATTCCTGACCTGCCGCGAATTCGGCGTCGATCTCGTCCAGGGCTGGTTCATTGCCCGCCCGACCGTACTGATCAACGAGTTGAAGCCGAGCTTTCCGCATTTGCAGGATCTCGGCAAGACGGCGCGCAACAGCCAGTCGCTCGATGAAATCCTAATCCGCAAGCAGATTGAAGTGCTGCCGACCATCCGCGAGAGCGACAGCATCGACAGCGTCTTCGAGCTCTTTCGCCGCAATCCGCGCCGAGCTTATTTCCCGGTCGTGAATGCCAATGACGAGCCGCGCGGGATCATCCACGAATACCAGCTGAAGGAATATATCTATCAGCCCTTCGGCCGCGACCTTTTGAAGAACAAGGTTTATAAACGGTCGATCTCGCATTTCATTGAAATGGCGCCGATCGTCGGCCTTGATTCCGATGCCGAGACGCTGATGACGATCTTCGCCAATATGGAAAGCAGCGATTGCCTGATCGTCACCGAAGGCACGCATTATGCGGGCATCGTCTCCGCTGCCTCTCTCATCAAGGTCATCAACGAAAAGCAGCTGAAGATTGCCCAGGACCAGAACCCCTTGACCGGCCTTCCCGGCAACAGGGCGATCCATGATTTCATGCAGAGCGCCGGCCGCGATGGTGATGAAGTCAGGCATTTCTGCTATTGCGACTTCGATAATTTCAAGCCGTTCAACGATGCCTATGGTTTCCATCTCGGCGACCATGCCATTTCGCTATTTGCCGCATTGATGCGCCGCTATTTCTTTGCCGAGCGCCATTTCCTCGGTCATGTCGGCGGCGACGATTTCTTCATCGGTGTCACCGGCTGGAGCATGCAGGAGCTGCGCGAAGTTCTGGACCGGCTGCTTGCCGATTTCCATGCTGACGTGCTCGATCTTTACTCGGCCGAAGATCGTGCCGCAGGCCGCATTCGCGGCCACGACCGCGCCGGCGCCGAGGCCGAGTTCCCGCTGATGCGCTGCTCGATCGGTATCCTGCAGCTGGCGGAGGGACTGGTGATCGACAATATCAATCGCGTCAGCACCTCCATCGCCGGGATCAAGACCAAGGCGAAGGAAAGCACTGCCGGCGTCGCATTCCTCGGTCTGGCCGAGACGAATTGACGCCTTTCCGCCGTGCCATCTTTTCAAGCGCGCTGCGCTAAACTATCTCCACTGCTTTGCTGGGAGAGGAGATTGCGCCATGCCCTTGCCGTCTGAAATGCGTTTCGTGGATTTGCCATCCTTTGGCGGACCTGAAGTCATGACCATCGCCCGAAAGCCCCTTCCGGTGTTGAAGCCAGGCGAGATCCTGGTCCGCGTCGAGGCTGCCGGCGTCAACCGGCCGGATGTGGCGCAACGGCAGGGGATCTATCCGCCGCCGAAGGAAGCAAGCCCGATCCTCGGTCTCGAAATATCCGGCGAGGTCGTCGATGTCGCGCCTGGCGTGACCGAATTTGCCATCGGCAACAAGGTCTGCGGCCTAGCCAATGGCGGCGGCTATGCCGAATATTGCGTGCTTCCCTCCGGCCAGGCGCTGCGCTTCCCGAACGGTTATGACGCCGTCCGCGCGGCCGCCGTCCCCGAGACCTTCTTCACCGTATGGGCCAATCTCTTCCAGATGGCGGGGCTGACCGAAGGCGAAAGCGTATTGATCCACGGCGGCTCCAGCGGCATCGGCACGACGGCGATCCAGCTTGCCCACGCTTTCGGTGCGACGGTCTATGCGACCGCCGGGTCGAAGGAAAAATGCGAGGCCTGCGAGAAGCTCGGCGCCAAGCGGGCGATCAATTATAAAGAGGAAGATTTCGCCGAGGTCATCAAGGCCGAGACGGAACATGGCGTCGATATCATTCTCGACATGATCGGCGCCGCCTATCTGGAGAAGAACCTCGCCTCGCTTGCCCGTGACGGCTGCCTTTCCATCATTGCCTTCCTTGGCGGCGCGGTGGCGGAGAAGGCCAACCTTGCGCCGATCATGGTCAAGCGCCTGACGGTGACCGGATCGACTATGCGTCCACGCACGGCTGAGGAAAAGCGAGCCATTCGCGACGACCTTCTTTCCCAGGTCTGGCCGCTGCTCGACCAGGGCACCGTCGCCCCGGTCATTTATCGGACCTTCTCTTTCGACGATGTGGTCGAGGCGCATCGGTTGATGGAGACCAGCGACCACATCGGCAAGATCATGCTGAAGCTGGCTTGATCGTCAGCGACAGGGCGACGGCGATGAGGCCAGGTATCGCCATCAGCGCATAGAGCCACATTGCTGCAGAGAGGCCGCCGCTGATACCGCCAGGATATGTCAGGCCCGCTCCATTGACGATGACGCCTGCGAGCGCTGCACCGAATGCGCCGCCCAGCGACTGCGTCATAGAGATCGCGGCCGAGGCCTTGTCCTGTTCGGTCCTGCGGGCGATGCCGATGATCCTGGTCACAAGATGCGCCCAGCCGAGACCGACGCCGAATCCCATCAGGAACATCGTGATGACGGCGGGCGCAAATCTGGCGACGGTATCAAAAGGCGTGTTCGTTGCCAGGAAGGGGATCAGTGATGCGGTCGCGGCCGTTTCCAAAATGCAGCCGCTGATGATGGCAATGGCGGCCTGCCTACCGGAAAAAGAGGCGCTGAAGAAGGCCGCTATGGTCCAGCCCAATGCGACGAGCGCAACGAGATAACCGGAGACGAGCGGCGTGACGCCATGCAGGGTTTGCAGGAAGTAGGGGATATAGATGTCGCTCGTCAACACGAGCATCATCGTGAATATCGTCAGATAGAGCCGCGCGATGGGGTTGCTGAGCATGACGGCGCCATAGGGCAGAAGGCGCACTTCGCTCTTGCGCTCTATCAGCACCATCGTTGCGACGAGTACGATCGAAGCTGCGATCAGCATCGTCTTGTAGGATCCATGTTCGATCGTCCCGGCGATGCTGACGAATAGAACTGCGGCAAGCAAAAGTATGATCTGGATGAGCGGCGTTCTGGTGTCGATCCGATCGTCCGCGACGTCGGGCAGCAGCCAGCGCCCCGAGAGCGCCATGAGAACAGCCACCGGCACAAGGATGAGAAAGGCCTCCCGCCAGGCGCTCCCTGCGGCGAAGAGGCCGCCAAGCGTCGGCCCGAGTACGGTCGCTACACCCCAGATGGCAGCGTAGAGCGTAGAGGCCCTGCGCCACAGAGGTTCAGGATAGATGAAACGAATGAAAGCGTAGGCGAGGCCGGACAGCATGCCTGAGCCGTACCCCTGAACGGCGCGACCGATCAGCAGCACAGGCATGGTCGGCGCGATGGCGCAAGCGAGGCTGCCGACGCCGAAGATGAGCGCCGCGGCAACATAGACGGCACGCAAGCCTATTCCCTTCGGCCGGGTCGCAACAGTGATCGAGCCGAGAACGCCTGCGGCGACGAAAAGCGTCGTCATCCAGGAGAACAATTCGAGGCCGCCGATGTCGCGGACGATCGAGGGGGCAATCGTGGCGGTGATGTAGGATTCGACGGCATAAAGCGTGACCCCGCCGCCAAGCATCAGAGTCGCAGGCAGAAGTCTTGGCGAGAACAGCGTGAAGATGGAGGCTGATTTGACGGGAGCGGTGTTTTCGATGCTGGACATCGGGCGATCCTCGGTATTTTCCCTAGCGGTTGATTATTTTCCAAGTTATAATTTGGAAAATTACATCCTTGTCGGATTAAAACAAGAGAAAACTTGGAAAATGCGCCAGTCACCCGCTAATCGAATTCTGATCCTGTTGAAAACCGACGGGCCGCAACTGGCAGCCGCCGTCGGTGATGTGCTCGGCATATCGTCGGAGGCGGCACGCCAGCAGCTGACGAAGATGGCTGAGGAGGGGTTGGTCGAGCCGGTGGCGGAGGCTGCCGCCGGCAGAGGCAGGCCGCGCCAGTTCTGGCATCTGACGGCGGCCGGCAACAGGCAATTTCCCGATGGCCATGCCGATCTGACCGCCACCCTGCTTGCGACCATGGTCAGCCAATTGGGGCAGGGTGCCGTCGATACGGTCATCTCGGCACGTGAAACAGAGACGCTTCGGCGCTATCGAAGCGAAATCGACCTTTCAGCCGATCTGCCGTCGCGCGTCGCAAACCTCGCCGCCATCCGCACGCGGGAAGGCTATATGGCCGATCACTGGCAGGATAAGGATGGCTCGCTGGTGCTGGTGGAGAACCATTGCCCCATTTGTGCTGCCGCATCTGCCTGCGCCGGCTTCTGCCGATCTGAGCTGGAGACTTTCCGCATGGTGCTTGGTGCTGATGTCGAACGGGAGGAGCATATCCTGCTCGGTGCCCGGCGTTGCGCCTACAGGATCCGAGACACAGCCTGAGAGATCCCTTTTTGATGTTGCCCGCCGGCATCGGCGATTGGCAATTCCGGGGGCGGCGGCTATTACTGGCCGTCTAGCAAATCAAAGGCTGCGTCTCCTCATGTCCAATCCCGTCTGCGTCGAAGTCACCCGTGGCAATCTGGTTGAGAGCCGCCATCGCGGTTCCGTCGTTGTGGTCGATGGCGATGGGAAGCTGGTTTTCTCGCTCGGCGATATCGAAAGCGGCGTCTTTCCACGCTCGGCCTGCAAGGCGATGCAGGCCCTGCCGTTGGTCGAAAGCGGTGCCGCGGATGCCTATGGTTTCGGTCATAAGGAATTGGCGCTCGCCTGCTCATCCCACAATGGCGAGGATGAGCATGTGGCGCTCGCCGCCTCCATGCTGGCGCGCGCCGGCCGCGATGTCGGCACGCTCGAATGCGGCGCACATTGGTCTTTCGATCAGAAGACATTGATTCATCAGGTCCGCGCCATCGACAAGCCGACGGCGCTGCACAACAATTGTTCCGGCAAGCATGCCGGCTTCGTCTGCGCCTGCTGCCATCAGGACATCGATCCCAAGGGCTATGTCGGTTATGACCACCCGCTGCAGCAGCAGATCCGCGAGACGATGCAGAGCCTGACCGGCGCTGTTCTGGCGCACGACAATTGCGGCACGGACGGCTGCTCGATCCCGACCTATGCCGTGCCGCTCAAGGGGCTGGCGCATGGTTTTGCCAGGATGGCGACCGGCGCCGGTCTGGAGCCGCTGCGCGCCAAGGCATCACGCCGGCTGTTCGAGGCCTGCATGGCCGAGCCCTTCTACGTCGCCGGCACCGACCGCGCCTGCACCAAGCTGATGCAGATCGCTCCCGGCCGCATCTTCGCCAAGACCGGCGCCGAGGGCGTGTTTTGCGCCGCCATCCCCGAGCAGGGTATTGCCATCGCGATCAAATGCGACGACGGCACCACTCGCGCGGCGGAAGTCATGGTGGCCGCAACATTGGCCCGCTTCTTCGAGAAGGACGGCCCTGTCCATGCCGGCCTGATGGCGATGGCCGACCGATCCTTTAAGAACTGGAACGGCATCCAGGTCGGTAATATCAGACCGGCAGCGGCGTTGGGGGCATAGCTTACTCCTCGCCTCAGCCGCTCGTTTTACGAGCCGGTACATGGTGCCGGACGACCTTGTATTCCTGCCAGATAAGAACCATGACCACGAGGTCGAAGATGGTGAGGATGATGAGCCCGATACCGTGCGTGTCGGTGAAGCGGTAAAGCTGGTAGGCGATGAAAAGCCCCAAGGCGGCAAGCGATGCCGGATAGGCCCACATCTTGCCCCGGAGCAGGCCGATGACCAGCAGCACCTTAACCAGCCCATGGCTCAAGAGGTAATAGGCATAGAAATTCTTCGTACCGACCGAGAAATCCTGCGCCCACGTGAGCAGATGGGTCGCGATAAAGTCATGCGGGTCGTTGAGCAGCTCGGGCTGCGTGATCCGGTTCGCCAGCCGAAGGATCGACTCGGTGCTGACGAGCGCCAGCACTATGCCGCCGAGGCATTCGATCACGGCATGCGCGCCCTTCAACAGGACGCTGATTTCAAAAAGCTGGTGAATGCGGCGTTCGTTCATGGGTGATCGTAACCTGTGGCGTATATGGAGGTAGGCCCGATCGGCGATGGCGGCAAGGTGGACAGATGCAGCGTTGGCCTCAGGCCAGGAAGATCGGCATCTCGGCATGCCGGTAGGGCGCCAGGCTTTCCTCCGGAACATCCGATGATACGATCAGACCGGAAACGCCGTGCAAGGGCAGGATCTGGCATGGCGAGGCAGCGTCGAGCTTCTCGGTCGTCGATAATACGTAGGTTTCCGCCGAGCATTGCGCGATATGCCGCTTGATGGCCGCTTCCTCGAAATCGCCGGTCGAAAAGCCGCGGGCGGGATGGATGGCGGTGACGCCCAGAAAGAAAATGTCGGCCCTTATCGATGCGACGGCCGCCATGGCGACGGCACCCGTCGCGACCATCGAATGCTTGTAGAGCTTGCCGCCGATCAGGATTACTTCGGCCAGTCGATGATGCTCCAGCTCGCCTGCGATCGTCGGGCTGTGGGTGACGATGGTGACGGGGAGATCCTTCGGGAGCTGGCGGGCGATCTCGGCATTGGTGGTGCCGCCATCGAGAAACACGGTCTGGCCCGGCTGGATCATGGTGACCGCATGCGCACCGAGCCGGCGCTTCTCATCGGATGAGACCGTCTGTCGCGCAGTAAAATCGGGCAGCTCCGGTGACAGCGGCAGTGCGCCGCCATGCACCCGCTTCAGCAATCTTTCCGTCGCCATTTCCCGCAGATCCCTACGGATCGTATCTTCGGATAGCCCGAGATCATCGGCCAATGCCTTGGCGATTACCTGGCCGTCGCGGCGCAATCTGTCGAGGATGAGGGTTTTCCGTTGGCTGGTCAGCATGCCGATCTCTGCACGATATATCACGAATAATCGTGAATTTATCAGAATCGATTCGACATTCAAGAAAATATGCGCATATTCGTGCAAATTCCTGCAGCAAGCAGGAGCTAAAAACGGAGACAAGACATGTTGATCCTGATCGCGGGGCCTTATCGCTCCGGCACTGGTGATGATCCGAAGAAGATGGCTGAAAACCTCAAACGCCTTGAGGAGCCGTCCTACGCACTGTTCAAGGCTGGGCATCTGCCGATGATCGGCGAATGGGTTGCCCTGCCGGTCTGGCACGCCGCCGGCGGCAAGAGCATCGGCGACGATCTCTATGAGGAGATTTTCCACCCAACGGCCGGCCGCCTGTTGCAGCTTTGCGAGGGCGTTTTGAGATTGCCCGGTGATTCCAAGGGCGCCGACAATGATGTCCGTATTGCCGGCGAGCGCGGCATTCCCGTCTGGTACAGGCTGGAAGACGTGCCCGGCTGCGCCTGAGATCGACCGCCCATCCCCATTGAGCCAGCCAATGGGGATGGGCATACCGGCCCGACCGATCAAAACCTTTTGTAGCGCCCATCAGCGTCAGCCACTTCCGTATCGGCCGGGTTCGCTCTAGCTTCCTCACGGACTTCAATCGAGGAACGGAACATGCTGACATTCTATTTCGCGCCCGGAAGCTGCGCGCTCGCCAGTCTCATCGCTCTGGAAGAATCTGGTCTCGCCTACGAGCGCCGTCGCCTCAACCTTGCCAATGGCGATCAGCGTCAGCCGGATTATTTGGCCATCAATCCCAAAGGTCGCGTTCCGGCCCTGGTGACCGATCGCGGCGTCCTCACCGAGAATATCGCGATCATGGCCTACATCGCCCAGATCGTGCCGGCCGCGAAGCTGGCACCGCTCGACGACCCCTTCGAATTCGCGCAGATGCAATCCTTCAACAGCTACATCGTCTCCACCGTTCATGTGAACCATTCGCACAAGGGGCGCGGCTACCGCTGGACCGACGATGCGGCGGCCATCGAGACGATGAAGGCCAAGGTGCCGCAGACCATGACCGAAAGCTTCGCGCTGATCGAAGACAAGATGCTGAAGGGTCCCTGGGTAATGGGAGAGCAATATACCGTCGCAGACGGCTACCTCTTCACCATGGAGAAGTGGCTGCCGGGAGACGGTGTCGATATCAAGCAGTTCCCCAAGGTCAACGCGCATTATCACCGCATGCTCGAGCGCCCGGCCGTTCAGAAGGCGCTTGCCATCGAACAGGCCTGATCGATCAGCTGAATGTTGCCAGAAGTTTTTTCGGGGCGCGGTATCGCCACGCCTCGATCAGGCGCAGCTCCAGTTCCTCGTCGCCGATTGCTTTGATCCGCAGCGGCAGGGAGGGCCAGCCGACGTAGTGATCCGTCTGGTAGTAGATCTCCGGCGCCATTTCCATCAGCTGCTCCTTCCGGTCGATCGGCAGCGACAGCACGATGGTCTCGTTGTTCTTGACGGTCACGAACGCCTTGCCACCGACTTTGAAGGCCGGCAGGCCGTAATGCAGGCCAGGTTCGACCTCGGGCAGCCGGGCTTGCGCCACCAGCCGCTGCAGTCGCTCCGCTATGGCGTCCATGCCTACGTTCGATGTCATGCGCGTTTGAGTGCAATAATTATCTCTCTCACGCGCATTCTTCCGGCTGAATGGTCCGCTTGTCCATAGGCCGCCCCAGATTTTCCGGCATCAGCGGCAGATCGGCCAGTTCTTCCAGCGACATGGCCGCAAGCATGGGATGCTGCAACGGATCGCTGTCCGGTTTGCGATCCTCTTCGAGAAGATGACTGAAGAAAAGCTTCAAGATCGACATGGTATGCCTCCTTGGATGCTCGCATCGATGCAACCATGAGGGCATCAGCTGAGCAAGCGGCGACGGTCTTCAATTTCATGGTGCGATAATCGCGCGAGCATGCGCTCAATGCAATTGAGAATGCGGAGATACTGATATAGATATTCTATAATGAGAAACCTCAACAACGTTCATCTGAATGGCTTGCGCGCCCTTGAGGCGGTCGGGCGGCTCGGTTCGCTGCAGGCGGCCGCCGACGAACTCGGTGTAACGGTCGGTGCGGTCAGCCAACAGGTCATCAAGGCGGAGGCGCAGCTCGGTCGGTCGCTGTTCGAGCGAACTCCAAAAGGCATGATGGCCATGGCATCGGGGCTGGCGATATTGACGAGGCTTAACGAGGGCTTCCAAGCGCTTACGGCCGCAGTCGCCCTTGCGCAGCACGAGGATGAGAATATCCTTACGATTTCGGTCGCGCCGGTCTTTGCGGCCCGCTGGCTGGTCTATCGGCTGGACCGCTTCGCCAGCCGCCACCCGGATATCCGTTTACGCATCGATGCCACCACGCGCCTGATCAATCCGGCGACATCGGATGTAGATATCGGCATCCGGGTCGGCAGCGGGCAATGGTCCGGCGTCAAGTCTGAGCTGCTTTTGGCGCAGGAAGTGTTCCCGGTCGTCACGCCGCAGATCGCCGCCACGCTCCGGGAGCCCGCCGATCTTCTGAAAGTCCCTGCCGTCATCGATGGACATGCGATGTTCGGCTGGGAGGTCTGGCTGCGCAAGGTGGGACTATCGGGCCATTGCATGGAAGAGCGGCACATCTTCAACGACGCGTCGCTCTGTCTGGATGCGGCCATAGCAGGGCAGGGGGTGATGCTCGCCTGGCAGACGCTGGCTGGCTATGCTCTGCAGCAGAAATGCCTCGTCGATCCCTTCGGTATCCGCGTAAAGACGGGCTTCGGCCATTATTTCGTCACCGCCCCCGGCGTGCGGGAGCCGAAGAAGGTGACCGCCTTCAAGGCCTGGATTCGCGAGGAGATGGAAGAGAGCATGCGTCTCTTCCGATAGGGTCTATCAGACCGGCTCGTGACCGCGGGTCGCCTGCATGGCCTTATAGGCATCGCGTGCCTGGCAGCGGTCGATCCAGGCCTTCATCTTCGGACGCGCATCGAACAATTCCTGTTCTGTCTGGGCATAGCGCATCACTTCCGCGAGGTTCAAGTCAGCGGCCGTGAAGCGATGGCCGACGAGATAATCCTGACTTTGCAGATGCTTTTCCAGCACATCGAGCGGCTTCTTCAGCGAGCGGCAGGCAACGGCGATCCCGGCCTTGCCGGCCTCGCTGTTTTCCTGGGCATTGTCATAGATGCGAACGAGCGCAACACTGTAGGGCTCGACTTCGGTTGCCGCCCACATGGTCCACATCGACATCTGCCCTTCTTCCTCCACCGTCTTGCCGGCCAGAGGACCGCCATACTTGCGCGCGAGGTAAAGATTGATGGCGAGCGATTCATGCAGGACGAGGTCGCCGTCCTTGATGCAGGGGATCATGCCCATCGGATTGACTGTCAGAAACTCTGGCGACATCGTGTTGATTGGCGCATCGGCAGCCAGCGGATTGGCAAGCCGGCTGGCCTGGATGACGGGCACGGATTTGAACTCGACGCCGAGCTCCCCAGCCATCCAATAGTTGCGCGAAGCGCGCGAGCGATAGACACCGTAGATCGTCAGCATATATGTCTCCTAGATTCGAGTGAGCGCGACCTTAGGGAGTGAGTCGCATGCATAAAACCCCTTGTGGCTGATATCTCCGATGAAAGCTCGTGATGGATGCTCGTATGCGACGGGTCTAAGCACGAAAATATCTGTCAGCAGCCCAAATTCTTTACAAATCATGCGGCCGACGCCCAGCCTTCGTTCGGAAATTAGCGCGGGTGCATGTTAGAATTCCGCCATGATTTTCGTTGGAAGCGGTAGGAGGTTTCCGGCGAGAAGAAAGCGCAATTGGTGACTGCGATCTCGGGAGGAGAGCAGATGCTTGCGACCAGTGTATCGCTAGACGACAAATATACCGCAGAGGAAGGCCGCGTCTTCATGACCGGCTTGCAGACGCTGGTGCGGCTGCCCATGACGCAGATGCGCCGCGACCGCGCTGCCGGCCTCAATACGGCGGCCTTCATTTCAGGTTATCGCGGCTCGCCGCTCGGCGGCTACGACCAGCAGCTCTTGAAAGCCAAGACTTACCTAGACGCATATGACGTCACCTTCCAGCCCGGGATCAACGAGGATCTTGCTGCGACGGCCGTATGGGGCTCGCAGCAGGTCGGCCTTTCCCCCGGCGCCCGTAAGGATGGCGTACTTGGCATCTGGTATGGCAAGGGCCCTGGTGTCGATCGCTCCGGCGACGTGCTGAAGCACGCAAACGCTGCGGGCACCTCCAAATATGGCGGCGTCCTCTGTATTGCTGGCGACGATCATTCTGCCAAATCCTCCACCATGCCGCACCAGACCGACCATGATTTCATGTCTGCAGTCATCCCAGTCATCTATCCCTCGTCCATCCACGAATTCCTCGAATACGGCCTCCTCGGCATCGCCATGTCGCGCTATTCCGGCTGCTGGGTCGGCATGAAGTTCATCGCCGACACAATCGAGACGACGGCGGCTGTCGATCTGGCAGGCGAGAGGCGGCAATTCGTGCTGCCGACCGATTTCGAAATGCCGCCCGGTGGGTTGAATTTGCGCTGGCCCGATCCGCCGCTGATACAGGACGATCGTCTGCAGACCTACAAGGCCTATGCGGCCATCGCCTTTGCCCGTGCCAATCGCGTCGACGAAATCACCCACGATGTGCCGAACGCTCGTCTGGGTATCATCTCGTCCGGCAAGGCCTATGAGGATGTGCTGCAGGCACTGCGCGAGCTGGAGATCGGCCCACAGGAAATGGCAGCGATCGGCCTGCGTATCTTGAAAGTGCGCATGCCCTGGCCGCTGGAGCCCGAGGCTGTCAGGCATTTCTCCGAAGGGCTGGACGAGGTTCTCGTCGTCGAGGAGCGACGCGAGATCATCGAGAACCAGATCAAGCAGCAGCTCTTCAACTGGCGGGCCGATGTCCGTCCGCGAATCGTCGGCAAGTTCGACGAACACGACAAGCCCTATCTCAGCCTCTCGGCGGCATTGACTGTCGGCGCCGTCGCCAGAGCAATTGCGGGGCGTATCGTCAAGCTCGATCTCGATCAGGGCCTGCATGACCGCATCGCCGCCAAGCTCGCCTATCTCGCCGAGCGCGGCCAGATCAGCCGCAGCCATGTGGCGCCGCTAAACCGCACACCCTTCTTCTGCTCCGGCTGTCCGCACAATACGTCCACCCGCGTTCCTGAAGGCAGCCGCGCCATTGCCGGCATCGGGTGCCACTATATGGTCACCTGGATGGACCGCAACACCGAGACTTTCACCCAGATGGGCGGCGAAGGCGTGCCATGGACGGCGATCGCCCGGTATACCGACGAAAAGCATATGTTCGTCAATCTCGGTGACGGCACCTATTTCCACTCCGGCATTCTCGCCATCCGCCAGTCCGTCGCCTCCAAGGTCAACGTCACCTACAAGCTGCTCTACAACGATGCCGTCGCCATGACCGGCGGCCAGCCGATCGACGGTTACCTGACGCCGCAGCTGGTGACGAAGCAGCTGCATGACGAAGGCGTCAAGCCGATCTACCTGCTGTCTGATAATCCCAATGCCTATCGTGCTTCCGAGCTTGCGCCAGGCGTCAAGGTGCTGCATCGCGACCATATCGATCAGGTGATGCTGACGCTGCGCGAGACCGAAGGCTGTTCGGCGATCGTCTACGTTCAGACCTGCGCCGCGGAGAAGCGCCGTCGCCGCAGCCGCGGGCTGATGGAAGACCCGGCCAAGCGCGTCTTCATCAATCCGGCCGTCTGCGAGGGCTGCGGTGATTGCTCGGTGCAATCCAACTGCATCTCGGTCGAACCGCTGGAAACGGAATTCGGCCGCAAGCGCCAGATCAATCAGTCGAGCTGCAACAAGGATTTCTCCTGCGTCAAAGGCTTCTGCCCGTCCTTCGTGACCGTTCATGGCGGCAAGCGCCGCAAGCGAAAGGCGCTTGATCATGCCGATGTCGATGTCCCAATGCCCGAAATCCCCGTCATCGGCGATCGTCCGTGGAATATCGCGATTGCCGGCGTCGGCGGCACGGGCATCCTGACCATCGGCGCGATCCTCGGCATGGCCGCGCATCTCGACGGCAAGGTGCCGATGATCCTCGACATGGCTGGCCTTGCCCAGAAGGGCGGCGCCGTCATGAGCCACCTGCGCATCGGCCACAATCAGGCCGATGTCACCTCCTCGCGTATCGTCAATGGCGGCGCGGATCTCCTGTTATCAGCGGACGAGGTGGTGGGTGCCTCCAAGGATGCGATCACGCTCTGCTCGCCGACGCGCACCACGGCCATCGTCAACACCGGGCTGATGCCGGTCGCCGATTTCGTTCGCAACCGCGATTTCGATTTCAAGACCGGTTCGATCCAGCACGCGATCGCAAAGACCGTCAGCGACAAGTCCATTTTCCTCGACTTCGGCCACGTCGCGACGGAGGTGACCGGCGATGCCATGTCGACCAATATCCTGCTGACCGGCTTTGCCTGGCAGCGCGGCCTTTTGCCTCTCTCTTTGGAAGCGATCGAAAGGGCGATTGAGCTCAACGGTGTCGCCGTCAAGGCGAGCCTTTCCGCCTTCCAGTGGGGACGGCTTCTGGCGCACGACCCGCAGGCCGTACATGCCATGATGGCTGAACCCCGGACGGGTAAGACGCTGACGGAGATGAGCCTCGATGAACTCATCAAACACCGCAAGGCGCATCTGACCGCCTATCAGAATGCGGCGCTTGCCGAACGCTATGCTGCCTTCGTGGCCCACGCCAATGCTCTGGCTGCAAGAGAGCGGCTTTCGGATAAGGTGCCTTTTGCCGTTGCCGTCACCTATGCACGCGTTCTCGCCTACAAGGATGAATACGAAGTCGCGCGTCTTCTGACCGATCCGGCCTTCGAAACGCATCTGCGCGAGGAGATGGAAGGGGATTTCAAGCTGGCCCTCAATCTCGCGCCGCCCGTGCTTGGCGGTAAGGATCCGAACGGCCGGCCGAAGAAGCGCGAGTTCGGCGCGTGGATTCTGCCATTGCTCCGCGTCCTTACGCCGATGAAGCGCCTGCGCGGCACGCCCTTCGACCCCTTCGGCTATATGGCGGAACGCCGGCTGGAGCGTCGCCTGATCGCTGATTATGAAGGGGTTGCCGAGCGGGTACTTGCCGGGCTGCGCCATGACAACGAGGCCGAGGCCCTTGCCATCCTCTCGCTGTTTGATGAGATAAGAGGCTTCGGACCGGTCAAGGAGGAGGCAGCCCGCAAGATCATGGTGAGAATTGCTGACAAGCTGAAGGCCTATGAGGCGCCTGTGAATACGCAGGGCAAGCAGCCCATGCCTGCCGACGCCGCATGATGGCGATGGCCGAAACTTGAAGCGGGCATAAAGAGGTATAGGTTCGTAAGGATCGCGCGTTCGGGAATATCGGGAGGAGAAGCCGGATGTTTGCAGGGGGATTGAACTTCGCGCTGGGAGAAGACATCGACGCATTGCGCGAGCAGGTGCGCCGTTTTGCCAATAACCGCATCGCGCCGTTTGCCGATGAGATCGACCGCAACAACAGTTTCCCAATGCATCTCTGGAAGGAGATGGGCGACCTCGGCTTGCTGGGGATCACCGTCGATGAAGCCTATGGCGGGGCTGGCCTCGGCTATCTCGCCCATACGGTGGCGATGGAGGAAATCAGCCGCGCTTCCGCCTCCGTTGGCCTGAGCTACGGTGCCCATTCCAATCTCTGCGTCAACCAAATCTACCGCAACGGCACGACCGCGCAGAAGGAGCGCTATCTGCCGAAGCTGATTTCGGGCGAGCATGTGGGGGCTCTCGCTATGTCGGAACCGAGCGCGGGCTCCGATGTCGTCTCCATGAAGCTGCAAGCGGAGAAACGCGGTCATCGCTATGTGCTGAACGGCAGCAAGATGTGGATCACCAACGGTCCGGATGCCGACGTTCTCGTCGTCTACGCCAAGACCTCGCCGGATGCCGGCCCGCGGGGGATCACCGCCTTCCTGGTCGAGAAAGGCTTCCCCGGCTTCTCCGTCGGCCAGAAGCTCGACAAGCTCGGCATGCGCGGCTCGAACACCTCGGAGCTGATCTTCCTCGATTGTGAAGTGCCGGAGGAGAATGTTCTGGGGCAGGTCGACGGCGGCGTGCGTGTGCTGATGTCCGGCCTCGATTACGAGCGCGTCGTCCTCTCCGGCGGCCCCGTCGGCATCATGGCGGCCTGCATGGATGTGGTGCTGCCCTACATGCATGAGCGCAAGCAGTTCGGCCAGTCGATCGGCGAGTTCCAGCTCATGCAGGGCAAGCTTGCCGACATGTATGTCACCATGAATGCCGCCCGTGCCTATGTCTATGCGGTGGCGGCCGCCTGCGATCGCGGCGAGACGACGCGCAAGGATGCAGCCGGCTGCATCCTCTATTCCGCCGAGAAGGCGACAGCACTGGCGCTCGAATGCATCCAGGCCCTCGGCGGCAATGGCTATACCAATGACTATCCCGCCGGACGGCTGCTGCGCGACGCCAAGCTCTACGAGATCGGTGCCGGCACGTCCGAAATCCGGCGCATGCTGATCGGTCGCGAGTTGTTCGGCGAAACGGCCTGACTGCGAAATTCCATTCCCATCAACCGGTGAAGCGCATGACCGTCCTGAAATCAGAGATATCGACGCATTCGGATCGCTTCCGGGAAAATCGCGCCGCCATGTTGGAGGCGATCGGCATTGCCGAGGCTGCGGCGTCGCAGGCGGCAGAAGGCGGCGGCGTGCAGGCACGTGAGCGCCATCTCAGCCGCGGCAAGATGCTGCCGCGCGATCGCGTTGCCGGCTTGATCGATCCCGCCACGCCGTTTCTGGAAATCGGCATAACTGCCGCGCACGGTCTCTATAGCGGCGACGCGCCGGGCGCCGGTCTCATCGCCGGTATCGGCCGCGTTTCCGGCCGCGATTGCATGATCGTCTGCAATGACGCCACGGTCAAAGGCGGCACTTACTATCCGATCACGGTGAAGAAGCATCTCCGCGCGCAGGAGATCGCCGCCGAAAATAATCTCCCTTGCATCTATCTCGTCGATTCAGGCGGCGCCAACCTGCCGAACCAGGACGAGGTGTTTCCGGACCGCGATCACTTCGGCCGCATCTTCTACAATCAGGCCAATATGTCGGCCGCCGGCATCCCGCAGATCGCCGTCGTCATGGGCTCCTGCACGGCAGGCGGCGCCTATGTGCCGGCCATGTCGGATGAAACCATCATCGTCGAGAAGCAGGGGACGATCTTTCTCGCCGGTCCGCCGCTCGTCAAGGCGGCGACGGGGGAGGTGGTCTCAGCCGAGGATCTCGGCGGCGGCGATGTTCACACGCGCCTCTCCGGTGTTGCCGATCATCTGGCACGCGACGATGCTCATGCACTTGCGCTCACCCGCCAGGCGGTCTCCAATCTCAATCGCCACAAGCCCGAGAGCGTCGAGCTTCGTACGCCCGAGGCACCGCTCTACGATCCTGAAGAAATTCTCGGCATCGTCCCCTCGGATCTGCGCACGCCCTATGACGTGCGCGAGGTTATCGCCCGCATGGTGGACGGTTCCCGTCTCGATGAATTCAAGGCGCGCTACGGCACGACGCTGGTCTGCGGCTTTGCCCATATCCATGGTATCCCTGTCGGGATCATCGCCAACAATGGCGTCCTCTTCTCGGAGTCGGCGCTGAAGGGCGCGCATTTCGTCGAGCTCTGCTCGCAACGCAAGATCCCGCTGGTCTTCCTGCAGAACATCACCGGCTTCATGGTCGGCCGCAAATACGAGACGGAGGGCATCGCCAAGAACGGCGCCAAGCTGGTGACGGCTGTCGCCACGACCAAGGTCCCGAAGATCACCATGCTGATCGGCGGCTCCTTCGGTGCGGGCAACTACGGCATGGCAGGTCGCGCCTACTCGCCGCGTTTCCTCTGGACCTGGCCCAACAGCCGCATATCGGTCATGGGCGGGGAGCAGGCGGCGGGTGTGCTTGCCACCGTGCGCGGCGAGGCGCTGGCGCGTGCCGGCAAGCCCTGGGCGCCGGAAGAAGAGGCCGCCTTCAAGGCGCCGACGCTAAAGATGTTCGAAACCCAGAGCCACCCGCTCTACGCCTCGGCCCGCCTTTGGGACGATGGCATCATCGATCCGCGTAAGAGCCGCGACGTGCTGGCTCTGTCGCTTTCAGCAGCACTCAACGCACCGATCGAAGACACACGCTTCGGTCTGTTCAGGATGTGAGGAGACGGAGATGAAACGCGATGCCATCAATGCCAAGAATGCGCCGCAGCCCCGCGGCGGCTATGCCCAAGCTGTAAAGCTGGAGAATTTCGAGCGACTACTTTTTATCAGCGGACAGATACCGACCGATGTCGATGATGCCTTGCCGGAGGGATTTAAGGCGCAGGCCCGTCAGGTCTGGCACAACATCGACGCCCAGCTGAAGGCGGCCGGCATGACGAAGGACGATATCGTCAAGGTCACCACCTTTCTCGCCGATCGACATCATACGATTGAGAACCGCGAGATTCGCAGCGAATATCTCGGCTCGCTCGCGCCGGCCATGACTGTGGTGATCGCCGGTATTTTCGATACGGCCTGGCTGCTCGAAGTCGAAGTCATTGCCGCGCAATAGGGTCTGCCGATGTTTTCGAAGATACTGATCGCCAATCGCGGCGAAATCGCCTGCCGCGTCATCCGCACGGCGAGGCACCTCGGCATCCGCACGGTCGCCGTCTATTCCGACGCCGATCGGGATGCGCTGCACGTGGCGCTAGCAGACGAGGCTGTCCATATCGGCCCCGCGGCGGCGATCGAAAGTTATCTTTCGAAAGAGAAGATCATTGCGGCGGCTCAACGCACTCAAGCGGAGGCCATTCATCCAGGCTACGGCTTTCTTTCGGAAAATGCCGATTTCGCCGAGGCGGTCGAGGGTGCCGGTCTCGTCTTCATCGGCCCATCGCCGAGCTCGATCCGGGCCATGGGCCTCAAGGATGCGGCCAAAGCGCTGATGGAGCGGGCGGGCGTGCCTGTCGTGCCCGGCTATCACGGCGATGGGCAGGAGGCCGGCTTCCTTGCCGATCAGGCGGCCGCAATCGGCTTTCCCGTTCTCATCAAGGCGCGGGCAGGCGGCGGCGGCAAGGGCATGCGCCGCGTCGACCGTCCGGAGGATTTCGAGGCTTCGCTGGAGGCGGCGAAGCGCGAGGCGAAATCCGCTTTCGGCGACGATGCGGTGCTCATCGAAAAATATCTCGTTAGACCGCGCCACATCGAGATCCAGGTCTTCGGCGACAGTCATGGCAATGCCGTGCATCTTTTCGAGCGCGATTGCTCGCTGCAGCGCCGGCACCAGAAGGTGATCGAGGAGGCACCGGCCCCCGGTATGACAGAGGAGATGCGCGCCGCCATGGGTGAAGCGGCTGTTCGCGCCGCCCGCGCCATCGATTATCGCGGCGCCGGCACGGTTGAATTCATCGTCGATGTCTCCGACGGGCTGTCGCCGGATCGTTTCTTCTTCATGGAAATGAACACACGCCTGCAGGTCGAGCATCCCGTCACCGAGACGATCGCCTGCGTCGATCTGGTGGAATGGCAATTGCGCGTCGCGAGCGGCGAGCCGCTGCCGAAGGCTCAGGATGAGCTCACCATAAACGGCTGGGCCTTCGAAGCGCGTATCTATGCGGAGGATCCGGCGCGCGGCTTCCTGCCGGCAACCGGCACGCTCTCTCGCTTACGCTTTCCCGAAGGCGATGTCCGCATCGATGCGGGCGTGCGCGAGGGCGATACCATCACCCCGCATTACGATCCGCTGATCGCCAAGCTGACGGTGCATGCGCCGGATCGGGCAGCCGCCCTGGCGAAGCTCACGCGAGGCCTGGAGCAGACGCAGGTCGCCGGAACCACGACCAACCTCGATTTCCTCATTCGCCTCAGCCGTCAATCGGATTTCGCCACCGGCCATCCGGACACTGGATTGATCGACCGTGACGTGGAGGCGCTGACTTCGGCGCGGCAGCCCGACGATGCGGCTCTTGCCATTGCCGCCATTGTTGAGGCGGGTGGGTTCGCGCAAGCCGCTGGCAATGACCCGTGGCTGTCGCTCGGCCCTTGGCAGCTCTGGGGCGAGGCGAGCCGGCCCGTCACGGTGCATTTTGCCGGCGGTCATCAGACTTGCCGCGTGACTGCAAGGGGTCGGTCGCTGTTCGGCGTCGCCTTTGATGATCGCACCATTTCCCTCCGCATGCTCGCGGGTGAGGGCCGTTCTCGTCACGTTGAGATCGACGGCCGTCAATCTCAACTGGATGTCTTCGAGATATCGTCAGGTGTGACTTTGTTCCTTGATGGGCAGACGCATCATTTCCATCGCCTCGATCTTCTCGACGGTGGAGAAGAGGCGGCCAGCGGCGGTGACCGCGTCATCGCGCCGATGCCGGGTCTCGTCAAGATCGTCCGCGTGCGCGAAGGCGACTCGGTGACCAAAGGCCAGGCCCTGATCGTCATGGAGGCCATGAAGATGGAGCTGACTCTGACGGCCGCCCGCGACGGCATCGTCGAAAGTCTGCATGTCGGCGAGGGCGATCAGACCAGCGAAAGCGCCGTGCTTCTGTCGCTTCGACCGGAGGATGTGCCATGATCAACAAGCCTTCCAATCATGTCACCATCGTCGAGATGGCGCCGCGCGACGGCCTGCAGAATGAAAAGCAGCTGGTCGATACCGCGCGGAAGATCGAGCTGGTAAACCGGCTTTCCGATTGCGGTTTTGAGCGCATCGAAGTGACGAGCTTCGTCAGTCCGAAATGGGTGCCGCAACTGGCCGATGCCGCCGATGTCATGGCCGGCATAGAGCGGCGTTCCGGCATCCGCTATGCAGCGCTGGCGCCCAACATGCAGGGCTTCGAAGCCGCCCTCGCCGCCGGCGCCGATGAGGTCGCGATCTTTGCGTCCGCTTCCGAAACCTTCTCCATGCGCAACATCAACTGCTCGATCGCCGAGAGCATTGAGCGCTTCCGGCCGGTTGCCGCTGCCAGCCGGGATCGCGGTGTCCCGTTGCGCGGCTATGTCAGCTGCGTCGTCGAATGCCCCTATGAGGGTGCCATACCGCCGCAAAATGTCGTCAGCGTTGCCTGGCAGCTTCGTGCCCTTGGCTGCTATGAAATCAGCCTTGGCGACACGATTGGCAAAGGTGCGCCTGGGGCTGTCGACCGGATGCTTGCCGCAGTGCTGGGCGAACTGCCCGCCATGGTTCTGGCAGGGCATTTTCACGATACGTCGGGGCGCGCACTGGAGAATATCGCCGTCGCTCTGGAGCGCGGCCTGCGCGTCTTCGATGCTTCGACCGGCGGCCTCGGTGGTTGCCCCTTTGCCCCCGGTGCCAAGGGCAATGTCGATACCGTGGCGGTCTGCGACTATCTGGAGACGCAGGGATACGAAACCGGTCTTGATAAAGACAAGCTTGCGGCGGCCGCCGCCTTCGCCCGCAGCCTCGGGAGTGCCGCATGATATCGCAAACGATCCGCATCACCACCGACGAGCGCGGTGTCGCCTATCTGACGCTGATGCGCGCCGAAAAGCACAATGCCCTGTCGGCCGAGATGATCGATGATCTCACGGCTGCAACGAATGAGCTTGCTCACGACAAAGCGGTGCGTGTCGTCGTGGTCACCGGCGAAGGTGCCAGCTTCTGCGCCGGCGGCGATCTCGGCTGGATGCGCACCCAGTTCGACGCCACGCGGGACGGACGCATGGTGGAAGCGCGGCGGCTGGCCATGTTGTTCAAGGCGTTGAACGAGCTCCCCAAGCCGCTGATCGCCCGCGTTCACGGCAATGCCTTCGGCGGCGGCATCGGAATCCTCAGCGTCTGCGACATGGTGATCGCGGCATCGACAGCCCGCTTCGGTCTGACGGAAGTACGCCTCGGCATCATTCCCGCCACCATCAGCCCCTATGTCGTCGCCCGGATCGGCGAGACGAATGCCCGCCCGCTCTTCCTCTCCGGCAAGATCATCGATGCCTGGCAGGCACATGCAACAGGTCTTCTGTCACGAGTCGTGGCGGAGGAGGCGTTGGACGAGGCCGTGGAGGCGGAGGTCCGCCATTTTCTAGCGGCGTCACCGCAGGCTGCCGCTCGTGCCAAGGCCTTGGCGCGCTCTGTCGGCAGGCCGGTTACCGATAGCATGATCGATCACGTCGTCGAGCAACTGGCGGATGCCTGGGAGACCGACGAGGCGAAGGAAGGCATTAATGCCTTCTTCGAAAAACGGCAGCCGAACTGGCGAACGGGTTAAACGAGCTTGTTGTTTTCGATGGTCAATTGTGGGAACTGCGCGCTTCCCTTGGTGAGGTCGTCCGATGCAGGCTTGTCCCAGCGAAAGCCCATGATCGCAGCTTGTTGCATCTCCTGGAAGAGATTGCCCGCAATCACCGCCGAGCCGGCACCATCCGCAACCGAGACGACGCAGCCGATGCCGGCATGTCTGACGATATTGCCTGTCGCGACGATATTGCGGAGATATTGCCCCCAGCCGAGCCGCATGCCCCAGAGCGGCGCATTCTCGATGACGTTGTCGGCAACAAGCGTATCGGCTTCCGCCGATATACCGATGCCAAAGCCGCCATCCTGCGCGTAGGGCGCTGTCAGCGAAAGATTGCGGATGACATTGCCCGTTACCGAGGCGAGCCTTCCGCCCTTGTCGAAATTGGTGACCGAGATGCCGTTCGTTGCGCCATCGACAAGGTTGTTGTTGATCGTGGCGCCGACGAATTCGAATTCGCAGTAGATGGCCGTTTCGCCCGAACGCAGACATTGATTGTTCGAGATCTGCACATTCGAGGCCGAATTGGCGCGGATGGCGGTAAAGGCGCAATCGGTGATCTGATTGCCAGAAACCGTGACGCCATCGGCGCGGAAGACGTTGATGCCATTACCGTTCTGGCCGGTGCCGCCGCCATTGGCGCGAATGCGGGCAATGCGATTGTTGATGACGCTGCTGCTATCCTCGGCCTTGTCCCAACGATGGATCAGAATACCGCCATTGCCGCAATCCTCGACGCGATTGCCTGCTACCGTCAATCCGGTTGACTGGACGGAATAGATGCCGGCTTCTGCCGCGCCGGAGATGCGGTTGCGCTCGATCCGGCCGCCGCAACGTTCGAGCTGCAGAGCATGCTTGCGGCTGCCGGTAACTTCGCAATTGTCGATCAGCACCTCGTCGACGCCGGTAAATTGCAGAAGGCTGCTAGCATAATCGGCAAGCCAGCGATTGCCGCCATCGAGCACGAGGCCGGAAAGCTCGATACGCCTGGCTTTATCCGCATTCATCAGATGGCCGTCGCCGCTATAGATGAGCCGCGAGGCGCCGGGAACGCCGGTAATGCGGGTATTATCCGGCAGCGTCAGGTTAGAGATATTGTATGTGCCCGGCGGCAGGAAGAGCGGCATGTTGGCCCGTGCCGCATTGTCGATCATCGCTTGCAGCTTGCCACTCTTGAAATCGCTCGCGCCCGGCGTCGTCTTCAGCGCAACGGCATCGATCGGTCCGCGTAGCTCGGTACCGGCCATCTTGGCCAGCGGCGCGGCGAAAACGCGCGGCGCAAGCAGGCCGGTCGCTGCCGAGGCGGCGAGGGAAGCGACGAAGGTGCGGCGTTGGATCATTGCGAGCTCCTGGAACGGCTCTTACGAAGCAGAAATCGTGCCAACCCTGCCTGTGCCGTTTTGACACAAAGGTCGCCATTCAAACGCTTTCGATCGGCCAAGAGTCTCGACCTCTTACTATTTCATTTACCAGTCCGGTACAGGCGATAACCCGCACCTAATCCATTTGCGCTAGGGGCGACTCGCCGCGCATGTTACCTCTCCAGCATGCGGATCGCGGCCTTTCAACGTCTGGCACTTTTCGATGCCGTCGAGCAGGCGGCTGAGGTTTTGGCGCGCGATCTCGCCTGGGCGGAAGCTGAAGGCATTGATCTCGCCCTCTTTCCAGAATGCTATCTGCAGGGGCACAGCTACAACGAAGCCGTCGCCAGACGCCGCGCGCTTTCGTTGAACGATCCCGGTTTGAACGCGCTTGTCGCCCGGTTTGCAGGGGGGGAAACGACAGCCGTCGTCGGTTTTTTCGAGCGGAGGGACGATGGGGTCTACAACAGTGCTCTAGTCGTCAAATCTGGTCGGATCACCGGGGTCTATGCCAAGGCACATCCGCTAGAGAAGGGTTGCATGCCCGGAACGGATTTTCCGATCTGGGAGGAGGGGAGTTGGCGCTTCGGCATCAATATCTGCGCCGATCTCCGATATCCCTACACCGCGCGCCGCGTGGCCAAAAAGGGGGCAGGCCTCATCTGCAATCCCGTCAATCTCATGCTTCGGCCCCATAAAGCCGAGATGTGGCACAAGCCGGGGATCTCGGGGCTGCAGATCTGCGCCAGGCATACGGGCTGCTGGGTCATGGCGTCGGATGTCGTGGGCAGCAATGACGACGGCTGGGTGAGCTACGGCAGCACTGCTATCGTCGATCCGAACGGCGTCGTCGTCGCCAAGGCCAAGCCCTATTGCGAGGATGTTCTCGTCTTCGATCTGCCGGATCGGCAACCCGAACGACGATGCGCTCAAAAAGCTGCCGTCATCGCTACCTAATCGTGCAAATCGCGCTATCCTCTTTACTCATGAAACCCGATCAACTGCTTTATCCGGCGCCCGAGGGCTTGTTCTGCCCGATCGGCGGCTTCCATATCGACCCCGTGCAACCGGTCGAGCGGGCTCTTGTTACGCATGGTCATTCCGATCATGCCCGCTCCGGCCACGCCCATGTGCTCGCCACGCGCCAGACGCTCGATATCATGCGCATCCGCTACGGCGATGATTTTGCCGGCTCGGAGCAGGCGGTTGCCTTCGGCGAGGAAGTGACGATCAATGGCGTAAAGGTGCAGTTCTATCCGGCCGGCCATGTGCTCGGCTCGGCGCAGATCGCCGTGGAGAAGGATGGGCTGCGCATCGTGGTCTCGGGGGATTACAAGCGTCGGCCAGACCCGACCTGTGAACCCTATGTGCCGGTCCCGTGTGATGTCTTCATCACCGAGGCGACCTTCGGCCTGCCGGTTTTTCATCATCCCGATCCGATGGCTGAGACGCGCAAGCTCCTGGGTTCGCTTCGCCAGTTTCCGGAACGAACGCATCTGATCGGCGCCTATGCGCTCGGCAAGGCGCAGCGCGTCATCCGCCTGCTGCGCGATGCCGGCTATGATAAGCCGATCTATATTCACGGCGCATTGGAAACACTCTGCGATTATTATGTGAGCCAGGGCATCGCGCTCGGCGAACTCAAGCCGGCCACCATCGAAAGCCGCGATCAGTCGATCTTCCACGGCGCCGTCGTCGTCGGCCCGCCCTCCGCGTTTCAGGATCGCTGGGCGCGGCGCTTTCACGATCCTCTGCCGGCTTTCGCTTCCGGCTGGATGATGGTGCGCCAGCGTGCCAAGCAGCTCGGCGTCGAGCTGCCGCTGGTCATATCGGATCATTGCGACTGGCCCGAACTGACCGAGACGATCTCCGATTTGAAGCCGAGCGAGGTCTGGGTCACCCACGGCCGCGAAGAGGCGCTGGTACGCTGGTGCGAGCTGCACGGCATCGCCGCCAAGCCGCTGCATCTCATCGGCTATGAAGACGAGGGCGATTGATGAAAGCCTTTGCCGACCTTCTTGACCGCCTGGTGCTGACGCCGAGCCGCAACGGCAAGCTGAAGCTGCTGACCGATTATTTTCGCGATACGCCCGATCCCGACCGTGGCTATGGTCTAGCCACCATTGCCGGCACCCTCGAGGTGCGCAACGTCAAGCCCGCCATGCTGCGCGAGCTTGTTCTCGAGCGTATGGACGAGGTGCTGTTCCGCTACTCCTACGATTATGTCGGTGATCTCGCTGAGACGATCTCGCTGGTATGGGACAAGGAGAGTGACATCGAGCGCCCTGCCGGCGAGCAGCCGAAGCTTGGCGAAGTCGTCCGCAACATGAATGCACTTGGCAGGACGGAGGTGCGTAGCTTCGTCCGCGATCTGCTTGATCGGCTGGATACTTCGGGCCGTTTCGCATTCTTAAAGCTCGCGACGGGTGCGATGCGCATCGGCGTCTCGGCTCGGCTTGCCAAGCAGGCGCTGGCTGAGATGAGTGGCAAGGATGTAACGGAAATCGAGACGTTGTGGCATGGCCTGCAACCGCCCTATGAAAGCCTGTTCCACTGGCTTGAGGGCAAGGGCGAGAAGCCGATTTTGGCGACGCCGGCGATCTTCCATTCCGTCATGCTTGCCAACCCTGTCGAACCGGGCGATCTTGAGGGCCTCGACCCCAGTGATTTCGCCGCCGAATGGAAATGGGATGGCATCCGCGTCCAGCTTTCACGCTCGGGCGCCACGAGCAAGCTCTATTCTCGCTCCGGCGACGATATTTCAGGCGCCTTCCCGGATATCGTCGATATGATGAACTTCGAAGGCGTGATGGATGGCGAGCTGCTGGTCGGCGGCACGGTGCGTTCCAACAACCCGACGCGCAGCTTTTCCGATCTGCAGCAGCGCCTCAACCGCAAGACCGTGACTTCGAAAATGCTGGACGAGTTTCCGGCCTTCATCCGCGCCTATGATCTCCTCTTTGACGGTGCGGAGGATGTCCGCGCCCGCGGTTTCCTCGATCGGCGCGAGCGATTGACGGAGATTATCGAAGCAGCACCGCACGACCGTTTCGATCTGTCGCCGCTCGTTGATTTCTCCTCCTGGGAGGAGCTCGACCGGTTGCGCTCCTCGCCGCCCGATCCGGTGATCGAAGGTGTGATGATCAAGCGCAGGGACAGCGCCTATCTCGCGGGCCGCGCCAAAGGGCCATGGTTCAAGTGGAAGCGCGATCCTTATAATGTCGATGCCGTGCTGATGTATGCACAGCGGGGCCATGGCAAGCGCTCCAGCTACTATTCCGATTTCACCTTCGGCGTCTGGGCGATGACGCCCGAGGGCGAGCAGCTGGTTCCGGTCGGCAAGGCCTATTTCGGCTTTACCGATGCCGAGCTGGAAGTGCTCGACAAGTTCGTGCGCAACAACACGGTCGATCGTTTCGGCCCGGTGCGTGCCGTGCGTGCCGATCGCGATTTCGGTTTCGTCCTCGAGGTCGCCTTCGAAGGCATCAATCGTTCCACCCGCCATAAATCCGGCGTTGCCATGCGCTTTCCCCGCATTGCAAGGCTACGGCCCGACAAGCCACCCTACGAGGCCGACAGGCTGGAAACTTTGATCGCGATGATTGACGCCAAGGCTCCGGTTGTCGATGAATAGGCGAGGGCGATTCCTCACCACAAAGTGAGTTGGCCTTGCCTTTCAACCCGTGCAGATTTGTGCTGCGCCGGGACATTTAGACAGAGCTCATGACCATGTCTGACGACAACGCATTTCGTCCCAATCGCCGCGGCGTTCTTGCCGGCATCGCCGTCACGCTTTTTGCGCCCGCAATCGTCAGGGCGGCTGATGACAGCACCACAGGCAGCAAGCCCGCCGAGACAAAGGCGATCGCCCGGAGCGATGAAAAGGCCGAGGATGCCCCGCCGCTGCTTTCGGGTGACTATGCCAAGGAACGCCATCTGTTTCGAACCGATCTCCTGAGCAAGGGGCCGGCCCCCGATATCTACGAGAGGCTCATTACGCCATCGACGGCCGAACGGCTTTTCTATCGCAGCGGCGTTGGCGAGGAACTGGAGCTCGTTGCCTGGGTTTCCCGCTATACGCGCTCGGAGAAGCCGAAGCCGGCCGTATTGTTCCTGCATGGCGGCAACGCCATCGGCCAGGGGCATTGGCAGCTGATGAAGCCTTATGTCGAGGCTGGCTACGTCGTCATGATACCCTCCATGCGTGGAGAAAACGGCCAGAAGGGCAATTTTTCGGGTTTTTACGACGAAGTTGCCGATGTGCTGGCCGCTTCCAACCGGCTGCGGCATCTGCCGGGTGTCGATCCACACCGCATGTTCCTGGCCGGGCACAGCATCGGCGGCACGCTCGCCATGCTGGCAGCAATGTCGACCCATCGCTTCCGGGCGGTCGCGCCCATATCAGGCAATCCGGATGCCTACGCCTTCTTCGGCCGCTATCCGCAGGATATCCGCTTCAACACCGGGAACCCGCGTGAATACCAGATGCGCTCGCCGCTCTGCTATGCGCACAGTTTCAAAAGCCCTGTAAAGCTGTTCCACGGGACCGAAGAGGCGCATTTTGATTCGCGCTTGGCATTGCTTTCGAAGCGAGCGACGGCCGCAGGCGTGAAGATGGACATGGCAACGGTGCCGGGCAGCCATAATTCGGCACTGCCCGGTGAAATCGCTCAGAGTATCGAATTCTTCAAGAGCGTGGCCGTCTAAACCAGCTCCCGTAAGAGCGGCATCGGAGATAATCTAACCTCTCCGCACGTCGCTGTTTACGCCAGAAGCTTCTCGATCAGTGCTGTCGCCGCTTCCGCAATCACGGTTCCGGGCGGGAAGATCGCGTCGGCGCCCGCTGCCTCCAGCGCCGCGAAATCCTGCGGCGGGATGACGCCGCCGACCGCAATCAGAATATTGCGGGCATGACGCCGGATGAGCGCCTCCTTCAATTCCGGCACTAGCGTCAGATGACCGGCGGCAAGCGACGATGCGCCGACGATGTCGACGCCTTCGCGCACGGCGACGTCGGCGACTTCCTCAGGCGTCTGGAACATCGCGCCGACGACGACATCGAAACCGAGATCGGCAAAGGCCGTAGCGATGACCTTCTGGCCGCGATCGTGTCCATCCTGGCCCATCTTGGCGATGAGGATGCGGGGCTTCTCGCCCCGCGCCCTGCGGAACGCCTCGATTTTGGCCACTGCTGTATTGAAGACTGGATCTTCGGAGCCGACTTCCTTGCGGTAGACGCCGGAGATGGTCCTAATCTCGGCGACATGACGTCCATAGGCTTTTTCGAGCGCCAGCGAGATTTCGCCGACGGTGGCTCTCGCCCTCGCAGCCTTGACGGCAAAATCGAGCAGATTGCCGGTGCCGTTTCGCGCGGCATCCGTTAAGGCATCCAGGGCCGTTTCGACGACGGCCGTCTCGCGGGTGCCCTTCAGCTGCTGCAGCTTGGAAAGCTGGCGTGCCCGCACCTCGGAATTCTCGACCTTCAGGACATCGACTTCGATATCCTGCACTGGTTTGGAAAAATTCACGCCGACCACGGTCTGATGGCCGCTGTCGATGCGCGCCTGAGTTCGGGCCGCGGCTTCCTCGATCCGTAGCTTCGGAATGCCCTTCTCGATCGCCTTCGCCATGCCGCCGAGCGCCTCGACCTCCTCGATATGGGCAAGGGCGCGGGCCGCAAGATCATGGGTCAGCCGCTCGACATAGGCCGAGCCGCCCCAGGGATCGATGATGCCTGTAGTCCCCGATTCCTTCTGCAGCAGGATCTGCGTGTTGCGGGCGATGCGGGCGGAATGATCCGTCGGTAGCGCCAGCGCCTCGTCGAAGGAATTGGTATGGAGCGATTGCGTATGCCCCTGCGTTGCCGCCATCGCCTCGACCATGGTGCGGATGATGTTGTTCATCGGATCCTGCGCCGTCAGCGACCAGCCGGAGGTCTGGCTGTGGGTCCTGAGCGCGAGGGATTTATGGTCCTTCGGCGCGAAATTCTTCTGCATCAGCGCCGCCCAGATCAGCCGTCCGGCGCGCATCTTGGCGACCTCCATGAAGAAGTTCATGCCGACGGCCCAGAAGAAGGAGAGGCGAGGGGCGAAGCTGTCGATATCGAGCCCGGCTGCGACGCCCGCCCGCGCATATTCGATGCCGTCGGCGATCGTATAGGCGAGCTCCAGATCCGCCGTCGCGCCTGCTTCCTGCATATGGTAGCCGGAGATCGAGATGGAGTTGAACTTCGGCATCCGCTGGCTGGTGTAGCTGAAGATGTCCGAAACGATCCGCATCGAGGGTTGGGGCGGATAGATATAGGTGTTTCGAACCATGAACTCCTTGAGGATGTCGTTCTGGATCGTGCCCGACAGCTTGTCTTCGGAAACGCCCTGTTCCTCCGCTGCGACGATATAAAGCGCCATGATCGGCAGCACCGCGCCGTTCATGGTCATCGAGACGCTCATCTCGTCGAGCGGAATGCCATCGAAGAGCTGGCGCATGTCGAGGATGGAATCGATCGCCACACCCGCCATGCCGACATCACCCGCCACCCGCGGATGATCACTGTCATAACCGCGGTGGGTGGCAAGATCGAAGGCGACCGAGAGCCCTTTCTGACCGGCGGCAAGATTGCGGCGGTAGAAGGCATTGGATTCTTCCGCCGTGGAGAAGCCGGCATATTGGCGGATGGTCCAGGGCTGCTGCACATACATTGTCGGATAAGGGCCGCGCACAAATGGTGCAGCGCCAGGATAGGTGTCCAAAAACTTCAGGCCGGCAAGGTCGCTTTCGCGGTAGGAGCGCTTGACGCTGATGCCTTCGGGAGTTTCCCAGGCTGGGGCGTCGATTGTTGGCGCCGTTGCCCGTGGCTTGGCCCAGGGGATGGTGGTGAAGTCGGGGATACGGGTCATTGAACCGGTGCCTTCGTGAATATGGAGGCTGCGTTACCCCCCTCTGTCGCTTTCGCGACATCTCCTCCACATGGGTGGAGATCAGAAGCCTGCGGAGCGTTTCTGCCGCAGAAAAATACCGCATCTGCGACAGCGAAGGTTGTCATTCCCGCTGGGATTAAATTCAAGCGTGAAACGATCTCTCCCCTTGTGGGGGAGATGTCACGCAGTGACAGAGGGGGGTGCGCAGTCTCCGCGGATGCGATATTCATTCTCATCCCTCCACCCCCTCATCCAACCGTACCGGCATCAACCCCATCCCACCGGCAATCGAACCCAAAGACCCCAAAACCGTCACCGGCGGTTCGGTCTTCATCGCAAACAGCGTCGTCCCCACGATCGGCTTGGCGATGCGGCTCTCGCGCGCCTCCGCAACCATCGCCGCCAGGCGACCGCTGGAAATGACCTTCGCCAATCCACCCTGGCCTTCGATCTCGATAAAGATATCCCAGGCCCGCTCGGCCAGTGCGTCGGTCAGCGTCTCGATGCCACCGGCTCCAGCGGCGGGATCGATGACATGATCGAGGTGGCTCTCCGCCACGAGGATCGTCTGCGTATTGCGCGCCAGACGCCGCGCCAGTGGATCGGGAATGCCGTGTGTCAGGCTGTGCGGCAGAACGGAGATCTCGTCGGCGCCGCCGACGCCGGCTGAAAAGACCGCGATCGTATTGCGCAGAATGTTCGTCTCCGGATCGAGGCGGGTCAGCATGCGATAGCTCGTCTCCGCAAAGAGATGCGCCGGCTGTGGATTGGCGACGCCGCAGGCCTCGGCGATCCGGGTAAAGATCAGCCGTGCGGCGCGCATCTTCGCAATCGTCGTGAACTGGTTCTGATCGGCCGAAAGGCAAAGGCTGGTTGCCGCAAGCGCTGCTTCCGGCGAAAGGCCGGCCTCTTCGAGCAATCTCAGATGACCGACGAGGCTTGCGGCCATGACCGCCAACTCCTGCACTTCGGTCCCGCCGGCATTATGCACCATGCGACCGTCTGCATTGACGATCGTCTCAGCCGGCTTCACTTCTTTGAAGTATTTGATGTCGCTCGAAAAATTGGCAAAATTTTCAGCTGCCAAGAAAGCGTCGAGTCCAAGATGCAAACTTTGGGAACCCCCATCAACAATCGAGGCTGCCATCATTTTCGCGACGCTGGAAGAAAAGCCATCGAGGCGCAGAGTTGTCGTCTTGGCGGATGCTGCCGCCAGCACTTCGGAAAAGATTGGCAACTGAGCATCCATGCCGATGCCGAAGGCCGAAGGGGAGCTGCTGGAGACGAGGCTGATACCGCTTGCGCCATTGGCAAGATCATCGCTGAGCTGCACCATTGCCCGCTCGAGGTCCGGATCGTCCATGCGCTGCATCACCGTCCAGGGCAGCTCGGCCCGCTGACGCGAGAGCGGAGCATAATCGCGCCGCCGCTCGTAAAGCGGCTGGATGGCGATGCCATCGTCCGTTCGCGATACCAGCGCTTCCTGGAAATCCTTGCCTTTCAACGCCCGTTCCACCAGCTTCAGCCAGGTCTTTTGGTCGGTGTGGCCGAAGATGCTCGGGTCGAGACTGTCGATATTCATGCGATCCTCCGTCCAACAATGATCTAGCTCATGATGCCGCATGGGAAAACAGAAGTTTGGTCGATCCGTGCAATATCTTCGCTCGCGCTATCTGGTGCTCGACGCCAGCCTCGCTCCAGCCGCGGCGGTCATTATGCGGCCGATCCGATGTGTCCCAACTGGTTTCCGAGAATGGTCGATCTGCTGCCCGTTTCCTATCGCCTGCTCGCTCTTGCCTCTCTGGCAGCATTGTCCGCCTGCAGCATCATTCCTGACACGGGCGCCACCGACCCTGATCGTTTCGTGCAGGAAACCACCCCGGTCTTCTATCGTCCCGAGGGTATCGAGCCGAACAGGGTAAAACGTCTGCCGGTGCAGCCTGTGCCGCAGGCGCGCGATCTCTTCCAGACGCAATTCCATCAGACCTATGGTCTGCCGACCTTCAATCCGGTGCATCAGGCCATGTATGCGCAGCGCAGCGAGGACGATTTCACGCTGCCGGCCATCCCGTATAAGCGCATCGACACGCGCTTCCTACGGCAGGAAGTGGACTACCAGACCAAGGAGCGCCCCGGCACTATCGTTGTCGATACGCGCGACCATTTCCTGTATTTCGTCGAGCCGGGTGGCAAGGCAATGCGCTATGGCGTCGGCCTCGGTGCTGCTGGATATGCCTGGCATGGCAGGGGCGTGATCCAGTGGAAGCAGAAATGGCCGCGCTGGACTCCGCCAGCCGAAATGGTCGCGCGCGACCCGCAGATCAGGCCGCTATCGGCCGAGCGCGGCGGCATGAATCCGGGGCCGACCAACCCGCTTGGCGCGCGTGCTCTGTACATCTATCAGGGCGGCCGGGATACGCTTTATCGGGTTCACGGTACGCCGGATTGGCAGTCGATCGGCAAGGCCGCATCCTCTGGGTGCGTTCGTATGCTCAACCAGGACGTGATGGATCTCTACAATCGAGTGCCTGAAAAGGCGGAAATTGTCGTTCTGTAGCAGTATTTTACCACAAATTTTCGTGATGTTGCATAAGTGCGATAGTCGGGATGATTAGCGCTCTTTAGTTTTGCCTCTGTCTCTGCGAACCTCTCGGGGAACCGAATCAGCCTGTTGATGCGGGTTTTCGCTTCCTCCACCAAAGGAACTATGCTGTCGACATGAGCCTTCCTTCATCCTTATCCCGACGTAATTTCCTCGCTCTTGCTGGTCTCGGCGCTGTTTCGACGCTTGCCAGCTGTGCCTCCACCATCAACAGCGGCCCCGTCGTCAGCCCGGTTCAATATACCGGCTCGCCGAGGCCGTTCCGCACCTGGTTCTCCAGCTATGACGGCGAGCAACCCGATCCGGCCGTAATCTACGCTTCCGTCGAGGATGGCGGCTTCATCATTCCGGCGGTTCCCTACCAGCAGATCGATCCGCGCTTCTATCGTCAGCGGGTGGTCGACCCCACCGGCGAGGCACCCGGCAGCGTGATCGTCAACACAACCCAGCGCATGCTCTATGTCACAGAGCAAGGGGGCACGGCGATGCGCTACGGCATCGGCGTTGGCCGCGAAGGCTTTGCCTGGCAGGGCCGGGGCGTCATCCAGTGGCGCAAGAAATGGCCGCGCTGGAATCCGCCGGATGAAATGGTCGCCCGCCAGCCGGAGCTTGTGAAATATTCCATCGCCAACGGCGGCATGGACCCGGGCCTGAAGAACCCGCTAGGAGCGCGTGCTCTCTATATTTTCGAGGATAAACAGGACTCGCTTTACCGCCTGCATGGCAACCCCGACTGGCGCTCCATCGGCAAGGCCGTTTCCTCTGGCTGCGTCCGTCTGCTGAACCAGGATGTCATCGATCTCTATGATCGCGTTCCAGAGCGGGCGCCGATCCTGGTCACTGCCTGATACCGCATCATTGAAAAAAGGGGCGTCACTGGCGCCCTTTTTTGTTTGCCGCCCTGACCGGAATTACCCGGTGCCCCAAAACCGCTGCCAACTTGACCCTCGGCTGCAGGCGCTGGTCGCGTAGACCGGCTCTCCGTTATATCACGCCATCGCTATCCTCGTATTGACGACATTGTCGCATTCACTTTCTCGAAACAATTGCAAAATATATATTGCGCGCGATTAAATCGCGATGTATATGAAATCCATCCAACCGAAGGAGACATGACATGCCTATTCTCTATACGACCAAAGCTTCCGCCACCGGTGGCCGCGCCGGCCATGCAGTTTCCGAAAATGGCGTCCTTGACGTTACGCTTACTGTTCCTAAGGAGCTCGGCGGTGATGGCGCTACCGGCACCAATCCGGAGCAGCTTTTTGCAGCCGGCTATTCCGCCTGCTTCCTGGGCGCTTTGAAATTTGTCGCAGGCCAGCAGAAGGTCAAGATTCCGGAAGATGCCAAGGTCACGGCCACTGTCGGCATCGGCCCGCGCGCAGATGGCACCGGCTTCGGCATCGAAGTGTCTCTGGCCGTTCATATCCCCGGCATGGACAAGGCCGAGGCTGAAAAGCTCGCCGCTGCCGCCCATATCGTATGCCCCTATAGCCACGCCATGCGCACCTCGACCGAAGTGCCGGTTGCTGTTGTTTGACGCGAAACGCGCCGCCGGTCGATTGAAGGCCGGAAATACGGAGCATATTGAAAAGGAGCGGCAGTTTGATCTGTCGCTCCTTTTCTTTTGCAAGAAAAATGCTATATCTTTTCTTAAGAAAGGAAGTAGCCATGATGAAAACCCAGGCAATAGGCCAGACGATGCCCGGCGAAGCACTCGTCATGACCAAGGCCGTCGTCAATGCTGCCGAAAGGCTGGGATTGAACGCCCGTATCCTGGCGGCCATCATCGGCGTGTCGGAGGCGACGGTGTCGCGCATGAAGCGGCAGGATCATCTGTTGGAGCGCGATAGCAAGCCTTTTGAACTTGCCGTGCTTCTTGTTCGTCTCTTCCGTTCGCTCGACGCTATCGTCGGCGGCGACGAGGCTGTGGCGCGGCAATGGCTGCGTAACGGCAATATCGCCTTTGGTGCAGCGCCGATCGACAAGATCGTCTCGATTTCTGGTTTGACCGATGTCCTTGCCTATCTGGACGCCCGCCGCGCTCTCGTCTGAGGCAAGGGCTATTTCCGGCCAATATTGGCGGCTGGTGGAATCGCAGCATCAGGTCTCGACGCTGAAGCTCGTGGACACGTTGGAGGAGCAGGCGCTCCTAGAAAGCATCCTGGAAGAAAGCAAGCCGGTTCTACCGCCTGAATGCGCCGGGCTTGACTATCTCCTTGCCACGCCCTTCCGCTATGGCGCGATCTATCCCCACGGTTCCCGTTTCCGTCGCGCCGGCCGCACGCTCGGAGTCTTCTACGCCTCGGAGCAGGTGGAGACGGCCCTGGCTGAAATGAGCTTCTATCGGCTGCTCTTCTTCCGTGATTCCCCCGATACGCCGTTGCCCGCCAATGCCGCCGAATATACCGCCTTTGCTGCTGCGATTGCGACGAAGGCAGCGATCGATCTGACCGCGTCTCCCTTGGATCGCGATCGGAAGCTGTGGACCGATCCGATCGACTACGAGGCTTGCCAGTCGCTTGCAGAGGCTGCGCGAGCCGGCGGCATCGAGGCAATCCTCTATCGTTCCGTCCGCGATCCCCGCGAAGGCATGAACATAGCGCTGCTGACGGCCAGAGCCTTCTCTGCCCGCGAACCCGTTGAACGCCAGACCTGGCGCATCCGGCTGTCGCGCGTCGGGGTACAGGCGCTGTGCGAATTCCCACGCCGCCGCATCGGCTTCGAAAGACAGGATTTCGAGGGCGATCCACGGCTATCTGAGGCGCAATTCAAAGCAGAATAGCAAGATCGCTGCGCAGGCGGTCACCGCTGCCGTCGGGCAGCCGCTCTTCGAGCGCGGCGTGCGTCGTCTTCCAGATTGGCACGGCGGCGGCGAGTGCTGCCTTGCCGGATGGGGTGAGGCTGAGCAGGCGGGCGCGTCGATCTTTTGGATTCGGCATGATATTGACCCACCCCCGCCGTTCCAGTGGCTTTAAGGCGGCCGTCAGCGTCGTCTGGTCTATTGCCAGGAGTGCTGTGACCGATCCCATGGATGCCGGCACGGGCCGGTTCAGGGACATCATCAGGGAGAACTGGCCGTTGGTAAGGCCGAACGGCCGCAGCGCCTCGTCAAAGCGACGGGCAAGAGCGCGCGCTGCTCGCTGAACATGCAGGCATAGGCAGGTGTCGCGCACTAACAGCGTGGTTTCAAAGGGGATTTCGACTGCGTTTGACATGATTCATTAATATTGATATCAATATATTTGTCAAGATTTGGGAATGAAAACGCCGGAGGAGGGCGCGGACAATGAACCAGGTCGTTTCCAGGGACGTGTGGCTGGATGCCCGCCGTCAACTGCTCGCCAGGGAAAAGGAGGCCACGCATCTTCGCGATCGCGTCAATGCGGAACGCCTGGCCTTGCCTTGGGTAAAGGTCGAGAAGGACTATGTTTTCGACACATCGGCCGGCAAGAGGACACTTGCAGATCTCTTCGACGGCCGCAGCCAGCTCATCATTTATCACTTCATGCTCGGCCCGGACTGGGATGCCGGATGCACCGGCTGCTCCTTCCTTGCCGATCATTTCGATGGAACGCTTCCGCATCTCAACCATCACGATGTCACGCTGGTCGCCGTTGCCCGCGCGCCAATCGAAAAGATAGAGGCCTACAAGAAACGCATGGGCTGGAAGTTCCCATGGGTGTCGTCCTTCTCCAACGATTTCAATTTCGACTATCACGTCTCTTTCACCAAAGAGCAGCTTGCCGGTGAAAAGGTGTTCTATAATTTCAACGATATGAACGCCGCCGACGGCAACGACGAGTTGCCTGGTCTCAGCGCCTTCTACAAGGATGAAGCCGGCAATATCTTCCACACCTATTCCAGCTATGCCCGCGGCGGCGAGGAAATGATCGGTACGCTGATGATCCTCGACAATGCGCCGAAGGGCCGGAATGAAGGCCACACCATGGATTTCGTGCGACGCCACGACGAATATCAGGAGGCGGCGAAGGCGGGCTCCTGCTGCCATTGAAGCATGACGAGACTGCCAAATTTACGTCATGCGGCGCAAGGGGTCGAATTATTTCTCCTTGCGCCTAGTTAAGACCTGGAGCCTGCTCGCCAGGAAGCGACGGATCAACCGATTGACCATCGTTCGGCCGTCACGTTCATCGGCCATCATGTACCTGCGTCGACATCAGGCTCAGGATGAGACGGATGACCGTCACAATCACAATAGGGAGAGAGATCATGGCAGAGAAGGGATATTTTGTCTGGTACGAGCTGATGACGACGGACATGAAGGCGGCGGAAGCCTTCTATACCAAAGTCGTCGGCTGGGATGCGGCGGATGCCGGCATGCCTGATGTCGGCATGGACTATACATTGTTCAGCGCCGGCGCCGGCCCCGTTGCCGGTTTGATGATCCTGCCCGACGAGGCGAAGGCCATGGGCACGCCGCCCTGCTGGACCGGCTATATCGGTGTTCCCAATGTCGATGAAGCCACCAAGACCGTTGTCGCCAAGGGCGGCAAGACCTATCGCGAGCCCATGGATATTCCGGGCGTCGGCCGATTCTCCGTCGTCTCCGATCCCTACGGCGCTGCCTTCTGCCTGTTCACGCCGCTGCCGGGCCAGGATTGGGAGCCGCCTGCTCCTGCGACGCCGGGCTATTTCGGCTGGCACGAGCTCTATTCCAACGATGGCCCGAAGGCCTTCGATTTCTATAGTGCGATGTTCGGCTGGGAGCTGAGCTCCGATTTCGACATGGGGCCGATGGGCAAGTATAAGATCTTCAAGATCGGCGATCGCGACTTCGGCGGGATCATGACCAAGCCCGCGGAAATGCCGATGGCTGCCTGGAATTTCTATATCAACGTCCCGGCGATCGACGCTGCAATCACCCGTATCACGGAAGGCGGCGGCAGGATCGTCAACGGCCCTATGGAGGTCCCCGGCGGCAGCTGGATCGTCCAGGCGACCGATCCTCAGGGCGCGTTCTTCTCGTTGGTTGCGCCGGTACGGTAGTTTTTAACCTCCTCCTTGAGGGGGAGGGTTCGCCCATAGGGCCGGGGTGGGGTGATCACCAAGTTTGCGGTGTGTCACCCCCACCCGCGGCGTCGCCCTCAAGGGGGAGGTGTTGACCTACCGCTTCAGGCTGCCGAGGATGCCGCGCACCAGCGCCCGCCCCACCTGCGTTGCCACCGTGCGGGCCATGCTTTTCATCGTCGCTTCCAGGATCGTCTCGCGCTGATAGCCCGAACGGCCGCGGCTTGCCGGCTTGCTGCTGTCGCCGCCGAAGCCGGGCAAGGTCCAGCCGTCGCCGGCACTCTCGCTCTCCGACGCAGCCGCTTTACGTGCCCGCTCGGTCAGGATCTCATAGGCGGATTCGCGGTCGATCGTCTGGTCATAGACGCCGGCAACCGGACTGCCGTTGATGATGGCCTGGCGCTCGCCATCGGTGACGGGGCCGATACGGCCCGATGGCGGGCGGATCAGCGTGCGTTCGACGACGGACGGCGCACCCTTGCCCTCGAGCATCGACACCAGCGCCTCGCCAGTGCCGAGCGTCGTGATGACGGTGGCGCAATCGAAGGCCGGATTGGGCCGGAATGTCGAGGCTGCTGTCTGCACGGCCTTCTGCTCGCGCGGCGTATAGGCGCGAAGCGCATGCTGCACGCGATTGCCGAGCTGCGCCAGCACCGTTTCCGGTACGTCGAGCGGGTTCTGGGTGACGAAATAGACGCCGACGCCCTTGGAGCGGATCAGGCGCACCACCTGCTCGACACGCTCGATCAGCACCTTCGGCGCGTCGTTGAAGAGCAGATGCGCCTCATCGAAGAAGAAGACCAGCTTCGGCTTTTCCGGATCACCGACTTCGGGCAATTCCTCGAACAGTTCTGAGAGCAGCCACAGCAGGAAGGTGGCATAGAGGCGCGGGTTCATCATCAGCTTGTCGGCTGCAAGCACCGAGACCTGCCCGTATCCGTCATTGCTGACCCGCATGATGTCGGAGATTTTCAGCGCCGGTTCGCCGAAGAAGTTTTCCGCGCCCTGCTGCTCGAGCACGAGCATTGCCCGCTGGATTGAGCCGACAGAGGATTTTGAGATCAGGCCGTATTTGCTGGAAAGCTCGCTTGCATTGTCACCCATATAGTTCAGCAGCGCCTGTAGGTCCTTGAGATCGAGCAGCGCCAGGCCGTTCTCATCGGCGATCTTGAAGGCGATGTTGAGCACGCCTTCCTGTGCCTCGGACGCATCCATCAAGCGCGCCAGCAGCAGCGGCCCCATCTCGGCGATGGTGGTGCGCACGCGATGGCCTTTTTCACCATAGAGATCCCAGAAGATGACCGGGAATTGATCGAATTCATAGGGTGAGAGACCGATTTCTTCGGCGCGCTTCAGCAGGAAATCCTTTGGCTCGCCCTTGACGGCGATGCCGGAGAGATCGCCCTTGATGTCGGCACAGAAAACGGGCACGCCGGCCTTGGAAAATCCTTCCGCCAGCACCTGCAGCGTTACCGTCTTGCCGGTGCCGGTCGCGCCGGTGACAAGACCGTGGCGGTTGCCGAATTTCAGCGTCAGGAACTCGTCCTTATTGATGCTTTCATCGGGGTTGCGGCTCGCGCCGACGAAAATCTGTCCATCCTGCTGCTGCATAGTGTCGTCTCCCTTAGAGCATGGTGCCGAAAAGTGTCACCGGTTTTCGGCTTTATGCTCTACCTATTTGATTCTAGTACCGGATGATTTTGGATCGAATCGATCCAAAATCATCCGGTACTAGGGCGGCGGCACAGCAGCGTTTCAAGGCTGCCAGGGCCATTCATCGATTTGTCCTGACACTGTTATAAGAACTCGCATGAAGAGGGACAACCATTCGCTTCAAGGTTCCGCTTCTGGTAGAATGTTGACCTCCGGCGCGGCTTGTGTCGGTTGCTTCATTCAGTTACGTTGACGTTAACGTTATAAAGGCAGGAGGCCACAGTGAACGAAGTTATTGATCAGATTGCGACCAAAGCCGGCATCGCTCCCGACCTTGCGGAAAAGGCCGTTGGCATGATTCTCGGTTTCCTGCAGCGCGAAGCTCCGGATGGTCCCGTCACCAAGATGATCGAATCCATTCCCGGCGCCTCCGATCTCGTTGCGCAATATAACGGCGAGGAAACGGGTGGCGGTGGCCTGCTCGGCGGCCTCCTCAGCGCAGTCGGCGGCGGTGGCGGCCTGATGGCGCTCGGCCAGCAGCTGATGAGCAGTGGTCTCAGCATGGGTGAGATCAGCTCGCTCGCCAAGGAAACGATCGCAACCGCCCGGCAGCACGCCGGCGACGAGGTAGTCGACCAGGTCGTCAATTCCGTCCCGGGCCTGCACCAGTTCATTTGAGGCCGCTATTGCCTTGAAAAGAAAGCCGCCGGCCAAATCCCGGCGGCTTTTTGTTGTTCAGAAAGCAGGACCGACCTCGCCACGCTGCGCCCCATAAAAGGCAGGCAGTCGGCCTCTATCCGCTGATCTTCTTCAGCGTTAGAATTTCCTGCCTTTCGGTATCCCATCGATCTCATGCCATTTGCGGCCGTCGCGTTCGATGAGTTCGTCGGCGCAGGCCGGGCCTGTGCTGCCGGGGGCGTAAGGATCGGGTTTGCCGCCTTCTGCCCAGAGGTCGAGGAAGGGCTGCACGGCCGCCCAACCGGCTTCGATGCCGTCGGCGCGCTGGAAGAGCGTCTGGTCGCCAACGAAGAGTTCGTAGAACAGGCTTTCGTAGCCGGTCTGCTTGCCGATGTCGAAACTGTCGGCATAGCGGAAATCGAGCGAAACCGGCGCGGTTTTCAGCACCAGCCCCGGCGATTTGATCGAGATTTCCATATCGAGCCCTTCGTCGGGCTGCACCTGGATGATGAGCCTGTTCGGCGGCAATTCGGGGCGGGATTCGTGGCGCGGGAACTGGGCGAAGGGCACCGGCCGGAAGGTGATGACCACTTCCGTGTCCCGCGCCTTCATCGCCTTGCCCGTGCGCAGGTAGAAGGGCACGCCGGCCCAGCGCCAGGTATCGACTAGGAGTTTCAGCGCCACGAAGGTTTCGGTGTTGCTGTCGGGCGCGACATCGGGTGTCTGGGTAAAGGCCGGCAGATCCCTGCCGGCAATCGGGCCGGCCGTATAGGCGCCGCGTACGCCGTTCTTGATTGCCTCATCCCGCGAGTACACGCGCAAGGCCTTCAGGACCTTGCCCTTCTCATTGCGGATGGATTCGGCATCGAAGCTGTTCGGCGGTTCCATCGCCACCATCGCCAGCAGCTGGAAGAGGTGGTTCGGCACCATGTCGCGCAGCGCGCCGGTCGCATCGTAGAATTTGCCGCGCGTGCCGACGTCCACGAGTTCTGCCGCCGTGATCTGCACGTGGTCGATATAGTTGTTGTTCCACAGTGCCTCGATCATCATGTTGGCGAAGCGCGTCGTCATGATGTTCTGCACCGTTTCCTTGCCGAGGAAATGGTCGATGCGATAGATCTGGCTTTCGGACACATGGTTCAGCAGCCGCGCATTCAAAGCCTGTGCCGAGGCAAGGTCGTGGCCGAAGGGTTTTTCGATCGCGATGCGACGGAAAGCCCCGGTTGCTTCATTCATCAGTCCGTTTTCGGAGAGTTTCTCGGCGATATCGCCGAAGAAGCGCGGTGGCACGGCGAAATAAAAGGCTGCGTTGGCGCTCGGCGCATGCGAGAGATAATCCGAAATCTCCTTGTAGACGCCGTTCTGGGTGAAATCGCCGGAGATGTAGCTGATGCGCTTGCGCAGGCTCTGCCATGCTGCCTGCCGCTCCGGATCGTCCATGTCGCCTGATGTCTTCAGGAACGATTCCAGACGATCGAGCAGCATGTCGGCGCCGCCGGTCTCGATGCCGACGCCGAGAATATGCAAGTCCTCGCCGATAAGCCCGCTGCGGGTCATGTTGATCAGCGTCGGGATCAGCAGGCGCCGGGTGAGATCGCCGGCGGCGCCGAAGATCACGAATGTCAGCGGCGGGGCCGGTGCGACGTCGGGGGTGCTCATGCGCGGATCTCCTTCTGGAGGCCATATTCGGGGCTTCTGGACGACATCGACTATCTCCTCGGAGCTGTTGTTGTTTCAGCTTTGGCTTGTCATGTTCTAGCTCGGGCTGGCGCCGGTTGTCGATGGGATCGACGCACCGCCGCCAACACGCATTTCGGGGCTGATAGATAACCTATTTCTTCACCGCGACCAGGAAGAGCCGCGGGAAGCGCAACAGCACCTTGCCGTCGACAAGCGGCGGATAGGCTTTTTCGATATGCTTCAGATATTCGGCGATGAACGCATCGCGATGCTCGTCGCCGGCATGGTCGAGATAGGGGCGCAGGCCCGTGCCCTTCACCCATTCGACGATCGCTGCTGCGTTTTCCAGCACGTGATTGTAGTTGGTGTGCCAGATATCGACCCGGACGGACTTGCCGATCAGCCTGTTATAATAGACCGAGGGCGCAGGCAGAGGATTGCGGCGTACGCTCCTCTTCGCAAAGGCCTCGCTCCAGGGACCATTCTTGGCCGTTTCCTCCATCATCAGATGGCTCTGTTCGGTCAGATTGTCGGGCATCTGCACGGCAAGCACGCCGCCGGGCTTCAGTCCGTCCATCAGATGATCGAGAATATTGAGGTGGTTCGGAAGCCACTGAAACACGGCGTTGGCGAAAAGCAGGTCCACGGGTTTTTGCGGCCGCCATGTGGCGAGATCCGCCTTGACGAAGCTTGTGCCGGGCAAGCGCTTGCGCGCCGCCTCCAGCATGTTGTCGTCGCTATCGAGGCCGGAGACGCCGGCAGCACCATAGCGCTCGATGATCAGCTCGGTCGAATTGCCGGGGCCGCAACCGAGGTCGATCGCGCGTTCGATACGATCCAGCGGCACCTGCGCCAAGAGATCGCGTGCCGGGCGCGTGCGGTCATCTTCGAATTTCAGATATTGGCCGGCAGACCATGCCATGAGCGTTTCCTCTTTCTGGATTGCCGTTTCCCCCGATGCGCATAGCACCGGGATATATCAGAACCGTGTAATGACGCTGATCCCCTTGCCCTCAGCCTTATCGAGCGACATCAGCGCCGGAACGGCTTCTTCCAGGCTGATCCTGCGGCCGATAAGCTTCTGCGGCGCGATCTTGCCCGCGGCGAGCATGTCGAGCATGGCATCATAGCGCCAGGCCTGCATGCCGTGGCTGCCGTAGATTTCCAGCTCGTGGCCGATGACCTGAGCCATCGGAATCTGCGGCGTCGCATAATCACCGAGCATGAGACCAACCTGCACATGCCGGCCGCGGCGACGCAGGTTTTTGATGGAATTGAAGCAGGTCGTGGGATGGCCGAGCGCGTCGATTGAGACATGCGCGCCGCCCTTGGTGATCTCGCGTACGGCCTCGGCCACATCGGCGACCTCGGCCGCATTGATCGTGGCGACAGCACCGCATTCGCGCGCGAAGGCGAGCTTCCCGTCGGAAATGTCGATGGCGATGGCGTTGGCGCCAAGGGCGCTCGCGATCATGATCGCCCACAGGCCGACGCCGCCGCAGCCATGAACGGCGATCCATTCACCGGGACGGGTCTTGGCTTGGTCGGCAACAGCGCGGAAGGAGGTGGCGAAGCGGCAGCCGAGGCTCGCCGCCGTTGCGTCATCGACTGTGTCTGGCAGATGGACGAGATTGGTGTCGGCATAGTCGATCGCGACATATTCGGCAAAGGAGCCCCAATGGGTGAAGCCGGGCTGGAATTGGCTCGGGCAGACCTGCTGGTTGCCGGAATGGCATTCGGCGCAATGGCCGCAACCCGACACGAAGGGAACGGTGACGCGATCGCCGACCTTGAAACGGACGACGCCGCGCCCGGTCGCGACCACCTTGCCGGCAAGCTCGTGGCCCGGCACATGGGGCAGCTTTATATCCGGATCATGCCCCATCCAGCCATGCCAGTCGCTGCGGCAGAGCCCCGTCGCGCCCACGGCGATAACCGCGCCATCTTCGCCCGGTGTCGGATCTGACAGGGTGCGGATTTCGGGCGTTGCCTCGAAGGCCTCGTAATACATGGCTTTCATGGGGTTCTTCCTGTCTCTTGACGTTTCCTACGGTTCATCACTTTTCCTGATGGATCTATTCGTCAAGTTGTTGTTTCGACGCATGAAAATTGCGTTATGAATGCGGTATCGGGCGCTTTGTTGCAAATGAATTTTACCGCGTAGTTTCCGCTTGACCCTAGGATTATGCGGCTATTTGGTCTTTGCCACCTAAAGCAATTCCAGGAAAAGCGCTGAGCGCTTTTCCTGGAATTGCGAGAAAACAAAAAGATGGAGCGGTTCCGCGATCCGGCGAAAGCTGAACCGATCAAAGGGAGGAAACCACCATGGCAGTCGATACGTCGCCCCGAACCACCACCTGGACCTATGTCGAAGGAGAATGGCTTTCCGGCAATCCGCCGCTGATCGGGCCGACTTCGCATGCCATGTGGCTTGGCTCGACCGTGTTCGATGGTGCCCGCTGGTTCGATGGCATCGCCCCTGATCTCGACCTCCATTGCCAGCGCATTAACCGCTCCGCCATTGCGATGGGCCTGAAGCCGGTGAAGACGGCTGAAGAGATCGAGGCGCTCGCCTGGGAAGGCATCAAGAAATTCGACGGCAAGACGCCGATCTATATCAAGCCGATGTATTGGGGCGAGCATGGTTCGCCGGGCAGCGTCGTTGCCGTCGATGCGGAATCGACGCGTTTCGCGCTCTGCCTGTTCGAGGCGCCGCTTGGTGGCAATGGCGGCATCACGCTCACCGTCTCGCCCTTCCGCCGCCCATCGCCGGAGACGGCGATGACCGACGCCAAGGCCGGCTCGCTCTATCCGAACAGCGGCCGCATGATCCTGGAGGCGAGGGGCCGCGGTTTCAACAATGCGCTCGTGCGCGACATGAACGGCAACGTCGTCGAGACGGCATCGTCGAACGTTTTCATGGTCAAGGACGGCATCGTCTATACGCCGGTCGCCAATCGCACCTTCCTTGCCGGCATCACCCGCGCCCGCGTCATCGGCCTGCTGCGCCAGGAAGGCTTCGACGTGCGCGAGGAAACCTTGTCCGTCGAGCAATTCATGGGCGCCGACGAAATCTTCACGACCGGCAACTATTCCAAGGTCGTCAGCGTCAATCGCCTGGATGATCGCGAATTCCAGGAAGGGCCAGTCGCCCGCAAGGCGCTGGAACTCTATATGGATTGGGCGCACGGACGCAGCGCCAGCGAAGAATAGTCAGGCCTGACAGGTTACAATCTATCGAGCTTCGAAAGCGTCCCTGGTCATCTGATAGGACGCAAAGGGCTGGCCGAGATACGTTGTCTCGCGCGTCGGGGACAGGCCGAGCTTTTCGGCGACGCGCATCGAAGCGGTGTTGCCGGGTGCGATATCGGCAATCAGCCGTTCGAGGCCAAGTGTTCCGAAAGCATGCGTGAGAACCGGCCTTGCCGCTTCCGTGGCATAGCCTTTACCCCAGGAGAACCTGTTTAACCGCCAGCCAATCTCGATGTCTGGCCCTACTGCGTCGACAGGGATCAGTAAAATCCAGCCGAGAAATTGCTTCGGATCCTCCTTGGCGAAGATTGACCAATAGCCGAGGCCATCACCGAAATCAGCCTCCATGCGGCTCGTCAGGAATAGTCGGTGTGCCTCCGGATCGCCCCACGGCCCCGGAATGAATCTCGTCACCTCCGGATCGCGATCCATGGCGAGGCAATCGTCGATGTCCGCCAAGGTGCGCGGGCGCAGGATCAGGCGGCCAGTTTCAAAAGTCGGAAGCACTGCTGTTCTCCAAGACTATCGAGATAAGGCGAAGATCCCAGACAGATATTATTGAAGCGCAAACCCAATCCAAATTAAACGGCGCGAAGGGGGCTTTTGTGATATTGTGATCTCGGTTGGCAAAACCCTTAAGGAGGCCGCCATGAAAATCTCTCTTCCTGCGTCTGTCTATCTCTTCGACTATTACAGGGCTTTCCTCCAGCTCTGCGTCGTGTTGGCGATTGCCTTCGTCGTCTATTCGACGCTGTTCGGATTGACCTGGTGAAGTCGGAAGCAATTGAAACCGTCGGCCTTAATCAGGCCGCCGGGTCCGTTTTGTTTAGAGGTAGTCGACGATGAGCCTGAGCTTTCCCAATCGCAGCCGCAGTTACGACGCTTCGGCGAGGCGTATCCGTTTCACCGGCTATGACGGCATGTTCGAGGTTTCGTTTCTGGTCGACGCGGATGTTTTCCCGGGTTCGCATACCGAAGCCGGATATCTTGCCGCCTTCGATGACGGACGAGACGCGATCCAGAAGGTCGCCGCCAGAGCCTACGGCCATGCCCGACGGCGCCTGTACGTCCTGACCGCTAGCGATTTTCGCTGACGAGACTATTCCGCCTCTTTCTTCGGGCTGACCCACCAGCAATAGACCGCCCCGATCGCCAATAGCACGCAGGTGCCGAGGAAGACGGCGCGCATGCCGATATGGCCGCCGACGAAGCCGCCCAGGACCGGGCCTGCCACCTGACCGACATATTGCGAGGAGATGGAGAGCCCGAGAATGCTGCCCGTCGCCGCATCGGGTACGTTATGCCGGATAACGGCGGTGATGCAGGGCAAGAGGCCGCCGAGCGCCACGCCCATCAGGAAGCGCAAGCCGATCAACTGCCACGCAGAAGTGACGAAAGCCTGCGGTATCAGCAGCAGCGCAGCGGCGGCGAGGGCAGCCATGATGACGCTCCAGTATCCGATGCGATCAGCGAGCTTGCCGAGCCACGAGGACGACAGGATGCTGCCGAGCGCCGCAGCGGCCATCACAACGCCCGATACCATCGTCACCCTGGCGTCGCTAACGAACTGCGCGACATAGACCGTGATGATCGGCTCGATCGACATATTGGCGAGCATCAGCAGCAGGCCGAGCGACAGCATGGCGATGACGGGGCGCTTGTCCGGAATGGAGGCCCAGCTGCTGCTGGCCTTCGCAGCCTTCTTGCGCGCGGTGGATTTCTCCTCCTTGATCAGGAAGGTCGTTGCCAGGAAGGTCAGGAAGATTACGCCGCCGGCCAGCAGGAAAGTACCGCGAATACCGATGACAGGCGGCAGCGCGCCGCCGATCAGTGGCCCGACGAGATTACCCGCCATGATACCAGCCGAAAGCGTACCCAGCGCCCAGGCCGAGCGATGCTTCGGCGTCTGCGCGGCCACCAGCACCATCGAACCCGAGGCATAGCCGCCGGCGAGACCGGTGAACAGGCGCAGCGCCACCAGTTGCCAGACATTGCCGGCCATGCCCATCAGAGAGATGGCGACCGTCATGCCGAGGCTGGCGCGGATCAGCATCAGCTTGCGGCCATAGATATCGCCGAGCCGCCCCCAGAGCGGCGCGACGAAAGCGGCGGCGAAGAAGGTCGCGCCATAGGCAATGCCGGACCATTGTACGATCGCGGCCTTGTCGCTGACACCGAGTTCCTCGACATAGAGCGGCAGGAACGGGAGCAGCAGCGTCATCGCGACGATCGTCGTGAACGAGCCGGCGAGGCAGATGATCAGGTTCCGCATCCAATGCGCGGTTTCCGGCTCGGCCGGTGCGGCTGCATCCCATCTCGTCTCGGTCATTTCGCGGCCTTTGCATTCAATGTGTAAAACAGTTCCTGGCTGCCCGATGCGAGGATATGACCCTTCGCGGCGGCGATGAGATCGGCGCGGGTGAAGAGATCCGGAAGGTTCAGTCGGTCGACATCCAGCGCATAGACGGTGACGTGGTAGCCATGAACACGCTCGTCGTTCCAGGGCGGGCAGGCGCCCATATAACCGCCATGCGGCCCGTCCTTCAAGTTGCCGCCACCGGCGCCATTCTGGCCGCGTCGCCCATAGGCCGTGCGCTCGAGCGGCAGGCCATTGGCTGAGGGACCGCTTCCGTCCGTGCCTTCGGCAAGGCTGGTGCGCGATGGGGGAATATCGGCCAGCACCCAGTGAACGAATTCCATCCGCTTGAAATCCTTCGGGATGGTTTTGTCCGCCTTATTGAACAGCGAGAAATCGGCGGGCACGTCGGGATCGACCATCGTCAGCGCATAGGATCGCGTGCCCTTCGGCCCTTTCGACCAGGAGACGGCAAGGCTCTTGTTCGGACCGGGTGCCGACTTTTCAGGCCCTGCCGAAATGCAGGAAGCATTTTCGGGCAGCAGCATCCGGCCATCGCTCTTTGCAAATGTCACCTTGAGGTCGGCCGATAGGGCTGGGGTGGCGACAACTGCTGCGATGACGGTGGCATTCAGAATTTTGAGCATGGTTTTCATGATGTTGCCCTTTCATGTTGCAGCTCCTATGAGCCTTCGAGGGCAGGATGTAACAAATTCGTGCCGAGCGGCTGCGCACGCAAACGCTCAAAATGCTGTCGCAAACGCTCACGCGCTGCGAAGTCGATCGGCGAAACGGCGCGGCGAGCGATAGCCTGTCGCAAGCGCGGCTTCCCGCAGCGACAGCCCGTCCTCCGCGAGAAGGGCCGTTGCCAGCGCCACACGTTCGCTTGCCAGTACCTCTCGCAGGGAAGCGCCCTCGCGTGACAGGCGACGGCGTAATGTCGCGTTGCTCGTGCAGAGTTCGGCGGCAATGAGATCGGCTGTCCAGGCACGGTCCGGCTGCCAGCGCACCAGCGCCCGTACCGCCTCGGCGGTTGTCTCCGGCAAACCGGGCAGGGCACCGCGCATGCCGAGCACCATGAGTACTTCCACGAGTCTGTGCTCGATCAGTGGGATCGGCAGGCTTCCACTGGCAATGCCTTCGCCGGCATGGCCGATGGCAGCGGCCAGTAACGAATCGAGCGGCAGGTCGATCTGCGATGCGGTTTGGGCTGGCGGAAAGGCTTTTGCCGCCCGCCGTGTCAATTCCTCGGGAAAGGTGATGAAGATCGCCCGATAGACGCCGGTCTGCGGATCGGGGTCGTTGACGACATCGCCGCTCCACCCGGCCGGCAGCACGAGCACCGTACCGGCCGAAAAATGCCGCTGCCGTCCCATGCTGACGATTTCCTTGGAACCTTCGAGGATGGCGACGATTGAAACCTGAGAAAAGGCCGAGCCGGCAATGCGCTCGCGTTCGCGCGTGACGAAGGTAAAAAGCGTCGAATAGCTGCCGATGCCGGTTGGCTCGACCGCCGGACGATTGTCTTTGGCCGCCAGCCGATGCAGCTTTTCCAACATGTGGTGATGAGCCTCGGACACTTGCGATGGCTTTCTGCTGATTGGGATGCTTGAGGAGTTTGGACCACGCGGGCGGCAATGCCAAGTCTGCAAAGCGCCTTGTTGGTTCGCCGGGCTGATGTTATAAACTGATTGCATTATAAAATCAGTTTATGGTTGGCGGATCAAAGCCCGTCCTGATGCAAAGGAGGAGGCAGATTATGAACTCTCTCGAAAATGCCCGTTGCGATACGGTCAAGCGGCTGTTTGCAGCCTATGTCGCTCAGCATCCCGATATTGTCGACCCGATGCTGACCCGGGATTTCACCTTTTCCAGCCCGCGCGACGATCACATCGACCGGAAGCGGTACTTCGAACACTGCTGGCCGAAGGAGAAGGTGTTTCGCGATATTCATATCGAACATCTGGTCGCGGATGGTGACGATGTGATCGTCGGCTATCGCGCCGAGAAGATGGATGGCGCCAGCTTTCGCAATGTCGAGCTGATCCGCTTTGCCGGCGACCGCATAGCCGAGGTGAACGTCTATTTCGGGCGGAATTTGTAATGCTTCAGCTGCCCGTAATCTTCGCCATCGCGGCTGCAAGTGCGGTCGCCGGACCAGTCATAGGTTGCGGGCAGTTTTCCGGAAGAAGGTGAACTGCATCCGTCATCGAGGCTTGAGCGAAAGCGATCGTGACAGCGCTTTCGCCGCTGAACGCTTTCATCGCATCGGCAATAGCCGCAAGATAGGCCGAGAGATCCCCGGCCCGGAAGTGCGTCCATGCGCCCGGCACCAGCCGAACCTCGATTTCGGCACCCGTCGCCTTAGCCGCTGCTTCGAAAAGTGCAGTCGTCGGGGCGATGGTCGTTTCGACGGTGCACAGCACGATAACCTTACCGCCCGCCTTGACCGCCTGCTCTGCCAACACTGCATCTGCCTGGATGATCGGGGCTCCGGCGCCGGCCGCGATCTTCGACGCTGCTGGGCCTAGTGTCGAGCAGTTGAGCACGACGGCATCGGCATCCTCCGCCAGATGCCAGAGAAGCGCTGCCGTTTCGGCCGAAATCTCATCCGTCAGGCGTCCCACCTTTTCGGCGGCGAGAAGGAGATCAGCGCGGACATGATGACGCAGCATGCCATCAGGCAACCCGAGCGCTTTCGCCGCCGCTTCATAGACGGTGATATTGCTTTCGGCGGTGTGCAGGCAGGCGATCGTCACAGATGTTCCTCATCACGACAGGAGATCCGTAAACTAGCCTTGGGGCTATGCCTTGTCGATGTTTTGCCGCGGCAGCCCGCCCTGTATCGAAACATCATCATATACAATAAGGTAAACTTCTAAGCCGATGCTATACCTATTTGAAAAGTAGGGCAATTTTTGCTCCTACGTGCAACTTTTTTGGCATGTCGCCGGTTGCTCTTCCAGGCGACGGCTCCTATGTTCCGCTTCACCTGCCGACGCAATTTTTTGCCAAGAGGAGATATGACCATGGCTTTCGAATTGCCTGAACTTCCTTATGATTACGATGCACTTTCGCCCTTCATGTCGCGTGAGACCCTCGAATATCACCACGACAAGCACCACAAGGCCTATGTCGACAACGGCAACAAGCTCGCTGCAGAAGCAGGTCTTGCCGATCTTTCGCTCGAAGAAATCGTGAAGAAGTCCTTCGGCACCAATGCCGGCCTCTTCAACAATGCTGCCCAGCACTACAACCACATCCATTTCTGGAAGTGGATGAAGAAGGGCGGCGGCGGCAACAAGCTGCCGGGCAAGCTCGAAGCAGCGTTTGCTTCCGATCTCGGCGGCTACGACAAGTTCAAGGCCGATTTCGCTGCTGCCGGCGCAACGCAGTTCGGCTCCGGCTGGGCATGGGTTTCCGTTAAGAACGGCAAGCTGGAAATCTCCAAGACCCCGAACGGCGAAAACCCGCTCGTTCACGGCGCCGACCCAATCCTCGGCGTCGACGTATGGGAACATTCCTACTACATCGACTACCGAAACCTGCGTCCGAAGTACCTCGAAGCCTTCATCGACAGCCTTATCAACTGGGATTACGTCCTGGAGCGCTACGAAGCCGCTACGAAGTAAGTTCGCCGCACAGGCTGGCTTTCGCACCCGGCGTCTTTCTGGCGTCGGGTGTTTTCTTATGAGCAGCCTTATTGATATATCCGTGTGCCGCTTGGCGGCCCAGGAGATCGCCACAGGAGGCTGAATGCCATCAGCACCGCTCTTCCGCTTTGGTGTCATCGCCGATCCGCAATATGCCGATCTCGCGCCCAATCTCACCCTCAATCGCTATCCCGCGAACAGTCTCGACAAACTTCGAGCGGCGATCGAGGAGTTCAATCGGCACGATCTCGCCTTCGTCGTCACGCTCGGCGATATCATCGACCGCGAATGGAAGAGCTTCGACGCCGTTTTGCCGGTCTACCAAGCCTTGCGTCATCGCAAGCATTTCCTGCTCGGCAACCATGATTTCGCCGTTGCTCCGCAACATCTCGGCACGGTGCCGGCGCGGGTCGGCATGCCGTCGCCCTATTACGATTTCAGCCTTTCCGGCTATCGCTTCATCGCGCTTGACGGCAATGAAATCAGCGTCTTTGCCCCGCCGGAAGGCGATCCGCGGCGGCAGGAGGCGAAGGATCTGATGAAGGCGCTGGAGATCGCCGGCGCGCTCAATGGCCAGCGCTGGAACGGGGCGATCGGCGACACACAATATGACTGGCTCGCCGCGAAACTCAAGGAAGCAAAGGCGGCAGGCGAGAAGGTCATCGTCATGAACCACTATCCCGTCTTCCCAGAGAATGGACATAATGCCCTGAACAGCGACCGCTTGCTGGCCCTTTTGGCAGAGCATGGCCATGTCGTCGCTTACCTTAACGGTCACAATCATGCCGGCAATTTCGGCGTGTCGGATGGCACTTACTTCGTTAACTTCAAGGGCATGGTGGACACCGAAGACACGAGCGCCTACGCGATTGTCTCGGTCTGTGAGGACCGGCTCGAAATCAGCGGCTTTGGCCGCGAGACGAGCCGAACCCTGGCGCTACGCTGAACCTATTCCGCTGCGGCATGCGGATGGGAGATGAGGTTGTCTGGTTTACAGGATCTGGCCTTGCGATCGATGTTGCCAACGCCTCAGCCGGCGGCGGCTGGGGTGTTTGTCTGCCAGCCATTCACCCAGATCTGCCTCAAACCGTCGCCTTCGCCCTTGAACCATAATCCCGTCGCCTCGCAGCCTTCGATCCGATCGCTGCGGAAGTTGCGGATAGCCTGGCGCAGCTCGCACCAGGCGACGACGTTGGCCGTTTCGGCATAATAGATCAACGCGATCGGCCGGATGATGCGTTCCGTGGCGCGGCCGAGCTCGTCACGATAGGCAAGGTCCAGCTTTTCCTCGTCGCGAATGGCGCGACGAACCAGCGAGAGGTCGATCGCCGCGGCCGAAGGCGCGGCAAAGCCCCAGGCATGCAGCGCATTGGCATCGAGGGTCTGACGTAGCGGTGGCGGCACGACGCCGGCGATCTTGGCGGTGACGCGCTTGGCCGCCTGCTTGAGCTCGGCATCGCCGGTGCGTTCCAGCAGCGCCAGCGACAGCACGATCGCCTCCATCTCCTCGATGGAAAACATCAGCGGCGGCAAGTCGAAGCCGGGCCGCAAGATGTAGCCGATGCCGCGCTCACCCTCGATCGGCACTCGCATCGCCTGTAACGCGGCGATATCGCGATAAACCGAACGCACCGTCACCTCCAGCCGGGCGGCAATGTCGGCCCCCGTCACCGGCCGCTTTGCCAGCCGCAGGATCTGGATGATCTCGAACAGGCGCGATGCCTTACGCATTTCTTGTCCCAAAGATAAGGCTACTGACAATACCCCGTCAGTTGGCTCGATTTATAAAGCCGCCTATTCACTTGAAAATCAACCATTTCCTCTCCTGTTTCCATGGAGAGCTCGATAGGCAACTGACATGGGTTACGCAGAAAATCTCTGGCTCTTCTTCATCCTTCTTTTGGGCATCATAATCGTACCGGGCATGGACATGCTGTTCGTGCTCGCCAATTCCCTCGCCGGCGGCAGCAACCGCGGCCTTGCCGCGACGGGCGGCATCATGCTGGGCGGCGCGGTGCATTCGCTGAACGGTGCCATCGGCATCGGCCTGCTCACGCATTTCGTGCCCGTTCTCTTCAATCCGCTGCTTGTGATCGGCGGAGCTTACATGGCTTACATCGGCTATACGCTGATGCGCAGCTCCATAACCGTTGGGGAGAGTGGGCCTGCTGGCAGCCGCTCCGCCTGGAAAGCCTTCCGGCAGGGGGCATTGACTTGCCTCATCAATCCCAAGGCCTATCTCTTCATCTTTGCCGTGTACCCGCAATTCCTGAAGCCGGATTACGGCCCGATGTGGATACAGGCCGTCATCATGGGAGCCATGACCATCGCAACGCAATTTGCCGTCTATGGCGGACTTGCCATCACGGCAGGGCGCAGTCGCGAGCTGCTGGTTGCCAATCCCAGAGCAACTGCCTTTGCGGGCCGCGCAGCCGGGCTGCTGCTTGTCGCAGTTTCGGTGTTTACTGTCTGGGAGGGCTTGAAATTAGCGTGAGGGCTGAAGCGGCGAATGAGTGTGTCGGTAGCATGACACTGATTTCACTTGCATCTCACTACTTTGTGACTTCATTGCCGGAAAGGAAACCGGCAAACATGTCGCCGTAATCATGCGCCCGGCCGCGCAAGCGGTCCGAACCATTTGCGAAGAGGTAGGAGAACGAAATGAAGTGGAAAGCGATTGTGATGGCGACGGCTCTGGCCGGCATCGCATTGGGTTCGGTCGTCGCGGCCGACGGCACGCATGACACCCGCATCGGCATGATGAAGAAGATCGGAGGCGCAGCGGGTGCTCTCGGCGCGATTGCCAAGGGCGACAAGCCCTATGACGCCGACATCGTCAAGGCATCTCTGACGACGATCGCCGAAACCGCCAAGGCGTTTCCGGATCAGTTCAATCCGCAGAGCGACAAGACCGATCCCGAGGTCAATCCGAAGATTTGGGACAATCTCGATGACTTCAAGGCGCATGCCGCCAAGCTTTCCACCGATGCCGAGACGGCGCTCGCCCAGCTCCCCGCCGATAAGGCCGGCGTCGGCGCGACGCTGAAGACCCTCGGCGGCAGCTGCGGCGCCTGTCACCAGGCCTATCGCATCAAGAAGGACTAGCGGTAGGTCGGCCTAGTTTGAATATCGATTTTGGCCTCCGCACAATTCTACCGCTGCGGAGGCTTTTGGCTTTGGAGCTGGGCTAAGGGGTGGAATGATGGCGCGGTTTATTCGGTGGCTGCTTTGCCTTTTTGGCGTGATCATTCTCGGCGGTGGTGCATTCTATGTCATCACCGCGCCGTCGCCCTTGCCCGCCAGCCATTGGGCCAATCTCGGTGACCCAGATGTTAAAAACGGTCAGCTGGTCTTCTGGGCCGGCGGCTGTACGAGCTGTCATGCGGCACCCGGCGTCCAGGGCGATGCCAAGCTGGTGCTTTCGGGTGGTCTCGCCCTTACCAGCCCATTCGGAACCTTCCATGTCCCGAATATCTCGCCGGATGAGAAGGCGGGGCTTGGCAGCTGGACGCTGGCCGATTTCGGCAATGCCATGAAGCGCGGCGTCGGCAAAAACGGCGAGCACCTCTATCCGTCCTTTCCCTACGGCTCCTATACCCGCATGAGCGACAAGGACATCAACGATCTCTGGGCCTTCCTGAAGACGCTGCCGAAAAGCGACAATGTCGTTCCGCCGCATGAGCTGCCCTTTCCCTTCAATATCCGGCTCGCGCTGGGCGGCTGGAAGTTCCTATATCTCAACGATCAGCCGCGCATCGTGCTTGCCAGTGCCGACGAGAAGGTCAAGCGTGGTCAGTATCTTGTCGAAGGGCCGGGACATTGCGGCGAATGCCATACGCCACGTGACAGCCTCGGCGGCTTCGTGAGCGGCCAATGGCTGGCGGGCGCGCCCAATCCGGAGGGCAAGGGCCAGATCCCAGATATTACCCCGGGCTCCAAGGCAATCGGCAACTGGAGCGCCGGCGATATCGCCAACTACCTCGAGACCGGCTTCACCCCGGACTATGACTCGGCCGGCGGTTCCATGGCCGAAGTCCAGCAAAACATCGCCCACCTGCCTGCGACCGACCGCGAGGCGATCGCGGCCTATCTCAAGGCGCTACCGGCGAAGTAAGCCGCAAGATGCTCAAACCGCGCCCGCGCGTCTGGCGAGATAGAGATGCGTTTCGTAATGCAGCTCGAATTTGCCGCCGTGTGTGTTTATCGCATCGGCAAGCTCGAAAAGCAGCGCTTCTCTCCGATCCTCGCTCAAAAGCCGGTAGCTGGAGAGCGTTCGCAAGAGGTCCGTATAGCTCTGCGCAGTGTGCGACCGACCCCAGGAATAATGGTGGTGTACCGGAGCTTCAAAGTGGTCTGATTGCTTCAGCTCCCGAGCAAAAGGGCCATCAGGCAAATACCAGGCCTCCACGGGCGGGCCGGCAAGCTGTGGGGCATGGCGAGCGTAGATCCCCGCGAACTTTTCTGACAGCGGCGATTCCGGCTTCATCGGCACATTGCCGAAGACGGCGAGTGTTCCTTCCGGCGCGAGGAGGGCGGCCGTCCGGGCGAAGCGCAGTTCCGGCGAAACCCAATGGAAGGATTGTGCCGCGAATATCAGCCTGAAGCTCTCCGGCTCGCCCGGCCATGCTTCGAAGGTGGTTTGCTCGAACCGCACTCGCGGAAATTCCGCCAATCTTTCCTGCGCAACTGCGATCAGTTCTGCGCCGGGATCAAGCGCGAGAACGGAGAGGCCACGGCGAGCAAAGCTCTCTGTCGCTTGTCCGGTGCCGCAGCCGATTTCGAGGACCTGATCCTTGGCTTCCAGCCTGGCAAAATCGATGACATTGGCAAAAAGCGCATCGGGATAGAGCGGGCGGGAAGCATTGTAGAGGCCGGCGACGCCATCGAATGTGAACCGCTATTCCAAGTCGCATCTCCAGTTGCAGATCGAAGTCGACAGCCATTTTTCTAGCGCATTTCCGATCAAGCTTGTAGCCATGGGATTCGGCAACAGGAGAGGGTGGTCGTGGACGCAAGGGTGGCGCGGAAGGTTCCTTATTTCAGCCAATGGGAAACGCCTGACATGACGCTGGCGGTCGTCGCCGAGGGTGCACAATCGGCCTTGCTGAAGGACCCGCTCTGGGCGTCATCCGGCGCAAGCAGCGTCGAGGATTATGCCCGCTGGGCCGGCAATCTCTGCGGCATGGCCTGCCTGAAGATGGTGCTCGCCGCCCGCACCGGCAAAACCATCCCTATCATGGATCTGGCCATGGGTTGCTGGGAATATGGCGGCTATGTCGAGGAGGCGGATGGCCGGATCAAGGGATTGATCTATGCGCCGTTCGTCCCATTCGTTCGGGATCGCTTCGGTCTGAATGCTCGCGTCGTCACCGGCATTTCCGTCACTGACATCGCCGATATCCTCGCGCAATCGGAGTATTTCATCGCGTCGGTGCATCATTCGATCCGCTGGCCCGAGACCGAACCGCCGGCCAAAGGTGGCCATCTGGTGCTGGTGACGGCCATCGACGGCAATAATATCCGCTTCCACAATCCATCCGGCCACATCGATGCGACGCGCGAGAATGCCGAAATGCCGCTGGAGATATTCGAGAGGTTCTTTGCCGGCCGCGGGATCGCCATCGATCGCTAACATCGAGCGTCAGACGGCGATCCTCTTAAAGGCCGGCATCAGGCCAGAGCCTGAAGGTAGCGCATGCCGGTGACCGGACGCGGCTTGAAATCCATGTTTTCGTAGAAGCGGTGGGCCTGGAAATTCCCCGTCGCAGCGCCGACCGAAAGATAGCTGCAGCCCGCCTTGCGGGCGATATCGCGGGCGCGGTCGACGAGATGCTGCCCGACGCCATGGCCGCGATGGCCGTCGCGCACGAAGAGATGGTGCAGATCCATGCCTCGCTGTCCCTCTTGCGCCTTGTAGAGCGGCACGAGGATGGCGTAGCCGATCAGCCCCTGTTCGCCTTCGGCAACAAGCGCCGTGATCCACGGCATAGGACCGAAGAGATCGCGCTCGAGCTGTTCGGGTGTCGTGCCGGAGGGGTCGCCATGATGGGCGGCCAGCAGCCGGATCATGTCGTTGAGCTCAGGCAGGTCGCGTGGCTGGGCATTGCGGATGGTCAGAACCGGAGGGCGGAGAAGTGAGATGTCGCTATCGTCTAGCATGGCATTTTGCGTCCTTGTTTTTTGAATGAGCCGTCAGGACGCTGCCGATACAACAAAGCCGCCTGACGGCGGCTTTGTTGACAATATGATCTGTCTTGGCCGCCCGTTACAGGTACAGCCAAAAATACGAGCAATTATGGAGCGCGTTCGTGATCATGGGCGCATCAATGATCCGGTTCAGCGTATTTGTCAATGGGGGCTCAGTGCTCGTGTTCGCATAGGCCGTGATCGGAAAGCGCGCGGATCACATAGCAGTCTTCGATGCTATGGCCGTCGCAATGCGAGACGATGCGCTCCAGCTCGTGCTCCAGCTTCTTCAGCCGTGCGATCTTGGTGCGAACGTCATCCAGATGTTCCTTGGCGATACGGTCGGCGCCGACGCAGGGGCGGTCCGGATGTTGGCTGAGCGAGATCAGCTCCTTGATGGCATCGATCGTCAGACCCAAGTCACGGCCATGTCTGATAAAGGCGAGGCGTTCAAGATCGGCTTTGGAATAACGCCGCTGATTGCCTTCGCTGCGTTCCGGTTCCGATATCAGGCCCATCTGCTCGTAATAGCGGATCGTCGGTACTTTAACGCCGGTATGTCTCGATAGATCGCCGATGGTCAGCATTAAGCGGCTCCAATACCTCTAGTCTCTAGAGCAATATATGCGGCCATCATCGCAAAAATGCAAGGCCAGGTAGGGGCTAATCATTCCAGGATAGTCCTCCGGCTTTCTCATTGCCCAGGCAGTCGCCGCAAGAAGGTGCTTCCAATTTGCCATCATAGATACTATACCCCCCTATATTATAATCGAGGCCACGATGTCCCATACCATTCGTCAGCAAGCCAAGCTCCTCTCACGCGTCCGCCGCCTCAAAGGGCAGATGGAAGCGGTGGAGCGGGCGCTCGAGGCCGAGCGTCCCTGCGGAGAAGTCTTGCAGTTGCTCGCCTCCATTCGCGGCGCCCTGACGGGGCTAACCGGGGAGGTTCTGGAGGACCATCTGCAGGAGCATGTGCTCCATGCCGAAAGCGAAGAGGCCCGCCGGCAGGCAGTCGATGAGATAGCCGACGTGCTGAAGACCTATCTGCGGTGACAGCGTCAGACGAACAACGAGAAAGTAAAGTCATGAGCATTTCCTCCGAAATGGGCCACAGCCACGTTTTTCTGGGCTCCGATCATCAGCGCAATGAGCGCCGTATCTGGCTCGTCATCGCGCTGACCGCCGTCATGATGGTGGTCGAGATCGGCGCGGGCACGATTTACGGCTCGATGGCGCTGCTCGCCGATGGCTGGCATATGTCGACCCATGTCAGCGCCATGCTGATCTCGGCGCTCGCCTATCTCTACGCGCGCCGACATGCGCACAATGCACGCTTCACCTTCGGCACCGGCAAGTTCGGCGATCTCGCGGGCTTTGCCAGCGCGATCGTGTTGGCGCTGATCGCGCTGATCATGGGCTGGGAGAGCATACTGAGATTGCTCGATCCGGTGGCGATCAATTTCCGCGAGGCCATCGCAATTGCTGTTGTCGGCCTTATCGTCAATCTCGTCAGCGCATGGCTTCTGCGCGACGACCACAGCCATCATCACCACGGTCACGCCGGCCATGGGCACAGCCATGGCCACGCCCATACTCACGATCACGCCCATCATCATGAGCATCATGACGATCACCATCACGACCATGGCCAAAAAGGTGGCAGGGACAACAATCTGCGCTCGGTCTATGTCCATGTCATCGCCGATGCGATGACCTCGGTTCTGGCGATCGCTGCCCTGCTGCTTGGCAGCCGTTTCGGCTGGACCTTCCTCGATCCCGTCATGGGCATCGTCGGCGGCCTGGTCATCCTGCAATGGGCCTGGAGCCTGCTGCGCGCTTCCGGCGCCGTTCTCCTCGATTTCATTCCGCAAGGCGAGGATCTGCCTGAGGAGATCCGCGAGGCGATCGAAACGGACGAGGATCGGATTACCGATCTGCATGTCTGGCAGGTTGGGCCCGGGCATCATGCGGCCATCGTTGCGGTCGCAACAGCCGTCTCGCGCGAGCCCTCTTTCTATAAGGCGCGGCTTGCCAGTATTCACGAGCTCTCGCATGTAACGGTCGAAGTTACCGTCGACAAGGCTGCATAAAATCCGCTAGCAATCGGTAAGGTCAGAGGCTTGCCATATTCCTCGCATAGCCCAAAATCTGCCCGATTCTGCTGGAGGCCTCTCGCATGCCCACATTGCTAACCCGCCGCCGCCTCATGGTAGGCTCGGCGCTGCTTCTTCCCGCCTTGACGCTCGGCCCCGATGCGCTTTTTGCACAGGATAGCGGCACATCACCCCAGACGCCTGTGACAACGGATAATTCGGCGGCGCCCGGCGCCGGCAGCCAGGGAATGGAAAGCGACCGCGCAGCGCCGGATAATTCGCAGCTGTCCGACGATGTCGACAAGCAGCTTGCCGATCTGGAAAAGAAGACCGGCGGCCGCCTCGGCGTCTCCGTACTCGACACTGAAACCAATATTTCTCTCGGCCATCGCGAGGAGGAGCATTTTCCCCTGTGCAGCACCTACAAGGCGCTTGCTGCCGGCTTTGTGCTGGCGCGCGTCGATCAGGGCACGGAAAAGCTCGACCGCCGCGTCACCTACGGCAAGGACAAGATCGTCACCTATTCGCCGGAAACAGAAAAGCACGCCGACGGCGATGGGATGACCATTGCCGAGCTGTGCGCAGCCGCAATCACGCTGAGCGACAATACGGCTGGCAATCTTCTGCTCGAAAGTTTCGGCGGACCCGCCGCTTTGACCTCGTGGCTGCGCACCACAGGCGACACCGAGACCCGCCTTGATCGCAACGAGCCGGATGTCAACCAGGCCGTCAAGGACGACCCGCGCGACACGACGACCCCGGATGCGATGCTGGATTCGATCGGCCTTCTGACACTCGGCAATACGTTGTCGGAAACATCGAGGGAGCAGCTGGTCAACTGGCTCGTCGCCAATACGACGGGAAATAATCGCTTGCGGGCCGGCCTGCCGAAGGAATGGAAGGTCGGCGACAAGACCGGTACCGGCAATAACGGCTCCTATGCCGATATCGCCGTCATCTGGCCGCCGGACCGAGGTGCGATCCTGGTCACGACCTTTGTTGCCGAGGCGACTGCGCCTGCAAAGGACGTCGAGGCAGTGTTTGCTGAGATCGGCAAGATTGTCGTCGACATGGTCGGACAATAGCGAGATATCGATAATGAAAACAAGACGATAAGAGAGAGATGTGAATCAGGTCCGTATCGTCTTCAAGTGGTTTGGCAATTGACTTAGACCAGCGCCAATGCCGCAGCTGCGCTGTCCGTTTCCTGATCGCTATCATCATCAGTGTTGCCGGCTCCGAGCTTCTGCTTGATCTCATCGGCAATCTGGTCGTTGATTGCCTTCTGCTCGTCGGCCGGCAAGGACTTGAACGAATCTTCCGTCAGGCCATGCGCCTCGAGATATTGCGCGCGGATCTTCTGAGCCGGCGTCATGTTCGCCCATTTGGCAAACTCGTCGAGAATGTCCTGATCGGATTGCCCGCTTGACGATGCCGAGCTGCTTCCGTCCGCGGCCGCCACGCTATCCTGCTCGCCGCCGTCGGCCGAGGTCGAAGACGACGTGCTGCCGAACTGGCTGAGCCAGAAGCCGGATGAAATCGAGGAGGGGACGCCGCTGGACGAGATGGACGGTCCCTGCGAATCCTCCTGCTGGCCGTCGCCGTCGTCCGGCAGCGAGAAGGGTGTGCTGTCGTCACTGTCGCTGCTTTGCTGGCTGCGGATCGGCGTGCTGAAATAATTTTGGGTGCTGCTGTGCACTTTCATCGTCATATCTCCCGATGGGTTGCGGGGACGATGACTCTGCAAACCTGTCCGGAGCTTATGTGCTCAAGCTTTCTCAGGTGCCGCAAAAGGTTTGGAGCACTCGTTCCGCCGGCAATGGCGGTTCGGCATAAGGCGCAAAAGCAGGCTGATCCTGGTAAGGAGTTGCCAGCACCTTCAGCAGGGCCTCAAACAACGAGAAGTCACCATCCTCAACGGCAGCTTCGATGGCCTGCTCGATTCGGTGATTGCGGGGAATGAAGGCCGGATTGACCTTGCGCATCGCTTCAGCTCGCGCTGCCGGCGCCTGCGGATCGCGAGCAAGCCGCTCGCGCCAGCGTTCCAGCCATGGCGCAACAGATTGCGGATCGTTGAAAGTGGCGGCGAAATCGCCGCCGTCCCCGTCCCCGTCCCCGTCGCCGGCAAGTGCGGCTAGGCGGCGAAACGCCAGCGTGAAATCCGCATTCTGCTGCTGCATCGTCGCCAGCAGCGACTGGATCAGGTCCAGATCGCCGTCCTCTTCGCTCACAAGCCCGATCTTGGCGCGCATGCCGGCAAGCCAATAGGCCTGAAAGCGTTCGCCATAGGCTTTGATGACCGTGTTTGCCAGGTCGATCGCCGCATCGACGGACGAGTCGATCAGCGGGATCAGCGTCTCGCCGAGGCGCGCAAGATTCCATTGGCCGATAGCTGGCTGATTGGCATAGGCATAGCGGCCGTTGCGGTCGATGGATGAGAACACGGTCGCCGGATCGTAGGCATCCATGAAGGCGCAGGGACCGAAATCGATCGTCTCGCCAGATACGGTCATATTGTCGGTGTTCATCACCCCATGGATGAAGCCGACATGGAGCCAGCGCGCGATCAATGAAGCTTGCCGATCGGCCACGGCTTCTAGCAGTGCAAGATAAGGGTTCTTGCGGTCTCTGATTTCCGGGTAATGCCTGGCAATGACGTGATCCGCCAGGGTCCGCACGCTCTCCGTATCGCCCCGCGCCGCAAAGAACTGGAAAGTGCCGACGCGGATATGGCTCGCCGCCACGCGGGTAAATACCGCACCGGGCAATACTTCCTCGCGATAGACAGGCTCGCCTGATGTCACGGCCGCGAGCGCCCGCGTCGTCGGAATGCCGAGCGCATGCATGGCCTCGCTGACGATATATTCGCGCAGAACCGGGCCAAGCGCGGCGCGTCCATCGCCGCGGCGGGAAAACGGCGTCGGTCCCGGACCCTTGAGCTGAATGTCCCGGCGCTTGCCGTTGCGATCCTTCACCTCGCCAAGCAGGATCGCGCGGCCATCGCCAAGCTGCGGAACGAAATTGCCGAACTGGTGGCCGGCATAGGCCATGGCGATCGGTTGCGATCCCGGCAGCAGCTCGTTGCCCGAAAAGATTGCCGCCGCATTTTGCTTCAGCGTCTCCACATCCAGCCCGAGTTCCCGTGCCAGCACCTCGTTGAACTTGATCAACTGCGGCGCAGCAACCGGCGTCGGCGCCTGGTCCGCAAAGAACTGCGGCGGCAGGCGCACGTAGCTGTTGTCGAAGGCGATCGGAGGCGCCCGAAGCGCGGTGTCATCGTGAAGAGGAGAGCTCATGCTCCTAAGGTAGGGCCGGTGCGTGGGAGGCGCAAGGCGGATATCGTAATCGGCTTTGCTGTTGCCGATTTCAAAGTCCGCTGTCCTCCAGCTCCCGTGCCATCTCCGCAAGCTTGCGCACCGTATTGAGATTTCTGGACGTGCCCGCCTTCAAGGCCGGCAGCTTCAGCTTCGAGCGCCCGGAGCCATCGGGGTAATGCACGTAGATTTCGCGGCCGGCGATATGCACTTCCTCGCCCCCGGGTGCGACGAGCTTGGTGAGTGCATCTTCCGGTGCCGCCTCCTGCAGGAAAGTCACCAGCAGGTAGTTCGGCTTGGCATGCGGGAAGGGCGAAGTATCAGCCGCCCTTTCCAGAGCCTCGCGGCTGCGTAGGATCACGCCCGGAGACTTGCCCATCTTGTCCGCCAGTGCCTTTTCAAGCCGAGCCTGCACCGTTGCCTCGTCCTCGTCGGCGCGGAAGACCACATTGCCGCTCTGGATGTAGGTGCGCACATCCTTGAGGCCGATCTCTTCGCAGAGCGCCTTGAGATCGGTCATGGACAGCATGCCGGTACCGCCGACATTGACGGCACGTAGCAGGGCGACGAAGATGGTCATGATTTCCTCCCGCCGTTCCGTTTACATCTTTTCAGCGACCTTGACGGCGAAGGCGTATTCGAACGCCACTTCCTCCAGCCGCTGGAAGCGGCCGGAAGCGCCGCCATGGCCGGCATCCATGTTCGTCTTCAGGAGAATAGGCGCATTGCTGGTGGTTTTCTCACGCAGCTTGGCGACCCACTTGGCCGGTTCCCAATAGGTGACGCGCGGATCGGTGAGGCCGCCGAGCGCGAGGATCGGCGGGTAGGGCTTCTCGCCGACATTGTCGTAGGGACTATAGGCGGCGATCTGCTCGTACTCTTCCTTGCTCTCGATCGGATTGCCCCATTCCGGCCATTCCGGCGGCGTCAGCGGCAGCGTGTCGTCGAGCATGGTGTTCAGCACGTCGACGAAGGGCACGGCGGCGATGATGCCGGCGAACTTCTCCGGCGCCATGTTGGCGATCGCCCCCATCAGCATGCCGCCGGCCGATCCGCCCTCGGCAATGATCTTCGCGTAAGAAGTGAACTTCTCCTGATTCAAATAGTCGGCGGCCGCGATGAAGTCCTTGAAGGTATTGGTCTTCTTTTCCATCTTGCCGTCTTCGTACCAGGCAAAGCCCTTGTCCTTGCCGCCGCGGATATGGGCGATGGCATAGACGAAGCCGCGATCGGCGAGCGACAGGCAATTGGTATTGAAGCCGGCCGGGATGGTAACGCCATAGGCGCCATAACCATAGAGCAGACAGGGGGCCGAGCCGTCGAGAGGCGTGTCCTTGCGATAAAGCAGCGTTACCGGCACGGTCTCGCCATCCCAGGCGGGTGCGAAGACGCGGCGCGTCACATAGTCTTCCGGATTGTGGCCAGAGGGCACTTCCTGCGTTTTCAGCAGGGTGCGCTCGCGCGTCACCATATTGTAGTCGTAGAGCTGGCTCGGGGTTGTCATCGAGGAGTAGGAGAAGCGGATGACATCCGTATCGTATTCTGCCGCACCCTGCAGGCCGAGCGCATAGGCCTCCTCCTCGAAGGCGATCGCGTGTTCCTCGCCGGTACGACGGTCGCGGATGATGATGCGCGGCAGGCCGTCCTTGCGCTCCAGCCAGAGGAGATGGCGGGCATAGGCGAGATGGCTGAGGATCAGCGTGCCCGGCTTATGCGGCACGACTTCACGCCAGTTTTCCTTGCCTGGGTTCTTCGCCGGCGCTTCCATGATCTTGAAATCCTTGGCGTCGCCGTCATTGGTGAGAATGTAGAAGACGTCGCCGCCTTCGCTGATCTCATATTCGATCTCGGTTTCGCGCTCGGCCACGATCTTGGGCTCGGCGGTGAGATCCGAGGTCGGGATGATGCGGTATTCGCTGGTCTCGTGATCGTGGATATCGATGAAGATGTAATCGTCGAGCAGCGAGCCGCCGACGCCCATGAAGAAGCCCGGATCCTCCTCCTCGTAGACGAGCCGGTCGTCCGACTGCGGCGTGCCTATGATGTGATGGAAGATCTTCGAGGGGCGATGGTTCTCGTCCTGATGCGTGTAGAAGAAGCTCTTGCCGTCGGGCGCCCATACGGCGTCGCCACCGGTATTCTCGATCACGTCGGGCAGATCTGCGCCGGTCTCGAAATTGCGGATTTTCAGCGTGAAATATTCCGAACCCTTGTCGTCATAGCCCCAGATGCCGAGGCTGTGATCGGAGGAATGATCGAGGCCTGAAAGACGGAAATAGGATTTTCCCTCATTCTCCTTGTCACCATTCAGCAGCAGCTTGCGTTCGCCGCCGTTGCGCGGTTCGCGGAAGAAGTGGGGCTGCTCGCCGCCGGTGACGAAGAGCGTGCCGTAGGCATAGGGGCCATCCTTCATCGGTATCGAACTGTCGTCTTCCTTGATACGGCCCTTCATTTCGCCGAAGAGAACCTTCTGTAGCTCTTTCGTGTCCGCCATCGCCGCGTTCATGTAGGCGTTCTCCGCCTCCAGATGCGACCGGATTTCCGCCGCCAGGATCGACGGGTCCTTGAACATGGCCTGCCAGTTGTCGGCCCGCAGCCACGCATAATCGTCGGTGCGGGTGATGCCGTGACGTGTATCCGTAAACGGCTTCTTCGGAGCGGCAGGCGGGGTGGGAAGATTCTTGAAAACTGACACGAGGGGCGCTTTCTCTGGAGTGAAAGTCGGATGTGAAGTGAAGAGAGAAATAGAGGGCAGCGACGTGAGGTTCAAGCGGCAAGTCTGTTCCTCAAGCTCCATGCAAGCAGCCGATATTAGTCTTGCTGAACCGTGCAGCGTGTGGGAGGCCGCATCGGGGCGTGCCTTGATGAGACCACATTCTTTCTCGAAGTCGGCATACAGTGCGTCGACACGAAGGCAACCAGCCTTCTCCGATGGAGCGAACGCACTCAAATCCAAAACAATGCAAGGGACCGGTCTTCATGCTGAAACTCTTCGCCATCCTGATTCCATTGGCCAGTATTGCCACCTCCGCCTTCGCGGTCGATGCGGCTATCAAGAAGCAGTTGGAGAAGCTCGATCCCTCGGAACGAATGGAACAGGCGTGCGACGCAGAGGCCATGAAGCGGATCGGCACGGACAAGACGGGTTTCAAGCCGGACAAGGTGATCGCCTATACATTCGGCGATCCGGATATGCAGCCGGATGCCATGAATGCGCCCGGCGCCGTCTTTCGCAGCAAGGGTGACTGGTATCACCTCTCATATACGTGCGTGACCGGGCCGCAGCATATTCATGTCCGCGATCTGAGCTATCAGATCGGTGACAAGGTGCCGCGCGACGCCTGGCAGGAGCATTATCTTTACGATTGAGCGTCCGGGTGAGACACCAAGGGCCTCCGGACATCACTTCATGGCGGCCATGTTCTATCCTGAGCTAGCTCGCTGCCTTATCGCCGTCTCAGCGATTCCTCACGGGTTAGCTCCGCTAGGATGTGGTCCTGCACATCGGGCGGCTGCCGGCATACGGCATCCGTCAGGTCGCGTAATGTCGCCCTGAGGCTGTGAAGCTGATCGACTAGATCCATGACGACATCGACGCCCGGCTCATTGACGCCCATCGCGCTGGCGAGATCGAGGATGAGCCGGCCGCGGGCAATGTCGGCGTCACGGAAGTTGCGGCCCTGATCGGTGACTTCGGGGACAACCCAGCCCTGAGATATCCAGACTTCCAACACCGTGGTTTCGATCCGGAGGTGAAGTCGAAACTCGTTCTCGTTCATCGCTTATCCTCCCATGGTCTTTCTGGGATCTTGCGCCTTGCCTGCCTCCCATTCGGAAACGAAGCGCGTCAGCTCGGGGTCCGGCGCCTCTGGGAGGACGATCTTCAGCGAGACATAGGCATCGCCATTGTCTTTGCCGCGGACAGGGGCACCCTTGCCCTTCAAACGCAGTACTTTGCCCGTATTGGAGTTCGGCGGCAGCGTCACCGTAACTGCGCCGGATGGCGTCGGAACCCGGATCTTGCCGCCAAGCACTGCCTCGCTCAGCGAAATCGGCACTTCCATCCGGATATCGTCGCCATCGCGAGTGTAGACGCTGTGCGGGCGGACACGCACCGCAATCAGTGCGTCTCCGGGCTTGCCACCGTTGAAGCCTGGATCGCCCTTGCCCTTTAGCCGAAGCGTCTGCCCATCACGTGTTCCCGGCGGGATTTGAACGTCCAGGGCGGGGCCGTCCGGCAGACTGATCTGCTTCTTGGCACCGTTGATGGCGTCGAGAAAATCGACCTCCATCGTGTAATGACGGTCTTGACCCTGCATTTGCGATTGGCCCCGGCTGCGCCGCGAGAAGAAGCTGGAAAATATATCGTCGGCATCGCCGAAATCGGCAAAGCCGCCCGCATTCTGATAGGGACCGCGATGGCCTTCCTGTGCCGCATAATCACGGTAGTAGTTGCGCGGCGCCTGTTCGGCGCCGCTGTTGTCGATTTCACCGCGGTCGAATCGTGCACGCTTCTCCTCGTCGCCGAGGATGCCGTAGGCTGAGGAGACATCCTTGAACTTGTCCTCGGCTTGCTTGTCGCCGGGGTTGAGGTCCGGATGCAGCTTCTTGGCAAGCTTGCGATAGGCGCTTTGAATATCCTTTTGCGGGGCGTCCCGCTTTACGCCCAAAACTTCATAGGGATCGCGACTCATACATGTCTCTCTTTGGGAGCACGGAAAAATATGCAGATAGTGTCACGCCAATCTCATATCAATCGTAGCATAGACGCGATGAGGTTGAAGCCCGTTTCACGCCTGATGCATTTCCGATGTGAAATGGCATAATCCCGCCAGTCTGCCATATTTCCGGCGTGTTGCCGGATGATGGCGGGCATTGCGGCCGGGAATGGCATCATCTTCCTGCCGCCAGATTTCGTTTGCTTGATCGATCCGGTGGCCGCCTGATGAAACGCCTTTTGCTGACATCCATGCTCTTGTTTGCCGCAAAGCTTGCTTTTGCCGCCCAGCCGGAGCAGCCGCCTGCCGGTTGGCCGCAATTGCCGCCGAAGGCCCCGGTTTCGAAGGTCAAGCTCGTCGAGCCACATCTGCACGTCGATCGTGCAGGTAAGGGCACACCCCGCATTGCGCTTACCTTCGATGCCTGCATGGGCAAGACGGATCCGCGCATCTTGAGCACGCTTGTCGATCAGCGCATCCCGGCAACCATCTTCGTCACCGCGCGCTGGCTTCGGACCAATCCGGACGCATTGAAGGTTTTCCTTGCCCATCCTGATCTCTTCGAACTGGAAAACCACGGGCAGAACCATATCCCGGCTGTCGATGTCCCGACCAAGGTCTATGGCATTGCTGCCGCCGGTTCGCCGCAGGCGGTTGCCCAGGAAGTTCAGGGCGGCGCCGATGCGATGACTGCCGCAGGCATCCCGCAGCCGCGCTGGTTCCGCGGCGCGACCGCGAAATACACACCCGCTGCCATCATGCAGATCCGCGGCATGGGCTATCGGATCGCCGGCTATTCCGTGAATGGCGACAGTGGGTCGCTGCTGCCGGCCAAGATGGTGGAAAAGCAATATGCCTCCGCGAGGGATGGCGATGTCATCATCTCCCATATCAATCAGCCGACGCACGCGGCGGGTGAGGGGGTAGCGGCCAGCATCCTTACGCTAAAGGCAAAGGGCGTTAATTTCGTTCGCCTGCAGGATATCGCTGAAAAAGGCGATGACGACACGACGAACTGATCGCCAGACCGGCCCGAATATTTCCAGGAATAGTGCGCGGCACTTTTCCGTGCGGAGCGGCAAAAGACAATGCTCTAACCCGGCAATTGCGGCTGGGCTTTTTCCTCGATGAAAAGCTCGTCGATGACCGTCATGACGATCAGAGACAGTGGCAGGGCCAGCATGGCGCCGACGGCGCCCCACATCCATGTCCAGAAGATAATGGCAAGGAAGACGATAAAGGGATTGAGCTCCAATTGGCGTCCCATGATTGCGGGAAAGACGAGGTTTTCCACGGCCATATGCACCCCGAAGAAGGCTACGGCCGGTGCCAGACCGAAAATGATATCCGAATGGGTGACGATGCCCGCGATCGCGAGCGAGAGCGTCATCGTGGTCACGCCAAGGAACGGAATGAAGCTGGATACAAAGGCGAAAACGCCCCAGAGAATCGGCAGGCTCATGCCGCCTACATAGGCGATAACAGTCATGGCCACGCCGATCCCGACATAGATCAACGAAGCGGTTGCGAAGTAAAATCCGAGCACCCGCTCTACGGCATTGATGATGCGGATTGCAGCGAGGCGGGATGCTCTCGTAGAAAAGGTCATGATGATGGTCTTGCGCAAGCTCACCCTGCCGGCGAGGAACAGCAGCAAGGCAGCAAAGAAGATCAGGATCTGTACGATTGCGGGCGTGAGGCTCGTGGATACGAGGTGCAGCACATTGCCGCTGTTTTCGAGCACGGTGCTGATCGAGACAGGGCTGCCCTGAAATGTTTCGGACGAGATATGCAGCCATTTGAAACGGCCGAGATAGGGCATCAGCCGGTCGGAGGTCCGTTGGACGAAATCGGGCAGCTCCTGTGCGAGCGTGGCCACAGGTCCGGCAAGCGCATTGACAATGAGGAAGATAGTCAGCGCGACGCCCGATGAAAGGAGGACAGCGTTCAAAACGCGAGGCACGCCGAGCTTGCTGAGCTTTTCTGCCGCAAGCCCAAGAATCATGCCGACGACGACCGCCAGCGTCACCGGAATGAGGATCAGCGACATCATGTAGACGCCCGCCAAGGCGAACATGAGGAAGATGCCTATGGTAGCCCAGGAGGCGGCGACATCAAGCCTGCTGCGCCTCCAGCCATGGGACATGCCGAAAATACTGTCCTCGCCGCCGTCATCGTCGGATGCATTGCGTTCCGCGTCGGGCCTGCCTTCGCGTACAATTGTTGCTTCCGATCGCTGCGTGACGAACTTATCGACTTCCATGCCCTGCGGGTTCCTGAAGGCACGATTGCCTCACCATTTAAACGCGGAAAGGCTTGTTCCGGTTCCGTAACGGGCATGAAGCGATAGCGAATAGAAGCAAATCAGGCGATCAGGTTCAGCCCAATGCCCCAGGGGTCGCGCAGCGATATGCCGCCATCACGTTTCTCGGTCTTGATTTCGTGCTTCTCCAGAGCCGCTGCTGCCTTATCGAGCGCAGCTTTGTCGTTGAACCGCAGCGTATAGTCGGAAAGGCCGGTCATATGTTCGCTGCGCACGCCGGCGCCCCGGCTGTTCCAGGTATTGGCGCCGAGATGATGGTGATAGCCGCCGGTGGCAAGGAAGGTCGCGCCCGGATAGCGCGCCGCCATGACCTTCATGCCGAGCACGTCGCGATAGAAGGCGTTCGCTTCGGCCACGTCGCCGACCTGCAGGTGGATATGGCCGATGGCCGAGCCCTCTGCCATGCCGTCCCAGCGATCCTGCGGGGCGCTTTCGTAGAGCTTCTGCAGATCGAGCCGGAGCGTTGCCATCTCGACCGTGCCGTCATCGTGAAACGTCCATTGCTCATGCGGCCGGTCGGCATAGATCTCGATACCATTGCCTTCCGGGTCGGACAGGTAAATGGCTTCACTGACGATATGGTCCGAAGCGCCTTCCAGCACGACATTGTTTTGGGCGGCATGGCGAAGCCAGCGCGCCAGCTCGATGCGGCTCGGCATCAGGAAGGCGGTGTGGAACAGGCCGGCGGCCGTTGCCGGTGCACGCGTCGCGGCCCGATCCGTCGTCAGCGTCAGAAGGGGATGACCGGTGACGCCCAAAACCTCGCCGCTTGCCGTCTTCTCGATGACCTTCAGGCCAAGCATATCCTGGTAGAAGCGCGACACGAGCGGTAGATCGGTAACGACAAGATGGGATCCGCCGACATAGGCGGGACGGGTCAAGGCGTAGGAGGGGGCGGCTTCGGTCATGGCGTAAGTTCCAACCTCGATAATCTTGAAAAAGGCAACCGGCGTCGGCGGCAATGGCCGCCAGCGGCGGGCAGGAGGGTTTCGCCGGTTGATATGCCTCTTTGATCCCCTGGCCCGCTGTACTTGCACATTCATATGGCGGATTTCGATTGTTCACAGAAGGCCATAAATTGCGGATTGAGCGTTCGCTTTCCATTGACGGGGGCGAGCAGACCGGCAGCACGCCATTCACGAAGATTGATCGATGCGCGCGTTTGGCGCAGTTGCGTCCTCTTCGCTCCGGTGCAAGGATCGATGCGCTACGGAAACGGAACCGGATGAAATGACCGAGTACAGAGGCATCCGTTGGGCCTATGACCGATATGAGATTATCGCGGACGGCATCGTCAATGGCGTCGGCGTGGTCTTCGCGCTGATCGGCGCCACCGTATTGATCTTCTATGCGACGGTTTGGAGCTCCTATGGCGGTATCGCCGCCGCCTGGATCTACGGCGTCGGTCTGGTGCTGACGCTCGGGATGTCCTTCACCTACAATTTATGGCCCGTGTCTAGGACGAAATGGTTTCTCCGCCGCTTCGATCATTCCTTCATCTATGTCCTCATCGCCGCCACCTATACGCCTTTTCTGGAGCGGGGGGCCGAAGATCCGCTGCTTTTGGGCGTGCTGATCGCCGTCTGGGTCTTTGCGGCCTTCGGCATCATCCTGAAGGTCCTTTTTCCGGGACGCTTCGATCGGCTGGCGATCCTGCTCTACCTTGCGATGGGCTGGAGTGGCATCCTCGTCGCCAAGCCCGTTTCCATGCATATCCCGTTTGCCTCGATGCTGCTCATCGTCATCGGCGGCGTGATCTATTCGCTCGGCGTGGTCTTTCACGTCTGGGAAAGGCTGCGTTTTCAGAACGCCATCTGGCATGGCTTCGTCGTTACCGCGGCCGCCGTACACTATTCTGCGGTGCTGACCTGTTTCAGCCTGTCGCCGGAAAATTTTTGACGATCTCGGCTGTGGGCGCGCATTTCTTCGTCGAACGCAGGCTGCGCACCAGGCGCATGACGACGGCGTCGTAGCGCTGCATATCAGCCTTTGAATAATCCATCTGGAAGAAGGCGGCGCCTCCGTTGCAGAGCGCGACCCCACGCACATAAACGATGCGCCCCTGCCTCGTGCCGGAAAAGCTGATGCCGCGCGAGTTCGATTTCGAATAGGAAATTTTCCAGCCCTGGTCCCTGGCGAGCGCCACGCGCCCATTCGCCTCTGAAATGAAATCGCCATTGGCGATCATCGTGCCGAAGACCTGCAGCGAAGCCGAGCGATCTGCCGGCGATAGCGAAAGCCGGTCGGTATCCTCGGAAGGGGCGGTAAGACGGAATTCCGACGGCAGCTCGATCGCATAGCCAAGACCTGCATTGTCATAGGACCACCAGTCCGCGGCAGAGACCGGGATGGTCGAAAGGAGCAGGAGGCTAATGACGCGGGTGAGCATTGCGGTTTCCGGGAGGCAGGGTCTGCAAACCGGTCAAGAGTAGCGCTTTTTTGAGCGCAATTTCCATAGCGGTTCAGAAAATACCGATAAATTAGCGCAAATTCATTACAACTTCATTGCGAGCCATGCAGTAATGACGGGAATTCGGCAATGGTGCGATGTCCAAACCGGCATCGTGGGCTTCCGGACGATCCGTTATGTCCCGCAACCGCTAAGGCCGCTGGCAGCAAAAATCGATTTCAGTGGTTTAAGTCCGGTTTTCCCTCGGCAGGGCTTGAGGCCATGTGCCCTTTCGCCTATCCCTTCAAGACCGCTACGGCTTTGCCGGATTCTGCATAAACGTTCAGTTTGGGGGGAACATGGCCGCCGCCGCCGCGGGCCTGACATTCCTGGCTCTATGCCTGCCCTTTCTCGGTGCGCTGATCGCGCCGGTTGTCGTTCGGCGTTTGGGCCACAATGCAGCGTGGCTCCTGGCGCTGCTTCCCGGCTTCGCCTTCCTTCATTTTGCGAGCCTCCTTCCCACTGTCGCCGCCGGTCGCGTCCAGCTTGGCGGTTTCGATTGGGTGCCGAGCCTTGATCTTAGGTTTTCCTGGCTGATTGACGGCCTGTCGCTCACTTTCGCTCTGCTCATCACCGGCATCGGCACGCTGATCGTCCTCTATGCCGGCGGCTATCTGAAGGGGCATGTCGATCTCGGCCGATTCTTCTCGTTCATCTTTCTTTTCATGGGCTCGATGCTCGGGCTCGTGGTTTCGGACAGTTTCCTGACGCTCTTCGTCTTCTGGGAGCTGACCTCGATCACCTCCTTCCTGTTGATCGGCTTCGATCATCATCGGGAAGCGTCACGGCGGGCGGCGCTGCAGGCGCTCGTCGTCACTGGCGGCGGCGGGCTTCTGCTGCTGGCTGGCCTGCTGCTGATCTGGCAGGCGACCGGTATCGGCGCAATGTCCAATCTCCTGAAGGCCGGCGATATCATGCGCGCAAGCCCGTTCTATCTTGCAGCCCTCATTCTTGTGCTCGGCGGCGCCTTTACCAAATCGGCGCAGTTCCCATTTCACTTCTGGCTGCCGAATGCCATGGAAGCGCCGACCCCGGTCTCGGCCTATCTGCACTCCGCAACCATGGTAAAGGCAGGCGTCTACCTTCTCATGCGGCTCAATCCGGTCATGGGCGGGACAATGGCCTGGCAGACGATCCTGCCGGCCTTCGGCGCGGCGACACTGCTCGTCGGAACTCTACTTGCCATTCGCCAGACCGATCTGAAGCTGAAGCTTGCCTATACGACAGTCTCCTCGCTCGGCCTGCTCGTGATGCTCACCGGTTTCGGCACGGATTATGCCGTCGAGGCCGCCGTCCTCTATCTCGTCGCGCATTCGCTGTTCAAGGGCGCCCTGTTCATGGTCGCCGGCATCGTCGATCATGAAACCGGGACGCGCGATATCACCCGGCTTGGCGGCCTGCGTTCGGCCATGCCGCTGACCTTTGCAACCGCGCTTGCTGCGGCGGTGTCGATGGGTGGTCTGCCGCCGGCTTTCGGCTTCCTTGCTAAGGAAGAAATCTATGCCGCGCTGGCGCAGTCATCGCCGGCTGCGATCATCCTCGCCATCATCGCCGTGGCCGGCAATGCGCTGATGTTTGCCATCGCCTTTGCCGTGGCGTTGAAGCCCTTCATAGGGCCGCGAACCGAAACGCCTCACCGGCCGCATGAGGCGCCACCATTGCTCTGGCTGGGGCCGGCGGTGCTCGCTCTTCTCGGCCTCCTGTCGGCTTTGTTTTCGGCCCCTTGGCACGCGTATGTCTCTTCGCCAATGGCGAGCGCCGTTGGCGGTAAGGCACTGGAAATCTCTGTCTCTTTGAGCCCGCATATCGGCTTGCCCCTTGCACTTTCGCTGGTCACCGTGCTGATCGGTATCCTTGTATATTGGCAGCTCGATCGCGCCCGCTTCCTGATGTCCGTTGTCCTGCGCGCATTCGGGCCGGGACCGGATCGCGGCTTTGACGGCTTCATTTTCGGCCTGGTGCGGCTGTCGCATGGCGTCTCCCGTCTCCTGCAGCCCGGCCGGCTGGAAATCTATGTCACCGTCACCTTCCTCTGCCTGGCGGCAATGCTGCTGATTCCTCCTATGATCCATGGCGAACTGCCCGCCATGCCAGCCTGGCCGAATCTGCAATGGCATGAGGCGACGATCTTCCTGATCGCGGTCATCGGCGTTACGGCGGTGGTCTTTGCGCGCGACCGGCTGACGGCGATCGTTTCGCTCGGCATCCAGGGCTTTGCCGTCGCCGTCATTTTCCTGCTGTTCGGCGCGCCGGATCTTTCCTTCACGCAGTTCATGGTCGAGACGCTTGCGGTGGTGATTCTGGCGCTTGTCATGACGCGCCTGCGGCTTTCGCCTTCCGATCGCCGGCCACCGCTCGCCAGGATCGCCCATGCCGTGCTTGCCACTGCCTGCGGCAGCGGCTTTGCACTCCTGCTGCTGAAGGTGACCCAGGCGCCGTTCGATCTGACGCTGACCGCCTTCTTCAATCAATATTCGAAGCTGATCGCGCATGGCGACAATGTGGTGAACGTCATCATCGTCGACTTCCGCGGCACGGATACGCTCGGCGAAATCGCCGTCGTCGCCATAACCGGTCTTGCGATCCTGGCGCTGATCCGTATCCGGGCGGGCGGCGAACGCAAACTGGCGACGAATGACCCTGATCTTGAGGAGAAGCTCGGCTTCGAGGAAGGGATGGAGGCCAAGCGCTAATGAATACGCTGATCTTCCGCACCGCCGCGCCGTTTTTGACGGCCCTGATGTTGCTCTTCTCCGTCTTCGTGCTGCTGCGCGGCCATAACGAGCCCGGTGGCGGCTTTATCGGCGGCCTGATCGCGGCTTCGGCGCTCGCGATCTATGGCATCGCCTGTGGTGTGACCGCGGTCCGGCGCGCGATTGTCTTCCATCCGCTGTCGATTGCCGGCTTTGGGCTGCTTGCGGCCACCATCGCAGGCATCCTGTCCTTGTTGGCTGGCGTGCCGTTCATGACGGGGCTGTGGATCTATCCGCATCTCTTCGGTGTCGAAGTGCCGCTTTCCACCGTCATGCTCTTCGACACAGGTGTCTATCTGGTCGTCGTCGGCGCCATCACCTCGATCGCGCTCGCGCTCGAAGAGCGGGAGGTGGATTGATGGAGGCCGTCTTCGCCGTCGTCGTCGGCATCTTCTTCACCGCTGCCATCTATCTCATGCTGTCGCGGTACTCCATCCGCATCATGCTCGGCATCGCGATCCTCGGCAATGCCGTCAACCTTCTGCTGTTCACGGCAGGCCGCGTCACGCCCGAAGTCCCGCCCATCATCCAAAGAGGGGCAACCACGCTCGATCTTGCAGCCGCCAATCCGCTGCCGCAGGCCTTGATCCTGACGGCGATCGTCATTTCCTTCTCGTTCCTGGCCTTTCTGCTTGTCCTGACCTATCGGGCCTATCAGGCCTTGAAAACCGACGACACGGACGAAATGCGGCTCGCCGAACCGGAGAAGCGGCCGCTGCCGCCCTTGGGGTACTGACGCCATGGCCGGACCCACGGATACCGCAGTTGATCTCTCCCAAGCGCTGGTTGCCGCGCCGATACCGATGGGACATTGGCTAGTCATTTCGCCGATCGTCTTGTGCATCGGGCTCGGTGCGATCCTTCTGATGCTGCGCAATCGCACCGAATGGCAGGCGGCGGTCGCCATTCCCGGCCTTGTGCTGCTGGTTCTGATCGATGCCGCCTTGCTCTATAGGGTTGTCAGCGACGGCGCCGTGACCATGGTCATGGGGCGATGGCTGCCGCCCTTCGGCATTGCCTTCACCGTCGATATTTTCGGCGCGCTCATGGCCTTGACGGCGGCGGTCGTCGCGCTCGCGGCAAGTTTCTATTCGCTTGGCGAAATCACCGGGAGCAGCCGGCGATATGGCTTCTTTCCATTCCTGATGCTGCTGCTGGCCGGCGTCAGCGGCGCCTTTCTGACAGGCGACGTCTTCAATCTCTACGTATGGTTCGAGGTGCTCCTGATCTCTTCCTTCGGCCTGCTGATCCTCGGCTCGGAGCCGGAGCAGATCGACGGCGCACTGAAATATGCCGTATTGAACCTCATCGCGACCACGCTCTTCCTCGTTTCCGTGGGTTATCTCTACGCTGTTTTCGGCACGCTCAACATGGCCGATATCGCGGTGAAGGTGCGGGCGGGTGACAGTAACGCGCCGCTGATGACGCTCGCCGGCCTGTTCCTGCTGGCTTTCGGCATGAAGGCCGCCGCCTTCCCGGTCAATTTCTGGCTTCCGGCCTCCTACCACACCCCGCGCATCACCGTTTCGGCTTTGTTTGCCGGCTTGCTGACCAAGGTGGGCATCTATGCGCTGATCCGGATTCTGGTCATGCTGTTGCCTGTCGAGCGGGCAGGGCTCGGCCCGCTTGTTACGATCATCGCCATCGTGACCATGCTTGTCGGGGTGATGGGTGCGCTGGGTGCAAATGATATCCGCCGAATGCTGGGCTACATCGTCATAGCCGGCATCGGCACGATGCTGGCGGGCGTGGCTCTTGGCAGTGTCGACGGTCTCAGCGGAACGATCTTCTACGCCTTGCATTCGATGGTGTTGATGACGGCGCTTTACCTGATTGCCGGGCAGGCGGCGCATCTCGGCGGAGGCTTTTCACTGACAGTTCTTGGCGGCCTCTATCGCCAAAACGGTTGGTTTGCCGGCCTCTCGCTGGTCCTGTTCTTCGCCATTAGCGGCCTGCCGCCATTTTCAGGCTTCTGGCCTAAGGTCGTACTCGTCAAGGCGGCGTTTGCGGCAGGGGCCTGGTGGCTCGCCGCGGCAATCCTTCTGGTTGGATTCCTGACGACCATCGTTTTCGGGCGGGTGTTTCTTCTTGCCTATTGGCGTTCCGCCGCAGCCAGCGCCACGGCGGAGCGGATGAAATGGCATGCCGCGCTGCCGCTTCTTGGTTTGACCCTGCTTGTCGTGGGCTTCGGCTTGTTTCCGGAATGGCTCCTGCGCTTGACGCATGCGGCCGCTCTCGGCCTCGAGCAGCCGACGGCCTATCTTCAATCCGTCTTTCCGGCGGTGGGAGGCGCTCAATGATCCTGTTTATCTTCAACCTGCTGCTTGCCATTGTTTGGGTGGCCATCACAGGCAGCGCCTCTTTCCTCAACCTGCTGTTCGGCTTCGCCCTTGCGGCAGTTGCCCTGTCGATCGTCCGGGCGTCCTATGGAGGCGGACTCTATCTGGGCCGGGTGCGCAAGATAATTTCGCTGTTGCTGCTGTTTCTGGGTGAGCTTGCCAAATCGGCCTGGGCGGTCGCTGTGGCGGTCATGAGCCCGAAGATGGACGTGAAGCCTGGGGTCTTTGCATTTCCGCTGACGGTCGACCGCGATTTCGAAATCACTCTACTTGCCAATCTGATCACGCTGACGCCCGGCACCCTATCCGTCGATGTTTCCGACGACCGTAAGATACTCTACGTGCACGCGCTCGATTGCTCCGATCCGGAGGCCATCCGGCGCAGTATCGCGGATGGTTTCGAACGCCGGATCATGGAGGCTTTCCGATGATCGCCGCATCCGTTGTTTCGGCCGGTGCCATGGTGGCGCTCGGCATTCTGAGCGTGGCGTTCCTGCTGACCGTCTATCGTGTCGTTGCCGGCCCGACATTGCCGGACAGGGTCCTGGCACTCGACATGCTGGTCGCGATCGCCATCGGCTTCATCGCTGTCATTGCCATCAAGACCGGGTTCACGCTGTATATCGATATCGCCATTTCGCTCGGTCTTGTCGGCTTTCTCGCCACCGTCGCCTTCGCGCGGTTTATCCTGACGCAGGCACAATCGAATGCGGCCGAACGGGTCGGCGCCGTGCAGAGTGCGGACGTCGCTCCCGAGGGCAGGAAGATACGAAGGCGCAAGCGAAAGAAGGGGGGCCGATAGTGGATATGCTTTGGGCCGTCATAGTAACGGCGCTTCTACTTTCGGGTGCGTTGTTCTCGCTTATCGCGGCGATTGGCATCGTGCGCCTACCCGATCTCTACAGTCGCATGCATGCCGCGTCGAAGGCGGGCACCGTCGGCTCCGGCCTGTTGTTACTTGCCGTCGGCGTCCACTCGCAGGACATGTCTATTCTGGCGCGGGCATTGGCCGGGTTTGTTTTTTTCATCTTGACGGCGCCCATTGCGGCGCATCTTCTCGCGCGTGCGGCACACAAGGCAGGCCATCGGCTAACGCCGCCTTCGGTAAGGGATGAACTCCTCGCAAGAGAGCAAATCGCAGTACGAGGGTATAGAAAAAAGGGCTAACAAACGCGGAAATTGTTCTATTAGGAATAACTTTTCGCGTTATTAGTTACCTGCTTTTTAATAGATGAATTTTTTGCAAAGAAATGTAGGGATTAAAAACTGGACATTTGGGTAAAGAGTGCTAATTCAGATTCAAGTAGAGTTCTGATGTTAAGTTAGTCTCGACCGGGTTTAAGCTCTCGATGCTTTTATCTTTCTTTGATGAAACGCTGAGCAAAACTTTCTTCCGGTAAGCGATTAAAGATCACTATCGCGGGTCACTAATTTTGATATCAGGCGGCAAGGGGCGGTTTTCTCTCGCATGAGGTCTAGGGGTGGATTTCATGCTGCGGGAAATTTGGCTTTATCCACCGTTTTCTTGCTGTCGACTGCTACGAATACGGGCAGTGCGTTCGCGCGGATTGCTCGGCGCTGGGAGATAGCGAAATCAACAGATTTCTTTAGCCAGGCGCAAAATCATTTTAGCAACGTTGCGTCCTGCGTGCTCTTCGTAGGCGTGGACGCAGCAGGCAAGCCGATGAACAGGAGAACACAATGACAGATGCGGCCCTCGGCAACGGGCAGGAGTTACTGGTTGAACTGACTGCCGACATTGTTGCGGCCTATGTCAGTAACCATGTCGTACCGGTCAGCGACCTTCCGAATTTGATTTCCGACGTACATTCCGCCTTGAGCAGCACCTCGGCTCCGGCACCTGCCGTAACCGTGGTCGAAAAGCAGAAGCCGGCCGTATCCGTTCGTAAATCCGTACAGGACGACCAGATTACCTGCCTCGAATGTGGCGGCAGCTTCAAGTCCCTGAAGCGCCATCTCATGACTCATCACGGCCTCTCGCCGGAAGAATATCGTGAAAAGTGGGATCTCGCTGCCGATTACCCGATGGTAGCACCGGCTTATGCGGAAGCCCGTTCACGCCTTGCAAAGGAAATGGGCCTCGGCCAGCGCCGTAAGCGCGGCGCCCGCTAAGGTCTTCATGACAGACTGAAGATAATCCGGCTTTCGGGCCGGGTTATCCGCAATGATTGCTGGAAATCCAACCTACGCCGCGGTCCTGACCCGAGCCTCTTCGCGAATACGCTTGATCATCGAGCGCAATCCATTGGCGCGCTGCGAGGAGAGATGCTCCACCAAGCCGATCTTGCCGAAGACGTCGAGTGCGTCGAGAGCGGCGATTTCCGAAGCCGGCTTTCCGGAATAGGTTGCAAGCACGATCGCCACCAATCCCCGTACGATATGCGCGTCTGAATCGCCTTCAAAGGTCAATATCGGATTGTCCGGATCGCCAGACGCATGCGTGACGAGCCAGACCTGGCTCGCGCAACCCTGGACCTTGTTTTCAAGCGTCCGCTTTTCCTCCGGCAGATCAGGCAAAGCCTTGCCGAGCTCGATCACAAAGCGATAGCGGTCCTCCCATTCGTCCAGGAAGGAAAAGTCTTCGATGATCTTCTCAAGCGGTGTCATTGCAGCAGTCCAGATTGTCCATTGTCTTGGATATAGGCGAAACGGTGCCCGATTTGAACCCAGCACGACAAAGAACGCCACCGACCATAGGGATCGGCGGCGCTGAAGTTGGGGCCAATGGAAGAAATGTCAGATATGTGGGCGCGGCATCGGCAGCGGAATAGAGGACGGCAGCTTGACCGTGCCGGTAACGACGACGTCAGCCGTTTCTGTACCAGTGACGCGCTTGGCCGGCAGCGGCTGCGCCATGGCAGCGACTTGATCGGTGTTAGCGCGAGGCGCCGCGACATTGGCTTCGGCGGCAGACTGCTGATCCTTGAAGTGACGGCCGAGCATGTCGTAGGCGACGCGAGCGCCGTCGCCAACCTGATAGCCGAGCGCCGTCAGTGTTTCGCCGCCCTTGGCGCAGACATCCGGCTTCTCATTGCACATGGCGCCGACATATTGCACGACACCGGAGGCGGCTGAAATCGCATCGGAAACCTGTAGCGTCGTTTCACCTGCCGGCCGGGGAGCACCCTCGGGCTTTGCAAAGATCGGCAGGAACATGAGAACCAGCGAAAACCAGAACCCTGCTCTAATCAGAAACCACATCGCCTAGCCCATCCTCTCTGTCGATCGGCTCGATCGCCGATTCGGACTTGCCCGCCCGATCTGGTTCGAACCTACCCGGCAGAGGACAACAGCGCTTTTCAAAACTCGGCAGCATTTTCTGCAATTTTGATTCAAATTTTAGCTTTCCGACTTTGAAGAACACTTTGGTTCAAATTGTAGCAATTGATGTTAAGCATGTCTCGCCCGATGCCGTTGATATGCAGGGCTTTGCGGAGGCCGGCCTCGTCACAAAAGTTAACGCGCAGCGGAAATATGAATAAAATCCGTTGCTTACCTGCTGTTAACCACAAAAAGCAAAGGTCGCTCGTTCTGCGCCAAAACGGGATTTTGAAGGCTTTTCGGCCGCCTGGCCCGTTCCTTCTTTATTCTTTCCTTAAGCCGGCGGAGCCTATTGTTCAGTCCGATAAGTGACCGTTTTGACGGGTTGTAGCGTGCGCGTATTGAGTGACATTTCTGTCGGGGCTGAAGCTCTCGTGGACCGGGTAGGCCGAAGCTGGCTCTCCCGGACGAGCGGGAATGGCGAAGTTCGTGGGCAGGAACTGGCGATCCTGCGCCGGCTTGCGCTTGCCTCTTCCGTCGCGCTGTTTGCTGTTCCGGCCGGCCTTTCCTTTATTACCAGCCCGGCCGTGGCGCTGCCTGCCGGTGTGGCCACAGTCTGCGCGGCCTTCCTCTTCTCGGCCGTCGGCAGCATCGCGCTGTCGCGCCAGCGGCCCGAATCTCGTCCGGCCGAGGCCGTTGTCGTCGAGCACCGCGACCTGATGCTGGAGTCGGCCTTCGGTCTCGTCCTGCTCTTCGATTCCCAAGGCAATGTGACGACGGTCGGCGGTCGGGACCGTGCAGAGTTCCTGAGCTGGATGCGCGATCCCACAGGGCGTGGTTTCGTCGAGCAGATTCATGTCTCGGACAGAATCGTCTTCCTGCAGGCAATCGATGTGCTGCGCCAGGGCAGGGATGCCCATGGCGCCGATTTGCGGCTGGAGCGCTCCGCGGTCGTGGGTGGCGATCAACAGTTCGTCCATGTGCGGATGGAATTGAGTGCACGCCGCGACGCCGAAGGGCATCTGACGGCGATCATCGGGCAATTGCGCGATATCTCGCAGGACCAGCAGCTTCGCGATGATGCGGCGCGCAAGGCGGCCGAAGCGGAATCCGCCAACGACGCCAAGTCACGCTTCCTCGCTGCCGTCAGCCACGAACTGCGCACCCCGCTCAACGCCATCCTGGGCTTCTCCGATATTCTGAGCGGCGAATATTTCGGCAAACTGGAAAATGACCGCCAGCGCGAATATGTCGGCTTGATCCGCCAGTCGGGCGCCCATCTTCTGTCGGTCGTCAATACCATGCTCGACATGAGCAAGATCGAGGCCGGCCGCTACGAACTGCTGCTCGAATCCTTCGCGATCGAGGACACCATTGCGACGTGCGAAGCAATGCTGGGGCTGCAGGCGAAGGAGAAGGGGTTGACGCTGACAAGCCGTATCCAGCGCGGTCTCGGCGAGATCATCGCTGACCAGCGGGCGATCCAGCAGATCCTCATCAACCTTATCGGCAACGCCATCAAGTTTACCGATGCCGGCGGCGCGATCACCATTGACGCGGCGATGGCCGATGGCATGCTGAAATTGTCGATCGGAGACACGGGCATCGGCATTGCCAGCGAGCGCCTTGCCTCGCTCGGTCAGCCCTTCGTGCAGATCCAGAACGATTACACCCGTCGTTACGCCGGCACCGGCCTCGGTCTGTCGCTGGTCAAGGGCCTCGTCGGCCTGCACGGCGGAAACTTCTCGATCGCCAGCGCGCCGGGCGAGGGCACAGTCATTACCATCCTCATTCCGTTCGACGGCTCTGGTGCCGTGACGATGCAGCAGCCTGTGGATGTCAATCGCCCTGTCGATTTTCCGCCGCGCCTGAAACATATTGTGGAGATAGATGAAGGGCGAAATAAGGAACTGATGAATGGCCCCGCAAAAGCGAAAATCGCCTAAGGGAAGGGGGAAGGGCAGGCGCAAGCAGCCCGGCCTGGCTTCCCGTGGTGCGGTTGCCCTTGGCAGCCTGAGCCTGCGCGGCAGCACCGCGCTGGGCGGCCTTGGCCTTCGCGGTGCGGGTGCGCTCGCCGCTCTGATCGGCAGTGCAGTCGGCCGTCATCCCGCCATTGCTGGCGGCGTCGCGCTCTTCTTCGGGGTTTTCGGTTTCGTCACCGCCAACGCGCTCTGGTATCAGACGGGCGCGCATCCATCGCCCATATTGCGGACCCGTGATCCGGCGTCGCCCTATCAGATCCCCGGCCGCAAATCCTTTTTGCATGCACAGCAGGCCGACGCAGGCAATGTCACCACCTTCCGGATCGAGCGGCAGGATTCGGCGTCCGATCTCGCCCCGCCGTCGTCAACCGGCCAGGTCGCAGCACAATCGTCCAGCGCGCCGTCGAAACTCATTGCCGATATCCAGGGCGAACTTATCCGACACGGCCTTTATGACGGCGCCGTCGATGGAAAGCCGGGATCGCGCACGACATCGGCCATCCTTTTCTTCCAGGAGGCGTCGGGCCTCTCACAGACCGGCACGCCGACGCCGGAACTTCTCGCCGCCCTTAAGGCCAGCAATGCCGCCAACGCCCAGGCTGCAAGCTACAAAATGAATACGACAGCTGTTGTTCCCGCCGCACGCCCCGTCAATATTTCCGCTACGGCGGATGCGATCGACCCGGTCGCCGCCGCCATCCAGAATGCCGAGAAGAACATTAAGACCGGCGCCGTCGCGGCCAAGGCGACGCCCAGCGATGCGGTTAACACGGTCAACATGGTCATGCAGATACAGAAGGGCCTGAGCAACATCGCCTACAGCAACGTCAGCATCGACGGTGTTGCCGGAGAGCAGACGAAGGCAGCTATCCGGCGTTTCCAGAAGCACTATCGCTTGCCGGAGACCGGGGAGCCGAACATGGCGGTCCTTAAGAAGCTGCAGGATATCGGCGCGCTTTGAGCGTGTCGTCCGAACGCTTATCCCTCGAGTTGGCACAATCGGGTAGCGGATGGCTTCGATTGCCTTGGCGGCCCCTCGTCGTTATAGCTCCCCTATGAGATTGCGCAGCGACATCTTTGTTTCCGCTCTTGTCCGCCGCCTGTTCGCCAGGGGCGATTTTGCTGCCGTGGAACGCAAGGGCGAGGAGCAGGCAGGCGCGATCTTCATCCGCCAGCGTTTCCGCGACGGATTAGAGACCCTCTACGCGCCGGCACCGCAGAGCCTCTTCGATGAGGAGGAGAGCGGCACGCGGCTTTTCGAAATCCGCGTCGACCGCAGGGAGCCGCAGGAAATCCGCGAAACCCTTGATCGCGAGCTGAAGTTCGATCCCGATTTGTGGATCGTCGAGCTTGAGACGGACGATATCGGCGATATCGTCCCCTTGGCCGGTTTCCGCGCCAATCCGTTGGATTGAGCCGTCCTTATCGACGGTTCGCCACGCGAAACGCGCGTGTGGACGCCGAATTCGGCCCGAACAGCGGTGTTGCAGGACGCTGGGAAGGTTTTTCCTGTGGCAGGTAGGTGTAGCTGTCGGCGCGGCGCCAAGCCTCGACGCGCGCCTGACTTTCTTCCGCATCGATATCATCGAGCACCAGCCATGCCCGGCTGACGCTGCCGTGCCGTTCGGCCAGGTGCGGATAGAAGCGCTCGAGCGAATAGACGGCATCGGCAATGCCCATGCCGAGGCTGACGAGCGTGACGGCGAGTTGTTGCCCCGAAGTGTCGAGCAGGATGCGTTCGGCGAGCCAATAGCTGGAGGAAAGGGCATCGGCGAGCGTCGTTGCGAACTGCACCGCATCGCGCTCGCGCGCAAAGCGGACGAGGAGTGCCTCCTGCGTCTCGCTGAGGCTGCGCAGACCGAGCCGGTCGCTGTCGTCGCGGGTCAGATGGCGCGCAGCCTGTTTGATCTGCTGGCGCAGGATTTCCTCACGCGATTGCCGTTCGGTTTCCGACGTCTGGGCCTGCGATGAAACCATATCAACTGGTCGCTCCGCCACTGTCATACCACGTTCCGGCTCGGCCTGATGCAGACCGACGAGCGCGTCTATGACTTTCGGGGACAGGGACGAGCGGCGGACGATCGCGCGCGCATGGGCGGCCCCTTGCGTGCGGGCAATGGTGATGAGCGTTTCGTCATCGATCGCTTGCGAGCTTGTCAGGAAGGGAGCGGCGATCGCGATCGGCTGACAGCCGATGAACAGGGCAACGGCCTGCGGCACCGTTTCGCATTGGGAAAGGGCGGCAACTGCCTGTCGCTTCGCTTCGTCGGAGGATGCCTGGAAAACGGGGGTGAAAAGCTCCGCGAACTGTCGAAGCTCCGATTTGGACGGATGGCCCATGCCCTCGAAGCTGGTGATCGTCGCCATCAGAACCACGTCCTTCTTGCGGACAGTCGCAGGCTCTTCAAGGTCTCGAAACCGATCACGCACGCCAACACCCATACTGATACGCCGAACAAAAAAGCAGGGAGCCCCAAGATCGACCATGGCTTCCGCTTCAGTTCACTCCAGTCGAACCGGACGACTCTTTCGATAAAGAGGGCGTTCTCGGCGATGACTGTCGAAACGGGTATGGACACGGTCGTCCTTATCTGGCTTTCGCGAAAGATTAAGGCCGGCAGGGTTAATGGTTCGTGAAAACTTTATTAAAATCCGAATAAAAATTGCGCGTTAAGCTTGCGCGAGGAGTGCAGCGGCATTTTGTCCGCATGGACGGCAGTTTGGGCGCAAGCGGGCCTGTGGAAAACCTTTCTCAGTATAGGCGCCCATAGCGAAATTCAACCTATGAGTGCTTCCGTTGCCGAGATAGTCAAAAGCATGTCACTCGCTGCAAAAGCGGAGATCCGGCCTCTTGATGCTGATGGATTCTTTAGATGCCCTTATGCTCGCGCAAGGCCGCGAGCAGCTTTTCCGAGGTGTTGTAGCCGGATTGAAAAAGGCCGATTGCCGCCGTGGCCGCGAACTGGGCTTCCGTACTTTTAATATCGATCCGCTTTTCCAGGCACCACCCGTCCAGCGCATTACGCAGGACCGTGACATCCTCCGGTGAAAAGACGGAACTGCCCGTCGCAAACATTGATTGCCCTCGAATTTCAATTCTTACATTACGTTAATTTTTCGTGAGCGCAAATAATATTTGTGTGACGCTTTTCTGCAACGCGATGCCTCTCGTTCTATTGCGTGGAAGCGCAGCGTCACAGTTAAGTATGTAATATTATTAAACTTTATTGGGAAGTTGGCTGTTGGAATTTTTCCGCTGGTGATGAAACCAAAACTGTCGCCGGAGCGTTAATAGGGCATGACGAACGATACCGGAAATGACACGCGACGAGAATTAGCATTCTGTTAACTGCGATATGTATGAATTCCGATTGACAGCAGCCATTGGCAGAATGTGATCGAGTGTAAGACAGCATGGGAGCCAAAAATCGGTGCTCATGCCACGGTGTAAGGGAAATGCCGTGAGAAGGCGTAGATGCCTCCATCGAAGCCCTAGCAGAGAGGCTGGATGGGAGGGTAGCGCTAGCCCGCTTCAGCAGCGGGCAGGGTGAAATCCAGTCGCAGGTTCATCCGTCTCGAGACGTTAATGGAGACGAGAATGGCAAAGATCATATCTCTTTCGGATTGGCGTTTGCGTCTGCCGCCGCGCGCCCAGAAGGAACCGGTGGAGGCGAGAATACTCTTGTTCACCGGCGTGCGTTACGAACATCTTGATACGCCAACGCATCGGCCCGGCGCGGGACCGAAGCGGGCAAAAGGGAAATAATCACTTCAAACGAGTAAGTGCGCAGTGCATTCGCGCGCACTTGCCGGCTGCGGCCGCAATCAGCTGTTCCGCGCTCATACCGGCAGTTATCCCGGATCAACCTAGCTCCAGCCGCTTAATTGATGGCCTTCGGTTCCAGGAATATCTCAGCCATTATCGAATTCATCGCACCCGGCTTGGGAGAGAAATTCTCTGGCCGCATCGTCGAAGCTTGCCTGCGGCGCCATCGTGCGTAGGACCGCATAGCCTTGAGACCGCGGCACTTCCACTAGGATCGATTGGGCAAGGGCGGGCGGTAGTGCCTTGCGTATGCCCGTCAGCTGAACGGGGGATGCAAGCAGCAGGTCGAGCGCTCCGCCGACCGAGGTGCGGTCGCTCATGCTGAACACTTCATTGGATGCCGCGTCATAGATGGCAAGCGACCAGAACGGCACTTTGCCCTTCGCGGTCAGGTGAACGGGCGTATCCTCGATGTCGAAGGCGCAGACGGCCGTGCGGATGTAGGGATCAGTGTTGGAAAGTCCCGCGTCATCGTCCTTGTTGTCGAGCATATAGAAATGGTTCTCGTCACCTTCGTCCGACACACGTGTATAGGCGTCACGATCGGAGAAGTGCGGCAGCGACAGAATGATGATGATATGCAGCAGTACCGCACCGAATAGGCCGGTCAGAATCGCAAAGACGAATCTAAACATTGCCGCATCCGATCTTCTCGAGTTTCGGCATACCGAGATCGATCAGGCCGGAATTGCTGGCCGCCGGCGAATCCAGGAGTGTCCATACCAGACGGAAATTCCCGGCCGTCGGCAAGGCAAGCCAGTTGCCCGCCTGCGCAGAGGATGAAACGGTGATGTTAAAAGTTGAATCCGGCTTGCGCAGCACCACCCAGGAATTGATTGTGGAGGGACGGCCGGCAGCATCCTCGATCGGCCGGCCGTCATTGCCGGCGATGAAGAGGGTCCATAGTCTCGCCGGCGGCGTCTGGCCGCTGATGCGGTAGGTGCAATTTGCGGTCAGCCGCGCTTTGCCGTCATCGTCGGAGGCAGTAAACACCAGCCCCTCGGCAGTACCGTAAAGCAGCCTTCCCGCACGTGCTCGATGCGATTTCGCATAAGGGTCCGCATCCGCCGTCTGCATTTCGGGGAAAGCCTGCCAGGCGCCAAGCTTAATCGCGCCAAAGCCGGAGGTGGCATCCAGCGCCAGAAGCGTGAACACGATCCCGCCGCCAAAGGCGATGACAAGCGAAAGCGCAACAAGAAGGGGAACTCGGAACACCTGGGATCGTCCTCGTGACAAATCAGTGCCGATTTATTCCTGATTCTGGCGGTAGGGGGAAGGGCAAGCCACTATTTACGGCTGTCTTGAGAACAATGGCGAAGATCGGGAATAGCAGCGGACATGCAAAACACCGGCCTCCATCCTTCAGTTCGACCGCGGGTTTGCCACTGTCATCTGCGTCGCGCCGCGGCGCATTTTCTGGGGGAACTGGTCATTCAGGCGCTGTCGTGTTGCGATGCTCCGCCGTCGCCACCTTCTGCGCCCCGAGTGGTGTTGCGGCCTTCAGCCTTTCGCCGATATCGCGCAGGATGCTCGTGGAGTCGACCGAAAGCGAGCGCGGACGCACCAATGGCGGCAGGCCGCCACTGGCGGGGTCGGCGGGCTTCTTGGCGGCAACGGTTTGCGGCTTCTGTACCGGGAACGGCGTGGCGATGCCCGGGATGGGCTTCAGCACGATGCCCTGATTGGCGTAATCCATGATCTTCTTGAAGGTCATGGCCGGCAGGGTGCCGCCCGTCATGTTGTTGGTGGAGGTATAGTCGTCGTTGCCGAACCAGACCGCGCAGGTGTAATTGCCCGTAAAGCCGATGAACCAGGCGTCGCGATAGGCCTGAGTGGTGCCGGTCTTGCCGCCGACCACGATGCCGTTGTCGAGGGCTGCCTTGCGGCCGGTGCCGATCACCGGAACCTGCGTCAGCATCTGGTTCATGTAGGACGTGGCTTTTTCGCTGAGAACCCGTTTTGCAGGGAACTCGTCGTGACTGAAATCGTAGAGCACCCTGCCGTCATAGCCGGTGATCTGCTCGATGCCGTGACGCCGCGACTGCATGCCGTTGGCCGGGAAGACGGCATAGGCGGTCGCCTGGTCGAGAACGGTCACTTCCGATGTGCCGATCGGAATGGTCTTGTCGTTGCGGATCGGCGTCTCGACGCCCATGGCCTTGGCCATGTTGCGGATCGGCTGAATGCCGAATTTCTCCTTGGCGAGCCGTACGGGGATGGTGTTGATCGACTGCGTCAGCGCCTGGGTGAGCGTCACCTTGCCTTCGTAGCGGTTCTCGTAATTGTGCGGGCTCCAGTTGCCCCAGCTGATCGGCGCATCGACGATGGTGGATGTCGGCGTCATGCCGTTCTCCATCGCAACCGAATAGGTATAGATCTTGAAGGATGAACCGGGCTGGCGCAGCGCCTTGGTCGCGCGGTTAAACTGGCTTTCGCCGTAATCGCTGCCGCCGACCATGGCGCGCACGGCGCCGCCGTTTTCGATGACGACGGAGGCACCCTGTTTGGCCTTATAGCGCTCGCCGAATTCCATCAGACTGGATTGGACCGAATCCTCCGCCGCCTTCTGCAGCCCCATATCGATGGTGGTGCGCACGATCAGCGAGCGCTCGGGGAACCGGTTTGAAAGCCGCTGTACCTCGTCAAAGGCCCAGTCGAGGAAATAATCCGGGGATTCGATCTGGGCGCGGTCGACCACTGAAGCCGGGTTGCGCCGCGCGGCGACGACCTGTCCCTCGGTCATAAGCCCGCTCTGCACGAGATTGGACAGCACGTCGTTGGCGCGGGCACGCGCTGCCGGCAGGTTGACATGCGGCGCATATTTCGCCGGCGCCTTGAAGAGGCCGGCGAGCATTGCAGCTTCGGCCAGATTGACGTCGGTGATGCTCTTGCCGAAATAGAATTGCGCCGCCGCCGCTGCGCCGAAGGTGCCGCCGCCCATATAGGTGCGGTCGAGATAGAGGCTCAGGATCTCCTTCTTGGAGAGATTGGCCTCGAGCCAGATCGCCAGGAAGGCTTCCTTGACCTTGCGTTCGATGGAGCGCTCGTTGCTGAGGAAGATGTTCTTGGCAAGCTGCTGCGTCAGCGTCGAACCGCCTTGGACGACACCGCCGGCTTGCGCATTGACGGTCACCGCGCGGAACAGGCCGATCACATCGATGCCGAAATGGTCGAAGAAGCGCCGGTCCTCGGTCGCAAGCACCGCCTTGATGAAATAATCCGGCAGCTGGTCGACCGGCACGGAATTCTCGTGAATAATACCGCGATGGCCGATGACATTGCCGTAGCGGTCGAGGAAGGTGACGGCGAAATTGCCGCGGTTGCGCCAGTCGCCCTGTGTGGCCTCGAAGGCCGGCATGGCGAGCATCAGCATGACGACGGAACCGGCTGTTCCCAGCGTCAGGCCTTCACCGAGCAATTCGAAAAAGATACGTTTCCAGCCGCGAACGCGGAAGCGGCGGAAGAAGATGGTGATCTCTTCCCACGCCTCGGCGAGACCGAAGCCGGCATTCCATAAAGTGGAATCGATCCATGAATCGAGGCGCAAAAAGAAATAGCGCTTCCGACGCCGTGGCTTTTCGGCCCCGTTATCCCTTGGCGTCTCGGGCGCCATCTTCGGCCCGTTTTCTGGATTGGATGGGTCTTCCACGCTCTACTTCCCGACCACATTACTGCCGCGTGTCTCCTTGTGGCACACGCAAAGCCCATTATCTCATAGAACGGCTAATTGAATAATTGGTTGATTTAGAGAAAAGAACAAGAGACATGCATGCCGCAGCCCGAATTCCCCTTGGCCGGGCGAGGACGATGATGATGACAGACGAGATACCCTTCTGGAAAAGCAAGACCCTGACGGAGATGAGCCCGTCGGAATGGGAGAGCCTTTGCGACGGCTGTGGCCTCTGTTGTCTCAACAAGCTCGAGGAGTGGGATAGCGGCGACGTCTATTTCACCTCGATCCGCTGCAAGCTGATGGATGACGAGAGCTGTCGTTGCACCAGCTATCCAAATCGTTGGGATTTCGTGCCGGATTGCGTGCAACTGACGCCCGAGAAAGTGCCGGAGCTGGAATGGCTGCCGCCCACATGCGCCTACCGCCTCGTCAACGAGGGCCGCGATCTCTATTGGTGGCATCCGTTGATCTCGGGCGATCCGGAAACGGTGCATATAGCGGGTGTCTCCGCCCAAGGGCGCACCATCAGCGAAAACGATGTCGCTCTCGATGACTTCGAGGATTATGTCGTCGACTGGCCGCTGACCGTCGAGGACGACATGATGCCTAATCCTCCGGCAAAGCCATAGATTTCGGCGCTGTATTCCGCCAGGCCTGACGCACCAGCATTCTGACCTCCTCGTTTCCGGCATCGCGATGGAAAAGTCGCGTCCACCCTCTTCGGCCCCAGCTGCCGGGCACGGCGGCGACATGTTCAGGCATGATGGTCGAAGCCATCTGCTGCTGGTCCGGCGTCAACTTGACGACGCAGAAATCCGGTCCCCGAAGTGTCATGAAGATCTTGCCCCGCACGCGAAAGTCACGGGTTCCGAAGTGTGAGCTCTCTGCTGCCTCCGGCAGGCCAAGGGCAAGGGATATAAGGTCCTCGTCGGTCATGCCGCGATGATAACACGCCGCGCCGCCACGCCGTAAATGGGCGTCTGCGTCGACGAAACGCTTCGGGAAGTGAAGGGCCCCGTTTATTGAATTGCACCCATACGCATGGTATCGCGCGATGCCCCGCATATGCACAAGGAGCCGCCGCGTGATCCGTCATATCGTCTTCTTCACCGTTCCCGATCGCGCCAGGCTTGAGGAGGTCCGTTCCGGCCTCTCGATCCTCACGGCCATTCCGCATGCGCGGCTTTTGGAGATCGGCACGAACGTCAAGACAGATCAGCTCGGAACAGAAGTCGATCTGGTGGTCTACGGCGAATTCGACGACGAGGCGGCATTGGCGGCTTACAAGGCCCATCCGAATTACCAGCGCTCCATCAAGCGCGTTCGTCCGCTGCGCGAAATGCGCATTGCGGCTGACTATGAGACGGTGACGGCCGTCCGTGAACCTTTCTGAACGTCTGGCCCCGCAGAACCATTTCCCGCCAGCCCTTTCAACGGATTGAGCACGCGAGCGGAATCGGATTGTCGGCAACCGGATTCTCGGCTTGAGGTTCTTGAATCAACTTTTGAAGCTCCGGATTCAACTTGAGAAGAGATCGCGGCAAGCGATTCAAAGGACTCAAGGAAATCGCCACGCCTTATGTCGATAAGACGCTTGCAGGCCGGTTGCATTGGCCACGAAAGGCGACGTTTCATCCCGCCTCTATGAACCGATGATAAGCAAGAATGATTAAAAATGGCTAAGCCTGCGGCTCCGGGCGTGTGGTGCCCGCGAACGCGGATACGCATCGATTCACGCATATCGCCGATAGATTGTATGGATGCGGCGCTCCGGAACGACAGCCGGTTGCCGTTGTCACGCTATGGCAGATTCGCATTCAATAATTTCAAATGGTTAGATCATCAGTCAGATGACCCCGACGCATAGTCGGCCGAAAATTACAGCCCATTCATTTGCCATTCAGACGTGTTTGGGTAAATAATCGGCCAAGTTCATATCCCTGTGGGAAGCCCGAAGCATGGCCTCATTTTCAAGCATAGCAGCAGCGGCTCTCGTTCTGGCCGGCTCGTCTGTTCTGCCGGCGCCAGCGCCGACGTCGACCCTGGTCGCGCGTGCCAACAGCGATTGTAGTGAGGCCGCTGACGAGGTGGTCGCCAAGACCGGCGGTCAGCTTCTCTCGGTACAACCATCCGGCGACAGCTGCATCATCACTGTCCTTGTGCAGGGCAACGGCCAGCGTCCGCGCAAGGTGACGATGAAGGTGCCGATGTGATTCCCGCGCATTTTGATGCCACCTAAAGCCTTGAATCTTACACGAAATCTTATTGTTTCCGTGATTCCACTGCGCCACGATTTGCGGTACTGTTTATCGAACCGGGGAAATTGGATTTAGAGATGCGCATTCTCATAGTCGAAGACGATATCAACTTGAACCGTCAGCTTGCCGAGGCCTTGAAGGAGGCAGGCTATGTGGTCGATACGGCCTTTGATGGCGAGGAAGGGCATTTCCTCGGCGATACCGAGCCTTACGATGCGATCATCCTCGATATCGGCTTGCCTGAAATGGATGGCATCACAGTGCTTGAGAAATGGCGCGGCGCCGGACGCACAGTGCCGGTGCTGCTTCTGACGGCGCGTGACCGCTGGAGCGACAAGGTGGCAGGCATCGACGCCGGCGCCGACGACTACGTCGCCAAGCCCTTCCATGTCGAGGAAGTGCTCGCTCGCATCCGCGCTCTCATCCGCCGCGCCGCCGGCCATGCCTCTTCGGAAATCGTCTGCGGCCCGGTGCGGCTCGACACCAAGAGCTCGAAGGCAACTGTCGACGGCAAGCCGCTAAAGCTCACCTCGCACGAATATCGCCTGCTTGCCTATCTCATGCATCACAAGGGGGAGGTCGTCTCACGCACCGAGCTGGTCGAGCATATGTACGATCAGGATTTCGATCGGGATTCCAATACGATCGAGGTATTTGTCGGTCGTCTGCGCAAGAAGATGGGTGTCGACCTGATCGAAACGGTTCGCGGCCTTGGTTACAGAATCCAAGCTCCGACCAATGCGAATTAAGTCGCTCACCGCTCGCGTCCTGCTGCTGACCACGCTTTGGTCCGCCGTGGCGCTGGTGGTGATCGGCCTCGTCATCTCGAATATCTATCGCAAGAGCGCCGAGCGCGGTTTCCAGGACCTGTTGCGCGCGCAGCTCTATAACGTCATCAACTCGGTGACGATCGGCGACCAGGGCACATTGTCAGGCAGCCCGCAGCTCGGTGATTTGCGTTTTGCCCAGCCGAAGACCGGCTGGTACTGGATGGTCGAGCCGCTTGGTACCTATACGGCGACGCCGCTGGTCTCGCCGTCGCTCGGCGCATCGAACCTGCCTGTTCTCTCCGTGCTGGAAGCGCCCTTCGACAAGAATTACGAACGCTATTACATCGTCACCGATGCCTTCGGAAACCGCGTCCAGGTAGCCGAAACGGAAGTCGTGCTCGACACGGACGGCCGCGCCGCACGCTTTCGCGTAACAGGCAATGTCGCCGTGGTCGAGGACGACGTCCGCAATTTCTCCCACAGCCTCTACTTCGCACTCGTCGGCTTCGGCGTCGGAAGCTTGATCGTCAATGCGCTCGCCATTCTCTACGGCCTGAAACCGCTCGACAAGGCGCGCGCCGCGCTGGAGCGCATCCGCGCCGGTGAAAGCGAACGCTTGCAGGGCGATTTCCCGCGTGAGATCCTGCCGCTTGCCAATGAGATCAACGCGCTCATCGAGAGCAACCGGCGTATCGTCGAGCGTGCCCGCATGCAGGTCGGCAATCTCGCGCACTCGCTGAAAACGCCGATTGCGGTGCTGCTCAACGAATCCCGCGTCTTGGAGCGCTCACATGGCGATCTGGTGAAGAACCAGGCCGAGGCGATGCAGGGGCAGGTGCAATCCTATCTCAATCGTGCCCGTATCGCCGCTCAGCGCGAATCCGTGCTGGCACGCACCGAGGCCGAGCCGGCGCTGGAGCGACTGGTCCGTGTCATGCGGCGGCTGAACGCCGACAAGGAATTCGAACTCTCCGTCTCGCCCAATCTGGCGCTCGCCATGGAGCAACAGGATCTCGAGGAGACGGTCGGCAATCTCCTCGAAAATGCCGCCCGCTTTGCCGAACACAAGGTGCGTCTGGTTGCAAACGAGGCGCCGGCCGAGGTCAAGGGCATCGATCCGGCGCGGCGCCACTGGGTGGAACTGGTGGTTGAGGACGACGGTCCCGGGCTGGAGCCGGATCAGATCCGCGAAGCCCTGAAGCGCGGGCGCAGACTGGACGAGAGCAAGCCCGGCACGGGGCTTGGGCTTTCGATCGTCAGCGAGATCACCAACGAATATCAAGGCCGTTTCGAGCTCTCCCGGGGTAGCTGGGGCGGGCTTCGGGCAAGCCTAATTTTGCCGGGCCTTATGAAGGATGTTGCGTGAGGAACGGCATGATGCCAAAAGACGTTGTGGGTCATGATGATGCCGCAGCGCAGTACCTATTGGTTTTGCTTTTTGATACTGGTTCGGTTGTATGAAGCTTCGTACCTTTTTCCTGGTCGTCCCCTCTCTTTTCGCCGCCCTTGCGCTTTCTGGTTGCTCGACCACGAGCAGCTTGGGAGGCGGCAAGAGCCTGTTTTCGTCTGCGAAGCCTCCGGCCTCCGCGACCTTCATCAATGCTCTTGATGGTGGCATCGTCGAGCGCACCGGCATCAAGCTCAGCGACAGCGACAAGCAGCGCGCGCTGGAGGCAGAATATAGGGCGCTTGAGACCTCGCCGCTTGGCCAACCCGTGGCATGGAAGGGCAGGAATGCAAGCGGCGAGGTTGTCCCCGCTGCGCCATATCAGGTCGGCTCGCAGAATTGCCGGCAATATACGCATACCCTCACGGTCGACGGCAAGCCGACGACGGCAAGGGGCGCGGCCTGCCGCAATGACGACGGCACCTGGACGCCGCTTGAATAGGCGTCTGCAATGAAAGGCGCGGCCAAACGCCTCAAATCTTCGTCAGATGGCCTTTCCCGGTTGGAATAAGCGCCCCGTTAAAGTATTGGGCGTCTATGCTGTTCTGGATTCTCGTGGCCGTTCTTACGGCGGTTGTCGGCGCTGTGCTGCTCTACCCTCTTCTGCGTGGTGCGAAGGAGGCGGAGGGTGGTCGTTCCGGCGAGGCTGAGGTCTATCGCGATCAGCTTCGTGAACTGGAGCGCGATCTTGCCGGCGGCCTCATCTCCGCGCAGGAGGCAGGCTATGCCCGCGCCGAAATAGGACGGCGCCTCATTGCTGCCGCCAAAGACGAGAAGACGGCGGCAAAATCGCCGGCACGTGGCAGCTATCGTCTTGCTCAGGCCTTCATCATCGTCCTTCTTCCGGCCGTTGGTCTCTGTCTTTATCTTGTCAACGGCGATCCCGGCCTGCCGGCGCAGCCGCTGGAAGCGCGGCTGGAGAAGCCAGGAAACGATCTCGCCATCTCGATCGTCAAGATCGAGCAGCATCTGGCCAAGAACCCGGATGACGCCAAGGGCTGGGAAGTCCTGGCACCCATTTATTTCAAGACCAACCGTGTCGGCGATGCGGAGCTTGCCTATCGCAATGTCATCCGTCTGTTGGGGCCGAATGCGGCCCGGCTTGGCGATCTGGGCGAGGTGCTGGTCGTCAAGGCCAATGGCATAGTAACGGCGGAGGCGCGGGACGTGCTGCAGCAATCGCTTGCGCTCGATGCCGCCAATCCGCGCACGCTTTTCTATCTGGCGCTCGCGCTGGAGCAGGAGGGCAAGGCTGCCGATGCGAAGACCGCCTTCGAGGCTCTCGCCAAGCAATCGCCGCCTGACGCGCCCTGGCTTGCTGTCGTCGATCAACACATCGTCAAGAATGGCGGCCAGCCGATGGCGTCGGCAAATGACAAGGCGCCCGGCAATCCGACCGCGGAGGACGTCGCTGCGGCCAATGCGCTGAGCAGCGGCGACCGCCAGCAGATGATCCGCGGCATGGTCGACAGCCTCGATGCCAAGCTCAAGGAAGATCCCAAGAATTTCGAGGGCTGGATGCGGCTAATCCGCTCCTATGCGGTGTTGAATGATCGGGAGCGCGCAGCGGATGCATTGAAGCGCGGTCTCGCGGCCTTTCCGGCCGATGGAGGGGAGGGCCAGCAGCTTCTGGCGCTGGCGAAAGAATTGGGATTGCCGACGGAGGTGACGCAGCAATGACCCGCAAGCAGAAACGTCTGGCTGTGATCGCCGGCGGTATGGGTTTCATCGCCGTTGCCGTGCTGCTCGTGCTGTTCGCCTTCAGCCAGTCGGTCGCCTACTTCTATATGCCGGCGGATCTCGCCAAGACGCCGGTCAATGCCGGGACGCTGATCCGCCTCGGCGGGCTTGTCGGCGAGGGATCGATCGTGCGCGGTCAGGGTACGCAAGTGCAGTTCTCCGTCACGGACGGCACCGACACGATCAAGGTCAAGTATGACGGCATTCTGCCAGACCTGTTCCGCGAAGGGCAGGGTGTGGTGACCGAAGGCAGGTTCGAGCCGGGCAGCGACGTTTTTGTTGCCGACAGCGTGCTCGCCAAGCATGATGAGCGCTATATGCCGAAGCAGGTCGCCGATAAGCTGAAGGCCGATGGCGTCTGGAAGGGCGAGGAGGCCACCCGATGATCATCGAGCTCGGACACTATGCGCTGGTGCTGGCGCTCGCCACCGCACTCATCGTCTCCATCCTTCCGGTGATCGGCGCCAGGCGCGGCGACGCGTCGATGATGGATATCGCCCCCGTCGGCGCGATCGTCATGTTCCTGCTGGTCGCCTTCTCTTTCGGAGTGCTGACCTATGCCTATGTCGCCTCCGATTTCTCCGTCCTCAATGTCTGGGCCAATTCCCATTCGCTGATGCCGCTGGTCTTCAAGATCTCCGGCGTCTGGGGCAATCACGAGGGATCGATGATGCTCTGGCTGTTGATCCTGGCGCTCTTCAGCGCGCTCGTCGCGCTCTTCGGGCGCAATCTGCCCGATGTGCTGCGTGCCAACGTTCTGGCCGTGCAGTCGTGGATCTCCTCGGCCTTCCTGGTCTTCATTCTGCTCACCTCCAATCCGTTCATTCGGCTCAACCCGGCGCCGGCGGAGGGCAAGGATCTCAATCCCGTCCTCCAGGATATCGGTCTGGCGATCCATCCACCCTTGCTCTATCTCGGCTATGTCGGCTTCTCCGTCTGCTTCTCCTTTGCTGTCGCCGCACTTTTGGAAGGTCGCATCGATGCCGCCTGGGCACGTTGGGTCCGCCCCTGGACGCTGGCCGCCTGGAGCTTCCTGACGCTTGGCATCGCCATGGGTTCCTATTGGGCCTATTACGAGCTCGGCTGGGGCGGCTGGTGGTTCTGGGATCCGGTGGAAAATGCCTCCTTCATGCCCTGGCTCGCCGGCACGGCCCTGCTGCATTCGGCGGTTGTCATGGAAAAGCGCGATGCCCTGAAGATCTGGACGGTGTTGCTGGCAATCCTGACGTTTTCGCTGTCGCTGCTCGGTACCTTCCTCGTCCGCTCGGGCGTGCTGACCTCCGTCCATTCCTTCGCCAGCGATCCGACGCGCGGTATCTTCATCCTCTGCATTCTCCTGATCTTCATCGGCGGGGCTTTGTCGCTGTTTGCCCTGCGCGCACCGAAGCTTGCCGCCGGCGGATTGTTCGCGCCGATCTCGCGTGAGGGCGCGCTGGTGTTGAACAACCTGATCCTCACGGTCGCCTGCGGAACGGTGTTGACCGGTACGCTCTATCCGTTGGCCCTCGAAACACTGACCGGTGACAAGATTTCCGTCGGGCCGCCCTTCTTCAACATGACCTTCGGATTGCTGATGACCCCGATCCTCATTGCTGTGCCGTTCGGCCCGCTGCTCGCCTGGAAGCGCGGCGATCTGCTCGGTGCGCTGCAGAGGCTTTATGTCATTGCGGGCCTGGCCTTCCTGGCCGGCCTTGTCCTGTTCTATGTCGAGCATGGTGGGCCGGTGCTTGCCGCTCTCGGCCTCGCCGCCGGCTTCTTCCTGGTCTTCGGCGCCTTGGCCGACCTCTGGTATCGCGCCGGCGTCGGCAAGGTGGCGGCTGGTGTCGCGTGGCGCCGCCTGAGCGGGCTGCCGCGCTCTGCCTTTGGCACGGCGCTTGCCCATGCCGGCCTCGGCATCACTGTCCTCGGCATCGTCGCGGTGACGACCTTCGAGGCGGAACACATCACCAGCATGAAGCCGGGCGAGACAGCCGAGCTCGGCGGCTACAGCCTGCGCTTTGACGGCGTGCAGCCCGGCGTCGGCCCCAATTTCACCGAGGATCGCGCCCACTTCACGGTCAGCCGTGGCGGGGTTGTCTTTGCAGAAATGTCGTCCGCCAAGCGCGTCTTCACTGCAAGCCGCACGGCGACGACAGAATCCGGCATTCTCACCCCAGGTCTCAACCAACTCTATGTATCGGTCGGCGACGTCAGTAAGGACGGCGGCATGGTCGTGCGAATCTGGTGGAAGCCGTTCATTCTCTGCATCTGGCTGGGTGCGCTCATCATGGCGATCGGCGGTTTCGTATCACTTAGCGATCGTCGCCTGCGCGTCGGCGCCCCGAGCCGGAAGGCAAAACCAGCTCGTCCGGCGATGGAGCCGGCCGAATGATGCGTTTGACCGTCTCCCCCTCATCCGCCCCTCCGGGGCACCTTCTCCCCGAGGGGAGAAGGGGAGATTGTCGCTGTCGTACCGGTATCAAAGCAAAACCGGTCAATGAAGGCCGCAGCGGTTTTCCCTTCTCCCCTCGGGGAGAAGGTGCCCAAAGGGCGGTTAAGGGGGTATTTCACCGCAGTAAGGGCAGTGCTCCTTCTTCCTCGGCTGCTGCTGCCGGCGACTTCCTCCCTAAAGGGGGGAAAGTATGGGTGATCCGCTTACTTATGCTGCTGGCATTGCTCTTTGCCGCGGCACCCGCCTTCGCGGTCAACCCGGACGAAGTTTTGCCCGATCCGGCCTTGGAGGCGCGGGCGCGGACGATCTCGGCCGAACTGCGCTGCATGGTCTGCCAGAATCAATCCATCGATGATTCCAATGCCGATCTCGCGCGGGACCTGCGCTTGCTGGTCCGCAAACGCCTGACCGATGGCGACACTGATCAGCAGGTGCTCGATTACATCGTCTCCCGCTATGGCGAGTTCGTGCTGCTCAAGCCGCGCCTAAGCGAAAAGACATACATCCTCTGGGGAGCACCGATCGCGCTCTTCGTAGCGGGCGCATTGGCCCTTGCCGTCTATGCGCGCCGCCGCGCGGGCAAGCCCACCGGTAGCTCTCTGAACGCCGATGAAGAGGCGCAGTTGAAAGATATCCTCGGGAAGTGACGCGGCCGTCGTCTTTCGTCATAACGTTGCATCGATACCTTACATTACGAATTTTTCATGGGGCGGACAGTTCGTTGTAAGGTGCCGTGCCCTATATCTTCCTTATGACGCATCATAGCCGGTTCCGCCCGGCGCAAATCTGACGAGAAACAAAAAGGTAATTCGCATATGTTCAGGAATATCAAGGACACTTTGTCCCGCAGCACTGCTATGAAGGCTTCCGTCGTCGCAGGCCTCGCTGTTGCTGCCTTGGCAACGGGTGTTCCGGCCGTCGTCACCGGTGCCTATGCCGATGCCGTCAATGTCCAGGCGCCGCAGGTTCCGAGCTTCGCCAATGTGGTGGATGCCGTTTCGCCGGCCGTCGTGTCGGTTCGCGTCGAATCCCGTGTCAACTCGGTTGCCGACGAGGATGATTCTTTCGGTCTCGGCCGCGGCTTCGATGACCTTCCGGACGATCACCCGCTGAAGAAGTTCTTCCGCCAGTTCGAGCAGCAGCAGGGCCGCGGCCAGCAGCGCGGCCAGAACCAGCAGAAGAATTCTGACGACAAGGGCCACCTGCGCCCGGTCGCTCAAGGGTCCGGTTTCTTCGTTTCGGAAGATGGCTACATCGTCACCAACAACCACGTCGTTTCCGATGGTGCAGCTTTCGTCGTCGTCCTCAACGACGGCACTGAACTCGACGCCAAGCTCGTCGGCAAGGATAGCCGTACCGATCTCGCTGTCCTGAAAGTCGACCCCAAGGGCAAGAAGTTCACCTATGTCGGTTGGGCCGATGACTCCAAGGTTCGCGTCGGCGACTGGGTCGTTGCCGTCGGTAACCCGTTTGGCCTCGGTGGCACCGTGACCGCAGGTATCGTTTCGGCCCGAGGCCGCGATATCCATTCCGGCCCCTATGACGATTACATCCAGATTGACGCACCGGTGAACAAGGGCAATTCCGGTGGCCCGACCTTCAACCTCAACGGCCAGGTGGTCGGCATCAATACCGCCATCTTCTCGCAGTCCGGCGGCAGCGTCGGCATCGCCTTCGCGATCCCGGCAACCACGGCCAAGGATGTCGTCGCCGACCTGATCAAGACCGGCACGGTTTCGCGCGGCTGGCTCGGCGTTCAGATCCAGCCCGTCACCAAGGATATCGCCGAATCTCTCGGCCTTTCCGAGGCGAGCGGCGCTTTGGTCGTCTCCCCGCAGGACGGCTCGCCGGGCCAGAAGGCCGGCATCAAGAACGGCGACGTCGTCACCGCAGTGAATGGCGACCCCGTCAAGGATCCGCGTGATTTGGCTCGTCGCATCGGCGCGATGCAGCCGGGTTCCAAGGTCGAGGTTTCTATCTGGCGCGCTGGCAAGTCGCAGTCGGTCACGGTTGAGCTCGGCACGCTTCCGGCCGATCAGAACCAGGCCTCGAATGACGACTCGCAGCCGAGCCAGCCGCAGCAGCCGTCCTCCGAGAAGGCCCTGGCTGACCTTGGCCTGACCGTCGGCCCTTCCGATGATGGCAAGGGTGTAGCGATCACGGCCGTCGATCCCGACTCCGATGCCGCTGATAAGGGCGTGAAGGAAGGCGAAAAGATCACGTCGGTCAACAACCAGCAGGTCTCCAACGCCGGCGATATTGCCAAGATCATCGAGCAGGCGAAGAAGGACGGTCGCACCCGCGCCCTGTTCCAGATTCAGTCCGGTGACGGCAGCCGCTTCGTTGCTTTGCCGATCAACGCCGGTTGATCCTTCAGACGGATGAAATGCATTGGGAAAGCCGCGCAGGCCACGGCTTGTGCGGCTTTCCCTTTTAGAACGTGTCAAATGACTGGTTCCAAGGCAGGTGAAAGATGACAACCGCTAGCCAACATGCCGTGAGTTCTCCCGATTCTGGTTGTGCCGAGGCAGCGTCGGCAGGTAATGTCGCTCACATGAAGATTCTGATCATCGAAGACGATCTTGAAGCGGCGGCTTACCTTACCAAGGCGTTTCGCGAGGCCGGCATTGTCGCCGATCACGCGAGCGACGGCGAGAGCGGTCTCTTCATGGCCACCGAGAACACCTACGATGTCGCCATCATCGATCGCATGCTTCCGCGTCGGGACGGGCTGTCTGTTATCAGCGAATTGCGCCGCAAGGGCGTGCATACGCCGGTTCTGATCCTTTCTGCGCTCGGCCAGGTTGACGATCGTGTCACCGGCCTGCGTGCTGGAGGTGACGACTACCTGCCGAAACCCTATGCCTTCAGCGAGCTTCTTGCCCGTGTCGAAGTACTCGGCCGCCGCAAGGGAACGCCGGAGCAGGACGTCCTCTATCGTGTTGGCGATCTGGAACTGGACCGCCTCTCGCACGAGGTGCGCCGTGGCGGCAAGGAAATCCTGCTGCAGCCGCGCGAGTTCCGTCTCCTGGAATATCTGATGAAGAATGCCGGCCAGGTCGTCACCCGCACCATGCTGCTCGAGAATGTCTGGGATTATCATTTCGACCCCCAGACGAACGTCATCGACGTCCACGTTTCGCGCCTGCGCTCCAAGATCGAGAAGGATTTCAGCCAGCCGCTGCTGAAGACCATTCGTGGCGCCGGCTACATGATCAAGGACGAGGGATGAGTCGCTTCCGCGTCCTCTTCAAGTCCACAGCCGTCCGCCTTTCCGCCCTCTACATCCTTCTTTTCTCGCTTTGCGCCGCGACGCTGGTCTTCTACGTCACGGCCATGTCCGAACGGCTGCTGACGGGGCAGATCCGCGATGCCGTTCAGCAGGAGGTCAGCCAGGTCAAGCGTGCCTATGACATCGGCGGGCTGAACCTGCTTCTGCGCACCATGGAGCGTCGCGCCCGCCAGCCGGGTGCCAATCTCTATGTCATTGCGGGTCCTTCCGGTGACATCCTGGCCGGCAACGTCGCTTCCGTACAGCCAGGCGTGCTCGGGCAGGCCGGCTGGACGGAGCTTCCCTTCTCCTACGAGCGCTACACCGACGCCTCCAACGATCCGGAGCGCCGTCATCTGGCAATTGCCAATATCTTCATTCTCGACAATGGCTTGCGTATCCTCATCGGCCGCGACCTCGGCGAGCCGGAGCGCTTCCGCGTGCTTGTGCGCCAGGCGCTGATGCTGGCACTGGCGATTATGGGGCTCGGCGCATTGGTCATCTGGTTCGGTATCGGCCGGAACGCGCTGAAACGCATCGACCGGATGACGGATGCGGGCCGCAAGATCATGGCGGGCGATCTCTCTCAGCGCCTGCCGGTCGGCGGTTCCGGCGACGAGTTCGACCGGATGTCGGCGTCGCTGAATGCCATGCTCGAGCGCATCGAGAAGCTGAACGAAGGGCTGCGGCAGGTCTCCGACAATATCGCCCACGACCTCAAGACCCCGTTGACGCGCCTGCGCAACAAGGCGGCCGATGCGCTCGACAATGCCGATAGCGAAGGCCGCCGCACAGCGCTTGAGGGCATCATCGGCGAATCCGATCAGCTGATCCGCACCTTCAATGCGCTTTTGATGATTTCCCGCGTCGAGGCGGGTTCCGTGGCCGCAGAAATGACTGCGGTCGATCTTTCCTCCATCGTTGCCGATACGGCGGAACTTTACGAGCCGGTGGCGGAAGAGGCGGGTCTGGCGCTCACCGCCGAGATAGAGCCGGAAGTCGAGGTGCAAGGAAACCGCGAGCTGATCGGCCAGGCGCTGTTCAATCTCATCGACAATGCCCTTAAATATGCGTCGGGCTGCAACGGAAAACCGGCGATTACTTTCAAGCTGGCGCGCACGAGCGACGCGGTGACGCTCGCCGTTGCCGATCATGGGCCGGGCATTCCTGCCCATCAGCGTGCCGATGTGGTCAAGCGTTTCTTTCGGCTGGACGAAAGCCGCTCCAAGCCGGGAACAGGCCTTGGCCTTGCGCTGGTGGAAGCCGTGATGGAATTGCATGGCGGCCGGCTGGAGCTTTCCGATACCGATTCCGAAAATCCAGCCGCCAAGGGATTAACGGTCACCATGATCTTCCCCATGCAGAAACAATAGGTTAATCCTGCAGTATCCGCTTGCTGTTTGGGGAGAACTGCATGACGACGACGCAAAGCGATTTGCTGCGGGAGGTCTCGGCCGGGCGGCCGCGGGCGTTGAACCAGACGGAAACGAAGTCTGTACTGGCGGATCTCAAGCAGATCGCCGGAGGCGAGCCCGTCATTGCCGATCTGCTAGCGGGCGAAAGCGCATTGCGGGATTTTGTCGTCGCTGCCCTCACTCTCTCTCCTCATCTGCGGGAAACCGCCAATCTCGAACCGTCTCTTCTGGTCGCCGCCATCGAGAAGCCGCTGTCGCCGCAGATCGAAGCATTGGTCCAAGAAGCTCGGCAAGCCTGGCTGCCGGGGGAGGACGGGGGAGTTTCGCCTTCCGAATCCGAGGTGATGAGCCGCTTGCGCATCGCCAAGCGCCGCGCTGCCTTCCTTGTCGCACTCGCCGATCTCGCTCGCATTTATGATGGCAAGCAGACCACCGGTTGGCTGAGCCGACTCGCCGAGGCCTCTATTTCAGCTGCCATCGACCATCTGCTGCTGTCGTCGCATGAGGCCGGTAAGATCACAGTTCCCCATCCCGCCACTCCGAGCGAAAATTCCGGCCTAATCGTGCTCGGCATGGGCAAGCTCGGAGCGGAAGAACTGAACTATTCCTCCGATATCGATCTGGTCGTCTTCTTCGATGAGACCGCGGGCATCGTTCCCGATCCCGACGACGCCATCGACATCTTCCCGCGGCTGATGCGGCGGCTGGTGCGGATTCTGCAGGAGCGTACGGCAGATGGCTATGTCTTCCGCACCGATCTTCGTCTGCGCCCCGATCCCGGCTCGACGCCGCTCGCGATCCCTGTGGACGCGGCGATGATCTATTACGAGGGTAGGGGGCAGAACTGGGAACGCGCCGCCTTCATCAAGGCGCGGCCCGTCGGTGGCGATATCGCCGCCGGTCAGGCTTTCATCCGCGATCTCGTTCCCTTCGTCTTCCGCAAATATCTGGATTATGCCGCGATATCGGACATCCACTCCATCAAGCGGCAGATTCACGCGCATAAGGGACATGGTGCGATCGCGGTCAAAGGTCACAACGTCAAGCTCGGCCGTGGCGGCATTCGCGAGATCGAGTTCTTCGTGCAGACACAGCAGCTGATCGCCGGCGGTCGCATGCCGGCCTTGCGCAGCCGATCGACGGAGCAGACGCTTGCCGAATTGACCGAGGCAAAGTGGATCGATGCGGAAACCCGCGACGAGCTGACCTCGGCCTACTGGTTCCTGCGCGATGTCGAGCATCGTATCCAGATGGTGCGGGACGAGCAGACGCATCTGCTGCCGGAAACCGATGCCGAGCTGAGGCGCATCGCCTATATGATGGGCTTTGCCGATGTGTCGGCTTTCTCCGAAGCACTGGTGACGACATTGAAGACGGTTGAGCGCCGCTATGCGCGCCTCTTCGAACAGGAAACAAAGCTGTCGAGCGAAACCGGCAACCTCGTTTTCACCGGCCAGGGCGACGATCCGGATACGCTGGAGACGCTGCGGCGCCTCGGCTTCGAGCGACCGTCTGATATCGCCAATGTCATCCGCACCTGGCACTACGGCCGGTATCGCGCCACGCAATCCGTCGAAGCGCGCGAGCGGCTGACGGAACTGACGCCGGAGCTGTTGCGCGTCTTCGGCGAAAGCAAGCGGGCCGACAAGGCTTTGTTGCGCTTTGACAGCTTCATCTCCGGCCTGCCGGCCGGTATCCAGCTCTTCTCGTTGCTCGGAACCAATCCGGCGCTTCTCTCGCTCATCGTCAACATCATGTCGTCGGCACCTAGGCTTGCCGAAATCATCGCGGCTAAGCCGCATGTCTTCGACGGCATGCTTGACCCAAGGCTCATGGCCGAGCTGCCGACGCGCGATTATCTCGCCGAACGCCTGAAAAGCTTCCTGGCCCCGGCGAGGCATTATGAAGAGACGCTCGATTTGCTGCGCATCTTCGCATCTGAACAGCGCTTCCTGATCGGCATTCGCCTGCTGACGGGCGCGATCGGCGGGGCCATGGCGGCCCGCGCCTTCACCTATCTCGCCGATCTGATTGTCGAGGCGGCGCTGGATGCCGTCATGAAGGAAATACGCGCAGCGCACGGTGAATATCCCGGCGGCCGGGTAGCCATTGTCGGCATGGGCAAGCTCGGCAGTTTCGAGCTCTCGGCCGGGTCCGATATCGATATCATCCTGCTTTATGATTACGACGACACGGCAGGCGAATCCGATGGCCCGAAGCCGCTCGATGCGACGCGCTATTTCACCCGCATCACGCAGCGCCTGATCGCAGCCCTTTCGGCGCCGACGGCCGAGGGCGTGCTCTATGAGGTGGACATGCGTTTGCGTCCCTCCGGCAACAAGGGGCCGGTCGCTACGCGCATCAATTCCTTCGAGAAGTACCAGCGCGAGGAAGCCTGGACCTGGGAGCATATGGCGCTTTCGCGGGCACGGCTGATCTGCGGCGACGAGGAGCTGGTGAACGATGCGGAGCGCGTCATCGGCGAGGTTCTTTCGACAAAGAGAGATGTCGCCAAGATCGCTAGGGATGTTCGCGAGATGCGCGGCATGATCGAACAGGAAAAGCCGCCGGAGAGCATTTGGGATCTGAAGCTTATCCCTGGCGGGCTGATCGATATCGAATTCATCGCGCAATATCTGCGGCTGATCGCGTCGGTCCGCGGCGTTGGCATCGATGCAAACGGTCTCAGCACGGCCGAAGCGCTGAAACTGCTCGGCGGCAGCCTGATGGATCGCAACGATCTGGACGTCTGCCTGGAGGCTCTGCAGCTCTATACGGAAGTGTCGCAGCTTATCCGCCTTTGCATCGACGGTACGTTCGATCCGAAAAACACGCCTTCCGGCCTGATCGAGCTGATTTGCCGCGCCGGCGATTGCCCGGATATCCGCACGCTGGAGGCGGAGCTGAAGCGCCTGTCAAAAGCGGTACGAAAAGTATTCCAGGCGACGGTCGGCAGCTGATCAGCTCTGATCCGGTATGCGGATCGCGATCACTGTGCCGATGCCCTCGCGGGAGCGGATGCGCATGCGGCCGTGATGTAAGGCGGTGAGCGATCTGGAAATGGCGAGTCCGAGGCCGGAGCCTCCCTTGCTCTTCGCATATTGGCTCTGCACCTGCTCGAAGGGCTGGCCGATCTTGCTCATGGCCGATTTCGGAATGCCGATGCCTGTATCGGCGATAACGAGCATGACGGCATCCCCGATCCTGCGCGTGCGAACCGAGATACGGCCACCGTCATTGGTGAATTTTACAGCATTGGACAGCAGGTTGAGCACGATCTGCTTCATCGCCCGACGGTCGGCGCTCAGCTTGATGTCGGAAGAGATGCGCTGCTCGACGAGAATGTTCTTCTGCGCTGCCGGAATGCGGGTGAACCGTAGGCATTCCTCGATAAGCGGCGCGAGATTGATCCGCTCGCAGCTGAGTTTCATATGCCCCGCTTCGATCTTCGACATGTCGAGAATGTCGTTGATGACGTTAAGCAGATGCTTGCCGCTGTCGTGAATGTCCTTGGCATATTCATTGTAGCGGGCCGAGCCGAGCGGACCAAACATCTGGTCCTGCAGGATTTCCGAGAAGCCGAGAATGGCGTTGAGCGGCGTGCGCAGCTCATGCGACATGTTGGCCAGGAATTCCGATTTCGCCTTGTTGGCGGCTTCGGCGCGTTCCTTCTCCGCAAGATAATTGGTGTTGGCAGTCGAAAGCTCCGCCTTCTGCTTTTCCAGAATGCGCCGTGATGCCGAGAGGTCGTTGATGGTCGCCATCAGCCGGCGCTCCGATTCGCGAAGCCGCTCCTGATTGCGCTTGAGTTGTGTAATATCGGTGCCGACCGAGACGAGGCCGCCGTCGCGGGTGCGGCGCTCGTTGATCTGCAGCCAGCGCTCGTCGGCAAGCTGCACTTCCGTCGTCTGCGAGTGATTGGAGCGGCCGGGGTCGACGATACGGCGCTCGATGACCGGCCGTGCGGCAGCGGCATTGACGACGGCGCGCTCGGTGCCCGGCACGAGCACATTGTCCGGCAGGCCGTATGCCTGCTGGAAATGAGCGTTGCACATGACCAGGCGATCGTTCTTGTCCCACAGCACGAAGGCTTCGGAAGTGCATTCGATGGCGTCGGCCAGGCGCTGATCGGCCTCTGCATAGCGCTGGGCTAGCCTGTGCTGCTCAGTCACGTCCATGGCGATGCCGATCATGTGGACACGGCCGGAATTGGTCCGGATCACCTGGGCGCGGGCGCGCATCCAGACATAATGTCCCTTGGCATGGCGGATGCGCAGGATTTGATCCACCTGGCCGGCATTGCCGCGGGTGACGGTGCGGGCGAGCATATGCAGGCTGTTGTCGTCCGGGTGCATCAGCCGCGCCGCGTCCGTGAAGGCGAGCGGCCGGTCGGCGACCGGCAACCCGAGCATGTCGTACATCGACCGCGACCAGAAGAACTGGCGGCTGGTGAAATCGAAATCCCAGAGGCCGCAGCGCCCGCGCGACAGTGCCGTTTCGACTCGCAGGTTGGATTCGAGAAAGATTTCGTCCGCATCCCGGGCGCGCTTTACCTGGGTGTAGTAGGCATAGAGAATGACGAGCAGGATGGAGGAGATGCCGGCAAAGAGCGTGACGTTCAGGGTCAGCTCGTCGCGCCAGAGCTTTTCGATCTCATCCATCGATGCGGCCGACAGAATGAAATCGCCTTTGTCGCCGATCAGGGAAATCGCGGCATAATAGGGCTCGCCGCCGATCATGGTTTCGATCACGCCGGCATGATCGCCGAAACTGCGGATGGCCGTTACTTCCGGAAAGAAATCGGAGACCAGCATGCCGATATAGCCGGAGCCGGCGGCCGACGAGCCGAATACACGGCCGCTCGACTGCACCAGCAGGACGAAGGCACCGCTGTCCAGCCGATCCTGCGGCAGGTAGGAGGCGAGCTTCCGCTCCGCGCCGTTGCGGTCGCCGGCCTGGAACAGGCTGGCATCGTTCGAAAAGGCGGCGGCTGCTGCGGCGATGGAAAGCGAGGTCATTCGGCGGGCGGAAGCCGCCATGCGGCTGTGTTCCGTGATCATGCCGAAGAAATGCGAGGCGGCAACGACCATCAGGAAGGAAACGATGAGGACGGGGATGATGCGCTTGAGAATATGTTCCGTCTGCGGAAAACGACGCGAAATCGTCTCCATCCGCACTCCGGTTCGATCAGTAACGCCGCTATGCCAGGATTTCAGACCGTCGAAATTAACACGCAGCCGTCCATCGGCCGCGGTTGCCCGCCGCACGTCCACCATCGCTTTAGCCTTGTCCCTCGTGTGATTCGCTGCGCCGCTCGCCCGAATCTGCCTTAATGAATCATTCGTGATTCGGCTTGTCCAGAGGGTGCGGTAAAACTTTCTTAACCATCTGCGATTTCAGCATATTTTACACACGCAGCGGTAAGTTGCACGCGTTCTGGACTCGTTGAAGCTGAAAAGGCCGATGCAAATCAGCCTTTGAAATCGGTGCGGCGGGTGATCGAAATCACTCCTTGAGGATGCGTTCGACGATATCACGCACGTCGGTCGAAAGACCGGCGGCGCGCTCGATCCGCAACAGCGCCGAGCGAGCATGATCGGCGCGGACGGGTTCGAGCAACCGCCACGAGCGCATCGAGGTCAGGATGCGGGCGGCAAGCTGCGGATTGCGCTGATCGATCTCGAGGATTTCGTCAGCGAGGAAATGGTATCCGGCGCCGTCCGCCCGGCCGAAACCCGTGGGATTTGCAAAGACAAAAGTGCCGATAAGCGAGCGGACGCGATTGGGATTGGTGCGCTTGAAGAGCGGCGTTTCCATGAGCAGCTGGATGCGCTCCAGCGCCCCATCACCCGGGATTGCGGCCTGAATGGCGAACCATTTGTCGATGACGAGCGCATTGTCCGCGAAGCGGTCACGGAAATGCGCAAGCGCTGCCGCCGTCTCCACTGTGTCGGGGAACCGCTGAGCGAGAATGGTCAGCGCGGCGCTGAGATCGGTCATGTTGTTTGCCGCATCATAGGCGGCCTTAGTCCTTGCCGGCGTTTCATCCAGTTGCGACAGATAGCCGAGTGCCGCATTGCGCAGGGCGCGGCGGCCGGCGCTTGCCGCGTCGGGGCTGAACGGTCCCGGCGTCTGCATGCCATCATAAAGCACGGTGAAGACGTCCTCTCCGGCCTCGGCGATGCGCTTGATGATCGTCTGGCGCGCTGCATGGATGGCATCGGGATCATTGTTGCCGCCAAGCTCGCGAGCAATGTCGGATTCACTCGGCAAGGCGAGCGCCTGAGCGCGGAAGGCCGGTTCCAGACTTTCATGGGCTGCGGCAGCCAGCAAGGCGTCGGTGAAGGCCGAGCCGCATGTTATGTCGGCACCCTGGCGGGCATCTCGCGCCGCCTGCAAGAGGTTGGGCAGGCCGAGATCGATCAGCGCCTGCCAGCGGGCGAAATGATCGGTCTCATAGCGGGCGATCAATGCGAGATCCTCAGTGCTCTGGCTGAATTGCAGATTGATCGGCGTCGAGAAGCTGCGATTGAGCGAGAGGACTGGCCGCTGGGGAATACCGTGGAACGTCACCGTTTGCGCCTTCTTTGTCAGGTGCAGCACGTCGTCGGTCAGCTCTGCTCCGGTCACGGATGCCGGCGTGATGAGACCGCCGTCTTCGGCGAGCAAGCCCAGGCGGAGCGGAATGTGCATCGGCTTTTTGACGGTCTGGCCCGGCGTTGCCGGCACCATCTGTTCGAGCGACAGGGTGAATGTCTTGGCATTGGCATCATAAGAGCCCGATGCGGTGACGAGCGGCGTACCGGCCTGATGGTACCAGAGCGAAAACTGCGTAAGATCGCGGCCGCTGACATCCTCGAAACACCTGACGAAATCTTCGATCGTCACCGCCTGTCCGTCGTGCCGATCGAAATAGAGATCCATGCCCTTCTTGAACAGATCGCGGCCAAGCAGCGTCGCGATCATGCGGGTGACCTCGCTGCCCTTCTCGTAGACGGTCGTCGTATAGAAGTTATTGATTTCACGGTATGTCGTCGGCCGCACCGGGTGGGCAAGCGGGCCGCTGTCCTCCGGAAACTGTTCCGACTTCAGGTGACGGACTTCGGCAATCCGCTTGACGGGACGCGAGCGCTGGTCGGCGGAAAATTCGTGATCGCGATAGACTGTCAGGCCTTCCTTGAGGCAGAGCTGGAACCAGTCGCGGCAGGTGATGCGGTTGCCCGTCCAGTTGTGGAAGTATTCATGCGCGATGATGGCTTCGATATTGGCGTAGTCGGCGTCAGTTGCCGTCTCGGGATCGGCCAGAACATACTTGTCGTTGAAGACGTTGAGGCCTTTGTTTTCCATCGCTCCCATGTTGAAGTCCGACACGGCGACGATCATGAAGATGTCAAGATCGTATTCGCGGCCGAACCGCTCTTCGTCCCACTTCATCGAACGCTTCAGCGCGTCCATGGCATAAGTCGCGCGCGGTTCCTTGCCGTGTTCGACATAGATCTTCAGCGCCACCTCACGGCCGGATAACGTCGTGAACGTGTCCTCGACGACACCAAGATCGCCGGCAACGAGCGCGAAGAGATAGCTTGGCTTCGGATGCGGATCGAACCAGGCAGCAAAATGCTTGCCTTCGCCATAGCCGGCGCCACCGAGGAAATTGCCGTTCGACAGCAGCAGCGGGTTTGCTTCCTTGTCGGCGATGATATTGACCGTATAAGGGGCGAGCACATCCGGCCTATCGGGGAAATAGGTGATGCGGCGAAAGCCCTCGGCTTCGCACTGCGTGCAATAGATGCCGCCGGTGCGGTAGAGGCCCATCAACTGAGTGTTGGCTTCCGGATTGATGACGGTCGTGATCGTCAGTTCGAAAGGTGCGCTTTCCGGCAGCTTGCGAACGGTCAGGCTTTCTGGCGTTGCATCATATTGTCCGGCCGGAAGCTCGCTCTGATCGAGCAGTAGGCCGGAGAGAACCAACTCGTCGCCATCAAGCACGAGCGGCGCATTCGCATCGACACCCTCGCGCCGATGGAATATCAGCCGCGTCTCTACCTTAGTTTCTGTCGGATGGAGATCGAAGGTGAGATCCACGCGCTCCAGAACGAAGTCGGTGGGGCGATAGTCTGCCAGATTGATGATCTGGCCGGTGTCTGTGCGCATGGTCTATCCTGATCAGGCTATGCTTTGGCGGGCACGGTCCGAAGCTTTCCTTCGAACCGAAAGTGGCCGCATCATTACATCGAAATCTGAACCAAAGTTAAAGTCATATCGCAACATCAATTTGTTTTGTTATGGCACGGTAAGTATTTGCTCAATGTGCCGCTCCCGTTTCAGCTATTCGAATGAAAAACAGAAAATCTGAAGCTGCATTTGCAGGTCAACAGTAGAATTGCTAACATAATGTTTAGGTTAAACATCATGGTTCCATTACCGTTAAATGTTGACCGTTACGGTAAGGAAACGATAATTTAAAGTAAATTATCGTTTAACCTCTTGCGATATCGGCAAGCTTGCATAACTATAGCATGCTATTAGATATCGGAATTATGATCGATTCCGGCAAGTTTGTTCATAAAAATGAAACATCAACTTTCTGCTGCTTTTTAAGAAGGGCGCCCAGGGAGGCCCGATTGAGTTTTCCCATCGAGCAACTTGCTCGCCATCCCAAGTTCGTAGCGTCCTTGCGCTTTCTCTCCGAGACATTGCGTAACCGTTACGACAACGGTCCGAGGATTGCGCGTATGCTCGCCTCACATCAGCGCTGGCTGCTAAGCCAATCCGCCTATGCGCTCCATCTTGAACATGATCCGGAGCATCCCCGCTCCGGGCTGACTGTCGTCGCGCTGCGTGACCTCATCACTCATTATCGCATTGCCAGCCGCAATACGGTCTTGAGTTTTATCGAGGAGTTGTTGACCTATCGCTTTCTGGAGTTGGCACCTGGGCCGGCTCGCCGCCCGCGGCGTTACGTGCCGACTGAAACCGCCTATTCGGGAATGTTCGGTTGGTATCTCGCCAATTTGGCGGCGCTCGATCTGATTGACGACGGCAGCCGCGCAGCCGCGCTAGTTGCCTCACCCATGCTCCTGGACCTAGCGCAGCCGCGTATGGCGCGCACCTGCCTGGCAGCCGATCTTTGGCGCGAACCGCCGGAGAGTGTCGGTCTGTTTCTTTGGACGGAATCCGGAGGTCTGGTCATCGATTACATCATGTCGAGGCTCGAACTCGACGGGAAGGCGGGCGATCGGATCGATATCGGTCACGTCGATGCGCGCGCTTTGGCGACCCATTTCATGATATCGCGAACGCATCTGCAACGTATTTTGCGCAAGTCGGCTGATCGCGGCGATGTCGGCTGGTATGAATCCAAGAAGACCCAGATGTGGATCTCGCGCAATTTTCTCGATCAATATTGCGGTTGGCAGGCCATAAAATTGGCGGCGGTCGATGAGGCCTTTGCCTGGGCGCAATCACCCTCCCGAGGCTGATCCCGATCCTTAAAGTGGGATGCTGGCTGCCGCACTTCGTGCGTGGAAGGTGCCGTCTTTGCTGACGTTGCGCGCACGCTCGAATTCTTCGGCGGCGCGAACCGCCGCGCCGATATGGCCGACGGAATCGAACAGGGCGATGAATGGACGCAAACCCGAAGACATGGTGTCGTTCCTGATACTCAAACTTTTTTGCTGGATTGCTGGCCTAGTCGCGCCTGTCGGTTAGCAGGCGCGGAAATCGGCGAAGATCGTCGTCGGGCGGCTCACACGAGCCGACAGCCCGGTGCCTCGCGCGGTCATCTGCTCATTGGCAGCGATGCCGAGGTTGCGATGTCCATTTGACGCGCGCACAGGCTCCAGCGCGCGGCGCAGGGTATCAAACCCGCAGTGGATAGGACGAAAACGTGCAGTCATGGCCTTGGTTCCTTTCGAGATTCCTCCCAAGACACCAGCATATATTGCAATGCAACATTGATTCCGCAATGCACAACAGAGGAGGACTGCCATGCGAAAAATGCATGACCATGATCATGTTTCGTTAGTAATTGGGAGAATCAGCCTAATATTTCAGCGGTGATATAATTCTTGAAGGTAAGAAGATCGCTCCAGGCTAGCCGCTTGTTGACCGGCGCGGTCAGTAATTCCTGGGGATGAAGGCTGGCGATGGCCGGTATTGTTCGACCGGAAACGCTTATTTCCCGCCACTCTCCACGCAATCCATGGATGGTTTCAGTACTTCCGAAAAAGTGCCGGGCGGTGAAATTGCCAAGCAGAAGTACCGCCTTGGGCTCGGCCAGAGCAATCTGCCTTTCTATGAACGGACGGCATATCTCGATTTCGGGTGGGGAAGGGGCTCGGTTGCCCGGCGGCCGCCACGGAATGACGTTGGTCAGCAGGATCTCATCGCGCTTCAGGCCGATGGCGGCAAGCATTCTGTCGAGCAACTGTCCCGCACGGCCGGCAAAGGGCGCCCCCTCACGATCGTCATCGGCGCTCGGCATCGGCCCGATTACCATGATGCGGCCCTCTGGTGTACCACTGGCAAAGATCGTCGAGCGTGCGCTGTTCTTGAGATTGCAGCCGTTGAAAGCTTCGAGTGCAGTTTTCAACTCGCCGAGTGACCGCGCGCTTTCGGCGGCGAATCGGGCCTGCTCTACAGCTTGCTCGTCAGGAATGGCGGGCGTCGCACGCGGCGGCGCTGCTGCGGGAGATGCCGCTGGCTTAGCTGCCGGGCGGCGCTCGGTTTGGGGCCGCGCCGCAGGTGCTGTAGCTTCAGGCCGAGGCTGCGCTGCCCGCGCGCCCTGTCTTGCCGCGCGCATGGCCTCGAATTCGGCAAACCGATCCACCGGCTGATCTTCCAGCAGCCAGTCGACTCCGGCATCCGCATGGAAATGCAGGAGGGCGGCAAGTTCGGTCGGTGTGAGGTCGCTGGCAGAAATCATGCGCGAACTCTATCCAAAGCGGTGCACGAACGAAAGGGCAGGGTGGGCGCTATGTCAGGCCGTCCACTGGGTGATATCGTCGCGCTCGCCGATCAAGGCCAAACCATGGGCGATGGACAGCAGTTCGCCGCCCGTCTCGATCCGCTCCTGGCCGAAGCGTTCCGTGAAGATGCGCCGAACGGCCGGCACGAAGGAGGTGCCTCCCGTCAGAAACACTTTGTCGATCGCATCGGGTGATGTGTTCGTCGTTGTCAGCACGTCGTCCAGTGCCCCTTCGATGCGGGCGAGATCGTCGGCGATCCAGCTTTCGAAGTCGGCGCGGCGAACGTGCTTGCGGCCGGCCTTGCCGAGCGGCGGGAAGTTAAATTCGGCCTCTTCCTCGCTCGAAAGCGCCATTTTCGTCGTCGATACGGCCTGATAGAGCGGATAGCCTTCGTCATGCTCGACGAGTTCGATGAAGGTCTCCAGCTTCTCCGGCTCCAGGCTGCTGCGCACCAGCGTCTTCAGGTCGGCATATTCGCGCGAGGTCTTGAAGATCGAGAGCTGGTTCCAGCGGCCGAAATTGGCGTAGTATGAGGTCGGCACTTCCAAAAGCTTGTCGAAGCTCTTGAAGAAGCTGCCCTTGCCGATGGCCGGTGAGACGACGTTGTCGATCATCCGGAAATCGAAATGATCGCCGGCGATGCCGACGCCTGAATGGCCGATCGGCGTCGCCGTCAGCTTTCCGCCGTGGGTTTCGAAGCGGATCAGCGAATAGTCGGTCGTGCCGCCGCCGAAGTCGGCCACCAGCACGGTCGCATCCTTCTTCAGGTGTTGGGCGAAGTAGAAGGCTGCCGCTACCGGTTCGTAGACGTAGTGGATTTCCGGAAAGCCGAACCGGGCGAGCGCGGCATTGTAGCGCTCCGTCGCAAGGGCAGGGTTCGGATTGGCGCCGGCAAAATGCACCGGCCGACCGGTAACGATGCGCGAAACATTCTCCGGCCATCCCTCTCCGGCATAGGCGCGCAGACGGCGCACGAAGATCTCCATCAGGTCTTCGAAGCTGTGGCGCTTGGCGAAGATCAGCGTGCCCTGGAAGAGGGCGCTCGCCGCAAAGGTCTTAATCGACTGCAGGAAGCGACAGTCACCGGGATTGTCGATGAACTGTTGGATGGCCGCGTGCCCGGCTTCGACCTTGAGTGCGGCCGCGCCCAATCCCGGATCCTTCATGAAAGAGAGCGCCGTACGCATGCTGTCCGCCGTGCCGGCAGCGCTGTTGAAGGCGACCGATTGTGTCGCGGGTCCATCGGCCATCGCCAGAACCGTATTCGTCGTGCCGAAGTCGAAACCAAGCGCCCGAGCCATGCCCGCACTCCCTTCCGTCCAAATTGTCTGGATTGGGGCCAAGCCCCTATGAGACGCTGACGCGCCCTGTCGCAAAGAGGGCGCGTCATGACATGGCTAAGCTTCAACTTCAAGCCGGGGTGATGCTTTTATTTTTGCCCGCAGCGACGTCAGCCGGCAGCCCTTCCGCACCCGGTTAACTGGCAAAAGAACGGGCGCCTTTTGGCGCCCGCTGACCTTATTCGGCGGCGATGGCCGCTGGCGGATCCTTGTGATGCGGGTCCGCCTCCTTGCGCTTGGTGAGACGGGCAAGGAAGTCGTTGAGGCGATTCATCTCCAGGAAGATGACGGGTGTGATGAACAGCGTGAGAAGCTGCGAGACCACCAGGCCGCCGACCACGGCGATACCGAGCGGCTGCCGGAGTTCGGAGCTCGCACCGCCGCCGACCGCGATCGGCAGGGCGCCGAGCAGCGCGCAGAAGGTCGTCATCATGATCGGGCGGAAGCGGCGCACGCAGGCCTCATGGATGGCCTCAGCGGGCGATATGCCTGTTGTCGAACGCAGCGTTTCCAGCGCGACGTCGATCATCATGATCGCATTCTTCTTCACGATGCCGATCAGCATCAGCAAGCCGATAAGCGCGATGATCGAGAGATCGAAGCCGAACACCTTCAAGGCGAGAAGGGCGCCGAGAGCAGCAGCCGGCAGGCCGGAAAGAATGGTCAGCGGATGGATGAAACTTTCATAAAGAACGCCAAGGACCACGTAGATCGTCAGCACGGCAGCCAGGATCAGGTAGGGCGTGCTGCCCTGCGACTGCTGGAAGATCTGTGCTGTACCGCCGTAGGACGTGAAGATGTCCGCCGGCATGTTGATGTCCTTCTTGATCTGATCGATCTTCGCCGTGGCATCGCCAAGCGCTTCGCCGGCCGGCAGGTTGAAGGAAACCGTCGTCGACACGAGCTGGCCCGTCTGGTTGATGGTGACCGGACCGGTGGTGCGCTGGACATGAGCGAAAGCGGACAGGGGAACCAGCGCGCCTTTTGATGAAGCAACGTGGATATCCTGGAGCCTTTGGTCGTCCCAGGGCTTGCTGGTGTCGAATTCGACCATAACGTCATAGCTGTCGCCCGTCGTCTGGATCTGTGCGGCGTCATAGCCGCCGAACGCTTCTTCCAGCGTGGTGCGCAGCTGATTGTTGTTGATTCCGTATTGTGCTGCCTTTTCGGTGTCGATGACGATGTTGGCCTGCAAAGCGTTGTTCTGCTCGTCCGAGGCGACGTCGGTAAAGCTCGGATCGCGGCGCATTGCATCCAGCATCTTGTTGGCCCAGAGGTTGGTCTGGTCGGCACTCAGCGCCTGGATAATGAGCTGATATTGGCTGGCGGTCTGCCGGCCGCCGAAGCGCAGGCTTTGCTGGGGCGTAATATAGGCCTTCAGGCCGGCGATGGTGCCGATGCTGGACCGCAATTCACGCAGCGTCTGATCGAGCGGTGCCCGCTGCTCTTTCGGCTTCAGCTGGACAAACATGGTGCCGTTGTTCAGCGGCTGGCGCACACTGCCGCCGACGATGGACATGACATGGTCGACGGCTGGGTTCTGCCTGACGAGTGCTGCGGCCTGGTTCTGTAGGTCGCGCATCGCCGGATAGGAGATGTCCTGACGCGCTTGGGTGGAAATCTGCAGGCGGCCGATATCCTCGGTCGGAAAGAAGCTGGCCGGCAGCACCATGAAGAGATAGACCGAAAGCGCGACCGAACCGAGGAAACTCAGGAGAACGAAACCGCGATTGCGCAGACACCAGGCGACGCCCTTGTCATAGCCGCGCTGCGTCCAGTCGAAGCCGCGGTTGAACAGGCGTACCGGATAGGGGGGCTGGTTATGGCCCGCCGAAAGACGCGAGCTGAGCATCGGCGTGACCGTGAGCGACACGACCGCTGAAGACACGATAGCGATGGCAACCACCATACCGAACTCGTTGAAGATACGGCCGACTACGCCGCCCATCAGCAGGATCGGGATGAACACCGCGATCAGCGAGATGGACATGGAAATGATGGTGTAGCTGACTTCGGCCGATCCCTTGATCGCCGCCTGCAGCACCGGCATCCCGTCTTCGACATGCCGCAATATGTTTTCCAGCATGACGATCGCGTCGTCCACCACAAGGCCGACGGCGAGCGTCAATCCCAGCAGTGATATGTTGTCGATGCTATAGCCGAGCACATACATCATGCCGAAGGTCGAAATCAGCGACAACGGCACGGCAAGGCCGGGGATGATCGTGGCCGTGACGTGACCGGTGAACAGATAGATTACCAGCACGACGAGGCCGATGGTCAGCATTAAGGTAAACTTGACGTCCTTGATCGCGTCGCGGATCGGCTGAGCCGAGTCGTTCATGATATGCGTCTGCACCGAAGCCGGAATTTCCGCATGGAGCTGCGGCAGCTTGGCGTTGATCGCATCGACCACATCGACCGTATTGGCGTCCGGCTGGCGCTGGATGGCGAGAATGATCGCCTGCTTGCCGTCATACCAGGAGCCGGCATTGATGTTCTGCACGCTGTCCTGAACGTTGGCGACATCGCTCAGATGGATCGGCGCGCCATTGGGATTGGCGATGACCAGCGACTTGAACTGCGCGGCATTGGTATTCTGCGTGTTGGCATTGAGCGTCATGCTCTGCTTGTTGTTCTGCAGAGTGCCGACCGGAACCTGGCTGTTGGCATTGACGATGGCGGTGTTGACGGTATCGATCCCGATACCGCGCGCCAAGAGCTTGTCCGGATCGACTTCGACACGCACGGCATAGGTCTGGGCACCATAGACGGTCACTTCGGCAACGCCCGGAAGCGTCGACAGCGACGGTGAAATGATATCTTCAGCAATTTCGTCCAGCTTGCTGCGCGGCATGGTATCGCTCTGCACAGCAAGCAGCATGATCGGTGCGTCGGCCGGATTCGTCTTCCTGTAGCCCGGCGGGGTCGTCAGATTGTTGGGCAATTGACGCGTCGCATTCGAGATCGCGGCCTGAACGTCGGCCGCGGCGGCATCGATACTGCGGTTGAGATCGAACTGCAGCACGATGCTCGTATTGCCGAGCGAGTTCGTGGCCGAGATTTCACTGATGCCGGGGATGGTCTCGAACTGCTTGATCAGCGGCGTGGAGACTGAAGTCGCCATTGTCTGCGGCGAAGCGCCGGTCAGCTGTGCCGAAACGTTGATGGTGGGAAAATCCACCTGGGGCAGGGCGGCAACGGGCAGCAGCTGATAGCCGGCGAGGCCGGCCATGACTACACCCAACGCCAGAAGTGTGGTCGCGACCGGCCGCTGGATACAGAATTGCGGGATCATTGCTGTGCTCCAACGGAAATCGTTTCGCTCTTCTGGCTCGATTGATCGTTGGCGGCGGCCACCTTTTCAGGCTTTTCGTCATTGAATTGCTCGACGACCGTCTGTCCGTCGATCAGCTGCACCTGTCCTTCAGTGACGACATGATCGCCTTCCAAAAGTCCCTTGGCGACTGCGGTGAAGCTGCCGTTCTGCCGTTCCACGGTGACGGGCGTCAAATGAACCTTGTTGTCCTTGACGACATAGGCATAGAAGCCATCCGGGCCGGGGCTGATCGCAACGGTCGGAGCGACGATCACGGGCTCGTTATCGGTCAGATGAACGACGACGTTGACCGATCTGCCAGGCCAGATCGCGCCATTGGCATTGTCGAACTTTGCCTTGACGAGGATGGTGCCGGAGGCGGTATCCACGGAATTGTCGAAGAAGCTGACTGCGCCCTGGCGGGATTTGCCCTTGCTCGAATTCGGAACGGTGCTGACCGGCACGGTACCGGCCTTCATCGCTTCCTCCAATTCCCGCAGCTGATTCTCCTGCATGTGGAATTGCACGTAGATCGGATTGTATTGCGTAATGGTCACGATGGCAGTACCCGGCGTCACATAGGCACCGGGGCTCGGAACGACATTGCCGAGACGTCCGTCATAAGGGGCGCGGATCTCAGTGTTTTCCAGGAGAACCTGATCGGACGCGAGCTGGGCCTTGTCGGCATTGACGTCGGCCGCCGCGGTATCGCGGGCCGCCACGGCCTGATCGACGGTCTGCTGCGTTCCGGCATTGTTGAGCAGGCTCTTGGCTCGGGTGAGCGCGGCTTCCGCCGCCACGAGTGTCGCCTGATCCTTGACTATGGTCGCCTGATCCTTGTCGACGGCGGCCTGCGCGGTTCGAGCATCGAGCTTGGCGATCAGGTCGCCGGCCTTCACCATCACGCCGTCCTGCGCTTCGATCGATGTAATGATGCCGGATTCCTGCGCGGCGATGGTCGTCGTATTCTGCGCAACAGCCGAGCCTGTTGCTGTAATATCGTTCGGCAGAGTTCTCTTCTCAACCGCGGCCGTCTTGACGACGGAAGACAGCGCCTTGTGCTTTTGATTGCCTGCCGCCTTTCCGGCATCTTTGGTTTCTGCGGAGGCTTGATCGACAAAGGCGGAAAGGAAAGGAATACGGTCGCGATAGCTCCATGCTGCAAGGGCTGCGACGACAAGAAGGCCGAGGGGAAGCCAAAGTTTTTTCATATTTAAAGAACCGGTCGGGGCTTGTTGCAGGAAGCGCGGTGACGGTGAAGTGTATCTGCTGCGCCGCACAACAAAGGCGCGCCTCGCTGCAGTTCATCACATAGCCGTCGCCGCTAACGTTCGGTAATTCTGTCCCTTTTTACGCGAATTCATGAACGCTGATGCCGTGCAATTTATCACAGTTCCGGAAGGCGAAAAATTAAAGCTTGGAAAGCTTTGGAATAGGTTCTGTTTGTGCAGTGCAGCAAACAGTCAAATGACTATTTTTTGATTGCCATTGCGTAATATTCGGCAGGAAAAACAGCCTGAGGCAGCATTTATACTCCGGAGACGTGCTGCAGCGTGTAAAGAAACGTCGCGCCGCTCACGGAATTGTGTTGTCAGGCCCTATTGCAAGGGCCTGCACTGTTCGCCGGTGGCGACCTCAAAGTGAGCGAGCAGCTCCCCCATCGCAGCGAACCATGGTGCCAGTGACGTAGCTTGCCGGTTGGCTGCAGAGGAATGCTGCCGTAGCGGCGAACTCCTCGACGCGTCCGTAGCGGCCGGCCGGGATGCGCTGCTGGCGTTCGGTGCTGACATCTTCCAGGCTCCTGCCTCCGCGCTTGGCCGTCGCGGTATCGAGCTCCGCCAGCCGGTCGGTCGCAATGCTGCCCGGCAGCAGCATGTTGACCGTGACGCCATGCGCGGCCACTTCGCTGGCCAGCGTCTTGCTCCAGCCGGCAAGCGCCGGGCGTAGCGTGTTGGAAAGCGCGAGATTGGGAATGGGCTCGATGACACCGGATGAGGCGACGGTGAGAATACGTCCCCAGCCTTGTGTTTTCATGCCTGGTAAGAGCGCATTGGTCAGGGTGATGATCCGTGACACCATCGAGATGAAATACGTCTCCAGCCGTTCGGCGGTCATATCTTCCGTCATCCCCGGAGTGGGGCCGCCGCTATTGTTGACGAGGATATCGATGCCGCCCAGCTTCTCTATGGCTGCCTTGGTGACGACATCCACGAAGTTCTCGTCATTGAGGTCGGCCCAGATCCAGTCTGCCCGACCCTTGCTTTCGGCATTGATGGCCTTGCAATTGTTCTCGAGCCTGTCGCCGCTTCGGCCACAGAGCAAGACATTCGCGCCCTCGCGGGCGAGCGCCACTGCAATGCCATGGCCCAGCCCCTTCGACGACGCGAGCACCAGTGCGCGCTTTCCGCCAATACCAAGATCCATCCTGATCACCCTTCATGCCATTCGGATTGTCTGATCGGCATTTATAGAGCCATCGGAGGACTATGGAAGGCGCACTTCGCAGGTGGTCGCAAATACTAGCGGAATATTGACGTTAACGTAAGAGTAATTTAACTTGTTTTACGTGTTGGGCGAATTGGGGGATTGCCTGTCGCTTCCCGGCTCGACAATCCCCTCCCATTTTGACAAGAGATAACCGAAACGGGGAAGACGCCCAAAGGGGATGAGGCCGTGGTCCGAGATCATCGGACGCCGGCCAAGCGGAGAAGATGAATGACAGACGCCAGCGAGCTGCCGGAACGCGAGAGCATGGAATTCGACGTTGTGATTGTCGGCGCAGGTCCCGCGGGCCTGTCGGCTGCGATCCGGCTGAAGCAGATCAATCCGGATCTGACCGTCGTCGTGCTCGAGAAGGGAGCCGAGGTCGGCGCGCATATCCTGTCGGGCGCCGTCGTCGATCCGATCGGCATCGACCGGCTGCTGCCGGGTTGGCGCGAGGAGGAGGGGCATCCCTTCAAGACCGAGGTGACATCGGACCACTTCCTGTTCTTAGGCCCCGCCGGCTCCGTCCGCCTGCCGAATTTTCTGATGCCGCCGCTGATGAACAATCACGGCAATTATATCGTATCGCTCGGTAACGTCTGTCGCTGGCTGGCCGAAAAGGCTGAAGCCCTCGGCGTCGAGATCTATCCCGGCTTTGCCGCGACCGAAGTGCTCTATAATGACGAGGGTACCGTCATCGGTGTCGCGACCGGCGACATGGGCATCGAGAAGAATGGCGAGCCCGGCCCGAATTATACGCGCGGCATGGCGCTCTTAGGCAAATATGTGCTGATCGGCGAAGGCGTGCGCGGCTCGCTCGCCAAGCAGCTCATTGCCAAGTTCGATCTGGCGCGGGATAGCGACGTGCCAAAGTTCGGCATCGGCATCAAGGAACTCTGGCAGGTCAAGCCGGAGAACCACAGACAAGGCCTCGTGCAGCACTCCTTCGGCTGGCCGCTCGGCATGAAGACCGGCGGCGGTTCGTTCCTCTATCATCTGGAGGACAATCTCGTCGCCGTCGGCTTCGTCGTGCACCTCAACTACAAGAACCCTTATCTCTATCCCTTTGAGGAGTTCCAGCGCTTCAAGACGCATCCGGCGATCCGCGGCACTTTCGAAGGCGGCAAGCGCATCTCCTATGGCGCCCGCGCCATCACGGAGGGCGGATACCAGTCGGTGCCGAAGCTCACCTTCCCCGGCGGCGCGCTGATCGGCTGCTCGGCCGGCTTCGTCAACGTGCCTCGCATCAAGGGCAGCCACAATGCGGTGCTATCGGGCATGCTGGCGGCCGACAAGATCGCCGAAGCGATCGCGGCCGGTCGCGGCAATGACGAAGTGATCGAGATCGAGAACGAATGGCGCCAGTCAGATATCGGCAAGGACCTGAAGCGCGTCCGGAACGTCAAGCCGCTCTGGTCGAAGTTCGGCACGGCGGTCGGCGTGGCGCTCGGCGGCCTCGACATGTGGACGAACCAGCTGTTCGGCTTCTCCTTCTTCGGCACGCTGAAGCATGGCAAGACGGATGCCGCCTCGCTGGAGCCTGCCGCCCAGCACCAGAAGATTGACTATCCGAAGCCGGATGGCGTCCTGACCTTCGACCGTCTCTCCTCGGTGTTCCTGTCGAACACCAACCACGAGGAAGATCAACCGGTGCATCTGCAGGTCAGGGACATGGCGTTGCAGGTGTCGTCGGAGCACGATGTCTTCGCCGGTCCGTCGACGCGCTACTGTCCGGCCGGCGTCTATGAATGGGTCGAAAAAGACGGCAAGGAAACCTTTGTCATCAACGCCCAGAACTGCGTCCACTGCAAGACCTGCGACATCAAGGACCCGAACCAGAACATCAACTGGGTTCCCCCGCAGGGCGGCGAGGGACCGGTCTATCCGAATATGTGAGATGCGATGACGGAGATCGAACAAGGCGCCTGGACGATCCGTTCGGCCAGGGACGACGAACTGCATCTGCTCGCTGCCATCGAGATCGATGCCTTCTGGGCTCTGCATGAGGCCGGCGCGGTCGCCTGCGAGCCGACGTCGCTGCCTCTCGACGTGTTGGAGCAATCCCTTGCGGAAGGCTTGCTGTTGGTTGCCGTCGACGATGAAGATCAGCCATTCGGCTTTCTGGCCGGCGTTATGAAAGATGGCTCGGTTCACATCGCCGAAGTCGATGTCGTCAGGCGTTGGCAGAAGCGAGGTGTGGGACGCCGGCTGATGGAGGCTGCGATTGAAGCGGCCAGGGCTCAAAATGCCGCAGGCGTCACTCTGACGACAGATCGGCAAGCGGCCTTCAACGCGCCGTTCTATGCCTCGATGGGGTTTCGCATACTGAATGACGATGACAGGCCGGCCGTTCTCACGCAGATCCTTGAGAATGAGATTGCCCACGGTGCCGATCCGGCGAGGCGTGTGGCCATGGCGCTTCGATTTTGACTCTTGTTTCGTAAATTGCAGGGGCAAATAGAAAGAGCGGCGCAGCACTTCGCTGAACCGCTCCATATCTCCGCAAGATGCGATTCAGTGCTGAATGGCCTTCCGAGCGAGCAGGCCTGTGGAAAGGGCAACGCCGATGCCGGTCACGATTGCGGCTGCAATGCCGGCCATTCCGATTTCCTCACCGAGCAGAAAGCCGCCGCCGATCGTGGCAAGAACGGGGGTGATGGCGGTGAAGGCTGCGGCCTGCGTGCCGCCGAGAGCCTGGACGGCAAGACCATAGGCAAGCGTGGCGGCAAGGCCGGAGAGCAGTCCCTGGCTGACGATCTGCAGGCCGATTTCCGGCAGAGGCACCGAGGCAAGCGAGCTGCCGAAGATGGCGGCCAGTGCGACGTGGATCAGGAACGACCAGACGGCGATTATGGCGCTCGACTGCACGGCGCTCAACCCGGAGCGGCGGAAGGCGTGGGTATAGGTTGCCCAGAGCAGGGCAGCAAGCGGCAGTAGCGTAAAGCCCTCCCAGGAAATCTGCACGCCATAGAGGCTGCGGGCAAGCAGGATGACGACGCCGGCGACGATGCCGCCAAGACCGAGCCAGCGCGTGATGTCGAGCCGTTCGCGGAACAAAGCCATACCGATCAGGGCTGCTGCCAGCGGCATGGAACCGCCGAGCAGAATGCCGGCCGACGATGCCGGCGTGAACTGGATGGCGAAGGTGGTGAGCTGGAAGAAGAGGGCGCCGGAGCCGCAGACCATCAGCGCCAGCAGCTTCAAAGGTACGCCCTTCGGCAGCAGGCCTGTCCGCCACCAGACGGGAGCCAGCACCAAGGCCGGCACGCCGTAGCGGATCAGGCCGAGATCGATGGTGCCCATCTGCGTTTCGGCTGTATGACGGGTGGCAAGAATCCAGTTTGCCCAGATCAGGACGGTCACGATGGCACCTGCATAGCCGACCATGGTGGGGGTTGCCTTGCGGGTGGAGAGAGACAAAGCGGTCATCGACATATCCTTTCCAACGATCCGGTTATCTTTCGAATGAAGAGAAGATAGCTCCGAAGGCCGAGGCATGTCCTTGCTAGTTATGGCTCCAAAACCGTGCTATGAGCAATGATCTGCCAAAATTCAAGATTGAGTTTCCCGGAAATGCCAAAACTGGATAAATTCGATATTGCGATCCTCAACTGCCTTCAGGAGGATGCGCGCGCCACCAATGTCGAGATTGCCGAGCGCGTAAATCTCTCGCCGTCTCCCTGCCTCAGGCGCATCCGCAATCTGGAAAAATCCGGGCTCTTGCGCGGCTACCGCGCGGATATCGACCGCAAGCAGGCCGGCCTCGGCCTCACGGTCTTCGTGGAACTCAAGGTCGGTCATCATTCAAAGGAGAATTCCGAGACGCAGCAGGCAGCATTGCTCGCCATTCCGGAAGTCGTCGCCTGTCATCTAATTTCGGGCACGGCCGATTTCCTGGCGGAAGTCGTGGTGGAGGATCTTGCGGCTTATGAAAAGGTGATGTCGGAAAAGCTGCTTGTTCTTCCCGGCGTGGTCGACCTGCGTTCGAACTTTGCAATCCGCACCATCAAAACCAATGGTGCGTTGAAGCTGCCGCAGCCTGAATGAAGCAGCCGGAGTGAAAATATAGAAGGGGCCATCGCTGGCCCCTTTTCGATGAGAATCTGATTGTTCTCAGAGCATCGTGCCGCTGAGGATCAGCAGCGCGACCGAGAAATAGATCACCAGGCCGGTGACATCGACCAGCGTCGCGACAAAGGGCGCCGATGCGCTGGCCGGATCGAGCCGCAGCTTCTGCAAGACGAATGGCAGCATCGAGCCGGCGAGCGAGCCGAAGGTGACGATGCCGATGAGGGCAGCGAAAACCGTAAGGGCGACCAGCTGCCAATGCGGGCCGTAGTCGAAGAGGCCGATATTTTGCCAGAGCACGATGCGGGCAAAGCCGACAAGGCCTAGGATCGCTCCGAGCACGATGCCCGTCGGCAGCTCGCGGAAGGCCACGCGCCACCAGTCCGAGAGCTTGAGTTCGCCGAGCGCCAGCGCCCGGATGATGAGCGATGTCGCCTGCGAGCCGGAATTGCCGCCCGAGCTCATGATGAGCGGGATGAAGAGCGTCAGCACGACAGCCTTCTCCAGCTCTCCTTCGAAATGCTGCATGGCGCTTGCGGTCAGCATTTCGCCCAGGAAGAGGGCTGCAAGCCAGCCGGCGCGCTTGCGGATCATGCCGGCGAAGCTGATCTTCATATAGGGCTGGCCGAGGGCTTCCATACCGCCGAACTTCTGGGCGTCCTCGGTGGTATCGGCGATCATCGTGTCGATGACGTCGTCGACCGTGACGATGCCGAGCATATGGCCCTTGTCGTCGACAACAGGAAGCGCCAGCAGATCGTGGCGGCGGATCAGGCGGGCGACGTCCTCCTGCTTCATCAGCGGCGGTGCCGTGACCGGCACACCCTTCTGGGCCACGGTCAGGATGCAGGCATCCGGCTCGCCTGTGATGAGACGGCGCAGCGTCACGACATGCAGCAGCACGTGCGTTTCGTCATCGAGCACATAGATGGCATAGACCGTTTCGCGGGAACGCTCGACCTGGCGAACGTGGTCGAGCGTCTGGGCCACGGTCCAGCTCGCGAAAACGCTGACAAATTCCGTCGTCATGATGCCGCCGGCCGTGCGCGGCGGATAGCCCATCAGGCTCTGAATCGCCTGCCTTGCATGCTCGTCGAACGTTGCGAAGAGACGGGCGCGCGTGTCGACATCCATTTCGAGCAGCACGTCGGCGACGCGGTCGTTTGACATGCCATGCAGCAGGCGTGCGGCATCCGCATTGCCCATGACTTCGAGAATGGCGGGTGCGTTGCGCAGTTCCGGCCGGTCGAGAATGCGCACGGCGCGCTCTTCCGGCATTTTGGCGAGAATGCGGGCAGCCTCTGCCACGTCTGTTGCGTTCAGAGCCTCGACACGTTCCGCGATGGTGACGGCGCGATTGTTATTGATGAATGCGCGAGCGGCATTGCTGGCCCGCATGGGAAAGCTGTTGATGTTCATTATAGCTCGCCTTTCCGGTCGATCCGCCGTCGTAGCGGATCGTGGCGAGCCGACAGGAGTCGGTTAGTGCACGAATGCTACTGACGGCAAAGGCAATCGACTACTACTGTCGCTAGGCATCGAAAGATGGCTCCGGTTAATCGGTATGGAAAACGCTGTTCCCCATGTGCGGAGAAGTCGCGCCGAAGGCATAAAAAGTCAAGAGGCGGACGTGCCTAAACGCTCGATCCTGCGATAAAAATTTGTTTAGGCGGCTGCAAATTTTTGCGATGCAACAAAACCTGGTGCCAATGCGTTAAAACAATGCGGCCGGACGACATTCGCCCGGCCTGATCTGTCGTGAATATTGGTACTCAGAAACCGGCCAGAACGACCTTTCCCTTCATCTTGCCGGTCTCGACGAGGGCATGCGCCTTCTTGAGATTGGCGGCATTGATCGTGCCGGCGGTCTCGGTCAGCGTCGACCTGATCTTGCCGGCATCCACCAGTTCGGCGATCTTCGTCAACAGCTTGTGCTGCTCGATGATGTCGGCAGTGTTGTAGAGGGGGCGAGTGAACATCATCTCCCAATGGATCGATACCGCCTTCCACTTGAAGGGCACGACATCGAGCGTTTTCGGATCGTCGATGAGGGCGAACCGGCCCTGGGGCGCGATGGCCTCCACGATCGAGGCGATATGATCCAAGGTGTTGGTCGTCGAGAAGACGAAGGCGGGGGCGCCGATGCCGAGCGCCTCGATCTGCGGTGCAAGCGGCTTCGAATGATCGATGACGTAATGGGCGCCCAATTCCTTCACCCAGGCCTGCGTTTCCGGGCGGGATGCTGTCGCGATGATGGGGAGATCGGTCAGCGCGCGGGCGATTTGGATGGCGATCGATCCGACGCCGCCGGCCCCGCCGATGATGAGAATGGCATTGGCTGCGCCGGGAACCGGATCCTGCACCTTCAGCCGGTCGAACAGCGTTTCATAGGCCGTGATCGAGGTCAGCGGTAAAGCGGCAGCGGCCGGAAAATTCAGGCTTTTCGGCTTGGCGCCGACGATGCGCTCGTCGACCAGATGGAATTCAGCGTTAGAGCCGCCGCGATTGATGGCGCCCGCATAGAAGACTTCGTCTCCAGGCTTGAACATGGTGACCTCGGACCCGACCGCCCTGACGATGCCCGCGGCGTCCCAGCCAATGATCTTGTACTCCCCCTCGGGCGGGGCAACGTTGGCACGGACCTTGATATCGACCGGATTGACCGAAACCGCCTTCACTTCGACCAGCAGGTCACGGCCTTTTGCCTCGGGTGTCGGCAGCTCGATGTCGATCAGCGATGTCTCTGCGGAAATGGGCTGTGGTTGTTTATAGGCGACTGCGCGCATGGAAGAAGCTCCTGGGTTGGTTGCACAGAGGCTAGATGCGCATTATCCTTAAGAGGCGCAAGAATGCACAATTTCTGTACGTAGGTACAAAAAGGATACTGTCGATGTCGGTTCCCCGCTCCAAGCTCGTCGGAAATTTTCCAGGTTGCCCGGTCGAGGCGACGCTGAGCGTGCTCGACGGCAAATGGAAAGGCGTGATTCTGTTTCACCTCATGGAGGGAACGCTGCGCTTCAACGAAATCCGCCGCAAACTGCCGTCGGTGACGCAGCGCATGCTGACCAAGCAATTGCGGGAACTGGAAGAATCCGGGCTGCTGTCACGCACCGTCTTTCCGGTGGTGCCGCCTCGCGTCGAGTATGCGCTGACGCCGCTTGGCGCCAGCTTGGGGCCGATCATCAAGGCGATGGCCGTGTGGGGTGAGGAGAATGTATTTTGCCATGACGGGCGCCAGCAGCTGGGCGCCCCAGGCATGTCATGCGCGCCCGGTGCGGCGCTCCAGGCCAACTGAAACGGCAAAGACGGCAAGACCGGCAACGGAAAGTACTGCGCCGACATAGCCGGTGGCCGCAGCCGTGAAGCCCCAGGAGATCACCAGCCCGCCCAGCCAGGCGCCGAGCGCATTGGCGATGTTGAAGGCGGAGTGATTGGAGGCGGCGGCCAGCGTCTGCGCATCCGCGGCAACATCCATCAGGCGGGTCTGCACTGCCGGGCAGGCGGCAAAGCCGCAGCCGATCAGGAAGACGCAGATGCAGAGCATGACGGGATTGGCTGCCGTCAGCGAGAAGAGCGTCATGATGACGATATTGAAGATCATCATGCCGCCGATCGTGCCCTTGATCGAGATGTCGCCGAGGCGCGAACCGACGATGTTACCGACATTCATGCCGATGCCGAAGAGAGCCAGCACGACCGGCACCATGGCGGTGCCGAGGCCGGCGACCTCGGTCGTCGTCGTCGCGACATAGCTGAAGATCGAGAACATGCCACCGAAGCCGACGGCAGCGACGCCGAGCGAAAGCCAGACCTGGATGCGCTTCAGCGCACCGAGTTCACGGGCGATGCTGGCGCCTTCCTCGACCCTATCCTTGGGAAGGAAGAGGGCGATCAGCAGCATGGTGGCGAGGCCGATGGCGCCGACCATCATGAAGGCTGCGCGCCAATTCAGAAGCTGTCCGAGGAAGGTGGCGATCGGCGTGCCGATCAGCGTCGCGATCGTTAGGCCAAGCATGACCTGACCGACGGCGCGCACGCGGCGATGCACCGGCACCATCGAGGCGGCAACGAGTGCCGCGACGCCGAAATAGGCGCCATGCGGCAGGCCGGTGATGAAGCGAAGCGCCGTGAAGCTTTCGAAGGTCGGCGCAAAGGCGCTGGAAATATTGCCGGCGGCAAAGATCGCCATCATCAAGAGGAGCAGCGTGCGGCGCGCCATCTTGGCGGCAAGCACGGCAATGATGGGCGCACCGACGACGACGCCGAGCGCATAGGCGCTGATGACATGGCCCGCTTCTGGGGTTGTAACGGCAAAGGTGTCGGCCACATTCGGAAGGAGTCCCATGATGACGAATTCACCCGTGCCGATACCGAAGCTGCCGACGGCCAACGCCAAAGTCACCAGCGCGATCGCGGTGCGCGACGGCGCTTCCAGGGCGGTTTGGGTGTCGAGGGCCTCGACGGCAATATCGCTCACGAAAACTCCTTGGGCGACATACGAAGATCACATGCCGCGAATCAGACGGTAAACTCCGGTTATGCGGCGTTCAGTGCATCAAACTGGAATATGGGACTGGCGAGGCACGGACATGCCTCGTTGATACTATCAATGACCGGGGCGCATCTGTCGCGTGCGTTTTTTGCAGTGCAGCATGTCGGATCGCGCATAAGTATGCTGCAGTCGATATCGGCGAAACGGCTATAACGCTTGAAATCGTTCCATCCAAAACCATCTGAGAAGAAGCGCACGGGCCTCAGCCCCTGATACAATTTGCGGAAAGACCGAGAGCCCCCAATGAAGTTGATCGGCTTTTTCAATCGCGATGGCGGAACGTTCCGCACGACTGACATGGCTGCCTATGAAAAGAAAGCGGAACAGGTTTTCCGCGACGCCGGTCATGATTTCGAGGCTGTGGTCGTGGAGGGACGCAACATCGTCTCGGCAATGGAGCGTGCTGCACGCCGCGACGACATTGACGGGATTGTCGCAGGCGGCGGCGATGGCACCATTTCGGCGGCCGCCGCCATTGCCTGGAAAAACGGCGTCGCTCTCGGCGTCATTCCGGCCGGTACCATGAACCTCTTCGCCCGTTCTCTGCGCCTGCCGCTCGACATCTGGCAGACGCTGAACGTTCTTGCGACGGGTGAGGTCGACAATGTCGATATCGGTAGCGCCAACGGTCGCGCTTTCATTCATCAGTTTTCAGCGGGCTTGCATGCGCGCATGGTCCGCTATCGCAACGGCTATACTTATCGCTCGCGTATCGGAAAGATGTCGGCCAGCACGCGCGCGGCCTTCGGCGTCATCGCCAATCCGCCGGAATTCGACGTCGACTTCGAGGCCGGCGGCATTCGCGAGCGCAGGCATGTTTCGGCAATCTCCGTCTCCAACAATCCCTTCGGCGCAAATGCGCTGCTGTATGCCGATAGCCTGCGCAGCGGTGAGCTGGGCTTCTACATGGCTAAGCCGCTGCGCCCGCTCGGCGTCGCACGACTTGCCATCGATATGCTGCGCGGCCGGGTTCGCGAAAATGCCGATGTCATGGTCATGCACGCGCCGGAGGTGCATTTGCACTTCCCGAAGCTACGCCAGCTTGCCAATTGCGTCATGGATGGCGAGTTGCTGCCCCTCGAGCGTGATGTGACGCTCAAGGTGCATCCGGGCGAGCTCAAGGTGATGGTGCGGGAAGGGACGGCCGCCAGCGTTGCGCGCGAAGGCGCAGTCGACAGCGTCGCCATCTGATGGATTCAGAGGCGGGGTAGGTAGGTCCTGTAATCGAAATCGGAAACCGTGCGCAGGTGGCTGAGCGCTTCCTTATGCTTCGTCTCGCCATAGAGCTTCTGATACCCCTCGCCGAAAATGTCGGCGATGAAGGCTGAGGCTCGGAAGCGTTCAACGGCCGTCAGGAAGTCATGCGTCAGCTTGGACGCATCGGTCGGCACGTGAGCCGGCGTCGTCTCCTCACCGGGATCGAGGTCGTTCTCAACGCCCAGCAACATACCGCCCAGAATCGCCGCCAGCATCAGATACGGATTGGCATCGGCGCCGGCGACGCGGTGCTCGATGCGCGCGCCCGGTCCGTCCTTTTCAGGGATGCGCACGGCCGTTCCGCGGTGGCCGAAGCCCCAGGTGAGATCGACGGGGGCAAACGAGCCCGGCTGGAAGCGGCGGTAGGAATTGGCATGGGGTGCAAAGATCAGCTGCGCATCCTGCAAGGTCTGTAGCAGCCCCGCGCAGATCGACTTCAGTCTCTTCGGCTCACAGCCCGCAGCATCAAGGACATTGCGCCCTTGAGCGTCGATGATGCTGGCATGCACATGCAGCCCTGAGCCGGCATGATCGGTATAGGGCTTGGCCATGCAGGTCGATTTCAGGCCATGCTTGCGGGCGGCTTGCTCGGCCACACGTTTCAGCATGATGCAGTCATCCGCGGCCGCCAGCGCGTCCGGGCGATGCAGCAGGTTGACTTCGAACTGGCCAGGGCCGAATTCCGCCGTCGTTGCGTCTGCCGGCAGGCCCTGCGCCCGCGCGTAGGCGCGCAGCGTTTCGAGATAATCGTCAAGGAGATCGACGGCATCCATGTCGTAGAGCTGGAAGCCGTTCGGTTCACCCCGGTAGGTCAAGGCAGCTGGTGGCGAGGGGATGCCTCTGTCGCGCCAGTCTCCGGCAAGCAGATAGAATTCCAGCTCGGTCGCGATGACGGGTGTCAGGCCGAGCGTCTTGTAGCGATCGACCACGGACGAAAGAATGGCACGCGGGTCCTGGAAGCTCGGGCTGCCGTCGAGCTCGTGCATGGTGGCGAGCACCTGCTTCGATCCCGCTGGCGCCCAGGGCATGTCGGCGAGCGTGCGCTGATCGGCGACACAGGTCCCGTCCGGATCTCCAATCGTCAGCGACAGGCCGGTGATATCGTCATTATCGTCACCCCAGATATCGAGCGATTGCGTCGAGGTCGGCAGCCGCACGGCGTCGGACCAAACCTTCTTTTCGGCTGAAATCGGGATCTGCTTGCCGCGCAGCCGGCCGTTCATGTCCGAGATCAGCACCTCGATGCGCGCATTACCTTCGGTTGCGTTGTCGGCCGTCATGCTCTTGTAAATCCCCGATGCTCACGGCATGGTCGTAAACCAAGATGGCTTGCAGTCAAGTCCGGCTGCGTCGCGGCGTCGGTGGACTTGCCTGACAAATGCCAATTCAAAGAGGGTTCGAATAAGCCATGCCCGATACGTCCAGCCGCTCCAATCTCGCCGCCCTCGATGCCGCGCATCACCTCCATCCCTTTGCCGATATGCGCAAGCTCAACGCTGATGGCGCGCGCATCATCCAGCGCGGCGAGGGTGTCTATATCTTCGATGCAGAAGGACGGAAGTATCTCGACGGTTTTGCTGGCCTCTGGTGCGTGAATATCGGCTACGGCCGCACCGAAATCGCCGACGCTGTCGCCAGGCAGATGAACGAGCTGCCCTACTACAACACCTTCTTCGGTACCACGACCACGCCGGCGACACTTCTTGCCGAGAAGGTCTGCGCCCATGCCGGACCGCAGTTCAACCATGTCTTCTTCACCAATTCCGGCTCCGAGGCCAACGATACCTGGTTTCGCATGGCGAGGGTTTATTGGGCTGCAGTCGGCAAGCCGACGAAGAAGACCATCATCGCCCGCAAGAACGGCTATCACGGCTCGACGGTCGCCGGCGCCAGCATGGGCGGCATGAAATACATGCACGAGCAGGGCGATCTGCCGATCCCTGGCGTCGTCCATATCGGCCAACCCTATTGGTATGCCGAGGGTGGCGATCTCTCGCCGGGGGAATTTGGTCTCAAGGTCGCTCGCGAACTCGAAGCCAAGATCGACGAGCTGGGTGAAGACAATGTCGCAGCCTTTGTCGCCGAGCCGGTGCAGGGTGCCGGTGGCGTCATCATTCCGCCGTCGACCTATTGGCCCGAGATCGCGCGCATCTGCAAGGCGAGGAACATCCTGCTCGTCTGCGACGAGGTGATCTGCGGCTTCGGCCGCCTCGGCGCATGGTTCGGCCATCAGCATTTCGGAGTCGAGCCGGATCTGGCCCCGATCGCCAAGGGACTGTCGTCAGGCTATCTGCCGATCGGTGGCGTACTCGTCAGCGATCGTATCGCCGATGTGCTGATCAATGAAGTCGGCGAATTCAATCACGGCTTCACCTATTCAGGCCACCCGGTCTGCGCGGCCGCCGCCCTTGAAAACCTCCGGATCATCGAGGAGGAAGGGCTGGTCGAGCGCGTGCGCGACGATATCGGCCCTTACTTCGCCAAGGCTTGGGGCAGCCTTGCCGATCATGACATGGTCGGCGAAGCCGTCAGCATCGGCTTGATGGGCGGCCTGCAGCTCGCCGCCGATAAATCCACGCGTCGGCGCTTCGAGAAGCCGGATGCAATCGGATCAGCCGTGCGCAATCATGCGCTCGCCAACAGCCTGGTCCTGCGCGCCACCGGCGACCGCATGCTGGCCTCGCCGCCGCTCGTCATCAGCCATGAGGAAGTAGATACCATGGTACGGATCGCGCGTGACGCGCTCGATGCCGTCTGGGCGGAAAGGAAATCGTAGTCAGGGCTTGGGTTTCGGCACGTCCCACTTGCCCGCCTTGTGAAGGGCAAGCGTCAGTGCCGCAACGTGGATGACCTGGATCATCTTGCCTTCCAGCACCAGTTCTATCGCCTGGCGGATCGGCATGCGGATCAGGCGGATGCGCTCGGTCGGGTCGTCCGCCGGCCTGCTTGCAAGCTCGACATTGCGGGCAATGACGATATGCGAGTGGTTGTTATGCGTGGCCGGATTGGGCGCGAGCTTGCCGACATAATCCCATTCGGTGGATGAAAGGCCGGTTTCCTCGCGCAGCTCGCGCGCGGCCGCTTCGACCGGACTTGCATCATTCGCATCCACGGCTCCGCCAGGGAGCTCGAGCGCTACGACGCCAAGACCGTGACGATACTGCTGAACGAGATAGATATGATCCTCGGCATCGAGCGCGATGATCCCGACCCAATCGGGATATTCCAGCACGTAGTAGGGCGCGATCTCCACACCCTCCGCCGTCACGCAGTTATCCGCACGAACCTTCAGCCAGCGATCATGAACAAGGCGTGTCGAGCTTGTTGTCCGCCATGGTGGCAGGTCTGCCGTGTCCGATAGCTGGCTGTTGATGTCGTCTTTCGAGCTCATGCGCGGCTCAGCTCCTGTTGCCGATAGGCGCGGGCCTAAGCACGATAGGCCTAGGCGTCCTGATGATCTCGATCGAAGATCTTGCGCACGATATAGTTCGGCGAGAGATCGTCGCGATAATAGATACGGGCGATCATTTCGGCGAGAATGCCTGTCGTGATCATCTGTACCGACGACAGGAGCAGCACGACGCCGACCATCAGCAGCGGACGGCTGCCGATATCGTCGCCGAAGATGAACTTGTCGATGAAGAGCCACAGCAGGATCACGCCGGCAAGCGCGCCGAGGCCGAGGCCGAGTGAGCCGAAGAAGTGCCCCGGCCGCGCCTTGTAGCGCATGAAGAACATCACCGACAGCAGATCGAGGATGACGCGGAAGGTGCGCGAAATCCCGTATTTCGATGTGCCGTGCTGGCGGGCATGGTGGGTGACCGGCACTTCGCCGATGCGCGAGCTCGGCACGACGCCGGCAACCCAGGCGGGGATGAAGCGGTGCATTTCGCCCATCAGCTTGACCTGCTTGATGATGGAGGCGCGGTAGATCTTCAGGCTACAGCCATAATCGTGCAGCTTGACGCCGGTGATGCGGCCGATCAGGTAATTGGCGCACCAGGAGGGGATCTTGCGCAGCAGCAGGCCGTCCTGACGGTTCTTGCGCCAGCCGACGAGCAGGTCGAGCTGCCGCCGCTCCAGTTCGTCGACCATCGAAGGGATATCCTTCGGGTCATTCTGCAGGTCTCCGTCCATGGTGGCGATCAAGCGGCCGTTGGCCGCATCGATACCGGCCTGCATGGCCGCGGTTTGCCCGAAATTGCGCTGAAGCTCGACGATGCGCAGCGTCAGTCCCTCTTGCGAAAGTGACCGGCGGGCATTGACGAGTGTCGCGTCCGTGCTGCCGTCATCGACCAGGATCAGTTCCCAGGATTTGGCAAATCCGCTCATGGCGGCGCAAATACGCTCGATGAGCGGTCCAACACTTTCTTCCTCGTTGAAGACGGGCACGACCAGCGAAAGCTCGAGAGGGCTTTCCGGATCGGCCTGGGGGAGGGTCGACTCTGCCGTTGTCTGCAACACTTCTTTCTCCTAAAAGACCGGCAGTACTTGCCGGACGAAACGAGCGAAAAGTCCGGTTTCAGCCTTCCGCTCGCATTTGGGTGCCCTAACTACATGAAGACTCCGACGGTTGCCAGCCGACAGAATTGGTTTATTCGCAACCGAATGACGCTGCTGACGCTCGCAGTCGTCCTTGCCTATGCCGCCTTCATCGAATGGTTTTGGGGCTGGACCTCGATCCTGGCGCAATGGGGCAAGGTCGGCGCCTGGCCTATCCTTCTCGCTCTCGCGCTCCTGACGAGCACCTATTTCCTGCGCACCTGGCGCATCTACGATTACTTCCCGAAGGAAACCTCGGGCCATTTTGCGGCGCTGTTCCGTGTGACGCAGGTCCATAATCTGCTGAATATCATGATGCCCTTCCGAACGGGGGAAACCAGCTTCCCGGTGCTGATGCGCTCCGAATTCGGCATTCCTCTGGCGCGGGGAACTTCGGCGCTGTTCGTCATGCGGCTGCTCGACCTGCATGCGCTGCTGGCCGCAGCCGGCTTCGGCCTTGCGCTTGCTTCGCCCTATCATGTCTTGGCCTGGATCGTATGGGCGCTTTTCCTTCTGCTGCCGGTCGTAGGCTTTGCCTCCCGCCGGCCGCTGATCCGCCTTGCCGCCCGCGCCCTGCCAAAGAAGGCGCAAGGGCTGGTGCATGAGCTGGAGCGCGGCCTGCCGATTGATGCCAGTGCCTTTGCGCGCGCCTGGCTGACGACTATCGTCAACTGGCTCGTCAAGGTCGTGGTGCTCGCTTGGGCGCTTGGCCTCATGAACGTCACGCCGCTTTCCGCAAGCTTCGGCGGCGCTCTCGGCGGCGAATTATCATCAGTCCTGCCCGTGCATGCGCCCGGAGGCGTCGGCACCTATCCGGCCGGGATCACCGCCGGCGCCATGGCTTTTGGTGCTTCGAGCGCCAAGGAGGCAATCGAAAATCTCGCACAGGCGAGCATCAACGCTCACCTGCTGATCGTGGTTTCTGCGTTGACGGGGACTGCGATCGGATTGCTGATCTCGCGCAAACGCGTACCCGTGGCTTAAAAATCGCAGCATCTTTAGTGCCGGATCTGATCGCCGAGCTCGGCCAATCGCTTGCGCAGGAATGCCTGCTCCGGCGCCTGCTGGCATAGCGAAAGCGCTGTTTGATAGGATTGTCGCGCCTCATCCGTCCGGCCAAGCTGGCGCAGAAAATCGGCCTTTGCGGCGTGGGTGAGGTGATATCGCGCCATCCGTTCCTCTTGCAGCAGCCCATCGACGAAGGAAAGCGCTGCCACCGGACCATCGCACATGGAGACTGCCACCGCCCGATTAAGCTCGATCACAGGGGAGGGGCTCGCCGTCAGCAGCAGATCATAGAGCATCACCAGCTTTCGCCAGTCGGTATCCTCTGCGGTCTTGGCGCGAGCATGTTCCGCGGCGATCGCCGCCTGCAGTGCATAGCTGCCGACGCTATCTGCCGCCATCGCTCTTGCTGACAGCGCCAAACCTTCGCGGATCTGACCATGATCCCACAGCGCACGATCCTGATCGACGAGCAGAACGAGATCGCCGGAGGTATCGGTGCGGGCATGCCGCCGCGAATCCTGCAGCAGCATGATGGCCAGCAGCCCCTCGACTTCCGAATCCGGCAATAGCTGCAGCAACAGCCTGCCGAGTCGTATGGCCTCCGCGGCCAGATCGGCGCGCACGATCGCAGAGCCGGAGGATGCCGAATAGCCCTCGTTGAAGACGAGGTAGATGACATGCAGCACCTGCGCCAGACGCTCCGGCAGTTCGGCCTTGCCGGGTACCTCATAGGGAATATGTTCGGTGCGGATGCGGTTCTTGGCGCGGACGATGCGTTGGGCAACGGTTGGAGCCGGAATCAGAAAGGCATGGGCAATCTCTTCCGTCGTCAGGCCGCAGACCTCCCGCAAGGCCATCGCCATCCGCGCCTCGGCAGGAATAAGTGGGTGACAGCAGGTGAAGATCAGTCGCAGCATGTCGTCCTCGATCTCCTCGCTTCGCGATGTCTCCATTATCTCGCCCTCCGGATAGAGGCTGTCGGCGATATCGAGCTGGGCCGCATCGAAACGCGAGCGCCGCCTTATATTGTCGATGGCGCGAAAACGTCCGGCGGAGACGAGCCAGGCATAGGGATTGGCCGGGATGGTCTCCTCCGTCCATTGCTGCGACGCTGCTGCAAAGGCATCATGAAGGGCTTCCTCCGCTCGGTCGAAATCGCCAAGCAGACGGATCAGCGTTGCCAGCACGCGCCGCGAGTGGCTGCGATAGATGCCTTCAATGATTCGGTTCAGCGACACGGCGTCAGCCTTCCTCCGCCAGGTCTCCCCGAAGGGTCAAGATACGAACCGGACGGATTTCGACGGCGCCATAGCGCGCCGAGGGAATGCGTTTGGCGATATCGACAGCGCCATCGAGGTCAGCGGCTTCGATGAGATAGAAGCCGGCCAGGTGCTCCTTGGTCTCAGCGAAGGGGCCGTCCGTGACTGAAAATCCGTCGCCGCCGTTCGGCCGGATGATGATCGATTTGTCTCGGAGCGCCAGTGCATCGGAAACGATCATGGTGCCGTCCCGCCGCAAGCCCTCGTCGAAGACGAAGTGCTCGCCGATCAAATGGTTCATCTCGTTCGGCGTCAATCTTCCGTCGACATCCACGGATGTGTAGATCAGGCATAGAAACCGCATGTCTTCTCCTCTCGCTGCTATTCGTTCGGAAAGCGGATGTCGAAGGCGGCGCGAACTTCGATCATGCCGTAGCGGGCAACGGGGAAGGTGGCGGCGATCGCGGTCGCTTCCTCCATATCCCGGGCCTCGATCAGCACGAAGCCGCCGAGGTGTTCCTTGATCTCCGCGAACGGGCCGTCGGTAACGGCGGTTTCGCCCTGGCGCACGCGAACTGTTTTCGCGGTCTCCGGTTCGCGCAGGGCATTGGCGACGATGAAGTGGCCGCTCTCGCGCAGCCGGTTGTCGTTATCGACCGAATCCTGGGTCAGCTTTCGCCCCTCCTGTTCGGAAATCTTGGCGATCTCGGATGTCTCGAACCAGACCTGGCAAAGATATTTCATCGTAACCTCCTCAAGCATCCGGGCCGAAGTTATGGATTGGCCGCACCTCGATCGCGCCGAGCTTGGCGAGCGGAATGCCGGCGGCGACGCGGATCGCATCGTTCAGGTCCTTCGCCTCGATCAGGATGAAGCCGCCAAGATACTCCTTGGTCTCGATGAAAGGCCCATCTGTCACCGACGTCTCGCCATTGCGGACCCGCACTGTCACCGCAGACTTCGGCGATTGCAGCGCTTCGGCATGGATCATATTGCCGCTCGCCATCAGGTCGCGGTCATAGCCGAGCGAATCCGAATCGAGCTTATGCTTTTCATCCTTGGACATGACGTCGAGCGTCGTGCCATCGAACCAGACCTGGCAGAGATATTTCATCGCAGCGTCTCCTCTCTCAATTTGCTGACAGCCATAGACGAGCGGCTGCCAAACAAATCGACATCCCGATCCGCAGCATGACAAAAATTTTCGGCGCTGTCGAAAAAGCCTGAGCCCGGTCGACCAGTTCCGTCATCTCAAAAAGGAGAAACGGACATGTACAATCTTGAAGCAGCCCTCATCTACCACTGGCAGAAGAAGACCCTGTCGGACGAGGAGATCTTTCAAATGTCAAATCCCGGCGAAGTGATCGCTCGCACAGCGATCGGATTTGCCATTTTTGCCGTGATGATTCTTGGTCTGAATTTATGGGCAGCCTCAAACGACCAACGGCCGCAAGTCGCGGCCGCTTACCAGGTGCAATCGGTGTCGGCAGAAAAGCAATAGGGTGAAGCCCCGTTGCCTTGCTGGCTCGTGGCTTACTGAAATGCCGTTTCGAAGAAGCTGCGGAGCTTGCGCGAATGCAGCGCTTCCGGCGGCATGGCGGCCAGTTTCTGGATCGCGCGGATGCCGATCTGCAGATGCTGGTTCACCTGGGTGCGATAGAAGGCCGTCGCCATGCCCGGCAGCTTCAACTCGCCATGTAGCGGCTTGTCCGAAACGCAGAGCAGCGTGCCGTAGGGAACGCGGAAGCGGAAGCCGTTGGCGGCAATGGTTGCCGATTCCATATCGAGCGCGACTGCGCGGGCCTGGGACAGGCGCTTGACAGGGCCGGCCTGATCGCGCAGTTCCCAGTTGCGGTTGTCGATGGTGCCGACCGTGCCGGTGCGCATGATGCGCTTCAGTTCGAAGCCCTCATAGCCGGTGATCTCGGCAACCGCGGCCTCAAGCGCGACCTGCACTTCGGCGAGCGCCGGAATCGGCACCCAGACCGGCAGGTCATCGTCGAGAACGTGGTCCTCGCGCATGTACGCATGGGCAAGCACATAGTCGCCAAGTCGCTGGCTGTTGCGCAGGCCCGCACAATGGCCAAGCATCAGCCAGGCATGCGGGCGAAGCACGGCGACGTGGTCGGTGATCGTCTTGGCGTTGGATGGGCCGACGCCGATATTGATCATGGTGATCCCGGCATGGCCCTTCTTCTTCAGATGGTAGGCCGGCATCTGCGGCAGCCGCGGCGCGGTCACATCGCCCTCGGGTTGGCTGGAACCAGCCTTCGTGATGATGTTGCCCGGTTCGACGAACTCGGTATAGCCATCGCCGCCGCTCGCCATCAGGTCGCGCGCCCATTTGCAGAACTCATCGATATAGAACTGATAGTTCGTGAACAGCACGAAATTCTGGAAGTGCGCCGCACTGGTCGCCGTGTAGTGGACGAGGCGGGCTAGCGAATAGTCGATGCGCTGCGCAGTAAACGGCGCAAGCGGCGAAGGCTCGCCCGGCGGCGGGATATATTCGCCGTTGGCGATTTCGTCGTCCGTGGTGTTCAAATCCGGTGTGTCGAAGAGGTCGCGCAGCGGAATGTCTTCGAAAATACTGGCGGTTGCTTCGACGTGAGCGCCTTCGCCGAAGGCGAAATGAATCGGGATGGGCGTCGTCGATTCCGACACGACCACCGGAACATTGTGGCTGCGCATCAGGAGCGTCAGCTGCTCCTTGAGATAATGCTTGAAGAGCTGCGGGCGGGTGATCGTCGTCGTATAGACGCCAGGCGCGGTGACATGGCCGTAGGAGAGGCGCGAATCGATATGGCCGAAGCTCGTCGTCTCAATGCTGACCTGCGGGTAGAAAGCGCGATAGCGCGCTGTGATCGGCGCGCCTTTGGCGAGCTTGGTGAAATTGTCGATCAGGAACGCGGTGTTGCGATCGTAAAGTTCCGTCAACGCTTCCACGGCCTTGCCCGGATCATCGAAGGTCCTCGGCTGGAACGGGCTGGGAGAAGAAATGTCGAGGGGTGAAAAGGGAGAGATTCTGTTGCTCATGCGCCATTATAGAGTGTCGTTGGTTACAAGCAAACGACGTTGCAACAGGCGGCCCGGATTCTCGCAGCTATTTTTAGAGCCGCCCACTGGTCGGCGCGAGGATTACGCGCAGACGTTTGTTATTGTACCGTTGTGCAGTAAGGCGCGCCGGTCTGCACGCAGGTGAAGCTTGCGCCGAAGTGCGATTGTGCGCCGCTGCGGCCGGCGTGTTCGACCGCAACCGAGAAGCTGAATGCGAAGACGGCAGCAAACAGCATGATAACAACGAAGCGCCGTGCGATGATGATCGAGTCCATGTTCCTGGCCTACCCGTGCCCTATACTGGACACTGTTTTGCCATGGTCAGGCTGAACAGGTGCTGAGATACCGGTTCATCCGGCGTTCAGAAATATTACCAGTTTCGAATGGTCGCCGGCCTCTCTTCGCAGGCAAATAACAAGAGCCCCGCCGACGTCAGGCACGTCGAGTGCTTTCTGGGACAGGCAGGTGTTGTTTTAGAGCTTCGTCCAGGTCTGCGATTTGCAAAATACCTTCAGCACGCAGCCCTGCATCTTGATCTTGTTGCCGCTGACCGTGCCGGAGCCGCTATAGGTTTTGTCTTCGGAGGGGTCGGTAAGCTCGCCCGTATAGCTGTTACCTGTGCCCTGCATCTTGCCGATCTGCTTGCCGGCATATTTGCCTGTCTTCAGGGTCACGCAATAGCTGTCGCCGCAGGGAGCGATGGCAGCCGTGTCGCCAGCAACCGTTTTCCAATTGCCGACGATCGGCTCTTCGGCAAGAGCGGCACTCGCACTCATCAGCAATGCGATCGCAAGAACGGTAGTGCGGATCATGGTGTCATTCCTCCCCCAAGGCGCATCCGGTTCTGTGACCGGAATGCAGTGAGATTATCTAACGCGAACGTAAAGGTAAATATGGTTTTCGGAGCTCAAATACCCGTTTCGGCGGGTATCCGAGCGCCGTCGAAACACGACATCGAATTCAACTGCGCTCTTTTTGTGGTGAAGAAAGAGTTTAAATCCAAATCTTAACGGAAGGTTAAACTCGCCCGAAAATCCTTAATTTGCAAGGGAAGCGATGTTTAACAAAATCCCAAGTTTACCAAGCATTTGCACTTTGTTTGCATCGAATTAATCATGCATTTTAGGCGTTTTTTGAAAGCCGTCTGCGATAGTGAAGCCATCAAACGAGCGGGGCAAACCCGCCGGCCGGAAGAACCGGAAAGCCGCGAATGACGGCAAGGTTCGGACGGAAAACAGGGCAGATACGAACAGAAGTCAAACAGGGATAATTGCAATGGCACGCTTTGAAACGCCGATGTCTGGAAATGCCATGATGGGTGGTAACAGCGCCGATGCCCTTTGCGAACTGGGCGTGAACTACGCGACCGGCAGGGGCTGCAATGCGGACCTCGTTGCCGCCCACAAATGGTTGAATATCGCCGCCATCCGTGGCAGCGAGCGCGCCGCCGAGCTTCGCGCCGACGTGGCCGCGACCTTGACCAAGATGCAGCTCGCAGCAGCGCTGCGCGCCGCCCGCGAATGGATGACCACGCACTGACGCATGCCGCAAACGATTCGACGTACTGACTGATCTCGAAGGAGGGGATGTCGGCGGTCGACGCGAGGCGAACGCCGAAATGATGAAAACCGCGACCAGCCGGAACAAGGCGGGCGCGGTTTCGTCGTTTTGAGCTTAACCGATCGCCTTCAACACTTTGGGCAGCGCTTCGGCGAGCAGCTCCAGATCTTGCTTCGGGCCGACGCTGACGCGGATGCAGCGGTTGAGCGGCGCAACCCCCGGCATGCGGATGAAGACGCCGTGCTGGATCAGCCCATCGACGATGGCGCGGGCATAGGTGCCGTCGCGGCCGCAATCGATGGCAACGAAATTGGTGGCGGAGGCGAGAGGCAGCAGCCCGTTGACGCGGGCGATCGTGCCGATCTCCTCGCGCGCAGCCCGGATCTTGCCGATTACTTCGGCAAGATAGGCCTGATCCTTCAGCGCGGCGAGCGCCGCTACAGTCGCGAGCCTGTTCATGCCGAAATGATTGCGGATCTTGTCGAAGGCCAGCACGGTCTCCGGTGCGCCGATGACATAGCCGACGCGGGCGCCGGCAAGGCCATAGGCCTTGGAGAAGGTGCGGGTGCGCAAGACATTCGGCAGGTCGATCAGCGTTGAGATATCAGGCAGCGAGCTGGCAGGTCCGGTTTCGCTATAGGCTTCGTCGAGGATCAGCAGGCAATTTTCCGGCAATGCACGGGCAAAGGCGACGATCTTGTCGGCATCCCACCAGCTTCCCATCGGATTGTCGGGATTGGCGAAATAGACGAGCGGCGCATTCTCGCGCTTCACCGCTTCGAGCACTCCATCGAGATCCTCGCGATCATTGACGTAGGGCACAGTAACGAGGCGACCGCCGAAGCCGGCGACATGGAAATTGAAGGTGGGATAGCCGCCAAGCGAGGTGACGACGGGCGTACCCGGTTCGATCACCATACGCGCGATCAGGCCAAGCAGGCTGTCGATCCCTTCGCCGACGGCGATATTGGCGGATTGAACGCCAAGATGCGCCGCAAGCGCCTGCTTCAGCTCGAAATTCTCCGGATCGTTATACATCCAGATATCGCCGGCCCGCTCGCGCATGGCCGCGATGACCGAGGGCGCCGGCCCAAAGCCGTTCTCATTGGCGCCGACACGGGCCTTGACCGTCAGCCCGCGCTGACGCTCCAGCGCTTCTGGGCCGACGAAAGGAACGGTGGAGGGAAGGGCGCTGATCAGCGGCGTGAAGCGCGAGAAGGCGGACATGCTGGCTTTGTTTCCCGAATTCGGTTGCTGGGTGCGGCAGAATAGGCGCTTGGCGGGTGGTTGCAAGAGCGGAAAGATGCGGCCTTCGGATCGCGTCGCCGCACTCATTGAAAATCCGTATCAGTTGCCATTAAAGGGAGTCTCGGTCATCGCGATAGCATCGATCAATGAGGCGCTGATGGATAAGCTCGCAATAGCGTTCCTTGCATCAAACAATGGAACCTCATTTCGGACGGTCAACGAAGCCATCCGAGCGAACACAGTGAATGCTGCCGCTGTCGTGCTGGTTAGCAATAGGGCGTCGTCCGCAGCACTAGCCTATGCTGAGGCCAACGGTATTCCCTCGTTTCATATTCCGACCAAGGACAGGGAAGCTGAGGCGGACAAACAGCTTCGCGACATGCTTGTCGCCTATGGAGCTGAACTCGTTATCTTATCCGGCTATCTCAAGAAACTTGGCCCGCTTACGCTAGCCGCGTTTGATGGGCGAATATTGAATGTTCATCCGGGGCTGCTACCCAAATACGGCGGATTGGGGATGTACGGGCGAAGAGTTCACCAAGCCGTGCTCGATAATCGCGAGACCGAAACAGGCGCAACGATCCACCTCGTAGATGGAGAGTATGACCACGGAAGAACTGTGGCCACAACGACCGTTCAGATCCATCCCGACGATAGCGTACTTTCGCTGGAACAACGGGTCATGGTTGCAGAGGGCGATCTTTTCACTGATCTCATCCGCCGCATATCAATAGGCGGACTGCGCCTGCCGTTATGAAATGAGACGTTCGCAAAAGGCCGAACGCAGTCGCCGGACGCACTCCCAGGATCGACGGCTGCGCGTTCCATCTTGCTGCACCGTCGAAGTCGGAGCGGCAGCAGCTTTTGGGCTGCCACCGATTCGGGTTACAAGCCTGCTTCAGCCATCCAGAGTTCAGCATCCACACCGCCCGGAATTCGCAGCGGGGCGGATGGATCGGTGGCTGCCCGCCACACTGCCTTCGCCACGTCGGGCGCGTGGGTTACAGGACCGGTATCGTCCTGAACATTCTTGACAAATTGCTGAATGAGCGGCGCATAATCAGGATCGTCCAGACCACGCAAATGTGGACGCGCATTCTCCCCAAAGCGAGTTTCCGGCGACCGGCCTGGCAGGACAATATGCACCCGCACGCCAAATGGCTCCATCTCCACTGATAAGGACTCGGTGAAAGCGTTCACCGCTGCCTTGCTCGCCCGGTAGATCCCAATCACCGGCAGAGTCTTGACCGTCACCGTAGAGGTGACGTTGACGATGACTCCGGCCCGACGTTGACGCATCTGGGGCAATACGGCCTGAACCATTGCCAATGTGCCGATCGTATTTGTCTGAAATAGCGACTGCACCGTCTCCGGCGCAGTCAGCTCGATCGGTGAGGGCGCTCCGAAACCGGCATTGTTGACCAATACGTCTATCGGACCGGCGGCCTTCACGGCGTCCGCGATGCTTGCCGGATTGGTGACGTCGAGCGCGAGAATACGCAAGCGTTCGGAAACCGGTAGCAGCTCGGGTTTGGGCGTGCGCATTGTCGCGATGACATCCCACCCTCGTTCAAAAAACAGTTTCGCAGTCTCCAGGCCGAAGCCAGACGAGCAACCAGTAATCAATATCGTGGACATGAGTCTCTCCAAGCAAAAGGAATGATGCCATGGTAGTGACCGGGCGAGAGACTTTATATATGCTATAGTCTCCATTTCTTTAGCGTTAGTCCTGATTATGACCGTCGATCCCCTTGCCGAAATCGTCACGCTGCTGCAGCCGGCCGCACGCTTTTCGAAGCTGGTGGAATGCGCCGGCGCCTGGCGAATTCATCGCGAGGCCACAGGTGAGCCATTCTACTGCGCAATCCTCAAGGGGCATTGCCGCGTAACGTTTGGAGGACATCAGCCTTTCATCCTCCGAGCCGGCGATTTCGTGCTCGCGCCGGCTATGCGCGACATCGTCAGTGAGAGTGTTGACGCACCGGCCACTCTGTCCGCCATGGTTCCGACGCAGTTGAGTGGCGGTCATTTCCGCGTCGGCCGCCTCGAAGGGCCGCCGGACCTGCGCATGCGCATAGGGCATTGCAGCTTCGGCGCACCGGATGCGGCCTTGCTCGTTTCCCTCTTGCCTGATGTCGTTATCGTTCGCGGCGAGCCCCGACTCGCGACGCTGATGCAATTGGTCGGTGAGGAAACGCGCGAGCGCCGGCCGGCACGCGAACTCGTGCTGGAGCGGCTGCTGGAGGTGTTGTTGATCGAGGCATTGCGATCCGGCACGGAAACAACCGTCACGTCGAGCTTGAGTCGCGGCCTTGCCGATGAACGCCTAGCCGCAGCACTTCACGCGATGCATGCGCGTCCTGCCCATCCTTGGACTGTCGCGGATCTTGCGACCGAAGCGGCCCTGTCCCGATCGGCTTTCTTTGCGCGTTTCAGCCGCGTCGTTGGCCTGCCGCCAATGGAATATCTATTGGCTTGGCGCATGGCCCTCGCAAAGCAGCTATTGCGCAGCCGCGAATTGGGGTTGGATCAGGTAGCTGAACGCGTTGGCTACGGATCAGCAAGCACTTTCAGCGTCGCCTTCGCGCGATACGCAGGCATGCCGCCTGCACGATATGCCCGCGGGGACGTGCGAAGCGATTGAGGACGTGAAGCCGAATTTAAACCGGCCGCCTTCTGCCGCGCGCAGCCAGCGCTTCGACGTTGCCGATCATGAAATCGGCGCGCACGACGCGGCGAAGCGTCTCCGGTTCGATCAGGTTGATGAAGCGGACATGGACGCGATTATCGATGCGGCTGACCTCGGCGCAGGCTATGCGGTAGGCGAGACCGAGGATGTTCAGATAGTAGTGGGTCGGCAGGCCGACCGTCGTGGCGACGGTGAAGCTCGCGCCACCACGCGAGATGTCGGTAATCTCGGCGCTGCGCACCGAAATGCCGTTGAGACAGGGACGAACAGCCACGAGACGCGCCGGCCGCTGGACGTAGAAACGTTCCCAGCTGCGTTCGTAGACTTCGGATTTGACTTTCGCCAGATGGGTTGCGCGAAGCATTGTCATTCCCTGTTAGAAAACAGACCGAATTCATCTCGGTTACAGCATGAACCTTGCACGGAGATTTTGCAGAAGCGTCAATTGCATTGGTAGAATTTTAACGGGTTCGTCTTTTGTACCGATTTGGGCGCGTCTTGACAGGAGCATCGGCTTCGATCATACGAACGAGCGGTTCGAGGCGCCTGCCGCTCGCGGATGAAAATCCAAGGTGAAGTCCTCGCTGTTTTGGGTCACGGCCATTCAGGGCATGCTGACTGACGGTAATGCGAGCTCCGTTTCACAGTCGTAAATGCGTGCCTTAGCAAAGGCTGATCTCATGACGACGTATCCGTCCATAGATGAATTGAAGGCTCAGGCCCGACGTCTGCGCCAGGCGATAGCCGAGCGCGGCGACGACATGAGCCACTCGACGGCGCTGGAGCTCATCGCCAAGCAGCACGGGCTGCGCGATTGGAACACGCTCTCGGCGCTTGCGGCGAAACCGAATGACGGGCCGGATGCGCCCTTCGATGTCGGCTCCGCCGTGCGCGGACGCTATCTGAACAAGCCGTTTACCGGCAAGGTTCTTGCGATGTCGGCGAAGTCTGGCGGGCTCTACAGGATCACCATCCACTTCGACGAACCGGTCGATGTAGTGGAGTTCGAGAGCTTCTCGGCATTCCGCCAGCGCATAAACGCCCAAGTCGATGCCGACGGCATTTCGCCGCGCAGGACATCGAACGGCGTGCCGCATCTGGTTCTCGACCTTTAATCTTCATCCCTGCTTGTTACGCCGCTATCTTTGCCGCTCGCGAGCGATTCCGCCCGGATACCACCATGACGCACACCCTCGAAAACAATATGTTTCTCACAGGCTGGCTGCCTGGCGTCTTTGCCAGGACAGCCGCGCCGATAATCGTCATCACCACGGTCAGCGGCCTCTTTGCCGTCGTCGACGCCTATTTCCTCGGCGTCTATGTCGGCGCCGAGGCGCTCTCCGCCGTCAGCCTCATCTTTCCCGCGCTGATGCTGCTGATCGCGCTGCAGACGCTGGTTTCAAACGGCATGGCGAGCATTCTCGCCCGCCGTCTCGGCGCCGGAAATCGTGACGCCGCGAAGTCCGTGTTTACCGGCGCCCATACGCTGGCGCTTGCCGTCGTGGTGGCGATCAACTTCGTCTACTGGCTCGCAGGCCGGCAGTTCATTGCCGTGGCAGCGGCGGGAAACGCCGATGTTGCCCGCAGCGCCGAGGCCTTCATGGGCGTCATGGTCGCGTTCGCGCCGATCAGCTTCTTTCTTTCGATCCATCTCGACGGGCTGCGTTGCGAAGGAAAGCTCGGCTTCATGACGCTGGTGACGCTTGCCTCGACGCTGCTGAACATTCTGGCAAACTGGCTCCTGATGGCGGTCTTTCAGTGGGGCGTCGTCGGCTCCGCCGGCGGCTCGGTCCTGGCGCAATTCATCTGCCTAATGATCGTCATCATCTATCGCCTGCGTCGGCCGAATGGCCTTTGGATCGACATGGCGCTGCATGTTCGCGAGTGGCGCGGCATCTTCGCCTTCGGCGCTCCGATGAGCCTCGGTTTCATCGGCATTTCGCTGAGCTCGGCCGCGATCCTCTTCAACGTGTCGATCTGGCACCAGGGGGATTATGTCGCGACAGTCGGCGCCTACGGAATCGTCACAAGAGTAATGACCTTCGCCTATCTGCCGCTGCTGGGCTTGAGCATCGCGTTGCAGACCATATCAGGCCATAATCATGGCGCCGTCCTTCCAGCCCGCGTCGGTCATAGCGTCCTGATCGCCCTGATTTCGGCTCTGGTCTATTGCGGCGCCGTCGAACTCATCGTCGAGCTGCTGGCGAGACATCTGGGTTCAATCTTCGTCGCCGATCCCCTGATCGTCGCGGAAGTCGGCCGCATCCTGCCCTGGATGATCGGCGCCTACTTCCTCTTCGGTCAGGCGATCATCCTCTCATCTTATTTCCAATCAATCGGCGATGCGAAGCGCGGCGCGATCTTCGGTCTGTCACGGTCCTACCTGTTCACCTTGCCGCTGACATTCCTCCTGCCGCTCGTCTTCGGCGAACGCGGGATCTGGATGACGCCGATCTTCGCTGAGATGGGAATGATCCTGCTCACCTGGCTGGTATTGTCGCGCAATGCAAGGGATCGCAAATGGCGCTATGGCTTGTTGCCGGCATGAGAATGGAAAAGGCCGCGCTTTCGAGCGCGGCCTTTTCGCTATGAGCCTATATCAGGCGTCATTCAGGACTTGAGCAGCCATTCATGTTCCACGGCATTGTGGAATTTCCAGATCCGCTTAGGCCCGGCCATGACATTCAAGTAATAGAGGTCGTAGCCGTGGCAGGCGGCGCAGGGGTGATATCCCCTAGGCACCAGCGTCACGTCGCCATCCTCCAGCACCATGACTTCGTCCAGCGATCGGTCGTCGGTATAGACACGCTGGAAGCCGAAACCCTGTGGCGGATTGAGGCGGTGATAGTAGGTCTCCTCCAGGAAGCTCTCGTTCGGGAGATTGTCTTGATCGTGTTTGTGCGGAGGGTAGGAAGACGTGTGTCCGCCCGGCGTGATCACCTCTACGACGAGCAGCGAATGCGCCGCGCCATCGTCTTCCGGCATGATGTTGTTGACGTGGCGGACATTGGTGCCCTTGCCGCGCGTCAGCGCCGGATGCGTGCCTGGCGGAATGGCGCGAGCTTCATAGGAGCCGCCGCCCGGTGCCGAGCAGACGGCCAGTTCGAGATCGGTCTCGGCAGTCACCGACCAGCTCGAGCCTGCTGGAATATAGAGCGCGTGGGGGGCGCCCTCGAAGGGGCTCATGCGCCCGCCGAGCAAGCCAAAATCCTTAGTCCCCGCCTTGGCGCTTCCCTTGCCGCTGACCCATACGAGGCAGACTTCGCGATCGCCGGTTTCGGCCGAAGCGGTTTCGCCCGGCTTCAGGCGGTGGAGATCGAAGCCGACATAGGTCCAGCCGGCGCTTTTTGGTGTGACATGGGTGACGCGGCCATGCGAGCCGCTAGGTTTGACCTTCAGATTGGGCATGGTCTTGCTCCATTGCTTGGAAAGTGCCCCTCGCCAACCTGTGACGGAGGAGAGGGGTGCTCGTCTTCCGTTATCCCTTGGGAAAGCCTTCGGTTTCCACCGTGTAGCCTGCGGCCGTCATGACGCGCATCAGCTCGGCATGGCCGATCTCGGCCATCTTCTGCGGGGGCGCCTTGCGCGGGTCCTGTTCGGCCTCGACCACGAACCAGCCTTCATAGCCGTAATCGGCGAAGCGCTGGACGATCGCTCCGAAATCGAGCGAACCATCCCCCGGCACCGTGAACGCGCCGAGCGCGACAGCATCGAGGAAGGACTGCCGGCTGCGATCCAGCCCATCGACAACGGACTTGCGGATATCCTTGACGTGAACGTGGTTGATGCGGGCGTGATGATTGTCGATGGCGCGCAGCACGTCGCCGCCGGCAAAGGCGAGATGGCCGGCATCGAGCAGCAGCGGAATGCCTTCGCCGGTATTGCGCATGAAGGCGTCAAGTTCCGGCTCGGTTTCGACCACGGCCGCCATGTGGTGGTGGTAGGAGAGCGGCATGCCTTGGTCGGCACACCATTCGCCGAACTCGGTGACGCGGCGGGCATAGGCCTTCATCTCGTCATCCGAAAGGCGCGGCTTGGTGGCGAGCGGCTTGGAGCGGTCGCCCTGGATCGAGCGGCCGACCTCGCCATAAACGATGCAAGGCGCGCTGACGGCCTTGAACAGTTCGATCATCGGCGCGATGCGGTCCTTGTTTGCCGCAAGCTCCTCGTTGACGAGCGTGCCCGAGAACCAGCCGCCGCAGAGCGTCACGTCGGCGGCGCGCAGGATTGGCAGCATCTCATCAGGGTTGCTGGGGAAGCGCCGGCCCTGTTCCATGCCGGTGAAGCCCGCGCCGCGCGACTGGCGAAGGCATTCCTCAAGGGATACGTCGTCGCTGAGCTCAGGAAGATCGTCGTTCCACCAGGCGATGGGCGACATGCCGAGTTTGGCCTTCATCAATGGTCTCCTTGAAAACACTGTTGGAGGAGCTGAAGCGCTCCTCCAGAAATAGGACAGAAATCAATCAGCCGATGCGCTGGGCGGCGCGGGCCTTTTCATAGGCGGCGCGGGCCTTGTTGACCTCGGCGCGCGGGCTGACCTCGGGAACGGCGACATCCCACCAGTGGCCGCCTTCGTCGGTGGTGATCAGCGGGTCGGTGTCGATGACGATGACCGAGCTGCGATCGTTCTTCTTCGATGCTTCGATGGCCTGTTCCAGCTCGGCGATGGAAGCGACCTTCACGGCAATCGCACCCATGCTGGCAGCATGCGCCCGGAAGTCGATCTCCGGCATCACTTCGAACCGCGAGTCCTTCAAAAGGTTGTTGAAGTTTGCGCCACCGGTCGCCATCTGCAGGCGGTTGATGCAGCCATAGCCGCGGTTGTCGAGCAGCACGATGGTGATCTTCAGGCCGAGCATGACAGAGGTCGCCAGTTCGGAATTCATCATCATGTAGGAGCCGTCGCCGACCATGACGACGACATCCTTCTCCGGCCGCGCCATCTTCACGCCGAGGCCACCGGCAATCTCATAGCCCATGCAAGAGAAGCCATATTCCATGTGATAGCTGCCGGGTGCGGTCGCCGGCCAGAGCTTGTGCAGCTCGCCGGGCAGGCCGCCCGCCGCGCAAACGAGAATGCTGTCCTTGCCGCCGAGCGTCCGCGTAACAGCGCCGATGACCTGGGCGTCGGAGGGCAGAGCGGCATTGGTCGTCGCCATAGCCTTGGCGGCAGCCTCCATCCAGACCTGCTTTTCTTTCGTCGCCTTTTCGGCCAGCGACGCCGGAGCGCGCCAATTCGCCAGGCCGGCGGAAAGCGCCTTCAGCCCCTCGCGCGCATCCGTCACCAGCGGGTGACTATTGTGCTTGAGAGCGTCGTAGGCCGCGATATTGAGGCCGATCATGGCCAGCTTTTCATTCTTGAACAGCGCCCAGGAGCCGGTGGTGAAATCCTGGCAGCGGGTTCCCACAGCGATCACCAGATCAGTCTCCTCGGCAATGGCATTGGCCGCCGATGTGCCCGTCACGCCGACGGAGCCAAGCGCCAGGGGATGAGTCTCGTCGATGGCCGATTTGCCGGCCTGTGTGACGACGACGGGAATACCATGAGCTTCGGCAAAAGCGGCCAGTTCCTTCGTCGCCTGCGAATAGAGCACACCGCCGCCGGCAAGAATGACGGGCTTTTCGGAGCGGCGGATCAATGCGATGGCATTGGCAAGTTCGTCTGCATCCGGCTGCGGACGGCGCGGCACCCAGACATGCTCCTCGAAGAAGCTTTCCGGATAATCGAAGGCTTCGGCCTGCACGTCCTGACACAGCGACAGCGTCACAGGACCGCAATCGAGGGGATCGGTCAGCACCTGCATGGCGCGCTTCAGCGCCGATATGATTTGTTCGGGGCGGGTGATGCGGTCGAAATAGCGCGAGACGGGGCGGAAGGCGTCATTGGCCGACACGGTGCCGTCGCCGAAATCCTCGATCTGCTGCAGTACCGGATCGGGCGCGCGGTTGGCAAAGACGTCGCCGGGCAGGAAGAGAACGGGGATGCGGTTGACGTGCGCAACGCCGGCCGCCGTGACCATGTTCAACGCGCCAGGGCCGATGGAGGTCGTGCAGGCCATGAAGCGCTGGCGGAAGCTTGCCTTGGCATAGGCAATAGCAGCATGGGCCATGCCCTGCTCGTTGTGGGCACGGAAGGTCGGCAGCTCCTCGCGCACCTGATAGAGCGCCTCGCCTATGCCGGCGACATTGCCGTGGCCGAAGATCGCCCAGACGCCGCCGAAAATCGGCTGCTTCTGCCCGTCGATGACGGTCATCTGCTTCTTGAGGAAATGCGTGACGGCCTGTGCCATCGTCAATCGGATCGTCTTGCCCATCGGGCGCCTCCCAAATGCTTGTTTCTTACAGGCCGCGGGTTTTAAGCCACGCTTGCGTCAATTGCCGGAAGCGGCCGGCCATATCGGCAATCGCTTCCTCGTCGTTCATGCCGCCCGACAGCCACGCGCGGGCCGCATCGGAGAAGATAGTCCGCCCGACGGCGAAACCCTTGACCGAAGGGGCCGCCAGCGTCGCCTCGAAACTGCGGATCAGTTCCTCCGCCGGTGCCTCCAGGCCAAGCAGCACGATACCGCGGCACCATGGATCATTTTTGGCGATCACGGCATCGATTTTTTTCCAGGCAGCCGTCGATTCCTGTGGCTCCAGCTTCCACCAGTCCGGCTTGATGCCGAGCGCGTAGAGCTCTTCCATCGCCGTTGGAATCGTCTCGTCGGTCAGCGGTCCGTTTTTGCTGGCAATGATTTCGACCAGAAGCTCGCGGCCAACCTTGCGCGCGGCTTCGAACAGCGTCCGCAGCTTCTCCTGCTGCTCCGCCTTCAGCTCCTTCGGATCGTCTGGATGGTAGAAGCACAGGCATTTGATGCAGTGATTGAGCGGCCATTCGACGAGCTGCGAGCCGATATCCTGGCTGAACTCGAATTTCAGCGGCTTCGATCCCGGCAGCTCGACGGGGCGGCCGATCCAGGAGAAATTCTTGGTTGCCGCATCGAAGAAGGCGTCGCGCCCGAAGCGTTCATCGATCAGCATGCCATAGCCCTGGCGGCCGTCGGCCACACGCGCCGCAGCCTCGACCGCGAGCCGCTTGAAGGCGACGATCTTGTCGTAACCGACGCTTAGCTCATCGCAGACGCTGACGAGCTGCGAACGATGGTCGATCGCAAGCGCCATCAGCAACGGGATTTCGTCGCTGCGGCGCGTCGTTGCCCAATGAATGTGATTGATCGCCTCGTCCTTGCGCAGCGCCCTGTGATTGCTGCCCGTCTTCAGGAAGAAATCGAGTTCCGTCCAGGTCGGATATTCCGGTGAGCAGAGCAGGCGGGAAACGGCAAAGGCGCCGCAGGCATTCGCCCAGGTGGCGCAGGTCTTCAGCGGTTCGCCACGCAGATAGCCGCGCAGGAAGCCGGACATGAAGGCATCGCCCGCGCCGAGAACATTGAAGACCTCGATCGGAAAACCTTGGCCGACGATGCCGGCTTCGAGATTGTCGGAGATCGGGCCGTCATAGACAATGCAGCCCATCGCGCCGCGCTTGAGCACGATGGTCGCTGGAGAGAGGCGGCGGATTTCCTTGAGCGCGCCGAGTACGTTGTCGACGCCCGAGCCGATCATGATCTCTTCTTCGGTGCCGACGATCAGGTCGCAATCCGGCAGCGTCTCCCTCATCTTCGAGGAAACGCGATCCGATTTCACATAGCGCTCGAAGCCCTCTGCATGACCGGCAAGACCCCATAGATTTGGCCGGTAGTCGATGTCAAAGATCACTTTGCGGCCGTTCGCCTTGGCAATGCGGATCGCCTTGCGCTGCGCCGCTTCGGTATTGGGTTTGGAGAAATGCGTGCCGGATACCAGCACTGCGCCGGAGGACTTGATGAAGCCTTCGTCGATATCGTCTTCATTCAGCGCCATGTCGGCGCAGTCTGAACGATAGAAGATCATCGGCGAGACGCCTTCTGCCTCGACCGCCAGCAGCACCAGCGCTGTCAGCCGCTCCTTGTCCGTCGCGATCCCATCGACCGCCACGCCCTCGCGGGCTGCCTGTTCGCGGATGAAGCGGCCCATCTGCTCGTCGCCGACGCGGGTGATCAGACCCGATTTCAAGCCGAGTCGTGCGGTGCCGATGGCGATATTGGCCGGGCAGCCGCCAACCGACTTGGCAAAAGAGGCTATGTCTTCCAGGCGCGAGCCGATCTGCTGGCCGTAAAGGTCGACGGAGGAGCGGCCGATAGTGATCACATCGAGTTTTGTCTCCGGCTGTGTGCCAGGATTGTCGTGTGCCATGATGTCCTCCCGTCGGGGCATGACCTCTTCTGCTTTTCAGCATGCGCCGAGATCATGCGTTATTGAAAGTGCCGGTGCTCGTTTCGTCCCGGCTGCTATGGATCTGGCGGCCATCTCCCGCGGCCGTGATCTTGGTTGTAGTGAAACATTGGTTCCGAGATTTTGTCAATTCGGAATGTTTATTCCATTTTCGTTTTATCGGCTTTTGTCGTAGCTTTTCGCCGGCGCTCGGCAATGGCAACCGGAAAGGCCATGATCAGCGCCATCGACGCCGACAGCGAGCGGAAACCGGCAAAATCGGCTTCCGCCACTTCAAACCAGTAATCCGCGCAGGCGGTAAGCGGCGAGAAGGCCGAATCGGTAATGGCGATGACGGGCACGTTGCGCGCAGCAAGATCCTGCGTCTGCGCCAAACTGTCGGCGGCATAGGGCGAAAAGCTCGCGGCGATCGCAGCGTCCTTCTCCGTGGCGAAGCGGGTGATCTCGCCGTCAATGCCGTTCGGCGAGGCGACGATCTGGTGACGTATGTTGAGCTTGGAAAAGGCATAGGTCATATGTGCCGTCAGCGGATAGGAGCGGCGTTTGGCGATCAGATAGATCGTCTCGGCCGCTGCAAGCACGTCGACGGCCTTGGCGAAGGTATCGGTCTCGATGGTTGCGGCGAGCTTGTTGACGGATTGGCTCGCCGCAGAGAGGAAGCCGGAGAGAATGCTGGCCTCTTCGTTCTCTACGCCGGAGCGTTCGAGCGTTACCAGCCGCTCTTCATAGCTCAGCGTCCGGTCGCGCAGCCGTTCGCGAAAGATGCTCTGAAGATCGGAAAAGCCCTCATAGCCGAGGTGATGGGCAAGGCGCACCAGCGTGGAGGGTTGAACTTCGGCCGCAGTGGCGATGCTCGCCGTCGTGCCGAAGGCGATCTCGTCGGGATTGCCGAGCGCGAAGGCGGCAACCTGCGCGAGGCGCTTTGGCATGGCGTTCTTGCGCTCGATGATGATGCTGCGCAGGCTTTCGAAGTCGCGCGGCACCCTGGTTTGCGTCTCGACATTGTTGTCCATGCGCCGTTCTTCAGCTCCCCACATGCCCGCAATGAAATAGATATTCCATATTTGCAACGATACCGGATTTTGAATCGTTCGGCACGAATAATTTTAAGCTAATGAATTTACACATATAAATACGGGTTTTCGTCATTTCGGATTGAAGTCGATACCATGAGTGCGCTTGTCAAAACGGTCTAAATATTCCAAAAATCGTCCACTTCGGGAGAATATGTGAGGAGGAAAGGCAAATGAAGCCATTGGGCGTTGGATTGATCGGCACCGGTTATATGGGCAAATGCCATGCGCTAGCCTGGAATGCGGTCAAAACAGTATTCTGTGATGTCGCGCGGCCGCGCCTGGTGCATCTCGCCGAGGCCAATGCCGATCTGGCAAAGGCGCGTGGTGACGAATTCGGCTTCGAAAAGGCAACGGCCGACTGGCGCGTTCTCATCGCCGATCCCGATGTCGACGTCGTCTCAGTCACGACCCCCAACCAGTTCCACCCGGAAATGGCGATCGCAGCCCTTGAAGCTGGCAAGCACGTTTGGTGCGAAAAGCCGATGGCGCCGTCCTATGGCGATGCCGAGCGCATGCTGGCCGCAGCCAAGGCCTCCGGCAAGGTCGCCATCCTCGGTTATAATTATATCCAGAACCCGGTGATGCGTCACATCAAGGCGCTGATCGCAGAAGGGGCGATCGGCGCGGTCAATCACGTCCGTGTCGAGATGGACGAGGATTTCATGGCCGATCCGAACGGTCTCTTCTATTGGAAGAGCGAACTTGCTTCCGGTTACGGCGCTTTGGATGATTTCGCCGTGCATCCGCTTTCGCTTCTCTGGTTCCTGTTCGGCCACGTGGAAGCTGTGATCACCGATATGGTGAAGCCCTATGCCGAACGTCCCTTAAAGGACGGCGGCACCCGCGCCGTCGAAAACCACGATCTCGCCAATGTGCTGATGCGGCTTGGCGGCGGCATTTCCGCGGTGCTCATGGCCAATCGCTCTGCCTGGGGCCGCAAGGGGCGGATAGCCCTGCAGATCTTCGGCTCCAAGGGCTCGATCTCCTATGACCAGGAGCGCATGAACGAATTCGAGCTTTATCAGGCCGAGGGCAGGGACAGCGAGCAGGGCTTCCGCAAGGTGCTGGCCGCACCCGCGCACAAGCCCTATGACCGTTTCATCCCGGCGCCCGGTCATGGTCTTGGCTTCAACGATCTGAAGATCATCGAGTGCCGCGAGTTGATCCGCTCCATAGCGGGCGAAGCTGCGTCAGTCGTGGCTTTCAAAGACGGCCTGCGCATCGAAAAATCGGTGCACGCCATGGCGCAATCGTTCCACGAGCGCCGCTGGGTCGAAATATCAAGCTGAGCGTTTGGCCTAATTTTCTCCCGATCCGGGGCGCAGGGTCAGCCGTGATTGACGCTTGCGGATGCAGGCGTTACCCCTGAAGTCCATAGGTAGCCTTCCGCGCAACGCGGAAGGAGCGCCATAATAACAGGGAGTACGGATCGTGACGGGCAGATTGGTCATTATCGGGGCCGGGCAGGCGGGTTTTGCGCTTGCAGCCAAATTGCGCGGGTTGGGTGATTCGCGGCCGATCACCATCGTCGGTGCCGAGGAAAACCTTCCCTACCAACGCCCACCTTTGACCAAGAAGTACCTGCTGGGCGAGATGGCTTTCGATCGCCTGCTGTTCCGGCCCGAACATTGGTACACCGACAATAATGTTGAGATTCGTGTGTCCACCTGGGTCGAACAGATCGATCGTGCCGCAAAGCAGATCGTCATGCAGGACGGCTCCAGGCTGGATTACGAGACCCTAGCGCTTGCGACTGGCTCGACGCCCCGCCGCCTGCCGCCCTCCGTCGGCGGCGCGCTCGAAGGCGTCTATCTCGCCCGTGACAAGCGAGACGCCGATCTTCTTGCTGGCGAAATGCGCCCAGGCCGCCGGGTGCTCATCATCGGCGGCGGCTATATCGGGCTTGAGGCCGCTGCTGTCGCGCGCCATCGCGGCCTTGAGGTCACGCTCATCGAGATGGGCGACCGGATATTGCAGCGTGTGGCGGCCAAGGAAACCGCCGATATTTTCAGAGCCATTCATCAAAAGCACGATGTCGTCATTCGTGAGAAGACCGGCCTGAAGCAGCTCATCGGGCGCAACGATCATGTCATCGCCGCCGAATTGTCCGACGGGTCTACCATCAATGTCGATTTCGTCGTCGTCGGCATCGGCGTCGCCCCGAATGACAGGCTCGCCAAGGAGGCCGGTCTCGAGGTCGGCAACGGCATCGTCGTCGATTCGTTTGCCCGCACCTCCGATCCCGCCATCTTCGCCATGGGCGATTGCGTAGAATTGCCCTGGGAGGGCGGCCGCATCCGGCTCGAATCGGTGCAGAACGCCGTCGATCAGGCTGAGGCCGCGGCGGGAATCATAGCCGGCGGCGAAAAAGCCTATGATCCAAAGCCGTGGTTCTGGTCGGATCAATATGACGTCAAGCTGCAGATCGCCGGCTTCAATCTGGGTTACGACGAGACCCTTCTGCGTCCAGGCCTCCGCGAGGGCGCGGCTTCCGTCTGGTATTTCAAGCGGGGCCGCTTCATCGCCGTCGACGCGATAAACGACGCTAAGGCCTATGTGACCGGTAAGAAGCTGCTGGAAACCGGCGCCAATCCATCCAGGGAGATCCTTGCCGACCCGGCCGCGGATTTGAAGCAGCTGCTGGCTTGATGTGAATTTTCGAGCCCGCCGGAGCATGGTTCGGTCGACAATCGCCTGTTGCTGAATCATGGAAAGAACGTACACAAGCGCGAAAAAGCGCTTGCGTCGATAAATGAATGGCCCTATCAGGGCCGCATCGGAGAGGTGGCCGAGTGGTCGAAGGCGCTCCCCTGCTAAGGGAGTATACCAGAAATGGTATCGTGGGTTCGAATCCCATCTTCTCCGCCATTTTCCTGATTATCCTACCCTGCAGGCGACGGCCCGCGATCTTCGCTGCGCCAAGCCGATCAAGGCCAGCTATTATCGGGAATTTCGGGCTGCAAAGCCTTCGTAACGCTTCAGATATGCTACGAGCGCGCGCAGCTTGGGAGCCATGTTCCGTCGGTTGGGATAGTAGAGGTAGAAGCCCGGAAAATAGGGGCAATATTCCTCCAGGATCGGCACCAGTTCGTTTCTGCCGATGAAGGCGCGAAAGCTTTCCTCCATTCCGAAAGTGATTCCCGCTCCGGCGACGGCCAGCCTGATCATCACGCCCATGTCATTCGTCGTCACCTCCGGCGCGACCTCCACCCGGAATTCCCTGCCTTCCTCGGCAAACTCCCAGCGGTAGGGGACAGCCGTCGGTGAGGATCGCCAGCCTATGCATCGATGCATCGAGAGTTCTTTCGGATGCGTGGGGATGCCGAATCGGTCGCGATAGGCCGGGGAACAGACGGCCAGTTGCCGCTCGTCACCGGCGACCGGTACCGCAATCATGTCCTGCTCGATGACCTCGCCAAGCCGGACGCCCGCGTCATAGCCTTCCGATACGATGTCGAATTCCTCGTCCGTGACGGTGATGTCGAGCTGAATTTCGGGATTGGCGTCCGCAAAGCCTGCGAGAAAGTCGCCGGCGAGAAAACGCTCCGCGATCGACGAGACGGCAAGCCGTAATTGACCGCGAGGTTGGGTGCGCAAAGTCTCCGTCTTTTCCATAGCGGTGCGTATGTCCGAGACTGCCGGCTCCACCTCCGCATAAAGCCGTTCGCCAGCCTCGGTCAGGCTGACGCTGCGGGTTGTGCGCTGCAGCAGCGCGATGCCCATGCTCTCCTCCAATCGCCGAATCGTCTGGCTGACTGCCGAGCGAGTGACGCCGAGCCTATCGGCAGCGGCGCGAAAATTGCGCTCTTGAGCGACCAGGATGAAGACGGAGAGGGCATTGAGATCAGGCCACATTGGTAACTTTTACTTTCCAAGCTGTCACTGAATGGATGTCTTATCACGACAATGAAGCACTGTATCCTTCTCGTATCCGGTTCTGGAAGAGAACCGTTCACATAAGAAGGAGTGATTGAATGCCCATCGACAAAGTGATCCTCATTACCGGTGCCTCCAGCGGTATCGGCGCGGGCATCGCCCGCGAACTCGCTTCTGCCGGCGCAAGGGTCATGCTGGGCGCCAGGCGCATCGACAGATTGGAAGCATTGGCGGCCGAGATACGAGAAAAGGGCGGCACGGTCATGACCCGCCGGCTCGATGTCACCGACAGGGCTGACGTAGCTGCCTTTGCAGAGGCGGCACGCCTGGCGTGGGGAAGCGTCGATGTGATCGTCAATAATGCCGGCATCATGCCGCTTTCCCTAATGGCCTCGATGAAGGTCGAGGAATGGGACAGAATGGTCGACGTTAACATCAAGGGCGTGCTTCATGGCATTGCGGCGGTCCTGCCGGAAATGACGGCGCGTGGTTCCGGCCACATCATCAATATCGCCTCGATCGGGGCGCTGGCTGTCTCTCCGACCGCCGCCGTCTATTGCGCGACTAAGCATGCCGTTCGGGCGATCTCCGATGGGCTGCGGCAGGAATGCCGCGACATCCGGGTCACCTGCATCCATCCGGGCGTCGTCGAGAGTGAGCTGGCCGATACGATCACCGATCCGGTGGCAGCCGAAGCGATGAAATCCTATCGAGCCGTTGCGCTGACTCCCGATGCCATCGGTCGGGCGGTGCGCTTCGCCGTCGAGCAGCCCGATGATGTCGATGTCAATGAAATCGTCGTTCGCCCGACGCGGGCGGCGCATTGATCCGCTCTCTTGCTCTCATCCTGGCAGGCATCCTGTTCGCTTCGCCCGCACTTTCCGAGGATCGAATCCAAATGAAGAAACCGACTCGCGCTTACGCCGGCATGTGGGTAACCGCAGATGGTCATATCCGCCATGAACTCCTGCCGAACGGCCGCTATATCGAGGCGCGAGGCAGCCGTGAGCGTGCCTATCAGGGGCGCTACGTGTTGACTGGGGATCATATCGACTACTGGGACGACACCGGTTTCACCGCAGATGGTGACTTTATCAATGGCGTGCTCCATCACGCCGGGATGATCCTCTATCGAAGGAAATGATGGTTCGGAGCGGTGTTTGGTACTCAGCGGCCCTTCCTTTTCCAATGGCTGCTTGCACTTGTCCGAATCGCTCATCCTGGAATCACCCGCGTCCTTGCTTCGTTTTGGGACGCGGGTGGAAGTCACAAGTGGCTATTTGTCCGGCGACGAAGCGAGGCCAGTGCCGCAAAGAGCTTGCCGGACCGCGCAAAAATCCGCCGGTTAGCCATGGAATGGCCATTTCCCCGCCTTTTTCCAGCTGACTGAAGCTATTCGGGCCGTTGGCGTAAGTACCCGTAGATTAAGACGTTTCTTAACGAAGTCTAAATAAATGCGGCCACCGTGTCGCCGACTTGTGTCCTTTCAGCAACAGGAATTGCGGAAGGCTTACCCAAATCCCCCTTTCGGAGAAGATGTCGATTGCGTGACAGGCCGCGTCTTGTATTTTCACTCTCGGAAGCGAGGGCGATTGATCGTCCACTTCTTGAAACACGAGGATGGGACAGGGAATGCCTTCGGGTAGTTCTCATTCTCGAGATAAAACTTTGACTGGAGGTCAATATGAACATCAAGAGCCTTCTTCTCGGCTCCGCTGCTGCGCTCGCAGCAGTATCCGGTGCTCACGCGGCTGACGCAATCGTCGCTGCTGAGCCCGAGCCGCTGGAATACGTTCGCATCTGCGACGCATACGGTGCTGGTTACTTCTTCATCCCGGGCACCGAAACCTGCCTCAAGATCGGCGGTAAGGTTCGTACCGAAGGCAAGTGGTACGATGCTTACGACGCAGACAGCCACAATGGCACTCTCTGGCACACGCGTGCTGAGCTGCAGCTGCAGACGGCAACCGACACCGAATACGGCCCGCTGAAGACCAACACCGAGCTGCGTTGGGACTGGAATGACGGCAATGCGACGTCGACCAACCTGCTGCACGCCAGCATCAGCCTCGGCGGCTTCACCGTTGGTAAGGAAGACTCGCAGTTCAACGTCTTCACCGGCTACGCCGGCGACGTCATCAACGACGACGTGGTCTATGACGGCCCGTACGAATTGAACCAGATCACCTACAACTACGACGCCGGCAACGGCTTCACGGCTGTGATCTCGGTTGAAGACTCGAACTCCGGTAAGGGCGCAACTGGCGCAAACGGCGAAGACAGCACGAACCACTAC